>OFJB01000007.1_pt1 | contig 245006 bp, 190 predicted proteins | sample 1775081 | NCBI WGS metagenome assembly OFJB01 (sample SAMN08195771, study PRJEB24354) | sludge metagenome | isolation source: initial sludge from phenol fed wastewater aerobic bioreactor | place: India: Nagpur | collected 2016-06-05 | reverse complement strand
GTTACCCTTACCATCAACTAACTAACCAACCCCATTCCTCTCACTCGTTTTGGACCATATTGGGGGACTCAATCAGTGGTCAAGGAACCGCGCGTCATGAGCAATTGCTTGCCGATTTCCACCACCTCAATGAGCTTGGTTGGATTGCTGTCCAGATCTACCATGTTTCCTGCCTCACGTGCCGCTTGGGTACCGGTATTCATCGCCACTCCCACATCCGCTTGAGCCAAAGCGGGTGCGTCGTTTGTACCATCGCCAGTCATCGCCACCAAATGTCCCGCGGCTTGCTCTGAACGAATCCGCGAGAGCTTCATTTCAGGCGTCGCTTCAGCCATAAAATCATCTACTCCGGCTTCCGCTGCAATCGCAGCCGCAGTCAAAGGATTGTCCCCGGTAATCATAACGGTGCGAATGCCCATTTGCCGAAGCTGCGCAAAACGTTCTTTGATACCGCCTTTAATTACGTCCTTCAAATGCACTGTTCCTAAAACTTCACATCCCTCCGCGACAACCAATGGCGTTCCTCCTTGACGCGAGATTTGGTCGACGGTCTCCTTGACCTCTATAGGGAATTGTCCACCCTGTCCCAATACCCACTCACGAACGTTGTCTGCCGCCCCTTTGCGAATACTGGCAGCTCGCTCCTCGGTTCCGCCCGAAAAATCCACCCCGCTCATGCGAGTGTGTGCGGAAAAAGGGATAAACTTGACATGCGGTTCGGCCACCTCCCGACCGCGCACTCCATGGATTTCCTTCGCCAACACCACAATGGACCGGCCTTCTGGTGTTTCGTCTGCCAGAGAGGCAAGCTGCGCAGCGCGCGCCAGTCGATCCGCCGCAACCCCTGGTGCAGGCAAAAACGCTGACGCCATACGATTACCCAATGTAATAGTTCCTGTTTTATCGAGCAGCAAGACATCGATATCACCTGCCGCCTCGACTGCACGCCCGCTGGTAGCCAGCACATTGCGCCGCACCAATCTATCAATGCCACTAATGCCGATCGCACTGAGCAAGCCGCCAATGGTCGTCGGAATCAGGCAAACCAACAATGCCACCAAAACAGGCAATGAGACGTTCACCGCATTGGATTGTCCCGCTGCAGCCTCATTATACCAGGCGAAAAAAGGCAATGTGAATACCGACAGCAAAAAAACCAAAGTGAGCGATACCAGTAGAATTCCCAGTGCGATTTCATTGGGCGTCTTTTGACGGGATGCGCCTTCCACGAGTGAAATCATCCGGTCGATAAAAGTATGCCCCGGCTCCGCCGTAATTTTCACGATAATGCGGTCGCTGATCACTCGTGTCCCTCCCGTCACGGCACTGCGGTCTCCTCCACTTTCGCGCACGACAGGAGCGGATTCTCCAGTAATGGCCGATTCGTCGACGCTGGCAATGCCGTCGATAATTTCGCCATCGCTCGGTATGATATCACCAACTTCACAAACCACGGCATCCCCCAACCGCAACTCTGTGGCAGAGATCTTCTCCTCCGTTCCGTTACGAATCCGCCGGGCCCATGCCAGAGCGCGCGAACGACGCAAGGCCTCCGCCTGCGCTTTGCCCCGCCCCTCGGCCACGGCTTCGGCGAAATTGGCAAACAGGACGGTAAACCAAAGCCATAACGTAATTTGCACGGTAAAACTTGAAAGGTTTCCGAGAAAGAGCGTCGTTGTGGACAGGAGTGCGCCCACTGCTGTCACAAAGATGACAGGATTTTTCCACAGCAGTACAGGATTCAGTTTTATAAAGGATTCAATGATGGCCGCACGAAGTATCGCCCCTGTAATCCACGATTGAGCTGAATGGTCTTTAAGCATAGGTATTCTCGAGCAAATTTAGAATGCACGACCGCCTTGAATGAGTAGATGCTCCAACACCGGCCCCAATGCCAGTACAGGGAAAAATGTGAGCGAGCCAACGATCAACACAACAGAAACCAGTAGTCCGACAAAAAGCCCTCCATCTTTAGGAAAGGTGCCGGAGGATGGTGGCGCGATCTTTTTCCGCACCATGCTGCCAGCGATGGCGAGCACCGGTACAATCACCGCAAAACGGCCCACCACCATGGCCACACTCCCCCCAAGCGTATAAAACAGGGTTGCAGCATTCAGCCCTGCAAACGCACTACCATTGTTATTCGCCATTGAAGCGAATGCATACAGGATTTCGCTCAGACCGTGCGGTCCCGGATTCGCGATCGACGCTTTTCCCATTTCTGTAGTGCAACCGAGCACGGTTAAAGACAGAACGCAGATGCTAGGCACCAGTAGCGCCACCACGGCCATCTTGATTTCAAATGCTTCAATTTTCTTACCCAGATATTCGGGCGTGCGCCCAACCATCAATCCCGCGATAAATACCGTCAACAAAACAAACATCAACATTCCGTACAGGCCTGAACCCACGCCGCCAAAAATGACTTCCCCTAGAAGCATATTGAGAATAGCGATACCGCCAGCCAACGCGGAGAAACTGGAGTGCATCGCGTTGACCGAGCCGTTGGAAGCCAGCGTCGTGACATCGCCCCATAGAATGCTATTGGCCACACCGATTCGGACTTCTTTTCCCTCCAGGAAAGCGCCTGTAGGGAAAAGGGGATTGCCCGCGTACTCCGCCCAAAACATTGCACCGAGCGTTATCAGAAACACCACCATCATCGCCGCAAACAGTGTCCATCCCTGCCTCACCGAACCCACCATTTTCCCGTAAGTGACAGTCAGAGCAGCCGGAAGACATAGAATGGCGAACATCTGCAGAAAGTTACTCAATGGCGTGGGATTCTCGAATGGATGCGCACTGTTCACACCGAAGAATCCGCCGCCATTTGTTCCGAGTTGCTTGATCGCAATTTGCGAAGCAGCTGGCCCCAATGGAATCACCTGCTCCTGCCCCATTAATGTCGTCGCCGTTACGTAGGAAGAAGAAGTCTGAACGACTCCCTGCGACACCAGGATCAGGGCCAAGGCGAATGAGAGCGGCAGCAGGATATAGAGCGTCGACCGGACCGCATCCACCCAAAAATTCCCAAGAGTATCGACCTGCCGCCGGATTAGCCCGCGAATGAACGCAAGCAGCACGCCGATACCAGTCGCGGCACTTAGAAAGTTTTGCACGCCCAGACCCGCCATCTGTGAAAGATAACTCATGGTCGCCTCTCCAGAATAGGCCTGCCAATTAGTATTTGTCACAAAGCTAACGGCGGTGTTCAAGGCCAGCGGAAATCCCAAGCCGGGCAGATTCTGCGGATTTAGCGGCAGGCTCCCCTGCCCGAGTAATAGTAGGAGCAAAACAACGCCACCGCATAAATTAAACCACAGCACCGCAACGGCATACTGCTTCCAATTCATTTCCTGCACACTGTCGATACCGGAGAATCGATAAATCGCCCTTTCCACTGGTTTGAGGAAGAAATCGAGAAACGTGGATTTTCCCTGAAAAACCTTCTCCATGAAGATACCTAAAACGGCGGTCGTCGCCACCAATAAGGTTATGTATAAAACAACCTGCAGAACATCACTCGCGCTCATCATTCCTCTCCATGTCGAATTTCATGGAAGCAGGATACTCTGGCCCCGAGTATTGGCCTAATTAAGAGCTGGCCTTAAAATGTTAAGAAAACATAAAAAAATCCCCCCCGGCAGACGGGGTCTGATTTTTTGCCAAATGAAAAAACGGCCCGACTCGCTCTTGAACGAGACAATGAATTACAGGCGGCTCGAAATTTCTTTGGCCGCTTCAAAGGTAAGGCGAAACAATGTCTTGCACGAGTCGACAGGCATATTGATGTCATAATAGCCCGCAACGACAGCCATCAATTCCTTGCCTGACGAAAACACGGGTACAGCAATTCCTCTCCAGTCCTGCACACTGATGAATTCAGCTTGCGCGTAACCCAAGCGCCGGATCTTGCTAAGGCACGCCTCCAGTCGTTCCCGGGTTTTCCAAATATTCTTGCCTTCAATCTCAAATGGATGAATGCGAAAAAACTGATCGTACTCTTCCTGATGGGCATACGCTAAAAAGACAAGTGAGCTAGCCTTTCCATAGGGATGAAAACGTCTTTCACGCGGTCGCACCAGCACACCTGGACGCTTCGATTCAATGTTTAGTCGTACATACGTATCCCCCGATTGATGCTCCATTAGGCCAAAACTGCCCGATGGCATTTTCGTGTGCACTTTCATCAACACTTTTGCCGCTACAGTGAGAAGATGTCGGTCATCGTCGAGCCGTTTCAATTCCGTCATGGCACGCCCGATAGAAAAACGCAGGGGGTTCTCCTTGCGCACCAGAAAATGCTCCGCTTCAAGAGTACGGACAAACTTATAGACGGTATTGGATTTTAACCCTACGGCGGCGGAAATCTGCGCAATACTCCGACCATCCTCCGTGCCTGCCACGGCATAGAGAATACGGATAGCTCGTTGGACTGATTGGATCGATTCGTTGCGCGGCATAGCAGTGATCAATGATCAGCCTAATCAGATCAAATAACAACTTTAAATTTGGAACCATGGCTGGCTTGTTGAATAGTATGGATAGCAAAGAACTCGCCGCACTTGATAAATTCAAGTTACGATGCCGGGGACTACCAACATCAACTCATTATTATGAATCGCCTGATCTTATCGTTCGGCCAATTACTGCTCGGCGTCACGCTGCTCTCCTGTCTCCCAGTCCAGTCGACCCATTCCGCTGACAATACCTCAGGCAGCATTAACCTGATTGGCCGTCAGGGAGCAGATTTTGAAGTCACAAAGGCCCCCGATGGCGGTCACGCTTCGGCAGCCGGAGCTAGTGGAGGCGATACCAACCTGTTTATCGACTTTCCGATCACCCAAACGTGGAAACAATTCTCATTCACCATCACACCTAAAAAGAGTGGGCGAGTTTTAATTCTCATTCTCGGGCCCTACGTCCTTGCGGCGCCAGATAAGGGCACGCGTGAACTCACTCCTGTATTTGTATGCTATGATGACTTCAAGGTTGAAGGGGCTGAATTCAAGAATGGTGGATTTGAGAAAATCGACAAGGCACGTAATCCGATTTATTGGGACGACAACACCGTCTCTACAAGCAATCCACCCATTGATGACAATCTACGCGCGGGGCTTGGCGACGATAATGCCCCGGAGGGACGCTACTATGCCCGGGTCTGGCACAACTCCCGCTATCTTCAGTCGCTAACGATTGAGCAGGGTACGCCGGTTACGATCACCTTCTACGCCCGCCTCGATCGAAAATAGCCCTGCAAAAGGCCTTTCGCCCCCTCACGCACCTATCTACGCATTTCTATGTACACACGCCGTATCTTTCCTCAAGCGCTCGTCATCGCCTTTATTATTACGATAGCCCCTTTTCTCTTTTCATCAAAAGGCCAGTGTGCGCAATCCTCCACCGGAAGCACCTCCTCGACCCTTCTCAATACCCTGACATCGGATGAGAATTGGTTTTACTATTATATTCCCGGTATCATTCGCCCCGACGAAGGCACCATCGAACTCACGCTCGTTCCCTCGAAACCTGCCTCGGAATTCACCGCCAGTTACGATTTCGCTTTCCTCGTGATCCCGGGACAGGAAATCAGTGGTCGCACGCTCATGGGGCTTCATATCCCTCCGCCCTCCCATGGGACGACGGGCTGGAATTTCATCTGTCGCAACGAAAACAAATCCGCGACCGTCAATTATCCCAAGCTAGAATTTGAAGCTGGTCAACCGATTCGCATCGCCTGCTCCTGGGGTTCGGAACTGAGACTTTTCATCAACGGCAAGCTCGTCGCCAGCAAACCCTATTCACGACTGATCTCCCCGCTTCCTGCTTTATTTAAGGTCCGCCGCTCGACACCGTTCAATACTCGAAGCGTGCGCATCTCCTCCTGCGCTTTACCCGAGGAAAGACTGGGAGCAGATCCGCAGAAGGAATTCACCGCGGACCCTGATACCACCCTGCTCGTCACGGATGGCCTCAAGAGAATCGAAACATTCCAGACTGCCTGGCACAATCGAATCAAATTCGCAGACGCGATGCCCGTTTGGGACGTCACATCCCAATGCTACGTCACTGGACAGGAAGTCCGTTATCCTCTCGTCGGCATCAACCGCTCCACATCCACTCAGTCATTCAAAATCGCGCAAGTAATCACTCCCTATCCTACAGGTGAACCACTCAAGCTCGACCGCACTTGGGACATCCCCGGAGACAAAGCGTATCATCTTTTGGAAATTCAGCCGCCGGACCTCAAATCCCCCGGATTCTATACGGTCAAAACCACCATTACCGATCCGAGCGGCAACGACACTGAGTGGAAAAGCTCCCTCTCCATCTGCCCCGCGTTTCCGACAGGTGCCAAGGAAGGAGCCTTGGCTCGCTATTTGGGAAATCACCATGATTTCGATTTTGATGTGAGGATCATGGAGCAGGTCGGCATCCATACCTCGCGCGTCGATGTCTTCAAATGGTTCCTGCTGGAACCCATTCAGGGAAAATTCCAATGGGATGAAGCAGACGCCATGGTACGTCAAGCCAATCAGGCTAATCACGATCTCCTCGGCATTCTTTGTGGGCCGCCACACTGGGCAGGTGAAGATCCCGGAGAAACCCTGAAGAAACAGCACCCCAATACGACAAGGTTCGAACGCTGGAAACCACGCAATGTCAAAGATTGGGAGAACTATATTTTTCAAGTTGCCTCCCGCTACAAAGGAAAGGTCAAGTATTGGGAAATTTGGAACGAAGTGGACTTTCACCCACCCGCCACACCGGCCAGTTTTTCCGGCAGTACGGAGGATTACAATAATCTCCTTAAAGCCGCCTACCAACAAATCAAAAAAGCCGATCCCGAAGCTCAGGTATCGATGAGCGGCTTTAGCCTCAACAGCGTGTGCGATGCGGCCATGCCCTACGACCTGCTTAAAATGGGGGCCGCCGACCATTTCGACATCTTCGCCATGCATGCCTACAACGGCGTTCTTTTTGTCGACGAACTCCGCGCCGCCCTCGATCAAAAAAAGCCGGGCGGAAAAATGTGGATGACCGAACATGCCTGGCTCACTATCAGCAACGAGAAGAACCGCATCTATCAGGAGGTCGTCATCGTTCTCAATTATATCGAAAAGAAATTCGAGAAATTCTACGCCTTCGGTTTTGATGAGCTCCAGTTCAGCCACTTCACGCATTCCCCCACGGTCGATTTTCATATTCTCGGCGTACTGCAGGGACAACTGCGCCAAACGAGTTCTTTCAGTGGTCGTCTGACGTTTCCCGGTAGTGAAGACTATTCCCTCCGTCACGTCCTGACTCGAGCGGACGGCAAGCTATTGACCGTTCTCGGCAGTGAACTCGCCGCACATCAAGTGCGGATCGAAGGCACCATCCACTCCGCCACCGATGTCTGGGGACGCCCCATCGCCTTTGAGTCCAAAGATGGCCAGACGAAAATCAAAATCGCGAGTCTCGCCTACATTGTCTCAGACAAGCCAATCAAAGTATTGGAATCTGAAGCCACGGAGGCCACACCACTCTACACCAATGGCGATTTCGAACAGGTACAGGGAGACATCCTGACCGGCGGCCTCTCCGCCGGAAAACCCGTCGGTTGGACCTTGCGCGATAAAACTTACGATCCGCAAGGAACCATCACAATCACCGACAACGCGCATGGCGGCAAATACAGCATCAACATCCACTCCTCAGGCAAGGGTGCCGTCTATGCCTTCCAATATTGCACGATTCCCGCGCCGGGCACTTATCGCGTTACCGGTTGGTTCAAACGCGGATCGGCCAAAGACAACGGATCTCCGTTCCTGAGCGTTTACGATATGTCCAGCGGTCGTGTCGACAGAAAGCATTTCCCCCAAGCCAATGCCGAGCAATGGACGGAATTCAGCCACGAGGTTAAATTCGAGTCGGTACCCGAAAAACAGGTCGCCTTCATGGCGGGCATCGAAAAGGGAGCGGGTGACCTGCTGGTCGACGATATGACTTTCACTCGCATCGAACCTCTGCGCGTCGCCAAGGACAAGGTGAAACCAATCTCTCTGAGTTCAGCCGCGAATCGCAGTTTCACGGATACGCTCCAGATGAGCAAAAAAATGGACACGGTATCTTTGACTCCATTACGGGATCTTGTGAGAGGCTCCAACATTATCGGCGGAGTTCCCTTTACGCTGCAACCGGAAGCCACAGGTAATGCCACTGTCGTCGTAGCCCCGAATAATACGGTCAAAACGATTCCTGCCGATTCCGCGCCAATTCCAGTGAATGCTCGTTTTGCGCGACTCGCCTTTCTGCATACTGCCGTCTATGTCGAAGCACAAGATAAGGCCCTCCTCGGTGAGTACCAACTCACCTATGAGGATGGCTCCACCGCCACTATTCCCCTTCTCAATAACCGAGATCTACGCGATTGGTTCCTCTTCGGCAACAAGACTGGCATTCCTGCCCAGCGGATCATTACCAGTCAAGCCGGCATCGAACTGGGAGCCTTTGTCCTATTGACGGATAATCCACAACCTCAAAAGACGATTCGCCACATCCTCCTCAAGTCCAAAGGCGCTGGTATTCTGATTCTCCTCGCGATTGCAGGAATTGAATCCGCCGCGTAACCGGGAACTTCCGCCCATGCTCCCGGCTGCCTCTATCCGTTCCGTTCAGGTCGAGCTTCGATTCCTTCCCCTCCAACCCGATTACATTCGGCAAACCTTCGAACGACTCGGCCAACTCGGCTACAACACCGTTTATCTTCAATACGAAGATACCTTTCCATTCCGGAAACATCGTTCCCTGCGTGGTCCCTTTACTTACTCTCGTGCGCAAGTTCGACAAATCAATCAGTGGGCCAAAGACCATAGCCTTCAGATCATTCCCCTCACCTATTCCTTCAGTCATTCGGACCAACTACTCCAGCGTTCGCAATACGCGGTTTTCGCCGAATCCCAGACCAAGTCCAGCCTCTGCCTCACCGATCCGCGCTCGGTGGATCTCATGGTGGAACTCGCCGAGGAAGTTCTTGAACTGCATCCCGAATCCAAATTTGTTCATATCGGTGGTGATGAAATCCAGCAACTGATCGCCTGTCCCCGTTGCACCACGGCCATGTGCCGACACGGACGCTCCGGCGTTCTCGTCAACTTTCTAAACAAAGTCGCCAGCCGCTTCCGCAAATTGGGGGTACGTCCCGCGATTTGGTCGGACATGCTGATCCGCTATCCCCAGGCTATCGATAAACTCTCGCGCGATCTGCTGATTTTCTACTGGGACTATTGGAGTCACGGCGAACGCCAACCCTTCCTTACCATTGGCGGTGGATTCAGCGACATGTTCATTCTCGACAGGAAAGCCATCACCGCCGATCTCGCCGTGATGACTCACTTTCCTCTCACCCGCACCTTGGAGGAACTCCCCCAGGGACTCGCCACCGTCTATCGCGACTACTGGCAACTTGACCGCAAGCAGACCAGCGCCAAATCTTTTCCCTATCTCAAGTTTTTCACGGACCGCCAATTTGACGTCATCGGTTCTGTGCTTCCCTACGTTGAACTCGGCTCCATTCTGCCCAACGTACAGGAAAAATGGTCCCACCTCACCCATGCCGTAAAGCGCATCCATGCAACCGGAGCCGCAGGCGGCACAATCTGTCATTGGGCTCCCTTCTGGCCCCCACTGGAAACTCTCTGGCTCGGCATTACCGCATTCAGCGAAGGGCTGCAGCACAATCATCGCGCGATGGCTCCAGAAAAAATTCTTCCGCGTTATACCGCTCTCGCTCTTGGTCAGGAAGCCCCGGATTTCGCCAACGCCGTCTGGAACGCCACACGCCGCTTTGAACTCGGCGACATTTTCAACCCGACATGGCAGATCGTCTCCCCGGAAAAGAAAATCCAATGGCATCGCGACGCCGGAATGGTAGCGAGAGAGTGCGCCACCGTGAACAAGTTGCGCGCCCAGCTTCCCGCCCATCAAAAGTGTTTCCGAAAGTATGCCGCCAGACAGGCTCACGCCCGACTCTTCGAAGTGCTATCTCAGGAAATGAAACTGAAGTTGGAGTACGAAAAATGCCTCCTCCAGAATCTTCCCGTTCGGGCATCTCTGCGCAAAAAAATGCGCGCCTTGCGCCCGGAACTTCAGAAAGTCTGGAGCGTCTACTACGTTCCTGCCGCCGTCAAGAAGCTGACCGAGCTTCGCCTCGACCCTTATTGCTAGCAGGCAGCTCGATTCATTGAGACAAATACAAAAGCCGGAAAGCTTCCGAAAAAGCTTTCCAGCAAAACGACCAATTCGAGGTTTACCCTACACCCTGCGGCAGCGCAGTCCCATTCCCAACATACCGCTCGCACCCAAGAGCAACATCAACGAGGACGGCTCCGGCACCGCGTTCACTTCCAGGGAATCGATACGCAGAATATTATAACGAGTGCTCACCGCCGCGTAGAATCCAATTCCGGTTATCGTGCTCGAACTCAGATCCAGAGTCTGGGTCGCTCCGATGGCCATCGTCCCATCCGCCACGCTGGAACTGGAGTTACTAATAAGAGTGAACGCCGACCAAGTGGATGCGGCCGTGGAAAAGAGAAACGAACCGGTATCCGCCACATCGAAGTTGCCCGCCGTGCTTTGACTCAATGCGGTTTGAGCAAAGGTGCTATTGGTAACATACCAAGAGCCTCCGACTTGAACCAGCAAGCGCAGCTCCTGCGAGGTCGCCAGACTCGTATTCATCTTCCACGTGATCATCGACGTACCGCTGGTCAAATTCAGATTCAACCCTGTTACGACCGCCGAGAATGATTGCGAAACCAATCCAGTATTTTCGCCATTGTAGAATTGCAGAAATCCATTGGATGTATTCGGATTGCCTGTCTTGTTCGGCATTGTCACGGAATTACCAGCGGTAAGCGCGGTAATGCTTCCGGGACCAGTAACATTCACCGCATTGGCGCCAATGTAGGCATTCCAACCAGCCATCGATACGCCAGAAGTCGCCCCAGTGGCATTGGTGAAACTTTGCGAGTAGAGAACCTGCGCCTGCGCTGAGGTGGTCATCCAGCAGACCACGGCGATAGCCAGCCCTTTGAGTGTTCGATTGAGTGTAGTATTCATTGTGTTTTGTAATCGCAATTCGTCTCAGGAAGACCGTAATCCGGATGACTTCCTGCACCCCGACTATAATCAACAGGCCGAACCGTCACAATAAATGAGACTCGATGAAATCACTTAGTTCTGATCATTGATCAGAGCGTTTCTTTTTGCGTTTGCACAAGCGCCCCCTGCAGAAAACCAGTCAACGAACAAGCCGTCACCTGGGCTCGAAATGGAAACGCCCCGTTTCGAAGTTCTCACTTCAAAAGGCGGGGCATTGAGGTCACTCTCGTGCGTACTACTGATCGAAACTCGATCCGTAAGCTATCACAGAGTTTACAATCCGGGGACGTCCCACAAAAAACAAGCGACCATTCAGACTGGCATTCAATTCGTTTCGACGAATCAACTCCTCTTCCCAGTTTTCATAGCGTTGGATGAAATCATAGGAAGCCATGAACCGTTGCAGAATCGATTCGAATGCTGGTTCCTGGTTTACCACAGGCACGGGTGGCGTCGGACTCATTGGTTCAAGGGCGAGATTCTGCCATTGGAAGAAAGCATATCCAGCGTTCTTGGCCATATTGCCCACGATCTCGATTGACCATGTATTTGTAAAATTCCATCCCGCGCCAATGAATGTAGCCGGATCGCGCATATAAGCGGTCGGCTACGCCGACAGCCCTGTCGCGGAACCCGCTCCCACGCCCGTGACCGTCCCAGAGGATTGAAAATCCCAGAACGTGGAAGTCAGCACCCCGCCATTACTGCCGATGAAGCCGCCAATCGCCGTTGGAGCGACACCGCTTGTGCTGATCTTACCTGTGCTGTAGGCGTGCGTGATCGCGCCCGTGTTATGGCCGATGAAACCACCGACGTTCGCATTTCCCGTTACTTCACCACGTGCGTAGGCCTCGTTGATAGAGCCCACGATCATATCACCGATCAGCCCACCTACATAGACCGTTCCACTCACCGAACCCGTCGACGACACTTGAGTGAACCCACTGTTAGTTGAAGAACCGACCAGCCCGCCAACATAGCTGCCGCCGGTCACATTACCCGTCGCCATACTCGTATAGACCCAGCCATCCTGCACGCCGCCCACGAGACCACCGGCGGTATTGGTACCATTTACCGCTCCGGAGGCAAACGAGCCGCTGATCGTCCCGTTCGCCATTGCACCCGCTAAACCACCCACAAGCGTCGTTCCCGTGACCGCACCGCTCGCTGTCGAGTTAGCGACGATACCGAAGAAGTTGATTCCGAGTAAACCACCCACAAAAGTGTTACCCGTCACGGCACCCGTGGCGGTGGAATTCGTGATGGTACCCGAGTAGTTATAACCCACTGCACCGCCAGTGAAATCAACACCCGTGACGTTACCACTTGCGAGGGAGTTCGAGAGCGTGCCATCGATCATCTGTCCGATCAATCCACCGGCATAGCTTACCGTGGCCAGAACCGTTCCGCTGGCAGAACTCGCGTTGATGGTGCCGTGATAGCTGTAACCGACAAGACCGCCGATGTTCTGGCTCCCCGTGACTGACCCGGAACTGTAGTTTCCGGTCGCCGTACTGTTCGTGATCGTACCGATCAGACCACCGATATTCTGAGTGCCAGTCACCGCCCCCGAGTTGATCGCTCCACTAATACTGCCGTTATTGAGTGCGCCGATGATCCCACCCACCTTATCGACAGCAGTCACTGCGGCCGTATTTGTCACGCTACCGATCGTACCGCTTGCAGTCCCGGCAATACCACCGACGCCCGTACCTCCCGTGACGACACCGGAATTCGTCGCATTGGTCAGGACGAAGAAACTCGCGCCGGCGATACCGCCGACACTTGTCGAGCCGCTCACCGTGCCAAGATTCATGACATAGCTCAGGGTGCCCGACGTGCCCGCAATGCCGCCCACATTCGTGCCACCCGTAACGGCGCCTGAATTCGTGCCGTAGCTCACCGAAATATTCGTACCATTGGCGCCGATCAACCCACCCACCCAAGTCGCACCACTGACGGCACCACTATTCACAATCTGACTGACCGTGCCATTGATCGTCACTCCCAAAACGCCGCCGGTATACATCCCTCCAACCACCGTACCGCTATTCGAGAGATTCGTGAGCGTGCCACCGTCATTTCGGCCCACGATACCACCCGTTTCGAAACTACCTATCACAGCTCCGCTATTTGTAACCGTATCGAGGACAGAATTCACATTGTACCCGATGATACCGCCGACATAGGAGCCACCCGAGATTGTGCCCGTGTTGCTTGAGTTGGCGACCAGACCGATTGCATTAACACCGACGAGACCACCTGCATAGGTCGTACCACTGATCGAGCCGGCATTCAGCACCCCGCTGATCGTGCTCCCATAATTCCCTCCCGCAATACCACCGATATACCTGGAACCCGTCACCGTACCGCTATTCGAGCTGTTCGCGATCCAACTGGATCACGTACTGGCACCTGCCACACCCCCGACATAATAGTTACCGCTGATCGTGGCCGTATTCACCGAACCGCTGATGGTACCAGTACTCTGATAGCCCGCGATACCGCCCGTATACGAACCGGCCCCCATTACCACACCGCTATTCGTCGCATTCAGAATAGAGCTTCCCACGATGCTGGAACCCGCGATGCCACCCACGTTATCCACACCGCTCACTGTGCCCGTGTTCGTCACACCGCTCAGCGTGCCAGTCATCATATGGCCAACAATGCCGCCCACATAACTCGTGCCAGTGACCTGGCCTGCATTGGCACTATTGGTAATCACCGCGCTGATCGTCACGCGACCGACGATACCGCCCACGTAATTCACGCCGCTCACCGTTCCCGAGTTCGTCGCGTTCGCGATCGTGCCGCTGTTATATCCCGCGATGCCGCCGACTGTCGACGATGCGCTGACAGCACCCGTGTTCGTCACGCCGGAAAGCAACCCATTATTAAATCCCGCGATGCCCCCCACCGAGTTCGTCGCGCCGCTGACGGAACCCGAATTCATACTCGAACTGATCGTGGCGTCATTCTGGCCAGCCACACCGCCTACAATAGTGAGACCATAAACTTGACCGCTATTGGTGCTGGTCAATATCCGGGCCGCTCCGGTCGACGTACCGACGATTCCGCCCACGAGCGACGAACCGGTCACCGAGGCCGTATTGAGCGAATTACTGATCGTGCTGTTCTGCGCGTAACCGGCAATACCCCCGACATTGACACCCGATGCCGTCACCGTCCCCGAGACAGTGACGTTGTTGATCGTGCTGGAACTATTATTGTAGCCCACCGCGCCGCCTACGTAGCCGACGCCGCTGACCGTGCCCGTAAATGTGGAGTTCTGCAGCGTCGCGGCAAAGTTATTGCCGATCAACCCGCCGACCGTGTTGCTGCCAATCACCGTGGCGTTCACGATGAGATTGCTGACGGTGTTCGACATGGTAGTGCCAATCGCTCCGCCGACATAATTGACACCGGAGACCGTACCCGAGAAGGTCGAATTCGTCAGAACCTGCGAGGAGTTATTCCAACCGATGAGTCTGCCTAGGTAATCACCCGTGGAGTAAACTCCCGCCGTGACGTTCATTCCGGAGAACGTACCGCTGGTGTTGGAACCAATCGCACCGCCAACCCTACCGCTGCCAGTCACCGTCGCCGTAACCGTATTGTTCAGCACCGTGCTGGAATTATTGACCCCAATGAGACCGCCGACATATTGCGTTCCCGTGATGTGCGCTCCACTGACCGTCGAATTGATAAGGAATCCCGCCGTGTTGGAGCCCGCCAAACCACCCGTGTACTGCGTACCCGAGACGGTACCGCTATTGTACACGCCACTCAAAGTGGCCGTATTATTATCTCCCGCGATGCCGCCCACGTTCGTGAGACCGTTGACCGAACCGGAATTCGAGCTGGAATAAATCCGGCCACTGATCGAACTCTGACCGACAATACCGCCAGTGAAATTGCGCCCATTGACTGACGCCAGATTCCGACTGTTCGTAATGACGCTCAGATTCACACCGGCGATACCGCCCACATAATCGACACCAGCGTTAATCGTCCCGCTGTTCGTATTGTTCTCGATGTAACCGCCATAATAATTCCATCCCGCAATGCCGCCGTAGTTGACGCCAATACCCGCACCATTCAGCGTACCGCTGTTGGAGTTGTTGCGAATAGTGGCCGTATTAAACCCGACCAAGCCCCCGACGTTGTCCGTATTCGTCGCGGTAACCGTCGCGTAATTCACATTGTTTTCGATGATGCCCGAGTTGTAACCGACAAAACCGCCTGCCTGTCCGCCGCTGGTCACGGTCACGATTCCCGCCAAAGCGTTGACGTTGCCGCTGAGCGTTCCGTCCGCGAGGTAACCCACGAGACCGCCGATGCTCACCGAGCCTGTCGTCGCCTGCACCGCACCCGAGTTAATATTGTTGATGATCGAGGCGGTGCCGCCACTGCTCTGACTGGCCCCGACCAGACCGCCGATGCCCGATGATCCGCTGAGAGCCGAGATCGCTCCGTTGTTGGTGCTTCCCGAAATCCAGCCGCTGTTGGAACCCACCAGACCGCCGATATAGAAGGAATTCGTGCCACCGGTCACTGCGCCGCCGTTCACGCTCGCACTCACCGTGGCGGCGTTATTGTATCCAACAATGCCGCCAATATTTTGCGCGTTCGCGTCCCCTGCAATCGCCCCCGTTTTACTGCTCACCAGGATGTATCCGAGATTCTGCCCCGCCACACCACCAATATTCGTCGGCAAAGCTCCGTAGACGCTCACACTGCCCTGATTGGAGCTCGAGGTAATCGTCCCGTAACTATAACCGACCACACCGCCGATATGCATCGCATTCGTGCTGGCACTCACCGCCGCGGTATTCACGTTGCCGCTGATCGTAGCGCCCACACCATTGTAGCCCGCGATACCGCCAAGAACGCTGATTGAATAACTGCCGTTGAGGACACCGCTATTGGTATTGCCGATCACCCAGCCATTATTCAATCCCACCACACCACCGACGAAGGAGGTATTTGTCACTGTAATGATTCCCGCATTGATACTGCCGCTGATCGTTGCGCTGTTCACCCCCGCCAAACCGCCGATCATCATGGCGCCCGTCGCCGTGATCGCTCCCGCATTACTGCTGGAAAGAATGGTACCGCTATTGGAGCCCACCAGACCGCCAAAGAACGACGCGCCCGATCCAGCCGCCAGAGTCGACCGATTGTAGCTGCTGGAAACCGTCCCCGTATTATAGCCTACCAGACCACCCACGCCGTAAGTACCGCTGATCGTTACCGAGCTTGTTGTGCTTAAGCCATTGAGGAGACCGTTATTCACTCCCGCAATACCACCCACAAACGTCGTACCCGAAACCTTGCCATTATTCAGCGTCGTGGAAATCACCCCCGCAGTGTCGTTCAGACCCGCAATGCCACCGACATTGACCTTACCCGATACGGTTCCTGCGTTTGTGCTGTATTGGATCGAACCGGCATTCACCCCGGCGATGCCGCCGATAGTGGAAGCATTCGTATTCGCCGCGATCGCGCTTAAATTCGTACTACCTGTGACGGTACCGGTGCTCGCATTGTACCCAACAATGCCACCAAGACCGTACACACCACTCAGAGTTCCCGAGTTGGAACTGTTCGCAATCGTGCCGTAGTTCGCCCCCGCGATACCTCCGACGTAGCTCCCAGTCCCGACGACCGATCTCGAGTTCGCAACGCCATTCAACGTGGCCGAGGCCGAGACCACACCCGCGATGCCGCCAACATAATTCACTCCCGTTACAGTCGAAGAATTAGTTGAATTCGATATCACGCCACCCACATAGGCGCCAACCAGGCCACCTGTAAAATCTCCCGTGCCTTGCAAGGTCCCCGCATTGGAACTGGTATTGATAATACCGGTATTATAGCCGACCAGACCACCTGTGTAATGGTTGCCCGCGACCGCACCGGTGCTGCCTGAATTGGAGATCGTGCCTCTATTCGAACCCGCGATACCGCCGGTGAAATTATTCGTCCCCGACACCGTGCCGGTATTGAGCGAATCTTTCACTGAGCCGCTATCGTTATTGTCACCGACAAGGCCGCCCGTGAAGTTCGTTCCGGTGACCGACCCACTATTTAAACTTGAGCTGACCACGCCCTCATTAAAGCCCACAATACCACCAATGTCACCCGTGCCGCTCACTTGGCCCGTATGGACCGTATTACTCAGCGTCCCGCCGCTATTTAGCCCCACAATACCGCCGATATAATAGATACCCGAGACGGTACCGCTGCTGGTACTTGTCTCCACGGTTCCACCGGAATTGGCCCCGACAATACCGCCCACGGATTGCCCAGAGCTCACCGTCGCCGAAGCAATACTACCACTCACCGTGCCATCATTCAGACCCACGATACCGCCCGCCTGGCCACTCCCCGCCGTAATGAACCCGCTGGCGCTGCTATTGATCACGCTGCCGCCCATAAAATTGTACCCGACGATACCACCCGCCGAATAAGACGACGAAGTCACCGTCCCCGTCGAATACGAACCGAGGATCGCGCCCCCGTTTTCATTAAAGCCCGCAATCCCGCCGATGCTGTCCGTTCCGCTCACCGTGCCGGTATTGACCGCGCCACTGATCGTGCTGTTGTTCCAGCCCACGATGCCGCCCACGTCATGACCGTTGGTCGAAACCACGCTACCGCTGTTGTACAGGCTCGAAATCGAGTAAGTCGACGTATTGTAACCAAGGATGCCACCGACATAGCTGCCCGTCGCGATCACCGTCCCGGTATTGGTCACATTCGTAATCGTGTTGACGAGAACGCCTCCGGAATTTTGACCCGCTATGCCACCCACGTAATAAGCACCGCTCACCGTGCCGCTATTCGTCACGTTGGTAATATTGCCCCCATCATTGAAACCGACGATGCCGCCAGTGTAACTGCCCGTATTCGTCACCGTGCCGCTGAAGCTGCTGTTACTGACCGTCGCGTTCTGCAGGTTGAGTCCGATGACACCGCCCACGGTTGAACTGCCCGTGACAGTCCCGGTCACATAGACCTGATCGACCAGACTGTTCGTGTAATAGTTGCGACCGACCGCGCCCCCCACAAAATAAAGTCCAGAGGTCGTCCCCACAAACACAGATTGCTTCACCACGCCACCGCCCACATTCTCACCGACCAATCCACCCACATAGGCCGTACCCGTGACCGTGCCCCCCACCATTAGCCGCTGCCGGTTCCTCCAAAATTGTAACCGATTGCTCCGCCTACATAACTATAACCGGAGACCGTGCCCGTAAAATTCACCGCGCTCACAGTCGCGTTATTCATGCCCACAATACCACCCACATTATTGCCGGGACTACTCACGGAAGCCGACACCGTTACATTGGACACGAGAGCCGACTGATTCGCGCCCACCGCGCCGCCAATATTATCGCTTGTACCGAGAATCACCGAACCCGAGGACACCACGCTGCTACTCAGCGTTGCTCCCGCATTATTCCAACCCACCAGGCCGCCTACATTGCGGGCACCCGAAACTTTCCCTCCATGCGTGCTATTAGTGATGACACCACTACCGGAATTCACCCCCGCGATACCGCCGACATAGGTACCACCACTGATCGTGCCAGTATTGATCGCATTCGAAAGGCTTCCGGCATTGAAACCGGCGATACCACCCACCGGCGTAAAGCCGTTAACCTGTCCGCTATTCGTGACGTTCATAATTCTTCCCGAGGTCGCGTTTCGGCCCGCGATACCTCCGACATAATTACCGACCGGTCCGCTGGGGCTGCTCACCGTGGCGACATTGATCACCCCACTGAGAGTTCCCGCATTGTACCCGGCAATACCACCGATATCCGAACCCGTACCGAAAACACGTCCAGAGTTGGTACTATTGACCACCGTTCCCGTAACCAGATTGTTTCCCACCAGACCGCCGGTGGCGTCATTACTATTGGTCACGGTCCCGAGATTATAAACCCCGCTGAGCGTGCTCAGATTGATTCCGGCAATACCGCCGACCTGATACGTTCCGCCCACGCTGCCGGAATTCGTCGAGTTCAGCACCTGCCACGCATTGTAGCCCGCGATGCCGCCGACAATATTGGTCCCCGACACCGTTCCGGAATTGCTCGCTCCATCCACCACGCCATTATTCCACCCCGCAATACCACCGACAACATTGCCCGTAGCAGAGACTGCGCCGCTGTTGCTGCTACCGATAATACGGCCAGAGGTGGTGTTCATACCCACCACACCACCGATGTAGTAGCCGCCGCTCACCGTCGAGTTGTTGATCGTACTGGCCACCGTACCCGAGCTCACCCCCGCGATACCGCCGACATTCTGCACCCCATTGACGACACCACTCACTGTGCTGGATAAAATCGATCCCGAATTGGAGCCAACCAACGCGCCCGTATTGGTGCCACCCGTGATCGACACATTGGCGAGAGTCACATTCTGGACGGTCCCGGTACTACGACCAAACAAGCCGACATCATTCGATGACGACCGGTTGATCGTCTCGAATAGGTCGCCCCGTTAAACGTGCCGGTATACGCATCCGCCGCCGAACCGATCGACACAAAACCCGCTCCGCTGTTCCACGTCGCCGTGCCGGAGGCATTAATGTTTCCACCCAACTGATAGGAATAGGTCATCGGCGAATAGGCCATGCCCTGTAATCCATAGACATCCATGAGAATGTACGGATCGAGTGTCGCGCCCGTCCCACCCGTCGCGCGCAAAAACTGTACGCCGTTGGAGAGAGCAAAATTATTGAGCACCGTGAAGGCGGGCAATGCGCCCAGTTGGGACCATTGTCCCTGCATCAGCCGGAAATCCTTGATGTAAATCGCACCATCCGCCGTGATCGAGGACGCCGCATTCGCCGCATTCAAAACCAAGGTGCCATTCGTTGCGGTGATGGTGCCATTGAGAATGATGGAGTTTCCCGCGCCCAACGAAAGGATCGTCGCGGCCGACCAATCCAGCGCCGCCCCGGCATTCAACGTAATATTCTCCGTGCCGCCACCCGTGGCATTCGCCGTGGAGATGGTAAAGTTACCCAAACCCAACTGGGCATTGACGTATCCATCGTTGAACGTGTTGAAATCAATCGCCGCATTCGGTCCGCTCTGAATCGTGACCGCGCCGGGATCGATCAACAAACTGCCCCACGCGCCATGGTTCGCCCGCAAATCCACATGGCCCGAGATCAAGACCTGATTGTAACCGCTCAACTCCGCGAAACCACCATCGCCTCCCAGTTCGCCACCGCGCGCGCTGCCCGTGCCCGCAAAAATCAAAGTATCCGTCGCGATAATGTCCGCCGTGCCGCCGGAACCGGTGCCCTCGCCGTCCACGTCGAAGGACGAGCCCGAGGTAAATTCAATATCCTTCGCGTTGACCTTGATCGCACCGCCGTCGCCATTGGCTTTCTTCGCCGCGAGAGTCCCGCTGTTGAGAATCTTGCCACCGTTCGCCGCAAGTATGATCTTACCACCCACGTTGGCCACACCCGTCGCGCGGACCGTCCCGCCATTATTGATCGCCAGCGCGTACGCATTGCCACCCGCCGCTTTCAATTCCACCTGAGCGGCGTGAATCGCCCCCATGTTCGACACCGAGCCGTTGGACCCCGTCCCGATAAAAAGCCGCTCGTCCCCTTCCTGCTGCAGCCACACATCATGACCGCCCGCCAATCCCGCCGTTCCATTCGAAGCCGTGATGGTCCCTTCATTGATTACCTGCGCCGCGATCAGGTACACGTTGCCCCGCACGGAATTGATCGTGCCTTTATTGACGACCGAAGCATTTGAGTCGCCTACGAAATGAAGCTTCCCGCCCGCCATGAACTCGTCATTGGCCACATTAAGCGTGCTTGCTAAAAATCCCGCCGTATTGATCACGCCGCTAGACCCAATCAGCACCCCGTTGGGATTGATCAGATAAACGCGGCCATTCGCCTGCAGGCTTCCGTAAATTTCAGAAAGATTACCGCCCACCACTCGGTTCAGGACCGCGCTATCCGCCCCCGGCTGGATGAACTTGGTGAGTTCCCCCATGGAAATGGAAAACCCTTGCCAGTTGATGATGGCATACTGACTGCCCTGATTGACCGTCAGAGTATTACCTGCCGCATTAATACTGGCGCTACCGCCTACTACTTCGCCACCTGTGGGATTCGCATACAGCAAAGCGGGGCTCAATTGCCAACTCAAAACCAATGCAAAAAAGAAAGCATTGGCCAGACGTCCAGATTGTCCATATCGCAGTCCTTTTTTCCATCGCGTCAGATTCATAAAGCTCGTTTGGTTTCGTATTTTTCCACTCGCGTGAATCGGCACGATAATAATGGGACGCCATAAGTCCAAGCCATATTGTATCTACAACATCTCATATAAGAGTTACTTGATACATCAAGTTATCTACTATTCAAAACTTATGGATGTAGCTGTATTGGAAGTCATAACGCGAATTCCAAATCTCGCTGATAATTAGCCACTTAAATATTGCACTAAAGAATCTAATATCGAGATAAATCATTACCGACACCACAACAAGGCAAAATGAGACAATATTTCCCACATCGGTCTGCGAAGCGCTTTATAACGCTGTGTGAAGAAAGGCGAGGTGAGCTATTGCGCTAGGTCGCGACCATGCGCTTTAATCCAGCGCTCGGACGCCTCAAAGTCGGGACAGACTTCGGCCACTTGCGCCCAGTAACGCCGGGAATGATTCATCTCCCGGGTGTGCATCAACTCATGGAGAATGATGTAATCTTTCACAGCTGGCGGCATTTGAATGATCCGCCAGTTCAAGGAAATCGTGCCGCGAACGGAACACGATCCCCATCGCGAACGTTGATTGCGGACGGTGACTCGACCGATTCGACAACCATGTTGCCGCGCGAAAGCGACGACCTGGCCGGGTAATTCGTACTGTGCGATCTTCAGCAATTGCGCTTCCACCTGTCGGCGAAGTGATACCCCTTTGCGCAAGGGAATACGCTCCCCAGCGAAGACCGCAAAACGCTCCTCCTCTACGTCCACCCGCACTTTCTCACCCCGGAAAAAGAATTCCACGCCCGGACGCCACTCCCAAGTTTCTTTGGGATGCGCCTGCCATTTCTGATATTGCTGGAGCAACCAGGGCTTATTCTCTTCGAGAAAAAGTCGGGCCTGTCGCAGGGAACCGCGACGGGGAATCGTCACGCGTGCGACACCATCCGCCCGCAACCTCAAAAGATAACGGCGCGCCCGTTCATGGTGGTGAAATTCAATCGCCACCTGCCGCGTGGCATCCAGTTGCAGCACCGTCGGCGGCGTGGCGTCGTCCTTTTTCGCCCATAGAAAATCCAGCTGCACAATGAAAACGTAGCGTAGATCCGGTTCTGTCCAAACCTTTTTGGCAGATCAAGTCTTCAGCCAGCTGCGCAGTGTGGCCACTTCGCGTGCAAGGACGGCCGGATCATCTTTCGGCACGAACTCCAACAGAAGGTCCGGATTCTTCCCAGCCTGACGCAGCACCGCTAGGTATTGCCGCCAGCGCTCAACTCCCTCTGCCAGCGGCAAGCGCGTTCCCGCATCCGGCCACCAGTGGAAAACATGCACGTTACTAAGACGATCGAGCACCGAATGCAAACTGGTCAGGCACGTTTCGAGACTCTCACCGTTGTACGGCTGCCAGAGTGTGGTGACGGCCGGATGCACTGTCGCATCGAGTAACGCGCGGGCCGGGGCCGTCCCATCCGTCAAAGTCCCCCCATGGTATTCGTAAGCGATCTTGATTTGAGCGGCGTGAGCCAGACCGGCGATGCGCAGCGCATCGGCAATCACCCGCTGTCGATACGATTCATCAGCCTCTGCAGAAGCTTTATTTCCTGCCCACACGCGAATTATGGGCGCCCCCAGCGCGACGGCACTTTCGAGCACGTTTTCAAAAGGTAATCCATCGGCCTCGCTGACGGCCAATCGATAGTACGAACCGTACGCCGCCACGGATAGCCCCGCATCGCGAGTCAGACTCGCCACCAGCCGGGCGCGGGCAAGATCCCCATGCGGCACATGCACGTCACCACCCCACTCGAGGCATTCCACGCCTGCCTCACGAGAAAGCGACACGACATCCTCGGGGCTGAGCTTACGATAAGTCACCGAAACAAGTCCAATACGCATGATCGATTCCCCGTTCCGATTAGGCCATGCGCGCGAGCATTGCTTGTGTGATTTGATAACGAAGGGGTGCCTTGTTCAGGTAACGGCGCATTTCCTCGATCATCCAGTCGCCCATCCGCGTCACTTCGCTGCCCATGCTGCCGGCGATATGCGGCGTGAGGATGATATTCTCGAGTTGATACAGCGGTGAACCCTCCACTGGCGGCTCAGGATACGTGACATCCAGAATAGCGGTCAAATCGTCCCGCTCCTTCAGCACGCGGCAGAGATCGGGCTCGTTCACGATGGCACCACGCGAGGTATTGATAAACGTTGCACCGGGTTTCATCAGGCGCAGCAGACGTTCATTCACCAGATTTTCCGTCTCGGGAATCCATGGGGAATGCAGCGTCACCACATCCGAGCGGCGAAAAAGCTCCTCAAGGGAGACCAGCTCCACGCCCAGTTCCTCCGCCATGTCCTTCGGCGCAAACGGATCGTAAGCGATCAAATTCAGTTCGAAGCGCGACAACATCTGTGCCACGGAACGCCCCACCGCGCCCAAGGAAACAATCCCCACCGTCGAATGGTAGGTTCCCGGAACACCCTCCTCCATCCGCTTCCAGGTTTTAGTTTGGCGCACATCCCGCGCCATACTCCAAAACCGTTTCAAGCTCATCAGCACGGTGGAAATCGTATACTCCGCCACCGGAATCGCATTGGCGGTCGCGGCGCTACTGACTACCACCGGCCTCGCATAGGAAGCGTCCGTCACAAATCCCTTCACCGTTCCCGCCGCGTAAAAGTTCGCTTTCAGCTTCGGGAACGCCGCGAGAAACTTTTCGTCCATCTGCGGCATGCCCCACGTGGAAAGTATGAGATCCGCCTGCCGCGTGATCTCCGGGTAGTCCATCCAATTATTCAGGGTCAACTCCGTCGTAGAGAGGGATCCCAGTTTGGCCAATTCGGTCCGGGCAGCACTCGAATAAGCCAACCCCAAGGCCTGGGGTTGACCGATCATGACGATAAACGGTTTGTTTTTTTCAGTGGGAACAGAAGAAGAGGAATCAATAACAGGCGTAGTCACAGCAGTTCCGACTCTAGGAAGAGGGATACTTTTTGACGAGTCTTGTTTTTACCTTCGGCTCTACGATGCCAGAGCCGCCCGCGCCTTCGCCGCCACATTCTCAATCACCGGTTCGGCTTCGGGAGTCTGCCCTTTCATGAACCCCAGAGAAGAGAGATCCAAGGCCTGAGTCACGGTCAGTCCCGCTTGCTCCAATGTTTTACGCGCACAGCATTGAGCACATCCGTCTATAACCAAAATCCGTTCCGCTTCGCGCGTGTTAAGCAGAAAACTTTCCGTGCAGGCACCAATTCCAGCGATACAATACATTTTTCCGACACCTTCGCGGGTGAGTCGTCTCGCCACGCGATCCGACACCCCTCCAACGTCCGAACCGCCCGAGCAGGAGAAAATCAACGTCTTGTTCGCAGGAAGAAAAGAATTTGTTGCCATGTTTCCATTCTTCCAAATTTCGCCACATCAATCACGCCTTTTATCACTTTCATCCGTACGATAAATTTGCTGATACGCCCTCGGCGATACCCCCATCTCCGCATGAAAAGAGCGTGCAAAATGAGCGCCGTCCGCAAACCCAAGTTCATACGCCACGCTGGTCACCGACCGGCCCGGATCCAACAACAACGTGCAGGCCACATGGATACGGCGACGCTGATAGTATCGCTCCAGACTCATTCCAATGTGCATCTTGAATTTGCGCGACGCGTGACGTCGCGACAGCCCAGTGCGACGCACCACCTGATCCATCAGCAATGCCCGGCGCTCCGCCAGAGCCATTTCCACCTCGTCCAGCAATTGCCTCACCTCGGCAGGCACGACCCAATCAGCTACACCTTCCACAGTCCCAAACGCCCTTGCACTCCGATACAAAAAGCGCAAAAAAGTCGTCCGCAAATAAAATGCCGATGGTTGCGGAAGACTCAACTCCCGCTGCATATCCTCCAGATCATGACGCGACGCCTCACGCTCCAACGCGTTCAGTTGAAACAGCGGCACCTCCTGCCAAGCCGGACGCTTGAATAAACTCTGGAAAAGAAAAAGCGGCATCAACCTCCCCCCGTCCGCATAAACGCGCAGATCGCTCAGCAGCCATTCGCTCAGATAATACACATTGGTTGAAATCAGTCCGCGCGTTTTCTCAAACGCATGCACCTGCCCCGGCATAATCACGATCATTGACCCCGCCCTCAATGGCTGCACTCCCACCCTCGTCCGATGCCAACCGCGGCCTGACCAGATGATACTGATCTCTGCGAACTCATGATCATGCGGCGGATAATCTATCTGCCGTATACCCGGCTGCACACGCACGGGTCGGCGCGATTCCAACCGCACTTGTTCCTGACTGATGCAAAAATGAGGAAGGAGCTTCGGCATGGCCAAATTATTCAAATTATACCACCGTATCATGCAAGCATTCTTTTTGTCCTTTAGGCAGACTTCGCCTTATGAATTCCATCGTTCTCCCTGTAAAGGAAACTCTCTACGACAAAATCCTCGGCTGCTGGATCGGCAAAAATTGCGGCGGCACCCTAGGAGGCCCACTGGAAAAAGGCTATTCCGAAGCAGAACCGTTTAACGTCTCTTATTATCCCGAGATTCGCGAGGGCGGAATCCCCAACGACGACCTTGAAATCCAGCTCATCTGGCTTAAGGCCATCGAAGAAGTCGGCCTCGATCTCACCGCCTACGATCTCGCCCAATACTGGCTCGATCACGTCGGCTACAACTTCGACGAGTACGGCCTCATGATGACCAATCTGAGGCTTGGACTGCTTCCGCCCGTGGCCGGATACTACAATAATTATTTTCGCGATTGCATGGGATGCCCCATCCGCACCGAGATCTGGGCCTGCATCGCCCCCGGTCAACCCCGACTTGCGGCCCGCTATGCCTTGCTCGACTCCATCGTCGACCACGCCGGAGGAGAGAGTCTTTATGGATCTCTTTTCAATGTAACTATTGAAGCGGCTGCCTTCTCCATCAGCGACGTTCCCACGCTCATTAACATTGGCCTCTCCTATCTTCCCGAACAATCACTTACCGCACGCTGTATTCGCGCAGCGCTCGCAGCCCATGCCGACGGTGGCGATTGGCTCGAGGCCCGTCGCCGCGTCATTGAGATCGGATACCACATCAACGCTCAATTCTCCCCGCCCAACATCGCCTTCCAGGTCATAGGTTGGCTCTATGGCAAAGACTTCGGCGATGCCCTTTGCAAAGCCGTCAACTGCGGCTACGACACCGATTGCACCGGTGCCACCCTTGGCGCATTTCTCGGCATTGTCAGGGGAGCGAAGGCTCTGCCGGAACGCTGGACAACACCTCTGGGCAACGCCCTTGCCACGAGCGATCCCAATGGCGTCAAGAACCTCTACCTGCCACCCAATCCCGCCCCGCGCAGCATCACGGAACTCACCGATCGCGTGATCCGGATTCAAAAACTCGTCGAAGCTCGCTTCGGTGCCGCGCCGACCGATCTCGCCTCGCTCTATGCCGATAACGCTACCTTGGAACGCGTCAATCAATCACCCACCGCCGCAACCTTTCCGCTGACCCAGCGCCTCGAACTCACACTCGACTATCTAGACACACCCCAGATTGCCGCCGGTGAAGTAAAAGAGATTCGCCTCACCGCCCATAGTCGTCATCCCGAACCCATGCCTGCCACGCTCCAAGTGCTGGCGCCCGCAGGCTGGGCCGTCACTCCTGCTGCAGTTCCCCTCGCCCTCCACCCGCATCAGCCGTGGACCGGCACTGTCACCGTCCACGCCCCCGAACGCGCTCACCTCACCAACAGCCAGTCGTTTTTCTTCCACCTCCAACCCGAACGCCGTCCCATCCTCTCCCCCTCACCGCTCGTTTTGATTGGTGCCCCGGCCTATCTCAAATCGACGTGCTTCCCGGCGAATGGGAAAACGGCCGCGGAGCTTATTCATCACCCCTTCGCGCCGGAAACCGTCACCGGATCACTGACCGAACCGAACGCTCGCGGCGCGGAATGGAGCGCCGTCCTCTCCGATGGCAATGATGTCACCCGTTGCCTCTCCGATTTTACAAGTGGTGTCGTCTACCTCCGCAGTTTTCTCCACAGCGACCAGGAACAAAACCTCTGGCTGCACACTTGTTCCCGCGTTCCCGCCAAAGTATGGCTCAATGGAATAGTCATTCTCGAATCTAAAACCACCCGTCCTTTACGTCCCGCTGCCTGGGGGAGCGGTGAAGGCGGCCTGCATGGAGACCTCCCCCTCCACGAGGGATGGAACGAAGTCCTTATTAAATTCGCCATGGACGATACCTGCCCGCCATTCGCCTGCCACGTGCTTTATAGCGACAAAAAGAGACTCCATGCCGGAGTCACCGACATCCTCCGCACCCGCTTCCCATGGGATAGGTAAAAAAAACGATCCGTTGCGACGAGTCGGAGCTTTTTGATGAAACTCCGATTCAATAAGCTCAAGGGCCAAAGCTGTCCCAAACGGCCAGAATCCCAGCAAATTCTGGCCGTCCGGACCTTATCCAGGCATCTATGAAACCCAGTCGAACACAATACCCATTGTGCTCGCCCGGTCACGGTTCGCCACGGTATACGCTTGGACACAGTCACTCGGCATAAAGCGGTGTGTATTCATTCCCTCCAACGGAAAGCGCCCCGACGCCGCCAATGTAAAGAAAAGCCGGGCGATCGTCGCGTTGTTCCACTGTTCCGAATTATGACAATCATGTGCGCCAACAATCGTCAGGCCACGCGTAATCACATCCAGGCTCAACCGCTGCTGCCCCGGTGTCCCCGTGTCACCCAAAATCACCACCGTTCCAAATTTCGCCGCCAGCCCCAAGGCCGCCTCAAACACTACCGCGTTTCCGGTTGAATCAATCACCACGCGCGGCAGCACACCATTGCCCGCCCGCTTGACCTCATCGCTCGCTTTCTGAATCGATTCGGAGATGGTCGTAGTCGCTCCACCAGACTGCGCCAATGCCATGCGATTAGGCACCGCATCGACGACGATAACGGAAGCCGCTCCGGCCGCATGCGCCCATCGAATCGACATTTGACCAATCGGACCTGCGCCAATAACCAGCACGCTGTCTCCTAATTGATAATGAGCCACCAACGCGCCATGAAAGGCGATCTTGGCCAAGGCAAACCAGACGGCCGCATCAAAACTCAGCGTATCAGGAATCAAAAAACAATCCGTCGCCTGACTACGGAAATACGATCGATGTCCAGAGCGGGCAGCAATACGGTCCCCTACTTTGAGCGTCGTAACTTCACTTCCAATCGCTTCCACAACGCCTACAGAGGCGTAACCCGGATAAAACGGGTATTTCACCCAGTTGTCCCAATGCGTACCGGGATCAAAGAGGCGATTAAAAACAATATTCTCGGTGCCAGTACTCATCAACGAAAGATGCGTTTTGACAAGCACCTCATTCTTATCAAGAGGACCGGGATCAAACGATTCCAATGAAACTTGTTGTTTTCCGGTGAAAACGAGGCGGGAGGCCTCAGCAAAATGGGGTGATGACATGCCTCTACTAGACTATATCAAACCCAACTATCCCATTCGAATAAACAACGATTATTGGTGTTTTTCGGCTGTTCAAAATTTCTAAAAAACAGCTCGAATACTCATGCCCGCGACAATTCTCCAAGCTCTGCTTCGATCAATTTCAAATCCGCCCACTCGCTCTTGCGCGGCGCCGCAGATTCCGCCGGACGAACTTCGAAGTAGGCAAACGTATTCTCAGGTAAATCCACCATTACCTCGCATGTTTCACCTCCCGACTTCTCCATCCATGTTTCACTTTTCGGCTCCGCAACCTGACGCATGGCCGCTAATTGCGCTGACGATAGATGCATGGGTCGACCGATCCGACACCACCATTCATACGGGCTACCGGCTTCAGGCCCCACAAACAAACAGGTGATTAATCGATCACCGACGGAAGCGGGCAAAGCCAATTTCGTCCGCCAGCCTTCCGATTTCTTTTCCGATGGCGGACGGCAATGATAAAAAAGCGCATGCGTGACAGCTCCTTCCCGAGTGACAACGCCGCCGCAACCAAGCGGCGCGTCGAATACCTCCGCAGCGACATTACCTCTCAAACGATTCAGCAGCCGGAAAGCATTCGCGGCTGCCTTAGGCACTCCATCAATCGTGACGATTCCATACGTCGCTGAAAAAGGAGCCGGTTGAATCGGATGCTCTTCAAAAATATCGCTCGCCACCCAGAACGCCATCGTCTCGCAAGTGGCATCCAATTCCAGCCCTTGTCGCACCACAAAGGCTCCTCCATAAGCATTGTCACATGCCTCGTTATCAAACCAAGTGATCCCGTCAAAATCAGCTGCGCTTTGCGTATTCCATTCCGTCCAATGAATGGGCAAATCGGGCATTACCGAAGAGCGCACCAGCTTTTGAACTCCAAGGAACATTTCGCGAAAGAATTCCCCCGGCGCGTAAGTCGACCGGCCTTGACCTGCCTCCACCTGCTCGTCCTGCGGGTAGAGATGCGTGGAAATGAAATCCAAAGGCACTCGGTGAGTATGACAATACATGATCAGATCATCAAGCCAGTGCGCTTTCGATGAGGCGGGCCCTCCAATCTTTAAAGCAGAATCCACCCGTTTCAATGACCGCGCCGCCGTTTCGTACAAGCGGAAGTAGTCCTCCTTGGTCCCACTCCAGAACGCCGAAAGATTCGGTTCATTCCAAACCTCGAAGTTCCATTCGCGAATCTCCTCTATGCCGTAGCGCTCCACCAGATGCCGGGCGAAAGCCTCCACCAGATCCCCCCATGCCTCCCACTGAGCCGGGGGCGATACGTTCATGTTGTAATGCATGATCCGTGCCGGACTAGAAGCCAGTGCAGCAGGCATTGGATTCAATTCCACGAAAGGACGAAGTCCACGTGCGAGCAAGGCATCATAAATTTTATCGAGCTGGTTCCAGCAATAATAGATCCGACCATCCCGAGTCTTCTTAACGATCCCTACATCATCGTGAAAGACCGCATGAAACCGGGAAGACCGGAATCCAATCTCCTTCTGAAGCCAATCCAGCTGTACAAGCAAATCATCACGCAATAGATCATAGGCACGACCTACCGCGATACAATTTTTCCACGGCTTGCGCAAAGGTCCACGCGAAACAGGAACAAGACGGGATGACTCCACTGGGCGGCCAGACATAAGCGTCGATACAAATTATTTATCCATCCGCTCGAGACGTAGAACTATGGAGCGACGGAAAGCCGGCAGACTCACATCGCCATTCACAACTGGCCGCGATTCTGTCGTACGATTGGTCCAGGGATCGTAAAAGCCCACCTGCCACCCAGATCCAAGTGAGACAGGCAATGAAACCTTCGCCCCCTCCAACATCCCTGCTGGTACGTGGTCGACAAGCTCTGTCCGCCAATCCGAATGCACATCCCGACACCAAACCAGACACTGCGTCCGTCCAACTAAGGCGTAAACACGAAGGCCGTTCGCCTCCCAATGCTCGGGTGTCAAGCATTGCTCGATCGGATCAACGCCCTCGATGGCTTTCGCAAATCGAGCATAATGTGTCCACAGGTGATTGGGATCGACATATTCCTGCCAGTGCCAAGCCTGACCGCATCCGGCAGCTCCCGCGAAGAATGGCGCGAACAGCACATCATGCAAAACAATGCCTTCTTTGTCCGATGGATACAATCGCCACGGTCCAATATGCAACCGCTCCACAGCTCCCCCTTCGGCCAGAATCGCCGGCTTACCCGGAGCGACTCTCAATAAGACGCTCACGGCATCAGCCATCATCACATCCACCGGACCATGGCAAATTGCGTACCGCGCCCCCGCATCCAGATACCGATGAGCCTGCGAGGCCTCATTGCTCGCCAAGGGCATAATGGTTTCGTAGTTCTTGACCGAATCATCCCCGTCCATGCTGCCGAGTGTTTGCATGGCGAGATGTCTGGGAAATCGCTTCTTGAGCTCCACCAACATTTCGCGTGTCCACTGCTGCCAATGCACGCTACGGACCGCATTCATTTCATTCCACAAATCCCAACCAAAAATTCCCGGATGATCTCCGTAACGCTCCGCCAGCCAATCCAACTTGCGCAGAAAGTGAGCCCGTCCTTCCGAACTTAACAAATAATCGTCCATGTCCTCAAAACGACCATTGTTGGAGGTATGGAAATTAGGCTTCGAAAAACTCACCGCCCCAGGAAAAATCTCCGCCTGCGCCGATTCTTCAACCGTACGAAACAGATCGATCGTCAGCTTTAACCGCACTCCCCGCTGCCAAGCATATTCAAGCACGGCATCAAGTCTGGAGGCCTTTTCTTCGTCAAATGTCCCAAAGTCACCCGATTCGATATCGAAGAAAGAATGGCCCATGAATATACGGGCGAAATTTCCGCCATTCTCGGACAATTGATCCAGCCAGCGAAACATTTTTCCCAAACCATCTTCCCGTTTCACTACATGGCGCGGAAAACAAAGATTTAGACCAATCGGAATATAGGTCCGCCCATCCGCTGTTTCAAAATAGCGCGCATAACGTGGACTCGGCGTTATATAGCTATGGCCATAACCAGCTGTGGACTGAGCCGTTTTCCGGATATTCTTCCGAGGCTCAGATTCCAACAGTAAACCAGTCGTTCCTTCATGTGCCGATCTTTGAGCGACCAGCTCTTCATTCGTCATAAATTACAACCACAGAAACACCAGCATCGAGCAACAGAAATCCTTTTTTCCTTCCTCTCGGCCAGCGTCCCCCATGGGCTCCTTAATACTACTCAAGTTAACTCCCACTCCATATCTGAGCAAAAGCGAATGGGGCGACTTCCCATTATTCTTTAATCATTGATCCAATATCGCATCAATTCCGTCGCAGCTTATTCCTATAAGCTGCGACGGAATTCAGTTTTTTCTAACAGCAGAATACGCCGTCATTGTCTTTTCAGGCAAAATCCAAAGTGACGTAAAGTCACTTTTTAATGATCATAGATCAGCGGTAAAAGGACATTTAGCGTCCGCTTTCTTGAAATCATTTCACCGCGCAGCTTAAAATCCGATTATGAGAAATCCGTTTTCCGCCATCCTTCCAAGGAGGAGTGAGCAGCGTGGACTCACCTTAATGGAGCTTCTGGTTGTCATGGCGATTCTTTCTGTCCTGGTTGCATTACTACTTCCAACGGTGAAGAACCTGCGGGAGAGCGCGCGTCGTAGCGAGTGCGCTCATAATCTCAAACAAATTGCCTCGGCTTTATTTTCTTACGCCTCCGATCATGATGGTATGCTGCCACCGGTCTCCACCTCATGGCCGCCACCTGGCCAAGAATACACTTGGGGCAAAGCCATCTGGGAATATGCCGGATATAGCTCCACCGCCTTTCAGTTTAGGGTTTTTGACCTCTGCCAATTGCCACAAGCTAAAGGCAAAAATATTTTTCGTTGCCCATCCATGAAATTCGCCGTGAAGAATCCCCGGGCCAACGAAATCAATAGTAACAGATTCTCCTATGGGCTTAATAGCGGCCCATTGACCATGGCCGCAGATCTTCCGTGGAGCGCTCGCTGGACGACTCCCATCCGCCTCAGTCTCGCGACCTATGCCACACGCACAGTCATGGTTTCTGAAGTTAGCTTCGCCCTCGGAGACTGGAGCGGCTACAATGAATACTGGGGTTTAATCTCACATGGAGGTGGAGCAAATTTCCTTTTCTATGACGGACATGTGGAGTGGATGGCCCTGAGCGCGATGCCCACCTCAGCATCGGATACGTTTTGGAGCGGGAAATAGGTTCGTCACGTCCGCAATTGACGCTTTCGCATCGCCCGTGGACTCAGTCCATAGTGTTTCTTAAACATTTTGGAAAAGTGAAACAGATCATCATAGCCCACTAATTGTCCCACTTCGGTGATGGTAAGATTCTGATTTGCGAGCAAATGAGCCGCGTGATGCATGCGGTGTTGAATCAGACATTCTACTGGCGAAACACCAAACACATTCTTGAAGCGCAGGCTCAGATTCGGGATCGACATTCCGGCCAATGCGGCCATCTGACCGAGCGTAATTTCACGAGCCGGAACCTCGCTGATTAATTGCCGCACCTTGAGCAATCCCTCCGAAATCCTTCCAGCCATGGAATCTGCATTTCGATAGCGCACCAAATCACGCAAACAATTCTCCAGCAGATTTCCCACTATGACCGCGTCCGGTCGCATATAGGAGACCAGCTCCCGATGAATTTCAGCCAAGCATTGCTCAAAGCAAGCGGGATTCACGACGGAAAAGGGACGCATGACTGGCACTTTCGATTCCCGGACAATTTTTCGCACGCGCACCCCATCGCAGTGAATCCAGCTATGACAGTAACGCTCGCGAGAATTGCCATAGTATTGTCCACATTGAGGCGGCCAAATCATCAGGGTTTCCACGGGATGCACCTCATCCAAAGTCGGTCGATTCGCAGCGCTGGCCCGATCGTGAAAGAGCATGAGCAAAAAATCGTTCATGCCATGGGGACGCTGAATTTGGCATGGCGGCATTTGTTCACGAATTCCAATTCCGCGCACGGTGATTTCGGGTGAATCAAGGGGGCGTGGAGAATAGAAACGCTTGAATCCGGTGGAATGCCGAAAAGTCATATCTAATAAAATATGACATGTTTTTTAAAAGTCTACCCATGTTATAGAGCAATATCATTATCTATTTTAAAAATAACACATGAATACACCAACCACATCTTTCTCAGGATTCGATCTATCCCTCGGAAATCTCTCCCTACTCAGCCACGCTCAAACCCGTTCCATTAGCGCGGAAAACCGCACCGGTGAAAAGGGTCAGGGCGCCATGGCTAGCGAAACCAGTAACGGGCCAGCACGCGAGTTGGGAAGGGGCTGGAAGGTATCGCCTTGCGTGGGCATTGAAGCCGGAGAAACCTTTGAAGTGGCCAGTATTGATGGCCCTGGCGTCATTCAGCAAATCTGGATGACCGCTCAAGGCGTTTGCCGACATTTAATCCTTCGCGTTTATTGGGATGGCTGCGAGCATCCGGCGATTGAATGCCCGCTATGCGATTTTTTCGCAAATGGCTGGGGACGTTACTTTCCTATCGCATCGCTGGCGGTTTGCGTGAATCCCAGCAATGGTTTCAATTGCTATTGGCCGATGCCATTTCGCAAAAAGTGCCGCATTACAATGGAGAATATTGGTCTGGAAAATAAGGGGCTTTTCTACCAAGTGAATTACTCGCTGCAAGAAGTGCCTGAACACGCGGCCTATTTTCATGCTCAATTTCGCCGCACGAACCCCCTCCCCGATAAAACCGAATACACAATTCTGGATGGTGTGGAGGGATGGGGGCACTACGTCGGCACCACCATGGCTTGGGGCACCCATAACAGCGGTTGGTGGGGTGAAGGTGAAATCAAATTCTTTCTCGATGACGATTGTGAATTCCCCACGATCTGCGGCACCGGGACGGAAGATTATTTCGGTGGCGCCTGGTGTTTTCACGTGGGACCTGTGGAAGCTCGAAAGTACGCGGATTACACCACTCCCTACTCGGGCTTTTATCAGGTTCCCGCCGCCAATTTTCATAGTACGCTGCCGCGCTTCGGCATGTACCGCTGGCATATCATGGATCCGGTACGCTTCGAGAAGAATATCAAGGTGACCATGCAAGCGCTCGGCTGGCGCAGTGGGGGGCGCTTTCTACCGTTGCAGGACGACATCGCTTCGGTCGCCTATTGGTATCAAACACACGCCGCCAAACCGTTCCCCAAACTGCCGTCGCGCGATGAGCTGGAGATTATCTAAATAATCACTCCGAGAGTTCCCGCAGCAAGCGCGCCCGTTGCACGGGCACATGGAGATGGTGACGTCGGATGACAGCGAGAAAATCGCTGTTGTCCGACGAACCCAGACCGTGGATGACCAGCATCTTTTGCTCGAATCGATTCACCAATATCTGGGTGGCAGAGTGGGTATTCAAGTAATCCACAGCCTTGGCAAAAAGATCGAAGTCATCCGGTAGTGCAGTACTCGATTCTGTCATCGCCTCAATGAGGGCGGCAAAGTATTCGAGCGTCAGTAGCGTTTTCCACTCGCGTCGCAGCCCGAGGTAGGGCTCCACCAAACGCACCTCCTTGAGGGTGTGCATGTCGCCGCGGCGCGCCGGGATGAACTGAAGTTCGCAGAGATAATAGAGATCGAACTGCAATCCGTAGCTATTATTCGGTTTAAGCGCCCCCTTCGCCATGGTCGTCATGCGACCCGCGTCCGGCGTAAGCCAGCGAAGAATGAGCCCCGTGTTGCCGAAAGGCAATCGGCCCAGAATAAACCCCCGCGCGGATTCACTGGCACCGGTCATGGCATAAGCCTTACTTCGGGCATTGCTTGAGCACGGCGGCGAGCAGTTTTTCCTGCGCCGCGTTCATGCGCTTGAAAGCGGCAGGTGTTTTGTCCTTGTAGCCGACGAGATGAAGAATGCCATGAATGCCGTAGAGCAACGTTTCCTCAGCCGTCGTACGGCCAAAGCGGCGCGATTGCTGTCGAGCCACTTCGGGGCAGACGAGAATCTCGCCATGCAAAAACGTGATGACATCCGTGGGGGTAGGATCGTTCAGGAAATCGCGATGTACGTCACACATGGTGGCGTGACCGATAAAAGTAATCTCAATGGACTCCGGCAGGGTTTGCGCCTGCGCGGGGCTCAACAGATACAGGGCCGTCTCAAGCTGCCGCTGAAGAAGAGGGAGGCAGATGCGTACTTTTCTTTGGCGATTGGAGAGCAGCAGAGGAGGCAGTTTTTTCTTTCTCATCCTTGGGATAGACGATGCGGCTGTGCATCATGTTTTTGATCGTAAAGACAAAACTGTCCGCCGCGGTGCGAATCTCGCCCAGCGTCAGCCCGCAATCGTCCAGCATGCCTTCGGAGATACGACGGTCGACGATTTCGTTGACGAGTCCTTCCACTCGTTGGGGAGTTGGCCGCTCCAGAGTGCGGGAAGCCGCCTCAATGGCATCAGCCAGGCAAAGCAATCCGATTTCCTTACTGTTGGGGCGTGGCCCCGGATAACGGAAGGAATTCTCGGAGACTTCTGGGATATCTTCCTCGCGCATATTCATGATCTTACCGCCTTCGCGGGCATCCTGCTCCAGCTGCTTGGCGCGCTTGTAGAAATAATAAACTAACGAATCCCCGTGGTGCTGTTGAATGGCATCCACAATGGGCTTTTTCAACCGGAATTTGAGCGCGAGATCAACGCCTTCCTTGACGTGCGCAATAATGATCAGGGCGCTCATCGAAGGGCTGAGGTTCAGGTGCGGACTGCGGTCAGGCGGGCAGTTTTCCGAGAAATACTCCGGCTTGATGATTTTCCCAATGTCGTGGAAATAGGCCATGACGCGGCACTGGGTCGGATTCAAATGGAGTGGAACTGCGGCCGCTTCCATCAGGTTCGCCACGACGAGGCTGTGATGATACGTGCCGGGCGCTTCAATAGTCATCTGCTGCAGCAGCGGATGATTCAGATCGGCCATTTCGATCCATGAAATGTCCGTAATAATGCCAAAAATGGATTCCAGAATTGGCAGCAACGCGCTCACGACCAGCGCGGTCATAATGCCCACTCCAATGCCCAGTGCGGCCTGTTCCAGCAAGGCCTGAATACTGCGCCCGCCGATCAGGCCGAACGCGATGGCGCAAAGCAAACTCGCCACACCAACCGCCACGCCGGCCTTGATCAGATCCCCGCGCTTGCGCGCGCCGCGCAGGAAGTAAACCGCCGTGAAGCCGGTCACCAGATTGATCAGCAAAAGACTGAAGCTCTGGTCAAATAACAACGCGAGCATGAGGCTGGCATTGAGTACTGTGTAAAGTCCGGCCGTCGGTCCAAGCAACAACGCGATGAAAAACGGTGCCATAGCGCTCGGCAGGAGATAATAGATGGCTGCCGGGTGCATGTGGTGCCTACTCTGCGCATAGACGAAAATGAATTTGCAGATAAAGAGGCTGACCCACGTCACGCCGAGACTGAGGATGATCTTGAAATTCGAATTCCAGATTTCCGGCTGATCCATCTGCATGAGCATGATGGAACTAAAGAACACAATGAAGATGAGCAAGTGCTGCTCATTATTATTGGTCGCGCCGTTCTGCCAGAAGTTGATGATGTAGAGGACAGCCGCAAAGAAAGCGAAAACACCCAGTCGGACCAAGGCGCTGCAATCCATGCTTTCCAACCAGGTTCCGTCGGACCGCTGACGGCGCGTTTTGTCGCACGCCAAACCCTTTTTGACGAGCATCTGGTGCTGAAACCACTTGATCATAGATGGAATTAATATACCACAGAGGCCGAACTGGTTAAGCCAGCTCGCCCTCTAACTGACCTGGAATTCGCTCTAAATCGTTCGCGATCATAGCCTAGTCAAAGAGCCATGCTCGTAGTCTTTTCGCCACGGTGGGCCTTGTACGCGCGGATGATCTTCTGGACGAGTTCATGACGGATCACGTCGACTTCGTCAAAGCGGATGAAGCCAATCCCCTCGGTGCTGGAGAGGGCCTGAACCGACTCAACCAAACCGGATTTACGGTGATTCGGCAAGTCCACCTGCGTCGGATCGCCCGTCACGACACATTTGGAATCCTGACCGAGACGCGTCAGGAACATGAACATCTGTTCCGTGGTCGTGTTCTGCGCTTCGTCCAAAATCACAAAGCTATGGCTGAGCGTGCGACCTCGCATGTAGGCCAGCGGAGCGATTTCGATGATGCCCTTGTCCATGTACCGTTGGATTTCCTCGGTATCAAGCATGTCGTAGAGGGCATCATAAAGCGGACGCAGATACGGAAAGATCTTTTCCTGCAAATCACCGGGCAAAAAGCCGAGCGCTTCGCCCGCTTCCACGGCGGGACGAGTCAGGACGATGCGGGAGACTTCCTCGTTCTTGAGCGCGGCCACAGCCATCGCCATGGCGAGAAAGGTTTTACCACTACCGGCAGGGCCGATGCCGAAGACGAGATCATTCTTCTTGATCGAGTCGACATAGGATTTCTGCTGCAAGGTCTTCGGGATGACCGGCGGTTTTTTGAATGAAAGCTGGATACGGGACGAATGCAGGTCGGCCAGCGTAGTTCCGCCCTTGCCGCTGACAGAGTCGAGGGCGAACTTAAACTCGTGCTTGCGGATGTGCAGGCCCTTTTCCTTGGCCATGTGAAGCTGCTGGAAGACGTCGCGGGCCTTCTCGAGAGATTCCTGGGGACCGTCGATTTTGATCCAACCGTCACGGGTGGTGACTTTGACCCCAAATTTATCCTCAATGAGTTTGAGGTTAAGCGGATCGTTCAGATAGAGGGCTTGAACGGCACGGGCGTTCTCGAAGTTCAACGTTTCGGAAGCAGTCATCGTTTTGGTGTTTCTATGAGGGTAGGAGTACGGCGGTTGAAGTCAATGCAGCGGTTTTTCCGCCGCATTCGACTGGACTTGTTTTGGGGTTGAAGTCATTGAAAAGCAGAATCTTGCAGCACCGGAACTATTCCTGAGCGGCGAGATAACGCTCGGCTTCAATCGCTGCAGCACAACCCGTGCCCGCTGCCGTGATGGCTTGGCGATAAACCGAATCAGCCACGTCACCGGCGACGTAAACGCCTTCCACGCTGGTGCGGGTGCCACCGAAGGTTTTGATGTACCCGGCCTCGTCGAGCGCGAGCTGGCCGTTAAAGATCTGCGTATTCGGGAGGTGCCCGATGGCCACGAAGACCCCGGCGCAATCGATGACGTGGCTTTCGCCGGTCTTGAGGTTCTTCACCTTCACCCCGGTCACCTTGTTCTGGGCGGGGTCGAGGACGTCCTCAACAACGGAGTCCCACACCGGCTTGATCTTCTCATGCGCGAGGGTGCGCTCGGCCATGATCTTGGAGGCACGGAGTTGATCGCGGCGATGAATCAGATAGACCGTGGAGGCAAAACGGGTGAGGTACATCGCCTCTTCGCAAGCAGAGTCGCCGCCACCGACCACAACAAGCGGCTGGTTGCGGAACATGGGCAAAGCCCCGTCGCAGGTGGCGCAATAGGTGACACCCTTTTTCTCAAGGAGATCTTCGCTCTTGAGCCCCAGATGGCGGTGACCGGAGCCTGTCGCAACGATGACGGTGCGGGCTTCCACGGGCTCGCCATCGACCACGACAGTGAAGGGGCGCTTGGAGAAATCGACACTGTCCACATTACCGAACTTCACCTGTGCACCGAATTTTTCGGCCTGCTTCTGCAGCTTCATCATGAGTTCATAGCCATCGATGCCTTCCGGAAAGCCGGGAAAGTTCTCCACGACACTCGTGGTCGTGAGCAGTCCGCCGGGCATCGTGCCAGTCAGGACGATGGGCTTGAGATTGGCGCGGGCCGAGTAAATGGCGGCGGTCAGACCGGCGCAGCCGGTACCGATGATAAGAACTTGTTCCATGGATGACTAAGTTTTCAGTTTGAGGTTTCGGTTTTCAGTAAGAGGCAGGAACACTATCGGGTCTGCGCCGATAAATGCAACCGCCTACCCATAGCCAAAAATGGACGGCTGGCCACTGAAAACCGAAAACTTCGAACTGAAAACTTGTCGCCCGCGCCGGAAGCTTCTAGCCTCGCCCCCTATGAGCAGCTCCGCCCCTACCCCTTCCGCCGACAAACTCAACGAACTCTTCCGCATGCAAGCGGCCCTGAATCTGCGCATTGGCGTGGATACTTCCGCAATGGACGAGGAGACGAAAACGAAATGGGTGCTCAATTACACCCGAGCGATGTCGCAGGAAATGGCCGAGCTGACCGACAGCGTGCCGTGGAAATGGTGGGCCAAGTACCAGAAGTTCGACGAGCAGAACGCCCGCGTCGAGGTGGTCGACCTGTTCCACTTCCTCATCTCCCTCGCCCAAGTCCTCGGCATGAGCGCCGATGACGTCTTCAACGCCTACGTGAAGAAGAACGAGGTCAATTTCAAGCGCCAGGAATCCGGTTACGCCGTCAAGGACGAGAACGATTCCAAGCACATCTAGCAGGGTTGAGCCCTGCTCAGCGGATGATGCCACGCTGGCTGGAGCGGACGAAATCGATCAGCACCTTGACCCGGGGATGGTCGGCGTATTCGCTGGCGAGTTTATCCACGGCCTGCGAAGTGTTGAGCGATTTGTCGTAAAGGATCTTATAGGCGGCACGTAGCGCCTTAATCTCCTCGTCGGCGAAACCCTTGCGCTGGAGTCCGACCGCATTCACGCCGCGAACTTCCGCGGGATTACCGTCCGCGATGAAGAACGGCGGAGCGTCCTGCACGATCTTGGTGCAACCGCCGATGATGGCATGCGTGCCGATGCGGCAAAATTGGTGAATAGCGGAGAGTCCGCTGATGATGGCGTAGTCGCCGACTTCCACATGACCCGCGAGCGTGGCGTTGTTGGAAAAGATCGTGTGGCTGCCAACGATGCAATCGTGCGCGACGTGGGAATAGGTGAGAAACAGGTTGTTCGAACCGATGCGCGTCCACGCGTCGGGAGCGGTGCCTCGGTTCACCGTGGTGAATTCGCGAAAGACGTTGTTGTCGCCGATCTCAACGTAGGTCGGCTCGCCCTTGTACTTCAGATCCTGCGATTTCTCGCCGATCGAGGAGTACGGGAAGAAGTGGTTCCCCTGCCCGATGCGACTCGGGCCGTTGATAGAGGCGTGGTGATTAACCCGGCAGCCCGCGCCGAGTTTAACCCCGGCTCCGACCCACGCGTAGGCGCCGATTTCGACGTCGGCCCCCAACTCCGCAGTCGGATCAATGATCGCCGTGAGATGAATGCTCTGAGACATACCGCTGTACTTCGCTCCGGTTTTACGTGTCGATCATGGCAAAGGTCAGATCGCCTTCGGAGACAACCTCGTTCTTGACGAGGCACTGACCGGTGGCGCGACCAATCTTGCCACGCGCCTTGGTGAGTTCGACCTGAATGATCAAGGTATCACCCGGCAGCACCGGCTTGCGGAACTTGATCTTGTCCGCGCTCATGAAGTAACCGATGCGACCGCCCTGGCCAGCCGCCTTGAGCATCAGAATGCTCGCAACCTGCGCCATGGCTTCGACCTGGAGCACGCCCGGCATGACAGGGTGGCCGGGAAAATGCCCTTGGAAGAACGGCTCGTTGATCGTGACAGCTTTTTGACCGACCGCCTTGAACTCGCCGTCGAACTTCAGAATGCGGTCGACGAGCAGGAACGGGTAGCGGTGCGGCAGGATCTTCATGATCTCGTTGATGTCGAGACCGGATTCACCCGTGGGGATATTCTCCACCGGCATCTGCTGCGAGACGTAGTGGCGGTACTGCTTGTAAATCGCGCGGGCCAGTTCGACATTGAGTGCGTGGCCGGGTTTGGCCGCGACGATGCGGGCCTTCAACCGAGCCGGGAACAACGTGAGGTCGCCGACGATGTCGAGGATCTTGTGGCGGACGAATTCGTCCTCGTAGCGGAGCGGCTCGCGGGAGAGAATGGCGTCGCCGCGGATGACGATGGCGTTCTCGAGACTGCCGCCCTTGATGAGGCCCTTCTCCATGAGCGGTTCCACTTCCTCATAGAATACGAAGGTGCGGGCCTTGGAAATTTCCTTGGCGTAGTCGCCCTTGTCGAGGTTCCAGTGAAGGTACTGCGTGTGCTTGCCGGTGTGGTTCGCATTGGTGCAGTTCACTTCGAAATTGTCACTCGGCCAGGCGGAGATGAAGGCGCCATCCTTGCCTTCGATATGAATGGGCTCGCGGACGTGATAAGTCAGGACGGGGACGTCCTGTTCGACGCGACCGGCCTTTTCGAGCGCTTCCACATAGATCGACGCGCTGCCGTCGCCGATGGGTGGTTCGTTGGCGTCGAGTTCAATCACGGCATTGTCGATACCGAAACCGCGCAGGGCAGAGAGGAGATGTTCGACTGTATGGACCTTCACGCCACCCTCGCCAAGAGTGGTGGCACGTTCGACCTGTTTAACGTTGTCAATGTGGGCCGCGATGGTCGGTTCATCCGAAAGGTCGAGGCGCTTGAAAATATAGCCGCTGTTAGGCGCGCCGGGCTTGATGGTCAGGGTAACATTGTTACCGGTGTGGAGCGTGGCGCCACTAACGGTCTGGGCATCACGAATCGTCGCTTGTTTCAAAACGGGCATGAGAGATCGGTTCCTTTTCTAGAATTAACGCAAGCTCTAAGGGCTAGCAGCCTTTGCCAGCGGTGGGAAATAAAAAATTGCGTCGATAGAGCTCTGGCGCCACATCCAATGAATGCAGCGTCGGTCTTTCCGCCATCAAGGAGCTACTGCGTCACTGGAGCCGCGGCCGTTTCCGTCGCGCCATCCGCTTTCAAAAGGCCGAACAATTGCTTCGTCCACTTTTCGAAATCGGGGTGAGACTGATAACCCTTGACGACGTTGAACATATCCGTCAGAGCCATGGCGCGTTGACCGAGCAGCAATCGGTCCTCAGCTTTTTTCCACAGCAATGTCGGCAGGGTCTGGTTCTGGTACTTGTCGAGGTCGATGGCCAGATCGCTCTTGCGGGCCAATTCTTCGGCGCGCGCCATGCGGTCATCCCAGAGTTCCAGCAGGCGGACGTCCTTTTTCTCGCGCATGTAGGGCATGAGCATCTTGTCCACGATGCCCTCGATATTGCCGCTCGATTGCTCCCAATCCTTGATCGCGCCGATATGTCCTTCCAGCCGGTACCAGCGCACAAAGACGCTGCCCGACATGGGCTTGTTGAGAATGTCGCGGCCCGTGCTCAGCACCGCCTTGTTGATTTTTTCACCCTGTTTATCCTTGGGCCGGTACTTTTCGTTGCGCTCCTGCACTTCGTTGCGCGTTTTTTCGCGTTTGATCAGGTCGGAAATATTGGCGGATAATTGCCCGGTGTATTCGAGCAGCGAGGGCATCAGTTCCTCAATCTTGTCCCCGTCCAACCGCTTCAGACTCAGAACGAGATAGCGCAGGTGTAATTGGAGCGCGGTGCGGAAATCGTCATCGAGCAGCATCTCCTTGTTCTTCTCGCGCCAAGCGGCGAATTCGGAGCCGTCCTTCGGCTTGCCTTCGTGCTCGACGGCCTGAATGGCGTCCTCGTATAACGCCACGGCGGCTTGCTTGGTCGCGGAGGCGGCCGTGAGCGCGTCGATCTGCTGGCGCAGACCGCTCTTGAATTGCCCGGAGCGATTCTTCTGGATCAACTCCAGTTCCTTCAGGATCTGCTGCGGCTCCATCGTGGGAGCGTTTTGACCCCGCGCCATTCCCAAGAGGAAGGTTACAACAACACCCGCCGCCAACCAACGCTCAAACCGTGGCAATAAGATCATCGCAGCTCAAGATTCAAGACTCCCATGCCCGCCGTCAAGACCGATTCAATCCTCAAAAAGGAATTCCACCGTTTTTCCATATCCTGCTGGTCAAATTCAGGCTGACCCAGTAGTATGCACGGTTTCGCCATTTCCATGAAGACTTATAACATTGCCATCGTAGGCGCGACCGGAGCGGTCGGCGTCGAAATTCTACGTACACTTGAACGCCGTCAGTTCCCCACCGGCACCGTCCGCCTGCTGGCGTCCGCCCGTTCCGTTGGCAAGACCCTCACTTATCGCGGTGAATCCCTCCAGGTCGAGGAACTCACCGAGAACTCCTTTAATGACATCCACTACGCGATCTTCAGCGCCGGAGCAACCCGCTCGCGTCAATTCGCCCCCGCTGCCATCAAGGCTGGCGCGGTCGTGATCGATAATTCGTCCGCCTTCCGCATGCAGGAAGATGTGCCGCTCGTCGTACCGGAAATCAATCCGGGCGACCTGAAGAAGCACAAGGGCATCGTGGCGAACCCGAATTGCTCCGCGGCGATTCTCGGCGTGCCACTCTGGCCGTTGCACGAAGCGGCGACCATCGAACGCATCATCGTCAGCACGTACCAATCGGCCAGCGGCGCGGGTGCGCAGGCGATGGCGGAACTGGAAAGCCAGGCGAAGCAATTTGCCAAGGGCGAACCGATCACCAAGTCGGTCTTCCCTCACCAGATCGCCTTCAATCTTTTCTCCCATAACACCAAGGTGGCCGAGAATGGTTACAACGAGGAAGAGAACAAGGTCACCGAGGAAATCCGCAAGATGTTCCATGTGCCAAATCTCCCGATCTGCGCCACCTGCATTCGCGTGCCGGTGTTCCGCGCGCATTCCGAATCGGTGGTGATCGAGACCAAGCGTCCGCTTTCTCCCGAGGAAGCCCGCGCCATTTTGGCCAAGGCTCCCGGCGTGAAGCTCGTCGACGATGTGACGAATAATCACTTCCCGATGCCGATCGAAGCCAGCGGCGATCTCGACGTACACGTGGGTCGCATCCGCAAGGATAACTCGCACCCGAACAGCCTCGCGTTGTTCATCAGCGGCGACCAGTTGCTCAAGGGCGCGGCGTGGAACGCGGTACAGATTGCTGAATACTTAGCCAAGGGCTAAGTATTCAAAGTTCTAGGTACGAAGTTCTAGGTACTAAGTATTGGCTTTGTCCCAATCAGCGCGAAGGTGCGCCTAATCGGGACTCGTCATTTCGATTCTTTACCTAGAACCTAGTACTTAGTACCTCGTACTTTTCCTGAATTACTGAAGTAATTCAGGAAACGCTTCCTTCCACGCTTGCGGCACGCGCTGGGGACGACCGCCCGGCAATTGGACCGTCACCATCGTCTGGCGACATTTGGCAATGAACACGCCGTCCGATTCGCGGGTGATGGTCGATTCGATGTAGAACTTCACTTTCTCCATCCCGGCAAGTTTCACATCGATGAGCAGAATATCGCCCAACTTCGCGGGTCGAAGGTAATCAATTTCCGTACGGGCGACGACCGGCACAAGCCCCGTCTCGCCCATCTCCTTCACCGTCCAACCGAGATGTGCGGAAAACTTCGACCGCGCCGCTTCGATCAAGCGCAGGTAGGCAACGTTGTGCACGACGCCACCGGCATCAGTATCAAAATAGTAAACCTCAATGGGAGTGACGAGACGGGGTTCTTTGGGGAGAGAGGACATACGCGTAAAAAAACACAGTACGAGGTTCGTACTTGATACTTTCAGTTAAAACTCCGCTGCGAACCGCTTGGCGATGTGCTTGAGCACCTTGATGCGGCCATGCCATTTGAATTCGCCTTCGACAACATGCCATGGCGCGAGCTTCGTGTCGGTACGCTCGAACATCTCTTCAGCGGCGGCGACATGTTCTTTCCACTTGCGGCGATTGCGCCAGTCTTCATCGCTGATCTTCCAGTGTTTGTACGGATCGGCGGCACGTTTTTCGAAGCGCTTGAGCTGCTCGCTTTTGCTGATGTGCAGGTAGAATTTCATCATGACCGCGCCACCCTCGACGAGCGTGCGTTCGAAATCATTGATCTCGCGATAGGCGCGCTTCCATTCGTCCTCGGTACAGAATTCCTCCACGCGTTCGACGAGCACGCGGCCATACCAAGAGCGGTCGTAAATGGCGACTTCGCCCTCGCACGGCAGCTTGTTCCAGAAGCGCCAGAGGTAATGGTGGCGGTACTCTTCCGCCGTCGGCTTGATGATCGAGTACACGCGGACGAGACGCGGATCGAGCTTCTCCGTGATGCGCTTGATGATGCCGCCCTTGCCCGCCGCGTCGGGGCCTTCAAAGACTAGAATGACGGTCCGCTTACTCTCCAGAATGCGTCGCTGATAGTGTAACAATGACAACTGCAACTCTTGCAGTTTCTCACGGTATTCGTCTTTGGAAATCTGCTTCTCTAGATCGAGTTCATCAAGTCGTCCCATGGCGGGTTGTTATTAAGGTCGAATGCGCGGCAAACGCAACTCGTAAATTTTCGGATTCGCATAAATTTGGATTGTCGACGGTCCAACCCGTTGTAAGGTGACCTACAATCGTCACGAGTCATCCTTATAGCTCAACTTTCCCAACCTTAATTACCTACTACCATGGAACCTCAAGCTGATCTCGCTCTCATTGGTCTGGCCGTCATGGGCCAGAATCTCATCCTCAACATGAACGACCACGGATTCACCGTCGTCGCTTACAATCGCACGGTTTCGAAAGTCGACGATTTTCTGAACAAGGAAGCCAAGGGCACGAAGGTCGTCGGCGCGCATTCCATCGAGGAAATGCTTTCCAAACTGAAGCGCCCCCGCCGCGTCATGATGCTGGTGAAGGCCGGTCAGGCCGTGGATGATTTCATCGCGCAGATCGCGCCGCACCTCGAAAAAGGCGACATCATCATTGATGGCGGCAACTCGCTCTACACCGATTCCATTCGCCGCACGAAGGAACTCGAAGCGAAGGGACTGCTCTTCATCGGTACCGGCGTTTCCGGCGGTGAAGAAGGCGCCCGTCGCGGGCCTTCGATCATGCCCGGTGGTAGCCCCGCCGCGTGGCCGCACGTGAAGGACATTTTCCAAGCCATCAGTGCCAAGGTCGAAGACGGTTCGCCATGCTGCGACTGGGTGGGCGAAAACGGTGCGGGCCATTATGTGAAGATGGTGCACAACGGCATTGAGTACGGCGACATGCAGCTCATCGGCGAAGCGTATCACCTGCTCTCCTCCGCGCTCGGCCTGAAAGCGGCCGAACTCGGTGAGGTGTTCACCGCATGGAACAAGACGGAACTCGATTCGTACCTGATCGAGATCACCGCCGATATTTTCAAATTCAAGGACACGGACGGTCAACCGCTCGTGGACAAGATCCTCGACGCTGCCGGTCAAAAAGGCACCGGCAAGTGGACGGTCGAAAGCGCGCTCGATCGCGTCGTTCCGGTCACGTTAATCGCCGAAGCGGTCTTCTCGCGCTGCCTGTCTTCGCTCAAGGCCGAGCGTGTCGCGGCCTCGAAGGTGCTCACCGGCCCGAAGAATACCGCCTTCACCGGCGACAAGAAGCAATTCATCGAAGACGTCCGCCTCGCCCTCTACGCGTCGAAGATCGTCTCATACGCGCAGGGTTATATGTTGATGCGCGAAGCGGCCAAGGAATACGGCTGGCATTTGAATTACGGCGGCATCGCCCTCATGTGGCGCGGCGGTTGCATCATCCGCAGCCGGTTCCTCGGCAAGATCAAGGAAGCCTTCGACAAGAATCCGCAACTCGGCAACTTGCTGCTCGACGATTTCTTCCATGCGGCCATCGATCAGGCGCAGGACTCCTGGCGTCGCGTGGTTTCGCACGGCGCGCTGCTCGGCATTCCCACGCCGACCTTCTCGACGGCACTGGCATTCTACGACGGCTACCGCACGGGCAACCTCCCGGCCAACTTGCTACAGGCGCAACGCGACTACTTCGGAGCGCATACCTACGAGCGCATCGATCAACCCCGCGGCCAGTTCTTTCACACGAACTGGACCGGCCACGGAGGCGATGTCTCGTCTTCGACCTACAACGCTTAATCCACTCAAGACCACAGGAGAATACGCCGACTATAAGATAGGTCCAAATCCCCTCCCTCACCGGAGGGGTGGCGAACAAGGGAGCCGTCATGCACGGCCGCCGGGGAAAACAGGACGGACTTGCGCCGCTCTGTGAACTGACTCACCACGATAAACACAGGAACGACTTATGCCCAACTCCAATGCTGCCACCAACTGCATCGTGAACCCCAAAAAAGTGGCCCCCGCCGCGGCCATCATCTTTGGTGCCACCGGCGATTTGACCCATCGCAAAATCGTTCCAGCCTTTTATCATCTCGCCAAGAACGGTCTGCTGCCGGATGGCTTTGTCATCATGGGCTTCGCCCGCCGTCCGAAATCGGACGATGAATTCCGTAAGGATTTGAAAGAGGCCCTCGACAAGTTCTCCCACACCAAGCCGATCGACGAAGACGTCTGGGCGAAACTCTCGCAACACATCTATTATTTCCAAGGTGACCTGCCCGATGCCGAGTCGTACCGCAAGCTCAACGAAAAACTGAAAGGCCTGCCCGAAGCTTCCATCATCCAAGGCAACTATCTTTTCTACCTCGCCACCTCACCGAACTACTTCAACATCGTCGCCCAGAACCTTTCCGAAGCCGGACTCGCCACCGGTTCGCCGGACCAGATGCGCCGCCTGATCGTGGAAAAGCCGTTCGGCGAGGATCTCGCCAGCGCGAAGGAGTTGAACAAATCCCTGCAGGCTGCCTTCCCGGAAAAGAACATCTTCCGTATCGACCACTATCTCGGCAAGGAGACGGTGCAAAATCTCCTCTATTTCCGTTTCGCCAATTCCATTTACGAGCCGCTCTGGAATCGCCGCTACATCGATCACGTGCAGATCACCGTGGCAGAAAAAGTCGGCGTGGAGGGCCGCGGCGGTTACTACGATACTGCGGGCGCCTCGCGCGACATGCTCCAAAATCACCTCTTCCAGCTCCTCACCATCACCGCGATGGAACCCCCGGCCTCGCTCGATGCCGAATCGATCCGCGATGAAAAAGTGAAGGTGCTCAAGTCCATCCCCACGCCACGTCCTGAAGAACTCGCCAAGAGCGCCGTCCGGGCCCAATACGGGGGCGGTTTCATCGATAAAAAGGCGATCAACGCCTATCGCCAGGAAGAAAAGGTCAGCCCAAATTCGCTGACTGAAACCTACGTGGCCGTTCGCTTCGAAATCGACAACTGGCGCTGGGCAGGAGTGCCCTTCTACCTGCGCACTGGCAAGGCACTCACGAAGCAATTCACGGAAATCAATATCGTCTTCAATCGTCCGCCCAGCGTGCTCTTTGCCGCCGCCGGGGAAGCGCACCTGCGCCGCAACTCGCTTCGCATCCGCATCCAGCCGAACGAAGGCATCACGGTCAACTTCAACGCCAAGACGCCGTCCAAGTCCGCTGCGCAATTGGTCGACATGAAATTCACCTACCAGGGCGGTTTCACAGATTACCTGCCCGAGGCGTACGAACGGCTCATCATCGACGCGCTCGTCGGCGAATCGACCCTCTTCACCCGGTCCGATGAAACCGAGGAAGCGTGGAGACTCGTGGATGCGGTGCATGCCGCGTGGGACCTGCAGACCGTCGAGAACCTTCCGCTCTATGCGTGCGGTTCCATGGGCCCAGTCGAATCCGATCTTCTCCTTGAACGCGATGGCCGCCACTGGGTCTCGCCGAAGGATTAAGAATCTATAATCTTGGCGCGCGTCGTTTCGAGAGTTAGAGTCGCTCTCGAAACGACTGGGGATAACTATGAAATACTTGCTCTTGGGATGTTGTCTACTCGCAGCGATTCTGCCACTTCACGCCCAGGATATTAATAACGTTCCCGCCCCGAGTTCCTTTGCCGAGGACTACCGCGCCGCTCTCATCGCCTACAAAAACGGCGAATACAAAACCGCCCGCGAGGAAGCCCAGAAAGCGCAAAAGCTCAAAGCGGACGATCCCAAGCTGAAGATCCTGCAGGGTCGTATCGCGCTTGAACTCGGTGAATATCCCCTCGCCGAAAAACTCGTGAAAGCGGGGCTCGAAGCCGCGCCCGATTATACCCCCGGTTACGAATACCTCGGCGATGTCTATTTCCGTCAGCGGCAGTACGTGCCTGCCATGGACGCCTATCAACAATTCCTCAAGCTCCGCCCCAAAGATCCGGATGGCGTCCTGAAGATGCTCTACTGTCACGTCGGCCGCAACGATCTCTCCGGCGCCGGCAAACAGCTCATCCTGCTCGACCAATTTAGCGACCTGCACCCCGGCTATTACTTCGGCAAAGCCGCCATCGCGCAAGCGTCCAAGAAGGTCGACGCCGTGGACAAGGACCTGCAACTCGCCCGCACCATGTACGGCAACGACACCTTCGCCACGCACATGAAGACGTTCCTGATTCTTTTCCCCGCACCCAAGCCGGTTGAAGAGAAGAAGTAGCCCACCTCCGACGAGTCATGAAAGAAAGGCTCATTCAAATCGCGTCGTTTTTGGGCGGCGCACTTTTGGGCGTTTTGATTGGCATCGAGCTATGGTCGCTCAATCGTGATTTAGTGAGCGATTTCGTAAGCATTATTCTGTCGGTAATCTGTGCAATCCTGTCTGGTTTCTCAGCTCTGATTTTGATTCATCGCACCCGGCACCCAGAAAAGACAAACTATACGCGGTGGTTGTAAGGCGGGATTAGCCATCATAACTGACCTGTGCTATCTTCCCTCTCAACCCTGCAAACCCAAAGGAGAGTTCATGAGCGCACCGATCCATGCCTATGCCGCCCTCGAAAAAGGCGGACGCCTTCAACCCTTTGACTACACACCCGGTCCGCTGGGGGACGAGCAGGTCGAAATCACCGTCAGTCATTGTGGTATCTGCCATTCCGATCTTTCCGTCATCGATAACGAATGGGGCAACGCGGTTTATCCGCTCGTCGCCGGGCACGAAGCCATCGGCACGATTGTGGAAGTGGGCCGCTCCGTCAAGAAAGTCAAAGTCGGTCAGCGCGTCGGCATCGGCTGGTTCTCCGGCAGTTGCATGTGCTGTCCGCAATGTCTCTCCGGTAGCCAGAATCTTTGCGCCACTGCCGAGCAAACCATCGTGGGTCGTCACGGTGGCTTCGCCGATCGACTCCGCGCGCATTGGGCCTGGGCGACGCCCCTGCCGGAAAGACTCGACGCAGCCAAGGCAGGCCCGCTGTTCTGCGGCGGCATCACGGTTTTCAATCCCATTGTGCAACTCGGTATCAGGCCGACGGATCGGGTCGGCGTCATCGGCATCGGCGGTCTCGGTCATATGGCGCTACAATTCCTCAACAAATGGGGCTGCGAAGTCACCGCCTTTTCCTCCAGTGATTCCAAGAAGGCGGAAGCCATCTCCCTCGGCGCACATCACGTGGTCAATTCCCGCGACAAAGCGCAATTGGATGCCATCGCCGGCTCGCTTGACTTCATTCTATCCACGGTCAACGTTCCGCTCGATTGGACTGCGTACCTCACCGCCCTCGCCCCCAAGGGAAAACTCCATCTCGTCGGAGCCGTTCTCGCCCCGATTTCCGTCGGCGTGTTCTCGCTCATCGGTGGACAGAAATCCATCTCCGGCTCGCCAGTGGGCAGCCCTGTCACGGTGGCGGAAATGCTCGACTTTGCCGCGAGGCACCAGATTGCACCCGTAACCGAGACCTTTCCCTTCTCGAAAATCAACGAGGCGCTCGATCACCTACGCTCCGGCAAAGCCCGCTACCGGATCGTACTGGCCCATTAAGCCTCACCACCAAATGACGTGCAATCCCAGCCCCCTTCTCCTAGCTTTGTAGTCTGACTTGAAACTTTTTCTGAAATACTGGCTGGTGGTGGTGGTCTGGATGGTCCTCATTTTCGACATGTCCACCGGTGTGGGTGCGCCCCAGCATAGTTCACGCATTCTCGTTCCGATCCTGCGCTGGTTTAAGTCGAACCTCACCTATCACGAAATCCAGCAGGCCAATCTCGTCGTACGGAAATGCGCCCATCTGTTGGAGTACGCCATTCTGGCCATCCTCCTATGCTATGCGTTGCGCAAAAGCTCCCGGCAGCAAATTCATGGCTGGTGCTGGCGTTGCGCCGGTTGGGCTTTTTTCCTCTCCGCCACGTATGGTTTGGGCGATGAAATCCATCAGCGATTTGTTTCATCGCGACATGCGTCAATAAGGGATGTCCTGATCGACGCGAGCGGAGCGGTTCTGGGACTGGCCATTCTTTGGTTATGCCATCGTTCTCTCGGCACACCAACACCCCGCCCCGAAGTCTCCAGTACTCTGGCAGGACATTAGCTCCTGCCGCAACCAGACTCGAATCCGCATTAGCTTTTCTTTTATCTAGATAAAAGACTAAAGCGCTCCCATTTTACGCCGACATTTTCCTTATCTAAGTCAGAGATTCACGCGCCTAAAATAAAGGAAGGACTCCTCATTGTATGTGGAATAAACTGAATGTTGGACAGCGGGTCATCTGTGCCCTGATCACAGTCAGTGCAATTGTATCCATCGGCATGGTCATATTTCTAACGCAGTATATGCGCGTCAAAACCTTGCAGAAGGAAGAGCAGAAAGCGTTGAACCTGATTAATCGCAGCCGCGCCACGATTGACTCCTCCACTGGTGAATTTCTCACCGCCTATCGTTCCCAGCCTGATCCGGCAAAAAAGGAAGCCCTCAAGCAGGAATGGCGAGGTATCGTCCGTGCGCTCTACCAATCGATGATTCATGATTTCGGCCCGAATGAACCCCGCGTGCGGCTTCTCGGCGATCAGGGCATTACCGGACGCAAACCGAATGGTGGCGATGATACAAAGATTGCAACCGACTACGAACGCCGCGCGATGCAAAAATTTGCCGCGGACAAAAACTTACAGATGTTCCGTGAACAGGACGACAAGTTCCTGCGCATCACCGTCCCGCTCTACAGCGGATTAAATCCGTCATGCAACGGTTGTCATGGTTTGCAAGAAGGCGAGAATGTGCTCCTCGGCACATTGAACACCTACATCCCCATCGAATCCAACCTAGCGGAAAATCGTCGCGATGCGTGGTTCCTCAGTGGACTCGTCGTTGTGGTGCTCGCCGCGCTCAGTGCCGCCATTGGTTGGTTCATGATCACTAAAGTGGTCAATCCCGTCACCTCGCTGGCTCTCAATATGAACGAGGAGTCCGTGTTGATTTCCAATGTCTCGAGTCAGATGGAAGCGTCCAGCCAGTCATTAGCGCAAGCCGCAAGTGAACAGGCTTCGAGCATTGAGGAAACCTCCGCTTCTGTCGAAGAAATGGCCAGCATGTCCAAGCAAAATGCCGCCAGCGCGGATGACGCCCGCAAGCAAGTGGTCACGATGATCCAGCATATCAGCGAGAGCACTCAGGAGATGGGACAATTGCGCGAATCAGTATCGCTCGTCAAAAAATCATCCGATGAGATGAGCTCGGCAATGGATGCCATTCGCCACTCCAGCGACTCCATTTCGAACATCATCAAGACAATCGACGAGATTGCTTTCCAGACCAATATTCTCGCTTTGAATGCGGCCGTCGAAGCGGCCCGGGCGGGTGACGCAGGTGCCGGATTCGCCGTCGTGGCGGATGAAGTCCGCAATCTCGCGGGACGCTGCGCCAAGGCGGCACAAGAAACCTCTGCCCTGATCGAGGACTCCACTAAAAAAAGCGAGCGCGGTGTCCGCGTCAATGAAGATGTCGTCAAGAATCTGCAACAAATCCTGAAGCAAGCCCAACTCGTAGACGGGCGACTGCAGGAAATCTCCGGCAATGCCACGCAAGTGGATCAGCGTGTCGCGGAAATTGCCGGGGCTTCAGGTGAACAAAGTCAGGGCGTGGAACAGATCAATACCGCCCTTTCGCAAATGGAAAAAGTAACCCAGAGCAACGCTGCCAGTGCCGAGCAAACATCCGCCGCCGTGACTGAACTCAGCGGACAGGCGCATACGCTGAAGGACATTGCGCATCAGCTCCTGGCCGTCATGGGCATGGCAGCTCAGGGAAGCACCCCCACTCCAACCGCCGTTCGCAAATCCACCCCTGTCGCCCAAACGACGACACGCACAAGTTCAACGACCAATCGTCCGGTTAAAAAAATGAACCCGCACCTGAGTTAACTCAGGCGCGGTGACGCCTTATTCCCGGACAAGTTCGTAGGCGAGGCAGGTCTCATTCTCCAGCACTGTTTCCAAGTGCAGGGCGAGATCGCCTCCTTGTCGCTGGAGGGCTTGCTCCTTCACCCGATCGCCCATCGGATTCACCTGCCAGACCTTCCACACTTTCTTGCCGGTATCGGCCAGCTTGAATTTCACATCCACGCTGCCGCGACGAACCAGATGCGGCAGGCTTCCGTAATGCAGCAATAGACGCCGCGTGGCATCCGCAAAACGGATCTGGCTGTTCAAACTATCGGTCAAATGCAGCACCAGAATGCGATCACTTTGCGCCAACGGTTTTCCATCCACCGAGACGACATACAGCGTGCCGAAATTGGCGTCGTTCGCCACGGAAACAATCTTTCCCGACAGCTCCGCGTCAGCGCTGAGTACAAATCCCTCCATGCGATCGGTCACGACCTTGAGCGTTCCTTTCTCCGTGTTCAACACGATCTGCCCAGTATCGCTCTGGTATCCCTGTCCGGCTTGATAGGCCGTGGTGGGCAGAATGCCGTCCTTCATCAAGGAGGCCGTAAGATCCGACTCTGCATCGTAGAATCCCGACTTGGGCGCATCCATCACCAAGGCATCCGCTTGCGCGCGCGAACGCTTCGTGTCAGGACTCGTCGCGGCAACCCCAATGCGCGAGATCAATCCCAGCATAGTGTAGTTCCGCGAGAATTCCTTCGCACGCCTTTGGCCCGGCGCATAGACCGCTTCGGATGCCATCACGAAACCGATGGTCTTGCGCGCCGGTTCAATGTCACGACGGCGGAAGATCAACGCACCAAAGCGATCGGCCAGCAGACCGATGGGGTCCACCGCCAAATCAAACGTTCCGGCCCGTTTCGATTCGGTGAGCTGCTCGATCGACGTCGCGTAGTTGAAGTTATACAGGCCATCCCAATCCTGCAGACTGGCGTAGGCAGACATGAGCAGGCCACCCTCGGCGCGATAGGCATTCGGACAAACGTAATTAAACTCCGAGATGGTGTACGGCTGGCTGAGCATCCGCGACGCAAACAAACCGCGCGGCACGCTTGCTGAAAAGGTGGTCGCGCTCGCCTGCGCGAATCGGAATGGTAGCGACCACTGTTTCTCCGTGAACTCGGGATGATCCCAATACATGTGATTATCCACATACTCGTAATCTTCCCGCAGGTATGACAGCATCTGCGCTGTCTTCCAGTTCGACCCGGTGATCGGAGCCACGACGCCGAGTGATTTCAGATAGGTGCGCAACTTCACATCGAGATTCTGTTGAATCTCCACACAGAAACGCATGATGGCGGTCGGACGATCCTTTGCGATGGCGGGGGGCTGCGTCGCCAACCACTTGGCAAAGGCTTGCTCGTAGAGCGTGTTGAGTTCCTTGAAATTAGCCGGAAACTCAAGCAGCGAGACTTCGTTGACCGGACAGATGCCGACCAGCGCCGGATCCGAAGCCCATGTCATTTTCGTGTAGGGATTCACGTGCGTCAGCAGATTCTTCGCGAAGAGATTGAACACCTCCACGGCACGATCAGAGATTGGCATCAAAGCTTTAAATTCTTTCGCGCTTATTTCCTTCCCTAGATCGGGAATTTCTGTGGGGCTGAATTTGCGAAGTGTGTAGAGATCGATATTGATGTAGATCCCCCTCGCCTTCAGGGCCGCAAAGAAATAATCGAGTTGATCGAGCTTCGCCGAATCAAATTCATACGATGAGCCCCCCTTCTTGAGCAGACCGCCGTCGTAGTGGTGGAACCGCACCACATTATAACCCGAGCGAGACAGTAGATCCGCCACGCGGTCCGCCTGCTCCTTCGAAGGATAATTCGCGGAAAAGCAGAGGTTCACTCCATAGAACCGCACTGGGTCGCCGGGCTTTTTCTCGAACTCAAAGTGTCCGGCAGACGTGATACTGATCGGACCGTATTTCCCGGCGGGAGCATCATTCAGATGCGAAAAGTCGAACACACTGCCCGGCTTGATTTCCAGCTCGTAGGAATACGGTTTCCAATCCGGTCCTTCCGCGAGTTGAAACTCCCCGGCGGGCGGTGTGTCAAAGCGGATGTAATCCATCGAACCAGAAAGTCCCGCGATCAGCCACGCTGTCGGCCCTGTCGACTCAAGGGTGACCTCGTGAATCGGTTTCTTTTCCACGCAATATGGGAAACATACAGTCCGACCGGCGCGCTCTTGTTCGTTCCGGTCCAGCCCACGATACCATTGGGCATCGTCGACGGCGACCACCAATTGCCCACTTCGCGGTAGGTTTTGATTTCCTGCACGGATTTACTTCCGTCGGTATACGTTGTCGTCACTTTGCCAATCACCGTCGAGCCGCTCGGCGTCCACGCGGTCGCATGCAAAAGATAAAGATGCGTATAAGTTGGCGTGTTTGCCACGGGGACAGTAGCTTGGGTCAATGCGCTATGCGTTTTCGACTGCGAAATCACCAGACAAGACGTGCCGCGATTTTTCGCTGGATCGATGATATCGAACGTCACCCCCGCCGCCACCAGCGGCCCCAAGGGGAGCGACGACAGATCATTACCTGATCCTTCGTCGCTCCATCCGCCCTGACCGTCATTGGCTTTGTCGTCGGCAAAGGCACGATTCGTCACACTCGCCAGAGAAACCGGCGTACTTACGTACGGCTCATAAGTCACATCCACCGCCAACTCGGCATGTTGGAGCGGTCCCTTGGGACGGGAAAATTCGAGTCTAGCCTCGAAATAGGAGCCCCCCCATTTACGATTATCCTGAATAAGTACGCGGGAAATGCCTTTGATCGTGAGCGTCCCAGTCGCCGCTGACAGCACCAGCGTTTTCGCCGCCTTCACCACGAGTTGCACGTCCTTGAACTGCGTCGGCATGTCTACGGTTTGCTCATCCACGCGCACCGACTTTCCCGCCATGTAATTCACCGGCACCATGAGATCGAGACAGAAATTTTCCGTCGGCACGCCACTGGCATGATCCGCCACGTAGGAGACACGGATGGAGCGATCGCTCGCACGCTGGAACGTCTCTTTCAGCATGATCGGTTGCGCGGAAGCAGGTGTAACCATCGGACCGGCGAACTTCCATTCCCCGTTCGTGCCGGGCACTGCCGCTGGGTCCGGTCGAAGCGCCGTTTGCTCAGCCCGTTTCCAAGTCGAATCGAAATGCGCCACCGAAAAGAGAACGCCGTCGAAGACAAAAGCGCCGTCCGACTGAAGCTTCAACATCGACACATCGGGATTCGAACTGGAAGCCGCCAGAGAGACTGAAGCCACCCCAATCCACAACACCATCATCCCTGCCCCAAAACGCCGCGAAAGAAGTGAAAGCATAGACATAGGCTAAGAGAGGAAGCTGAGTCAAAATCGCGATCATTGCAAGACAGGAGCCGCGCAAAAATCAGCACCTCAATCAATGATCGAAGAAATCGTTCTTCCGCGAAAGACCAAACGAGATTGAACTCAATCCTTCAAAATCCGGGATGAATCAAGTGGCGGCTATGTGGGTACAGACTCGGGCAGCAGCCCGTGATCTGGCAGAACGCCGTACTGAAATGACTCAGGCTGGTGTAACCGACCTCAATCGCCGCTTCGGTCACATTATATCGTCCCGAACGCAGCAGTTCTGCCGCGCGACGAATCCGCAATTCACGCAGTTTCTGAGGAATCGTTTTGCCCATCACTTTCGAGAAGGTACGGCTCAGGTAAAACGGACTGCATCCGATCAGCTTGCCCATCGATTCCAGATCGGGCGGATCGGTCAGGTTCGCCTGCAGCAGATCCACCACGCGTTCCGCGCGTTCTCGGCCCACGAGTTGCACGCGCTGGCTGCGCGGATTTTCTTCCGGCGGCATCTGGAACAAGGTCAACGCCAGCAATTCCGTGATTTTGCTTTGATACCACAACACGCGCACCGCCGCCGATACGGGAGGATGTTTCAGCGCTTCGAGCAGTTGTTGCAGCGGCTGCGTCATCACGCGCGGATCGCCCACAACACCGCCATTCCTCCGTCCGCCCATCCACTGGCGCAGCGGCGTCAACAGCACGTCCTCGAACCCGGCAACCTGCCGCGCGAGATAATCGCGAGAACATTCCACGGTGATAAACGTGTGCGGCTCGCCACCGGAGCGAGTCGCTTGAATGCCGTCGCGTCCCACGCCATAAAAGCCGAGCATCTGATTGCGGTAGGATGCCGATTGGTTGCGCATGCGCACCTCGCCAGTGCCGCGTTGGTTCAGGCATAACTCCAGGCTGTCCTGATGAAAACTTTTCCCCCAGTCGAGATCCTGCTCCACGTGAAAAGCATGCGCCTCGACACTCACCCCTGTACGCAGGAAATTCCCGTAAAGCTGTTTCCATCCGGACGAGACCGAACTCCACGCTCCCTTTTCGGCGGTCTCAGCAGTCATCAATGCCTCGGTCTCCAGGGCCAGCAACTCCTTCTCTTTGGTCACGCTCATTTGTGGTCTCCGTCGAGGTGGAATCGAATGGGAACTGTCGCGGTGGAGTCGATCGGTTGACCGCCAATTTTACCGGGATAAAAACGCCAGCGTTGCACCGTCTGTTTGGCGCTCACATCCAGCAGGGAATAACCGCTGCTCTTTTCGACCTCGACGCTCTTCGCAGCGCCTGAAGCACTGACTTCCACACGCAAAATCACCGTACCCACCATGTTTTGGCGACGCGCCATTTCCGGATAAGCTGGTGGTGGATTGTTCTGGTAATTCGGCGTGGCGATAGTCCGCGCGCCACCACTGGAACTGGCCGTGACCTTATCCCGCCCCGCGCTGGTCGAAGCTCCCGTGCCAGTCACCTTCGGCGTCACAGGAGACGGCGGCAATGTGGACGGTTGCAACGAGGCGATGGATTTGGGCTTAGGCTTCATCGCCTCCGCCACGGGCTGAGTCAGATCATCCGGAGTCACCACCGGCTTGACGGCCGGAACGTCGGGCATGGTGTCTTGCTCCGGAGCGGTATTCGCTTCGCGTGACGCGGCGGGAGCCGACACCAGATTGACCTCCAGACTCGAGATGCCTTGCTGCACACCATACTTCGCGCTTTCGACCAGCAGCACACTCCCGCAATAGAGCACCGCGCCGTGCAGGCCGACGGAAATCCAGAACCAGGGAGCAGCGAAAAAGGGAAAAGCGTGAGCGGTGCGCATGACTTCTAGGGTTTACGCGTGGTCTCGATCGCCACCTTCGTAATGCCGAGTTTCCGGGTTTCGTCCAGCACGCTGACAATCGATTCGAAATTCGCACGTCCATCGCCATTGATGAAAATGCGCGGGTCCTCGGCTCGCGCGCGCAACGCGGTCAATCGCGCGGAGACCTCCTCGATCGTCACCAGCTCCTTGTTAAAATAGTAATTCCCCGTCTCCGACACCGTGATGGAGATGTAATCCTTTCGGTCTTGCGCCGCGCTCGTTGTCGCCACCGGCAACCGCACGGGAATGCCCTGGTTCTTCACCATCGAGAGCGAGACCATGACGAACGTGGCCAGCAGAAAGAACATGATGTCGATCAATGGAATGATCTCGATCCGCGCCCGCCGCGCTCCGCTTGGAGAGGGAATTCTCATTTCACCGCAACTCCGCGCAGCAGGCAATCGCTGGCATGACATTTCGTGAGCAACAACTCCACCTGCGTCGTGGCGTCCTCGATTTCATGCCGCGCTTCTTCCAACCGCGAGTTCAGGTAATTGAACGGCAGCAAGGCTGTGATCGCGATACCGAGGCCGAACGCGGTCGCAATCAGCGCTTCCGCAATGCCGCCCGTGATCGCCGTCGGCGCACCGAGCTCCTGATTACCGAGCAAGCCGAAGGAATGAATCATCCCCGTCACCGTGCCCATCAAGCCAAGCAACGGCGCGAGTGTAATGACCGTGTCCAAAATCGATAAGCCGCGGCTGAACCGCTTCAACTCCAGATTGGCCGCGCGCAGAACCGCCTGCGAAAGCGAGGTCTGGCGATTGACCAACGCCACGGTCAAGGTCTTCGCCACGAAATCGGTGCTGCGTTCTCCCATCGAAATCGCCGTCTCAATATCCCCATGCTCCACCTCGGTCAGAAGATTCTCCACCACCTCCGGCTCGCGGCGGCGCTGCTCCTGATAAATAAACCACAAGCGTTCGATCGTCACCGACAATGCCACAACCGATGTGAGAAGAAGCGGCCACATGATGGGACCGCCCTTGATAAAGAGTTCGATCATATTAAAAATCTCTGGAATTAGGAAACCTTACGGTCCTTGTTATGATTCGTTATAGCAACGCACCGACAATCCTGCTTCCGCTGGGTTGTCATTTTTTGGCGTTGTATTGCGCAGGCCGCTGCACCGCCCCGCCCCTCTACGGCACGACGATGAGCGGGCAATCCCTCTGGGGATGCGGCATTACCACCACGCGCTGCGCGAAAACTTCCTGAATGCAATCCACCGTCAGGAGCGCGTTCGGCGTCCCCTGCCCGATGACCCGGCCTTGCCGTAAAAGCAACACCCGGTCCGCGTACATGGCCGCGAGATTGAGATCGTGCAGCACGGTCAATACCCCTACGCCTTGCGAAGCCAGTTCGCGAGCAAGAGTGAGGCATGCATGCTGATGCGTCATATCGAGGCTCGAGACTGGTTCGTCGAGCAACAGGTAGCGCGGACCACTCACCCCTTCGAGTTGCGCCATCACCCGCGCCCAATGCACCCGCTGCTTTTCGCCGCCGGAGAGGGTCAGATAATTTCGCTCCGCCAAATGCGCAACGTCCGCGCGGCGCATTGTCTCGCGCACGATCTCGCGATCCACTTCGGATTCAACCCCGACCACATGCGGAGCGCGGCCCATCAAGACCACCTCCTGCACCGCGAAGGGAAACGCCAGTGGTGAGGTTTGCGGCAAGACAGCCCGCTGCCGCGCCACGGCTTCGGAAGAATAGTCCGAAAGCGAGCGGCCATTGAGCGTGATCTCACCGGAGGACGGCTTGAGTTCCCCGGACAAGGAGCGAATCAATGTGCTCTTGCCCGCGCCATTCGGTCCCAACACCGCCAGAATTTCGCCAGGCACAATCGCGCACGACACAGCGTCGATCAGATGACGCTGACTCACCATCACCGTCACATCGACGGCTTGCAACGAATTCACGAGAGACGTGCTCATAACTGCTGCCTTTCCCGCCGCAAGATCCACAGGAAAAAAGGCGCGCCCAACAACGCCGTTACGACACCGATCGGCAACTCCGCCGGTGTCACTACCAGCCGCGCCGCCAGATCCGAGGCCATCAACAAGAACGCGCCCAGCAACGCCGCGCACGGCAGCAGACGCCGGTAGTCCGGCCCGAGCCACAGACGAATCAAGTGCGGCGTGACGAGACCGACAAAACCGATGATCCCCACAAACGAAACCGACACGCCCACGATCAATGCCGCCGCGAGAATGATCCGCTGTTTGAGATGCTCCACATTCACGCCGAGATGCCCTGCCTCCGCCTCGCCGAGCAACAGTACATTCAGCGCCTGCGCCTGCCGCGCCAACCACAAAGCAGGCAGCACGGTCAACGCCGCCAGCACACCGACGATCGGCCAGGTCGTGCCACCGAGACTGCCTAAACTCCAGAATGTAATGCTCCGCAATTGCGCGTCATTGGCCAGAAACGTCAGGACACCGATGCCCGCGCCGCAGAGGGAATTCAACGCAATGCCCGCGAGTAGCATCGTTGAAATCTGGGTCCGCCCCTCCTGACGGGACAGTCGCCAAACAAGATTCACGAGGAGAAAACCACCCCCGAACGAGGCGAGCGGAACCACGAACAATGCCAGACCCGAGGGGACATGACGCAGAATCGTCTCGCCCAAAACGAGACACGATACCGCCGCGAGCGCTGCTCCGCTCGACACGCCGATCAACGTCGGGTCCGCCAGCGGATTGCGAAACAATCCCTGCAAGACCGCGCCGGAAAGCGCGAGTCCGGCGCCGACGAAAAGACCGCAGAAAACGCGCGGCAGACGAATCGTCCACAGCAACGCCCCTTCGCTCGGTTCGTAAGAAACCGGCAAAGATAACCCCAGCTTGCTCGCGAGGATCGCAGCGATTTCCAACGGCCGGATCTCCACCGCTCCCAGCGACAGCGAGATCACGCCAATGACCAGCACGGCCCCGAGCAATAGCAGCACGGGACCCGCCGCTTTGGAAGAAGAGAGAGTCACTTTATTTCGAGTTGGCAAGAGAAGGATGCAACGCCTTGGAGAGCTGATCCACCGCATCACCCAATCGCGGACTAAAGCCGAGCAGCAGCAAATCGTCCATCGCCACGATGCGACCGTTCTTCGCTGCCGGAGTCAAGGCCACGCCCGGCTGTTTCAGCAATCCTTCGCGTCCACCGATGCTTTCCAAACCGCGATCCGGGATCAGAATTACATCCGGTGCCGCCGCCGCCAACGCCTCGGGCGTCATCGGCTTGTAGCCGTCGTAACCGCTCACTGCATTCACACCGCCCGCGAGAGCAATCACCGCATCAGCCGCCGTGTTTGCACCAGCGATGTTCATGGTGCCCGCGCCGCGCGCGTAAATGAAGAGTACCCTCGGCTTGCGCTCGGTCGCGGGCAACCGAGAGGCCACCGTTGCGATCTTCTTATCCAGTTCCGCGCACAGCGCCGCTCCTTCTTTATCCTTCCCCAACGCCTTGGCCACCGCCTCGATTTTCGCTTTCGCGCCGGCCACCGTATGATCCGCCGGAGCTTGCACGAACGGAATGCCGGACGCTTTCAACTGCGCCACCACGGGAGGCGGCCCCGCCTCCGTCGACGCGACAATCAGGGTCGGCTTCACGCTGAGCACCCCTTCCGCCGACAACGCGCGCTGATATCCCACCTGCGGCAATTTCGTTGCCGCTTCGGGATAGACACTCGACGAATCGACCGCGACCAGTTGTGCTCCCGCGCCCAGCGCGTAGACAATTTCCGTCACAGGTCCGCCGATCGCCACGAGGCGCTCGGTTTTCTCCGCGGCTAACGCGGGCATCCAAAGCAGGGCGACTGCCGCCGGAAGAACCAGCGGCAGTTTCCAATGGGCGATGTTCATCGTCTTAAGCCTTTGGCAGGTTCAGGACGATCAAGCGCCACGCCTCGTCCTCGGCCTGACCGGGCTTGCGCTTACCGAAGAAGAGCACCACGTTCTCGCCCTGCTTGTCGAAGAGCTCCAGCGAGGTGACAAAGCCGTCCTTCGTCGCCTTCTTGACCACCCAGGCCGTCGCGATGTCGGTCTCGCGCAGGTGCATGTTGAAGTCATCATCGAGCACGTTCAGCCACTCCGCGCCAAACGGCTTGATATTATGCACCGGGCCGGTGTGAATCTGGATGCAACCGGGGCTGCCGATGAACACCATGATCGGTGTCTGCGCCGCCGCGGCCCGTTCCAGCATCAACTTGGTCGCTTCCAGTTTCACCTGCCACGCGTAACCTTCCGGGGCAAGACGCAACGCCTGCTCGCGCGAGACGCTGAATTTCTTCATCAAGCCAAAGAACTCGTGAGTGTCCTTCGTCGTCTTCCAGCCTTCCTGAAAACCAGCCACGTCGATTTCGCTGTCCGGCTTTTCCGGAGCGGCTTTTTCGACGGGACCCGTCACCTGCTCAGTCGATTGATTCGACGAGGTGTACTTCGTCACCAACTCGGAATACACCGCGTGATCGCTGCCTTCCGTGAGGAAGAGCTTAAACACCGCTGTGCCATCAAAATCGAAAAACTGCAGGCTATGGCGCAAACGACCTTCCTTGTCCGTCTCGCCAACGGCGAATCCGACATGCCAGTGGCTCATGAACAAACGCAGGTCGATATCCGCGCCCACCACCTGGCCCATGCCGTGGAAGAAGGCGATCTCGTTCGTGAAAACACCATAGCGCTCGTGCACAGCCGATTCATTACGCGTTAGGCACATCACGCGACCCAGTCGCGGAAATTCCTTGATCAGAGCCGTCCAGTCCCCCTCGAGGCGGGAGACATGACGACCACAATCGGTCGCCAGCAATTCCGCTTCGCTCACGCCCAACGCGCGGGCCGCATCGCGGATGCGCAGCTTGGGGTTTTGGGTCAACAACTCGCTCCAGCGAGTCTTCAGGTTTTCGTTACTTTCGGTTTTCATTGCATGTTCCTTTTTTAGGGGGTTAGAAATTGATGGTCAGACTCGTGCGCACGGTGAAGCCGGGTTGCGTGAACATATCGATCTGGCTGGGAGAATTGACTCCGCCCGAAGGCAAACTGCCGTTACTGCTCACGTTGCGCACATCCTGCCAGAGCCAGTACTGCTGGTTTGTAAGATTATAGAGACCCAGAGAGAACTTCGCGTGCTTGGTGATATCCACATAGCTCACCAGATCGATCGTGTTGTATTGTGGCGGGCGAAACTGCGTCGGCATGGTCTCCGAGACACTATTCTTCGCGCCCACAAACGTGTTCGTCAGGTCCACACCGAACTTGCCGTTGCGATAACGCAAGCCGGTGCGCAGCTTCCACGGGTCGACCGAGTCCAGCGGTTGATTGTTCTGCAAATCGTCACCCCACGCGAACGCCGTGCCAAAGAGGAAGGATAGTCCTTCCAGATCGGGATTGTAGATCACCAGCGGCCATTCGGTGCTCAGTGTCGTGCCGTAGATCTGCGCTTCATCGATATTAGTCGACTGGAAAACCTGCTGCCCGGCGGAATTGAATCCCACAAAGGTCTGCTGGTTGATGAAGTCCTGGTAGTAATTGTAGTAACCCGCCAGGCTCGCCTTCACCACCGGGTAATCCACCCGAATGCCGGTCTCAAAGTTGTAGCTCGTCTCCGACTTCAGATTGGGATTCGCCACCACTTGGTAATTCTCTGCAAAGTTATTGAACACCGCGTTCAACTCTTCTGTCGTTGGCGAACGGAAACCCTGTGCAAATTGGGAGTAGACCATAATCTCCTTTTCCGGCCGCCCGATCAGCGCCATCTTCGGAGAGATCGCCCATTCGCTGTAGCTCGTTCCATCCTTACCCGTCACCTTGGTGTAGAGCCGGTCGTTATCGACACCGAGATCGTAGTAATCCACACGCAAGCCGGGCACGAGTGAGAACACCTTTTCCGAGCCAAGATCAATTTCATCCTGCGCAAAAAAACCCAAACGGACGACGTCCGAATCCGGAATTTCCTTGTATGGCATGAAGTATGGCCCGAAGGCGCTGGGTTGCGACCCGAAGCTCTGGGACTCGACTCCCGTCGTGAGATTCTTGATCGAACCCGTCACATTGCGTTCGAGTTGCGAATAGGAAAGCTCCGTGCCGTAGGTCAGCAAATGCGACCAGGCACCCGTATCGAAACGCTTTTCAAACTGGATAGAACCGCCACCAATATTATCGCTGAAATCACGCTGGAAGCTGCGCAGATATGGAACCGTATTCTGCCGGATATATCGCTCCGCAATATCCTCATTGTTCGATGTCGGCTGATAATAGCCCTGCCACGTAAACGCATCGAAAACCGGTGTCGCCTCGGGCCGTTCGAAGCGATGATTCAAGCTGACACGCCAACGCTCTGATGTCGTATCCTGCGTCAGCGAGCTGCGATTGATGTTCACACCGCCATTCGTAAAGGAACCGAGCTGGTTATTCAGGGCCGAGTTATTGTCACGATTGAAATATTCCCCGGTCAGCACGAGACGGTTGAACTCATTCGCCTGCCACGCCACCTTGGCGAGCACATTATTGCTGTGATAATTCAGAGGATTGGCGCCGTAGCTGCCCATGTTCTGCGTTTCGTTGCCATCGCGGCGTGTGTACACGCCCAGTAATTCCACGTCCTTGCCCGCGCGCAGCGCCATCGTGCCGGTCTCCGCATACTCCATGCTCGCACTGTCGAACGCGGACGTGACGTCGAAGTAATACGGCTCCGCCTTGCCCGTAAGATAATCCGACGGATCTTTCGTGATGTACGTCACCACGCCACCAATGGCATCACTGCCGTACAGACTGGAGGCCGAACCCTTCAGAATTTCCACCCGCTTGAGCGAGTCAATGTCCTGATAGTTGCGGCCAATGCTGTACGTGTTGCCAAAGGTGTACTGATCCGCCTGACGAATGCCGTCGGTCTGGATCAGGATACGGTTTCCGTCGATACCGCGAATATTATATCCCTGCAGTCCAGCGCCGCTACGGCCACCCGCTCCCTTGCCGCCCACATTATTCGTGGTGCTGACGTCGAGTTCGTCGGAAACGAGATCGCGGAAATTCGGTGCCAGTTCCATCTGCACGCTGTCATCGGTATAGGTGGAAACACTGCCCGCCACATCGTTCTTCGACTTCTCCGTGCGCGTTGCCGTCACCACCACTTCATCCAGGCGCACCGGCTTTTTGATTCCCTCATCCAGAATCGGTTTCTTCAACCGGTCTGCCGCCGCTTGCTCTTGCGCGGTCGGCTTGTGCGCCACCTCGCCGGCGTTTTCCTGTTGCACGGTGGTGGTCGTGGTCGAAGCCGTGCTGGTCGCCGTTTGTGCCTGTACACCCGGCCGGCCCATCGCCAAAAAGGCCAGGCATAACCCGATCAAAAAGAATCCGCGGAATCGTACCGCCCACCCAAAGCTATCGTTCATGGGGGCGGAGTATTTCAGAACTCGCCAGATCGTGCTTTGGCTGGATTGCTATTTATTTCTCTCTAATTGCACTTAGTAGACCACCTAATCATTGCCAGCCAGAAAGGCGCGAGACAACTGACTTGGAAACGGCGCTCACGCTGGCTTCGCGAAAATCGTCTTCGGTCGCCCCTCCAGCTCCACGTACGACCGCTCCACGCTACGCCGATAATCCTGCGGGGTCTTGAATGTCACCTGCTTGAACACCTGGCTGAAATAGGCGGGGCTCTCGAAGCCCACGCCGAACGCGATTTCCGAAATCGTGAGCGCCGACGTTTTCAATAATTCCATTGCCGCATCCACCCGCTGTCGGTTGATGTACGACGCCAGATACTCCTGCGTCTCGATGTGAAAAAGGTGCGACAGGTAATCCGGCGAGCAATGCATCAGCTCCGCCAGCCACCGCACGCTCAGCGACGAGGAACCGAGATGCTCCTGCACCAACTTTTTCACCTGACTGATCTTCAGCTTCTCGATCGTCGGTGCCTTGCGCGACTGGATGATGATCGAGCGCAACGTATCGAGATAAGCGAGCAACAATCCCTTGATACCGAGCGGTTGCTCGGTGCCATGCGGATTATGGAACTCCGCCATCTCGTTGAGGTACGCCGCCAGCAAGGCAAATTTTGGAGAATCGAGATAACATTGATCCACCTGCATGCCTTCACGCGTGCTGTGCTGACTCTGCAATTGCAAGCAGACCGTCTGGTTGTACACACTCACCACCACATTCTGAAAAACACCCGCGCTGATACGAGGCACTTCCCGGTGCGGAATTCCCGCCGGAATCACCGCCATCTCGCAAGCCCCCAACGAAAATTCGTCATGAATGAAATGAAAGTGGCTCGCCCCGGTAAGACCAATGACAAACTCCGGGCTGAAATGAAAATGTAACCCGGCGGCTTCCATGACGTAATCCCGGAGGGGCGGAAACCGCAAAACATAGGTTGATCGCTCAATCTGTTGCAGCTGTAGCAGTAGCACCTCCTCGATCAAAGCGATGGTCGACGCCGCAGCCCGCAATTTCAGACGCTTGGGAGGCATACCTAAGTTTTTTTATACTATTCCAAGGTTTTTTACCAGTATTTGATTCGCTTACACCTCAAATAGTGCGATGATAGTTCTCACATTCGAAACGCGTAATTAAGTCTCCCTAAAATAATTGAGAGTCTACGCGACAGCCCAGATCCGCTTTAAATGAGCGAATTATTGAAATCATCTAAAAACTGAGATTTTCAATACCATGGCAGCTCCCCACCCAGCTACCCGTCAGGTCAAGACGCCCGGCGTAACCCATAACGAGACCAACGCACCCCAGAATACGCTTGCCTCGAGCCCCACTCTGCTCTTGAATTGGATCAGCGCTTATCACAAGGCCATTGTAGCCAATGAACATTGGCTGACAGAGCTCGATAGTGCGATTGGGGATGGCGATCACGGGGCCAATATGCGGCGGGGCGTGGAACGAATCATGGAGCATCGGGGCGATCTAAAAGGGGCGGATCTCAGCACTCAACTACGCATGATTTCCGGACATCTCACAGCCAGCGTTGGCGGAGCCAGCGGCCCTCTTTATGGGGCCTTCTTCCTGCACGCCTCCTGCGTCGTCTCACCCCGGCACGAAACACGCATTCGCAATTTCGCCACCTGCCTCGAAGCCGGCTTGCAGGGCGTCGTCGGCCTCGGCCATGCCGTCGCGGGAGACAAGACGATGGTCGATGTCCTCATCCCCGTCGTCACTGCCTACAAATCGATCGTGCGGCGTCACATCAGCCCCGCCCAATTCTTTTCGGAGACCATCCAAATCGCCGAAGCGGCGATGAAATCCACCATCAGCATGCAGGCCCGCAAGGGCCGGGCCAGTTACCTCGGCGCGCGCAGCATTGGTCATCAGGACCCCGGCGCGACCTCGATGTTTCTGCTGATGCGAACCCTTGCGGAGGCGGCAACCAAGGACCCCGCCTTCACCGTACAAACCCAGAAGTCAACCACCAGGAAACTCATACCATGAAATACATCCTCGCATTCGACCAGGGAACCACCAGCTCACGCGCCATCGTGTTCGATCACGACGGCAACATCTGCTCCGTCGCGCAGAAGGAATTCCATCAGTACTTCCCCAAACCGGGCTGGGTCGAGCATGACGCCGAGGAAATCTGGGCCTCGCAAAACGGTGTCGCCACGGAAGCCATCAGCCGCGCCGGATTGAAAGCCGCCGACATCGCCGCCATCGGCATCACCAACCAGCGCGAAACGACCGTCGTCTGGGAGCGCGCCAGCGGACGCCCCATCTGCAAGGCCATCGTCTGGCAGGACCGCCGCACCGCCGCCTTCTGCGATTCACTCAAAAAGAAGGGCCTGGCCAAGACCATCCAGAAAAAAACCGGCCTCGTCATCGACGCCTACTTCTCCGGCAGCAAGCTACGCTGGATTCTCGATAATGTTCCCGGCGCGCGCAAGCAGGCGGAGGCGGGCAAGCTCGCCTTCGGTACCGTCGATTCATGGCTGGTCTGGAACATGACCGGCGGCAAAAAGCACATCACCGATCCCTCCAATGCCTCCCGCACGATGCTCTTCAACATCAACACCGGCGACTGGGATCCCGATCTGCTCAAGATTTTCAACATCCCCCGCTCGATTCTTCCCGAAGTCGTCGCCTCCAGCGAAGTCTACGGACAGACCGAAGCCGACGGCATTCCGATCGCCGGTATTGCCGGTGACCAGCAAGCCGCCCTCTTCGGCCAGGTCTGTACGAAGTCCGGCATGGTCAAGAACACCTACGGCACCGGCTGCTTCATGCTCATGAACACCGGCACCAAGCCGATCCCGTCCAAGAACAACCTCCTCACCACCGTCGCGTGGAAGATCGGCAACCGCACCGACTACGCCCTCGAAGGCAGCGTCTTCATCGCGGGTGCGGTCGTCCAATGGCTGCGGGATGGACTCGGCATCATCAAGTCCTCCTCCGACATCGAAGCGCTCGCCGCTTCCGTGACGGACAACGGCGGCGTCTACCTCGTCCCCGCGTTTGCCGGACTCGGCGCGCCTCACTGGGACCAATACGCCCGGGGCGCGATCCTCGGCCTGACCCGTGGCTCCACTGCTGCGCACATTGCCCGCGCCGCGTTGGAAGGCATCGCGTTCCAGGTGGCCGACATCCTGCACGCCATGGAAGCCGACTCGAAGATCAAGCTCAAGGAACTCCGCGTCGACGGCGGCGCCTGCGCCAACAATCTCCTGATGCAATTCCAGGCCGACCTCCTCGGCGTCCCGGCGGTTCGCCCCGCCATCAAGGAAACCACCGCCCTCGGGGCCGCGTACCTCGCCGGTCTCGCCGTTGGTTACTGGAAAAATCAGGCCGAAATCGCGCAGCAATGGAAGGCCGACAAGGTCTTCAAGTCCACCATGAAGTCGAAGGACCGCGCCGCTCTCACCAAAAAGTGGGACGACGCCCTCTCTCGCTCCAAGGCGTGGGAAAAATAAAAGTCCTCAGAGAAAGAGTCGTAGAATATGAATCGTAAAGCCTTACTCAACCGCATCGCCTCGGAAAAACAACCGTGGGACGTGATCGTGATCGGTGGCGGTGCCACCGGTCTCGGCGTCGCCCTGGACTCCGTCTCGCGCGGCTACCGCACAGTCCTGCTCGAACAGCATGACTTCGCCAAAGCCACGTCGAGCCGCAGCACGAAAATCGCGCACGGCGGCGTGCGCTATATGCAACAGGCCGACTTCGCCCTCGTGTACGAAGCGCTGCATGAGCGGGGTCGCATGATTCAGAACGCACCCCACCTAGTCTATCCGCTGAAGTACATCATTCCCACCGCGCATTATTGGGAACTGCCCTTCTTCGGCATCGGCCTCAAATTCTACGACGCTCTCTCCGGACGATCCAGCCTCGGACCCTCGCTCATCCTGAGCAAGAAACAGACCCTGGAGCACCTGCCGACGTTGAACCCCGATAAACTCGTCGGCGGGATTCTCTACATGGACGGACAGTTCGACGACGCCCGCCTCGCCCTCACCCTGGCCCTCACCACGGCGGACCTCGGCGGCGTGCCGTTGAACTACTGTCCGGTCGATTCCCTGCTCAAGACCAATGGACGCGTCGACGGCGTCGTCGCGCACGACGCCTTCACCGGGGAAAAATTCGAACTCCGCGCCAAGATCGTCATCAACGCCACCGGCATCTTCACCGACTTCATCCGTCGCATGGATGAACCGCACGCCGAACAGATGCTCAGCGTCAGCCAAGGCACCCACATCGTCGTGGACGGCTCCTTCCTGCCGAGCACAACCGCCTTGATGATTCCGAAAACCGACGACGGTCGACTCCTCTTCGGCATCCCGTGGTATGGCAAGCTCGTCATTGGCACCACCGATATTCCGATGAAGGACATTCCGATCGAACCCAAACCGCTCAAGGAGGAAATCGACTTCCTCGTGAAGCACTCCAGCCGTTACCTCACCCGCCCCATCCGCCACGAGGACATCCTCAGCGTCTTCGCCGGACTGCGTCCGCTCGTGCGCGCCAAGGGCGCTTCGACCACCTCAAAGCTCTCGCGCACGCACCGCATCGAGGTGTCCGATGCCAAACTGTTGACCATCACGGGGGGCAAGTGGACCACCTACCGCCGCATGGCACAGGACACGATGGACGAAGCCATCAAGGTCGCCGGACTCGCCCACAAGCCGACCGGCACAAAAGACCTGCCCCTCCACGGAGCGATGGAAACACCGGATCGCTCACCCAATTCCGTTTACGGTTCCGACATCGCCAAGATCGAACAACTCGGCGATCAGGAACCCGGCCTCAACGAAAAAATCCACCCCAACCTCCCCTACACCTACGCCGAATGCCTCTGGTCGATCCGCGAGGAAATGGGCGCCACGCTGGAGGACGTCCTCTCGCGCCGCACCCGCAGCCTGCTGCTCGACGCCCGCGCCAGCATGGAAGCCGCGCCGAAAGTCGCCCGCCTCATTGCCCGCGAACTCGGCCACGATGCCAAATGGGAACAGGAGCAAGTCGCCGAATACCTTGAACTCGCCAAAGCCTATTTACCTGCCTGAAGACAGCGCGGAATCCCTTAAACCTGGTTCCGCGCGGCCCCAAGACAGCACTAGAAACCAAAAGGAGAACACAAAACACATGAAACCAGTCCACAAGCCGTTTCACCTCTTCCGCGCCGCCGGAGCACTCTGCGCCGCGGGAATGCTGACGGCATCCACACTAAGCGTCATGGCAGGGACCGCCAGCGATCCCAAGGCCGTCGACAACAAAGCAATGGATCCCAAAGCCATGGTCGTCGAGAAAAAGTCGACCTCGATCTGGGACCAACAAGAGCTAACCGGCGATTGGGGCGGGGAACGCACCAAGCTGCGCGAACAGGGAATTGATTTTACCTTCAATAACATTGGAGATTTCCTGACCGACGTCACCGGCAGCCAAACCCATCATGCAACCTACTTCGGTCGTTTCCGTGGCAACATGGATATCGACTTCAAGAAGCTTGCCGATGTGGACGGCCGCCTGTTTGTCAGCGGTATCTATCAATACGGCCGAAACCTCTCGGGCCAGTATCTGGACGTCTTCACCTCCACCAGCAGCATCGCCGGTGAGGAAAGCCTCCGTCTGGATGAAGCCTGGTACGAGCAGGGATTCATCGACAGCAAGGTGAAGTTGAAGTTTGGTCAAATCGCCGCAGTCAATGACTTCGGCTCGACCGGCTTCTTCGACATCTTCATGAACGATGAAACCGGCTACGCCGCCAATATCCTGTTCCGCCCGAACCAGCCGTTCAGCCCGGCCGGCAAACCCGGTGTGGAATTGACCGTTGACCTCTCGGACATCACCAAGGGACTCTACGTCAAGGCGGGTGGATTCACCGCGTATCGCGATGCCTATCACCCCGATGACACCGGCCTGAACTGGGGCAATGACTTCAAGAACGGCGCCGTGATCGCCTCGGAAATCGGCTACGTCGAGCAAAACACCAAATATGCCGGCACCTACAAGCTCGGCATGACGGCCAACGACCTCGACGGCCGCTACAACAAGCTCTCCAACGGCGAATCCGTGCAGGGCAACGTGGTGGCGTACTTCTCCATGGAAAAGTCCGTCTATCACCCCACCGAAAACGGGAAGCTGAATACGGACAAGGGTCTCGACATTCTCTTCCAGGCTCTCGGCGCCCCGCACGACCGCAACCCGGTTGGTTTCGAAAGCCTCATCGGCTTCCGCTACACCGGCTTGATCGAGGGCCGCGACACCGATGTCACCGGTCTGGGGATCATCTATGCCGATGCCAGCCCCGATCTGACCAATCGCACGAACAGCTCGCTCGAGGGCGAAACCGCCGTGGAATTGACCCACAAGTTCCGCCTGACTCCGTGGTTTGCCGTTCAGCCGAACATGCAGTTCATCTTCGACCCGAAGGGCAACACGAATCGCTCGGATATCGTGGTGCTTGGCCTGCGCACGATCGTGAACTTCTAAGAAAAATAGCAGCGTTAAAATCGATACACTTCAATCGGGCGTCCGCTCAACGGGCGCCCGGTTAACAACCCAAACAAAGGAATCTATATATGTGTCCATTCTTAGGTGAATTCATGGGTACGCTCATACTCATCCTGCTCGGTGACGGGGTCGTTGCCAATGTGCTGCTCAAACAATCCAAGGGCGAAAACTCCGGGTGGATCGTGATCACCGCGGGGTGGGGCTTCGCCGTCATGGCCGGTGTCTACACCAGCATTGCCTTTGGCGGACCGGATGCCCATTTGAACCCTGCCGTCACGGTTGGTTTTGCCGCGCTCAGTGGTGACTGGAGCAAGTTGTCCACCTATATCCCGGCACAGTTCCTTGGAGCTTTTGTCGGCGCCATTCTGGTCTGGCTGCACTATCTGCCGCACTGGAAAGAAACCGAAAACCCCGGCCTCAAGCTCGCGGTCTTCAGCACGGGTCCGGCCATCCGCAATACCTGCACGAACTTCATCAGTGAGTTCATCGGTACGGCCGTCCTGATCATCGGCATCGCCGCGATCTTCTCCAAGGCTGTCTCGGCCACAGGCCCTGTCCCCGGATCAGGCCCCTTCATCGTTGGCTTCCTGATCTGGTCGATCGGTCTCTCCCTCGGTGGCCCCACTGGATACGCCATCAACCCCGCTCGTGACCTCGGCCCCCGCATCGCCAATGCCATTCTCCCGATCGCAGGCAAAGGCGGTTCGGATTGGGGTTACTCATGGATTCCCGTTGTCGCTCCGATTGCTGGCGCTCTTGTGGCCGCCTTCATTCTCAAAGCGATTGCCTGATCCGATCAAACCGTAAAACCCAAAACACGTTCAGGACGAATCTTCCGCTCTCCTTCTCTCCTCGTCCTGAACGTGTCTTTGGGCTTCTCTCTCCTCCCTTCCCGCTTTCCTTTCCTCTCCATTCTCCAACCTCATATTGCAGAACTATCGTATGAAAAAGCTAATCAACTCTCCCGAAAATCTCGTCGTTGAAGCCCTCCACGGTATGGAAGCGGCCCACGGCGACCTCGTAAAAGCCCACTTCGAACCCAACTATCTCGTTCGTGCCGACGGCCCGGTGAAAAACAAAGTCGCCCTCCTCTCCGGCGGCGGCAGCGGTCACGAACCGATGCACGGCGGATTCGTCGGCAAGGGCATGCTCGACGCGGCTTGTCCCGGCGCAGTCTTCACCAGCCCCACTCCAGACCAAATGTATGAGGCAGGCAAAGCGGCCAACGGCGGCAAAGGCGTTCTTCTCATCGTGAAGAACTACACCGGCGACGTCATGAATTTTGAACTCGCCTCCGACCTGCTCAAGGCCGACGGCATTGATGTGGAAAGCGTCATCATCGACGACGACGTCGCCGTGAAGGACAGCACATGGACCGCCGGACGTCGCGGCGTGGGCACCACCGTCATTGCGGAAAAAATCTGCGGCGGTGCAGCCGAGGACGGTCTCTCGCTCAAAGATGTGGCCAACCTCTGCCGCAAGGTCAATGCGCAAGGCCGCAGCATGGGCCTCGCCCTCACCTCGTGTACCGTGCCACATGTCGGCAAGCCCACCTTCGAACTCCCCGAGGGTGAAATCGAAATGGGCGTCGGCATTCACGGTGAGCCGGGCCGCACCCGCATGAAACTCAAGTCCGCCGACGAACTCACCGCCATGCTGATGGAACCGATCATCAGCGACATCCCGTATAAATCCGGCGATGAAGTCCTCCTCTTCGTCAACGGCCTCGGCGGCACGCCGCTCCTGGAACTCTATGTCATCTATCGCAAGGCGGCGGAAATCGCCCAGGCGCATGGACTCAAGGTCGTCCGTAATCTCGTGGGCTCCTACATCACCAGCTTGGAAATGGCAGGAACGTCGATTACCATGCTGAAACTCGACCACGACATGAAAAAATATTGGGACGCCCCCGTCAAAACTCCCGCACTGCGCTGGGGCCTCTAGTCGCAATCAAAAAGGACACACTATTATGACCGAGCTGGACTCCAAATCCGTCATCGCCTGGCTTCGCCTCCTCGGCGAAGTCTATGGCCAAAAGAAGGATTACCTGACCGATCTGGATGCGGCCATCGGCGACGCCGATCACGGTGCCAACATGGCCCGCGGCTTCGCCGCCGTCGCGACAAAACTCGACGCCCTGGAGGGCAAGGACATCGGCACGATCTTCAAGACCGCCGCCATGACCCTGCTCTCCACCGTCGGCGGCGCCAGCGGCCCACTCTATGGCAGCTTCTTCCTCCAAGCCGCCACCGTGGCCAATGGCAAGAATGCGCTCACTGCCGCCGATGTCGGAGCGGCGCTTGATGCCGGAATCAAAGCCGTCGTCTCGCGCGGCAAGGCACAAGTCGGAGACAAAACCATGCTCGACGCCCTCCTGCCCGCGCTCGCCGCGTATCAGGAAGCCGTCGTAAATGGACTTGTCCCCGCGCTGCAAAAAGCGGTCGAAGCCGCCAAGGCCGGATCTGCCTCCACCCAACCACTCATCGCCAAGAAAGGACGCGCCAGTTATCTCGGCGAACGCAGCGCCGGGCACCTCGATCCCGGAGCCGAATCCTCTGCCTTCCTGCTCGACGCCTTGCTGACCACCGCCAGCAAATAGACAGCTCCTTTGCAAAACAAGCCAGTCGGGGTGGCATGGGACTGGCTTAAATTCTACCTCTTTAAATACCATCCACCATGGTCGGAATCGTCCTCGTCTCCCATAGTCGCGCCCTCGCCGAAGCAGCACGCCAACTCGTTCTTGCCATGACCGGCAATGAACTTCCTCTCGCCGTCGCTGCAGGCACCGGCGACAATCGCGACGAACTCGGCACCGACGCGACCGAAATTCTCGCTGCCATCCAAACCGTCGAAACCGGCGACGGCGCGCTCGTGCTCATGGACATGGGCAGCGCGATCCTCAGCGCCGAGACCGCGCTCGACTTCCTCGACGAAGACCAACGCCAGCGCATCCGCCTCTGCTCGGCACCCTTCATCGAAGGTGCCGTCGCCGCCGGAGTTTCCGCCAAGCTCGGCAATCCGCTCGACGACATTCTCCGCGAAGCGATGGGCGCTCTGCGCCAGAAGCAAGATCACCTCCACGACACCGAACCGACCGCTCCTGCGTCTGCACCAGCTCCCGAACTACAAAGTGACATCCTCACCCTCCGCATCGCCCTGCCCAATCCGCTCGGTCTCCACGCCCGGCCCGCCGCGCGACTTGCCCAGGAAGCCGCCGCGTTCAAGGCCGACATCCGCCTCCGCAATCTCACTTCGGGCAAAGGTCCCATCTCCGCCCGCAGCCTCACCGGTCTCGTCACCCTCGAAGCCCGCAATCGGCACGAACTCGAAATCGCCGCCAGCGGTCCCGAAGCTCAGGCGGCGCTCGATCGTTTGAAAGCCTTCATCGACGCCGGGCTCGGCGATCCCCTCGATGAAACCGTTCCCACGCCCGTCGAGAAAGCCACCGGCCCCGCCCGCACCATCGGCATCTCCTCCGGTCTCGCGGTGGGCCGACTTTTCTTCCCGGGCGAATCGGCCATCGAACCGCCTGCACACGCGATTGAAGATGTAAAAGCCGAATACAAACGGCTGCATGACGCACTCACGCAAACCCGCACCCGCATGCAGCAGGAGATGGCCGCCCTCACCCGCCAACTCGGCAAGGCGAAGGCGGAAATTTTCTCGGCACAAATGCTCGTCCTCGACGATCCGCAGCTCATCGAAAAAGCGGAGAGCCGTATGGCCTGTCGGAAAGAAAACGCCGCGCGCGCCTGGTGGTTCGCCATCTCGGAAGCCGTTCAATCCTATCTGCAGCTCAGCGACGAACTCCTCCGTCAACGCGCCGCCGATCTGCACGATGTCGGCCTCGCCGTGCTGCGTTCGCTCGGCGTGGCCACGAACGAAAAAATCGAAATACCCGAGCCGGGTCTCATCGTCGTGCGCGATCTCACGCCTGGCCAGGTCACCCAGCTTGATTCAGAAAAAATCCGCGGTGTGATCTGCCTCGAAGGCGGCAAGACCTCCCACAGCGCGATTCTCCTCCGCTCGCGCGGCATTCCTGCCATCGCGCAAGCTGGCTCGCTGATGCCGCCTTTGCGCCCGTCCGCCACGCCGATGATGGCGATCATTAATGGCGCATCGGGCGAGGTTCAACTCGATCCCAACAAAGCGACGATCGAGAAGATTGAAGCGGAACAAGCCGCGCAACGCGAACGCGCCGCGCTCGAGAAAAAGGAAAGCGCCAAACCGGCCATCACGCCCGACGGCCGTCACATCGAAGTCGCCGCCAATGTCGGCTCCCTCGCTGATGCGCAAGCGGCCTACGAAAACGGCGCGGACGGAATTGGCCTGCTCCGCACGGAATTTCTCTTCATGGATCGCGACTCCGCTCCGAGCGAAGACGAGCAGACCGAAAGTCTCCGCGCCATTGTGGAAGCGATGCACGGCAAGCCGGTCGTGGTCCGCACTCTCGATGCGGGTGGCGACAAGGATCTCCCCTACCTCAATCTCCCGAAGGAAGAGAATCCGTTCCTCGGTGTTCGCGCGATTCGCCTTTGTCTGCGCCGCCGCGAACTTTTCCACACGCAACTGCGCGCCATTCTCCGCGCCGCGACGGCGGGTGACCTGCGCATCATGTTCCCGATGATCGCCACCATGGGCGAGTTACAGGAAGCGAAAGCGGAACTCGCCAAAGCGCACGAATCCTTGCTCGCAGATAAAATCGATCATCCGTGGCCCGTCCCAGTCGGCATGATGATGGAGGTTCCCTCCGCCGCGATGCTCGCCGCCGACTTTGCTCCCGAAGTGAGATTCTTCAGCATCGGCACGAACGACCTCACCCAATACACCCTCGCCGTGGATCGCGGCAATACCGCATTGCAGGATCTCAGCGATCCGATGAATCCCGCCGTGCTGTCGTTGATCGAACGCATCATCCAAGCTGCGCACGCGCATCAACTCCCCGTGGCCATTTGCGGAGAGGCGGGTTCCGACCCGGCATGCGCCGCCAAATTCCTTGCCCTCGGCATTGATGAACTCAGCATGAATGCCCGCGCCATCCCCGGCATGAAGCACTTCATCCGCCAGCCAGCGTGACGCTGGCCTGGTCGTTTACGCGCTGATCATCTCCGTCAGGAACGGCTTGCGGCTGATCTCCCACTTCGGATTTTGGTCCGTGAAATAATGCAGCGACCACTCGTTCGGCAGGAACGCCACATCGCTGCCAAAGCCATCCTTCGCCAGCTTGCCACCGGTCGGCAACACAATGCTGCTCAGCTCGGCCGTTTGACCTTCCTTCAAGCGCAACCAGCAGGCCATGCACCACGAACTCATCTCGATGCGCGACTCCGCGCCATATTCGCTCGAGAGGCGATACTGCAACACCTCGAACTGAAGCGGTCCCACCGCGCCGAGCAGCGGCACCCGCTGCACCGCATGCGGCAATTCGAACGGCTGAGCGAGACCTTCCTTCAACAACTGGCTCAAGCCCTCCGAGTAGCGCTTGAACTTGGCCGTGTTCGTATTGTGCAAAAAGGCGAAGCATTCCGGCGCGAAGCGCGGAATCACCTCATACTTGATCGTCTCGTCTTCCGCCAGCGTATCGCCGATCAGAAAATCGTAATTCCCCACGATACCGACCACATCGCCCGCCCACGCCGTATCGACCGTTTCCCGGTCGCGCGCAAAGAGACGCTGCGAGTTCGACAAGCGAATCCGCTTGCCCGTGCGCGTATGCACCACGTTCATGTCGCGGCTGAACCGACCCGACACGATGCGGATGAATGACACGCGATCGCGATGCTTCGGATTCATGTTCGCCTGAATTTTGAATACAAAGCCGGAGAATTCCGGCGACTCCGGCTCGATCACCTGGGCACCGCTCATACGCGAAGCCGGTGCCGGTGCAAACTCCAAAAACCGGTCGAGCAACAACTGCACCCCGAAATTATTCGCAGCACTACCGAAGAAAACCGGCGTCAACTTCCCGGCGCGCACCGTCTCCAGATCGAAATCCGTTCCCGCGCCCTCGAGCAATTCCATCTCCTCGCACACCCGCGCGTAGACGGCCTCCGGCAACGCCTCTCGCACCATGTCATCCTGGAGACCCGAAACTTTCACCGGCGTCTTGTACGCGCCCGCGGGCACTTTTTCAAACAGGTGCACCTGCAAATGTTCCCGGTCGTAAATGCCCTTGAAATCAGGCCCATCGCCCAGCGGCCAGTTCAACGGGCACGCCCGGATACCGAGCACCCGCTCCAGCTCGTCGCACAATTCCAGCGGCGAACGGGCCGGACGATCCAGCTTGTTCATGAACGTGAAAATCGGCACCCCGCGCTGGCGGCACACCTCGAACAATTTGCGCGTCTGGTTTTCGATACCTTTACCCGCATCGATCACCATGATCGCCGCATCCACCGCGCTCAACACGCGATACGTATCTTCCGAGAAATCCTTGTGGCCCGGCGTATCGAGCAGGTTCACCACGCAATCCTTGTACTCGAACTGCAGCACCGTCGAGCTCACCGAGATCCCGCGCTGCTTTTCCAATTCCATCCAGTCGCTCGTCGTCGCGCGCTGATTCTTGCGCGCCGTCACGCTGCCCGCCAGCTGTACCGCGCCGCCGTAGAGCAGGAATTTTTCCGTCAACGTCGTCTTACCGGCGTCCGGGTGCGAGATAATGGCAAAGGTGCGGCGGCGCGACACTTCGCTGTGAATGGTCTTGGCATCAATCGGTGTATCCATGGGGCAATGAGAGTAAGCGGCAAGGTATAGCAGGACTCCCTGCGCCTGACCAGCCCCGCGTATCGGCGGTGTATCTCATGTCGCCGCAGCCGCCGCCGTCAGCAACTTGATCCGCTCCACCAGCTTCGCATTGCTCCACGGTTTGCCCATGATCTCAAACGTCCCGAACGTCTGATTCCCCAGCTTCAACTCGGGACTGTCGTAATACCCCGTCAGGACGATGATCGGCATCGACAACTGCCGTTCCCGCACCGTCTTGATCAACTCCAACCCGTTCATACCCGGCATGAAATAATCCGTGATCAGGAGCGACACCGGATCGCCCGCCAGAATCTCCAGCGCCTCATGCGGTGAGTTCGTCGTCACCACGCGCGCATCGAGATATAACGACAGCATCATCTTGATGACATCCGTCATCATTGGCTCATCGTCGACCACCAGAATGGACATCTTCTTCACGATACAGAAAGGAGCTGAGCCCGGTCGGTGCGCGCAAGCGCGGGAACGCCGGACGGAAGTTGAATACGAAACACGGCCCCACCCTCGGGATGATTCTCCGCCTCGATCTTGCCGCCGTGATTGATCTCGATGATCTTGCGCGAAATGGAAAGTCCCAGCCCTGTCCCCACGCCCACTCCTTTGGTCGTGAACCCGGGGTCGAAGATCCGCTCCCGGATCTCGCGCGGAATGCCCGGTCCGGTGTCGCGAATCGAAATCTCCCAGTTCGTTCCCCGCGCCATAACGCGAATCTGCAACGTCCCCTTCCCGCGCATCGCCTGCACCGCGTTCGTCAGGATATGGACAAACACCTGGCTCAGTTGACCGGGAAAACAATTCTCTAGAATGATATCTTCCGGCGGAAACTCCCGCTCCACCGTCACGCTGCCGTTGATCTGATTCGCCAGCAGCACCAGAGCGCTTTCCAAGAGCCCCAGCAACTCCACCGCCTGACGCCCATCGCGATCGCCCTGGCCGAAGGTCCGCAACGACTCCACGATCCGCGAGATGCGTCCGCCCGATTCGCGGCCCAGTTGAATCTGCGCATCGATCAGGCCCGACATCCTCCGGATCGGCTCCGGCGTACTGGTTTCGTTCAGCCACTGGTGAAAAATCATCTCCACCATCTCCTGCGTACTCAACAGCACCCCTAGCGGCGTATTCATCTCGTGCGCGATCCCGCCCACCAGTTCACCCAATGCCGCCATCTTCGCCGCCTGCACCAGTTCGCCCTGCGTGCGGGAGAGTTCGTCGAGCGTCTTCTGCAACGCCTCGTTGCGCTGCACCAATTCCGCCTCCTGCCAGAGCAACATCTGGTGCTGCAGACGGTTAAACTCCCGCACCGGGATCATCCCCGCGTAGCGCGACGACGCATCCACCAGCACGATGTCATCGAAATGATTGCCCTCCGGACGCTGACCGTATTTTCGTTGCGCCTCGAAAAAGTCGTCCTGCGGATGCAGCACCATCGCATGCTCGATCGGCGTCACCACCGCCAGATAATCATCCTCCTCCGGTCGCGACCGCGCCGGACCGACGATCTTGCTATGCACCCGCGTTTGGCCCAGCCGCCGCCGCGAAAAAAGCGCCTGCCCATACTTTGCACTCAACACCGCCGCCAGCCGCTTGAACGACGCCAACGCCAGCACGTGCCGCCGGGAATCCAGCACCACCGCAAAGTCACTCCCCAATCGCAACATCTCCTGATGCGCCTCCTCCAACGTCACATCCTGCCCCAAGGCCAGGCCCGGCTGGGCATAACCCGCCCAATCGATGGCGTGACTCGGCGACTGCTTTTCGAACATAACCTAATAGTTCACCTCCAATACCCCACTTCTGACAAGTGACGTTTGGGTGACAAGCCTCCCGGAAGCGAAAAATCTCGCACACGCAGCTCACGTAGCAAACCTAAGCCTAACGCTTCGGCCCTTTCCCATGCTTAAATAGCCGCATGCGTTGCCTCGGCTCATTTGTGATCTCGAATCTCAAAGTTAAAATCCACCCTGCCAGCTCGTCGACATCGCCTCTCCACCCAACAGAGACGGTTGACGATTGTAGCCGCTTGTCGACGCGTTTTTTTAGCGCCCCGGCAACGACACCATCCCTGTCAATCTTCATACAAGCTGTCTTGACCGTTCCGCCCCAGACCTTTACTTTCGCCAAACATGGGTAAACGCAAATCGTCCGTCCGAAAGACTCCCGTTTCCACCGCCGCCAACGAGGCCAAGCCGCCCGCCGTCATGAGCGACCCGCATCAACTCTGGATGCGCATCGCCCTCGGCACACTCCTCCTGATCGCCCTGCTGACGACCTACTCGAACTCCTTCGAAGGCGCCTTCCTCCTCGATAACCAGCAGATCATCCTGCTCGATCCCCGGCTCCGCTCCTCGGACTGGAACCCCAACATCATCAATATCTTCACCAAGGACTACTGGTGGCCCACCCTCGCCTCCGACCTGTATCGTCCGCTCACCACCTTCAGCTACATGGTGAACTGGACCATCCTCGGCAATGGCAGTAATTCCGAAGGCTACCACTGGGTGAACTTCATCCTGCATGCCATCAATGTTTTCCTCGTCTACCGGCTCCTCCGCCAGATCGGCACCCGCGAGATCGTCGGCTACTGGGCCGCCGCGCTCTATGGACTCCACCCCGTCGCGACGGAAGGCGTCACCAACATCGTCGGACGCGCGGATCTTCTCTCCACCTTCTGCGTTCTCTCCGCCACATTATGTTACGCCCGCAGCGCCAAAAGCCGCGGCAACGCCAAAGCCGGCTGGCTCTTCGGTCTCGGCCTGCTCGCGCTGACCGGCGTACTCTGCAAGGAGAACGGCGTCATGATCCTCCCCGCCATGTTCTTCTATGACTGGCTCTACCGCAGTCATTCCGACCAAGCCCCCCTCCCCAGCGGTTGGCGCGCCCGCCTGCAAGTCCTCTACCCCGGCTATCTGGCGGTACTCCCGGCACTCGTCACTTTCGTTTCCGCCCGCATCTGGATGATGCGCACCTCGCCGACCTACGGAAATCCCTTCGTCGATAATCCCATCGAACTCGCCGGATTTTTCTCCGGCCGCATGACCGCCTTCAAAGTGCTCGGCCAATACATCTGGATGCTCGTCTGGCCCGAGAAACTCTCCTGCGACTGGTCCTACAACCAGATTCCGCTCTATGGACCCGATGCCCCCTGGCATGAGAATATCCAGTCATGGGTTTCCATCGTCCTCGTCATTGCGCTCCTCGCCATGGCGTGGATTCAGCGCAAGCGGCATCCCTTGATGACCTTCGGCATCCTCTGGTTTTTCGTCGCCATCTTCCCCACCTCGAACATCCCGATCACCATCGGCAGCATCAAGGGCGAACGCCTGCTCTACATGCCCTACCTCGGCTTCGCCCTCATTGCCGCCATGGTTCTGGAGTGGATTCGCGGCGGACTGGCCAACCTCCTGCGCCGCGTCAACCCCTCCATCGCCTGGGCCAGTTACACGCTGCCACTCGTCATTTTCTTTGCCTTCGCCGTGCGCACCCACCTGCGCAATGCGGACTGGCACGATGAATTCTCCCTCTGGTCCAGCGCCGTGCAGACCTGCCCAAACAGCTTCAAGACCTACAAGGGCTTCTCCAATTGCTTCATCACGAAGAACACCGAAGAAGGTGCCGACCAGGCCATCGCCGTCGCAGAACGCGGTGTCGCCATCTTGGAAAATCCCCCGCTCCCCATCGAGCGCAAGGACAACACCCTCTACATCAACATCGCCTTCCACTACGCCCGCAAAGCGGAATATTGCATGAACCGCAAGGACCCCGCCGAAGCGATGAAGTACTACAACAAGGCACTCGGTGCGCTGGAAAAAGCCATGGAGGTGGACCGCTACGCCAACGCCACCTCACGCGCCAAGTTCGTGCGCCAAGGCAAGAAACCGGAGGAAGTCCGCAACGTGGGCAACCCTACCATTTACGAACTCCTCACCGCCGTCTACATCGGCATGGGCAACTATCCCGCCGCCGAAAAAGCCGCGCTCTACAACCTCAATCTCAACCCCTACGCCAACCGCGCCAACGTCATGCTCGGCGAAATCAACGCCCGGCAGAAGAACTACGAACGCGCGGTGATCTATTGGATTCGACAACTGCTCTTCGATCCGGCCTCCCGCGACACGTGGGAAAACGTCTCGCGCATCTATAATCTCCTCAGCCCCGACCGGCCCGCCGTTCGCGCCTTGGGCGATGGCAATTACACACTGCTCAAGGATCACCCGATGGCGCGTCAGCACCTCACCCAAGCCTGCATCGAAACGTACCGCCTCCTCATCGAAACGATCCACTACGACGACGCCCTCAATTTCCGCAAGAAAGCCATTGAGCTCTACGGCTGTCCGCCGGATTTATTTCCGCTTCCGCCCGGCACCGACCCGACGAAAACGTAAGCGTAAAAAAAGAGGCTCTCGGAAACGATACGTTCCGAGAGCCGAAATCCCCGATCAAGGACAGTGAGGCAGCCTCACACCGCCTCAATCACCACGTAATTCCGCTTCCCCTTGCGCAGCAACAGATGCTTGCCGAAAAGCAATGCGGCGGAAGTCACCTTGCGCCCGACATCGGATTGCCGCTCGTTATTCAGGTAAATGCCTCCCGCCTCCAAATCCTTCCGGGCCTGACCGCGCGACGGGCACAAACCCGAAACCAGTAACAGATCAATGAGAGACGTTCCCTCACCTCCGAGTGAGGCAACCTCCACCGTCTTGGTCGGCACTTCACCCACCACATCCTTGAAGATCGCTTCCGTCACGCCATCCAATCCGCCACCGAACAGAATCTCGCTCGCACGGATCGCATCATGCACCGCCTGCTCACCATGAATCAGCTTCGTCACTTCCCGCGCCAACGCCTTGTGCGCGTCCCGCGCTTCCGGCCGCGCGGCGTGCTGCGCTTCGAGCGCTTCGATTTCCTCCTTCGGGAGGAAGGTGAAAAACTTCAGGCACTTGATCACGTTGCGATCATCGGTCTGAATCCAGAACTGGTAGAAGCGGTACACGCTCGTCTTCTTCGGATCGAGCCAGATCGCACCGGCCACCGACTTGCCGAACTTGGACCCATCTGCGTTGGTCAAAAGCGGCAACGTCAACCCAAAGGTTTTCGTCCGCGCCTTCTTATGGCACAACTCAATGCCCGCCGTGATGTTGCCCCACTGGTCGGAACCACCGATTTCCAACTCGCACTTCAGCGACTGGTTCAGATGGTAGAAATCATAAGCCTGCAGCAGCATGTAACTGAATTCGGTGAAGCTGATGCCGACATCGCGATCCTCCATGCGCGCGCGCACGCTTTCCTTCGCGACCATGTGATTGACCGTGAAATGCTTTCCGACATCGCGGAGAAAATCGAGGAATGTGATCGGCGTGAACCACGAAGCATTGTCCAACAGTCGCGCCGGATTGTCCTTCGCCTCGAAATCGAGCAACCGCGCGAGCTGAGATTTCACGCTCGCGATATTGGACGCCAACACTTCCGCCGTGAGCAACTGCCGCTCCACCGTCTTCCCGCTCGGGTCGCCGATGCGTCCGGTCGCGCCACCCGCGAGGGCGATGGAATGATGGCCCGCCAGTTGAAACCGACGCAGCGCCAGTAACGGCACCAGATTGCCCACGTGCAGACTGTCCGCCGTCGGGTCGAACCCGCAATAGAGCGTGATGGGCCCCTGAGCAAGCCGCACCGTTAAGGCCTCTTTGTCAGTGCAATCCGACAACAGGCCCCGCCATTGGAGGTCATCTAGAATAGTCATGGTAAAGGGTCATTTATCGCCAGAATACGCTCTCGCGACAAGGTGAAATTGCAGGCACCGCAAAGCCTCGAAAAGTGAGCGTTACCGCGATTCCGACAACGTGCTCGGCACGGTATAGTACGTCTCTCCCGGCTGCACCACCTGCCCGTTCTCGATCACGGGCGGTTGCTCACGAATAAAGAATGTCGGTTTCCAGTTTTGCATCGCCTTCAGCGCCGCCCAATCGGTGCGCGGCACGGCAGGTAAATCCTTCACCGCCCACAGCACGGACAAGGTAATCACCGTCACCACACTGCCAATCATCCAAAAGGTGCGATCCCGGGCGAATTGAAACCATTGCTGCAACGACGCGGAACTCCGCATCATCGCCATGTGCCGCGAGCGCGGCTTGCGCCCCATCACGGCGGGCGCAAGTTGACGCGGTCCCTCCGCCGTCGAAAACGGGTGGCGTGACGTATGGTGTGAGTGAGATCCGGACTTCATGACAACAGTCCTACCCTACACGCAAACCGGGAAAAGTCACTCCGGCACGTCACGCTCGCTCTCTTCTTTAGGAGCAATTCCAGTCGCCATTTTAATAAGCGGCGCGCATCGCGCGCCAGCTATTGGGTGCAGGGCTCAGCCGCTGCCTAGCGCCGACCGTCGATCATGTCCCAGAACTCGGGAGTCTTCTGCAAGGCTTCATCTTCGCCCAGCGGCAGCTTTGAACGATAGAGGAAATCCTTCAGCGAATTCTTGTGCAGCACCCGATGAACGCACAGCCCCTTTTCCGTCAGCTCGAAATAGATGCGATAATCCGTCGCGCGATACCGGAACAACTTCCGGCCCTCACGGGCCAAGCGACCGAATTTCTCCGGATCGATCTTGTCGAGATCCTCCGGCAGAAAATTAAACTCGCTCAGGATCTGCAATTGCAGCGGCTTCGGCAGGGCCGACATTTCAGCGGCACTCGTATCGTTGAAGATGACTTGGAACATGCGTAGGGGGAGGGTCAGGGTGTCGTATTCGGAGCGGGGGTGGAAGTGGTCGGAGCTGGCGTCGCTACCGGCTTGGGGGCGGCAGGTTTCACGGCTGGCTTCTCCGTCTTCTTGGTTTTGGGTTCGGCTTTCGGTGTTGGCTTCGGTTCAATGTTGGGTTTGGTCGACGCGCTCGGAGTCGGGGCCGGAACCGAAACGACTGTCGGCCGGTTCTGATAAATCAGATACGGTTCCCGCAATTGCCGGAACGCCGCCAGATGGGGCTGCCAAGTCGCTATCAGGGCGGCAGCGGATTTGCCCGACGTGAAGTGCAACCGCAGGTCATCGCCACCCGCCACCTTGTCAAACAGGCTCGGTCCCTTGGTCGTGGGCGCCACTTCCTTGCTGAAGAAACGGCCCCCGGTGTATTTCTGAAGTTGCTCCAGCAAAAGCACCGAAAGATTCGTCAGGTTCACCTGATCGGGGTCCGTCAGAATAATCTGTACGCCCTGACACATCTTGTCCTTGAGCCCTCCATAAAACGGCTTGTAAAAGGCGGGACGAAAATAGACGCCCGGCAACTTGAGCCCGTTAAGCTGATCCGCCAACGTGAACGCGTGAAAGTCGTCCCGCCCGAGCAGTTGGAACGGTAGCGTGTAACCAATGCCATGATTGACCGGCATCCCCTCGCCGACCAAACCGGTGATTACGTAAAAGAGCGATGTGTCCGCCGTCGGAATGTGCGGCGAAGTCGGCACCCAGCTCAGGCCGGTGTCTTCCCAATACATATTGCGGTACCAACCGCGCATCGGAACAATCGTTAGCTTGGGTCGCGCCGTGATCCACTTCTGCGCATTGATCATGCGGGCCAATTCGCCCGGAGTGAGACCGTACACATACGGAATGTCCCATTGCCCGACGAACGAACGGAACTTCGGATCGAGCGGCATCCCTTCGACGCGATTGCCATTGAGCGGATTCGGCCGGTCCAGCACGTAGAATTCAATTCCCGCCTCGCCCGCCGCTTCCATCGCGAGCCCCATCGTGCTGATGTAGGTATAGCTGCGGCAGCCGATGTCCTGAATGTCGTAAACCAGCACATCGATGTCCTTGAGCATCGCCGGAGTCGGCTTGCGGCTCGGCCCATAGAGAGAAAAGACCGGCAGCCCCGTGCGCGCATCCTTCGTCGACGCCACGTAATCGCCCGCCAGTTCCGCCCCGTAGACACCATGCTCGGGCGCATACAATGCCACGAGATTCACATTGGGCGCATCCTTCAAAATATCCACCGTACTGCGGCCCGAAGCAGAAACACCAGTTTGGTTCGTGATCAACCCGACACGTTTACCCTCAAGTCCACGAAATTGGTTGGCGGCCAGAACATCGATCCCCAGCTCAACTTTGGGCTTGGCGTGCGCCACGCCCCCTGCCCAGCCGACAATGGCGGCGAGAACGATCGCAAAAGTGTGGAAAAATCTCATGATGTGAATCCACCAGTGTATATATCCCTTGTCTGCAAATGACAAGCAGCAGCATCGTTCCACGCTTGCAGTCGAGCCTATTTGCCCCGACAATGAACTCTTTACATTATGACCGGCGAATTTCTCCAGAAACTGACGTACTTCCTGATGTTCATTCCGATCCTCACGTTCCATGAGGCGGCCCACGCGTGGGTGGCCCATCGGCTCGGTGATGACACGGCGCGCAGTCAGGGACGCCTCACTCTCAATCCTCTCTCCCACATTGACCCCATCGGCACACTGCTCATTCCCGCCCTCAGCTTGTTCCTGGGCGGCTTCGGCCTGATCGGCTGGGGCAAGCCAGTACCCATCGACTCCACCCAGTTCCGCAACTGGCGCCGCGACGAAATTCTCGTCGCCCTCGCCGGCCCCCTTTCCAATCTCATCCTCGCCGCCTTCGTTCTCCTCGCCTGCCGCTGGCTGCCGCCGGAAGATGGACTGCGCGGACTCGCCCTGAACTTCACCTTCCTCGCGGTCTTCCTTGCCGTCTTCAACATGCTGCCGATTCCCCCGCTCGACGGCTGGTACCCACTCAAGCATCTTTTCCGCTTGCCGGAAGATCTCATCTATCGTCTCGGCATGTGGGGCTTCCTTTTACTGTTGGTTCTGATCAATCTCCCGCCTGTGCAATTTGCCCTGATTACTGCCACGAAATTCATCACGAACCTGCTTCGACTTATCACAGCCTATTAACCTGATTTGCAGATACTTAGAGTTTTCTCAAAAGGAATTTTGAACATTCCCGCCATGAATAGCGTCTATTTATCTGACGCCTATGAAAAAACTCCTTTGGGTTGCCTTGGTTTTAATTGCTTTCACTTCCGTCCCCGCCTTCGCGGGAGGCGGGTTTTCTGTAAGCGTCGGATACAATAGCGGCTACTGCGGCCCCCGCTATGGCGGCGGTCCGTGGCGTGGCGGTGGATATGGCTACTATGGAGGTGGCCCGCGCTACTACGGCGCTTACTATCGTCCCTACTATTGCCCGCCGCCCGTGGTGTACTATCGCCCGGCCCCGGTGATTTATGTGCAGCCAGCCCCCGTTGTCGTGGCCGCTCCGGCCCCGGCTCCGACCGTGATTTATAGCAATGGCAATACGACAACGACCACTACCACGGAAGTAACCACTTCCAATGGACCGGTCTATACGTCGTCTTCCTCCGCTTATCGCTACTACCCGAACTGGTAAGCAGCGGAACAGATCCAGACAGGCGGCACTCCCAGTGCCGCCTTTTTCGTTTTAGTAAACGAAAGCGCCCAAGATAAGCAGCACCACTCCGAACGCCACACCCGCAGCGCTCAGAATCCGGCAACGTTGCGGCGTCTTCAAGGCCACTTCCAGTGCATCGCGCAAGTAGAAAGGCGACGCCACCAAAATCATTCCGACAACCGCCCAGACATAGGCCAGCACCGTCAGCAAATACTTCGCATCGTTATCGACCAGAAAGGCCGAACTCAAAATCACCTCGGTCCCGAGCAGCAACAGAAACGCCAACCCGCGCACCGCCAAAAACGTCGGCACAAAGATAATCAACAACACGGCTCCGACGGCCCAGGCCGTTACTAGGATATGGCGCATCCCGGACATCTCACCCAGATCGGTCGTCGCCGTGAGCCAGCAGAACCAGACACCCGCCACAAATGTGAGCACCACTCCGGCAGCATAATTCCGCGGAAACGATTTCACCCAGCGACCGAACGCCTCCGGCCAGATCACACCCGGCAAATGTCCCAGCAAATACAGCGCTCCGATTACCAGCGCCACGCCGCTCAGTGGCAAATCATACGTCAAGGCATTGATCATACAGTCGTCATTTCCAAAGTATCCGGCGTCAGTACCGGTTCCGCGTAATAAGTAAATCCCGTGGTCGAGGTGATCTTCACGTTCAGCAATTGCCCGAGCCAGCGCGGGTTCGCCTCGATCAATACCAACCGGTTCGACCGCGTGCGTCCCGCATAGCGCAAGGGATTATTCTTGCTCTCGCCTTCCACCAGAATTTCCACGTCGCTGCCGACTATGGACTGATTTTTCCGCAAGGCAATGTCATCCAGCAACGCGAGCAAATCCTGATTGCGCGCCATCTTCGCGTCCTCGCTGAGCTGATCCTCCATCGTCGCAGCGGGCGTATCGCTGCGTGGGGAATAACGGAAAATGAAGGCGTTGTCGAAATCGGCCTTTGCCACCGCGTCGCGTGTCGCCAGATAATCCGCTTCCGTCTCGCCGGGAAATCCCACGATGATGTCGGACGTCAAACCAATGTCCGGCCGCGCCTCGCGCAGATCGTCCACCAGTTTTAAATATTGCTCCACGGTGTACGCGCGATGCATCGCCTTGAGAATGCGGTTGCTGCCCGATTGCATCGGCAGATGCACATGCTCGCACAGTTGCGGCAACTCGCGAAACGCCTGCACGAGATCCTTCTTGAAACCGATCGGATGCGGTGAGGTAAATCGGACGCGTTCGATTCCCGGCACGGCGCACACCGCATGCAGCAATTGCACGAACGGCGAGCGGCCATCGACCGCTGGAAATTCATGACGACCGTACAAATTCACAATCTGCCCCAACAACGTCACTTCGCGAATGCCCTGCGCCGCGATCTGCCGGACTTCCGCCACAATATCCGCAATGGGGCGTGACCGTTCTGCGCCGCGTGTCGACGGTACGATGCAAAACGTGCAATGCATGTTGCAGCCTTGCATAATCGAGACAAAGGCCGTGACCTGCTTCGCCTCCAGCGTGTGCTCGCGGATCGTATTCTGCGAACCCGCCTGTTCCGCCACATCGACGAGTGGATCATGCTTCGGCTCCGCGCGAAGTCGGTCCACGTAATCGGCTACTTCGTGAAATTTCTGCGTCCCGACAATCAAATCGACATCGGGAAGCTTATCCAGTAATTCCGGTCCGAGCCGCTGCGCCATGCACCCCAGCACTCCGAGGACGAGACCCGGTTTGCGCTTCTTCAGGCCGCTCAGTGACTTCATGCGACCGATGGCTTTTTGCTCCGCCATCTCGCGCACACTGCAGGTGTTCAAGAGAATCACATCGGCCTCCTCCTCGGAATGACAGAGCGTGTAGCCACGCGCTTCCAGTTGACGCACGACCTGTTCGGAGTCGCGCTCATTCATCTGGCAGCCGTATGTCTTGATGTAAACTGCGGGCATGGGGAGTGGCAACCCTACCACAGCCGTCTACAAATGAAAAGCCGTACGATCCGTAGATCGTCGAACGCTGGCGTCTACAGGATGCGGACCGACTACAGACCGGACTGGGGATTCCAGTTTCCGTTATTTTCTTCGGGGCCAAACCAGCCGATTTTATTCTTGGCGTTATTCCCGCCGTAATAATTCACCCCACCAAGCTTCGAAGGGAGCTCCTCCGTGACATGGCCATCGCACCAAGCCACCAAGGCTTTGCCATTGACGCGAAAATGCACGCTGGGCTGCAAATCGCCAAGCAAGCGGCCCTGATTATCCACAAACTTATATGGCTCGCAGTAGGCGTATTCCTGCAAGCCTGAACTTCGGGCAAAAGCAGTCGTCGTGAACATCACCGTATTTACCGGATTGGGAATTGAGGGGATCATGGCCCCCGAATATATGCTTGCGGGTGTACCGCCCACATAAACCGCATTGTAGCCGTAGCCACCCGTGCTCACCTCAAAACTATTCCCCTCACCTAAGGCATTTTGAAACAAGGGGCACTTTTTAACCAATCCATCATTGCCAAGATAGGGCGCAAGGTATCCCTTGTGCGGATCAAACGCAGCGCTAGACGAACTACGCGCACCGTGCCAGCGCGTATTATTATATCTATCCTGCGCCGGGCAAAATTGCCCGCCATTATCCGCAGCGTAAGCTGTATTAGCTTGAACTAGCTCGCGCAAATTGGAGCATGATTTGATCGCCAATGACCGCGTATGCGCGTTTTTAAGACCGGGCAAGGCGAGGCAAGTCAGCACCGCAACAACGCCCAGGCACACCATGATTTCCACCATGGTGAAGCCGCTACGAGAGCTGCGCATGAAAACTTGCTTCGTCATCGGTCAATTCTCCGCAACTAGGACTGCTTACGACGACGCCACACGCCAAAAGCCGCAGAGCCCATCAGCAAAAGTGCCAAGCTGGAAGGCTCAGGGACAGTGGTAATATTACCCACAGCAAAATACGACGGCGTACCGTAGGTATCCGATGAAGACGTGGTAATCTGCAGGCTGGTCGTATCGCTTCCAAATGATGACAAATCCACGGTTTCCCATGTCGCAAGAATGTAATCCTGCGCATTGTCGGAAAAACGGTAATCCGCCAGATAGACATTGATCACACCGGTCTGACCGCTGAGCGAATTATACCCAGTGATGGTCAGCAGGAACCAATCCTGATCGTTACCAGTAGCTCCACCAAACTTCTTGGAGAACGTATCGCCATTGAGCATGGCATAGTACGCATAGGCCGTGTTGGTGACCTCGAGTGACAAGGGTCGTTGATCTGCTGCAAACGTAATCGTCGGTATGGTGGGAGTATAGGAATCGTAGTAGGCCACCGCATAGGCAGACCCGCTACCACTTACACCGCCACCCGTAATGGCGCTATATTGATTAGCGTAGCCTCCGGTCGCAGCATTGGTCGTATTGGAATAAGCCCAACCACCCCATGAGCCATAAGTTGTATTATAGTTGTTGTTAAATGTCGCGCTACCACTGGTAAAACTACCAGCGCTATCCGAGCCATTATAGTAACGTCCACCACCCGCTCCGGTATAAGCTTGTGAGGGCGATGTTGTGATATTGAGGTCGGAAAAATCAATGACCGCCGACTGAACGGCAGAGTTTCCAGCCAGTAGAGCGACGATACCAACAATCAGGTACAGAGAGATTTTTTTCATAATAAGTTAAGAATGGTTTTGTGTAGGTTTACGAACAAAAACAAACATGAGAATCGACAGAAGCACGAGAGCGTAGGTACCCGGCTCGGGAACCGCATTCATGACACCAATGGCATCGAGATCGAATCCACCCGATCCATACGTTGTGTAGGGGTCGTAAATGGGATTGCCAGCAGAATCCTGACAAGAACCATCCCCGGTAATATCAATTAGCCGGATGTAGTTGATCTCCGTGATTCCGTACTGCGATAGATTCAGTACCGACAAGTCAAAAGGCGTTCCGTAACCCTGCATGTACTTGCCAGCCAGCCCATCAATGTTGGTTGCATCCATCGGGTTTGTTAACGCGTAGGAATCGACCGATGTGGCCGTGAGCGATGAACTCGGGAATCGATAGAACGTCGTGCCATCATAGGACACCTCCACATAGGCAAGCTCCAGAAACGTACTATTGACCGAATTCTCAAAAACACAGAAATCAGCTCCCACGCCATCCACAATGGCATGGTCAAACGTCAACGTAATCGATCCGCCATCACCGAGCGAAACAATGTCATAACTATCCCCTACCGCACTCCCCAAAGCCAAACTCGGGGTCTGCCACTCGCTGTCCACATTAGAACCCACCTGATAATTGGTATAGCCCGTGGCCCAACCGACAATGGATGAATCACCCATCGACACAGCCGTACTACCCGGGGATCCTGCCTCGGGCGCATAGGGACCTGCCAACGCTGGTGCGATTAAAAAGACCGCCGCAAATGTTTGCAGCAGCCACCTTAAACAGCGACTCATAGATTACTCCTTTTGCAAAGAGCCGAGTCTCTGTTTTCCTGACAGAAGATAGTCCGGCTCCCACGCTTCATTAATACGATGAAGTTTTTCAAACGATGCCACAAAGCACCGTTTGCATGAGCTCTTGCACAGGTGGTATTCGGACTCCGGGTTTAGCCTTGCCCCTAGCCTTCGTCGGCGGAAACCGACTGGCGTTTTCTCCACTCCCACTTAAGGAGTTTTGACGGGGGCTTGTAACCCGTTACCGCAGCGTCACTGTCGCCGGATTTCACGGCATTCCCAACACTCTGCAAGGTTTTTCAGCCATTCACCCCGATAGGGCAATGACCGACTCAACTAATCTTCCAAAGAACAACAATCGATGTTTTGATAGAGGGAGCGCCGACTTTAGTCAATCTGATTTAACCCCGGCGCACCTAAGCCCCCATGAGCAAAGGGCTTGTATTTTCACTCCCAACGTCGATTAGCCAAATGGCGAATGCTTTCCGGAATCAAATCAAAATGGCGGCGGCGAAATTCCCAATCTTCGAGACATTTTCGGCAAACGCAGGCGTGGCCTCGTGCCTTCTCCGGAATAAGCTCCAGTAAATCCCGGGGGAACTTTTGCGTAGCGCACCAGCATGGGCCTTTTCTCGGTTCGGTGGAAAGACGCTCGCAGCGATTAGGTTTGCCACAGATCGGACACAGAGCGGGATCGATTTCGGACATAAGAATAGGGTGATTTTTAGTTATTTCAGGGGATTCCAATAACCATTATTTTCGTCGGGCCCAAACCATCCCAGATGTTGCTTGCGCGCATCGCCCCCATACGGGTTGTAACCCGCTCCACGGTCGTCGGAAATTTCAAAACTGACATGCCCATCGCACCACGAGACAATCGCTTGTCCGTTGAATCGAAAATGCAAACTCGGCGTAGGCCGCGAACCATTCGTCGATCCGTCCGCATTCACCCAGAAGGGAGGCTCCAGATAAGGGTACTCCTGCACCCGATCGCCATAAGCAAGCGCAGCCGTCCCAAACATGATCGTCTCCACGGGACTCGCCACCCGCGTGGCAGGCAACGACACACGCAGGCGTTGTACCGAGCCATCATACTCTCCCGGTACCGAGCCCCCGATGTACGCGTTGTATCCATAGCCACCCGAACCATATTCGAACGACTTGATTGGCTGCCGCTGCAACATCTGGGTGAAGAGCGGGCACGGCGTCACGCGCCGCGATTTGCCGAGATATTCGGCGAGCAAGCCCTTCGTCGGATCGTACGAATTTCCCGTCGAGAGGCGCGCTCCGCACCAGCGGCGATTATTCCACCAATCGTCCGCCGGAACAAAGCGTCCATTGTCCGCCGCGTAAGCGATGTTCGCCTCGGTCAATTGCCGCAGATTACTCGCGCTCGCCATCTTCCACGCCTGCAGACGCGCGGATTGAAATCCCGGCAAAGAGAGGGCAATCAAGGTCACCAAGACACCCACCACCACGAGTAATTCGAGGACAGTGAAGGCGCGTCGCTCTGTTGCGGAAGACGAAAACGACTTCATCAGGAAACCTCTTCGACGCGACCTCGCCGCCAGTACAGACTCCCCAGCCCCACGAGGAGCAACGCCATCGCGGAAGGTTCCGGCACGACGTTGATCGCGCCGATCGCTTCCAGATCGAAACCACCCGAACCGGTGGTGACGGAGGCGTCGTAAATCGGATTGCCGAGACTATCGAGGTACGTGCCGGTGCCGGGAATATCGACGATGCGGATGTAGTTAATCTCATCGAGATTCACCAGCCCGAGTTGCACCAGCGAATCGTTCACGAGGCTGTCCAGATCGAACGCCGTGCCCCAACTGTCCCCATCGTTATTCACGCTTTTCCCCGCGAGATTGTAGATGTTCGTGGGATCAACCGTGCCGTACTGACCGACCGCACTAGGGGTTAACGACACGCTCGGCATGCGCGCGAAGTTGAGCCCATCCGTGGAAACCTCCACGAAGGCCAACTCCGCAAACGTCTGCCCGGCCACTCCGGCACCGCCGCTCGACACGAGTGCATTCTCGAACACCGCGAAGTCCGTGCCGATCCCGTTGCAGATCGCCTGGGAAAACCCGAGCGTAATCGATCCCGGTTTCGCGCCGCTCGCGATTTGCGCTGCAGTCAAATCCCCGAGCGACACCACATGCGTGTAATCACCCGTCACTTCGCCAAGCGCCTGACTCGCATTGCGCCATTGCGAGTCCACATTCGAGGCGGGACTGTAATCCACCACGGTTGTGGCCCAGCCCTTGAAGACCGGGTTCACATAATTGTTCGTGTTGATGTAGATCGGCTGCTCCGTCTCCAGATCAATTCCACTCTGGATGTTCGCCTTCCCCTCACCATCCGGGCCGACGAATCCCGCAATCGGCGCATCATATGCGTTGCCGGAATCATTCGAGCTCGCGGCGTAGGGCCCGGCCTTCAACGTCAGCAGGCCAGTCGACCACACGAACATGGCTATGCGAAAAATTCGCAAGGAATGCATGATCGTCACGCGCCCCTCGACCGCCGCAAGCGATGGCCCAGGATTGCGACCATGCCCGTCGTCAACAAGGTGACCGTTCCCGGCTCAGGCGCAGCATGAACCACCCCCACTCCGGTCAGATCAAATCCTGCCGTGTTTCCATAAGCGGAGTTGGAATCGTTGATCGCGTTACCGGCAGAATCGAGCGTCTGCTGTCCCGCGAGACTTCCCACCACGTCGGTCACGCGCACGTATTGAATGTTATCGAGATCAAGAAACGAACCATCCGCATTCGCCACATCGAGCAAATCATCAAGATCGAATGGAGTGCCGTAGCCGGAGAGATCTTTACCCGCAAGATTATAGACATCGCTCGGATCGATCGTGCCGTAAGCGCCCACCTGCGTGGTCGTCTGCGTCAACGAAATCGACGGGAACGTATAGAAATGCTCACCGTCCGAACTCACCGCGATCATCGCCAGTTCCGCAAAAACCTTGCCGCTGCTGAGCATGGCGTTTTCGAACACAGCGAAGTCGGCTCCCGCGCCATTCATAATCGCTTGACTGAATGTCAACGTGATCGTCCCGCCATTACCGAGACTGATCAATCCGCCGTACCCGCCGAGGATACTTTCCGGCGTGCCGTAGGATGCCGCCGCACCCGAGAGCGCGCCCGTGGCAGTCGTATAGGTCACCGGTCCGCGCACGAGATCCTGATACCCCGCCGCCCACTCGACGATGGATGTCGAATCCGACTTGATCGCCGTGCTGCCGGCGTCCGTCGAAATCCCCGAGTAAGGCCCCGCCCATGCGACCGTCGAGACACTCACCACAATCGCCGCCGCGCCCAACGCGCGACGGAGTTGACGCCGCCGCATCACCAGCGGCACGAGCAAACCCGTCAGCAACAGTGCCACGGTGGATGGTTCCGGCACCGCACTGACCTGATAGATCCCGCTGCCGCTCGAGACGTAAATACTGCCATCCTTCTCCCGCACCTCGCCGAGACGATCGCTGTCCGTCAACACCGTCGTGGCCGCGCTCGCATCCGCTGTAATTTCCACCAGCACCGACGGAGCGGTCCAACTCGTCAGCGTGAGATAGATGTTGCCGTCTTCGCCAATCACCATCGAGGTCGCACCGCCGTTATTGCCCGTTTGATCTGCGTACTCCGCGCCAAACGTGAACCACGCGGACGACGCCACGAGCGCATTATTCACCGGATCGGCCAACGCCAGCGACACCTCCGCTGCGGTCCACCGATAGATGCTGTCGCTGCCCCAGCCCGGCGCATAATACAGATTCCCCGCCGCGTCAAAGGCCAGCGGCCCTGAGGCGATTCCCGGCGTGGCCGCCGTGAAAGCGGTGATCGCTCCGCTGTTGGGCAAACTTCCATCCGCCACCGGCGTCGCGTAACCAAGCTTGTTCGCATCGCCCACGTTTCCCGCACCGCAAACGTAAAGACTACCGTTATAGGCGTAGAGACCGTAGTTCGCCGCCGTGGATGTCAGCGTCTTGGTGCCACCCACCACATCATAGCGATAGATCTTCTGCGTGGAACCCGCCGACGTGTTGTAGTAGACGTAGCCATTGAGGTAGACTGCGCTCGCGCCGACATAATCAGTCGAACCCGCCACCACGGTGGTCGTGGTGCTTCCGTTGAATTGGTAGAGCCCCCCGAAAGTATACGAGGACGTTCCCGCCATGTAGTAGAGATTCCCCGAGGAATCCCAGTCATAGCTGACAATACCATCCCCGGTACTATTGTTGTAGTAGGACGAATAGGTGAAGCCGGAATCAATTCCGGTGACGGCGGCACGAACCGGTACGATCAGTCCGGCCAAAAGCACTGCGGCCAGTGCAAGGCGATATTTCATTTACTGCTCCAGTTTTAAGGCAAGAGCAGAAATGCCGTGGGAAGTTTATTGGTGTTCTCAGGGCGGAAATCCGCTCTCACGCTTCATTGATTACGATGAAGTTTTTCAAGTGATGCCCCAAGGCACCACCAGCATGAGCTCACGCAAAGGAGGTATTCGGACTTCGGGTTTAGCCTCGCCCCTGGCCTTCATCGGTCGAAACCGAATGGCTTTGTTCGCCACTCCCTTGTGAGGAGTTTTGATGGGGGTCTGTAACCCGTTACCGCAGCGTCACTGTCGCCGATTTTCACGGCATTCCCTAAACACTCTGCGAGGTTCGCAGCCATCTTGCGACGGCTGACTCAATAATCTTCCAAAGAACGACGACTTGGGCGTGGTTATAGAAAAAGCGCGTCGAAGCGTCAACGCTTAATCTTTTCTTCATACTCAACTCCCTCATTATTAGGGATATTGATCATTGAATCGGTCAATATTCTATCACGGAATCTTGTATTCACAAATTTGTGACATGTTTACTTTTTTGTCGCTATCGCAATAAACTACTTGATTTCAGTGAATTATCTTCATATTTCTAGGTTCGCATATTAATTTTTTTTGGGGGGAATGGATGTCTCATACATTGCTAAAGTCGCTGAAACAGTCGGCTTTTTTTTCGGTTAAGGGTGTTACAATTTTAATGCTGTGCTTCACGGCGTCGCCACTTCGCTCTCAGACGTGGACCGGCACCACCGGCAGTTGGTTTACCGGCAGCAATTGGACGGGCGGAGCTCAACCGAGCGGCTCCTCCACGACGTACATCAACAACACCGGCACGGCACAGATCTCAACGAATTCCGGAACAACCGGCACCCTCTACGTCGGCGATACCACCACAGGCTCCCTGATCATTCAAAACGGCGGCTCTCTCTATAATCAATATACCTCGATTGGTGATTCCAGCGGTGGCGTTGGCGTTGTGACCGTAACCGGATCTAGCGCGATTCTATCCTCCTCCATCAGCAGCACTACAAGTACGGGCATCATTTACATTGGCAGAAACGGCAACGGCACCCTCAACGTGAGCAATGGCGCTACCGTCCTCACCGAGGCCATGTATATCGCCTCCAATTCCGGTTCGGTAGGAACACTCACGGTCAATGGAGCGGGATCTACCGTAACCGTTGCCGGTTACCTCGGCATCGGCGAATACGGTAACGGCACCATGACCGTCTCAGGTGGTGGCAAGGTATATAGTGGCACCACCACCTATGCCAGTGTGATTGCCGATTGGCACGGATCGCAAAGCACGGTTACCGTCACCGGAGCAGGCTCTCTGTGGAGCACCCAAACTCTCTGGGTTGGCTGGGGATATACCGCCGGCACCTCGTCTGGCACCCTCAATATCAATAGCTCGGGAGCCGTCACTAGCACCACAGTAAACGTGGGTACGTACACCACATCCACCGGCACGATCAACGTGAATGGTGGCGCTTGGACCATCACCAATAGCCTGAATCTCGGTCAAGCCGGAACCGGCAGTCTTAATATCAGTGGCGCCGGCTCCGTCACAGCAAGCTCGGTCTATCTGGCTACCGCCAGCACCGGCACGGGCATTCTCACAGTGAGCGGTTCGAATTCTCTCTTGACCACGGGTACTCTCTCCGTCGGACAATACGGCACAGGTATCGTCACCATCAGTAATGGCGGCGACATTACAAGCTCCACCGGTACTATTGGCGACAATAGCGGCTCCAATGGCACGGTCACCATCAATGGCACAGGCTCTACCTGGACAGTTTCCGGTGCCGTCGCGGTTGGCAACAGCGGCACCGGCACTATGAACATCGCCAATGGCGGCCAACTCGCCACCAGCACCGTGAGCATCGGCGTTAACTCCGGCTCCACCGGCACGCTGAATGTAAATGGCACCACTGCCAACACGTGGAGCGCCCTCACCGTCGGCGCAGCAGGCACCGGCAATCTGCTCGTCAATAATAGCGCGGTACTCACCACCTCCACGGCCATCATCGGCTCCTCCTCCACTGGCATCGGTACTGCCACCATCAGCGGCGCCGGCTCGCGGTTGGTCGTCTCGAGTAATAATTTAGTCGTCGGCTCCAGCGGCCGGGGTTCCCTCATTCTCGAGAATGGCGGCACCGTCACCAGTAGCACCGTCACAGCGGGTTCTGCTTCCGGATCGATTGGCAACATCACCCTCAGCGGTAGCACCACCGCCGCTGGCTGGACCAACCTGGCCCTCGGTGTCAATGGCACCGGTACTGTGACCGTAACGAACGGCGCAGATTTGACCACCACCACCACCACTCTCGGCAGCACCGTCAGCTCCACTGGCAGCGCTCTAATCTCGGGAGCAGGCTCCAATATGACCGTTTCAGGCAATCTCATTGTCGGCAGCTCAGGCACCGGCACCGTTCGCATTGATAATCAAGGAGCTCTCCGTGGCGGCGCGATTGTGCTGGGTAGCGCGGTAGGCTCCACCGGGACCATCGTCCTCAGCGGCGCAGGCTCCACCCTCACCTATAGCTCGATCACCGTGGGCGGTTCGGGCTCGGGCGTGATCACGGTGGCCGACGGCGCGACCCTAACCCCTGGAGCAACCCTCACCCTTAGCTCGACATCACTCGGCTCAGGCACTCTCAACATCGGCGCGGCGGCCGGAGAAACCGCCACCGGCGCGGGCATTATTGATGCCACCAACATCTCCACCGCAGCCGGCGGCACAGGCACCATCCAATTCAAGCACACCTCCACCGCCTATTATCTCACCAACGACGGCACCAGCGGCGGCACCTCTGTCAACATTCGCGCTGGCACGGCCGTCACCCAGAATGGCGGTGTCACTATTATCTCTGGCGGCACGAACGATTACACCGGCGCTACCACAGTCAATGGCGGCACCCTCAGTGTCGCGGGCAACATCACCAACACCAACCGGGTAGTCGTCACCGGCGGCTCCCTGCTTGATGGTGGCACCATTGTCACGACCAATACGACCATCAGCGGTGGAGCACTCAGCGTCTCGGGCACCTTCACCACCACGAACATGGATATCACTGGTGGCACGGTCAGCGCCTCGGGCACCTTGAACTCCACCAATACTCGGATCAACGGCGGTACGCTCTTCCTCGATACCAATTTAACCTCCACAGTTACCGTCACGAGCGGTCAATTGATCATGAAAACGGGCCGCACCCTCACCGGCAACGTTGGCGTGAGCAATGGCACCTTCGGCACAGCCGCCTACTACGACAATACGCTTCCCGCGGGGATCGTCACCGTCAGCGGCAATCTCACCCTCGGCTCCGGCTCCACCACGGGAGTGCGCGTGACCAATACGACCCCTGGTAGTTTCGATGTCGTACAGGTCACCGGCACGGCCACGCTCGCAGGCACGCTCGCGGTGAATTTCAACAATAACAACGGCTACATTCCGCAAACCGGCGATTCCTTTGTCATCATGAACGCGGGTGCTTTTGACGGCAACTACACCAACTACTCGAACGTGATGCAGAATTACTTCATCTTCACCACGGGAACCTATTCAGGGAACGATTACACGCTCACCGTTTCCATGGCGCAAAAGTCATTCACCACATCGGCAGTGACGGGCAACCAAATGGCCGTCGCCCAAGCACTGAATAACGAAATTCGCCCCGGCAGTACGATGCAACCCGCCATCGACTACCTGAATACCCTTCCCGAATCCTCCTGGGGCCAAGCCTTCGACCGCATCGCCCCCGAAGAACTCATCTCCGCACCAAGCTCGGGCCTCGCCAATGCCAGCTCGCTCTACAACATGCTCGGCAACCGCTTCAACGAAGTCCGCTCCGGACAACGCTTCTCGGATAGCGGCCTCGTCATGTGGGACCCCAGCCGCGAGTTTAATCGCAACAGTCTGCTCGCCAGCAATGGTCCCCTTCCCGAAGGATACCAGACCGCCAACCCTTCGATCTTTAACGACTCCCGCTTCGGCATGTTTGTCTCCGGACAAGGCACCTTCGGCGACGTCAACGGCGACAACAGCACCGACGGTTACAATTTCAATGCGGGCGGCCTGATTCTCGGCTGCGACTACCGCGTCGCCGAACACACCGCCATCGGCATCTACGGCGGCTACCAAGGCACTGACACCGACCTCAGCAACAGCGGCAACGCGAAGACAGACAGCGGCAAGTTCGGCGTGTACGTCACCCAATGGTGGGATCAAGGCGCTTGGATCAATGCCTCCATCGGCGGCGGCTACAACAGCTACACCAACAAACGCGCCGCACTCGGAGATTTCGCCAACAGCACCACCACTGGCATGGAATTCAACTTCCAGGCCCAACAAGGCTACGACTTCCACATCGGTCGCTGGACCTTCGGCCCCACGCTGCAAGTGGACTACACCAACCTCTCCATTGACGGCTACACCGAATCCGGCTCGCTGGCACCGCTGAAAATCAACTCTCAGACTGCCGAATCGCTGCAAGGCACCATTGGCGGACGCGTCACCACCAGCATCGACGTCAACCACAACCAATGGAAGGTCCAGCCCTACGCCAACGTCGGTCTGCGCCACGAATTCCTAGATACCCAGCAAGCCATCACCGCCGCCTTCGCTAATGGTTCTGGCGGTACCTTCAGTGTCGACGGCCCCAAGACCGATGCCAATAGCATCGTCGCTGGATTCGGCGTGACGCTGCAGCTCAGCCCCCGCTGGAGCGGACAGCTCGGCTACTTCGCCCAAGCAAATGAAGACTACCTGATCCAAAGCATCACCGGCTCAGTTGTCTTCAGTTTCTAGTCGGACTGAAAACTGCTTTTAAGAGGTGGATAGCGTTCCAACCGGCGTCCACCTCCTCACCAATCCTGCCTAACCTCAACTCCACCAACTTTTAATCACATCCGTTCCCACCTTTAAAACTGCAATCTACACTGCAATCCCTCTTGCCGAATCCCCGATTTTGTGAGAGAAGCATCCCAGCTATGAAGCAATATCCATTTTTTCTCCTTTGCATCGTTGCCTTGTCTTTTGCCGCCTGCTCCACGAGTTCTCCCCCTCCCTCAACCTCCAGCACCATGGATTCCGGTGCGACCACTACGACCACAACCACTTCAACAACCGTAGCCCCCGCCGACACCACCACTCCGAGCAATACTTCACAAACCACCACGCCGACTCCCAATGCCCAGGCACAGCCCAAGCCTTGGACTCCCCCGGCTGACAACACAGCATCCAACGCTGCGGCACCCAAGTATCCCACCGCCATCGCCATTCCCGGCAAAAAGGGTTTCGTTAAGAGCCCCTATGCCCAGTATGCCGCCCCAGTTGATGTCCGTGGTTTTTCCAGCGGCACCATTGTTCGCTGCCCCTACACGAACAAAAAGTTCATCGTTCCCTAAGAACGCAAGGCTTCGCTCCCATGTTAGCGAAGCGAAAATCCGAGCGGGACTAAACCTCCCGCTCTTTTTTTGCCCTGAACCCGTCGCCAGTTCCCACGAAACTCTTTCTTTCGCCGTGGCGTGGTGTACTGTCGTGTATTAAATAATTCCCTCTTCCGTCGCCCATGCAACAATACCTCGACCTCCTCCGCCTCGTCCTCGACAAGGGCCAAAGCAAAAGCGATCGCACTGGCACCGGCACCCTCTCCTATTTCGGCGCTCAGGCTCGTTACGATCTTCGCGAAGGGTTCCCGCTCCTCACGACCAAGAAAGTTCACCTCAAGTCCATTACGTACGAACTCCTCTGGTTCCTGCGCGGCGAAACGAACATCCAGTTCCTCAAGGATCACGGCGTCACCATCTGGGACGAATGGGCCGACAAGGACGGCAACCTTGGTCGTGTCTACGGCGCGCAATGGTGCGACTGGAAAACGACCGATGGCCGCTCCATCAACCAGATTGACCAGGTTATCGCGCAGATCAAAAAAAATCCCGACAGCCGCCGCCACATCGTCACCGCGTGGAATCCCGGCGAAGTCGACGGCATGGCCCTCCCACCCTGCCACGCGCTCTTCCAGTTCTTCGTCATCAATGGAACACTTAGTTGCCAACTCTACCAGCGTAGCGCCGACCTCTTCCTAGGCGTTCCCTTTAACATCGCTTCCTACGCCATCCTGACCCATATGGTCGCACAAGTCTGCGGCCTGCAAGTCGGCGATTTCGTCCACACCTTTGGCGACCTGCACCTCTACAAAAATCACCTCGACCAGGTGACTGAGCAGCTCTCCCGTTCCACGCGCCCCCTGCCACGACTGGAACTGAATCCCGCCATCACCGATATCCACGACTTCACCTACGAGGATATCAAAGTCGTCGGCTACGATCCCCATCCCGCGATCAAAGCTCCGATCGCGGTCTAGCCCTCCCCTACCACACTCTTTCGCGAGCAATCTACTCGCGCCATTTTTCGCCCGCACGCGAAAATCATGTTTATTATAGATTAACATTAATGCGTTAGACTATACTAAACGCTTTCGAAATTTATATTAACCTATAAGCAAGGCATTTACATTTAAATAAATGCAGGCCCTCCAATTAAATTGCACTGATCATACTCTCGTTATACACTAATTCTTGCAATCGCATTACCCGAGACTGATTATTCAGTCTAAACGGAAAATATGACTCCCACTACGTTTCTCTGTCGGCTTATGACTCGATCACTTATCGGCATGGTCACCACAGTACTCAGTTTAGGGTCAGGACTTCTGAGTCTAACGACGATCACCGCAGTGCCAACTTCCGCGCAGATTCCCATTTTTGTCGATAACTTTGCGAACGGGGTGGTCTCCAACAGCGATACGATCACGGCATTTTGGACGCCGATTACAAACACCTATAGCTCCATCACCGAAAGCGGCAAACTGATCATGACAGCGGGCGATACCTCCACCTATGGAGGCGTCGTGGCACCGCGGCTGTACTCGGGTAATCCGTCGGACGAGTATAATTTCTTCAAGCGCAAGCTTCGCTTCTCCGCCGATGTGAACCTGACCGGGGCCGTCCTAAGTCAAAGCAACCTCCGCTTCGCACTTTCGGGCGGACCTGGTAGTATCTATTACGAGGAAGATGCGCTCGCTGTACTCTTCACCGGCGATCAGAAGGTGACATTAAGCTACAAACTGGACAAGTCTTACACGGGCGTCGAAAGCGGGACCAAGCTGGTGAATGCCGTCGCGCTCAGCGGCCCGGCGACTGGCTTTGAGCTGACATTGGATGCGAGCACGTACACCCTCGTTGTCCGCTATCAAGGAGGTACCGGGGCGTCCACATTTAGCGGCACGCACGCGATGTCCGCCGTGGTATGGGGCGTGGATGGTAAGGCGACCATGCAATTCGAAACCGTGCGCAATTCATCCGCCGGAGCAGGACAGGTCACCACCGCCACGGCCTCCAATTTTCTCGTGTCCAATATGGATCCTCCGGGACTTTTTCAGGATGCCTTCGGGAATAATAACACCACCAATAGTGATGTGGAGGCAGGTATCTGGAGCTCCACGATTCCGTTCACCAGCACGGTCACCGAAGCGAATGGAGTTCTCCTGCAAAAAGCGACCTCTGCGGCGGTGGATTATACCCTCGTTACCACCACGACACCGGCACAGTCGCGATTCAATTTTTTTGATCAACAGTTGCGCTTCCGCATGACCAATACGATCAGCGGCACAACCTCGCAAACCTACGTGGCACGTTCACGTTTCGCCTTGACGTCTCAAGCGGGTTCAGCCACGGCCGCCAATGACGCACTGGTGATCGCCGCCCGTGGGGATAACAATATTACCCTCGCCGCAAAGATGGACGCCTCCGGCATCAACCCCGAAGACACCTGGCAGGCCGCCAACAAGTATATTTATAACGGCACCACCGCCGATGCCTCCGTCTATTTTGGCAGCGTGCGCTTCAATAACATCGATCTCTCGATCAACAGCAAACGCTATCAACTCATCGGCTCCTGCGAAGATCCGCCCAATAACAGCAATACGCGCGGCAGCAATGTCATGCGTTTCACCGGTGCCCATCAACTCGACCGAAGCAAATGGGGTACCACGGGAGATTCCGCGGTGGTTCTGGAAACAGTTCGCACCGGAGAGACCACTGCCGGCACGGCGGCAACAACCTCATGGGATAATCTGCGCGTGAACGCCGACTCCACCAAGCTGTTGGCCGAACCCTACTGGACCTTTACCGCCACCTACAGCAATACTTCCGGCGGCTCAGAATCTGGCAGCTTCCGACTCTGGCTTCCAACGACCGAACCGATCATTCGCGGCATCATCTTCATTGGCCCCGGCGATGGCGGGAACTTCCAGTTTTTGGCGCATGATCTCGCCGCCCAGGAAGCCGCTCGATCCATGGGCTTCGGACTGATCGGATACACCTCCTCGGCGCGTATGAATTTAGCGGCGGGAGATTATCCCATACAAATCAAGGCCGCGATACAGGAGGTACTTAACCGAGCCGCCTCCGTTTCCGGACATCCCGAAATTTCCAATGCCCCTCTCTGCATCACAGGATTTTCTCGCGGAGCGTTCGACTCCGGATACCTCGCCCACAACTGGCCGGAACGTGTAATTACCTTCGTGCCCTTCTGCGGCGGCGAGTGGTCCAGCCCCACCCTGACCGCCGCCGCCAAAAAAGTACCCGGTCTATTCCTACCCGGTTCAGTCGATACAAATGGATTGACCAGCCCGCTAAAAGTGCAGGATATGTTTACGTGGTGGCGCAGTCAGGGAGGGCAGGTGGCCTATTGCGTGAACTGGAATATCTCCCACAACACGGGCGGCAATCAAGGATGGGAAGCCATGTTAAGCTGGATGGTCGAAGTCACCAAGCTACGCTATCCGCGCCCCATGGTGCCCTCGACCACCGCACCAGCTGGCACCTTCCCCACCTTGCTGAACATCAATGATGCTTCCGGTTGGTTGGGCGAGCGCACGACGTTCGTTGGGGCCAACACCCCCGGCGTCACGAGCGTCTTTGCGCCCATTTCCCCCTATGCGAGTTATTCCGGAACGGTCAGCACCGCTTCCTGGCTGCCCAACGAAACCACCGCCCGACTTTACCGAGCCGTGACCTCAACCGATCTCGTTTCCCGCGCGGCCATTCCCACCCACTCCGCTTTACGCATCGTCTCTCCCAAGCAGTTTGCCGAACCGGTACTGGCAGGAACCTCGGTGGTCATCGAAGTGGACCCGCGTGATTTCGACAACACCAACGCCCTCGCCTCCATGGATTTCTATGATGGCGAAACCTGGCTGGGAGCCCTCACCTCGGGTCCCGTCTGGAAGTGGACCTTTGTTCCAAGCGCAGGCTGGCATTCGCTTACCGTCGTCGCCACGGACATACTCGGCAACAAGCGCGACGCTTTCCGCTCACTGAATGTCATCCCCGCCAACTTCCCGCCACTGTCCTACGGTAAAACCATCACCGCAATTTCCAACACCGACACCGCCGGCACCGTCACAGGTTCCGATCCCGAAGGCAACGCAATCACCTTCGCTCTCGCACAAGCCCCCGACCACGGCTCGGTCACGATCAACCCCGCCACGGGAGCCTATACCTATCGCTCCGCGCCCGGTTACGGCGGAAACGATTCGTTCTCCTTCACGACCTATGACGGGGCCGTCACCAGTGCTCCCGGTGTCGTCGCCGTCACGGTCAACGTCGATCCCGTGGGGGCCATTGCCAGTCTGAATGCCGCCACCGGCCCGCAAGCAGCCACGATTACACTCACCTGGAGCGCCGTGACAAATGCGGAAAAATATCTCATCGAACGTTCCACCGCATCCAACAGCGGCTTCCTGACCGTGGCCACGATCAGCGCGCCGACCCTGTTCTATACCGATGGCAACTTGACCCGCGACACACTCTACTATTACCGACTCAAGGCAACCAACCCCGTCAGCGCTTCCGCCTATAGTGCCACGGCCTCCACCACGCCCTACGTCCCGCCCACCAGCGACGGCTGGCGCTACATCCAGTTTGGATCGCCGCAGATTGTACCCGGCGTCAGCGGTGACCTCGATACACCGCATCGCGACGGCATTACGAACCTCATGAAATGCGCGCTGGGTCTCGGCATCTACGACACCCAGGGGCAACCCATCGTCGTCTCGCCCACCAGCATGCCCTACGTTCAGGAGCAGACCCTCGACAACAGCCAGTATCTCACCTGCACATTCACACACAATAAAAGCGCGACTGATCTCGTCGTGCGCATTCAAGTCGCCAGCGATCCCAATGGTCCCTGGACCGACATGGACCCGTTCAACGCGACCAATCAAGTCAGCGTGACGGACAACACACCAACGGTCGGCACGGAAACTATCGTAGTGAAGGATTCGCAACCCATCGGCACCACCAGCAAGCGCTTCATGCGCGTGCGCGTTACGCGACCGTAAGCAGTCCGACCTCTCTAAATACTCTCCCAGAGATCGCGCCACTTCACGGCACCCGCCGAAGGTATCGGACGGCGACGGGACTCCCGGTTCTCCCGCTGCGGAGCGCTATCGTCGGCCTCCGAAAGAATCACGTATTTATACGCGATCGACTTGCCCGCGCTCTCATCGAGAACGATTTCTCCAAACCATGTCGTGCTATTCAGATACTCCAGATGAAAGGCCTTCCGAATGTCCCACTCCCCCAATTCCGGACAATCTCCAATCATCGCAATCACCTCCCCCGGCTTGGTCACGACACCGTTCACCTGCGCCCGAATTACTACCTGCCCTTGCACAGGAACACCACAAAGGGAAATCACACAGGCTGCCTTGCAGCCCAAAGTCAATTGGCGAATCCTCCCTTCCTTCACCGTCAATTCCCGCCCAGATAAAAGACAAAAATAGGTTCCGTCTGGAAAATCCGTTTGCACCTCGGGAATACAAAACTCTGCGCCACGATTAAGCGCCACGAAGCAGCGATGGTCACGATATACTCTCGCAAAGCAGTAGACATCCGCATTTAGAATATACGGAACCTGCCTTCCATATTGTATGGCCGCATTCCGGCGTCGCTCCCTAGCCAGCACGCGAATAGCCGTGTAAATGGGGGTCTCCATACTCCACGATTCCATCGCAGGGCGATTGTACGGATCCTGCCCTCCTTCGGTCTCATTATGGAGATATTGCTCGCAGCCATAGTAAAGACACGGCGTTCCACGGCCGCAGAGCAGCAGAATAACCGCCAACCGAAGAGATTCATTATCGGCACCGATCGATTGCAGCCGGGGCATGTCATGATTTTCGAAAAACGTCACCAATTCCGTCGCATTGCGATAATTGCCATCCTTATCATAAATCGCCTGAACTCCCTCAAAACCGCGCGGATCGTTCTGCCCCAGGCACGCGCGGATGGCATGACACAAACCAAAATCCAACATCGACATTCCAGAGCGGTTTGCGAAATCAACCGAAGTCGCATTATCCGGGTGACTGCCAAACCATTCCCCAAAGATAAATAGATCCGGACGATTGCTTTTCAAATCCGAGGTAATTTCCTGCCAAAACCACAACGGCATATGCTTGACCGTGTCGACCCGCAACGCATCGACACCCTTGGCAATCCACATTTTCAGCGCATCTTTGATATAACGACGATAGAGAATATTATTCTCATTGAACGTGGCCAATCCCTCCAGTTCGCAATTTTGAATCTGCCATTCATCCTCCCAATTCTGGGTCGCGCCATAATGATGGTACCAATTCGCCACATCATGATCGAAATCGGCGACCAATCGGCCGTCGTCATAGATTCGTCCCTTTCCCCGGTCGGATTGCGGCGAACTGTGATTGCACACGACATCGAGCACGAACTTCATGCCGCGCCGATGCATTTCCGCGAGGAGACAATCGAAAATAGTATCATCCCGCTCAAAGAGTCGCACCTCGCTCGGATCATTGACCCAACGTGCATTGATTCTTTTGAAGTCTCGCGTCCAATATCCATGAATTGGTGCCCGATTCTCGGAGAGCGATTCAATCTGCTCGAAAAGTGGCGTAAGCCATGTCGCCGAAATGCCCATGCCCTGGATGTAATCCATCTTGTCGAGAATTCCCTGCAAATCTCCTCCCCAATATTTATCCCAGTCCTGATGAGCCAGATCATTGAGCTGAGGATCGCCCACCAAGTTATGAATGTTTCCATCATGAAAACGGTCGACAATGATGAAATAGAGAGTCTCCGCCCGGAAATCAATATCAGATAAATAGAGCGTTCCGATCGGGTCGTTCTCAGGCACCTGCACGACCGCGGAAGGATTGGAGTATGTCATACGCTACAGGATAATTGCAGAGATTATGCCAACGCCATTCACACTACGATGGCTGCCCTGACACCACCGCAAGCCGAAGTTCTGATTCGCTGCAATATGCAAAGCCCTTGGGAATATACCGAGGCGAAACGCAAGAGGCGGGGATTGATGCCATCCTCCGATTCATAAGAATCAAACCCAACATACACTTACTCTGCAGAGCGTTGCGTCCGCGCCGGATTCGCTGGCATCGACACTGCTCCATTCAGATCAAGCGGGAAGTACCGAAGTTTTGCGGACAGACTTCGCCACCTCCTGCGCATAAACAGTCAACCCATCAACCGTAATAAGAAAGATACATTCTATGTCGAAACTTAGCACATTGCAGGAACTGCTCGTTCACGAACTCAAAGATCTCTACAGCGCTGAAACCCAATTGATCAAGGCACTGCCGAAGATGGCGAAAGCAGCAACATCCGAAGAGCTCAAAGCCGGATTCGAAGAACATCTCGTACAAACCAAGGTGCATGCGGAGCGAATTGAAGCGATCATGAAGTCGCTCGATGAAAGCCCGCGCGGGAAAACCTGCAAAGCAATGCAAGGCCTGATCGAGGAAGGCGAAGAAACGATCAAAGAAAAAGCCGAAGATCCGGTCAAGGACGCGGCGCTCATCGTTGCCGCTCAAAAAGTCGAGCACTACGAAATCGCCGGCTATGGATCCGCCCGAAATTTCGCCAAGCTTTTGGGCATGGATGAGGTGGCTGGCACCTTGCAGGAAACTTTGGACGAAGAAGGCGCTACTGACAAGAAACTCACACAAATGTCTCGCAATGTGAATGTAGAAGCCTGTGAACTCGGCTCCCCGTCTTGAACCTCGTCCAGAACGGGGATGCTGCAACGCAGCATCCCCCTCTCCTGCTACTCCTTCCTGCTTTGAGCGTGAAGCTGACCTGCACCCGCTAGTGAGGCCGCAGTTCGGGTTATTATCGGCGGGCGCTATGAGTTGTTGACCACTGTGTATAGTTCTGACTTACACCCGCAGCCCGATCTTCCCGTTTCAACAACGCGGTGAATCGACAGTAATCGTAGCAGCGTACGCGCAATCCGGCCGCCTGCAGCAGCAGATAGCAATTCGCTCTTAGGTGTCTCTTTTTCCTTTGCTGCCCATCGCTCGCTTTTCCTTTTCCACGAACCCTTCCATCCTCGCCAATTCCTAGCTCTCCTCTGGCCTCGTTCTACGGGAGCAGGCCATTAGTCACTAATCATTCTTGAATCTAGAACCGCACATCTCGCTTCTGGTGAAATGCAAAACGCACCAGACGTTCTCAACCATCTTGCATTTCGTAATTGCCAAAATTGGAAATGAGAGAGCGTCATGTTTTCTAATTCATTCACGGCAATTGTCTTCGAACAAGCCGCGCCTAAGTGGCATACGCATCGCTCCATAATGCATATGATTCTTATGAATACTCAAAAAAACGACCTACTCCATGGGAAACGTGTTGCCTTGCTGGCTACCGACGGCTTCGAACAAAGTGAACTCATGGATCCACTCCATGCTCTTGAAGATGCGGGAGCTACTGTTGAAGTCCTCTCTCTCAAAAAAGCCAACATTCGTGGATGGAAAGAGGATGATTTTGGCGATACGGTTCAAATCGATCGCTTGGTCTCTGAAGCTAATCCAGGAGATTATGAAGCGCTCGTACTACCGGGCGGAGTGATGAATCCCGATAAGCTACGCCAAGATAAAAATGCAGTGAACTTTGTCCGGATCTTCATGTCCTCCGGTCGACTCGTGGCCGCCATCTGCCATGGCCCTCAACTTCTCATCGAGGCAGATACTGTGCGCGGTCGCAAGCTTACTTCTTACAATTCCATACGTACTGACGTCATCAATGCCGGAGGCACGTGGGAAAACAAGCCGGTCGTCATTGATGAAAACCTGATTACCAGCCGCCAACCGTCAGACCTCCCACAATTCAATCAGGCTATCATCGACCATCTCAGCCATTCTTTCGATCGCACCCCCAAGCCTCAGGCGCTTGATCTGGTTGATGTAGATCCACAGACCGTTTGAGTCGACGATAATGTCGGGATCGCGTGCGTCATAAAAAACGAACGGATGAGTACGCTTGCAAAAGTCGCGGACGTGCGAACCTATCGAAATGGAGGAGCTCGATGAGTGCCATCACGATGACATCAGCAACTCGCTGCGCTGGCCTCCTCGTCCCCGTCTACGCCATTCGGCATGACAACGATTTTGGAATCGGCGACACCCTGGCGGTTCGTAGGGCCATCGATTTCTGCGCCGCCCATCAGATTGCCGTCCTTCAGATACTGCCCATTCACGAAACCATCGGAGATTTCAGTCCCTACAATCCAATCAGCTCGCGCGCCCTATCTCCGGCTCTTCTCACCCTTAATGAAGATGAGGTTCCAGGAATCTCCATGAGTGAGATCAAAAGATCCGCGCCTGATTCCTGGCTCGCACGCCTGCGTGAAGGCAAGGTGAAATACAATTCGGTGCAACCGCTCAAGATCCAACTACTCCTAGGCGCCTACCGGAATTTCACCGGAATTTTCCCCCAAGTCGACCCGCTTCGTAAAAATTTCGAGGAGTTCAAAGTGGCCCAGGACGAATGGCTCGCTCCCTATACCCTCTTTCGCTTGCTTGTTCGCGAGTATGAAGGCAATGCCAACTGGATGGAGTGGCGCCCCGAACACCAGAGCCGCGGCACGGCGGAAGCCTGGTTCACCCGGACCAAGGAACGCGAAGAGTTCTCCGAACTCCGAGATGGATACGCCTACATTCAATGGGTCGCCTGGAGGCAATGGAGAGCTGTTCGTCAATATGCCGAGGAACACAACGTCATGCTCATGGGTGAAATGTGCTTCGGTGTCGCCAAAACGAGCGTTGATTCATGGACTTGGCCCGAGCTATTCGATCTCGATTGGAGCATGGGAACCCGACCCATTTCTTATTTCGATACCAATAAAGATTCCGAACGTTGGGGGCAGAATTGGGGACTGCCTCCCTATCGCTGGGAAAACCATCGCACCACCGGGTTTTCCTGGCTCAATGCCCGCGTTCAATTGGAGCGGAAATTCTTTCACATCTGCCGCCTTGATCATCTGCGCGGGTACTTCCGCGCATATATGTTTCCATGGAACGGTGGCCCGCTGCACGCCGAGTTCGCTCAGCTCACTGAAGAGGAGGTCAAAAAACGCACCGGAGGAAAATTGCCTCGCTTTGTCCCCGGCCCTGACGAAGACCCGATCACCGCGCAAATGAACTATCTACAGGGGCACGAAGTTATTTCCACTATACGCAAGGCAGCCGGAGACATGTACCTGTTCGCGGAAATCATGGGCAATATGCCGGACTACATGCAAAAAACATTAGAAGAGCTACAGATTCCGCATTTGATCTTTCCCCAGCTGGAGCGAAATCCTGACCGTTCGCTCCAACCAATAGAATCCTACCGCACACTTAGTTTAGCTAGCTACGCTAATCACGATCACGCTCCCCTCGCATCCTTTTACGATCATTTGATCGAGGAGGCCAAACTGCATCCCGACGGCACTGCAAAGATTGATCTTCACCACCTCCTCGCCTTCGTCGGATGGACACAACTGCCTCCGGACGTATTCAATGATGAATTATTGCGCGCGCTCCAGCAGAAGCTTTTTCAAAGCCCTTCTCAACTCGCCGTCCTGATGGTCAGCGATCTCTTCGGCATTCCACTTCGCTTCAACCTGCCTGGCAGTTACGGCAACGACACATGGTCAGACCGATTGGAGTTTGCTTTTGACGAATATGAAAAGCATCCCGTCTATAACCGCCGGGTACAAGCCTCTCAGCTATTAATTCAGGAAACCGGCCGTAATTTGTAAGGGTCATGCGACATTCTTCGCTTTAAATGAATCAATGCAGGGAGCGTGCAAATTGCATCGCAAAGAGTGACCGTCAGTTCTCGCGACCCTCGCAATTAACGTCTTCGCAGCACCTAACAAGCGGTCTCTCACTTTGGCATGGAAGCAGCCCATCAATTATTAAACACAAGAAAGGCAACACTATGGCTATCTCCCATCAAACAATCGCTAATAATCGACAGGTTGGAGCGCTCTTCGACAATACGGGCGATGCCAACATGGCCGTAAAGGCACTAAAGGAACAAGGATTTTCGTCCCGTAACATCCGCATGACTATTCTTGATGACCGACAGAAGCCATTAATAGTACCGGAAGATCTCTTTCGCCATTCCGGCTATTCCGCACGTCACATACGCTACTTTAAAGATGGATTGCTGGGTGGAAAAGTAATGGTGACCATCTTCAATGTCCCCGAAGATCTGACCGGTGTCGCCATTCACATTCTCAACGAGAATGGCTCGCAATATGACCCCGATGGTTCGCGCAATGTTCGTGACGACGTTCTTGGAATGACTACCGGAGCACTCGCCGGAGCTGCCCTGGGAGCGCTGGTAGCTGGTCCTATCGGTGCCGCCGCTGGCGAAGTGGGCGGCGGCATAATTGGTAGTGCACTCGGCACCATGAAAGAAGAGTCGGAGTAGAAAGTCTCGTCATGCAGAACGCCTGATCTCTTCTGAAATTTCCGCATTTCGCAAGACGATATCAAACCGCCATGAACAAGCTCTCCTAAAAAAATCCTTACGGATTAATACGTTGCAAATTTTTACAGAACGAGGAATGAATCCTGCACTTTTTACCAAAACATATGATGCCGACCACAATTAAAAAACACACAGTTCGAAGCCGAGGAACCTTGTCCGATATGCGGCCCAAATTAATTGAAAAAGTGGTTTCAGCTAAGCCCGTTCCGACCAAGGCAATTCCGAAGAATGAGGTTCTTTCAGCTCCACAAATCAGCGAGCATACCTTTTGTGATTTCGTACATCACAATGGTAATCTCCATGTCTTCGGGCTACTCCCCATGTGTGCCTAAGCGTGTCATTCGGTTATTTTCCTCCTGCGCGATCTCCCTTCAAAAGCTAGTTCCGACATGGCGTTGTGGTCGATGGCGCTTCTCGTTCTTGTAACTCTTTCGGAAACGATTCTTGATTCACAGGGAGTCCGATCGCAACCATGGCTCCGATCTGTAGCGACCAGCGGTCTAAAAACGCATGCAGCGCGTTCGTTTTTTTTGAAATTTACCGCCAGTTACCATGCGGTTGCCTTGCTTCTTCCGGTTTTACTTTTTCTTTTTAACCTGCGTTTTTTCATCCCCTGGATATGTTTTCGTGCTCGGCCAAATCAATCGCCATGGCTCATGCTTCAGCGTGTCAGTCAGTTGCTCGGCATTCTTGATAACTGAGGGCAGTTGAGAGCGGTTGACTGTATCGGTTAAGGTCCGGATATTTTGGATTGTGTGAGCCAAATCCGAATCTGGCCCGGTAAGTCGATTCATTTGTTGCCCTACCGATTCGGAAATATCCAGCACCCGCAGCCCAACAAATTCCGCGCCATTTTCTGCCAGACCGGAACTCTCCTCGCCCTGAACAAAATCAATAATCTGCTGCCCCATCAGTCCCTGCTGCGTCAGTTTCACCGTCACATTCCGATAGATTCTGGCTTCGCGCTCCACTTGCACCGAGATTATGACCTCGTAGGTCTCGTATCCGGAAGGTCGTTGACTCGTCGGCACCGGAGATTCAAGCGCTTTTACCTTTCCGATCTCGCGCCCTCCCAGCAATACCGGAGCGCCTGGACGAATTCCATTCGCATTATCGTAGTAAACGTGAAATGTATGGAGTGGTCGAATCACTCCAGGCATGCCCACAATGACCAGCACCAGGATGAAAATTCCGAATGTCACCAGAACAAGGATCCCGGTGGTAATTTCATTCTTCCTAATTTTCATGATCCCTCATTTCCGGGCCCGGTCAGTGTATGCTGAGATAAATTCGCGCACGATTTTGTTGTCTGACTTCTTGAAGTCATCCGGAGTGGCATCCAAAATGACTTGGCCCTCATGTAAAAAAACCATTCTCGTCGCCACGGCAAATGCGCTTTCCATTTCATGCGTAACAACAATGGAGGTGACCTTTTGCTTGTCCCTCAACTGAATGATCAGGTCATCGATTAATTTGCTATTTATGGGGTCGAGTCCTGCCGACGGCTCATCAAACAGCACCAATTCAGGCTCCAACGCCAAGGCGCGCGCCAGACCGGCGCGCTTTTGCATGCCTCCACTCAATTCCGACGGAAGTTTCTCCTGGGCATCACGCAATCCCACCAACTCAAGCTTGCTGTCAATAATGGCATTAATTTCGCCATCACTCTTCTCCGTCAATTCCCTTAAAGGCATTCCGATATTATCGTGAACATTAAAAGAGCTGATCAGGGCCGCATTCTGGTAGACCATACCGAAATGCGTTCTGATCTCATTCGACTCTTTGCGGGCAAGATGTGTCAGCTCCTTGTCCTTAAATAAAACGCCCCCGCTCGTTGGCTCCAGCAGCCCCATGATGATATTCAGCACGGTGCTTTTTCCGCAGCCGCTCAATCCCATGATCACCAGCACTTCCTGTTTGCAAATAGAAAAACTCACCCCATTGAGCACGACCTTATCGCCAAATTGCAACTTTAGATCACGCACTTGCAGAAGAATTTCAGTTGAATCACTCATGGGAAAAAAGTGACGAGAAAAATATTACATAACGAATCGCAAGCGATCACAGAACTCACAGCCGTAACCACGCTCGATGTCGTGGCGGTCCCAACTTCAACAGCCCCCTTTTCCACCAGCAGCCCCTTATAACAGGAAATCATCCCAATAATGGCCCCGAAAAGCAGACTTTTCACCACACCCGACATCAAGTCCTTCACCAGCAGGCTGCTCATAACTTGATCGAAAAAAAAGCTATAGCCAATTTGCAGTAGCAGATTGGAAATGAATGCGGCTCCGACAATTCCGGATATTACAGAAATAATGGTTAAGCTCGGTGTCAGCAAAAAGATCGCCAGAAAGCGCGGCGTAACCAAATAGCGCAATGCGCCTATCCCCATGCCTTCAATCGCCTTGACTTCACCTCCGGCTGACATGGCCCCCAGCTCGGCGGTATAGGCCGCCCCAATTCGGGAAGCCAAAACGATGCCCGTAAATAAGGGCCCCATTTCCCGCGTAAATGAGATTGAAACAACCGCAGGCACTATCGTCACAATACCAAAGCGCTGGAGCTGGTAACCAGTGAGCAATGCCATCGTCAGTCCGACAAAAATCGACAACAGCATTACCATGGGCACCGAACCCACTCCCGCTCGATAACACTGATAGAAGAAATGCTCCAGACGAAAGGGCGACCGACCTGTCGACACCCGTTCCAAAACCTCCGCCAACGTCTCCCGCCCCAGCCAGGCCAGACTGCTGATTTCCTGCAAAGAGTGTATCGCATAGGTTCCAATTTTTGAGCTCATACGCCCCCTAGCTATCGATCTTCCTGATACCATCGAGAACGCACCATTGGTGCCGCGGATTTTCCTTCGCTAGTCAATTTGGCAAGCAATGTTTGATAGATGCTCAATCTTCCAGATTGAAAGTGATGAGCGCATCCCACCATATACAGGCGCCAAGTGCGATATGTATACTCGTCAACAAATTCGAGCGCATCGGCATGATGCGCTTTTAGGCGATTTTCCCAATGACTCAAGGTCATCGCATAGTGTTCCCGCAAACTCTCTACGTCCAGTATTTCCCAACCGCATTCTTCAGCATCTTGAAGCATCCGATTAATGAGAAGAATATCTGAGTCCGGAAATACATATTTACCAATGAATGAACCGCTCTTTCCGGGAAATTTAATCGGGCCTAATCCAATGCCATGGTTTAAAAAAAGACCTCCTGGTTTCAACAGGAGCATGACCTTCTCAAAATAATTCATCAACTGCTCACGCCCCACGTGCACGACCATTCCCACGCTAACGACCGCATCATAAAGTCCCTCGGCAACGAGCTCTCGATAGTCCAGCATGCACACCGATGCGCGACCATTTAGACCCTCTGATTCGATTCGCTCTTGAACATAGTCATACCGCTCTTTACTCAATGTAATTCCAACCGCTTCAACTCCATAATAACGCACAGCATGCAGCAGCAATCCTCCCCAACCACAGCTTATATCCAGCAAGCGCTGATTTATCTTTAAGTCCAACTTACGGCATATGTGATCGTACTTATTTTGCTGTGCCTCTTCCAGGCTATCTGCCGGGCTATTAAAGTAGGCGCAGGAATACGCCATACTTTTATCCAGCCAGAGCATATAGAACTGGTTGGATATGCTATAATGAAATTGAATAGCCTCGCGATCACGCTCCAACGAATGACGCTCGCCATGCAATCGCGCTTGTCGGTCCTGACTTTTTTGGGAAAAGCAATTCTCCGGAAGCTGCCACAAAAGATGCCCGAGTTGAAGCGGCCAGATCCAACCATTCGTCTTTACCATTAAGAAGTCAGTAAGTTCAAAAGCGGCTTCGATGTCTCCCTCGATATCAAATGCCCCCTCCAGATAGGCTTCACCCAAGCCACTTTCAGTTCCCGGCAACAACATTTCACGTAATGCACTTGGACGATTCAATACCACTGTCGCGGCACGTGGAGCCGATGTCGGCCAGGAATTGCCATCCCACATACGCACATTCACATTTTGGAGTAATTGAATGGGGAACACCACTTCCAATAGCCTGAGAGTAATTTCTCGCGCGTCGCCCCCCTTGGACCATGGTTGAGGTAGATCCGTATCTTTCAAGCGACGTTGGCCAATTAAATACTCCATAACGGACATAGTTAGTTCCTCCGGGTGCGCAAACTCTCACATCGCATCAATGCAAAGGCCATGCCACTAACGACAGGCTCGTTAAATCCGCGGGGGGCAGTGAGTTGGAAAGGTGGATCTTCTCACTTCCGTTGCATTCCGCCTGATTCCATATTTGATTTTTCGCTAAATGCAGAAAAATCGACTTAGCTTCCCCTCTAACGCAGCCGCGGCTCGTAGAAGCGGTTTACTCTTAGTGAAATAGCCCCAGACACTTGTCCAAAAGAGAAAACTTGCGGCACAACTTGTGCGTCATTTCAGAAATATGCCGCGAGGATCCAAGGCCAAGTATACAGCCAAGCAAAAGCGACAGGCTGAACATATAGAGAAAAGCTACGAAAAACGAGGCCTGTCCAAACGAACCGCCGAAAAGCGCGCGTGGCAGACAGTGAATAAACAAAGTGGCGGCGGTGAAAAATCAGGAAGCGGAAAACTCACTCGTACACGAGCCAAGAAGGGCGCACGCAAAGAATCCGGCGAAAGAGCCGCACGCGCCCGCAAAATTGGCTCTTACCGTGTACAACGGACACCTACTCGCAAGCGGGCAGCTGCAGCCTAAAATTACACAACCATACGTCTTATGAGCACCAAAAGTAAAAGGCATCGTCAGAATCAAAAGAAGGAATCCTATCTTCTCGATCATGACCCCATCGAACAACGAGCTTTGCAAATAGCGCGCAATGAAGGCCAGCACATGATTTCACAAGATGACAGGATACGAGCACAACTGGAGCTGAATTCTCCAAATGCCATTCCCACTGAACCAGAATTCACACCAGGCATGGAACTCGAACTCACTGTCTGGAACGAAGCTCCTGCCTCGACAGGGCGACAAACACCCAAAGTAGAGCCCGAAGACGAAAAAAACGTGGTTCAGGAACTGATCGAAAATGGCCTCCGCATGCCGCGACGTTCCCGTGCCAAACACCCCAATGCGTAGAGCAAAGTCATATCTTAGGTGGTCGCTTTTCCAACAACATTTCAATTTCAGCGATCATTTTCAGCTGCTCTTCTTTTTCAGAGGATTTTTTAAAATAGGCATGAGCTCCGAGTGACCTGCTTTTGGAAATATCCTCCGCAAGCCATGATCCCGACATTACGGCAACCGTCAGGTCATTCATTTTTTCCGTCATCAGCCATTCCAGCACATCGAATCCGGTTTTCCCGGGCATCTTCAGATCGATCAACATAATATCCGGAAATGGGTACTTTAGCCGATTGCCAAATTTCCCCTCTCCTTTCAGATACGACATCGATTCATCGCCATCTTGCAGTTCGCCAATTACGACCAGCTTCTCACTTCGCTTCAGTGCGATTCGAAGAAAAAAACGATCATCGGACGAATCATCCACCAACAACACTTTGAATATGTCACCATTCATTTTTCCCTCCCCCAAAAATAATCGTTATCCAAGCGTGAAATAGAAAGTAGCTCCTTTATCTACCATTCCTTCCGCCCAGATCCGCCCGCCGTGTTTGCGTATGATCCGTGAGGCCAACGCCAAGCCAACGCCGGTTCCTTCAAACTCTTCAGAGCGATGCAATCTCTGAAAGACTCCAAATAGTCGATCTACGGCCTTCATATCAAACCCCACACCATTGTCGCGTATGAAGCAGATTTCCTCTCCATTCTCGCAAAAACTTCCCAGCTCGATATGGGCTGGACGCCGCGGTCGCGTATACTTGACCGCGTTCGCTATGAGATTGTCCAAAACTTGTCGAATCAGCACATAGTTACACTTCAATATGGGAAGAGGGCCGATCTTCCAGACTATATCACGATCGCCTATATCCCCCTTGATATCTGAGATCACCTTTTGCACAAGATCGTCAAGCTCGACGGGTGTACGATCAAATTTGTCGCGCGCCACAGAGAAAAGATTCAATAAATCATCCACCATCTGCCCCATTTCCCTCGATTTTGTACCAATTCGAGTCAGGTAGGCTCTCGCCTCCGGAGCCAATCCTCCCGCATATTCCTCCAGCAATAACTCGGCATAGCTATGAATATGCCTGAATGGTGCCCGCAAATCGTGGGCGATGGAGTAAGCAAAAGCCTCCAATTCCTGATTCGCCAGTCGTAATTCCGACGTGCGATCCGATACGCGTTGTTCCAAGTCGAGATTTAGTTGAAGCAGGCTCTCTTCGGCGCGTTGGCGTTCCCGCACCTCAACCTGCAAAGCCTCATTGGCTGCAGCTAATTGCTCCGTCCGCTGCTTGACACGTGCTTCGAGACCATTGTGAGCCTGCCGCAAATCCTCTGCCTGGGTACGGACCTGCTCAGTGATCTTGTACAGCTCAACAAACACAGACACCTTAGTCCGCAAAATCTCCGGGACAATAGGCGCGAGTATATAATCTACCGCTCCAAGAGAATAGCCGCGCGAAACATGCGTATCGGCATCGCTAATGGCCGAAATGAAAATGATCGGCACATTCTCCAACCGTCGCCGCTGGCGAATGAGGACAGCAGTTTCAAAACCATCCATTCCAGGCATATTGACATCCAGCAGGATGACCGCGAACTCCTGATGAAGCAAACACCTGAGCGCTTCGCGTCCCGATGTGGCCGTAACAATATTTTGTCCAAGCTCCTCAATGATTGTGACCATGGCCAAAAGCTTATCCGGTCGGTCATCCACAATCAGAATATTGGCTTTTCTCGACAATGGAGAAAGCATGTCGCTTTTATCAGCTACTTGCCTCGACATTGTCGTTGAAGAGTTTTTTTCCACGTGAGTTTCCCTCAACCTACCGATGCAGCCACAAACGCAGCATGGATAACAGTTCGGTACTGTCGACCGGCTTCGCAATATAGTCCGAAGCTCCCGCATCGATACACTTCTCCCGATCGCCCTTCATCGCCTTGGCCGTGACTGCGATGATGGGTAGCATGCGGAATTTGGCGAATTTTCGAATGGCCCGCATGGTATCATAGCCATCCATATCGGGCATCATGATGTCCATCAGGACGGCATCGATCCCTGATTGTGACTGCAGTTGCTCCAGGGCAATTTTTCCTGTCTCGGCAGAGAGGACCCCCATCTCGTAGCGCTCGAGAAGGCTGGTCATGGCAAAAATATTGCGAATATCATCATCAACAATAAGAATCTTCTTCCCCTTGAGTACAGTTTCCGCCTGATAAAGATGATGGATCATCTCGCGCTTGAACTCCCTGATCTTGCTGATGTCCTGATGCAGAAATAGCGCACACTCGTCGATCAAACGCTCTTCGGAGTGTACTTCCTTTAAGTTCATCGCTTGCCCGAGACGCTTCAAATGCAGTTCCTCCTTTTTGGAGAGTGCATTTGGCACGTAAACCACAATCGCAATATCCTGTAAAGCCGGTTCCTTCTTGATCTCTTCAATCAACTCAATCGCTGGCATATCAGAGAGTTCACAATCCATGATGAGCCCAGAAAACACATCATTCTGAATCCGCTTGAGGGCATTTCTTCCTGATTTCTCCTGTTCGATACTCACGCCGGATTCCTCCAATAAATAGGACATCCGTTTTCTTGACTCTTCGCTTTTCGAAACGAGGAGTAACTTCTTAACCGGTGTCTTGGCGAGATCATCAATCTTCGCGAAAACGTCCTTGAGTTCCTCTCTCGACTTCAGTGGCTTGGGCAAAACACCAATGGCCCCGGCGCGGAGCCCTCGGGACGTCGCCTCCTCTGTTGTAATCAAATGGACTGGAATGTGACGCGTCCGAATATCATCCTTCAACCGAGCCAGAATACGCCATCCATCCAGGTCGTGCAGATTGATATCGAGAGTAATCGCATCGATTCGACGCTCCGTGGCAAGTGCTAACGCATTCGAGCCACGAGGCGAAATCAGCGCCTTAAATCCTGACTCATGCGCGGTCTCCATAATCAGATTCGCAAAACCGGTGTCATTCTCCACGATTAAGACAACCTTATCATCGGGCCCAATATCATCGCCATCGTCCAGAAAACGATCACTCATGGCCCCTTCCTCGACACTCGGGGGAATCTCCACCTCAATCGGAATATCCATGAGATTTGGATTTGATGGAATCTGAGCCTGGCGTTTTGCCGGCTTCACGGGAGTATAATTCTGCGGCAGGAACAAGGTGAAGGTACTTCCTTCTCCCGGAATGCTTGCCAGGCGTATTTCGCCGCCCAACAGCCGTGTAATTTCACGACTGATCGCCAAACCAAGCCCCGTTCCACCATACTTGCGACTGGTACTGCCGTCCGCCTGTTGAAACGCTTCGAAGATAATGTGTTGTTTATCCGCAGGAATGCCGATGCCGGTATCCGTAACCGAGAAGACCAGAACCGATTTGGCCCGATTCAACGTTTCGTTTTCAGGATGCCATCCTTCCGTCGCAGTGCCAATGGTAAGGGACACCTTCCCCCGTTCAGTAAACTTAAAGGCATTGGAAAGCAGATTCTTGAGAATCTGCTGCAGACGCTTTGAATCTGTCTGAATTGTTCTTGGCAAATTGGGGGCACGCACCACTTCAAATTCCAGCTTTTTGCTGTCCGCAAAGTGACGGAAGCCCCGCTCCACATAATCCTGCAGCTCGCGCAGGGTCACCTCGCCCACATCAACAATCACCGTTCCGGATTCGATCTTCGAGAGATCGAGAATATCGTTGATCAACGCAAGCAAGTCATTGCCAGCGGCATGAATCGTCTTGGCGAATTCCACCTGTTTGGCGGACAGATTTTGATCCTTGTTCTTGGAAAGGTCATCCGAAAGAATCAGCAAGCTGTTCAAGGGCGTCCGCAACTCGTGCGACATGTTCGCAAGAAATTCCGATTTGTACTTGGAGGTTAACGCCAGTTGCTTTGCCTTTTCTTCGAGAGCCTGACGAGCCTGCTCCACCTCGGAATTTTTGCGTTCCACCTCGACATTTTGATCTGCCAGCAGCTTCGCCTTTTCTCCCAACTGCTGATTGGTTTGCTGCAATTCGAGCTGCTGGCTCTGCAACTCCTTGGCAAGCGATTGAGATTGCTTGAGCAAATCCTCGGTTCGCGTATTGGCTTCGATCGTGTTGAATACGATCCCGATACTTTCCGTCAACTGATCCAGGAAGGCATGGTGCGTGGGACTAAACCGATCAAAGGACGCCAGTTCAATAACCCCTTTTACCTGCCCTTCAAACACCACTGGCAAAACCAGAATGTTGACCGGACTCGCCTTGCCCAGTCCGGAGCTGATTGTCATGTAATTTTTTGGCGCGTTTGTAATGACAATTTTCTCCTTCTCTAAGGCACATTGCCCCACCAAACCTTCTCCCAACTTGAAAGTGTTGTCGGGATTGCCCCGCTCCCGGTGCGCATAGCTCGCCAGCAATTTCAGATAGAGCTCTCCATCGTCCTTGGATGAATCAATTGTATAGAAAACGCCCTGTTGCGCCGAAACGACCGGTGCCAGCTCTGACAAAATCAATTTCCCCACGGCCAGCAGATCCTTCTGTCCCTGCAACATTCGGGAGAATTTCGCCAGATTGGTCTTCAACCAGTCCTGCTCACTGTTCTTCAATGTTGTATCCTTAAGGTTTCGAATCATCTCATTGATATTGTCCTTCAAGGCCGCCACCTCACCCAGCGCCTCCACGGTGATGGAGCGGGTCAAATCGCCTTTCGTCACGGCCGTGGCCACCTCGGCAATCGCTCGCACCTGCGTCGTCAGATTCGCGGCTAGCTGATTGACATTGTCCGTAAGATCCTTCCACGTTCCCGCTGCGCCGGGTACGCTGGCCTGACCACCCAGCTTGCCTTCGACCCCTACTTCGCGGGCTACTGATGTCACTTGATCCGCAAAGATAGCCAGCGTATCGGTCATTCCGTTAATGGTGTCAGCCAAAGCGGCAATTTCACCCTTCGCCTCCACAGTCAGCTTTTGCTTGAGATTGCCGTTGGCGACTGCTGTGACGACGAGCGCAATACCACGCACCTGATTCGTCAGGTTGCCCGCCATCAGATTCACATTGTCCGTTAAGTCCTTCCACGTACCAGCAACGCCCTTCACATCGGCTTGACCGCCCAGCTTGCCTTCCGTGCCCACCTCGCGCGCCACGCGCGTTACTTCCGACGCAAAGGAACTCAATTGATCCACCATCGTGTTGATCGTGTTTTTCAGCTCGAGAATCTCGCCCTTTACGTCGACCGTGATCTTCTTCGACAGATCGCCTCGCGCCACGGCTGTGGTCACCGCGGCGATGTTGCGCACCTGACCCGTCAAATTACCCGCCATCAAATTCACATTATCGGTCAGATCCTTCCACGTACCGGCAACCCCTCGCACATCGGCCTGACCACCGAGCTTGCCCTCCGTACCCACCTCGCGCGCCACGCGCGTCACTTCTGAGGCAAAGGAGTTCAACTGATCCACCATCGTGTTGATCGTGTTTTTCAACTCGAGAATCTCCCCCTTCACATCGACCGTGATCTTCTTCGACAAATCCCCCGTCGCCACCGCCGTGGTCACCGCGGCAATATTGCGCACCTGACCCGTCAAATTACCCGCCATCGAATTCACACTATCCGTCAAATCTTTCCACGTACCGGCAACGCCCTTCACATCGGCCTGACCACCGAGCTTGCCCTCTGTACCCACCTCGCGCGCCACGCGCGTCACTTCCGCCGCAAACGAGCTGAGTTGATCGACCATCGTGTTGATCGTGTTTTTCAATTCCAGAATTTCGCCCTTCACGTCAACCGTGATCTTCTTAGACAAATCGCCTCGTGCCACCGCCGTGGTCACCGCAGCAATATTGCGCACCTGACCAGTTAAATTACCGGCCATGAAATTTACATTATCGGTCAGATCCTTCCATGTACCACCGACGCCTTTCACATCCGCCTGACCGCCGAGCTTTCCCTCCGTGCCGACTTCGCGCGCTACGCGTGTCACTTCCGAGGCAAAGGAATTCAACTGATCCACCATCGTGTTAATCGTATCCTTCAGCTCCAAAATCTCTCCACGCACATCCACCGTGATCTTTTTTGACAGATTACCGTTAGCCACCGCTGTCGTGACATCCGCAATGTTGCGCACCTGCGCTGTCAAATTACCCGCCATCGAATTCACGCTGTCCGTCAAATCCTTCCACGTACCCGCCACCCCTTTCACATCCGCCTGACCACCCAGCTTGCCCTCCGTACCCACCTCGCGCGCCACACGCGTCACCTCCGAAGCGAAGGAACTCAGTTGATCCACCATCGTGTTGATCGTGTTTTTCAGCTCGAGAATTTCTCCTTTCACATTCACGGTGATCTTCTTCGACAAATCGCCATTCGCCACCGCCGTGGTCACCGCCGCGATGTTGCGCACCTGCCCCGTCAAATTACGCGCCATCGAATTCACATTATCGGTCAAATCCTTCCACGTCCCCGCAACCCCCTTCACCTCGGCCTGCCCACCCAGCTTGCCTTCCGTCCCCACTTCACGCGCCACGCGCGTCACCTCCGAGGCAAACGAACGTAGCTGGTCCACCATCGTATTGATGGTATTCTTCAGCTCCAAAATCTCCCCCTTCACATCGACGGTGATCTTCTTCGACAAATCGCCATTCGCCACCGCGGTGGTCACCGTCGCAATGTTACGCACCTGCCCCGTCAAATTGCCCGCCATCGAGTTCACGCTGTCCGTCAAATCTTTCCACGTGCCCGCCACTCCCTTCACTTTCGCCTGACCGCCCAGTTTTCCTTCCGTGCCCACTTCACGCGCCACGCGCGTTACTTCGGATGCAAACGAACTCAGCTGACTGACCATGGTATTGACCGTCTTGGCGGTTCTCAAAAACTCACCTTCCAAAGCCCGCCCCTCGATTTCCAAAGCCATGCTTTGCGTCAGATCTCCCTTGGCTACCGCTCCGATCACGCGCGCCGTTTCGCTGGTGGGATGGACCAAGTCGCCGATCAGCGCGTTGATCGACTGAATGGAATCCGCCCACGAACCACTGACCTCCCCAATCGACGCGCGCTGACCGATCTTGCCCTCCTTACCGACCATGCGGCTCATCCGCTCCAATTCCTTGGCCATCTTCTCATTGCGCTCCACCACATCATTGAACGCGTCCGCAATCTTGCCCGCTTTTCCATCCCATCCCACGGGGAGCCGAACCGAGAAATCGCCTTTCTTCAACGCTGTCAGTGCCGTCAGCAAATGCGTCAGATTCATTTCACCGGATATCTCCGTTTCCGACACAATCCGCTTCCGTCTGGATCCTGATTCAGGATATAGGACGCCGTTTTTTTTCATTTTCTACCTCTCGGTTGCACTCCAGATAACCCGTTCTGCATCGCAGAAAGTTGGGCATAAAAAAGGGCCTCCTTGGAATAGGAAGCCCCTTTGGCGTGAAAGCCATTTTGCAAAAATACGTAAAGTCAAAAGATGGATAATCTCCATCCATAGACTTAAACCTCTAGCCCAGTAACATCGCTTGTCAAAGCGTATTACAACAAGATCTAATACCCATATTAGATTCTAAATCTTGTTCAGCAATAAAGAGTTGCATTATGCAATACGATCTCATGAGCATTTCAAGTTCACATCGAAGCAGCCATTTTAGAGCAAGCGACTTATATCAAATAAAGATCGTGGCATGCTTATTGCAGTCTGTCGTTCAGCGCGCATTGGCCCTCTGCAAAAAAAGTGAAAAAATAATTACAATGCCGCAAAAGCTTGCTGTTCTTTCATCCGAATTTCGTAGGAAAGATAGATCTCCCGAAGCATTTTTTTGCCTCGCTTGGTCTTTCGCAGAATGGCCTCCGCGGTTTCACGATTCACCTGCACGAGCGGAATAGCTGCGGGAATATCGTGCTGGTCCCAGATAATAAAGCGCCCGCGCCCCTCATCGGTTAAGTACGAACGACCATCAATAGGAATCGGCCCCTTCGTTCGATCCTGGGATTTGCGGGCATTCGAAGAAAGCGGTGTCATGCCTGGTACCTCCACGACTGTTCTGTTCAATAATGTTTTGCGACAGCAATTGATATACATAAGCGCCATTCCGTCGGCGCACAGTCCATGAACATGCGCCGATCATTCATGTTAGATACGACCGAGCAAAAGCAGGATGAGGAGAACCAAAACGAGAAGTCCTGCGCCACCAGAAGGATAGTAGCCCCAGTTACGGCTGTAGGGGTAAATCGGCAACGCGCCGAAAAGGACGAGGAGGAGTAGGATGAGTAGGAGTAATGACATAGATATTTCCTTTTATTGATCTTTCCATCACTCACTCATCTCCCATGCCAACCGTCATGGCTTTCGCCAACTCCTACGCACGCACCTTGTTGGAATATATTCTAGAAAGTGGCCCACACGACAAGGACTGCATTCTGCATTCACCCGCCAAGTAGAGTGCATGAAAGGAAGGCCTCGCACTTTTACGTGGGGAGTATACCTTGCCCGTCACACCTCATCCATTTCGCACGCACGAGATTGCACAATGCACTTGAAAGCGGGCAGCTGACGTTGGGAGCGTTTTGGTGCATGCCTTTGTAATTCATCACATTATTCCAACCCAGCGTGGATGGCACGTTCCTTGCATTCCTATTGAGTACTATGCAAACCGAAAATCCAGGAACCCCCTTTCAAACCACCAAGAATGATATTTCCAAAATCAAAGAGACGGCAGCAGAAGCCGCGCACGACCTGAAGGAGCGTGCGGCGACTCATATGGAAAAAGCCAAGGATGAATTTGGCACTCTTGCCAAGGATGCGCAGGCCGAAGGAAAGAGAGAGATCGAAAATGCAAAAGTAAAATTCGCGGACATTGTCTCCTGCGCGAAGAACTATGTTTCCGAACGCCCCATAGTGGCGGTGGGAGCCGCGCTCGCGATTGGCTTTCTGCTGGGAAACTGCCGCAGTCATTCGAGTAAGCTGTGAGACACCTGCCCAACAATATTAAAAGCGCGCTGATTTAGCCGCGAGCCGCATGAATTGAAATGGACATCCCTCCTTCTCTCCATGGGCCTGCCATCAGTGTGGTTGTCGTGGAGGACAATGAAGACGACCAAGAACTCCTGGTCCGTCAGCTTCGTCGACGCAACCTCGCGAATCACGTGCGCTTTTTCTCCAATGGGAAGGAGGCGTTAAAGTTCTTGTCCGAATTGCCACCGCCTGCTCCCTTTATTGATCTGACGGCCATATTTCTGGATTTGAAACTGCCCGGGATGAACGGGATCAAGCTTCTTCAGGAAATCCGGCGTATGCCACGAGTGCAAAATATTCCAGTCATTATCATGACAGCCTCCCTCGATCCGAAAGATTTCGAGGCCTGCCTCGAACTCAAAGTCGCCGCGTTTATTCCCAAGCCTGTTACGTTCGATCTTTTTACGGCGGCTCTCACACATCTGCCGTACGTGTTACCGCCAGTCTACAGTCCCCCGCCTACGCAATCCACCGCGCGTCCGGATTAAAGTTCTGAGAGCCTGTTTAAGCAGGCACTCAGGAAGCTTTCCACACCACCACGGAACTCCCCGTCACACTCACTTCTTCGCCCGCTTGATGAAGGATGGGTGTCTCCAAAAAACCTGTCTCCAGATCTGTGTTCAAAATCTGCATCCAAGCCCCATCCGATGCCGGGAGGAAAAAATCAACCGGCCCTGAGTCCGAGTTAAACGCAATGTAGAACGCATCATCGCTGATCACCTCGCCAAAATAATTGGTCAATCCCATGGCCGAACCGATCAAAAGCAATCCGAGCTGATGTTGGGTCGAATCCGACCAGGCTTCACTTGTCACCCTGCTGCCATCGGGTCGCAGCCATGTCAAATCGCGCATGCTACTTCCCAGAACTTCGCGATCCTGGAAAAAGTGTGGGCGATGAAAGACCGGATGACCATTCCGAAACTTGATGAGCTTCTCCAGGAATGCTTGAAAAGTCGCTTGCTCCTCGTCGCGCTTCCATTCCAACCAACTCGTTTCGTTGTCCTGACAGTAGGCGTTATTATTACCATTCTGGCTGCGTCCGTATTCATCGCCCGCGCAAAGCATCGGTACACCCTGCGATAAAAAGAGACTCGCCAGAAGGCTTCGCCGCAGTCGCCGCCGCAAACGATTGACCGCCGCATCGTCTGTTTTCCCTTCGACCCCGCAATTCCATGAATGATTGCGCGTTTCGCCATCGCGATTTCCCTCTCCATTATTTTCATTATGCTTTTCTGTGTAAGACACCAAGTCCGACAGAGTGAATCCATCATGGCAGGTGATGAAATTGATGCTGGCGGTCGGCCGCTTACTCGACGGCGCATAAAGATCCGGACTTCCCGTCAAGCGATAGGCCAGCTCCTTGAGTTGCCCATCCTCGCGTTTCCAAAAACGCCGGATCGTATCGCGGTAGCGCCCATTCCATTCGCACCACAGAACGGGAAAATTCCCCACATGATAGCCCCCTTCGCCAATGTCCCATGGTTCCGCGATCAACTTCACCCGGGAAATCACCGGGTCCTGGTGAATCACAGCAAAGAAGGCGGAGAGCTTGCTGACAGCATGACTCTCCCGGGCCAACGCCGGAGCCAGATCAAAACGGAAACCGTCCACATGCATCTCCGTCACCCAATAGCGCAAACTATCCATGATTAATTGCAAGACACGAGGATGGGGCGCATTGAGGGTGTTTCCCGTACCCGTGTAATCCTGATAATAGCGCGGATGATCGCGCACGAGCCGATAATACACCTGATTATCGAATCCCCTCATGGATAACGTAGGACCCAGATGATTGCCCTCGGCCGTGTGGTTATAAACCACATCGAGAATGACCTCGATTCCTGCCAAATGCAACCGACGCACCATCTCCTTGAATTCCGCGACCGCAGCTCCCGGACCGCGTTGATGGGCATAAGTGCCCTGCGGCGCAAAGAATCCGAGCGTGTTATATCCCCAGTAATTGCTTAGCCCCTTCGTCGGCAGGAACGGCTCGTCCGAGTGCGCATGGATTGGCAGCAACTCCACCGCCGTCACTCCCAGTCTCAGCAAATAATCAATCGACCTCCCGCTGGCCAAACCGGCATAGGTTCCCCGCAACTCGGATGGCAATTCCTCCCAAAGCTTCGAGAACCCCCGCACATGGGTCTCATAAATCACTGTATCCTCCAAGGATCGTGCCGGTCGCTCATCCCCCTGCCAGTCAAAAGCCGGATCAACCACCACGCCCTTGGGCACCGCAGCGGCATTATCAACCGGGCTGAATTTCAAATCAGCCTCCACATGGCCTTGTTCGTACGCATACATGGCTGGCCCCCATTGCACGCGCCCGTGAAGCGCACGCGCGTAGGGATCAACCAGTACCTTGAATGGATTAAATCGCGCGCCCTGTTCGGGCTGCCATTCCCCATGCACGCGATAGCCATAAAGCTGGCCAGGACGAATCGTGGGGAGGAAAACATGCCAGACCTCATCCTGCCGCTCGGTCAGCGGAAGGCGCTCCACCTCATGCCCAGGATCAGCCGCATCAAACAAACATAATTCGACCCCTGTGGCATGCTGGGAAAACACAGCAAAGTTGACACCATCTCCCGTCCAGGTTGCCCCAAGAGGATACGGATTCCCTTTCCATGTTTTCATTGTGAGTCCCCCATTGGCTGATTACCGATTCGTCTGGGTCAACGCAGATGGCGCCTCCGCATACGCTTGACCAAACATTTTTCCCGCCACTGGCGCCGCGTCTTCACCACCGTGCAAATCCTCCCCCCAATTTCCTTCCACCATCACGGCGAATGCGTACTGCGGTGCATTCGCCGGAAGGAAACCTACCAGCCAAGCCACTTGCCGCGGACGATTCTTTGTACCGACCTGTGCTGTACCCGTTTTGGACGCAACACGAATTCCCGCCACACGGGCCGCCTGCGCGGTCCCCTCTTCAGTCGCCGCGACCAGCCCATTCGTCAAGATCCTGAGCTGTTCCGGATCAATCTCCATTTTACGAATCACTTCCGGCGGAAAAAGTTTGATTGGTTTACCCGAACGATTCTCCACCTGCCGCACCAAATGCGGACGATAGAGAGTTCCTCCGTTGGCCACCGCGCCCATCAGCGACACCATTTGCAAGGGCGTCACCAGCACATCTCCCTGCCCGATGGATGCGTTTGTCACATCTCCCGGCCCCATGACCCGATGATGTATTTTGCGCACGTAAGGATCATCCGGCATTACTCCGCTCAACTCACCCGGCAGTATGAAGCCCGTAGGCTGGCCAACGCCAAAATCCCGCGCGGTTTGCACCAAAGCCTCGCGTCCCGCCTTGAGGCCGAGTGTAAAAAAATAGGTATTAAATGACCGCGCGATCGCCGTGCGAAACGACACCGGAGAACTCACTTCCCGCGGAAGCTCATAACGCATCTCCCCAACGTCGAAGTAGCCCGGACATCGCACCGTTTGCGCCGGATCAAAGACGCCCGCCCGCATGGCCGCAAGAGTCGTGACCACTTTGAAAATGGACCCCGGCGGATTGTGCTGCCGATAGACTCGATCCAACAAAGGCTTGCCAGGATCCTGATTCAGATCCTGCCATTTTTGACTCGTAAGCACTGGCAGAAATTCATTCGGATTAAAACTGGGGCGAGACGCCATTGCCAGGATGTCCCCGTTGCGCACGTCCGTGATCACGACCGCGCCGGATTTCACCTCCTTCAAGGCATTTTCGGCGGCCGATTGGATCCGGGAATCAATGGTCAAGCGCAGCGTATGGCCCATCGACGCGGGCGCTACGACAATCGCTTTCCTAGTAAAACCCTCCCGGGTGGTTTCAATCGTCAACTCCCCCTCCTGCCCGCGCAATTCACCGTCAAAACAATCCTCCAATCCGGCCCCTCCGCGATAATCCGCGTAAATGACATCTCCCGCCATATAGGCTTTCGCATTGCGCGTCTGACTCCGCTGCAAGTACCCCACCGCATGCGCCAAAACGGTTCCCTCCGGATACACCCGGCGCGGCACGCCCTGAAGCGAAAATCCGTTCTGCACCAGAATGCTTTTACGAAACTCGCTCACCTCCGCCGCTGTCAGATCGTTGGCCACAATCACCGGATGGAATCGCTGGAAACGATAGAGAGAACGAAGCTCCTCCTCCGATAATTCCGTTTTTTTCTTCAGCCACTCCTCGGCCAATCCCAGTCGATGCCGCATCCACCTGAGGGCCGCCTCTTCATCCTCCGCCACCTCAGGCGAGGGCCATGCCAGCACCAAATCCTGCGATTGCTTCGTAGTGGCCAATACTTTTCCATCATCCGTCACAATGTCACCACGCAATGCCGGCAACCGGTACGTCACCAACGGAGGAATATCTGGAAGCACATCGGACCGCGGAGCAGGCATTGCTCCTGCCGGACTGGCCATCAGCGTACTCAACCACTGCGTCCAATCCGGTGCGCCTGCCTCTTTCCGGTCAGAGGCCCGCTTTTGCTCCAGAGTAATTTGCTCCGGTCGAAGATAAGCGAAAGTATGCCCCGGCCCCGGCGAGAGAAAGCCCTGACCTTGGATCTCTCCACTATTCCGGTCCACCTCCACTTTACTCAAACCTGCTGGCACAGGAAAACGGGCACGACCCGCAGCCTGATCTGAAATCTTGCCCATGAGATCGCCCCAGATTGACACGGCAGAACTCACCGCCGCCGCGCGCGGTTCGATGGGCAAAGACTTGTCGTAGCCGACCCAGACACCACAAACCACTGTGGGAGTAAACCCGATAAACCAGGCATCCCGATAACCGGACGAAAAACCGTTCATGCCAGCAACTGGAGCAGCCACGCCGAACTCGCCACGCAACCGGGCTCCCACCCCTTCCTTCATCATCCCCTCGAGACTAAGCGTCATCTGATTCGCCGTCACCGGATCCAGCAAGGCCTGACCCGCACTTCGTTGCACTTGATAGAGCGTTTCTTCATTATGATTCAGGACGGTCTCAATGCAGTATGGCTGAATCCTCGAACCTCCATTACCCAGCATTTGATAAAGCGAAGTGAGATCATAAAGAGTCAGATCCGATGCCAGAGCCGGACTGTCCCGACTCGACCGGAAGATGCCCACCCCTTCCAACCATTCGTCCACGATATCGATCCCCAACTCCGTCCTCACGCGAGCTGCCACGGAGGTATTACCCAACGCCATGGCATCCTGAATCATCAAAAATGGTTTGCCCAAATCCCGCCGCGGATCACCCAATCCCAACCTATCACCCCGTTTGACCGCGGTTTCATCCAGATATGAAGCGTTGATCCATGAGATCGGCGATAACTGCAGACGTTCATAAGCGAGAGAATAAATCAACGGTTGAAGCACCGCTCCGTTTTCCCGCCGCGCCATGCGTGTCCGGTCAAAGGGACTTTTATCGAAATCGCGCCCCCCCACCAACACGCGAACGGCTCCACTCTGCATTTCGAGAGCAACCAAGGCCGCCTGCAATTCATCCACCATCGCACCCGCTGATTGCCCCTCCGGATTTTTAAGAAGATTCAACTTGTCCAGTTGCTGGCGCGTCACCGCCTCCGCTGCACGCTGCATGCCGGCATCCAGGGTCGTCCGCACAGTGAGTCCCTGAGGAATTGCCTCGTCTTCATCTAGGTCCAGTTGCTGGCGCAGCTCCTTGACCGCTAGCGCCATGAAATAACCCTGCCCTCGCACAGGCACCTCTGGAATGATCCGGAGAGGCGCTGCCATGGCTTGTCCCGTGACTTCCGGCGGTAGCAGACCCTGCTCCACCATCAACATGAGTACATAGTCACGACGCTTGATCGCCGCCGCCAGATTCCGACGCGGGGAATACGTATTGGGCGCCTTGATGATCGCCGCCAACGCCGCGCATTCGGAAAGAGTGAGATCACGCGCATGCTTGCCGAAGTAACCCGTCGCCGCCGATTCCAAACCAAAATAACCTTTTCCGAAATAAATCCGATTCAGGTAAAGATCGAGAATCTCCTCCTTGCTGTAATGGCGCTCGATTCGCAACGCGAGAAAAGCCTCCACCAATTTACGGTCCAAGGTTCGCTCGAAACGACCGATGAGATGCTTTGCAATCTGCTGCGTAATCGTGCTGCCCCCCTGCGCGCAACGCCAATTGCGGAGATTGTAATAAAAGGCCCGCGCCACGCCTTTCAGATCCACGCCCCAGTGGGAATAAAACCGCCGATCCTCCATCGCTACGACGGCCTGCCGCATGGCCTCGGGAATTTCATCGTGTTTCAGCAAAACCCGGTCCTCGACAAACAGACGCCCGATCTCGGTTCCGTTTCGATCGTAAAAAAGGCTCGCAACATTATAATACCTCAGCTTCTCCAAATCATAGGATTGCGCCCGCTGGTAGTAAGGCTTCAGAATGAAATAGGCTGAAAAAACAATCACCAACAAGACCAGGGAGATTCCCCCCAGCCACATCCGCACCGCCCTCTGCGTAAAGAGGTGATCATGGATATTCATTGATGCGCGACCGGCGCCAGCCGCGACACCGGTGGATAAGGTGCATTAGCCGTAACCGCCGTGGGACCTAGATGAACCGGCTCGGGCGTCGGCCATAAACGCATCGGACCCGGAACATGCCCCACCTCATTCAGGGGCTCCCCCATCGCGCGGGGAAGCGCTCCAAGCTGCCAACTCAAATTCCCTAACAAGGCACAACGCCAATACTGGCGCACCCCTTCCAACAGCATGCTGCTTTCTTCCGCTGTTCGCAGTGTGGAAGCCGATTCATAAATGAGCGCCAGAATTGTCGTATCCATCCCGATGCTGCGCGCCTGCGCGATTCCACGCCGGGCATTCAGTTCGGCCACCTGCAGGAGATTCTGCAATGCCGCGCGATCCTCAATCCTCCACTTCATCGAATTCGACTCATACGACGCGCCCAAACGCCGGTATTTTTCATCCAGAATGGCGAGCTCGATATAATCATTCACCCACACCAGACTCTGCGCTGTCTCACTAAGTTGTCGCATGGGAACAACCGGAGAAGGCGCTTTCGGAGGGCTGTACCCGTCCCCGGGATAAAAACCAATCTCGGCCGGCTTGATTTCCCGCGCTTTTTCTTGAGCCTCGATTTCCTGCCGCTCCATTTCCCACGCCGCGCGATATCCCTGCAGGACGCTTTCAAAATTGCCGAGCCGCACATCAAATAAAAGTTTGTCGCCGAACTCAGGAGAACGAGATTGCAACCCCGAAATAAAATACTCCGCCGCCCCCAATTGCCCCATCCGCAAGTGCGGCAGCCAGAGACCGGCCCGGCCATAGGCCGAAACGCCCTCCTTCGGCATCAGCAACGACGCACTCTCGACGAGAAAATCAGCCTCCTTCATTTGCTGCTCGGCGCTGGCCACGCTGCTCACCAAGAGTACTTGCGCCAGCCATTTTTGCTCCGCTGTCGATTCCGAACGCGGCGCGAATGCCTGTCGCGCCATGATCTGGGCGCCAATCACCGAAGCCGTCTGCCCATAGAGCCAATCGCCCTCCTCGGCCAACAGCAGAGAGCTCTGCAGTTCATTCGCGTCGAGGGCCGGCTTGACCAACCGGGCCGCCATCTTCTGGCGCACCACCCGACCGCGATCATCAAAAGCCCTGAAATCGAATTTGCTTCCGACCGCCTTAACTTCCGCCAGCCCCGCCACATTTCCCTGCGTCTGCCGCAACAACCGGTACGCCGCATACAATCGCCCCCCCCGATAAGCCTCCATTCCCAAGTCATAAAGCGTGTAGACATTCTTCCAGAGATGTCTCTCGGGAACCGACAACGCATTCCAGTGGCTTTCGGTTCTCGGCCACGATTTGCTCCCTTCGGCTAAAAGTGTCAATAGGCCCCGGCATTTCCCATCCAGCGTCGTCGAAATTTCCAGCGAATATCTCGGCATCGATTCACCCGTGGGAGTCGCCGGCAATTTACGCTGCAGAGCCAGTTCCGTTGCCTCCGCCAGATCCACCGCAGACACACACTCCAACCCCAGATTCCTGGCCAGCACATCCACATCGCGACGCCCTTTTTGCCCCGTGCTATCGAACCGCTGTAAATGCGGGATGATCACCCGCTTGAACCCCGACGCGGCGATCGCTTGCAACCGCTCGGGCAACCGATCCACCGCGCCGAGCGAGCCATCTGGAAGCAGCCGCCCGAGAATCACGGTGTCCGCTGGATAATTCACGCCGGCCGCCGTGGCGATAAGCCCCACACCCAACGCTACCCCATTGGAAGAAGCATCATTTCCCTCCGGTAAAGAATCGACAGTCCATTTGACCCCCAACCACGGTTGCTGCCAGGCGCTGCCGCTGATAATGGCGGAGATCCACAATTGCGAGAGGAACAAATCGGCCGTCGCCTCGCTCGATGTACTCTCAATCGCAAAAGGAGTTCCTGACTCCGCATCCGTTGGACTCTCGCACGTGAGCTTGATCCAGCTCGAAAGCATTTTGCCTGTACTCGACTGATAGGTAATCAGCGGAATCGCTTGGGCCGAGGGTTGAAGTGATCGCGTTAGAGCTGTCGCCTCCTCTTCCGCCCGGAGTGGAAGCCCCCCGGCGAAAAGGCATAGTACGAGCGCAGCCCAGAGTCGATACACGTCCATTCAACAATATACAGCATGGGCCATACCTTCGACGTAACTACCTCTGATTGTGCGCACTCCCCTACCCGTAGCACGCAAAATGCATCCCATTCGCGCCACAACTGTGCAAGACGCAAGGCTCGATTAGGAATCGAGCCACGCGAAGAACTTGCGGATCTGCTCGGCCGTTCCCAGAACAAGCAAGCTATCGCTGCCCTGAATGACCTCGCCTCCACCGGGATTCAATGTCACCGAACCGCCGCGATCAATGGCGAGAATCTGCACGCCTGCATTGCGGAAGACATCCAGCTGCGCCAGCGTCTGCCCCACCTTGGAACTTCCATCCGGCACCAACACCGTGCCGAGTTCGCTTTCGTCAAACGTCGAGAACTCGCCATTGGACCCGCGCACCTGATGGAGGAACCGCTGCGCCGAGGCGACCTGCGCGGGAGAACCGAACAGCAATAATTTGTCTCCCGGAAAGAGTGACAACTCCGGCGTCGGATTTTGCACCAGCACGCCCTGCCGCTCCAACTGCACAATCGAGCACCCAAAACGCGAGCGCAACGCCAGCTCGATGATACGCTGACCACTGCACTGCGCATCATCCGGCAACGTGCACTCCAGCAACTCCGTATTCCAGTTATCGCGGTACCGAAACACCGATTTAAAGCGGGCCGTCGGCGCATCCCCACCGCTTAACGCTTTTTCCATCTTGCCCAATACCAACCGGTGCCACTGCCCAAGTTGCTTCCACAGCAGCGCCGCGAGCAACACGCAAATGGTGGCCGTCGCCGCCATTTCCCATGGACGCGCTATTCCAATCGGCACCAGCGGCAGCAGCAATCCCAACAGTAAAAGAACAATCAAGACACGCAACCCCCGCTCCACCAGCATCCGCAATCGATCCTCCTGGATCGACCCACGCGTCGTCACATCCGCTAGCAACATCGCCAGAACATCCAGACTCTTCCACATCCCACCGAGAGGAAACACCACGAGAATCGTCAACACCACCCAGTACGCCACCTGCCAGCCGGGCAACACCAGATGTCCCAACTCGATCTTGCTCCCCAGCCAGTTGTAAAGCGGCAGGGAAAATCCCACCAATCCTCCCACGATCAGCAACTCCGCCAAAGCGAAAGCAAGCCGCCGCTTGCTATGCTGCCAGATGATGTTCTGCCGCTGCTTATGGCTGACCTCCTCCAGCCAGACATGGTAGCGCTCAAAGAGGCGGCGCAGAAAAGCCGGTTGATGCGCGTCCACCCACCCAGCCAGAACCCCCGACTGCCGCACGGTCAAGGGCACCGCCACGGCCGTCAACAACGACACCCCCACCGCCAGCGAATACGAAGTGTCGGGCAACACCTTCGCATCCACGCCCAACTGCGCAATGATGTAGGAAAATTCCCCGATCGGAATCACCGTCAACCCGGATTTCAACGCATCCTTCAATGGAGCCCCCGTCACCGACAATCCCACAGTCGATGCCAGCAGGCGCAGGACAATCACGAATACCGAGAAGAAAAGAATCCAGCCCGACATGTTCCACAAAGAGATTGGCTCGATGAGCATCCCGATCGAGACAAAGAACACCGCGCTGAACATCTCCCGCGCCCCGCTGAAGGAACGCTCCACCGTTTCACGCGAGGCCGTCTCCGCAACCACCGTACCAAAGAGAAACGCCCCGAGCGCCAACGAATAACCCGCCAGATCGGCCAGCATCGCCGCGCCAAAAAGAATCCCCGCCACAAACAGAATCACCAAATCCGGAGCCCCTTGACGATTGAAGACACGGAACAGACGCGGCAACACCAATAACCCCACCACCATCGACAACACCACGAACCCCAACATCAGCCACAAGGTCTGGCCCAAGGCCCCCGTTGCCTGTCCATTCATGGCCGCCACGCGCGACGTCAGCAACGTCATCATAAACACCGCCACGATATCCTCCAACACCGTGATGCCCAGGGCGCGCTGCCCGTATTTCTCGTGGCTTTCCCCCGTTTCAGAAAGCACCTTGCTGATGATCGCCGAACTGGAAACCATGAACATCGCCGCAAAAAACATCCCCCGCAATTCACTCCACCCCATCGCCATCGCCAGGAAACGCGTGCCGTTAAAAACCAGAAGAGCCGTAATCGCCGTCGCCAAAATCAGTGACAAGCCGAGCCGCTTGAGACGCTGCAAACTCAATCCCATGCCGACCGAAAACATGAGAAACACCACACCCACTTCCGAAAGGGTATGAATGCGCTCCTGATCATCCACAAAGGAAAACGGAGGCGTATGCGGCCCGATCAACAACCCCGCCAACAAATAACCCACCACGGATGACAGCCCCAAACGACGGGCAATCCAGCCGGCAATTCCGGCCACAAGCAACACAACCGCCAAATCCTGAATCAAGGTAATGCCAGACATATTGTAAAAAAACGATTATAAAGCTGCGTGCTCTTTCTTTAGTGGTCAAGAGATGTAGTCGGTTATTTTATCTAGTACGTAGCCCCGTACCTGATTTCACATTAGCCATCCCTCTCCATCTTGCTCTTCACTAATACATTAACCCGCCATTAACTATACAGTGGCAAAAATACAACGAGTATTCTATTTCCATAGGAGTGTCACATTGAGCCCCAGCTTTTCGCAATTATGAATTCCCAGTATTTCTCCTATGCAACTCTCACACTCACCATACTGTGGCTTCTGCTGCCTTCGCATCAGGCCTTCGGTGTTACCGAGAGTTTTGATAGTGGCATACTCCAACCGAACTGGCAATCAGCCTACCAGACTGGCACCAGCAATCTTACTCCTACAAATCAACGGCTCGAATTCACCAATACCAGTCCCAGCCTGAGTGCTACCTATCTCAACTGGGGCTCGCCCTTAGCCTCAACTCTAAATTGGAGCATTACTGTGGATATTTTCTTAAACTCTACATGCCCAAGCACAACACACCTCGATCTGCTAGTCGGCAAAAACGACTTCAACCTCATTAATAGCCAAGCATATGCTTCCACTTACTTTAAAGTAAATTCCTCGCGATATTATTTTGATTATGTCTCCGTAACGCCTGATGGCCCTACCATGGCCATGCACACAGCATCCGGCACATCTGTAACATTTCGCATGCAATACTCCAGTTCGACCGGCATCTTATCCATGGATTATCGCCCCGAAGGGGGAAGCTGGAATACACTATCCAGTCAAAGCATCTCCCTCTGGAACATGACCGAATCTGACAACTTCCAAATCAGCATTGGCGGCGAATCAAACGCGGTTGTTGCCAGCGGAGAAGCCTATTTTGATAATTTTACCGTCACCACTCAAAGCACGCCAGAGCCGTCCTCTTGGGCATTATTAATACTTAGTTTAGGCGCTTTCTCTCTTATTCATTACTCTCGAGTGAGAGACTAAAATCAAACTTCCTGAACTGTCAGACAAGTTCAAAAAAATGCTAATAGTGATCGAGCCTGATCATTAGCTCTGATTTTATTTGCCTGATTAGCTCCGTTGGCATTTGAGCTTTGCCGTGCGCCCGGTAAAATAGTGGAACCTATGAAGTTCCGTACTCTCCCCGGCACAGATATTCGCGTCTCCGAAGTTGGCTTTGGTCTCTGGACAGTTTCCACCGGTTGGTGGGGCCAGTTCACCGAAGATCAGGCCGTCGCCCTGATGCGCAAGGCGCTTGATCTCGGCATCACCTTCTATGACGCCGCCGACACTTACGGCAATGGTTTAAGCGAGGAACTCCTCGCCAAGGCGTTCTCGGATAAACGCGACCAGATCGTCATCGCCACGAAGGTCGGCTACAATTTTTATGATCACGGTAATGAACGCCGTGGTCAGCGCGAAATCCCGCACGATTTCTCCGTGGACTTCATTCGTCGCGCCGTCGATCTCGCATTGCAACGCTTGAAGACCGACCGCATCGACGTGCTCCAGCTTCACAACATCCGCATGGAACAGGTCGATGACGACGCCCTCTGGCAACTGCTGGAAGATCTCAAAACCGAAGGCAAGATTCTCTCCTACGGTGCCGCGCTCGGACCGGCCATCGGCTGGCTCTACGAAGGCATCGACTGCGTGACGCGCCGCAAGCCGCACATCATGCAGCATATTTACAACATGCTCGAGCAACACCCCGGCCAGCAGCTCATGGACGAAGGCAATGCCGAGAGCAAAAATACGCGCTACTTGATTCGCGTGACGCATTCCAGCGGCATGCTCGAGGGCAAGTACACCGCCGACACCGTCTTCCCGCCCAACGACCACCGCAATCATCGCCCGCGCGCGTGGCTGCTCAACGGCATCCAGAAAGTCGAGACGCTCCGCTTCCTCGAAAATCCCCAGCGCACGCTCGGCCAGGCCGCCTTGCAATGGCTGCTGGCCGATCCCCGCATCGCGAGCTGCCTGCCGAATATTTACAACGAAGAGCAACTTGTCGAATTTGCCGCCGCGCCCGACACGGCTCGCCTGACCCAAGCCGAACTTGATCGCGTCCGCGAACTCGCTGCCACGAATTTTGGCGTGACCGAAGAGCCCGGCAAATACAAAGGCACGATGCAACGCGATGCAGCCCCGGCGTAATCTGAGGACTTTCCTTTCTCCATAGCTTTGACTTTTGACCTTTGCATTTTGACTTAAGTCTAGCTGTACTTCGGCCCGCTTCCTGCTACCCTGCTCTCAAGGAGTCAGACAGCAGACATGGGGAGCACGGAGTCGGTAACTTAACCATATTGGGAGACAGGACTTATGAGCGCCACCATTGAAAAGCAGGAATTGGCCATCGGCAGCGAGGCACCGGATTTCACCTTGCCCGGTATCGACGGCATCAACTATTCACTTCACACCCTGATCGATAGCAAGCAGGCTGTCGCGGTCATATTCAGTTGCAACCATTGCCCCTACGTCCAAGCCTATGAGGAACGCCTCATCGCCCTGCAGCACGAATTCGTCGCCCAAAATGTCGCCCTCGTCTGCGTCAATTCAAACGACGACACCAATTACCCGCAGGACAGCTATTCCGAGATGATCATCCGCGCGCAACGCGAGGAATTCAACTTCCTCTACCTGCGCGATCACACCCAGCAGGTCGCCCGCACCTTTGGAGCAAAGTATACGCCCGAAGCCTACCTCTTCGACCATGAAGGCATCCTCCGCTATAATGGCCGGATTGACGACAACTGGCAGGACCCAGCCCTGGTAAAAGAACAGACCCTCCGCGACGCCATCCGCGCCGTCCTTTCCGACCAACCTGTCGCAAGCCCCGTCACTCACGCCATCGGCTGCACCATCAAGTGGAAGCAGGGCTGAGCCCTGCACCCCGTAACTGGCTCGCAAGGCTCGCCGCTGGGAATTGGCACAGTCTCACAGCCCGTGAGACTGCCAGAAATCCTCTTCCTCGGTCGTCATATTCGGAATCCAGAATCCACGAGATTCCCCCTTCGCCGCGCGCCGCTCCCGCCAGGCCGTCGCGAAAGACTCCACCGCCTCCAACTCCACCGTAAACGCAAAGTCACCGGGATTCACCAAAATCGCCGTCACCCCCACCGAACGAAAGCGGAGACAGTAATCCACCACCTCCGGCACCCGAATCGCTATCTGCGCTATCCGCTCATTTTCCCCCCGACATTCTCCCACGAAATCCTGCAGTTTGCCTGAAGCCGAAAAGACCACCACGCATTTCACGGCGTCCAGCTCAACGATCGCCGGATAGGGCGCCGTTTCGCTCCCTTGGTTGAGCAACCACCACTCCGAAAGAGCGAGAAGCGAGCCAAGTAAAAAATCAAGCTGCCGTTCCGGCGCGGCTTGTTTCGCCCGACGTACTTGCAGGTCAAAGGAATCAGGTATGGCCGCCATTTTTACACTTTTTTATATATGACCCTAAAATTTCGATGGCAACACGCCGTTGAATGACAAGTTCCATCACATGCTAAATAATTCAGACGGGAAAGCGACACTACTTTGTAACATAAGTGCTGATAATGACTTATTTTAATTTATGAACAAAAATTCACTTAATTTTTCCTCGTCAATAAACTTGTATCATTCTAATCTGCAAGTGGTAATTCTAATATTGCCTGCCTTGGCTGATGATTTGGCTTGGGAATTGCTTTTAGACGCGATGAAACCGTAGAAGAGAGGGGATTAGTATGGCCAGTAAAATCAAGATTCCAGCGAAAAAAACCACCCTGAAGCGCAAGCCATTGACGAAAGCCGTCGATGCCGCCCCGTCCAACCTTCACGCGTCCACCTCGAAAAACGACCCTCGGTTGAGCACTGAACCGATGCCGCTCGACCTGCAGGATCGCAAATTCATTCTCACCCCCCCTCCGGTCGAACCCAAGCATCACGAACCCCCGGCCTACGAATATCTTGGTGAGTTACCCGACTCCTATGGCACCAAAAAGCTGTACCTCGTCTCACGCGATCCCCAATGGATTTTCGCCTACTGGGACCTGAGCTGGCAGCAATATCAGGAAGCCGCCCATGCCGCTCACGACGGCAAGGTATTCCTGCAGGTTTATTGGGAAAACGGCCAGCGCGCCCAACAGATCCAGATCAACGAAGCCTCCCGCAACTGGTACCTCCATGTGGGGCAGCCCGACACGACCTTCTACGCCGAGCTCGGTTACTACCGTCACGACGGTGGTTTCGAAGTGATTTCCCGCTCGGGCAAGACAACCACCCCACGCGACAATCTCTCGTGGAAGACCGATGCGCGCTTCGTCACGATTCCATTCCACTACAGCTTCGCCCAGCTCTTTGAGATGATCAAAGACCACATGCTGCCCGAAGAGGAACTCGCCGATGCCCTCGCCCGCTTGCAAGACGAAGGTTACCCCTTCCCCTTCGCCATCGGCCAGGGAGCACCACTCAACAAGGAACAGCACAACGAACTGGTCAACATCCTCGCCGGAGACTTCACCCGTCGCCGCTGGGTTGGCTCGCTCGAAATCACCGAGACGTTGCGCCGTCGCCTGCAGGAAATGGTCAGCTCGGGGCAGTGGACCTCCTCCGGTGGCGTTTCCAGCCTCAGCAGCCCATTCGGTGGCCCCCGCGAACGTGGCTTCCACATGCATGTCAACGCCGAGCTCATCATTTACGGCGGCACCGATCCGAATGCGAAAGTCCGCATCGATGGCCAAGACATCACCCTGCGCCCCGACGGCACCTTCAGCTATCACTTCACCTTCCCGGATGGCAAGTTCCACATCCCGATTGAAGCAGTCGCTCCCGATGGCGAAGAGAAACGCTCCGCGATGCTCTCCTTCCTCCGCATGAGCGCTTACGATGGCGACGTGCGCAAGACCGGACAGCCTCCGCTTCCGGAACCGCTCGGACGTATCGACTAGGCTCGTCCCTCGACACACACGGACGTGCGCAGCATCCATGGGCTTTCTGTCGGGCGATTTGCAAAATCGCTCTGGGAAGCCCTCGCTTGCCCAACCGTCTTTTTCACTCACGCCCAGACGGCCTGCATGGCCCCGGCAGAAATTTCCCAGTCAAGAGCTTGCCACTCACGCAACTTAAGCCGTAGCATGCCCCTCGACTTCTTCCCGACGCCGCCATTTTCACAAGGAACGCATTCATTATGACACCCAAAGGTTATCTCGCTTTAGTGCTTCACGCCCATCTGCCCTTTGTCCGGCATCCCGAATACGACGAATTTCTGGAAGAAGACTGGCTCTACGAAGCCATCACCGAGACCTACATCCCGCTCATCAACATGATGGACGGCATGCTCAACGACGGCGTCGATTTCCGTCTCACCATGTCCGTCACGCCGCCCCTGTGCTCGATGCTCATGGACCCCCTCCTGCAGGAGCGCTACATCCGCACCCTCGACAAGCAACTCGAACTCTGCCGCAAGGAAATCGACCGCACACGTTTCGACCACGCCTATCACGAACTCGCCTGGTTCTATCACAACCGGCTGAGCAACTGCCGCGAAGTCTTCAATGACAAGTACGGACGCAACCTCATCAACGCATTCCGCAAATTCCAAGACGCCGGAAAGCTGGAAGTCATCACCTGCGGTGCCACGCACGGCTATCTGCCGTTGATGACCGAATATCCCGAAGCCATCCGCGCGCAAATCATGGTCGCCCGCGATCACTACCGCGAATGTTTCGGCCGCAACCCACGCGGCATCTGGCTCCCCGAGTGCGCCTACGTCCCCGGCATTGAAAAATTCCTGCAAGAAGCCGAAATCCGCTGGTTCATCGTTGACAGCCACGGCGTGCTCTTTGCCGAACCCCGCCCTCGCTTCGGCATCTTCGCCCCCATTTTCACCCGTAGCGGCCCCGCCGCGTTTGGACGCGACATGGAATCCAGCAAGCAGGTCTGGAGCGCAGAAGAAGGTTATCCCGGCGATGGGGATTACCGCGACTTCTACCGCGACGTCGGCTTCGACCTCGAGTACGACTACATCCGTCCGTACATCCAGCCCAATGGCCAGCGCAAATTCACCGGCCTCAAATATCACCGCATCACCGGCAAAACGATGGACAAGCAGCCGTACCGTCCCACCGTGGCGCGCGAGAAAACCGCCAGCCATGCCGGCAACTTCATGTTCAATCGCGAAAAGCAGATCGAACACCTTAACGCCACCCTTGGCATTCCGCCCATCGTCGTGTCTCCGTACGACGCCGAACTCTACGGTCACTGGTGGTTTGAAGGCCCTGACTTCCTCAACTACCTGCTGCGGAAAGTGAACTACGATCAGAACGTCTTCAAGACGATCACGCCCAGCGAATACCTCACGCAGTACCCGACCCAGCAACTCGCCACCCCCTCGGCCTCCTCGTGGGGCAACAAGGGCTATTGGGAAGTGTGGCTCGAACAATCCAATGCGTGGATCTACCCTCACCTGCACCTCGCAGCACAGCGCATGACCGAAATCGCGCGCCAGTACCGCGACTGTTACGGATTGACCGAACGCGCCATGAAGCAGGCGGCCCGCGAACTGTTGCTCGCCCAATCCAGCGACTGGGCCTTCATCATGAAGACCGGCACCATGGTCCCCTACGCCGTCAAACGCACCAAGGACCACGTCCTGCGCTTCACCCGCCTCTACGAGCAGATCAAGGCCAACTCCATCGACGAAGCCTTCCTCGCCAACTGTGAGTGGAGAGATAATATCTTCCCCAATATCAATTGGCGGTATTATATCTAACTCAGAACCATAGCAACAGATCGACCGACCGCCCTCAACGAGGGCGGCTACATTCGGAGTTTCTTTCGGGGTGCCTGCCGCGACAGCGTAGCACCCGTTCGCCGAACCGTCCGTCACCCACTTGTCGCCTGACAAATCTCCCCGGCGTGCGCTAGTATCGCCGCCATGTTCTCACCGCTCTCCCGTCGACAGGCCTTAAAACTCGGCGCAACCGCTGCCGTCGGTGCGGTCTCGCTTCCCCTCGTCTCGTGCACGCGTTCCAGCGCGAAACCGAAGCATATTATCTTCATGGTCTCCGACGGCATGAGCCTCGGTGTACCGACTCTCGCCGAAGCGTTCTCGCGGCTTCTCGGCAAAGGCGAAACAAACTGGCACGCCCTCGCCCGTCGACCGGAAACCGTCCACGGGTTCTTCGACATGGCGTCGCTCAACTCCATCGTCACCGACTCCGCCCCCGCATCCTCATCCTGGGGCACTGGTTCCCGCATCTTCAATCGCGTCATCAACGTCCTACCCGATGGCACCGCGCTTCAGCCCATCGCACACGCGGTAAAAGCCTCCGGTCGCTCGATGGGACTGGTGACCACCGCCACGATCACGCACGCCACGCCGGCCGGATTTGCAGCGGTGTCGCAGAACCGGGATGATGAAGCGCTCATTGCCACACAATACCTGAATCTCGTCGATGTCCTGCTCGGGGGCGGACTCGGCTTCTTCGACCCGGAAGTGCGCGAAGATACCCGAGATCTCCTTGGGGAATACAAGCAGGCAGGGTATGCCGTGCTCAAGAATCGCAGCGAACTCACTGCCGCGTCCGGCCAAAAGAAAATCCTCGGTCTGTTCGATCCTCACTTTCTTCCATTCACGGTGGACTGGAACAATTCCACCGCCTTGCAACAACGCGTACCGACTCTCGCCGAGATGTCCACGCTGGCGCTCCAATCGCTCCGGCAAAATCCGAACGGCTTTCTGCTTCAGATCGAAGGCGCCCGCGTCGATCACGCAGCCCATGCCAATGACCCCGCCGCGATCCTGTGGGATCAACTCGCCTTTGACGCGGCGCTCGGTGTCGCACTCGATTTTGTACGCAGCAATCCGGATACGTTACTCATCGTCACCTCCGACCATGGCAATTCCAACCCCGGCCTCAACGGCATGGGCAAGGAGTACTCCCAATCCAACGCCTGCTTCGCACGGCTCAAAGACTTCCGCGCCTCAACGCTCCTCATGCTCAGCGACCTCCAGCGGATCGTGCGCGTCACCAAGACAGTGAAGCCGGAGGAGGTCCTCGCCCGCGTGAAGGATGGCACCGGCCTCACCCTTGCTCCCGAGCAAGCCCAAGCGCTGGCTGATCTCCTCACCAATAAACCGGTCAGCGTCGGCAACCAGCAACACGCTAATTTTGTCGGCTTGCTCGGTGAATTCACCGGCAACCACACTGGTATCGGCTGGACCGGCACCACCCATACAGCGGACTATACGCCGATTCTGGCCCTGGGCCCCGGAGCCGAGGGTTATCACGGATTGCGGCTCAACACGGACAGTTACCCGCACCTTACCGGCCTGATGGGCGTACCGCATCGCAATCCATCCATAACACCGGAAGAAGCCGCGCGATTCCGCAAAGAGCTGGCCTCAGCAGAGAACGAACACTGGCAACGTCACGATCTGGCCGCACTGGCCCGGCCCGGCCAACATTGGGCCACCTGAATTATCTTCGCAGCCAGTTCGGAAGGCAGGAACGGTTTGTGCACGAATCCGGCCAGATTTTTTTCCTGGAACTGCCACTCGATTTCCATGTTGCTATAACCGGAAGTCATTACTACCAGGACGCTGGGGTCCATCGCGCGAAGTTGCGCAAAGGTCGCTTCCCCGCCCATGCCCGGCATCGTCAAATCCAACAAGACGACGGCGATCTCCTTTTGATGCGCCTTGAACAGCTCGATACCCGACTCTCCATCGGCCGCCTGCAACACCGTAAAGCCAGCCCCTTCGAGCACATCCGTCGCCAGCAGCCGGATCGTCTCTTCGTCATCGATCACCAAAACGGCACCGTCGCCTTCATACTTTTCAACCAAAGACTCCTCACCAGCACCGTGACCATTCGTAAAGAAAGAAGGAGGATCGGTCCTCCGCAAGCTCGCCTCCACCTGCTTCACGGGAAAATAGACATGAAAAATCGTGCCGCAACCTGGACGCGATTCCACCGTCACAGCACCTCCATGACCACGCACGATTCCCAGTAAAACCGCCAAGCCGAGGCCTCGCCCGGTAAATTTCGTGGTAAAGAATGGATCAAAAATACGCGCCACCGTTGCCTCATCCATGCCGCAGCCACTATCCTCCACCGACAATTCCAGATAGCGGCCAGGAGACAACTTCTGTCCATTGAGCTGACCGCTCGCCAGCTCCAGTTCATTGAAGTCATGCAGGCTCGTCCGGAGCGCAATCCAACCGGGACGATTCTGAATCGCCTCGGAGGCATTCGTCACCAGGTTCAGGAGCACCTGTTCCACCTGTGTCGCGTCCACTTCGATCAGCGGCAAATCGGCTTGCAGATCGTAGCGAATCTCCACCCGCTTCGGGATCGAAATGCGCAAGAGGTCCGCCATCTCTTCCACCAGGTGATTGAGATTTACCTGCCGCACCTCAAATCGTCCCCGGCCCGAATACGCCAGCATCTGCGACGTCAAATCCGCCAATCGTCGTGCCGTACGGCCAACATTGTCGAGGTGTACCTTGAGGTCGGAATGCGGCCCCGCTTTTCGCAAAGCCAGATCGTTATGACCAATGATGGTCGTCAGCAGATTGTTAAAATCATGCGCGATGCCTCCCGCCAGCACCCCGAGACTCTCCAGCTTTTGAGTCTGCCGCTGCGCCTCCTCCTGCGCCAGCCGGTCCGTAATATCATCCCCCAAACTGGTCAGCATCTGTACCTCGCCAGTCGGGCCGCGGGAAATCACGTGATTCCACATGATCTGACGAATCTTGCCTTCCCGCGTCATCAGATTCATCTGGCGACTGATCTCCTGCACCTTGCCGGATAGAACATCCCGTCGCAATTGGCGGAAGGCACGTCGCTCCTGGGGAGGCGTCAACAACTCAATGGCATCCTTCCCGATCACCTCCTCACGCGAGTAACCACACGTTTGCAAAAATCGATCATTGCAAAACAACACCCTCGCTTGGGGATCCAGAACCAAACCCAAAAGATGAATACGCTCCATCACCTCGTGAAAACGCTTTTCCGATGCCTTCACCACATCATGAGCATGACGGGCTTCTTCCAGAGCCCTCTTAAGGGCACGCTGCCGCCAAGACAAAACCGAGACGCCACAGATCACCAGGATGGTCGTGGAGCCGCCACAGATGACAATCCATTCCGGAGATTCCGTGTGCAGCACTTGATGCAATTCATCCTTCGGCCAGATCGAAAGCTGCCAGGCATCTTCTCCAAAGGGAAATTGCGCCGTTACATTGCGATCATGCTCGGATTCCGCATGCTTCCAGAACCAGTGATCACTTCCAGCATTCTTATCCTCCGGCGAGGCATACAAAACCTCCCGCTGCGAATCGCTGATGCTGAAGCCCCAATACTTCAACACCTCCTCGCCGAAGATTTGCTTGATGCCTGCGGGAAGTGGAATGGACCCCATGACCACTCCAATGGTTTTTTCCTTTTTGAATACGGGAAAGAGAATCGTCACCCCCGTTTGATTGCAAATTAAGTCCGTCCTTGAAAGAACCCGCAACCGTCCTGTTTGCACCACCTCCCGCAGCACTAGGTTCAACTCAGTCGCTTTCAAAATCCGGGCGGCCGCCGTCTTGTCGCCTTGGGGATAAAGCTGGCGCAAATTTCCCGCCGCATCGAAAAACAGAAAGCAGCAAAATTCCGGATAATCCTTTTGCAATCGTTGGCAGTAAGTGATGAATTCTCCATCGTCCACCTCTTCTGATCCCTCGTAAAAGGCAGCGGTCAGTTTCATCGCGACCACACGATTCCGCGTAAAGGATTGCACCCTTCGGGCCAGAGTCTGCGCCATGATTTCGGTATCGAGTCGAATCAGCCGATGCTCCGCCGCAATACTGCGGTGATACAAATAAAAAGTAAGCACCAAGACCGGTAAAGCGGTGACAATTAAGATCAACGCCAGTTGGAAATCGCTCCACCCAAGTCTTGTAGACTTACCCATATCCTAACTATAATTAATACCTTCTTTTACTTACTTTTTCAACCCCATTAAGCAATCTTACACTTATCGGCATTTAAGGCTTGCCTCTTGAGAGGAAAATCAATTGCTACAGAAGGGATTGCACAGACCGTCGGCTTTGTTTAGAACTGCGGGATGACTGTCGAGGAAGCCTACGCCCATTGCACCGCCCTGGCCCGCTCTCATTACGAGAACTTTCCCGTAGGCCGCCTTGTTCCCGGTCATCTCCAAAAACATGTTCACGCCGTCTATGCCTTTGCCCGTTATGCGGACGACATGGCAGACGAAGGATACGTTGACGACGGCATGCTGACGGGTTCGACGCTTCAACTCGCCCCCGGAGAACGCCTCTCCCCCGAGCAACGCCTCCTCGCGCTCGACGAGTGGCAAAGCCACCTGTCCAAACCGATCACCCGCAACACCCCCCCCACCTTCATTGCCGTCCAAGCCACGATCAATGACCTCGATTTGCCCATTAGTCTCTTCACCGATCTGATCTCCGCCTTCAAGCAAGACGTCGTCAAGCGCCGCTACGCCAATTTTGCCGAAGTGCTCGACTACTGCCGTCGCAGCGCCAATCCTGTAGGCCGCCTCGTCCTCCTGCTGCACGGCCATCGCGACTCCCATCAACATTGGATGTCGGATCAAATCTGCACCGCCCTCCAACTGGCCAATTTCTGGCAAGACGTCTCCGTCGATCTGCGCAAAGACCGCATCTACCTGCCACAAGAAGACCGCGAAGCCTTCGGGGTGACCGAGGAAGATCTGTTCGCCCACCGCACCACCCCCGGCTTCCGCCGACTCATGCGCTTTCAGGTCGACCGCACCCAATCGATCTTCGATCAGGGAGAGCCCCTTTCCGCCACCCTGCCCGGCCTACTCCAGTGGGAAATCCGCCTCACCTGGCTCGGCGGCGCCTCGATTTTACGCAAAATCGAGGACCAAAATTTCGACACCCTCACCGCCCGCCCAAAAGTCGAAAAAACCGAATTCGCCACCCTGCTCGCCCAAGCCTGGCTGAGCGCCTAATCCATGTCCGATTCCCCTTCTCCCGCCCCCTCCAGCGCCCAAATCACCGCCGCCAGCGGTTCCAATCTCGCCCTCGCCTTCTTCTCCCTCCCGCCGGAGAAACGCCGCGCGATGTCCATTTTCTACGCCTTTTGCCGCGTCATCGACGACATCGCCGATTCGGAAACACTCACACTCACCGAAAAAGCGGAGCAACTCGAGGCATGGCGGCAGGACATCAATCGCGCCTACCGCAACGAAACGCCCGTGATGCCGCTCGGCGTCGAACTCGGGGAAATCATCCACGCGCACCAAATCACCCATTCCTATCTCGAAGACATTCTCGTCGGCGTGGAAACGGATCTCACCAAGACCCGGCAGGCCACCTTCGCCGAACTGGAACGCTACTGTTACGGCGTGGCCAGCGCCGTGGGCTTGGTCAGCATCGAAATCTTTGGCTACAGCGAACCGCAGACACGCGAGTACGCCATCGCCCTCGGCATGGCCTTCCAACTCACCAACATCCTCCGCGATGTGAAAAAGGACGCCACGCTCGACCGTATCTATTTGCCACTCGACGAACTCGAAGCGTGGGGACTCGCCCAATCCGACATCATCGAATCCCGCTGGTCGCCGAAGATGCAGCAATTCCTCCGCTTCCAGCACCACCGCGCCCGCCATTATTTCGCCAAGTCCTGGCGCCTGCTCCACCCGAAGGACCGCCCCAACATGATCGCGGCGGAAGTAATGCGGGAAGTCTACAGCGGCATTCTCGACAAGATCGAACGCAAGGGATTCAACGTCTTTCACGAGGAAACCCGGCTCAATAAATTCGAAAAAATCTGGCATATCCTCGGCGCTCTCCGCCGCGAAAAGAAACGCGCGCCCATCCCGCCCGCACCGAAGAAAGTCGTCATTCTCGGCGGTGGCTATGCGGGACTCTCCGCCGCAACCCAGCTCACCCTCCGCGGTCACGCCGTGACCGTACTCGAAAGCCGCAACCTGTTCGGCGGTCGCGCTCACAGCTTTATCGAACCCCGCACCGAGGAAGAAACCGACAATGCGCAGCACGTTCTGATGGGATGCTACCATCAATCGCGCGCCCTGCTCGACACCCTCGGCGTCAGCGACCGGCTTCTCGTCCCCAACTCGCTTGATGTTCCCTACGTCAGCAATCGCGGCTCCAGCGAACTCAAAGCTCCCGCCCTTCCCGCTCCCTGGCACCTGCTCTTCGCCCTGATCGGCTTCAAGGAACTCTCCTGGGCCGATCGCTGGTCCGCGGCGCGACTTTCCATTCGCCTGCAGCTTGGGCAAAAGCCATTCGCGACGGAAACGGTCGCCGCCTGGCTGGAACGCTGGAAGCAAACTCCAAACTCCATTCGAGCGATCTGGGAACCGCTCTGCCTTGCCGCCTTGAACGAACCGATTGCCACCGCAACCGCGACACTCTTCGCCACGGTCATTTCCCGCGCCTTGTTGGGCTCGGCGGACGACTCGAAAATTTTGATCTCCAAGGTCGGCTTGAGCCAGCTCTTCGCCCCACAAGTCGAGCAATTGCTGCATCTCTGCGGCGCGAAAATCGAACGCAACAAAGTCGTCAGCCGATTCCATTTCGACGGATCGCGCCTCGCCTGGGTGGAAACCCAGGACGGCGCCGTCTATGAAGCGGATCATTTCCTCTCCGCACTCCCGTGGAACGCCCTGCGCGGCTTACTCCCGGCCGACAGCACCCTCGCCACTCAATGCCGCGCGATCAAGGACGCTCCGATTGTCAGCGTGCAACTCTGGCTGGATCGCCTGATCATGGATCGCCCTTTTATTGGCTTTCTGGATTCCCCCTTGCACTGGATTTTCAGCAGCAGCCATATTCACGGCCCCCAACCCGATGCCAAGAATGGCTATCGCTACGCCCTGATCGTCAGCGGAGCCACGGATCTCATCGACATGCCGAGCGACCAGATTGAAGCGCTGGCTCTGCGCGAACTGCATCGTCTTCTGCCCCTCAGCCACGGCACGCGCGTCCTGCACCGGCTCATCTACAAATCCCGCGCCGCCACCTTCGCCACCACGCCTGAAATGGAGCCGCTCCGCCCCAGCACAGCAACCGCGTGGTCGAATCTCTGGCTGGCGGGGGACTGGACCAATACCGGACTCCCCGCCACGATTGAAGGCGCCATTGCCAGCGGCTGCACTGCAGCCATGGTGATAGATCAGGCTTAAGCTTACCGGCGGCGGCAGAAACAACCCGTCACGTGATCATCCACGAGACCGACCGCCTGCATCCACGCATAGATAATCACTGGCCCGACGAATTTGAAGCCCCGTTTTTTCAGCGCCGCAGAAATCTCTTCGGATAAGGCCGTCTTGGCTGGAATTTGCCCCGGCTGTGTCCAGTGGTTGCGGATCGGCTTGCCACCCACCATGCCCCAGATGAACTCGGAAAAATCCTCCCCGTTCTTCTGCATTTCCAGATAGGCCTTGGCATTGCCGATGGTCGCCTCGATCTTGGCGCGGGAGCGGATGATGTCCGCATTGGCAACCAACCGCTCCACATCCTTCGGGCCGAATTTCGCCACCACCTTGGGATCAAACCCCTTGAAGGCTTTGCGAAACCCCTCGCGCTTGCGCAGGATGATCAACCACGATAATCCTGCCTGGAAACCATCCAGCATGAGCTTCTCCCAGAGCGCTCGGCTGTCTCGCTCCGGCACTCCCCATTCCGCATCATGATAAGCCTGCAACAGCGGATCGTGAGTCGCCCACGTGCACCGCACCACAGTCTTTGGTTTTTTCATGAGAACAGTCCGGGGAGTATCACCATCACACCGCCTTCAAATGCCAGATCTGGCTGAAGAAATCGCACGTCGGCATCGTGATCGAAAGACCACACTGCATGAGCAAATCGCCACGATACACTTCCTCCGTACCGACCACGCGATACGACCGCTTCGGATCAAGTCCGCGCAACGTAACGTAATCGATGCCACAGCTCGGCTGGCAAAGAATCGTGACATGCGTCGCGACCGCTTCACTCTGGTCAGCCGCCACCACAATCCAGGCACTTTCATTCGAGGTGAACGGACTCTTCAGTCGATAGAGATCCCCATTCATCAGCAACCCCCGCACCTGTTTGTAAAACTTCACCTGTTCGATGGCCTCCGCGCGATCCTCTGCGCTCACCGCCGAGAGATCCATCTCGTAACCAAACGCCCCCGTCATCGCCACATGCCCACGCGTACGGAACGGCGTGACGCGCCCCACCTGATGATTCGGCACCACCGACACGTGCGCCGCCATAGTGCTTAACGGATAGGCCAGGCTCGTGCCATATTGAATGCGCAGACGGCTGATCGCGTCCGAATTATCACTCGTCCATATTTGCGGCATGTAATAGAGAATGCCCGCATCGAAACGTCCGCCACCACCCGAGCAACCCTCGAACAGGATGTGCGGAAATTCCTTCGTGAAATATTCCATCATCGAATAAAGGCCCAACACATAACGATGCGCCGTTTCCTGCTGCCGTTCGGGCGGAAGCGCGGCGGAACCGCACTCCGTCATATGCCGGTTCATATCCCACTTCACATACGAGATCGGCGCTTCACGCAAGATTTTACTGATACTGCGCTGGATCTCCTCCCGCACCTCGGGACGCGAGATATCCAAAATATACTGCGAGCGGCCTTCCGTCCGTTGACGGCCTGGCACATGCACGCACCAATCCGGGTGCGCCCGGTAGAGGTCACTGTCCGGGGAAATCATTTCCGGTTCGAACCACAGGCCAAACTTCATCCCCTGTCCATTGACCCGCTTCCCAAGATCCGTCAATCCATTCGGCAGCTTGTTGCGATCAACCACCCAATCGCCCAGCGACGTGCGGTCATCATTGCGGCGGCCAAACCAGCCATCATCCAGAACAAACAACTCGAGTCCAATATCCGCCCCCGCCTTCGCGATACGCTCCAGCTTCTCCGCATCAAAATCAAAATAGGTCGCTTCCCAGTTATTCACCAAAATCGGCCGCTCCTTGTCCTTCCACTCCCCGTGCAAGAGATGAGCACGGTAGAAGCGGTGCAACTGGCGCGACATCTCGCCCAAGCCGTTCGGCGAGAAAACCAGCACTGCCTCCGGCGTCTGGAACGTCGCTCCCGAGTCGAGCTGCCAGTCGAAATCAAACGGGTTGATCCCGATCTGCGCGCGCACGCAGTCATGCGAATCCCGCTCCACCGTCGCGATAAAGTTGCCGCTGTAAATGAGATTGAAGCCGTACACATTGCCATGCTCTTCGTTCGCGCCGAGCTCAGTCAGCGCAAAGAAAGGATTCTGTTGGTGACTGCTAACTCCACGCTTGCTGTCGACCGACTGGATACCGCGGCGCAACGGCGTGACAATGACATCGCGCTCACGAGCCCACGCCCCACTCAGTTGCAGAAAATGATAATTCGCATACGAAGAGGTAAAATCGACCGAGCTGGACAACGCGCGACGGATGTTCAGCGAATCCTTGCCCCGATTCACAAAACGCGTTGACCGCGTCAGTACCGGATAGGCGGCAAACACCGAATACAGCACCTCCACCGACAACCCCAATTTCGCATCCTCCAGCACCAACACCAGCGTCTCCGCATCCTCCGACTTGTTGGTGAACGTGGCGGGAAGTCCTTCCAGCGCCGGCTTGCCGCTCTCGATGCGATGCGACTTGTAACGCAGATCCAGAATCCGCGATCCATCCACCGGCTGGTACACCTCCACCGCTGGCTGGCGATAATCCGATGTACCGTAAACGGGACACTCCTGCGGCGCGCCATCAAGACTGAACAAACGATCCCCCGGCACCACATTCGGCCCGAACGACCGATCACGCCGCACCACGAGACCGTCGACACTTTGCGGCGCTACCGTCGCCCCCCAATGCATGTGAAGGGGGAACCCCAACTCATGGATTTTGATGACATAGGTGGAATTCGCCGCCTGAAGAAAGAACGTCTTTGACTCCGAAAGATAAGTAATCAGCTTGCTCATAAAGTGGTGGACTCCACGTATGGCAGGCCGCGCTTAATTGAAAAGACCGATTTTAAGCCGAGCTATTTAAGCTATGGACTTACCCCGCTCCTCAAGCCACCAAAGCCCCCCCCTGTTTGACAAGGCGGGAAACAGGCTTACATTACTAATTGAAAGACCCGAGTGTGAAAGTCTGACGAGCTACCCTGAGGTAGGCTTCAGGCCAGTTTCCACCGGGTCTTTCCTTTTTCACAAGCGCGACACGAAGATCCCGCTAAAGGGGAAAGGGAGAGCCGCTTATCGGATTTGAACCGATGACCCGCTCATTACGAATGAGCTGCTCTACCACTGAGCTAAAGCGGCATTACTTGTCCAAGTCATTCTCGTCGAGAAAACCGGTAAGCGGATGACGTATGGTTGACACTAGAGTAGAAGTGGGGGCGTTCAAGAAAAAATGCGTCGAATTGATTGTTTAGGACGGGATATCGGTCCGTTTCCCACATCCCCCTCTCCGCCGACAATCAAAAGAGCTTGGCGCCAAAACCTAAACACACACTCTCCCAAGCTGCTAGGACACCTCAATCAGGCGCGAGGCCTGCGAAATGGATGGGCGGCGTTTCCGTAAACGTCGGCTGCCCTGCTGTTCTTTCTTCAGTGGCCGCACGTGAATCGTCAAATGCTGTGTCGGCAAACGAGGTGTGTTTGCCGTGATGCGGATGATTCCGGCACGACGTGCCGCCCTCACATACAGGGCCCCCCGTCCTCCCGGCAACGGAAAGGGATTGTCCCCCACAAGCTGGCCGGGACCTTGACACATCACGGTTACGGGCTGCGACGCATAGGGCAGCAGGTTACCGTGGGCATCCGTGATGCGCAATGAAAGCCGGGTCATGTCGGCGCCATCCGCCCACAATTCCACATCGTCTGCCGCGAAGTGCAGTTGCGCGGGCACGCCGTCCGCCGCGACCAATCGCTCCGCCACCATCCGGTCACCGATATAACCGATCAAGCGCAAGGGCTGCCAATGGGATCCCCAGAGGCTGCCCAGTCCTTGAATGAGAAAGGGGGCATGTGGCAAGTGCGGATACTGGGCCTTGTCGGGCCATGCGGTGGTGCGTAATTCGGCCCCGACATAGACCTCGATTTTCTCGACATTGCTGAACACGACAAGCTGCTCGGGAGTGTCGCCATTTTTATCCCCCATTTTCCAATAACTGGCCGGTTCCAGGATAACGCGCTTTTCCGGGGCCACCTGCGAGGCATAAAAATGGGCGGCAAATTTCGGTTGCCGAAAGATATCCATCACGCCGTGGTAGCAAATCCGGTCGCCCGACCCGAAACCGGCATGGGTATTGTAATCGAAAGCGCACCAGCCGATTCCCCCCGCAGACTTCATGCCGCCAATGAGGCTGTGCGCGCGGGCATGGCGCAAGGCGTGCTGTTGCACTCGCTCCTCCTGGTCAAACGACTTGGTCGGGAACATATGGCCGCCAAATTCTGTATTGAGGTATCGTGCCGCCGCCGGGGGTTTCAAGTCATAGCCGAAGTCGTTCATCGTATAGACGTCCTCGAGTAATTCACTGTCCCAGATACAGCGAATACCACCCGTCGCGCGCGTGGGATCGAGCTGCCTCGCCAGCGCATTGGTACGCGAGTAGAGCTCATGATGATCGGGTGATTCGTTGATGCGCACTCCCCACAGAATGATCGAGGGGTGATTGCGGTCGCGACGGATCATCGCCTCCACATCACGGATCACCAGCTCCTGCCACGCGGCGTCGCCGATATGCTGCCAGCCCGGAATCTCTTCCAGCACCAACAAGCCCAACTCGTCGCAGCGGTCGAGGAAATGGCGGGATTGCGGATAGTGGCTTGTGCGAACCACGTTGCAGTCGAGCTCGTGCTTGAGGATATCCGCATCGCGCCGCTGCAAGCGGGCAGGAGCCGCCGCCCCGATGTAGGGGAACGTCTGGTGGCGATTCAACCCGCGCAGCTTGAGCGTCCGTCCGTTCAAGTAGAACGCACCGTCCTCGCGAAACTCCGCCTGACGAAAACCAAACCGCGTGGAGAAAGAATCCCCATTACCGAGCGTGGCCCGGATTTCATAGAGACAGGGGTTATCAATATCCCAGAGCTGAATGCCAGCCAGCGATTCCAATGTGACCGTCGTCTGCCCTGTCGCCTTCGCCTCGACGGAAACAGGACAGTCGACCTGGCGGCAAACTTCGCCATTCAGATGGCACAGTTGCACGGCCAGAGTGGTGTGATGGCGTTGATCGCCGTGGTTCTTCAACCACACATCCACCTCCAGCCGCTTACCGCAGGAAAGCAGATCGCGGGGACGAACAAAAAGCTCGTCAATATGCAATGGATCGACCGCGCGCAGATGCACATCCCGGTAGATCCCCCCAAAGGTCAGAAAATCCACCGTCCCACCAAATGGCGGAATGTCGGGTCTCTCGGTGGAATCCACACGCACCTCGATCTGGTTTTCCTCCCCAAAGTGCAGGAATGCCGTGATGTCATGGGAAAACGGCGTATACCCCCCGCGATGCTCCGGGCCGGCTGGTTGCCCGTTGACGTAAAGCGTCGCCGCCGTCATCACCCCTTCAAAATCCAGTAAAATCCGGTGCGACCGGAGAGACTCAGCTACAGTAATTGATTTGCGGTACCAGCTCACAAAGCAAAATTCCCGCTCCGAAAAATTATGGTAGGGCAACTCCACGTTAGTATGCGGCAAACTTACCCGAACAGGAACCGTCTCGTCCCTTTGCGACCGCGTCCATACGCCGCAGTCATACGGAAAATAGTCCCAATCCAAATTCAGATTTTGTGTCAGGCGTTGCATAATGGACGGGTTCTCATTTGGATTCCGACTGCACTTGCAACTCAAAGTAAGGTGTGGGGCCATTGGCAAGCCTGGCTGTATCCACCAAAGCCGTCGCCGTGCGACCAGAGATGGCCAGCGGGATTTCCTCGCGCCGCTGCCCGTTGGCGCTCAAGGCCCATAATTTCAATTTACCCGCTTGCGCGTGAGTCAGGCTGAACTGCACCTTGGCGACGCGGAGCAATACCGGAAAGGTTCCGAGATTGACCAATTTCAGGCGCTTTTCGTTTTCGAAAGTCATTCCGCTATTGAGAGCATCCGAACCCACAATCACGAGCAAACGGTCACTCTCCGCAATGGACTGCGCTGTCAGAGACCCGACAAAAAACGTGGCTTCCGCGCCCAGATTGCGCACCGTTGCCACTCCCAGCTTTTGCTCGGGTGCCCCTTGCGGCAAACTCACACCAAGACTCCTGGGGGTAACAACTCGAATCTGCCGCTTCTTCTCATCCAGCAAAATCTGGCGCGTATCGCTCTCATAAATTCCTCGGGCAATATCCGTGACATTGTCCGGCCCGATGATCCCCTTCTCACGCAACTGCGCCACCCAGATGGCCAAATCCGCAGCCGATCCTCTCTGCCCCTCCAGAATCTCCTGCACCCCGTCGCGCGTGGTCACACGGTCCCCCTCATTTGGAGTGAGACTCCAATCCGCCCGATACGTCCCACGCTTGGCCGCATCCGGCCAGGCAGCAATTCGCACCCCCAGCCGCGACAGCAACGCCAGTCGCGTAAGGGAGCCAGAGAGGGCGTCTTGCAAGGACAGCTTCTCCGGCAAAGTCGCGGGATCGACATTGACCTCAATGGTATGCGCCGACTCCTGAACATCGCCACGGCGGTAAAACAAGGCCGACATGTATTCGGACGCACGCAATGGTGGATCATTGAAAATAGCAAATGATTTGATCGGCGAGCGGCTGCCGAGACTCACCGGATGGGCAAACTGGGTGATAAACTGCCAGCCTTGCAAGGAAGCATACGAGGGCAGCGTCAAGCCCGCCTCATGCCGCCACGGATTCCAGAACACATGCCCCCATTCGGAACAGAAAAAGGGGCGACCCAATTGCCGAGTCCCCGCCATGAACTGGTAGTACCCCACGCCTCCCGCGGTCGAACTCCCCCCCTGAATGGTAGAGCCCGGCGTAATGTAATTCGTCGGATGGTCATGATAAGCATGACTATCCACCAAGGGCATCACATCCCGCGCCAACGAGGTTTGCAGCGCATAACCATTGTTGTACTCAATAAGCGGCACCTTAACGCCGATTTCCCGGATTGTCTTCGACATCCACAACGCGGTTTCACGTTCGACATCGGTGAAGAAGAGTTGCAAATCGCGCGAATCCGGCCCCCGGCCATCGAAGCGCGGCCACCCCACCGTCTCCAGCGTCTGTCCCGAGCGCAGATAGGAAACCGACGCATCCCCTTCCCGCCGCGTCCAGGCCTCCTTAAGCTTCTCCGTCGTGCCGTAGCGTTTTTTCAGCCACACACGGAAAACCTCCACCATCCCCGGCGTCACGCTGTTGGCGAAATACATCTTGAAGTTCAATCCCGATTCATTGCGCAACTGCACCACAAAAACCTGCGGCTCGTCCTTCAATGCCACACCGGTGTAAGGATTAACGTGCTCGAAAAAACGCTTCACACCTTCCTTCCAATGCGCACGCGCCGCCTCGTCATAGTACATCCTCGTCGACAAGTTTTTGGCATTCGCCTCCTTGCTCCACGGATCGCTCATCGCATAGTAGCTCGAAGGCGCCGTGGACGCGTCGATGTAGAGATAAACTCCGCGCTTCTTCAGCACCGCCGTGAAGTAATCCCAGCTATCGAGCCGCTCCGGATTCATCACCAAGTCCTCCTTGCTGCCATGCATCAACGCCAAGTCGAGGAAGTGGGGACGACAGGCATTGTAACCACCACGCACCAATTGGTCCGCATAACGCTCGCACTCCTCCTTGCTCAACATGTCCGATACCGGGACGGTATTCTTGTTCGGAGTCGCCGAGGAGCAACGAAAGCGCACCACCACATCCGGCTTCTTCTCAAAGACGAGATCACCCTTTTCATTGATCCGGGCAAAACCATCCGCCCCAGCCTCGCGCACAGGGGGAAAGACAGAGGAGAGATCGAGAGCCGAACCCGCCAGCACTTCCAAGTCGCCCTGATCGGCCACCTTCCACACCTCATTGGCCACCACAGTCCAGGTGGAAGACTGACCCGGGGCCGCCGCGGCCGATTCCGCGCGCATCGCGCCCGGCGTCAACGTGCTGGAAAGAAGACCAAGAACAAAACAACGACCCAGAAAAAAGGAATTCATCACAATCTCAATTTGGCAGGATTACTCCTCGTTCTTGAACGAGAACGTGGCTTCGCAAACATCCTTCATACCGGCGCGAAGAGAATACGCCGCCTTCCACTCCCGCCGTGGAGAAAGATCAACGCGCAAGTAATCCCCCTTCCACGAACGACCATCGAGGACGCTCAACTGCGAATCGTCCGCAGGAATAATCACCAGCTTCTGCTTGCCTTTGGTAATCGTCACCCGGCGCGAACCATACGAGCGAATATCCAACGCCGTCGGGCCCACCGTGTACGTCTTTTCCAGCCCCTTGGACTCCTCCGTCACAATCGTGGCATCGCCATACTGCGAAACTGGTAGCAGCAGCGAAAAGAAAGGCACTTCCGTCCACTCCCCATCCGTACTGGCGATCGTCTCCATGCGCACCGAAAGGACTCCGTCACTTTCCTTTTTATACCGGAGCTTGAATTCCACCTCCGGAGTATTGGGATCGCCCTTGTGCACCAAGACACCCTCCACCGCCACCTCACCGGAACCACTCTCGCATTTAACCTTGTTCCCCAGCACGCTGCCCCAGCCTTGGTACATACCGAAAGACTGGTTCTTCTTGCGCCCACCCAGGCTACCCTTGCCACTCAGGAGCGCACTACGCGACGTGATGCTCTCAATCGCCCCGTAATTATCAAACACGGCAATGAGATCGGGCGAAAGTCGCAACTCTTCAGCTTCCGCAGCCCTGGCCGGCAGCCCAGGGCAGACAATCAAGAACAAGAGTGGCAGCGCGAAACGAAGGACATGTTTTCGGATGGTGTGCATAAGGATGAAATTAAAGCGTCAAAGTTTGGTACGATGGACCCACATTCAAAGTTAGTTACCACTCCAAAAGGGGGATAAATTGGCGTCGGAATAATCCTTGTCAGGAGGAATCTCCTTGTACGACATCCAACTCACGTGCCCGTCATAAAAAAGGACATTGGATCCGCCGCGGTGCGGGATCAACCCAAAGGCATTATGATAAGCCCACTGATTGCCTCCATTTTCATGCATCTCCAGCACCAACGCCGTATTGGCCGGACTTTTAATCTGCCCCATACGCATCGGGGTGCTGGCAACTCCATAGAGCGTGCGCGATGGAGCGTTATTCATCGCGTACGACAGGCGATTCGCCACATTGTAGCTCAGCGGCACCGCAATCTCCTTGAATTTGCCCTTGGGGTAGCGCTTGGTGACGGGGCAATGGAAAAGATTCTTGTCCGCCCCCACATTCCCCTGCACATCATTTTCCGGATACTGGAAGCTCGACGCTTTATAACCCACGTAAGTCCAAATAGCCGACGACCAGAAAGCACCCTGGTACAAGCTCGCTTTCGCCGGGTCGTTATCGATGGGGAAAACCCCTTCGTTATCGGAAGCATAAAGCATCAGACCGCTGCCGATCTGACGCAGGTTGGAGGCGCATACCCCCTGCTTGACCGAATCCATGGAGCGCTTGATTCCCGGCACTCCCAAGGCGACCAGCACCGCCACAATGACCAGCACCACCAAGATCTCCACCAAGGTAAAGGCCCTTGGTCCGCCTCGGGATAGTCGCTGCATGGTCACACTCGTCCACATACACATCGGATAAATTCGGGCTCTCTTCAGCATTCATTCCACACCCAGGAGTGTGGCTTCGAGCGTAAGAATCGCATCGAATTTTAAATTTGTCAACAGTGTTTAATAAATAACCGCGCCAGCTGCGTTTCCGATCATTTTTCCTTTATGCCGTCCTGCTCGCGGAAGTGAGACCCGCTAGCCCCTGTCTTTCCATTCCTTCACCAGGCTGTCCGATTCCGGCTCCTCCTTGGTGGCGCGTTTTTTCCAACCGCGCAAGGCGATCCGTGCCTGCAAGTGCTGATCAAAGGCCCATAAGGCCGCCCCCACCGCGTCGGTGCGGTCGCCCAGAATGGCAGCGGACACGGGTGGGTTGGCATCTTTCACAAAACTGGCGTGGGCAACGTAGCCTTCCTGCAATACAGCGTTCGTTTCCTCAATGGCGAGCGCCAGAATTTCCGGATTCCAGCCATTGAGGATGATCCGGTCAAACGGCAGGATAAGGCAGACATTGCGGATGACCAGCGCGAGCTTGCCCAACCCGCGTTTGATAAGCTTGCGTACCTCTTCGTCCCCTTTCGTCCACCGGTCAAACAACTCCTGCGTCTCCGCACGCTCGACCTCGGCTGTTGGCTTGGGACGGGTGCCGGGAACAAAACCATGCAGGCGATCATTCCAGGCTTCCACGCTCGCCGACTGCGCCAGTGCTCCCGGCAGCAGGGCTGGCGCTTCGCGTGGCGTTTGGGGGGCCTGCACGCGCCCCAGCCAGGCGCACCAGACGCTCGAACCACGAAAGAGTTTGCCTTGCAGCATGAGGCTAAAACCGAGCCGGTCCCGCACGTAAAGCAGCGTAGGACGCGGGGGCAATGACCGGTTGCACCAGCGCTCGGAAATCAATCCCGTTTCCGTGTCGTGCACAAGCCAGACCGGCGCCTGAAATTTGCGGACCAGCTGCTGGCGGAATGCGTCCGCCTGCTCAGGAGAATCAAAGTCATTAACGACCTCAATCCGGCCGCTCTCGTAATCAAAGTTGCCGCTAAAACTCATCCCGATACCGCGCAACTTTCCTTGCGACACCACGCTGAGCATCCGGGCAATAGCCTGAAAGAGCGGCGCAAAATAGGAAGCCTTCTTCGGCGCTCCCCAGAAGGTGATGGGCACGCGGGTGAAGTCGAGCACCTTGTTCTGGAGGTTGACGAGGGCCAACTCCACTTCCAAATGTTTGACCGATACGCCAAGCGCAAAACCCGCATTGGGTGCCAGCCGCGCCGCGCTCGAGGGACGTCCCGGCCCGCACTGTTCGATTTTGACAAACTCGATCAGTCCCGCGCGTTTCAACGCGGCAAAGCATTTATTGACACCCATCAGGGACAGCCCCAGTCGCTTCGAAAGTTGCTGATGCGTCATGGCATCATTCTCACGTAAAAGCTGAATGATGATACTCTGAGTGTCGTTCATATAAAGTGGCAAGGCCTTGAAAAAGACAGTGTTCCGTCCCTCTCACAACGGCCACCTTAGCGTGAGCTATAAAAATCTCACGCCCTAATTTCGAGCCCCGCCAGCGACATCCCTCCAACATGCGAGCCCTCCCCGGCTCTCATGTTCTGAAATCTACTGGATCGTTGTCACCGTAAACGTATCGACCGAATTCCAATTTGATGAGGCCGTATCCAGATACAAACCGAAGGCCGTAATGGCGCCACTCAGATTCGACGAGGCTGTTGTCGTCAAGGCCTGCGCATTGGCATTGTACGGATTGGTTCCCGTCCCCAACACCAACCAGTTCGCCGCGTCTGTCGTATAAGTGAATGTCTTTTGCCCCGCCGTCGGCGCGTAGAATTTTTCCACGGACAAATACCAAATCCCCGCCACCCGGATCAGCACGCGCGTGTAATCCGTCGCCGCCTGCTGATACCAACTGAACTGCAGCACCCTGCTGGCCCCAGGATCAAGCGCCACCGCATCGGTGTAGAGGGAAATCTGATTCTTGCCCCCGCCTGACGTGGTATACATACCGTTGGTCAGGCTCCGGGCTGGAACAGGCAACGCCGCGCCGATATTGCCGGACGTCGTGGTGAGTCCCGTCCCCGGGTTCAACCCAACGCCCATCCAACCCGCACCCGGATTCCAGTTCCACGTCGTAAAATAGGATTTCCAGTCCATCCCCTGGCTTGCCAATGTCACGTAGCCGCCGGAGGCATTGCCGAACACTTGCTGGTAGATGACCACCGGTTGCACATACTCCACTTCAAAGGCAAAGCCGCTGGCGGTATTAAAATCGACCGCAACCACCTTCCCCAGTGGACCACAAGCCTACGTCCAGTACGACAACCTCACCCTCTACAGCGTTCCGAGCACTGTCACCACACTGACCGCCTCAACAGCCAACGCAACACACTCCGGTCAAATCTCCCTCGCATGGAATCCAGTCGCCACCGCGACAGCCTATCTCATCGAGCGCGCCCCAAGTGCCGGCGGTCCCTACAGCCAAATCGGGGAAACCAGCACCACGACCTTCTTTGATAACGAGCTCCTCGCTGGACAAACCTACTTCTACCGAGTTAAGGCATCCAATCCCGTCTACACAGCCGCTAGCTACAGCCCAATTTCCTCCGCCAGCCCCTATCTTCCAGCCAACGTGAACGGCTGGCGCTACACCTACTTTAGTACGGAACAGAATAGCGGTTCTTCCGCTGATATGGCGGACCCCGACGATGACGGCATTCCGAATCTCCTTGAATACGCCCTCGGCCTCTCCCCGCTAGTCTCCAACACTCCCACCACTCGACCACACACCCAGATACAAACTGTCGACAACGCCAGCACACTTACCTTTACCTTCACACGCAATACCGCTGCCACCGACACCCAACTCACCGTCGAAACCACCAGCACACTTTCCGGCATGTGGAGCCAAATGAATCCTTTGCTCCCGGACAATCAAGTCAGCGTCGAGAACAACACGCCCGCTTCCGGTATCCAAACCATCACCGTCAAGGATACCCACCCCATCAGCAACGCCAACCAACGCTATATGCGTCTGCGCGTCACAAAGCCTTGAAACCACACGGCCAGTCCCTGCCGCCAATCAAAAGAGAATGACGTCAAGCACTGATGCTTTGCAGTATCGCCCGTGGCCATGACGCACATCGCTTCTTCGCCTCATCAGTTGAGCTTCCGATTGATCATCCCAAGACTGCCGCGGGATCGCACCAGCGCACTGAAAGGAGAACTTGCATCAGCCATCAACAGACTGGCTGCAAATACTTTCGTACCGAACAAAAATCTACACCCTGAAAAAAACGACGGAGCGGCCTTACCTATGACTCAGGCCGCACCGCTCTGACTTTTTGACCGAATCGCGGAAGCTCTATAAAATGCGCTGCTTGCGGCGCAAGGCCAGTCCAAGCCATCCCGTGGCACACACACTTAACAGCAATGTCGTCCCCGGCTCTGGAACAGCCGTCACCGCAAAAGTATCGACCGAGTTCCAACTCGCCGAAGTGGTATCCATATACAAACCAAATGCCGTGATGGAGCCACTCAAGTCCGATGAAGCAAGCGTTGTCAATGTCTGCACACTAGCATTGTATGGATTGCTACTAGTACCCAGCACCAGCCAATTCGCCGCATCCGTAGTATAGGTAAAGGTCTCCTGAGTTGTCGTTGGCGCGTAGAATTTTTCCACCGACAAATACCAAGTTCCCGCTACACGCACCAAAACACGCGTATAATCCGTGGGAGAGAGCTGATACCAGCTAAACTGCAGCCCCCCGTATGAAGTCGGATCGAGTGTCAGCGTATCCGTGTAAAGCGAGATCTGGTTGGAACCTCCTGCAGACGTGGTGTACATGCCATTCGTCAGACTCGTTGGCGTGACAGGCAACGCCGCACCGATATTAAGACTCGAAGTCGTCAACCCCGCACCAGGATTCAAACCCAGCCCCCCCCACCCGGCACCCGGATTCCAATTCCACGTGGTGAAATAGGATTTCCAGTCAATCCCCTGGCTGGCCAACGTGACATAGCTACCCGATGAATTACCGAATACTTGCTGATAGATAACCTGAGCTTGCGCCGTACAACTCGCAAAAACCAGGACACAGAGGATTGCCACTCCCCGGCTCCACGCACGAGGACGATTAAACGGAATTGATTTCATAGGAATCTGGATCGCCTTTCTTTTTAAACTTTCTTTAATAAATCTATCGAACCCCTAAAAATCGTCAAGCTGTTTTTTGTCGTATTGGATTCTCGACTCGATCGAGAATCAAAAGAATCTGGCGCCTAAAGGAGACAAGAAGAACGTAGCCGTGTTCTCGCCTCAACCCTTCGATCGCACCGCCCCCTCAAAAGAACTCCCTTAAGAGATTTCCAGTTTCCCAGTACCGTCGCACCGGATGAGTTTGATGCCTACCTCCAGCCCTGAAGCTCCGGGGAATTTATTTACCGGAAAACCAATCATCTGATCGGAATGGCGGCGCTGGCAGCCCCTCTTCGTTAAACAAGGTGGCAGTTGGATAATCTCGATAACAGTAGCGAACCGCTATTGGTGTGGGAACTTGCGGGCAGGTCACGAGCACCCCTCCCTCCACAATTTCAGCGGTCGCGGGATAGAATTTTAGATCGCTACCACAGAGTTCAAAAGCGGTTCCATCCGTTTTCGGCGGCAGCAGAACTGTTTTTTTGCCACCACTATCAAGCTTTATCAACATGCCACTATCTTGCGCAGACGCAGAGAGAAAAATCGGTCCGCTCGAAACGATATTCTCTCCGAAAATTCTTTTTCGTGCCGTCAGGGCCAGCCTTTTTCCAACATCCTGTTTGTTTGCCGGATGAATATTGTCACGCTCTCCCAGTCCTATCGTCACAACAAAGTCAGCCATGCCTAACTCGATTACCGAAGCTTGCGCTTCTCGCAGTTGAGCCCACACAATTCCCCGGCCATCTCCACCGCGAAGGTCGGGAAGTTGCACGACCAGAACTGGCAGTTGCGGTGATTTCCAGCGTGAGCGCCAATCGGCAATCAGGGCATGCAGTTGCTTGCGATACTCCAGCGGATACTGCCAATTCGCTTCTCCCTGATACCAAAGAATACCCTTGAGTGCGAATGGTGAGAGCGGAGCCATCATGGCATTGAACGCTCCAGACGGCGTATTCCGATCGTCTGGACCGCCGCCGGGCGGATTGGGTTTGGCCTCTGTGAAAGGAGTGCGCGCAGCTTCGGCGGACTGCTTCTTGTTGTTCCATGCTGCAAGTAGCTTATCAAATTCCGCTTTTTTGACGGGGTAATCGGCCACTATTTTGCTCCACCGTTCGCTCACCACACGAAACGCGGGATCGCTCGCCAGAGCTTCCGCGCCAAGCCAGGTGTGAATGGCCGTTCCGCCCCACGTGCAATTGATCAATCCCTGCGGCTGGTGATTATTCTGATAAAGTTCGCGCGCAAAAAAATAACCGACTGCAGTAAATTCCGCACAGTTCTCCGGCGCACACACGACCCAGTTGCCGGCGGTCGATTGAACGGGTTTAGCGGAAACCTTCGGTGGAATTTTAAAATGTCGGATGAGAGGAAATCGCGCCGCAGCCATCTCTTGTTCCGCATTAAGCGCCTTCTTCAAAGTGAACTCCATGTTGGATTGCCCACCGCAGAGCCAAACGTCCCCCGTGACAACGTCGCGACTGGTGACTTTCCCCGAGCCATCTTGAAACACCAACTCACCTTGCTTACCTCCCTCGAAAGGTCCGATTTGAAGTCGCCAGTGTCCGGTGCCATCAGCCTCAGTCGTCGCGGTGGCCTCATTGTATGAGACCGTGATTTTATCTCCGGGATTGGCCGTGCCCCAGATGGGTAAGGGCGTGTCTCGCTGCAAAACGGCGTGATCTCCAAACAACGCATCCGGCACCGGCACGGCCGAGACGTTGATCAGACCCAAAAGCAGCGCCGCTGCCCATCGACTACTTTTCGCGACCATGAGCATTCACTCGTGACGGTATTACTTCGCCTCCACGCGCGCAGCCGACTTATTCACCAGGCGGCACGCGACAAGTATTCCCCCGCTCAGGAGAAGCAAGTCGGAGAGTTTGGCTTCCGGTATGGCCGCGACCTGAATGCCTTGAAGCGTAGAGAGGTCCAAGGCCCCACTGGCATCCGTTGTGGATCCATAGATTTGAATGTTGTCCAAGCTGGCGTTGACAAGCGCGCGATTATTGGCCGAAGTGCCGCTATTGAAAGAGTTCGCCAGCGCGATGACATCCAAATCGGTGGGAGTAACATAACCCGCGAGGGAACCTTGCGCGCCGCTGGCATTGGCTACTTGCGAAGCGCTGGCCGAGGTGGAGCCGACATAGAATTTTACGCCACTATTCAGATTGGATACAGTCGTGTCGACCGTGACGGCAAAGAAAACCCATGATCCTGCGCTATTAAACTGGGAAGTGGCACTGGAATTAACCAAGGCCAAAGACGTCCCAGTTGTACCCGCCTGAAGCGCCAAAGCCGAGTTGCCCGAACTCGAGCCGAAATAGAGTTGCAGGAAGTCTCCGGAAGAAGTATTGCCAATCGCTAGGATGCGCCCACTGGGATTAGTCGCCGCAGCGTTGTACCAGCCCGTAATCGTATAGGACTTGAGATTCGCAAAAATACTGGAAGCTCCGGTAGCCTTGGCCACATTGCCATAGTTGCTGGCAGCGGCAGCCGTGTTCAGCGCGTAGCCAGTTCCACCCACCCCGGGAGAAAGAAATGTGGTCCCTGACATGGTCAGCGCCAGACCGGAGGAACTGCTGTCCATCGTCGTCGTTCCACTTCCCTCACTAAATGAATACGACGCAAGAAGCGCAGCTTCGCCCCGATTCGTACCGATGATAAGGAGGAAACTTACACACCCAGCGAATAGGACAATAATATGTTTCATGAAATGTATTCTTTTACTTTTTCGCAAAAATGTCAATAGTGTTATTCATGCCACTCTATTCCTCGCTTAAATTCAGACTCACCGCCTTCCTGCTCTCACTCCTATTATCAAGCAGTCCAGCTCAGGAATGGCGCAGTGTGGAGCAACTGCCCGTGGATCGTTTTGACCTGTACCGCGCGGGCGGATTGCCTCCTTATCCTTGGCGTGAAATGGGAAAGATCGGTCCAGGAGTCGCGCTCTCTCTTCATCCGGATGGGGAGTCCGATTTTGTCAGAAACAAAACCAGCGGGAAGGGACTCGTTCTTCAAACCCAGAAGGGTGCCAAGCCGACTGGTGTGGGAGTCAGCTCTCATTTCATCGCGCCACCGGCTGGCCCGCTTTATTTGGGATTTGATTTCCGACTTCAACCGGTTGAGCCGAACGGAACTACGCCCGATTTGCTGATGACTTTAGGTACCGCCCAAAAAGCAATCGTGCGTCTGCGAGCAGGCGCAGGCGCTATGACATGGATCGGAGAAGACGGCGTGGAGAAAATCGCCACCAAGCTCGACTCGAATGTGTGGTATCACGTGGCTATTTCGATTTCCGAAAAAGGTGTCCCTACGCTCTCCTTGGTTGATGCAAGGCAAAAGACGCGGTCCACTCCCCTTGGCTCATTCCCGGCGATTAGCACTACGGCTTTGACGAGATTGCAAGTGAGCGCCGGTAGTGATTCCGATAATGGCGGCGGCTGGGCGCTGGATAACATTTGCATGTCCGGCAAGGTGGACGCGTCGCGAGAGGCATTTTTGCCATTCAAACCGGCGACCGCCAACAAGCTGAACGCGACGAAACGAAAAGTTTTTGCTTACTATTATCCGGTCTATCCGGCCGACGGCGCCAACGTTGATCCCGGACTCTCCTATTATGTGCTCGCTCTCTACAATCCGGACCAAGCCAGGCCCGACCGTAAAGACGCCGGTGGCCCACTGCTCTACATTCCCCTGCCCCGGCCCGCTGCGGAGCCCATGACGAAAGAAGAAGCTCTCATTCGCTCCGCGGAGGACGAAGTGCGGATTGCGAAGCAAATGGGGCTCGATGGATTCCTGGTGGATTTTCAGGCATTCCCCAAAGAATCCAACAATACGAAGGTTCTGAATGATCGCGCCTTCGCACTCATGACCGCCGCGAATCGGGTCGACCCGACTTTCAAAATCATTCCCGCCATTTACGGTCCGTCCTCTCAAAATGTCATCAAAGGAGAAGGCGACGTCGATGGAAGTCCGATTGACTATGCGCGTTCACCGGTCGTTCAACAAATCCTCGCGCAACCGAATCTCTACCGGCTCGACGATGGACGCGTGGTTCTGTCCAGTTGGCTGCCAGAGCGCTACTCTACCGACTGGTGGAAACAGGCCTTGGCCGAGTTAAACAAAATGGGACACTCCATTGCTTTTGTCCCGCAATTCAACAGCACAGGACGACTGACGGAATTCGCCCCCATCTGCGAAGGCATGGAACACTGGGGACGACGCTCGCCCGTTGAAATGAATTGGATCGAGTTGGCGCGTCCGCTAACAAAAATCGTAGCGCTTTCCATCTGCGCCCAAGATATTCGCGCCCGTGGATGCAGTTACTGGGAAGCCGAGAACAGCAGCACTCTGCGCTCCCTCTGGATGGAGGCGATCGACAAAAAAGCCGACTGGGCCATTCTGAACACTTGGTCCGATTACTCGGAACAAGCCATGGCACCGTCCACCACCATCGGATATGCAATGCATGACCTGAATACTTACTATCTTCAATGGTTCAAGTCCGGTGTCCAGCCTCCGATTACCAAGGACGTCCTCTACTATATCTATCGCCCCAATCGCACGGATGTTCCTCACCGGCTCGGTAAAGATTGGACGGTCCAGCGAGATCAAGGTCGTGCCGCCACGCCGCACAACGACATTGAACTGCTTGCCTTTCTCACCGCTCCCGGAACGTTGGGAATCGATATCAATGGAAAACTGCACACACTTAAAGCCGAAGCCGGCATCGTTTCCTTCAAAGTTCCCATTCCTGCCGGGGAAACCTTTGCGCCGGTTTTCTCCCTCGCACGCGGGGAGAAAACCATTCTCCGCGGCACAGGGCGTTTTACTGTCCAAGGAAAAACCGAGTATCCGCAACTCTTCTATCACGCTGGCATCATCGCCGGTAACGAAGATGATCTGTAGCAATCTGCTCGTGAAACTATGAATCGCACGACCGAAAGACAACGCGGCGGTTTTTCGCTCATCGAAATGGCGGTGACTATATCCATCATCGCCCTGCTCACGGTGCTGCTGTTCCCCGCCATAAAAACAGTCCAAAAAAAAGCGGACCTGATACGCTGCACTTCCAATCTGCGGCAGTGTTTCACCGCCTTTTGCAATTACGCTGTGGAAAACGACGGCTATCTCCCGGATGTCGGTAATAACGGCACCTACTGGCCCACGACGCTCGTTCCCTATTACTCCAACCAACCCGCCACGTATCAAGGCCTGTCCAAAGCACCACTCATTCAGAAATGCCCCACTCAAGCCCGCAACATCCGAGAAGCGTTTGGAAAGGATTACCCTGGTAACTACGGCATGAATTTCACGCTGGGCATTTGCACCGCCAACAATGTCACCCGTCGGCAAAAACTGACAGCATTGCCGGTCCCGTCCAATACCTTGCTGCTCACTGAGGGAAATTATAACGTCAACTCTTCCATCTGCGTGATCACTGGATATGATTTAACACAAAGCGCTACGAATAAGAAAACGGGCTCTTATTTTGGCGGCGTCCACACGGGCGCGAATAATATACTATGGGCCGATGGACATATCACCATCTGGAAGGACGTTCAAACCTTGCCTCCCCCCGGAGGCAAATATGGCACCGACCTCGACCTGAATTTTTCGCCCGGCATCAAATTTCAATAAGCTCTCCAAGTGCTCTTCCAGCACCATTCTAGAGCGCAAAAATCTCGATCCCGCATAGTAGCGCTTGATTGACTCGTACAAAGGGAAACGAAAGCGTAATGAGTCCCTCCGTCGCTTCGACTTCAAAGTCCTGCACGACGGCGCGATGATCCCCGCCCGCCGCGCTCCAGATGTCAAAATCCCGCCGTACAATACAGTCGTTGAGCGCGATATCGAACAAGCGCCAGGCACGGCAGTCTAATCCACCTCCCACTCCGAACCATGGCTCGGAGAAATGCAATCGGACCAGATGCCGACCCGCAGAGCAACGAAAGAGATAGCGCAACTGGTGTCGTCCGTAGCGGTAGCGGCGATAGAGAGAGGCCTGCGCCGTTCCGCGCGTGGGTGTCATGGAAAAACCGCGACTTGCGAGGTCATTTTCTACATTATCAAAAGCATTTCCCCAACTGATCCATCCATAGCCGGACTTCTCATTCCACTCACTATCCGCCAACCACTGCTGCCCCAATTCATCCTCCGTCGAAGCCGACTCACCGCAGGAAAGACGATAGAGAGGTAGGCCCGGCTCAGGCGCCATGGAGCGCGATACTCCGCACCACTGTTGCATCGATTCTGGATCGGGCTGGAGATAATCCAAGACGATCAGATCCTCGACCGTCACAGCACCGCAGCGTCCGATCGCATGCAGGATGTTGGATTCCAACTCAACGTTCTCCCAGACAAAATGTCGTCCACGTCCCGGCTGTAGTCGTTTGCCCAGCGAACACTTTCGCAAACCATTATAGAGTTCCACTTCTTCGCAATTACTATAGACCAAAATAGCGCGCGGCCCGGGTTTCTTCCACCGATCCGGCCAGCTATGCGAAACGATGTAGACCATTGGTTCGCGTTGCGGATCCGCATAGTTTGAGCGAAAAAGATAATAGAGGTCAGATGGCTGATGCCATGCAGTAATCAGTCCCTTGTTATTAATCGAACCAATTTTCCCATTGTCGGGTCCTTCGTGATTATTGGCAGTTCGCCCCGGATTGGGAAAGGAGTTGAAGACCCAGTGGAAATGGCCGATCGCTCGATCCCGGGCTTCCTCGCCAAGGCGAATCTTCGCCTCCATGGCATGGCACGCCCACGACTCACTGCGATCGTTTTCGTCTCCCACATACTTTGTTTCGGTATGAACGCCAAAGGAGCGCCACGCTCCGTATTCGCCCACCAGTTGCAGAGTCTCTAAGCGATAATCGTTGCAGTTTCCTCCATAAGTACCGCTCCACTCCTGCGGAACGTTCCAGTCCGAGCCCTTGCCACCATTACAAGTAACCGTCAACCGCCAGCGCGGTGAAGAAGGATCCAGTTCGCGAATCAAATCGCGGACCTCACGCGCAAACGATTCCGGCAAGCTCGATTCATTCTGAATTCCCCAAAGAAAAATGCAGGGGTGATTGCGGCGCTCCCGCACCCATTCTTTGACACATTGCCGAAAATTGCGACGAAACTGGGGTGTATCAAACCAGACATGCGAGCCCATTTGCGTCCAGCATAAGATTCCCATTCGATCCCAGTGATCGTAGTAACGAAGGTTATGCGGATGGTGGGCGTCGCGGAAAGCGTTGAAGCCTGCCGAACGCATCATCCGCGCATTGGCTTCGATTTGCTCGGTCGTAAAAGCGTGATCGTTGCCCAATAACGTTTCGTACTCGCAAGTACCGTTCAGAAAAATCGGAACGCCATTCAGGCGTAAAACTTTTTCCGCTGTTTGCGGCGGTGGCTCTGGCGTGAAAGTCTTTTCAAAGACCGGTCGGCCCAAATTAAGCGGCCCCGTGTTCACGCGAATGCCAAAAAGCGTTTCACTGCGCTCCAGCAATTCCCCATCTACCGCCCGCACCTCAACCAAAACCTTGTGCAAATAAGGATCCGTAGGCGACCACCCATGCGGATGCTGGATCGGGGGTACCGACCAGCACATCGAGCACTGCGGCTCAGAAAAATGCAATCGCTCGCGGTATTGATGAAAGAAAATCGTCCCCCCCTCGTTTTGGATTTCGCAGAACAACTCCACTTCGCTCCTGGGCCGCCCATCCAAATTCAATTCCACATTGATCGCCCCGCATTCCTCTCCCACTCGGTTGAAAACCGCGACTCCCATTGGCGCAAGGGCAACCATCGCATCAGCCTTGCGGTACAAAACGTTCGTCAATCCATTATTGGCAGAAGTGCGTGGAACTTCCCCCGTTGAGATCACCTCTCCACGTTGGTCGGGACTGGCGACATTACGATCTGCATTCGGGTCGATGATTTCGGGCCATTCCAACCAGCGTAAACCAAAAGTGGTTTGCGCAATGTGCGAAATGACGCCCTGCACCCGCACCGTACTGTGGGCCGTGTAGAGTTGCGGAGTCTGCGGCGACCACAGCTCCACTGGGGTGATTTCCGGAAGTCGTTGACGAATTCGGCTCGTCTCGCCTGCACCCACCACAATAACTTCAGGCTCCACCGCGATTTCCACTCCCGAGGGCGAGAGCGTCCTCGTCTCCACGAGAACGCGTCGGGCGATCGCGGTGGGATTGCTGATCTCAGTACAGATTTCCACCACGGCCCGGGTGTGATCAATCTCGCGCGTGATCACGTGAACACCGAACGGCTCGATTCGCACCGGACCGGTATGCTCCAACCAAACGGGACGAAAAATTCCAAAAGGCTGCGATCCTTCCGAGTTGGGCGATCCCCAGCAGCCCCCACAAACAAACGGAAGATCGTCGATTTTTTCCGGATGATGGGCTCGCACGGCCAAGGTATTTTTTCCGGCTTTGAGCCCCGGTGTCAGGTCGACCGTAAACGTGGTGCGTCCTCCAGCATGCTCACCAAGGAGGACTCCATTGACAAAGACCGACGCGTAACTGCCTACGCCTTCAAAGAAGGCATAGAGCCGTTCCTGCGAATCCTCACCAGACCAGTTGAAATCCGTCCGATACCAAGCCGTCCCATGGAGATTGCCGTGAGACACTTCATGATAACCGTGATAGTCCTCCCAATTATGCGGAATGCACACCGATCGCCATTCCAGCTCATCTCGTAGTGGCCCAGCCCACGATAAATCATCGCCCAAGCGGGATATCCAAGAAGCCAACGGTTTTCGTGAAACGGTAAAGTCCCCACGCTGAGTTTGCTTGGAGGAGTAAGTAGAAAAATGCAGCAGTTTAGACACGATTCATAATATGTTTCACAAAAGGTAAAATCAATTCCTTTCTCTAAGGCCTTGACCTGGCGGAAAATAGATTCAGAATACTTTTCATGAAACGGAATGGAGAATTCGAGCCCACTTCACGAGTTACTGTCAAAGATGTGGCTCGCGTCGCGGGTGTCAGCCTCGGAACGGTTAGCCGCGTCATCAACGGCGCGGACGTGGGCGCGGAATATATCCAGCGTGTGAATGACGCCATTCAGCAGACCGGTTATCGCCCGAATCTTCTCGCGGGCACTTTAGCTCGCAAAAAAAAACCTCTCCGTACCTACCACGCCGGCAATGGTACGGACCAGATCGGGTATTTCACCAATGGCTTGGGAAATATGGATCAAGATGAAGCCCAGTTACACTTCTTGATCGGCGTCGAAAGAAAAGTCACCGCTTCTGGACGTCATCTGCTTTGCTCGGTCTTCAAGCAGGACTTGGAAACCGGCAAGCTGCCCATGGTCATTCAGGAACAAAAGGTGGACGGTGCCGTCCTCAAACTTGGTTACGACGAACCCGGAATGCGATTGGCGGCGGACATCGCCAAGGTGATGCCCGTCGTGCTGGTCGAAGCTTTGGCCGAAGACGCCTTTGCCTCCTCTGTACTCAACGACAGCTATTCCGACATTCGCAAACTCATTCAGCATTTAAGAGAGCTGGGGCACACGCGTATTGGCTTTTTCCATGTAAAGGATGTCGGCGGCCCTCCCCCGCATCGCCTCCTGGAAGAACGTCTGGAAGCTTTTCTTTCCATCCAGAGACGCAACGGAGTGTCGAACGAGGAATCAATGCTTTACATTTCCGAGCGGGATTGGAACAAGCAATCACTCGACGATGTTTCCGCTCAAGTGATCCAACAACTTAAATCTCGAGGCTCCCAGGCACCCACCGCCATCATGTGCGCCAGCGATATTCACGCGGTATCCCTGTGCCAAGCGGCCGAAAAAGCCGGACTCAAGATTCCAGATCATCTCAGCATCACCGGCCAGGGAGATATGCGTCGACAAGAACCTCGCGCAGCCTTTCTCACCACGACTACGGAACCCGCTCTGGAAATTGGAACAACTGCCGCCGAAGTCTTACTGAATCAGTTGGAGAATCCCGAAAAACCGGTGCAGCAAATCCGCATTGCGGGTAAACTGGTGATCCGGGGCTCCACCAGCAAGCCGCGGTCAGGCGAACTTTGACCTGCTCCCATGGAACTGCATCAGGGGAGTTTTAAGAGATTTCCAGTTTTCCTTGCCACCAACAAAAAATCTCGCGTAATATTGGTTATTGCGATGACTGTAAAGATTTGAAAACACTCGTTTTCGTCCAAATGGATGATTCTGCGTGTGCTGAGTTTTCAACGTTTTCCTTTCAAATTCAAGGAAGCCGCAGAAGACACTGCATAAAATCAAATCAGAGACTTGTTTCGCAACGTAAGTTGCTGAAGTCAGTAATGGACAGGTGGCTGAGTGGTTGAAGGCACTCGACTCGAAATTGGAGTTTTATTTTTTCAAGTTTTTCCGTCCTTTTCCAAATCTTTTCCATAAAGCGACTTGCGATAATTTTGATTTCCGAGGTTTGCCGTGGTTTTTCGTATTTTTCCCGATTTTTAGAGCCAGACCGTATAAACACACCGTATAAAAATCAGGGGGCAACGGACAAAAACCCGGCTTCGTCCGATTTTTCACGTATGAAGTTCTAACTTTCCATGCCTGACAGAACATATAGCTGAATCAGAAAATTACGGCTTCATTGCCTCGAAAATTGAAGGCCAGCATCAAAGGCTGCTTAGTCGAGACAAAATAGATGTTTATCTTCCAGAGAATATTTGCATGAATCGCCCTATCCAGCGCACGGATCGAGCAAACTTTGGAACGAAATAAAAGGGGGAAGCACAAAATATGAGTGATTATTTCACAATTAATAAACGACTGATTGCTGGGATACTTACCAAATATCGGACAACGCTGGATGCCTTTTGTGAATTGGTTACCAATTCAATTCAGGGAAAAGCCAAAAATATTTGGATCGAAATTGCTACGACCGAAATTTTGTCAGGTACTGTTGGTTCAAATTATAAAAAAATTCAAATAAAGGACGATGGCGTAGGCGTTTCTAAAAGTGAATTTAAAGCCAAAATTCTTGATATTGCTACAGACTCAAAAAAGGAACAAGGAGGGAAGGGTGTAGGTCGTTTCGCCGCGCTACAATTAGGCTCTAAGATGATGATCGAAACGATATCCAAAGATCCTTTAGATAATAGATACTACAAAGCTGAACTGGTCGTTGATACCAAGCAATGGATTGACTCGAAGCCACTTTATGAAATTCCACTAAATGTAATATTTACAGAGGCTTCGCCTAGTAGTGTAACCGGATATTCTGTCGCGATTGATAATTTTTATTCAGCTAGCGAAACTAAACTCGAAAAACATCTCAGAATGCTAAAGTGTTTTGGGACTGATGAGTTCGAGAGGATATTATTTGAACGATACACAGATGTTATTTTAAGGGAGCAGGTATATTTCCATGTCAATGGAAAAAAAATAGATGCAAAAAATTATCTGATAGGAGAAGTAGAATCATCTACCGCTACTTTTACAGCCCATGATGCTATCGAGCACGAATTATCTTTTCAGTACATGCAGGTAAAGGGGAATGTAAAAAAACATAAAGTGTTCCTTAGGGTTCAAAACGGCACTATCTCTACCGTGGCGCATTCATATGACTATGCGGGAGATATTCCTGCAGATAATCAATGGATTATGTTTGTTGATTCACCTTATTTTGGAACAGATACAGATAGTTGTCGGGGACTATTTATGTCTGAGCTAAACCCAGACACGCCACTTATTACGTCAAAAATAAAAGAATCAATAGACACATTTTTTTCAAAGAAATATGAAAAATACTACGATTTCACCGCGAATCTAAAGAGTGATTCAGCGTATCCCTACCGCGAGAAGGCTCCTTCATCATCCTCAAAAAGTTCAGTCTTCAACCAACTGGCTTATTATATCGAAGAGGAACACCACCTCTTGAAAAAAAGAAGTGATCTAAGAAATTTGGTATATGGGCTTATCGATCGCTCTTTGAATATTGGCGGATACAATGAACTAATTACTACCGTCTTGAATATTAATGGTCCAACAGTTACGAAGTTTAAAGAACTACTAGAGCAAGTGGATGTAGAGGATGTGGTTACTTTTTGCGATGAAGTTAGAGTGAAGGAGCAATTTTTAGATTTCCTTTTTAAAATCAATTACGAAAAAATCTCAAACTATGTTTATGAGCGATCTCAGCTGCACAAGATCGTACAAAAAAACTTATGGATCTTTGGAGAACAATACAATAATAGCCCTATTCTATTTTCGGATAAGAATCTACAGAATAATCTGATACATATTCGTAGCAGCTTATTTAATTATGCTCCTACGGTGGAGGATGATAATGTTGTTGACAGCTTTGATGAAGATCTTAAAGACATCACCGATTTATTTTTCTTTAATGAGAAGATAGTTGGTGACGCTCAAAAAGAAATAATGATAGTCGAGTTAAAAGCTCCAAGAGTTAAGTTAAATCAGAAAGAACTTAGTCAGGCCGAGCGTTATGCTTTTCAGATTAGAAGTACAGCCGCATTTCCTGATGGATTAGTTTATAAGATTATTTTGATTGGGTCTGATATTGCTCCATTCGTAAGAGAGAAACATGCTCAGATTGACCCCCGAAATCCCTTTCTTGTCTATCGGACGGCATCTCCTAAAATAGTGGAAGTTTGGGCCATGAAATGGTCTGACCTCATCGACGTAAACCACCGCAAGCTCTCATATATGAGTAACCAGCTTAAGACAAAAGATCGGGAAGTAAGCGAGTATTGGCAGGCTAATTATGGAGAGGTGCCGACAAAAGGAATTTTTTCGAGCCTTGAAAATGATAAGAGGGATGACTAGGTTATTCCGCTTTCGGATGCGGATAATGCTGCTGTGACCGACTAAACCATCCTGTCGGACACCATAATCATTTTGATATACGGTTCGTCCTCCCTGCGGTCCTCTTCTTTCATCTCCTGCACAAACTGAATCCCACATCCCAACAGCACATTGTATAGAGCAGTCAGTCTTTCCCCCTCAATCGTCACCACATGACCACTGTACGTCAGGACGACCTCCGTAGCCTTCTTGTTTCTTCGCACGGCGTACAAGTACATATACTGAAACGCTTCCTCTGATCCGTCCAACCGACGTAAACTCAACATGAGTTCCCGGTTTATCGGTGCTGGCTGGTCGCTTCCATAAGCGGGCACTTTATTTGGGTCTGTCTCGCCCGCGAATTTATCGAATTTTTCCACAGCCATAATTTTACCTTTCTACCTGTTGTTTCATTTCCTGTTTCGGACTGCCTATGAGCAATTCCCGTATCCGCAAATGACGCCACGCCGTCAACGCCGTCTCCAAGATTCTTCGCGGAACATCACGAAATTCATGACCCGCACGCAACCAGTATCCTTTGCGTTGCCCGACAATCTTCGGTACCCAATCTGGCCGCAAATCCAGCGCAGCTAACCGTTCGCCGGAATTTCCGAACCCCTTCAGCAATTCCTCCTTATCAGGAGTATGGACCACACAACTTTTGCGGCCCCGCGACGTGCTCACATAGCCTGCCTTACGATCCAATCTCGCCGCCCCCACAATTACATGATCCTTCGTTAACCCCTGGGATTTATGACTGGTGACGACGTACCCGTGGTTCAACGACCGAAAGCCCGCCGGAATTGTGGCATTGACCGTTACCTTCTGTTTCTGGATTTCCTTGAGCTGACTGATCTCGATACTTCCATCTTCGTTCACTTTCCTGACATCCCAAATCTCCCCGTTGATTAACCCTGCCTGCTTGTCATTAGCCCCCACCAATAGTTTTTCTCCCACCGCTATTTCGATCTCCCGCGCCTCACCTACCTCCATTCTCTCCGCTGTGTCCGGCGTCAGTTCGATTTCATTTATCTCCCCACGGTAGTTTTTCAGATGGATGATCTTCTTGTAACAGGTCCGAGCACTTGCCGCTCCCGACCGATTCTGATGCTCCGTCTTGTGTTCCCGCAATTCTGTTCCCAGGATTTCATAACTCCGGGATTTTTCCCCACCCTTCACTTTTTGGGTGAACGTTACCAACTGGCCCACACGGTAATTTTTCAAACTCTTCTTCTGTTGGATCGTCAAATTCAAACTCTGGGACACCACCATCGTCGTGCCGGAACCGAGCAAGCCGGACTGTTTCAATCCCTCCCGAATTTCCCGCGTCATGATCCGCCCTTCCTCATGTGTCGGAGCCACCGCAATCACATCTCCTTTTCCCTCTTTTCCCAACAGTCGCAAAAAATCTGTTGCCGCGTTTTTGAGATATTTACCCTTGCCCTCACGAATCCATCCCAGCCCGTCCAAGTCCTCAAATCCGCCCCGCACATCGCCCATCGCCATCCGCTTTTCCGCTGCACGATATTCCAAATCCTGTTGTCGCCAGATTTCCCTTAACTCTTCCTTCTGTATGGCCGAGTGCGTTTCCAGTATCCGCAGGAAATCTCCCGCCTCGACCGAGACGTGTTGTTTTGTATCTCCCACGAAGATCACCCGCGAATTGGATTGCTTCGCCAGTTGCAGCAGTTGTGCTCCCTGTTTGTTCGACTGCAAACCGGACTCGTCCACAATCAATACGGAGCCTTCCTTGAGGCCGTCCTTTTTCGCTACGATGAGAAATTTCGCTACCGTTGCCGCATTCCCGAATCCCTCCCGGATCAATACATCCTTGGCCGCATTCGTCGGCGACAGATAAATGGTTTCGTGTCCGGCTTCGGTCAACCCGCGGTTCAATTCCTGCAACGTCGTCGTTTTCCCCGCTCCGGCAACGCCACGAAAGGAAATGACGCCGTTTCTCGATTTCAGGATATTCAGCACCGTCTTCGCTTGAGCTTTCGATAATTTTCCAATGGGAATAAAAGGTAATTCCCTGAACGGTCTGAACCGTCCGTTGCTTTCATTCACCCGGTTCACCGACCATTGTTCCAGAGCCAGTCCTTCCTTTTTCGTAAACAGCGCCGAGAGCGGTTCCTTTTCCTCCAGCCGTATTAATCCTTCTCCGGCCAATTCTAACTTCAACTCATCCAGACCGACCCGCCCCAAACGCATGTTCAACGCCTCTGCCAGCACTCCATGCCCCGGCAAAACCGATGCCCGTTCGTACAGATGATTCACCGCCACCGCCAAAGCTTGCCTCTCCTGTGGCGACGCAGACGACTCCTGTCCATCGCGACAGTGGCCTCTGGTTTCATTCACCAATTGATGCAATTCCTCCTCTTCTTTTTCCAATAGTTGCCTGATTTGCCTCGCTCTTACCTCCGGCGTCGTGGTTTCCGCCATGTGCGTTTTGCGCCGCGTTTCCCGGCTGATTTGCGATACTTCCCTTGTTGTCGGCTCCCGACCGTTGGCTTCCTTGAATTTCTCAATCCCTTCCTCGACTTCCTTTCGACGCTTTGAAAACCGTTCCAAGATTTCACCGGATACCCCCTTGATCTCAAAACCGATGATGGCGTTTTTTTCGTCCCGCTTTTCCTCAATCCCATATCCCAGTTCCAAGCAAGCTCCCGCCAGTTCGTTTTGATAAACCTTACCGGCATAACGGATCGCCCTGACCATCTCACTTTCAGTCAAGGCGTACCGCTTTCCATCCGGGGTCATCGTCACGTTGGCGATCACGAAATGCGAGTGCAACTGCGGGTCCAGGGTGCGGCTGGCGTCATGGGTGAATTTCGCCGCGCATAAATTGCCGGTACATTCCGCCTCCCGTCCCAACCCCGCACGCCGGGCCGCGAATTGCTCCAACTCCCGGAACCCAACCATCACCGCCTTTTCGTGCGCTTGCCTCAAACGGTCGTCGTTCATCATGACCGCCATGATGCTGACGGATTTTTGGGCACTACATTGGAAATCGAAAAAGCGTACATCGCCCTTGCCGTCCTTCGTTCCTTTTCTTCGGCGCGGCGTCAACTTTTCCCGGCCATCCGGCGTTTTGTGATTACGCAAATTCTCAAAACACTTGTCCCCACTCCGAATCTCCCGTCCCTCGATGCCGAAGGCAGCGGCACCCCGCCCGACCCATTGCCCGACCACCTGACCGTCTTTCTCGTAATAATCGTTGGCCGTCAGATGTTCATCAAGGTAGGCGCGACCCTCGTAAATTTTTGCCATCGTGAACATACTCTCAAATCTATTTACCTAGTGTTCGGTCACCCTTCAGCGCTTCATTTGCACTTTTTTCAAAAGGGCAAATGAAGCTGTTTTCTCTTTCTGCTTAGGCAGCAGACGCAATATCTCTAAGCCGAGCTTAGATGGAGAAATGCGATGCGAGATTTTCATCACTAGTCATCACTCATCTCCAGTTCTCATCAGATGTGCCATCACTTTTCTCCGCTGTTCATCACCTATCATTACTCGAAACACTACCTTTCATCGCTCGACATCACTTTTCACTAATAGATCGGCACTAAACGACGATTGTTTACATTGCGCACATTATAAACGAAGGATCATAACTCGATGTACGGAATACCTTATCGCTCGCAATTTGAGCCCCACTACGAACTTATCCGTGATGAACGACGTGCACGAAAGACGTGGAGGGACATCGCCGACAGGCTCAAACAGGAGCATGGACTCGATACCACCGGCAAAGTTGTCCAAGCATGGTTCAAACGCCGCCAGAAACGTCAATCTCTACCATTGGGGTTTGAGGAAACTACACCGCAAACCAAACCCGGTAGAGACGGCGGACTGAAAAGGCCCGACATCAAACGAATCGAAAAGTTATTGAAAGCTCCCGCCGCTCCTTCCACGTCTTCTGATAAGTGGAATTTCGGGATCAGTCCCACCAATCCAACCCTCACCAAAAAATAAAATCCTATGAACAAACACATCGTATTCACCCAGGGCAACAAGGGCGGTACCGGCAAAACCACGATTCTGTCTACCCTCATTGACTGGTATCGCCACCACGAGATTCCCATAGAAACAGTGGATTTCGACAGCGAAAACCGGAACAACGCCGGCTTGTCATTTTTCCACAAAGATGCCGAGAAGATTGATGTTCACATGAGAGAGGGCCTTGACGCTTTTTTCAAAATTGCCGATGAGACCGAAGCCGCCGTCATCGTGGTCGATATGGGTGCCGGTTTCGGTCGACAAACCTCTGACTGGTTCAACGCCGCCTACGACGATTGTAGCGCCCAAGGGATCACCTTTACCTCCATTGGCGTTATCACCGATGATCCCGGTTCCGTTACCGGACTGCTCACTTGGGCACAGTTCTTGAAGGACCGGGTTAAATATGTGGTAGTGCTCAACGAGCAGTACAGCGAACGGGCTGATTTCAGCTTTTGGAAAGATACGACCGAGGCGGACCAGTTCCGCAAGATTGCCAGCCCGGAAATCATCCGCTTCCTGTCCATCAATCCCGAACTGCAACAGAACCTGCGCAATTACGGCGAATCGCTTTACCGCGTGGCCAAACACTTGACGGACATCCCGGAATTACAAGGCACTATCAATGCGGTGCGAGCCAATCGCGTGATTCGCGCCGCCTTCGCCGAGTTTGACCGGGTTAAGCCTCTACTGTTGCCCGCCATCGACGAGTTGCCGGGCAACGAAAAGAAAGGCCACCGATGAACACTAACCCCATCCCTGTTGTGACCAATCGCGCTAGGCTGCGTTATACCAATCTCTTTTTTCGGCGCGGGCGGCGGGCGGATATTTTGAGCCGTATCAACCAAGCCAGTTTCTATGAACTCAACCGGTTGATTCTGGCGCGATCACTGGAAAGCTCCAGTCTCAAGCCCCGGTCTTTCCTCCTGAAAGCTCTGGACGAACGAATCGACCATTGGAATAGAGCCAGCCAGATATTGAAGGAACTCGACGTTTGCAAAACGTCTCACGCCACAGTTGCTCAAGTGCTGGAATGCGCCCGATATGCCATGTACTTTCTCTGGTTGGAACCCGACTACAGATCGGCAAAGCCCATTGAAAAAGAGGCCTTCCTTCAACGCTTGCAAGGACTTCATCCCACAGATCACATACTGGCCTACACGTCCAACCTGACTCTTTACTGCGGTGGCAAGGAAACCCCATTGAAACGATTCGATGCGAACGAGCCATCCGGCGAGGAATCATGACCACCAACCTTGATGCCCTCAGAAAGTTTGTTCAGGCCAATACTCCCGAACGGCTCGCCGATTTCGACGGTTTTTTGCTGCGTTACAAGGGGCTGCCCCACGATGACGACATTCTGTTGCTCATTGAAGCGATGGGTTGGAATTCCGTCATCTGTGAACAGATTCCCGGCCAATTAAGCGACTTGCTTAAACAAACCGAAGCTGCGGTCCAATCTTTGAATCAGGCCGTAACCAAGGCTGGAAATACCGCAACTGCCATCGGCACCGGCATGGAACAACTGGATCAGAGAGTTGCCAGCGCCATTACCAATATTAATACCAGCGAACTAGCGAAAAAATTCTTGGGAGAAGTTGCCGGAGTGCTAGCCCACACGAAGACCGCAAATGAACTGCTTATCCAAAACGCTGAGGCCGCTCAAAAAGCCAACAAGTTTCTTACCCGGTCTTTCGTTATATATATCTTATTGGCCGGGATCATTGTCGGCTTGCTCGCTGGTTGGCAGTTGCAACGTGTTCTGGACCGACCTCTAGTGCACGATATGGCAGTGAGGTATTTGCTTCCGTCGAAATACGCAAGCAATTCCGTTCCTCTCGCCATCGTCAGAGCCTCTCGAATAAGCGGCGTCTACACCCTCCTCCTTTGATAAAGGGGTGAAATCGATTTTAGTGAATTGGGAAAGCATTTGGACATCCAATCCGCACGGTACCTTCTTTTCGTAAATATACTCCCGGATAGCTTCCAGAGGATCGAAATAATAGCCAATAGGCGCTTCCCCGTAAGGCGCAAATGCTCTTTACTCGGTTTCTCCCCAGAGAATCCTGCCTGCAAATCCTTGAAAACTCAGGGATATGGAGCCGTTTATTGTTACCCGGATTTTTATTTTTGACTGCTGAAAACGCAAGTCATTGGAAATCAAAACGGCGACCTCAACGGGAGTCATCAGTAATTTGAGTATTCTATTTTTTATCGATTGGAGACGAGTTCTTTTTCGAGCGAGCTAATATCTTCATTGCAGATGCTGCAGATTTACTTACAGCAAGATCGGAATCCTGCAGAAAAAGAGCAATTTTTGATTCAGCTTCTGGCCAACGCATCATCAAGAGACAATTAATCACTCCAACTCGATCTTGACCTAGCGATGATTTGGAAGCGCTGTCCAAAGCGCCTAAAAGTTGGTCTTTGGGAACTTGGGATAAAAACCATTGAAGAGCTACCCAATGGAATCGCTTTGAGCCAACGGCGCTAATTAGCGAATCGATAAACTTATTATCGGGAGGATCAGTGACAGGTAGTCCGTGCTGTCTGAATCCATCCAAGACCCATTCCCGTCGGCTTTTTGTTTTATTGATTTTCCACCACTTGACCCAATCTGAGTAATTCAAACCGGGTCTTTGATTGGTCAAAGCGCTAAGATCCTGAAGGCAGATCGCCTTTGTATCAATCATTCCAGCATCTGTCGGTTTGGTTTCCGGCTGCCATCGTAATGCGTTAATAAGATAGGGAACGGATTCCTCTGTGGAAACGTGAGATATAATAATGAAAGCATCATGGTGATCGCCAATATAATGGGAGAGCACTTGATGACATATATTTCGTGTGCGCACAGGGTCTTTTTCCAGAATATGTAAATCGGAAAGCTGTTTGTTCGGCCAATAAATGGCGATGTAAATATACAAAAAATAGCAGATGAGTAATCCAATAAGTATGCATGCCCACATTGCATTGGGCGGAGAATCGGGAAGAGAAGTTGCTGAAATCTTTTTTTGCCTGCGAACGATAATCCACCGCAGGACAAAAAAGAGAATCCATATAACAACGAGAGCTAAAAGGAAACAACTTATTCTGCGCAAATCCGAAGCGTTGTAATTCAAAAAATTAAGGAGCGCCTGAAGTGAGCTAATGCAAAATAACAAGTGAAGTTTAAATGGGGCGCTGCGTAACAGTAGAAAATAAAGGAAAAATTGCAATGCGATTAAGGGAATACCCCAAACTGAATAAATGAATGTATATGAAAGATAGGGTACACCCCATAGGGACGTCTCGAAATAGTAGGAGAAATGCGTTAGATTGTTAGAATCTAAAAAATAGGCGTCAAGCAACTCGAAAACCAAACCACCTAAATACGTTGCGATAATCGCCAGAAACAATCGTCCCAACAGTTTAAAAAAAACACCCATTGTTTCCTTTCCTCAAACTGATGATTACATCTTAAAATCAGAAAACCATCCTATATTTTTATCTCACAAAACTTCTTTTTGGGATACCACTCTCCCACCGCCGTATGCACAAGTCTTTACCAGCGTCCACGCTTTCAGTAGTATTGCCCGCAGTTTCCTCAACCCGGTAGAATTCCTTATCCGCCCATCCAGCAGGGCAAGTTTTAGCTCACGCATGGCCAGTTGGTGCTTCCCCAGTCGTCTCTCGGCTTCATGCGCAAGATGGGAGTTCACGACTCGCTCTTTTTATTGGGCGAAGGCATCGCCGCCCAACCACTTTTTATTCTGGGCGTCAATCCAGACGCAGACGCCACGACGCGGATGTTTGGGATCGGGATTGGTGTCATCATCAGCCACCCATGGGAACCAAATTACCCAAGCTAGACGCGCCTTGAGGTCGGGTCGGGTCGGAATTTCAGGTCCAGTTCCGAAATAATTTGGCTGTACTATTTCCAGTTTTCCTACGGCTTTCTCAGGAAGCAATTTCCCGCGGCTAAACATCCCCTTGACTGCGCTCCACTGCGTGGTTTCCTGTGCCCGTCTCGCTGCTTCCGTCATCACTTCTTCTAGCTTTAGGGGCTCAAAATTTACGCCGTCAAAGTGGGAATACATATTTACAAAAAAAGCAAATGGCCCCTCACTTTCGTACATGTAGACTTCTACTCCTTCCAACCCATTGTATTTATAATCACTTTTATCGATGCGAGGCCATTTTACTTTCCATTCCCCCATTTGATAATATTTCTCATCCCAGCGGTTACGATTAAGAAATGTTGCTCTGGGTTCTCCTAGGTTTTTAGGGAATTCACCTTGAATTGACACAACATATTCTTTTGCCACTTGAATTGCTTTTTCCTGACTCCAAGTTGGTTGAGGCTGCTTCTCAAATCTTCCATTCCCGCTACGCCGCGAAATAAAAAAATTGAAAACTTCAATCAGACGTCCATCCGGCAAAATCTCTATATTATACGCTTCCTTAGCCTGAAAAATATACGCATTTTCTTGATACTTATTCCGCTCGGCTAACCGAACAGAATATGGTGCCTTAAAAAACTCATTTTTGTGGCCATTTTTTTCGGCAAAGGCTGCCGCCCGGTTCCGTACGGTCTCGACCTGATTTCTCACTACCTCAGGCACTGCGATTGACTCTTCCGCTACACATGGAAGCAGGCACAGGCTCACACCAATAAATAAAATGAGTCGGAATTTCACGATTATTTCTTTTTATCCGGCGTAAGGTCGATAATTACAGATTCATCACTACGAGGTCTTTCTAAATCATATTCTGTCCCTCCAAAGGCAGCATCTATTCCAGACATGTCTGCAATCGATTGACGTGCATTAACTCCTAGTGAAGCTTCTTTGACAGTTTTACCATTATCCAGGTTGGTAAAGAAGGTTATAGCAGCGTTTCCAGCTGTGGTGATCGTCACTGGCACCAGCCAGCCGACGTAATTCTTCGCTTTGAAGGCATTCGCATAGGCAGTAGCTACGCCATTACTGTCGCAGGCACTGGCGCAAGAATTTAAGAACACTAAATTGTATTCGTTAGCACCCATGGCACTGCTGATTTCATCAGCGGTGAGCAGGTGGCTGATCTCGCCATCGGCCCCCCATATTTTATCACCATAAAATTCGACCTTTTGAGGATCGACGTCATTAACTCCCGCACCATGACAAAGAAGATAAAAAATAGAGTACTTCGGAAGAGCTTCTTGTAGAATGGAAAGATTTACAGATGTCTTGATTGTCGAATTTGAATAACCGAGCAATGAGGGTGTTGAAAAGACTATCCAATTCGCCGTTTTGCGCCCAATGATCCGATCTAGTTTGTCAAAATGATCGTAACCATCGGCTGACGGAGGAAGGCCTTTCCAATCCTTACTGCCCAGTGCTGCACCTAAAAAGGCAGGCAAGATTTTTTTTGAAGAAACATTAGCTGTTGCGGAGCTAAAGAGATATGCCTCTACTTTGGCTGCCGGGTCGGTACTAGATAGGGCCAAAGTATTGATACCAGAGTAACTGCCCGATTCCCCAGCTTCTTGTAATAGGATAGGCGGGGAAAGTAGGTAATCGGTCACTCCATCCGGGGCTGTGGCCTGCACCGTAATTTCATTGTCGCCGCTCTTGAGCTTGATCGGAACGCTTTGACCGGGTGAACCGGCAATCTTGATATAAAACACACCGTCGTGACTAGCCGAAGGATTGACTGGCGTAATATTGGTTGGCGTTACCGTAAAGTTCGTAAATATATCGGTATTGATTCCTGTCTCTACCAAGTGATATGTAAGCGGGACGCTCATGGCCGAACCCGATAGGGTCACATCAAAACTATCCATGGCATTGGAATTTAGTCCCGTATAATTGCTGATAGTTAGATTAAAAGTTTCATCTGATGTTTTGAATACTTTACTGTCGGCTGCGGTTTCCGTAACGGTGAGACTGTAGGCGTTTCCACCTTGTAAAGATACGGTTACCGTGTCGGGTTGCGTCGCACTCAAAGCAGCACTTAATTTCACTCCAACGTCCATTTGAGGTTGCGCATAGAAAGAGGTACTTGCCTCCGTTTCCACCGCCGTACGAGATGAGTTGTTCAATCCAAGTGTGCTGGAGGTCAGTAGCACCGTAAGCGTTTCACGCACCGTATTGCTCGTTGTGATGACCGGGGATAGGGTCAGCGTAAACGTATTGCCGGAGCTTTGGAATACTCCTGTATTGACTCCCGTTTCTGCCAACATTCCCGAGAAACTTCCGCTGGTGTTGGTGAAGCTGACGGTCATGGTATCGATGGCTGTGCTGGATAGATTGCCATTTACCTGAAAAGAAAAGTTATCGTAATTAACGCTGGTACTTATCCCCGATCCAACACCGTCATCAGCATGAAATACCGGCATGGCACTGAGTCTTTCGTATTTACCTGAATCTTTCTCAGTTTCCCTTACTATAGAAACCGGGAGAAGCAGGACAGCATGGGTAGCTCCAGCTTTTTGGGCCGTGGCGACAATGGCTCCTTGGTCGTTGATGTCGGCGAGATGAAATCCGCTGTAGGTTTGGGTAGAGGCACGGTCGATGAGATCGGTGATGGGGATGGATTTGTAGTTAGCGCCGGGGCTGCCGTCATCGTTGCGCTCTTTTTCGATGAGGGTGGTGTCGGAGATGATTTGCCAATCGGATGCACCGGTATCGCCGGGCGGATAGTGTCGGTTATTGATGGCGAGCGCGGTGGCGGGGAGTGTTTCGGTGGAACCACCATGGAAAATCGAAGTATCGCCGACGACGGCTCCATCGTTGTTAATGTCTATGGGGGTGAAATCAAGGGTAGCACCATCATAGGTATACTCATAATCCGGTTCGGCAGACTGAACGCAGCCAGCGGTGCAGACGGGACCAATCCGTGTGGGAAAGTCCCATCCAAAGGGAACTGTTTTGTGAACGCTCTGCGCCTCTGATCCGAGGGTGTACGCATAATCCGTGAAGACGGAGCTTGGCGGGGGATCGGCATAGGGGTCGTTACCGGAGACATCGCAGGAATAGACCGCGCCGTTGTCGTCGATGCCAAACGGCTGGCGAATATCCACCGGGTCTTGTGGGGCACCGCCTTCACTGACCAGTACGTCATTATAGTAAGCTGATCCCGTTGCCGAAGGACTGAGGGCGGCTGTGGTCGAATTGGCGGCCCATGTGGCGGCCTTAATCGAGACGGACCAGTAGGTATCCTTCCATCCCTTCCCAGTCTTTGCACAGCTCCCCAGTACCGTTCCTGAGTTATTCATGTCGATGGCGCTACCATTCTCCTCGGAGTGGGTGAGAGCTGACCATTCATCGTTATACCAACGCCAGCCAGCGATACTGGTGCCATTCCCGCGAGCCAGAACGTGTCCGCTATTGGCGATTTTCATGACGTGGGTGTGATCACTACCGAGGTCAATGACGGCGTAGCGCGGGGCGGGTTTGGGTGGAACGTTGGATGCTTGGTTGCTGGAAGCAGAGGAACCGTTGGAGTTGGAGGCTTGCGCTCTGAACAGGGTGGTGAGATTCGCGGCGTTGCTGGCAGCGAGAGTATAGGTGGTAGTGTTGGCAGCAAGGTTGGCCACGACTGTCCAAGTAGCTCCATTGTCGTCGCTGCGGTAGAGAGTGAAGCCCGTTTCGTTACTGGAATTGTCGTTCCAAGAGAGTTGAACGTCGTCGGTGTAGGTGCGAGTGGCGGTGACGTTGTTGGGTGCGATGGGAGCTGCCGCAAGGACCTGCGCGGAGATTGTACCAACGGGCGTGGCATGTCCCTCGGGCTGGTAACTGATGGTGCGCGCACCGGGTTCTCCCTGAAACCAGAGATAGGCGATGGCTTGGCCTTGGGTGTTGGTGCGCAGAACGAGGCTATTAGTAATGGTGGCGCTATCGGAGCTACTGGAAATGAAGGCGTTTACGCCAGCGTTGACGGTGACGGGCGCGTTGACCAGCGGGGTGCTTGCTGTGTTGGTAACGAGCAAGACAACCGGTTGTGCCGTGTATTGGTCGACGGTGGTGCTTTGGTTGTCGCCGCTGACAAGTGATAACAAGGGAGTAATGACGCCGGAGGACTGACTGTAGAAATCGAAGGGATCGCTGCCTTGTTGGACTTCGAGAATATTTGAGACTCCATCACCATCGAAATCTTCGTTGATGGGATCATAGGTGGGGCGATCCGTGTAGCGGAGCCGGACGAAAAACATATCGGCGGTGGAAGTAAACGCCCATTCCTTAATGGCATCCTCGCCTGTTTCAATAACGGGAATCCAGTTCCATGGTTGCATCAAATCCTGACTGCTTTGGAGGAAGTAGGTGCGACCGGAACGCCCCCACCATTTGAAATGATAGATTTGATTATCCGCATCATATTGGAGAGCGCTGCCTTCATTCGGAGCGCCGGGGGTTGGATCGGGCTCAGGAGGCCGCGCTACGGAATTGACTGTCAGAGCAATGATGAACAACAAACTGTAGAGAGCTTTCATTTGGCCGCTCCCTTCAACGCATCAAAATTACTGCGAATGGGAAAGTATTGGATAATGACGTTCTGCGGCTGGGGCGGGTGATCCCTATCCCATTGTTCTTTGGCAATTCGGGCCGTTTCGCTCTGCTGATAGGCCGCAATGAGTTCTGTCTGATGGGTCTCGTAGTAGGCGCAGATGTCCCGCATGAACTGAGCCGCTTCCGGCTTCACTCCGGTCTTGGGCTGGGAGATGAGAGCGAAACGAGAGCCGTTATCAATTTGCCCAAAGGAGAGACTGGCAGGCAGAGGACCTCCATCCGATACGGCCAACATGACAAAGTACGAAGTCTTTTCGGTTTCAAAACTGTACAGACTACGCAAGTAGAAGAAATTGATATTACTGCGGTAGACGTACTCCCCGCCGTCTTGCCACCAGCGCAGTATGGTTGTGTTGCCATCATACACGGTCACGTCTGCCATGATGACCGCTTGAGTTTGAGCTTCGGTCTTGCGAATCGCTTCCAATTCGGCGGCTGTGGGAGCGGCAATCGTCAAAGATGGCAATGCGGGAGGGGCTATCGTTTTTGGCTTGAGAATCGGGGGCTCCACCCGGTTGTAAAAGATGGAGTACGTACCGTAATCGACTTGCTGGCTGTCGATGACTCTGAGGGAAAGAGCCGGAGTGGGAGTGGTGGCGTTATCTGCCGCCGAAACAGGCGCGGCAAGAGTGAAAAAAAGCGGCCATAGCCAGACGCCATATTTAACCGTTTTCCCGAAGGTGGCGAACCACCGATTTAACCGTCCATTACGGTAACTGTATTCCACAAATCTCCCTATTGTTTCTCGAAGGTAAGACCATTCCATGTGATTCCACGCTTGGAAAGTAAATTTTCCATGCCAAGGAACCCCATGCAGGGAAAGCACGCGAAAAAGACCCGCCAGCCACCCCCATCTTGAAGCAAAACTCGCTTCCTTTGTTTAACGAACTGCCAGTTCAAATCAATCAAAAAAGAACTGGTAGTTCGCCGCAATATTTTCTGCTTTCTCACATGCTTATGTCCTGTGCAAAACAAGGTGTCCAAAAAGTCCCTGCGTAACTTGGGACGAAACATCCACCAGCTACGTAATGCAGCAGGACTTAGCCAAGACAAACTTGCGGTGAAAGCGGACATGACGAAACGCTATGTTCAAATGCTTGAATCCGGCCAGAAGTGCCCCTCACTAGCTACTCTTAAACAGCTTCACAAGGTTTTAGGCTGCACTTACGACCGCTTATTTGACGGAATTTAGTTCTCCCTGTTCGTAGTTCATAAATTCTTCCTGCGATAATGGCCGTATTGCTGGCGTAATCTCCACTCCGCCACGATCAAAGGCCGTTGTGTATCTGTGTGGTGAATGAGGTTATCAATCCCACTCACGCATCCGTCTACGATGGTTTCAGGCGTTTTATTCAACAATCGCGCCAACTCTTCGACCTTTTGATACAGATCGTTGGAAATCTGGCAGGGATGAGTGCCGCTATCAGGAGTCAAATAAGGTTGGATTTGATGCCGAATCCACGAGGAAAGCGTGGCGGCATACGCATGTCCTTCCCGTAAATGCTGAAGCCTCACCCGCTCTATCGCTTCTCGCTCGGCTGGAAGTAGGCGAATCCGTAGTTGTTCAGCCCTGAACCGATTGACTGGCAATCTTCGTCCCTTTCTATTTTCAGCGAGAGAACTCATATGGAACCTCCGAAATAGAAACCTGAAAAACCTCACGATCACCGCCTCGGCGGAAACAAGATCTTATGAACACCAAGAAAATACCGATCATATCTAGGTCATGCCTAGTACTTGCGCCGCAAACCAATTCTCCTCTCGCATTCAAATGACTCCCCCAGTTTAAAGCTTCAAACCCGGACCCTAACTATTGTTAGGTGCTCTGTCAATTCGCATTTTCGATAGCTTGACTACGTGCTTAAGAGTAAGAATAGGGAGGCCATTTGCGCTCAGGTTGCTCACGTGTTAAGAGAAGAACGCGAAGCCCGCAATCTTTCGATGACGGTTATGGCTGCCAAAGCGGGTCTATCTCAACAGATGGTAAGCTACGTTGAGCGTGGCTTGAGAAATCCAACTTTGGATACACTGCTAAGAATTACTGAAGCTATCGGCGTTGATTTGGTGGATGTTCTCTCGCGCGCTTCCAAAGCTGCTCTTCGGAAGCGTTAATAGCGTCCTTTTTTATCTTCCCGACTTCCTAATGGAAGTCGCGGCCTGTTGCCCCGTCAGCTTAGCTTAGAGACGCCTCTGGGCCTTCCAAGGACACGTACAGAGTGAGAATGTCTTCTTAAAGACAACGGCGTTTTTTTGAAAAAAGGCTGTCTCGTGCCGCGTTCGTTTTCCTCCGCGAGCGTTGCCAATCCCTCCTGCCGGTGTATGAGCCCCGCGCAAACGTCGCGCCAGGCTTAAGCCTGTCACGCCGCTTTGCTGGCCCCGATTCTATAGTCGCGGCTCCGCTCGCGCCTCCTAGGGAATTCGGGGAGGCGCTCGCTGTCGCCGCAGAGTTGGTAAGAGGGAAGGAAAAGAAAGAGAAAGGTCGCGCTGGCCTCTGGTCGGCTTGCCGTGTCTTGAGGTTTTTTTGCGTCTTTTTTTGGGGTGCTTTCGTCATGCCAATTCTGCGTTTTTCCCTCTGAAAACGCTTCTTTTTTTCAATTTTTTCGCTCGATAAATACGCTTCTATATGGTAATGTAGAGCATAGAAAATGAGAGCGGAAATCCTCTCCAAAAAACAAAACTCTAACCGTCACGACCGGACGTAATCACAGGTCACACTTAGCTATGACAACATCACTCCTTATCCCGAACCGTTACATGCTGCGTTCCGCTGCCGAGCTTTCCCGCGAGGAACTTTCTGAACGGGTTCCCTCCGCTTTCGCCGCACGAGCGCACGAAGCCACCACCGACCGCTATGCCTTCTTTCCAACGGCCAATGTGATTGAAGCGTTGCGGGAATCAGGATGGGCCCCCGTTTCCGTGCAGGAACAATTCACCCGCGAGGAAGGCCGCAAAGGCTTCCAGAAACATCTGGTGCGGTTCCATCGTCGCAGCGAGATCAATACGACGCCGTTAGGCGATAGCCGGATTGAATTGGTGATGATGAACTCGCACGATGGCGGTTGCGCATTCCGTCTCTATGCCGGGGTTTTCCGCCAAGTGTGCAGTAATGGCCTTGTGGTGTCGGACGCGACTTATGGCGCGGTTTCGATCCGTCACACACACAGGACGGTCGATGAAGTCATTACGACTTCTCAGAAAATCGCCGGGGATTCCGGCAAGATCGGGGACAGCATTGAGTCGTTTCGGCAGCGGACATTGACCGATGAAGAAAAGCAGGATTTCGCCTCCCGCGCCTTGACGTTGCGTTATGGCAGCGTGGAGGAATCCCCCGTTTATCCCGCCCGGTTGCTGGAACCCGCTCGCGCCGCCGATCAGGGCCATTCCCTCTGGCAGACATTCAACGTGGTGCAAGAACGCATGATACGCGGCTCCCGGCCCGACCGTCTGAAAGCTTTGCGCGAAGGCCGCCGCATGGGACGTGTGCGCCGGATCACAGGCCTTGATTCCCAATTGCAAATGAACCGCGATCTGTGGGAACTCGCCGCCAGCTATCTCAACTAGTTATTCACCAGAGAGGGCGGGAGTCTTCCCGCCCTCTCTCAACCACTTTTTCATAAGGAAAAAATCTATGTCTCTTAATCCCGAATCGCTCGTTTCCGAAATCCCCGTATCCCTCGCCAACGCCGCCTATCAAGGTGTCTCGTTCGACCCCGAAGGCCGCGCCCAACGTTCACGTTCTGATTACGCCATTACGTTGATGGCCGATTATGAGGAGCTTCGCAAACACGCCCAAACACCGGAACAGCTTGCCCTTTTCGCTGGGGAATTCAACCGCTACCGCGAGGGATGCCGCAAGCGTTATTGCGCTTACCTGCACAGCAGTTCCCGTTGCGTTTCGACGCTCATTGCCGGACCTTCCAATTTTCCGGCGGCACGCATGAACAGACGAGCGGACATCGCGCATAAGCGCATTAACGAATACCTCGAATTTCGCCAGAGGGCAAAGGATGCCATTCTCAAGAAATTGCATCCCGAATGCCGCCCCATCATGGCCGGAGATGACAACGCCGTGGATCGTATCAGGGAGAAAATCGACGAAGCCGAACAACTGCAAGCGGCCATGAAGGCCGCTAACGCTGCGATCCGCAAACACGCCAAGGCCGGAAGAGAGGCACAGATTCAAGCCCTGTTGGAGTTAGGCCACTCCGAAGACCGCGCCGCTAAACTTCTGGAACGCGACTTTTGCGGTCGCATTGGCTTCCCCGATTACGCGCTGACCAACAACAGCGCGAATATTCGCTGCATGAAAGATCGTCTTGCCGTGGTTGAGCGCAACAAATCGGCCAGCAACACCGTGCAGGAACGGGAGAACGCGCGGATTGAAGATTGCCCCGCCGAAAATCGCATTCGTCTTTTCTTCCCCGGCAAGCCTGATGCAGCCATCAGAACTCGCCTCAAATCTCGCGGCTTCCGCTGGTCGCCTACGGTCGGTTGCTGGCAAGCCTATCGCAATGATTCGACCATCCCCACGGCAAAGGAGATCGCAGGGGCTCCGGTCGAGAGCAGCGCCGTTAGTTGAACAAACTACACCGGGAGGCGGGAAAGTCCCGCCTCCCTTCACAACCTTAAATCCTCAACACACACATCAAAATGAATACTGAAACTGTTCTGAACCTCCCGCTTACTGAACTCATCCGTTCGGCCACCAACCGGAAAACCTTCACGCCACAGGCGATGCAGGAGATTTCCGATTCGATCCGCGAAAAGGGCGTCTTGCAGCCTATCGTTGTCCGTCCCATTGAATCCATCGAGGACGAACCCACCCGAGCCGCCGCCATGGCAGCAGGGGCGAAATATGAAATCGTGATGGGCGAGCGTCGCTATCGCGGTTCCAAGCTGGCCGGGAAAACCGACATCAAAGCGGTAGTGCGTGCGATGAATGACCATGACGCGCTCATGGTGCAGGTCATCGAAAACGCACAGCGTGAAGACCCGCAGCCCATCGAGGAGGCCGAGCAGTACAACGGGTTGCTCACCTCGGGCAAGGCCACCATTGAGGAGCTTGCCGCCAAGATTGGCAAAACACGCACCTTCATTTATCAGCGCATCAGCTTGCTACGTTTGCCCGACAAGGCCAAAACCGCCTTACGCGCCGGAAAGCTTGCGCTCCCGGTTGCGCTGCTGATCGCTCGCATTCCCAATCCCGCAGTCGCAGAGTATGCGACCAGTCGGATTTTAAAGGGCGATTGCCACGGCAACCCGTTCTCCAACCACGAGGCGCACCGGATCATTCTACAAGAGTGCATGACGCAGCTAAAGGACGCCCCCTTTGATGCCAAGGATAAAACCCTTGTCCCTCAAGCGGGAGTGTGCGCCAGTTGCCCCAAGCGCACCGGAAATGAGAAGGAACTCTTTGCAGATGTGGGACGTGCCGACGTGTGCACCGATCCCATTTGCTTCCGCATGAAGCGGGATGCCACCCGCTCCCGGTTGCTCGACAAGGCGAAGGCGGACGGCAAGCGCGTCTTGTCGCCGGGAGAATCGGCCAAGCTCTATCCGTATCAGCATGGCCAATTGGAGTACAACGCACCGTATATCGAACTCAGCAAGCCGTGCACGTTTGCCCCGAAAAAGACATGGGCGCAGGTGATCGCCAAGCTTCCCAAGGACGAGCGGCCAGAGATCGTGGTTGCCCTCGATAAGAGCGGCGAGATTCACGAACTCATCGGACGCAAGGAAGCCGGAGAAGCGGCACGGACTTTGAACTTGGCGCAGCCTTCCGAAACACGAGGCGACTTATCCCCCTCGGCCATCGCACAGCGCAAGCAGATGCGCGACAGCCGCGAAAAGCATGAGCGCACCATACGCGCCGTTGATCTGGTCATTACAGCCGTACTCGAAAAGCAATCCAAGGCGAAGGACGAAGGCAAAATGTTTTCCCGCCTGTTGCTGATGCTGGCCACGAAATCGGCTCATTTCGATACGGCGCGGCGAGTGGCCAAGCGTTTCGGATTCACCACACCCAAAAAGGATGGGGATGTTCGCGCCTTTTACAACAAGAAGGCCAAGGAAGCCGCGACGCACCCGCTGGCGTTTGCCCTCGTCTCGCTCCTCTGGGAAAACTCCCTTTTCGTGGACAACGGCCTTCCTTCAGCCATCACCGAGGCGTGCAAAATCTACGGCATCGACTTGAAGAAGATTGAAGCCGCCGCGAAGGAGAAGCCCGAGATAGCCGAGGTGCAGGAGTCACCCGAACCGCCCGTTAAGGTCGTGAATCGGCTGACCCAGAAACCCCGCCAGCTTGTCCCCGCGAAAAAGTAAACGAGTGGAAAGGCCAGTTCGACCCCGGCCTTTCCCCCTTGAATCCTCAAATTCTGGATTGGAGTAGCCATGACGCATTCGGAACGAGTCGCCCAAGACTGTATTAACCATGCCAAGGAGACTTGGGGCAATGGGTGGAACCTGCTTTCCAATTATCAAAAGAAAGAAGCCGTCAGTTTTGAAATCTTACGCGCCCTGATGACACAGCGCGACCAATGGAACAACGACCCTCACATGGCATTGTCCACGATGAAGCTTATCAGTGCTGTTGTTTATGCCGTATTGGTTGAACTCGAAAACTTCGGCGGGGACAATGTCCATAACAACTAAACCCATCGTCGTTACCTGCGATTACGTTTCCCCTAACGGAGACCGATGCAATTACGGGAGTGTTGGGTTTCGGATGAAATGGCGAATTTGTCCCCGTTGTCACGGCAACGGCAAATATGCCAAGGTTGTTTGCGCGCCGAAGTCCAACCTGAGCAAAAAGGGCAACTGAATCTTGCTCTCTCCCCTTCCCTCGCTCAGACTCGACTCATATTCCATAATATGAGCGCAGCCGACATCAGCGATTCACAACGGGAGTTCTTTGCCGAAATCGGAGCCAAGGGCGGTAAGGTTCGCAGTTCCAAGCAACAGGCTCAACTTGCTTCGATTCGGTCCAAGGGCCGACATACGGTAACTGAAAAGAAACTGACCCATCTCGCTTCAATTTCTTCCAAGGGTGGCCAGACGGTAACCCCAAAGAAGCTGGCCCATCTCTCCTCCATTCATTCCAAGGGTGGACAGACGGTGACCCCAAAGAAGCTGGCCCATCTCGCTTCGATTCAATCCAAGGGTGGCCAGACCATGACGCCTAAAAGACTGGAACATTTGGCGAAGGCACGAGCCGCACGGCTGGCTAAATTGCAGCAGAAAAAAGCCGCCAACGGATAGTTTAATCAGTCAGTAATAACATAGGATGCTAACCGCGCTTTCGATCAGTCTCGCTTCGGATGCGCTTCCTTTATTACTTGAGCAATGGCGTCCATTAACGGGGCGACGCCCTCAATCGGCACTAGGATGCTGTTGGAATAGCGACTGGCACTCGACTCGGATGCGCAGAAATTGGCCTCGATCATTCGCGCCCAGGCTAGCCGTGAAGGTTTTCCGTTCTATTGTTACTTTTCTTTCGACGGAGGGAGTATTCATGCTGCGTTTCTCTAGAATTGTTTTCATCGACTGTTTATTTGTTGTCATCCCGGTCGTCCGGCTGCAACCGGTATTCAGCGATTGAAAAGCACGGCCTCACGAAGTCGAAAGACCACATTCATACATCTTTGAGGTTTCTCTTCAATGTGTCGGCCAGTATCGCTGCTGTATGACCTTTCATAAAAAAGAGAAAGGGGAGGAAACCGTTGCAGTTGTCCTCCCCTTTCATGGGGTATTTCGGGGCTTTGGGTGCCTCCATGATGCAATGTAATACGACCCTGTCAAGGTAAGGGGTATTGAAAAATCTAGATTTGAAAGCCGATAGCAGATGCAGTGAACAAATCAACTACTCTTGACCGCCGACATCGTAAGCTCTACCGTTCACGTATGGCCACCGCTACGAAAACTACCCGCTTAGACCGCGTTTATGCCGCTGCAAAGCAGCTCACGCCGCGTCAGCGGTGCCAGTTGGTAAGTCTGATTGTACCTTCTTTACCGGGTTTGAAAAGCAAGCCCCTCTCTGGAGCCATACTCGACCAGCGCCGCGAAGCTCTCCGCTCAGGACGCGATAAAGGTGTGACTGTTTCAGAAATGATGGCGAAGGCCCGCCGAATCATTGCAACCGGCAAGCGAGCTTAAGCCCGCTCCCGATCCCGACTGTGCCAGTAGCGGGGCTCACGCGCGTAATGCGCAAAGGCAACCACGTAAATCGCCCCATTCGGCTCAATGGCATAGTACACATTGTATTTGAATACCCGCGTAGGACCGCTCTTGCGATAATCCTTATAGCCTGCCAAAGCGAACCGTTCCGAGTCTGCCATAATTTGCTTAAGCTGAGCCTCGATCTCGTTGGCATACCGGATAGCCGTCTCCTCCCCTGATTCCAAAGTAAGATACTCAATAGCTTCTAAAAACTCCGCCTCGGCATCAGAATTAATTATCTGTTTCATAGTTCTCTGCTTTCTGAGCCGTGGATGTCATTCTCCCCGGCTTACTATAAGTACCGGAGAGCTTGAAAACCTTGTGCTCCCTATCCTTTACACAAATTTCTTTAAAAAGTGACTCCTTTATTTTTCTTATCTTACCAGCTCCAGAGATCGAGTATCCCCCCCGAAGGCTGGAGCTGGTACACGTCCCCAAGGGGCGAAAGGAACGATGTACACCACTCACCAAATCCACCGTGATGGTGTTGCGTCATTCGCTTGACGAAAATCCCGATGGTTCCATGTTCCTTTTCCCAAGCGTACATGGAGGGCGACTGAGTGCAGACGCGGGACAGTATCTGGTAGCCAAATATGTCGCCATGGCTCGTGAGAAATGCCCCTCGCTTGCCAAAAAACGGGTCACGCCTCACGTCTTGCGTCATACCGCCGCAATGGAATTACTGCAAGCGGGTGTTGATCGCGCCCTCATCGCGATATGGCTGGGACATGAGTCACTGGAGACGACACAAGTCTACTTGGACGCCAATCTCACGCAAAAGGAAGAAATTCTGGCGAAGACTCGTCCGGTTCAAGGCAAGTTGAAACGCTATCAGCCGGGAGATCGCTTGCTAAACTTCCTGACAAATCTGTGATCGGCGGCAATGGGTTGCCGCATTCAGCACAGTCTTCCTATGGATGACTTCTTGCTGAGTGCGGCCGACGGGCAGCGTCCCAAAACCCGGTTGCATCATTCTCATGTTTTCAATTGATAAATTACAGGAGCATCTTCCGATTTTCGACGCATTTTGCTTTGTATAAATCACTCTATCGGAGAGAATTCCTTGGCGAACAAATCACGAGTGTTTACGACAGAATGAAAGATCACTTACACCGGGAACGATGGACCGGCGCGATAACGGCGCTGCTGTCAGCCCTTCTGTTTGGCGCGAGCACTCCACGGACGAAATTGTTGCTGCCACAGGTTTCGCCCGTGCTCATGGCGGGGTTGCTCTACCTTGGCTCCGGTATTGGCCTCGGGATTTATTATTTCGTTCAATCCCGAAAAGCCTCGGGCTCACAGGAAGCGCCCCTCACGCGAAAGGACTGGCCGTGGCGGTACTTGATAGCGGTTGTCACGAAAAATCTAAAAAGAGAAGCGACACACAAAACAACCGACAGCGGCAACCCTAATTACGCAACAAACGAAGCGCGTTGGCGATGACCAGCAACGTCGCTCCGGTGTCGGCCAGAATCGCCAGCCAAAGACTCGTGTAACCCAATACGGCGAGGACAAGGAAGAGGGCTTTGAGAACCAGAGCAAATGTGATGTTGAATTTGATGATGCCGACGGTGCGGCGTCCCAATTGAATGGCATCAGCCACTTTGCCAAGATCATCCTGCATGAGGGCCATGTCAGCAGTTTCAATGGCGGTATCGGTACCCGCTCCACCCATAGCGATTCCAACAGTAGCCGCTGCCATAGCTGGCGCATCGTTGACTCCATCTCCAATCATTCCGACGTAGCGTTCACTGGCGAGGAGTTTTTTGACCCACCCGATTTTTTGATCCGGCAACAAATCTCCCACGGCTTCGTCGATGCCGACTCGTTTGGCGATGGCGCTCACAGTCCGTTGATTATCGCCGCTGAGCATCACCACTTTTTTCACTCCGATACGATGCAATGCAGCGATGGCCTCTTGGGCGTGAGGGCGAATGGCGTCACCAATAGCCATGATGCCCAATACTTCACCCGTACAGTCATCGTGCGGCTTATGGCCGACGATGACAACCGACTTGGCCTCTTCTTCAATCTGCGTCAATTGGTGTTCGATCTCCGGCGAGCAAACACCCAATTCATGGGCAAAGCGATGGTTACCCACGAAATAGGTATGCCCCTCTACAACGCCTTCGGCTCCACGTCCCGTATGAGCCCGGTAGTATTCGCTACGGGGGAATTGAATCTGCTTCTGATGGGAGTAGGTCACGACAGCTTGCGCCAAGGGATGTTCCGAGTGGGTATCGATGGCGGCAGCAATTCGCATAATGTCCGCTTCGGTGGCAGTACCGCAGACGACGACTTTGGTCACGCTCGGTTTGCCCTCAGTGATCGTGCCGGTTTTATCCACAGCGAGAGCACGAAGTTTGCCCACGGCTTCGAGAATGGTTCCACCTTTAATGAGAACACCGCGCCGAGCCATCGCTGTAAGTCCCGAGACAACCGAAACTGGAGTTGAAATCACGAGGGCGCACGGACAGGCGATCACGAGCAGGACCAGTCCCCGATAAATCCACGTAAGCCATAAACCTCCGAAGAACAGTGGCGGAAAAAGTGCAACGAGGAGCGCGGTCACCATGACGAGCGGCGTATAGTAACGGGCAAAGGCATCAACGAACCGTTGGGAGGGTGCTTTCTGGTTCTGCGCTTCTTCGACCAGATGGATGATCTTGGCGATGGTGGTTTCGGTGTAAACTTTCGTGGTGTGGATTTCCAATGATCCGCCACCATTGATCGTTCCAGCGTAGACCGTATCGCCCGGTTTCTTTTCAATGGGCATGGATTCCCCGGTGATTGGTGCTTGATTGACGGATGATTCACCCGATACCACCACGCCATCAAGCGGGATACGGGAGCCTGACTTCACCGCGATTAATCCGCCAACGGGCACTTGTTCAACCGGAACTTCCATGAAATTGCTTCCGTTTTGGAGCAGCGCCGTTTCGGGCGCGAGCTTCATGAGTGATTGCACCGCCTTTCGGGCACGAGCCAGGCTGAAAGCTTCCAGCAATTCCGAGAGAGCGAACAGGAAGGTGACGGCTGCGCCTTCCGACCACTGGTGGATGGCCAGCGCACCGACTACCGCCACAGTCATCAACACATTCATGTCGAGCGCAAAGCGGGACAAGGCGCGGAACGCCTTTGGCACGACAAACCATCCTCCGGCGACAATCGCTATGCCAAATGGAATATCCGCGATCCAGTCAGGAGAAAGTTTCGTCCATTCCAGAATCAATCCAAGCCCCAGAGTCACGCCAGAAATTCCCACGGCCAGTTGCCGCAGGCGCTTCATGCTTTCAAGATCGGAGTCCGTAGTGCCTCCCTCTGGTGAAGCCTTCATTCCGGTCTTGGCTACGGCCTGAATAAGGATGGCGGGAGTGATGGTGCTGTCATGGTAGAGCGTAACCTTTCCCCCCATGAGATTGATCTTTGCTTCTCGAATACCTTTGAGCGGACGAAAGATCTGCTCCAAGGCCGCCACTTCGTCGGCGCAGTCCATTCCGGCCACGCGAAGCACCGTCTGGATATTCCCGGCAGAATTGGAATTGAGAGAAATTGAGCCGGAAGACGCATTGGCCCCACATGAGTGGGTATTGGCATTGTTGTTGTCGTGATTACAGCAGCTCATAAGTATTTTCGGTTATTGGAACTCAGCATCAGTAAAATCTCCGCGACGCGCAATAAGTCCGTTCAGGTTCCTCTTGGGGCGAAATAGATGATGGCGGCTCCAATGAGGCAGATCAGCACTCCGAGTATATCCCAACGCTCAGGAGCCTGCTTTTCCACAATCCAAAGCCAAGCAAGCGAAGCAGCGATATAAACGCCGCCATAGGCTGCATAAACCCGCCCCGCGCCTTCAACCGGATGGAGCGTGAGCAGCCACGCGAACAGACAAAGCGATAATGCGCCGGGGAAAAGCCACCCTAGCGGTTTACCGAGACGAGCTGTCAGGTAAACGGTGTAACACCCGAAGATTTCAGCAAGTGCTGTAATGCTATAAAGAGCGAATAATTTCATAAGCTTTTCAAAATCTATCAAATATGGATAGGCATTAATAGTAACACGACCGTTCGCTTTTACTCGCGGTCAGGCTCGTTGCGTTGAATGTGGTTGTTCGCAGTTGCAGTAGCATGCCATAGAAGTATCTTAAGGAAACACCCTGAAGAAACTACAGGGTCAAGAGCAAAGAGGATTTTCCATGAAAATAGGTGAACTGGCTACTGCCGCACAGTGCACGGTCGAAACGATTCGTTATTACGAGAAAGAGCATCTGCTTCCCAAAGCCGAGCGCACCGGAGGCAATTACCGGCTTTACGACGTTCATCATTTGGAGCGCTTGCGTTTTATCCGCAACTGCCGAGCTCTGGATATGTCCCATGAAGAAGTACGGCTCCTGCTCCGGCAAATGGACAAGGCCGCCGCCGATTGCCAACCCGTTAACGACCTGATTGATGAACACATCGGCCATGTTGAAGCGCGAATCATGGAACTGCGACAGCTCAAGGAGCAACTGAAGAACTTGCGGCAGCAATGTCGCAGCAAGAAAACCACCCGGAAGTGTGGCATTCTGCGCCGTCTTTCTACGATGAAGGCACGCACCAAACCGACACGTACCCATCATCTACACTGATTTGAGGTAGTGGGTAGCGGCAGAAATAGCCTTTTACTCCCGGAAGGACAACTGGTCGCTAAAGTGACTGATGTATTGGTTGTGGTATGGTATCTCCGAAGATGGAAGCCGTAGCCAATCTTATCTTGATAGGCTTGCACGAGCTGTTGTGGTGGCACTAGCTTGATATTTATATGAAAGCAAGGAATGCGCCGCACGAAGTTCTCGGACTGGGGGTACTGTCCGTTTGCATCAATATCATCTTGATGCTGGTGAAAATCAGTGCCGGTCTTGTGGGACACTCCTATGCACTGGTGGCTGATGGCATTGAGTCGGCCAGCGACATTTTCTCTTCATTGATTACGTGGGTGGGTTTTCAAATGTCGCTCAAACCAGCGGATGAGAACCATCCTTATGGGCACGGTAAAATTGAATCTCTGGCTGGCCTGTTTTCGGGAGTTTCTCTTCTGATGGCGGCGGCTATCATCGGCTACCATTCCATTCAGGAGATTCGCATACCGCATCATGCTCCGGCTTGGTTCACTCTACCGATTTTAATCTTGGTTGTGGTGGTAAAGGAATTGCTATCGCGACGAGTCCTGTCGGCTGGAGACGCGCTGGATAGCACGGCGCTCAAGGGAGATGCATGGCATCATCGTTCGGACGCTATTACCTCAGGTGCTGCTGCGATAGGTATCAGTATCGCTCTTGTTGGAGGGCATGGATATGAGATGGCGGATGACTGGGCCGCCTTGGTCGCGTGTATCATAATCGTTATTAACGGAATTCTCATTCTGAAACAGGCATTGCATGACCTTCTCGATGGGAATGTCTCTGAGGATATTAACAAACACATCAGAACATTGGCCGCATCCGTGGCAGGTGTGGAAAATACCGAAAAATGCCGCGTAAGAAAGAGTGGCATTGAATTATTTGTTGAACTCCATGTGCGCGTCAATCCCCACATTTCTGTCGTTGAGGGGCATGAAATTGGGCACGACGTAAAAAACCATCTAATTTCCTCCGACCCTCGAATTCGTGACGTGATAACTCATATCGAACCCACTGGGCATTGATAATGTGATGCCGCAGCAGCGAAGCGTAAGAGCCAGAAATTAACCCGTCCATTGACGCGAGGCCGTTTTTATTATACGGTCTGGCATTGTCATTTATGGTTCGACTTCACGCCAACAGCCTACTTAAGTTACTCGGCGTTGCCGTGTTTCTGGCTTTTGCCATGCAAATAGTCGTGACGCAAGCCGAGCACGTTGGTCTTTTTGATTGCCAGTCGGCCAACTCCTCCCTCGCTACCAGTGATGATGGCACAGTACCTACCGAAGGTTGCCATACTGCGTGTTGCGGCCACATCACGGGCGTCTTTACTAATTTCGCTCAATTCGTAGCTTTATTCCACACCGAGCAAGCTCTCTTTGCTCTCATTGACGAACACGCGCCCGATGGCCCGGTTTTAGCCATCGATCATCCGCCTCAGTTGTCCTAAGTCACGGCCTCTCGACGCTTTTAGCGTCATGTGAATTGCCGTTTATTCAGTCGATCTACCCATCACAAGGCTGATGCCTTGTGATCCCGTTCGCAGCTTGGCTCGCGAGCGCCTGAACCTCAGTTGACTCAAGGACAATACAATGAATATCTCTCATTTTGAAAACGTGATTCGCAACTACTCTCTATCTGGAATCCAGATGGTATTGGGCAGCCTCGGGCTCATTCTCACTTCGAGCGCGATAGCTGGAGAAACGGCAAATCTTAAAGTTGAAACAATCAACGCCCGCTCGGGTTGCATTGCCAGCGCAACGGTAAAGGGAATGGATAACAGGGTCTACGTTTCAGGACGGGTGCGCTTGAACCAACCCTTTCAACCATCTGCCGGTACACATGTGGATGTCTATTTGGTCGATGCAAAGGGGCAGACTCTGGAGCGGAAAAAAGACCGCATCATCGTCACTTCACAGAAGCGCGACCGGATGCAGGGAGGTCAATTCCCTTACGCGGTCAGTTTTGACAACTCGATGGCAGCCAAGGCCGCGACAGCTCGTGTTGTCTATTGCTCCAGTACGCACGACGATCAGAGCTAGATCATTTAGTCGAAAATTCACACCAAGCCGGAGACGGGTTCAATTCCCGTTCAGCCGCATTTGGAGATATAATGTTGCGAGTTTATTACAAAAGAAATGTCCTTGCCCTGGGTGCGTTGATTCTTGCCGTGGTTATTCGGTATGGTCATGGCGCGGATACTCCCGTCCGCGCGCAATGGAATGTCCAATCGCTCGTTGTTCAGGCTCTGGCCAATAATGCCGAGTTGAAATTTTACGAGGCGGAAGTCACCGCGGCCAAAGGTCAACGAACCCAATCCGGGCTTTGGAAAAATCCCGAATTATCCGGGGAATACGGTTCTCGTCGAATTACGGATGCGACGGGAGAACTGCAAGGGGACGGTTTTACGCGAAGTGTTGCCCTAACCCAGACGTTTGAATTTCCCGGTAAAGGTTCTTTGAGAAAAGCCATTGCGAATAAAGATATAGAAATTGCCGAACTGGGGCTGAAGCAATTTCGCATGGCATTGACGGGCCGCGTGCAAATGTTGGCGTATCGCTATCAGGCCACGTCCATTAATGCAGCGGCGGCAGAGGAAATCAGCGAGCGGAGCGCGGCTCTGGTCGATCTTCTGAAGAAACGAGCCATTGCCGGAACGGCGCAACTGCTGGAACTTCGTGTCATTGAAGGTTCTTTGGTTGAGCTGCATAAATCGGCCAAGGAGTTCATCCAGCAACGTGAGGAAACCCGTTTGGAATTGAATGCGTTGATGGGACGACCTTCGAGTCAACCACTCGTTATTCGATCAGAATTAACTCCACCAACCTATAAACTCGAAGTGAACAAGCTTGTTCTTACGGGCTTGGGCCAAAATCTGCAACTCAAGGGTCGCATTGCTGAATTGGAAAAAGCCATACGACAGGTGAGCGCGGCCAAATTGGAGGCGGCTCCTGATTTTTCCATTGGGCCGTTTTTCAGTCAGGATAAGGCGGGGGATTTGGAAGAGAACTTTGGCGGTAGCTTGTCCCTCACGTTGCCGTTATGGAATTGGAATCAGGGCAATGTCGTCACAGCCAAAGCCCGCCGGGAACAAGCCGATGCACTGCTACTGGAAGCGCGACGCAAAGTGGAAGCCGAAATCACGCGTCACATCCGCTTTTACGAACTGTCACAAAAGCAGCTTCAACAGATGCCGGATGATTTGACGGGGCAGCTGCGGTCGGCCACTGACTTAGCCGACCGTCAATACCGGACGGGGGCAATCACCGTCCAACTCTATCTGGAGGTTCAACGTAATTTTCTGAGCGTACAACAAACCTATAACGAAGCCATTCAAGACGCGTGGAGTCGATTGCTGGATTTAGATCTCTTAACGGGTGGCGCACTCAATCTCTCTTTGGAACAGCTTGAAAATGAGGGGGCAAAAAAATGAATCCGTGGATCACTTTGAAAATAGCGGGAGTCCTGTTGGTAGTGACATTGCTGATCTCCTGCGGCCAAAAACAGGAGCCCAAGGAGAAGACCGCGAGTAATCCGATTGCCGTGCCGGAGGCCAAACAACACGAGGGCGAAGCCGATCATGATGAGGGTGTTTCCTTTCATGAAGGCAAAGGCATTACGTTATCCAACGAGACGGTGAATGCGCTCGGGTTAAAAACAACGCAAGCGACTTTGCGTGAGTTGAACTTCATCGTTCCTCTCAATGCCCAAGTCTATCGAAGTGCGGATGAAAATTCTTCCAGAAGTGGTGGAGAGAAGAACGGCTCTGCTTATGCCACGGTAATGCTTTCCAAGCAGGAAGCTGAAACTCTGAAGCGTGGAACAAAGGTTATTTTTGACCCGCCTAGTGGGTCGGACCAACCCATTGAAGGAATCTTATGGAAGCTGGATCAAACGCAGACTCCCATTACGGATAAAGTCGAGGCGTTGATCGAAATTCCCGATCCAACGCATCGCCTGCCCATTGGCCTTTTTTTGAAGGGGCACGCGCAGCCGGGAAAAACTCTTAAAAAGGTAGTCAGTATTCCCCGTTCAGCCGTGCTCGATACGGCGCAGGGCAAATTCGTCTATATCGCCAAAGAAGAATCCTATTTACGTACGCCGATTAAAACCGGCAATGCAGATCAAATAGCAATAGAGATTACCGAAGGACTCCAGGCGGGCGAAACGGTGGTTGTCGCCCCTGTCGAGAAACTCTGGCTGATCGAATTGCGCCTCACCAAAGGTGGCGGCCACGCTGATTAATATAAAGCAACACTCACCATTTTAATAACATGATCGACAAAATTTTGGAATTCTCCCTGCGGCAGCGAGTCTTTGTGCTGCTTGGCACGCTGGTCTTAATCGGTACTGGAATCTGGTCTGCCATGCATCTCCCGATTGATGCCGTACCCGACATCACCAACGTACAAGTACAGATCAATACATCGGTTACAGCGTTGGCCCCCGATGAAATCGAGAAGCTTGTTACCTATCCAATTGAAGTGGAAATGGGCGGCATTGAGAAACTGCTGGAAGTACGCTCCATTTCAAAATTCGGCCTTTCGCAGATCACGCTTATTTTTGAAGAAGGCACCGATATTTATCGCGCACGTCAACTTGTCGGAGAGCGTTTGCAGAGTGTGCTTGAGGAGTTGCCTCCGGGCATCACTCCCAAGCTCGCCCCCATCAGCACCGGTCTTGGAGAGATTTATCACTACACGGTGCGCTATAAATCGGATTGCAAAGAGGCTCCATCCGATCCGATAGAGCGTCTTCGCCAGCTCAAGCTCGCACAAGACTACATTGTCAAACCAGCATTGCGTACCGTGGCTGGCGTTACCGAAGTCAATTCCTGCGGTGGTTACGAAAAACAATTTGTTGTTCAGCCCGATCCAGCAAAGCTTGCGCGCGTTGGTCTCACTGTTTCCGAAGTGGCTGACGTGATTGCCGAGAATGTAGCCAATGCGGGAGGCGGGGTAGTCGAAAAAGGAGGGGAAAGCATTACCGTTCGTTCGATAGGCCGGGTGCAGAACGCCGAGGAAATCGCCGATTTGCCGCTTAAATTTGCGGCCAAGCCGATGGCGCTTCGCGTGCGCGATGTAGCCGACATTGTGATCAGCTCGGGAGTGCGCACCGGCACCGCCACCTACAATGGAGAAGAAGCCGTATTGGGCTCTACGCTCATGCTCATGGGGGAAAATAGCCGTTTAGTCTCACAGCGTACCCATGAGAAAATCGAAGAGCTTGAGCGAAAAATGCCACCGGGGATGACGATTGAAACGCTCTACAATCGCACGGATCTGGTCAATGCCACCATTCACACCGTGGGAAAGAATCTCTTCGAAGGCGCGGTACTTGTCATGGTCGTGCTCCTTGTCGTGTTGGGAAATCTACGGGCAGCGCTGATTGTTGCCTCGGCGATTCCACTTTCCATGCTCTTCATGATGACAGGCATGGTGCACTATCACATAGCCGGGAATTTAATGAGCCTCGGCGCGATTGACTTTGGACTTATCGTCGATGGCGCTGTCGTGATTGCGGAAAACATCGTTCGCATGCTGGGACATCGCCAGCAGCAGCTTGGACGCCTTCTTACCAAGGAGGAACGCCTGCACACCATTCTCGCCGCTTGCAAGCAAGTTGGTACGCCCACTGTGTTTGGCGTAGCCATCATCACGATTGTTTATCTGCCCATTCTTTCACTTACTGGGGTCGAGGGAAAAATGTTCAAGCCGATGGCGATTACGGTTATTTTTGCCCTCGTCGGAGCGCTCATCCTCGCCCTTACGGTTGTGCCGGTACTGTGCTCCTTCTTCTTGTCCAAGAAAGTAAGCGAAAAAGACAGCTGGCTTATCAGTCATGCCAAACAGGTTTATACATTCCTGTTGCACGGAGCCCTTCATTTTAGGGTCTGGATGATAGTGGGAGCTATCGCGCTATTTGTTTTTTCCATTGGCATTTTCCTAAGACTTGGATCTGAATTTGTTCCCCAGCTTGACGAGGGCACGATCGTCCTCCAACCGATCCGCACGACCAGCATCGGGCTGAAGGCATCTCTGGAAATGCAGGAAGAAACGGAAAAACTGCTTTTGGAAAAATTCCCGGAAATTAGCCGGATATTCACCCGCATCGGTTCTTCTGAAGTGGCTACCGATCCAATGGGAGTCAACATTGGCGATACCTATCTGACGCCGAAGCCCTCCACCGAATGGCGCAAGGTTGATGGAAAGATCATTTCAAAGGATGAACTCATCTCGCTCATGGGAAAGGAGCTTGCCATGCGTTTCCCAGGACAAGCCCATCTCTTTTCTCAGCCAATCGAATTGAGATTTAATGAATTGCTCTCGGGAGCCCGTGCCGATCTAGCCATCAAGATCTTTGGGGATGACTATGACACGCTGGAGAAAACGGCCAATGAAGTGCGTGAGATTGTCGAAAAAATTCCCGGTGCTGCCGAAGTCGAATTTGACGCCGTGGGTAAATCTCCCGTATTGCAGATTGTGATGAATCGGTCGGCCATGTCGAAATACAACGTGCATGCCGATGAAGTAAATAAAGTCGTTGAGACTGCCTTCGCCGGACGCGAGGCGGGTGTCATAGCGGATGGGAACAAGCGTTATCCGATTGTTACCCGGCTCAAGGACAGCGCTCGCACGGACTTCGCCGCGATAGCCCATCTGTCTGTGCGAACCTCCGATGGTGGTTTTATCAGCCTCGGCCAGGTAGCTGACATTGGGACGACGGAATCGGTCAATACGATTTCGCGCGAAGCGTTCCAACGCCGCATGGCGATCATGGTGAATCTGCGAGGCCGTGATGTCCAAAGTTTCGTGACGGAAGCCCAGCAGCAACTCGCCCAGAAAGTGAAAATTCCAGCAGGCTATTTTGTGGAATTCGGTGGTGCTTTTAAGAATCTTAAGGAAGCACAGGCCCGCCTCGCCATTGTCGTCCCTACGGCTCTGGCCATGATCTTCCTGCTCATCTTCATGGCGTTTGGCAGCATCCGGCAAGCACTCATTGTTTACAGCGGTATTCCCTTGGCAACCACGGGAGGAGTATTTGCCTTATGGATCTGCGGTATTCCTTTTAGCATCACCGCTGGCGTTGGATTTATCGCCCTCTCAGGCATGGCGGTGCTTAACGGCGTGGTCATGATCAGCTATTTCAATCAACTTCGCGAAGAAGGCAAGACCGTGCGCGAGGCGATTTTGGAGGGCTCACTCACGCGGCTGCGTCCAATCTTGATGACCGCTTTAGTCGCCAGTCTTGGGCTTTTACCCATGGCACTCGCAACAGGTGCCGGGGCCGAGGTGCAACGTCCACTGGCTGTGGTTGTGATCGGGGGCTTGCTAACATCGACGCTCCTCACTCTTCTACTTCTGCCCATCATTTACGATTGGGTGGAAAAGCGAAGATGATGGGACTGGATGATGCGTGCGATTACGAGCACAGAGATCGAGCGAAAATGCTGAGGAAGCTGGACATTCCTGTGGTCTGAATTTAGCTAAAAATGAGGAATTATGAGTACTTCAGATTCGCGGGAACCGGCCTTTTGGGATGAGCGTTATCAGGCGGAGAAAACGCCTTGGGATTTTCATGGAGTACCCTTGTCATTACGCCGCTGGCTTCAGGCCAATACTCAGCCCAAGCGCGTACTCATTCCCGGTTGCGGCAGTGGTTATGAAATCAAGGCATTCCTAAATGCGGGTTGGGACGCTTACGGGATTGATTTTTCTCCGGTGGCGGCGCAACGCGCGCAAGCTTTTCTCGGAGAACAAGCCCCTCATGTGTTGCTGGGGGATTTCTATCATTATGCGTTCGAGAACCAATTTGATGTCATTTACGAACGCACCTTTTTGTGTGCGTTGCCACCAGATCGGTGGGTGGCCTATGCCCAACGAATAAAAGACTTACTGGTTCCGGGTGGACAATTAATTGGCTTCTTTTTCTACGGACCCGAAGATGATCCGCCACCCTATCCTCTCACGCAAGCCCGCGCCGATGAACTTTTCGGGCCTGAGCTTGCCTTGACTCAGGATGAAGCCGTGACCGATTCTCTACCGCTTTTTGTGGGCAAAGAACGCTGGCAGATTTGGAAGAAACGATAAAAAAGCACCAAGCTTTAGCCCATGACCGTTTCTCTGGCGCATGAGTCTTTCAATGACTGTGACGATGGTGGATGTCCGGGTAATGCGGATGAGAATGCGTTAGCTCTTCGTGCTGGTGTTTATGGGAATGGGGTTCGCCAACTGGATCGGTGGGACTGTGGGCATGGTGGTGATGCTCGTCATGGTAATGCAAATGGTCGTGCTCCATCGGTTCGTGATGATGCGCATGCTCGTGACGTTCGCTCAGGTGCAGATAAACACCGATGCCCATGCATATCGCTGCGATGCCAAAACCAAGGGTAAGTGCGTCTCCCAGGAAAAGAATGGAGAGGACGGCTCCCACAAAAGGAGCCGTCGAAAAATAAGCCCCCGTCCGCGCGGTTCCAATGTGTCGCAACGCCAGCACAAACAGGGTCAGGCTCAGGCCATAACCGAGAAATCCCACCGCACCCGTGGCCAATAATGCGGGTAAGGAAGGCAGCTTCGCGCCAAGGACAAGGGCCAGCCCGGTATTGACGCTGCCTGCAATCAACCCTTTGAGCCCGGCAATTTGCACCGGGTCGCCTGCGGAGACTTTGCGCGTCAGATTGTTATCAATGGCCCACGCAAGGCAGGCCCCGATAATGGCCAGAGAGCCCCACGGCACGCCCAATTCCCATCGCCCCATCCACGAGAGACAAACACCGCCTGCCGCAATGAATACCATGCCGATGGCGATTCGAACGTCGAAGTTTTCCTTGAAAACAAACCATGCCAACAATGCCGTCAATACGCTTTCGAGATTCAGAAGTAATGACGCATGGGAAGCGGGGGTTATTGCCAGTCCCCACATCAGCAATACCGGAGCCACCACACCGCCTGCGGCAATCGCCCCGGCAAGCCACGGCCAGTCCTTTCGCGTGAGGGGCGCTTCCTGTGACCCCGAAGCTTTTCGGGATTGAAAGAAATAATAAATCCCGAGGCCGATACCGGAGCCAAGGTAGAGCAACCCCGCCATCAACACGGGCGCAACCTGTGGTAGCAGCAATTTTGCCAGCGGAGTGCTCGCTCCAAACAGAAAGGCCGATAACAACGCCGTTATCGCGCCGGTCCATCGTTCCCGGTGTAAGTGATCTTTCATTCTGTCGCAACCGCGTGAATGGCTTGTGATTTATCTGTAGAGGAACTTTCCCCAGTTGCGTGATTTATAAAAAGCAAAATATCGCGAGGGATTCTAACGGCTGGGGTGTTTTATTGAGTGAAGACATTAGAATTGATTTAAAAACAAATCCAAAAAGAAAAGGAAACTTATGAAAGAACTGAAAAAAATGACGTTGACCGCGCTTCTCGCTGTTGGACTTCTTGCGGGAGCTTCGCTCAGTACACAGGCAGCCGAGTCGCTAATCAGTAGCAAAGATACGGTGTTAAAGACCGTCGTGGCGACACCTGCCAAGGCCAAAGTGTCTGGCCAACCTGTTGACGCCGCATCTTACAATTCGAAGGCAGTTCGATCCGGTGGATTGACTTCGGCGAAGGCAACGGTATCGGGCCAACCGATTGATGCCGCCGCTTACAGCTCCAAGGGGCGCTAACATGGAATGCGTTCTTCACGCCGGGGTGAAACCATCATCTCCCCGGCTGAAGTGCTGGAGGTCAATCAAGGAAGTCCGTTTCCCTCATCCTCGAATGAGCACTCTATTCAAACTGGCAATCCGGCGTGAGCCTCACTCTTCAGCAACCCCGATTGCAATAACCCCTCCGCCGCTCAAACTACGCGCGCGTGCTGCAAGCTCTCCGCAAGGAGTGAAGGGGGAGGTTCTCGCCGAGTGGCAATTTCCCATTGAGTGGTCCATTGGATTGACGAGTCGTAATCAATAGCCCCCAGCACACGCTGCGGGCTATTGATTTGAGTAAAGAATGATTTAGCTCCTTTGGTCTCTAGGTTTTTTCGTGAGCCTCTTTGCAAGACGACGTTGCGCCATTGTGATGGGATACAATAATGGTGGAGTCAGCGGGAGCGTTGACCGAGGCCGCATAGGATGTTTTCCATTGGGCTTGGCTCAAATTCCGGCCGTGCCGATTCTTGCTATAATTGACGGGCGTATCGGATAGTATCTTTCCATTTTTAGAGATCACTGTCACACAGAGGTGGCCAAGGGTTGAATCGGAATGGCCTTGGGCGATCCGCAATAAACCCGAAACCAAAACTTTGCCTTCACTTGGACGGGCATGAATGCTCTCCACGCTGGCGGCCCGGCTCGACTGGGTTTTCAGCGTATAAGGAAGACTGGTTTCGGCAAGGACGGGGAATGCGGTCCACATGAACGCGCTTGCGATAAGCAAAGAATGCAGTTTTAAGCGAGGGTAATGGTTTTTCATACGAGTTTCTCCATTAGGTGAAACACCGCGCTTCCCGTTACCCCTCACTCAATCGCCATCCATTTTCCGATTTATTGAGGCCAGGATAGGTAACCAATTCCGTAGACCAGAGTGCCGCCCAAGTGCCCGGTTACTCCTACCAGCACCGCTCCGAGCCAGAGCGAAATGCGATAAAGCCAGATTCGCTTGCCATTCGGCACGGCTCTTTGCCAATACCAAAGCGCGAGGATAACCAGAAAATCGAAAGCCACACCTGTCCCCAGCCAACGATGCCAGAACAGGATGGGTTTGAGATCTGGCTCCACACCCATCGTGGCTGCATCCGCCCACCCCAGAACCGCCGCAACGAATGCGGCGACGGTTCCGAGATGGAGGTTTATGGAAACAACTAACCCAAATGTAGAGTTGTCCCTTCGCCATGCCGCAATTCCCTCCATTATCGCGGCCACCATAAGCAACCCGATGGGGAAGTGAACGGCAATCGGATGAAAGGCTCCGACATAGCGAAGGAAATGAACCATAAGATCGTTAATTACATGCCGTGCATGCTGTGATCATGACCTTTCATGTTTTCACCACTGGCGCTTGGGGGCGTAGCAGGGGCAGCGGTGGACGCCTTCTTGGCTGCGGCTTCGTCAATGACCTTCAAATATTTTTCCGGGTCTTTGGTGAACTTCTTGACGCAATCCTTGCAGCAAAATTCAACCAGGCGGGTAGTTTCCTTTCCGTCTGCTGTTTTTTGTTTGTAGAGATAGTCAATGGGACCGCCCATGGGGCCTACCAGCTTTTCACCGGAGACAGGGCAAGTGATCAGTGGGTAGCTCTTTTTGAGTTCCTCGATTTGTTTCTTTTCGTCTGCCGAATACTCCGCTTTGGCGGGTACTTGCAACAGGGACAGCATTCCAACGGCGGCCAGACAGAGCGTGCTGAATTTGATTAATTTCATCATAGAAGTGGATACCTATAGACCGTAGCGGGGGGTTAAAGCCGGACGGTTCATTTCACTTAAACGCCGCAGCAGGAGAAAACCCTCGTGAAATCTAGCATTCAATACTCCAGCTAAATCATCGGATTTATCTGGAATCCTCGCGTATCACCGGCGAGCAACATTTTAGTTTAGAAAGTGGATCTTTCTGCCGATTAGTGACGCTTAGGGATTCGGTAGGCATTGAGTGACACTAACTTATAGACCAGTCATGAAATAATACCGAATTAAGCGAGGGTTTTAAGCGCCCGTGGCGTTGAACTCTATGGAAACAACAACTAAGGCATGACTGAAAAACAGCCTGTCTTACAGAAAGGGAAATCAAAAAAATGAAAACAACTAGCCTCAAAATCGCAGCGTTGGGTCTGGCTCTCGGATTGAGTGCCGTCATGGTGCCATCCGTCCAGGCGGTTCCGGTGGACACTGCGAAGGGGGTGCGCCTGAATACGGCCCAACCCCTTCGCACGGTCGATGATTTCAAAAGCCTGCGTCAAGGCGATAAAATCGCGGCCTATTGTCCGATGATGAAGGAAACCTACATCACCACTATTCGTAATGTAGATAGCAAGGGTCATGCCACGATCACCGAGACCAAAAAGGGACTCGCGGTCGGCGGCTGCAACATCATCCTTCGGAAGAATGCCGACGGCAAGGGAGTCAGTACGCTGATGGTTTGCCCCAGCGGCAAGGTGCTTCCGGTCAATTGCAGCAAGATGTAACGAAGAAATCACCCACACCGGGAGGCCGTGAGTGCCTCCCGGTATAGGTTCGAGAAAGGACGCTGGAAAATATGAACACCGATCCCAAGCTGAGGGAGGTCCTGCAAAACTGGCAAGTGAACGTCTCCCTGCCCACAGGTTTCAGGAGGGGTGTCTGGCAGCGCATCGCCGAACGCGCAGAAGAAGACCGTCTGGCGTGGTTGAAGAATTTTTTCGCCCAAGTTTCAGAATTAATGGTGATGCCCCGATATGCCACCGCTTTGGCTATGGCCGTCGTATTGATGGGTGTCTCTCTTGGTTACCTACAGGGCACGGCCAACGCCGCAGATACTTGGTCGCAGTTGGAAACCAAATACGCGGATTCCATCAATCCTTTGTCACCCAAACATCTCATGGCAAACCGATGAACAAGAAGCTCGGGTTGATTCTCCTGATATTAGGGCTGGGCGTTGCAAGCTATGCGGCGGCTTATTTCCTGCGCACAGAAAAGATCCATTCCCTCTTGTGCCACGATCAGCAGGAACTTTTCTGGTTGAAGGAAGAATTTCATCTCAGTGATGCCCAGTTTGAAAAAGTAAAGGCCCTGCATAAGGAGTACATCCCCCGCTGCGAAAAAATGTGCACGGAAATTCGCGAAGCCCGGCAGCAGTTGGAGCAAGCCATTCACACCCATGATGCCATCTCTCCCGAAGTGATTGCCGCGCTGGAACGCTCGAACAAAATTCGCAGCGAGTGTGAGCAGGCGACCCTCGAACATATTTATGCCGTGAGCCAGAACATGAGCCCCTCCGAGGGAAAGCGCTTCGTCGAGAGGATGACGAAACATATGTTCCCTCAAGCTCAAGCGGGAGAAATGTAACCCTTAAAACCAAGAATATGGGGGAATCAACTGCCGATGCGGATGTCTTATGCATGCGACGCCTTAAGGATGGGGAGGATCTTGCCTTGACCGAAATCATGGAGCGCTGGCAGCAACGAATCGCCAACTTCATCATGCGGTTTGTCGGCAATGAAACCGATGCCGTTGACCTTGCCCAAGAGACGTTCGTACGGGTTTACGAGAGTCGCCATCGCTATGAACCCCGCGCGGCCTTTTCGACCTGGTTATTCCAAATTGCCACCAATCTCTCGCGTAATCACGCCCGCTGGCGCAGCCGTCATCCGAGCGTGCCACTTGAAGTGGAATCCGATGACGGCATGGATAAAACACGTCCCGAGGTCGTTTCTCAAGATTCCGGCCCTTGCGACACTATGGTCAAAAAGGAACAGGCCAACGCGGTGAGAGCCGCCATTCAGAGTTTGAGCCTGGAACACCGTACGATCATTTTGCTTTTTGAATATGAGGAACTTTCTTACCGCGAAATTGCCTTGATTCTCAAATGCTCCGAAAAGGCGGTGGAAAGCCGTTTTTATCGGGCGCGGCAAGCACTCAAAGAAAAACTACGCACACAGAATAATATTAATCTATGAAACACACTCTCTCGCTTCTCGCGCTTGTGGGCCTTGGATTGTTCGTACTACTCGGCACGGCTTGCTCCAAGAAAGAATCGGCAGCAGCGGCTTCCGATATTGATTACTATACCTGCGCCATGCACCCCAGCGTGCATCAAAATAAACCGGGACCATGCCCGATTTGTGGCATGGAGCTGGTGCCGGTGAAAAAGAAAAGTCTCCCGGAAAAAGCCCCTATTACTCCAGCTCCAAAGCCGGGAACGGATCATTCCCAGCATGGGATGCCTTCAAATTCCAAGGATGACAAAATGGCCGTGACCGAAGGGTCCCCGGAAGTTTCGTCCTTTCAGATTTCCCCGGAGAGGCTTCAGGTCATCGGTGTGCGTTCAGGAGTGGTAACAAAAGAGCGACTGCAACGACTCTTGCGCACGCCCGGTATAGTCGTGGTGGATGAAGGCTCATTGCGTGACATCAACGTCAAGGTGGCTGGCGGCTATGTGAACAAACTGTATGTAAGCGTCACCGGGCAACGCGTGAAAAAAGGTGAACCGTTGGCGTCGATCTTGAGTGAAGGCTGGATCGAGGCGCAACAGCAGTACATCAAGGCCTACCGCGATGCGCGTCGGTCGGTCACATCAGCCAATGGCAACTCGTTCGTCATTGAACAACAAATCAATCGCATGCGGGCGCGGCTTCGCGTTTGGGACTTGTCGGACACCCAACTCAAAAAGTTGGAGGAGTATGCTCTCAACGTGAAGGATTTTGATTTTTCACTGCGCGAAGGGCAAGGCCAGGGATTGCGTGGCACGTTTGAATTGCTTTCCCCGGTGGATGGCATCGTGTTGCAGAAAGAGGCGGTGGAGGGAATGAAGTTCGAGCCGGGACAATCGCTTTTCCGCCTTGCGGCACTATCCCCCATCTGGATTGACGCGGAATTTCCTGAAGATCAAGCGCCTTATGTTGCTGTGGGACACGAGTTCGACGTAACCTTGCCTGCTCTGCCGGATTTCCATGCCAAGGCCAAAGTCTCGTTCATTTATCCACAGCTCAATCCCGAAACGCGGCGATTGAAAGCGCGTTTTGTGGTGTCGAATCCAGATACGAAACTTTTGCCGGGGATGTATGCCAATGTCAGTTGCGCGCTGGAGTACGGCGAAAAACTTTCGGTTCCGTTTGACGCAGTGATTCCGACAGGTGACCGCTTTGTGGTCTTTCTGGATCATGGCGGTGGAAAACTGGAGCCGCGCTTCGTCAAGATCGGTGAAAAATTGGGCAACAGTTATCAAGTTCTTGAAGGGTTAAAAGAAGGCGACCGCGTAGTTACAAGCGCCAATTTCCTCATTGATTCCGAGAGTCGAATCCAGGGGGCTCTCAAGAATTGGGGAAGTCAGGGGGGCAAAGCCAAAGCGCCGACAGGTCACGAGGGCATGCCCGGCATGTAAACGGATTGAAAACCATTGCCTGAAAGCCTCTCATGTCACAAGAACACGAATCGACGTTCATTGAACGAATTACCGTCTGGAGTGGACGCAATCCGTTTCTCGTTTGCATCCTGATCCTTCTCGGTGTTGCCTGGGGCTTACACTCTCTCAAGCAAACGCCGTTGGATGCTATTCCCGATCTTTCGGATGTGCAGGTGATCGTTTACACCGAGTGGGACGGACGCAACCCCACCTTGATCGAAGATCAAATTACTTATCCCATTTCGAGCAAGTTCATTTCCGCCCCGAAAGTGAAATTCGTCCGAGGGGAATCCATTTTCGGCAAGTCATTTGTCTATGTGATTTTTGAAGATGGCACTGACATTTATTGGGCACGCTCACGTGTGATTGAATATCTCAATGCCGTGCGCGGTTCCTTGCCGGAAGGGGTGAATCCGACCATTGGACCCGATGCCACCGGCGTGGGCTGGGTCTATGAATATGCGTTGGTGGATGAGTCGGGAAAGAATGATTTGGCTCAGCTCCGCACCTTTCAGGACTGGACATTGCGCTATGCATTGAGTGCGGTCAAAGGCGTTGCGGAAGTGGCCACAATGGGTGGCTATACCCGTCAATATCAGATCAATCTCGATCCGAATAAATTGGTGGCTTATGGCATCACCTTGCAGGAAGTAGTCAATGCCGTAAAACAAAGCAACCGCGATGTGGGCGGCAAAACTTTCGAGGTGGCCACGACCGAGTTCTATATCCGGGGACGCGGCTATTTCAAATCAATCGAAGACATTGAACAGGTGGCCGTGAAGGCGGATGCGGGCGGCAATCCTATTCTTGTCAAACAACTCGGCACCGTGGGCCTCGGCTCCGATATGCGTCAGGGTTTGGTCGATTTCAACGGAAGAGGTGAAACCGTGGGTGGCGTGGTCGTCATGCGCTATGGAGAGAACGCCCTTAATGTCATCAATGGGATTAAGAAAAAATTAAAGGAGTTGGAACCCGCCTTGCCTCCCGGAGTGAAGATTGTGCCGGTGTATGACCGTTCCGAATTGATCGAACGCTCCATCGACACGCTGAAAGAAAAGTTGATCGAGGAAAGTATCATCGTCAGCTTGGTTTGCATTCTGTTTCTGTGGCATTTTCGGAGCGCCTTGGTGGCGATCATTATGCTGCCCATCGCTATTATTCTGTCGTTCATTCCTTTTCAGCAGTTGCATCTGACTTCCAACATCATGTCACTCGGTGGCATCGCTATTGCGATTGGAGCGATGATTGATGCGGCGATCATCATGATCGAGAACGCGCATAAATATCTGGAGCATGCGCGGGATGAAAATGGAGGTGTGGATGTCACAGGCGAAAAGCGCACCGAAGTGATTTTGAATGCCGCCAAGAGTGTGGGACGTCCCTTGTTTTTTTCGCTCTTGGTCATCACCGTTTCTTTCATTCCGGTTTTCACCTTGGAGGCGCAGGAAGGCCGGCTCTTTCAACCCTTGGCTTTTACGAAAACTTTTTCGATGTTTTTTGCGGCCCTGTTGTCCGTGACTTTGGTGCCGGTTTTGATGGTGTGGTTTATTCGCGGAAAGATTGCTCCTGAAGCCAAAAATCCGGTCAATCGGTTTTTGATCTGGGTTTACCAACCGCTGGTCGATGTCGTGTTAAGGTTCCGCTGGCTGTCCATTTTGATTGCCGTGCTGATTCTCGGATCGACGGCCTATCCCATTATGAAATTGGGATCGGAATTCATGCCGCCGCTGAACGAAGGCACCATCCTTTTCATGCCCACGGCGACTCCCGGCATGGCGGTTAGTGAGGTCTCGCGTGTATTAAACATGCAGGGACGCATGATTATGCAGTTCCCTGAAGTGGAAACCGCTTTCGGTAAGGCCGGTCAAGCCGATACCGCCACAGACCCCGCACCGCTGTCCATGTTCGAAACCACCATTCAGCTCAAACCCAAGGATCAATGGCGTCCGGGTATGACTTGGGAAAAGTTGATGGCGGAGATGAATGACAAGCTCAAGCTGCCCGGTATGGCCAATGTCTTCTGGATGCCCATTCAAACCCGCACCCAAATGCTGACTACGGGCTTTCGTTCCAATCTTGGCATCAAAATCTTCGGAAAGGATTTGGAGGAGATCAATAAGGTGGGAGAGCAGATCGAGCAGGCTCTCACAGGATTCCCCGACGTGCGCAGTGTGTTCGCCGAACGCGCGACCGGAGGACGTTATCTGGATATTTCGGTTAAACGCAATGAGCTATCCCGCTACGGTCTTCGCGTTGAAGACGTCAATGATGCCATCGAAATGGCCGTGGGCGGAAGCACGATCACTCGGACAGTTGAGGGGCGTGAACGCTATCCCGTGGCAGTGCGTTATGCGCGGGATTACCGCGACGATGTGGCCGCCTTGGGCCGCGTTCTGATCGCGACTCCGAAAGGCGCACAGATTCCGCTCTCTGAAGTAGCAGACATTCGTTATACCTTCGGGCCACCGTCAGTTCGAAGTGAGAACGGCCAACTTGTAAGCTTCGTTTTTGTCGATACGACGGCTTCCGACATGGTCGGATTTGTGCAGAAGGCTTCTCAACAAATCCGTGACAAGGTGATATTCCCGACAGGCTATTTCATGGAATGGGCCGGATCGTTTGAATATTTCCTGCGAGCCAAGGAACGGTTGATGATTATTGTGCCGTTCACGCTGGTCATCATTTTTGTGCTCATTTACATGAACACGAAATCGGTCATTCGTACCGCTATCGTCTTTCTTGCCGTGCCGTTCTCACTCGTGGGAGCTTTTTGGCTTCTTTACATCCTGGATTACAATATGAGTGTGGCGGTGGCGGTCGGATTGATTGCTTTGGCGGGTATTGATGCCGAAACAGGCGTCGTCATGCTCATGTACCTCGACAGTGCTTACGATGATCGTAAGAAGAAAAGCCAGATGAACTCCGTCTCCGACCTGATTCTTGCCGTTGAAGAAGGGGCCGTGCATCGTATTCGTCCCAAGATGATGACGGTTTGCGCCATTCTTTTCGGCCTATTGCCCATCATGTGGAGCACAGGTAGCGGCGCCGACGTCATGAAGCGCATCGCCACTCCGATGGTCGGTGGCGTGATCACCTCTGCCGTGCTGGAGTTGCTTATTTACCCGGTGATCTACGTCCTCTGGCGCAGCCATAATCTCAAAAAGTAAAAGGCGGCCTGTACTCTGAGTTTTCCGGGAGAATGAAGGATAGGTTTATTTCTCCAAACGCCTAATCTGTCGCTCTGAGATCTCCTTTTTATGCACAAGGTGTGACTGGCCTTTGCTTTATAACAAACAGCTATCTGGTGCTTCTCTGTCTGTCTTCCGCGGACGTTGTGAATCCTCTTTGCTGCGGGGTGAGTCCATAGCGGAGTTCTCGGGGTCAATGTCGCAGTTTATGCCATAGGTTGTATTTCTTCTCCGAGGGAGTCACTATGCGATGCGGCATAATCCGACATTCGGCATAATACCCCTTGTCGATATTTGCGTGGAGTAATACCGCCAAAACCCAGCCTGCGCGTCGATTTAAATGCCTTTTCTTTCGCAAGTCGTTTAAACGAAAATAAATAAACTCCAAACAACGACGTTCAACCCCAGACGATAGCCTACATCTACAGCCTTGAAGACCGTTCTAGATTGCCATTCTTCGAGGTCTATACGTGATTTTACTCCAGAGGGAAAAGCGGAGACCAAAAACAAGGTGGACGTCATACCTTCGATCCGACAGCCCCATCACAGGTCCAAACCAACTTCGGTTATTTGCGCCTCTTGTAATGAGGTGGAGGAATCGATTTTGTTTTTAATTTAATCTTCGGAGTCGCAGGCGAGAATAATTCACAAATCGACAGTCCATAGACTTTCCCAAGCTTTTCGACCAGCCGGATAGAAACATTCGTGCGTTTGCCCTGTTCGATATTCTGATAATAATCGTAAGAAATTCCGGCCAATTCCGAGACCTGAGCCTGAGTCAGATGAGTGACGGTCCGCAATTCTTTCAGCCGTTTTCTAAGAAAAAGTTCGGATTCGCAAGGTGACATTTCTCCTTATCTTCGGAGAAAGACTACTCACTTGACACGTGCTATAGCACTTGTAGCATTGCTCTTTTAAGGGACTGGTGTAAGCCTTCGGCGAACAGGCTCCGATAGAGTAGACTAATGGATCATGAGAAGCCGCTGGTGATGCTGGGACGATCCATCTATGAGAGCCTTATCGGAAGACAGGCAGAAATTGACTTGGTGCGGGCAACTAACCACTGCCGCGACCACTGAGTTCTCAACATCCTTCCAGCAAATCGGCCCACTCGCATCTCAGTACCGACCTAAATTTGCTCAACTTGGGAAGGGACGGCCAATTCTCCCCCGCTTCCACCGATTGCACATAACGAGTGCTCAGCCCGGTCTTTTCGGCCAAAATTTCCTGTGTCAGCTTCGCCGCATTGCGAAGTCGGGACAGATTTTGTCCGAATCGTTTGCGCTTGGGACACGGTTTGGGCTTTTTGGAGGGAGACGGCACGATTCATTTTGTGCCGGATTTAATGGACACAAACACGAGGTAATACCTCATAATTTACTTGAATTGGTTTGAGCAAGGCGTAGACAAAAAAGAAAGATGTCGGTTATGGGAAGGAATGGCGGTATGAATCGAATCAAAAAGCAGTACGGGAAAGAAAGTCGTTGTCTGGTCATTGTCGATGATGAGACCGCTATTCTGACAATTTTGGAATGGATGTTCAAAGACGAGGGATACACCGTCTACACGTTTACCCGAGCGGCTTCGGCTTTGGCTTTCGTTGAGAAAAATCCGGTGCACATGGTCATCAGCGATTATCAAATGCCGGACATGGACGGCTTGGAACTGGCACAGCGATTACAGGTTTCAGGCTGGAAAGGCTCTTTTTGTTTATTGAGCGGTCGTGCCAGCGCGTTAAAGAATCATCCTTTGACGGAAATAGGTGTTCACCAATTGTTCCAGAAACCCTTTGACGCACTTGTGTTGGCTGATTTCGTCCGGCAGGCGTTGGAGGAAATCAAATGCTAACGCCCTCCAATGAGCGGTTCATTCGTCGCCGGATGGTCAACGGCGCAGTGGGATGGACCGTGATTGTGGGTTCAGGCCGCACTCGCCGTTACCATCATTTTCGGGATGACGAGTATCAGGGGACTGATGCGGCATTACGCGCCGCCGTCCTGTACCGCGATGACGTGTTGCCACTCCGTCAGAATCATAGACAAAAGAAGCGACCCAACAAATCGGAACAACTTCGCATTCGTCTCCGGCATGAGGAACGGGAAGCGATGGAGCGCCGATGCGAGGAGGATTGGGAGAACGGCCATGCCTTTGCCGAAAATCTTTCGACCTGGGTACGACATCAAATCGAACCGTTGATGCAATCCAACAAACAGCCTTGCGAAATCTCGCGGGATCTTTATCGGCAGGTGGAGCAATTGGCGCAATTGCTTGGTAAATCTCCTGAAACCGTCATTCAGGAATGCATTGATGGCATTGACGGCTTGATCCGGCTAAGTGAGGCGACTCGTCCTTTGATTGTGGCCGAATGGCGCTTGCGCAAGAAGTACCAGCGTGAACGGAAGGACAATTCCGAAGGTCTGACGAAAGGCTGAGACTTTTTTCGTCAGCACGCCCTAGAGAAAGGGCAAAGATTTATCGAGTTCTCGTATTCGTTTCTCTCGTAAGTCTCCCTGAATTTTGTTCGTATTACCCAACACAAGCGTTGTTTCTATTGGAACGCGTGTCCTATTTATTTGTCAGATTTTTGCCCCCGATAGCTTACGTGCAGTCTTAGCCATCCCTCCGGTATTTGCAGTTAAGGTAACAGTTTTTGAACGCGCAGTTCCGCCGATCGGGGCAGAAGTATTTGACTCATATTGCGCCAACAAAGCCCTCATGTCCTCCAAATCGCGTTTGGGTATGATGGCAAACGGCGGGCTGACCTTGCCGTTTTCTTCGTAGTACTCGCAGAGAGTCTTGATGAAGTGTTCCACCAAGCCGTAGTGAAGCACACCGGTTTCCTCTGACATCTTTAGGAGACGTTCTTTCAGTTCGCCTGGAATCCGTATCCCATAAGTAGTCTTGTTGTTTCCCATATCTTTTACCTAGCGAAAATTTTTAGGGCTACACGCACTTTCTTGTTAACATTGCGCACAATGTAAACGATATAGGAAATACAAGCAAGATATAAACTCTTCTCCTTATGACCACTTTCGCTCACGCTCAAATGCCCGATTACACCCCACTGGCGTACCTTGAACCCTATTTGGCGGCCAAGATCATCGGTCAATCTCACGTTCTTCCCCATATTGCGCGACTGGTCATACAGGCCGAAATGGGACTCACCCGGCCCGGAGAACCGCTTTGCCGGTTACTCTTTGTCGGCCCCACTGGAGTAGGAAAAACACTCACGGCCAAAGCCATCAGCCAATACGTGCTCGGCCCGGATGCTTATCACCAACTGGACATGAGTGAATTCATGCTTCGGAAATCGATCCGCAATTTCATCGGAGACGAAAGCGGCGACGTTGGACGATTGGGGCGCATTCTCGAAATCCCCGGCAGAAAGCTTCTCCTTTTTGACGAAATTGAAAAGGCCCACGCGGAGATTATGAACCTGTTCCTGCAAATGCTGGAGGAAGGGCACATTACGGTGGGGCGCGGCATCCGGCACTCCTTGAACAACTGCTACATCGTCGTCACGACCAATATCGGGGCCAACAAGGTGATGAAGGCCGATTCCGAATACATCAACTATTCCATTCTGGAAGAAGTCTGCATGGGCGAATTCGCCAAGAAATACGGTCCCGAAAAAATCCAGCGGTTCCAGGCGTTTTGCGTGTTCACCAAGCTTTCCCAAGTGGACCAGAAGAAAATCGCCCGGTTGGAATTGGAAACTGAAATCAACCACCAGCGTTCTGTCGGCAACGTACTCGATTACCACGAGTCCGCCGTCGATTTTCTTTTCAATGCCGGTTGCAGCGAACAGTACGGGGCACGTCCCCTTCGCAACCAGACCCAATATCACGTCCGCAACGCAGTCACGACATTAACCCTCAAAAATCATTTACGCCATGTCCGGGGACGGCTGGTTGCCAGTCCCGATCACACTTGTCTGTCGATTCATTCCCAACCTTCCACACAACCCAAAGGAACAGTGAAAAATCCCCATCCTCTATGAACACCCTACTCCCCCAACTCCTATTCGCAGCCACCGATATAGATACCGCCCTCTCCCAAGGCGGCATCTATCTGATGAAAGCCGGGTTTCTCATCGGCGTCATCCTGATTATGATGGGCGGCTACTCGATGCACAGCGGCAACGGCTCCGGGGCGCTCATGTCCATCGTCGGCGGCCTGATTATTGCCTGTGCCGTGCCGTTCATGAAATCATTCGTGACCAGCGCCGGGATTCCCGACGCCGCCGTAAACATCGGCAGTTTGACACCGTTTCTGCTCATTCCCCGGACATGGAGGCACCTGTCATGATGCGCACTCCCGTCTTTTTCCTGTGTGTGCTGCTTCTGGCGGGGGCTTGTCTCTGTGTCCTTCAAGGCAACAAGGCCACCGATGAAGCGAAGAGAAAACTCTGGATGAAACGCTGCTTCATGCTGGCAACTGCCGCCGGGGTCCTCTTCTGGTTCTTCGGTTTTGATCCCCTTCCCCTCGACTAGTCATGGATACCATTCCTATTAATCAAAGCATCGGGGCGAAACCGCGCATCCCCGGCATTCCGCTGGACGCGGATAATGTGCTCCTCGTGATCGCATCGGTTTTCTTCGGTGTCGGATTGTTCTACGGCCTGTCCAATGCCGGGTACGGATTCCGGGCTTCCCTCACGCCGGGAGTACTTCTGTTCCTGATGACTTGTCTCTGGGTGTTCTGGCTGCGGCAGGGCAAACCGGCTTCCTATGACGTGGATTTCATCCAGACAAAGTTTCTCGGAAAAAAGGGTTGGGAACCGGATTTCCATGCCATCGAGCAATTTGAATCCCATTTGAAACCATGACCACCAACGGCATCTACAAAAAGGGATTGATGGCTTTCGGCGACATGACGCTGACTCATGTTTCCAAGGGGTTTCTTCTCGATTGTCCCGACTTGGGCAATGCCTCCGATAGCCTGCGGTTCCTGTGGCGGGACAAGATGCGGCAAATCCTCGCCACCATCGGCGAAGGCAATCGCGCCCAAATCCATTTCAACAAAACGTGCGATTTCGGCGCAGCCATTGATCGCTATTCCGACGACACCCAGACCGAATACGCCGACGAAGCGTGTCGCCAGTTCCGCGATGCCCACGTCGTCCTGTATTCCGACTTGAACACCCGACGCGCCCTGCAACGCAAAATCGTCCGGTTCTATCTCTGCAAACGAGTCGAGGAACGCCCCCCACTCGGACTGGAAGGCCAGCCGATATTCGCTTTCAACGAACGGCTGTTGGAGGAATACGCCACCGAATTCATCCACTACGAAAGCAATTTGAATAACATTTGTGCCGGGGCCGGGGTCAAGGTCCGGTCTATGACCGACAGGGAACATTTCGCGCATGTCAGCGAATACTTCAATCCCTCGTTTCTGGATCGCAAAGAGAGCCTCGCCTCCTTGTTCGATCCCCATCACAGCATTCTCAACGCCATGCGCAACGGGTTAGCACATGGGGCCGAGCACCGCCCGCCGTTTGGCCTCTACAACGATACCTACTATTTCAATTTTCTGATCCTGCAACGGCTCCCGCAGCATGCCGCCACCGGGGACGTCGAACGGCTCACTGGAGAATTATTCAACGACTATTCCATCGTTATTAATCTTTATCCCGAAAACAAGGAAGCGGTCAAAAATCGTTACCAGACCGAAATCAACCGACTGTCCAGAAGCCTCTCCAATCCGAAAAACCAGAATCAAGCCGAGGCGGATCAACTCGACATTTTGCGGGAACGGTTGAAGCAATTGAATCACGGTTTCCATACGCCGCTTTCGTTCGATTTTTGCGTGCAGGTCCGCGACAAGGATCTTGGCTCGCTGGCGGGGAAAACCGCCGCCTTGCAGACCGCCATTCATGAATTGAACGGAGCCGATTATTACGCTCCGAATCTGTACGCCACTTGCGAGAAAATCTATTTCCAGGATTTTCCGGGGTTTCCGTGGAATGCGTACACCGCGCACAAACGCGAGCAAAACGACGAGGAAATCGTTCGCATTCTCCCGCTCACGTCGTCGTTTACCGGACATCTGGACGGTGCCCAGGCGTTGTTCCCCGGCGAAGCCAACCAGCTTGTCGGCATCAAGGCGTTCATCGGCGACATGCCGCAACCGTTTCTCATCGTCGGCGCACCGGGCAGCGGCAAAACCCACATGACGATTAATTTATTACATCAGCTTTTTTGCCATCTGGGATTCCTGTTCATCATCGAGGAAAAGAAGGATTACGGTGCGTTCACCCGCTCCCACGGTTGCGAAACGACCGTCATCGACCCAAACGGAACCAAGACCTTCAACCTGTTCGATACCCACGGCACACCACTCGACGACAACCACATTGCCGAGGCTGCGGCCCTGTGCGCGTTGTTCGCCGGGGAAACGGATTCCATCCGTGACGATAATATCCAGCGGGCGATGTTCTCCACCTATATCCGCCGTCTGTACGCCCATTCGTTCGAGATGTGGAAAAAGAAGCATCCCGACCGCCTCTTGCCGCTCATGCGCCGAGCCTGCCTGATTCACAAACTCTGGCAGGAGTACAAGGTGGACGATGACGAGTGCGATTTCACGCAGGCATGGGCCCGAGTGCGCGACTGGGAAAAGGACTCTCCCGCCGAAGTCGCCGCTCGTGAACAATCCATCAGCGACGGTGACGCCATCACTTTCTCGAAAAACCGCGCCACGTCCCGGTATGTACCCGATCTCGTTTTCAGTTTCTACAAATCTTCCGACTATCCGCAGCTCCGGCATCTCGTCATCGACATGGGCATCGCCCCAGACCCGGAGCACGATGAAAAAGTCGTCAACCAACTGGTGACGTTGCTTCGGGCATGGACCGCCGCCGAAGGTAACAACGGCTGTTTGTTCGATGGCGTGGGAAATATCGACCTGCACAAGCACATCGTGCATTTCGAGTGCGGCAAGCTTGGCGAAGCCAACCAGCAATTACGTGACGCGGCTATTTTTCTGATCGTCCAGCAAGTGCGCCGCCGAATCATTTCCCTGCCACGGAATGTCCCCAAGGGGGCGTTGTTCGAGGAAGCCAGTCAGATTTTAAAAGCCAAAAAAGGTGCGGACTTGCTCAAGGAATTTCTGGCCAAGATGCGCGGGTACAAACTGTGGGCCGGAGCCACCATCCAGGCTTACGAGCAGTTACGGGAAAACCCGGCCATGTGCGAGGTCCTCTTCGGCTGCGTGAAGCAGTATTTCATTTTAAAGATGAACAATCCTAACGACGTGACGCACCTGTGTTCGTCGATCAATGGGTTGCCGGAATTTGCCAAGGATCGAATTCAGTCCTTCGTATCGCCCGAACATCTCAATTACGAGTATTCCAGCGTGCTCTATCACCATCTCGGCGACGTGAACAACCTCACGGGTACGTTCCGCGTCATCGACCTACCCAACCCGGCCAAACTCCCATGAGAACAAATCATCACATCACCGTCACCGCTTCACTTCTATTACCAATAGTCCTGTTGCTCTCCGGTTGCATGACCACGCAAAAGGCCGCCAATGAGCAGGCCCGCGACGCCTATTGGCTCGCGCAGAGCGATGCGACCAAGCAGCTCCACGAGTCGAAGAAGGCATTGCAAAAACTGCAAACCGCACAACCGCCGAGGCAGATCATGTATTACTCCGTTCCCGTCGAGAATCCTCCCGGCATGAACGCGGTCCCGCACACGGTCGTCATCCCTGTGGAAAAATAACCTATGAATAAAACTCTATTGATCGCGTCGGTCGTCCTTATTCCAGCCCTGTTTCTTTCAACCGGACATGCCGTGTATCCGGTCAGCGACGAGACGGCCCATGCTATTTCAATTCAGAATTTCTCCGATGAAATCGCCAAGCTTAACGAAGGGTTGCAGAAAACACAGCAACTCATCAATTACGCCGAGCAGGCCCGCGCCATTGCGGGCGATCCGGCGAAGGCTCTCGGTGCACTGTCCGGCATGACGGGCATTACAGCGGGCGATGACTTGGGAAAAAGTCTGGATCAAATCGCAGACATAGCCGGCACTGCCAACAACCTGTCCAGCCGGGTTCAGAAATTGTATCGGCCACTGGATTTGCAGAACCCGCTTAACTCGATAAAGAGCTCCAATCCTTACGCACCGTTTCAGGCAGTGGAGTCAGCGTACAGCCAGTACGACTATCAGTTGAAAAACTCACAGGCCGCCGTCAAAGCCATTCGCAAGTCCATCGACAATGTGAACAAACGGACGGCCACCACCGAAGCCGAGCAGCGCCAGAAACAGGCCGATCTTGCCGCACTCCAAGCGAAATTGGCCGACGCACAAAAGGAAGAATCGGACGCTTTCCATGCACTCGAAGCGCAAAAAACACTCAATGATTCGATGGCAGAAAAGGAGGCCATCAATAATCAGCAAGCCGCCAAGCAGCGTTTGAGCAAGGCGCTCGGAAAATAATTATCTTCCCAATGCCCGACTGAGATTTTCCTTCGCCTTGATCTGACTCTGCCGAGCCTGTTCCCGATCCTGAAGTTCAGCCTTCGCCAATTCTTCTTGAGCCGAGTTGGAAGCCGTCAAAGCACGAATTGTATAACCAGAAATTCCACCGAGCACGAAACCAATAGCCAGAGCAATCCAAACCACATTTTTCACAATTTCCCAATATGCCCTCCCTTGATGAATTAGTACAAGCCGCATCTGCAATCGACATGGCGCAAGCCATGGTCGATGCCTTTGGTCGTTTGTTCATCTTTGGAGATGCCACCTATTCTATCACGCAAAAGGTAGCCTTTATCATTCTCTGCGCGGCGCTCATTACCCAGGGCTGGCGCGGCAGGGCCGTGCAGGATGTCACTCTTTGGATATGGGCGTTGCTCGGTCTGTTGTTCGCCACGGTTACCATAGCCCAATGGCTGAACATCACGCGCCCGCCCGACGGAGCGGCATGGCAATTAGGACAATCTCTAGCCAAGGCCATTGGTGACGCTGACACCAACAGCATGAAGAGTTATTTGGATCAGGTTCAAAAAGACGCTCCAGAAGTGAGTTGGGTGAATCTCACGCAAAATATGAAAAACTTCACCGTGGAGGCGCTTATCTATACCTCCCTAGCGGTTGTATTCTTCATGCGAATTCTGCAAATGGCGATGATTGCCATTCTCTATTCTCTTGGCCCCCTCTTTATCAGTTTCATTTGCATCGGGGTCCTGCGTCATTCCGGCATTCGCTACCTGTTCACGCTCGCCAGCATGTATACATGGGATTTGGCGTGGAAATTTGTCGATGCCGGTTCCGAGGCATTGATGGCCTTTGGTTCTTCCACGGGTCAAGGATACAACCCGCTCATGCTGCCGCTGGCGTTGCTCTGGGCCATTGTCGCCCCCATCTTCATGCCGATTTTCCTCAGCCGGTTGTTTGTCTCCGGGGCCAGCGGTCTTGCCGAAGCCGCTCAGGGATTTGCGATGGGCCGTATGAACGCCGCCGGTAACGCCCTTGCGAACAAATCTTCCGGTTCTCTGGCTTCCGTTGGCAAAGCGGCAATGGCACCTGTCGCTCTCGCCACAGCCGGTGTGGGGACCGTCGCTTCGCTGGCACAGTCTGCTTTTGGTGGCCTTGGGAAAATGATGAGCACGGCCAGACAAGCCACCACTGGCAGCACCAACAACACTCAACAGCCTTCCTCCGCGACGGAACCATCGTCGTCATCGTCCGGCCCGTTGCAAAACGGTCAGAGCCGCGAAATTGCCGGAGTCACGATCAAACGTAACAACGGGAGTTTTTCCATCGGTAAACACGGTTTTTACGGCGATCCGAACAATGCCCAAATTCTGAATGACGCCCTGAAACAAACTGATCTTGACCCCACGGCTCAAGCTCTTGTCCGTCACACCATGAGGCAGCAGCAGGGACAGCCCGCATGAACTCAAGCTTATGAAAGAAAGTCTCTCCCAATCCCAAGCCATCGAACCGCTGGCGCTCATCTCGGCCAGACGACCTATTGCCCTAGCTCTCGTTCTCTTCGGTGTGAGCGGTTGGATTGCCGGTCCCTGTCTGACCTATCTCGCCGTCAACGTCATGAAACGCGACACCCTGATTCAATCCCTCGATAACGGAAACATCGTCCTCAGTCGCGCGACGATTTTTGAGAACGCCCGGTACTATCACGAGTATTGCGCCCGCATCGCCATCGAATCGGCGTTGTCATGGAATCCCAACGGCCTCACCAAACCAGAACGCTTTGACCTCTGTTTCCCGCCCGGTTTCGGCAAAAGCTACGTCGAGCAAATGTGGTCCTTGAGCAAAGACGAGTTTGCCAAAAAGCAATTTCACCAGTCCGTTGAAATTCTGAACATTAAGACCGTCGCCGGTCAAAAGCTCACCGATCCGCGCACTCATATCGACTATGACGTGGTGCAGGTCATTGCCGAAGTCCAACTCTTGCGCGAGGGCATCACCAATGGCGTCGCCTTCACCGATCCTCAATTTGGCCGCATCACCATGCGGATGGTGCGCAACCCTTCCGTGGGCAGCAACAAACTCATGCCCCTTGTCGCCCAAAACTTCACCTACATCCCGGAACAACCATAGCCATGAAACCATTTCTCATTTCCATCATCCTGTTTGCCGTCAACGCGTGGACCTGCCATGCCGACAACTACGCCCGGCAATACGTTCTCGATGAACAAATTTGCAATAAAGTCCCTGTCACGTTTGACAAGGGCAGCACGACCTTGATGTTCCCGGCCCCGCCGGATGCCATCCGTCCGGGGAGAACGTTCGTCGCCGATGCCAGCAAAGGCAATGCGCCCGTTCCCGGTAACGTCGATTTTTACGCCGTGTACCAGCCCGGTTCTCGCTATATCAGCATTCGCGCCCTGACGCCGGAAGCCCGCGATGTCGTCACCTTCATCATCGGCGGGAAGTTGTATAACGTCGAATTATTCGCCGACAAAAAACCGGTTCTATCTGCGGTATTCTATAAGACACAGCCGACGCCAAATAGTGACGGCCAGTTTTCCGTCACCCCGGCGCGAGGGGTAGAACTCATCCGGCAGGCCCAGGCATTTGACGCGCTCAATAAATCTCATCCTGAAGCCGTGGAGCAGGTGGAATGCTTCAAACCGCAGCAGCCAATGGTTATTCCCTATCAAGGCTGGATGGTCTGGATCAACCGGGTTTGGCGCTTCGAGCAAGATGACACGCTGGTTTTCTGGATCAGCTTCATCAACCGATCTGCATCCCCCCTCTCTATAGATAAAAATTCGATCACAGTTGTCACCGGCGATGGCACTAATCGTTACTATCAAGCTTCGGTGATCGACAGTGTCAGTGTGATTCCCCCGGCATTCGTTTCCATTGGAACCGATGGGAAGGAAAAACATACCCCCTCGATGGTGCAAGCCTGGTTCACCGTTTCCGGTGACGGTCACGGTGGCCGCAACTGGTTGAAAGCCGAAGACAACTGGAATGTGCTCGTCAGCCGGAAAGACACCCCCGTTGAAAAACAGGAGAACCCCCAATGAGCTACGATTTCGACATCACCAACAAGGTGCAGGCGTTGTGGAACTCTCCCCATCGGTGGACAGTTTTGGGAGGCGTGGCGTTCTTTGCTGTGATCACCTACCTGAACGTGACTGGCACCACGATCACCGGAAAAACTCAAGTCGCCCGTTCTGCCAAAGGTAAAAAACAAATCATCCAGACCAACACGACGGTTGAAGATCATTCCGGCAACGTACCGCGCATCGCGGCCAGTCATCCCGTCTCGGAAACGCGAGTGGATGACAGCAACAAGATAATACCCCGTTTCGTGCCGCTCATCAATGGGTTCACGTCAGACAAACCCTCGCTAAGCGACCAGTACGCCCCGTATGGCCGTCTGGTTAAATGCAAGCTGCTCAACACCCTCGAAAGTAACAACACTGAAACTCCGATCATTGCCGTAGTCATGGAGGAGTTGAACCATGACGGCGCAAGGATCTTCTCTCCCGGCATCGTCGAAATGCACGGCTGGATTCAAACTTCCGGCGTCCGCAATCGGATCAATTCGCAACGGAACTGGACGGCGGTATGGACTTCCAAAACCGGGGATGACGACAACGGCAAGGAGATGACGTTTACCGGCGTCGCTCTCGCGCATGTGCCAGTTCCCGATGCGAACGGCCAATGGGACATCACGGATGGCAGCGCGGGCTTGAAGGGGTGGACGATTGACACCACCGATTTTGAAAAATTGCTCGCTCTCGCGGCCCGGTTCATTGAGGGAGCCGGTCAGGGGTTCACCTCCAGCTCGGTCTTCCACGATGGCGGCACCAGTGAAACCGTCTATGACGGCAGCCTCAAGTCCGGTCTGGCCCAAGGGTTCTCCTACGCGGCCCAAACCCTTGCGCAATCCATGATCGAGGAAATCAAGAAACGGGGCGTCTATGTCCGCGTCCCTGCCGGAACGATGTTCTACATCTACGTCACCCAACCTCTCGACTTGGCAGAGGCCCGTATCGGAGCCAGCCGGTTTGCCAATGGAAAAGGAACCACCAAAAACAACTAACGATTTATGAATAAACTCCACTCACTCTTTTTACTCACGATCAGCGCCGTCGTCCCGGTTGCGTGCAGCACCCCAGACAAAAATAATCTCCCTGTCACTGCCAGTGGCGTTTATCTGGACTCTGCGGAAAGCGGTGTTTCGCAATCCACAATTCGTCAGCCTGAAACCGTCAAGCAATACGCCTTCAATCCTTACGTCGATCCGAACAACCCGGACACCCGTTACAGCGAAGGCGTCCTCCATCGTATTGAACAAACCCCGCAATGGAACCTGACACCGGGAGCCCATCTCGAAGCTCCCCTGACCGCCACTACCGGCGTTGCCGTGGCTGGACGTAAGAATGTGGAGGAGGGCCCGCTCGAAGAAATCGCCAACGATCAGGTTGTCAGTCCCCAGTCTGTGCCCGCCCGGTTGGAACAGGAATTAGCGCGGGAACGCCAGTATCGACAGGCGCTAACCGAACAGTTGCAGGGCCAGATTGAAATCACCAAGACGTTCACCCAACAGCTTGCCGAAGTGAAGCAACTGGCTGACCAAAACCGCCAGTTGCATGCCGAGCTGAAAACTTTGCAGGACGCCGAAGCCCACAAGCAGGCCGATGCCAAAGCACGCGCCGACGCCGAAGCCACACGAAAATCCCTCCCTTTCTACAAACGTTGGTTCACTCGTTAAAACTCAACCCCAAACAAAAGGAATAAAGATATGCCCAAACCTGTCACCCTCGAACTGTCGGAAGAATCCCACAATGCTTTTTTCGCGGTAGCCTATGCGCTCGGCGAACTCGCCGGGGATAGTGCCCCCACGCCGGAACAACTCATGCAAATGGCTTTGAACCCGGAGGCTGCTGCCGCCTTGTACGAAGCATTCATCCGCAAGGCTTCACCGCAATCCGCTTTGGCTGGTTCGTAACCGGCCAATCAAACAACACAAACAAAAAGGAACACACATGACAACCGAGATCAACCACCGGAAAGAAGTCGATGAGCGCATCGACGATTGGATGCTACAGGAAAAAAATCAACCCTCGCTCGAACGACTCCAGAATATGAACCAGGAGGAGCTTGTCCGTACTTGCGTCCATTCTTGGATTAAGAATGACGCCCTCTTCCAGAAGGAAGTGGACCGTTTCGTGGAGCACAGTCCCAAGACCCAGGAAAAAATCCTCGCGGCCATTAAGGACAAACCCGAACTCGATCATTCCAAGATCGCCCATGCTGTCGCCCGATCTAATTACCGGAATGCTCAAAGTTTCCGAGCCGGGGAGCAGCAGGGCAAGGGCGCGACCTTCATGGCCCGTTTCAAGCAAAACGCCGTGGAACAGGCCCCCAGCCAAACCCAGGAGCAGGCGCTTACCCGCTAATCCCGACTATGGCCCACGACCTCACCACGGAAACAGAATGGTTCCGGTTGTCCTCCAGCCCGAAGGACATCATTACGTTCGGCGAGGGGTGCGAAGGTCTGGCCGTTTTCGGTCAGACCGGCTCCGCCAAGACCTCTTCCCTGCGCACGGCCATCCGCCGTTTGCTCAGGATGGGGCTTGGCGGGGTGGTCTTCACGGTCAAGGAAGACGAGTTCCCGACATGGAAACAGTTCTGCGAGGACGAGGGACGAGCGGAGGACGTGGTGGAATTGAGCCCCGGAATGAATAGTTTTAATTTCATCACCGCCGAGGCAAAAGGCGACGGCAGCGGCGAAGACGCGCTGATTGAAAACGTGATCGAAGTGATGCTGGCGGCCTCTTCCGTCATCGACGGCAAGCATAAGACGGACATCTGGGACAAGGCCGCCAAGGGTCTCTTACGTAGCCTGTTGACGTTGATGAGCATTGCCCGCGAGGAAATCGACATTACGGAACTCTATGATTGCGTCGCCTCCATGCCCAAGGGCGTGGACAAGGCCAGTGTCGATGCTTTTTTAAAAAACAGCTCGATAGTCGCACTCATCAACGACGTGGATCGATCCGGCAAACAGCATCCCGATCTCGATGCCAGCCTTAGTTACATCTTCAACGAATGGCCCAATATTGATTCCAAAACGACCAGTTCCGTCATGTTCACGCTCACGGCGTTGTGCGACACGTTGCGGCGCTCGCCTCTCCGCAACTGGCTTTGCGGCCAAACCACCATTTCTCCCGCCGACTGTCGCCACGGTAAAATTATTCTCATCAATTATCCGATCCTCAAATACGGGGAATCGGCGCGTCTGGCGCAAATCATCATCAAATCCTCCTGTCAGCGCCTCTGGCAGCGTGTTGGCGGCGAGTTTGTCTTTAAATGGTTCGACGAGGCGCAATACGGGTTTCATCCCTCCGATACCGATTTCGCTTCGACCCGCCGCAGCCTGAAAGTCATCGACGTGATCATGCTGCAAAACCTCCCGCTCTTTTACACCAAGGCCGGGGAAGACGCCAAAAACAGCGTCATGGCCTATCTCGGCAACATGAACACAAAACTGTTTTTCCTCAATAGCGACGAGGAAACCAACAAATACGCTTCCGGCCTGTGTGGAGAGCACATTGTTAAGCGGAGGAATTTCGGAAAATCCTCCAATGCGAGAGGAACTAGTTTTAGCGGAGGACGCTCTTTGAGCGAAAATGAGACATGGGAACCGGTGTTGCGACCGCACGAATTTACCCGGCTCAAGAATGGGAGAGTGGTCAACCATTACTACACTACCTGTTATATTTTCCAGACGGGGCGAATCTGGTCCAACGGTAAAAATCATCTCAAGGCCACGTTCGACCAGAAAATCAACCAGCGCCTTATTCAAAGCAAAAGCTCCCTGCTGGTGATTACGGCTTTTATTTTTGTCGTGGCCGTCATCACCCAGATCTTCGGCGTGCCGTCCGCAGGCCATTATTTGCCCCCAATGACGGTTGAGGATGGATTTGCCTTTGCGGTGATGGATTTCGTTTACCGCTACGAGTTCTTTCTGTTTCCGACAATCACTGCGGCGTTTTTCCTCTGGTCCCAATTCCCCGAGGACGCGGACACGGCTCGATAAGTTCAACAATCAAAAAACAAATCTATGAAAATGCATACAGTCCAATGGATAATCACCAGCCTGCTCCTGCTCTTTGCATGGAGCCCAACCCAAGCCCAGTTGGCTTATGTCAATCCCTCGTCTATCACCCTGACTCAAACGGGGGCCGTAACGGTCATTGTCACCGGTCAACTCACCGCTGCCTACGAATACGGTAATACCGGAAGAACCACGCCGCCGATCCATGTCACCGCTGGCACGGTCCAAGTCACTTATTATAGTGCGATTGGCACTTCTATGTCCGAGTTGGGAGTAGTCACAGGCCTGTCGGCGAGTTCAGTGGCTACCGGAACTCTTAACGCCGGAACCTACGCCGTCACCAGCGATGCCACTGTATCCGTTCAAATCACGGTCATTCTCTGGAATGAAAATACGGGTGGGCAAGGCATAAGCCTCTCGGACATCGAACTGGCCTACAGTTCGGCCTCGTCAACGGATCAAGCGGCATTCCGGCTCTTCATTGCCAGTTTGATGCATGACCAGTTGGCTGGTCTGCAAAGCCAGATCGACAGCCAACAAGCCCAGCTTACGGCCCTTCAACAATCCGACAGCCAGCAATCGGCGGCCATCGCCGCATTACAAACTTCGCTGGCCAACCTGCAAAGCCAATACGATCAACTCGCCAATCAGTTGATTGCCTCGCTCGCCCAGCTATCGGACCGTATCGACCAGCATGATAAAACGCTGGCGACTTTGGCTGCGGAAATCGCAGAGCTTCAGAAAAAATTAGCCTCCGGCACAACGGCTCAACCCGAGAAATCCAGTGACGACCTTGCCAAGGCCGGAGCCGGATTAGGCGCAGCGGGACTCGCTTCTCTCTTCGGTTACATCATGGCCGATAGCGATGCCGCTCCTTCCCAAAATCGCATCGGAAAGTCTCCTGAAAGCAGATCGAAGACAACAACCGCACTGCCCAGCCGCATTCAATCTTCCAAATCGATTTATCCCCATCAGCCATAAAACCCCAACCAAAAGGAAATTACATGAACATCAAAATATCCGAAACTCAAATCATCGTCGTTCAGAAAAAACACCCGGACTCCCACGCCATTCCCGCCCACGCCGCCAAAGTCACCAGCTTCTATCGCAAGGGAGAAAAGCAACCTTGGTTCAAACCGGTCAAAGATTGGAACCCGGCCGAGGATCAACTCGTTTGCGGTGATTTCGTCTCTCATCACCAGCTCGAATTTACCTCCAAAAAAGGCACCACACCGGAAGGCATCAAAACCTACTACCTCACCGAAGGCATTTACATGGGCAAAATCTTTGCCGATGCCGACGACGACAGAGGCAGGATTGTCTTTTATGCTGTCACCGACACCGGCAAGTTGACGGAAATCTCCGGCAATCAGGCAAGCGATCTGGCCGCCGAAGCCAATGGGAAAGTATTCCAGCACTCTCCCAAGTCAGAATCCCGTGACGATAATTCGCAGGGGGACGATGGCGAAGGTGAAGAATCGCAAAGCGAGTAATTAGCATCATCAGGGCGTGGATATGACACATCAAAATCAAAATAAGATTGGAGACGCTCCGTTGTCCGAACGTGCAGTCCTCAAGCCGATCGAATTCGCCGCCATCTTTGGCCATAAATTAACATGGGCTTACCGCCAGATATATGCGGGTAAGGTCAAGGTGATTACCGATATGGGACGTGCCATGATTCCCCGTTCCGAGATTGACCGTCTTCAAAAAGAAGCGGGCATCTACCAGGGTTGAATCACAACTCTGGTAGATGCTTCAATTTTCGTTTTACAACTCAGAACCAAATTTCATCTTGAGCATTGCCGCTTGAGCGTGCTCATCGCGCAAGTGACCATACACCTTCATTGCCAGTGCTCCGCCGTCACGATGCCCCATGATCTTTGCAACTGTGGGGATGTCGATCCCCGCCTCAATGGCGGTGGTAGCAAAAAGGTGGCGCAGGTCATGATGACCGATCCGGGGAGCGTTCACCTGCTGACAGGCTTTTTCGAGGAAACCCCGACACTCCCGCACCCGCAACACCTGATGTTCTAAGGGTTCTTCTTTTCGTTCCTCCCTCATCTTTTCCAGCAAGGCACGACATTCGGGAATCATTGGCACATCTCTTGGCTCGCCATTTTTTGTCACACGCAGCGTAACCCGACCTGCCGCAAAATTTATATCCCTCCAAAGCACGTTGCTCGCCTCAGTTTGTCGTGCTCCTGTATAGGCAAGAAAGCGCACCCGCTCCGCCGCAGCCTTACAGCCACCAACGCCAGCCTTTTCTACGGCCTCCACGATGGCAAGGAATTGTTCACGGCTCGGCAATTGAAGTCGCTTAGGCTTAGGCGTTGCCCTCTTGATGCTCTTATCTCGTGCTGGATTGGTAAAGAGATGTCCCGCCTCTACCGCAATGTCGAGAATTTGCCTCATAGCATCCAAAGCGCAATTAAAAGTAGTAGGAGAAGCTCCGGTTGAATTTCGGCACGCTTTTTTGGCTCCCTTGGGAACATATGGGACAGCCTCAGCGCGCATACGCAAAGCCCAATCTCGTACCATTGGCACCGTGATTTTGCGAACGTTCAAGGCACTAACGTCCGGCCAAGTCTTAAGCACCAGCTTGATGCCGGATTCTCTAAAATTCTTGGTGTTCTCCTTAATTTCGGCATCACGCTGAAAGTTTTGGCGATAGAGTTCGACCGCATCAGCAAATGCAAGCTTTCCCTCGGCGATTTTTATGCCCGTGGTACGTTGTTTTCGGGCATTGCCCAAGTGTTCTGGCAAGCGTTCCTCTGCAACAGTTTTGAGGGTTGTTTTAAGAGATTTCCAGTTTTCCTTGCCACCGACAAAAATTCTCGCGTAATATCGGCCATTGCGATGACGGTAGAGATTTGAAACATTAGTTTTCGTCCAAATGGGTGATTCTATGTTATCGGAGCTTTTCATTGTTTTCCTCTCAAATACAAGGAAGACCGTAGAAAAACGCCGTATAAAAATCAAATCGAAAACTCGATCTTTATCGCAAGTTGTTGATAGTAAATAATGGACAGGTGGCTGAGTGGTTGAAGGCACTCGACTCGAAATCGAACGTAGGGGCAACTCTACCGTGGGTTCAAATCCCACCCTGTCCGCCATTTCTTAAGATACTCATTCCCAAGTAGATGCGCTGACAAAAGTGGATTTTTCAGGCAAACTGTCAGAAGAATTGTCAGAAAGAATCCCGGTGGGAATTGGACTTCGGGGAATTCGTGCTTAATCGCCGGTTGCCCCGCCATACTCTCCAAGTGCTAGCTCACGGCTTGGACGGGATTCGCTCTATGATCTTTCGCGCAACCGAAAGAAGAGATGGCAGATCAGTTCTACTTGTTCCGTCGCGGCAATGGTCGCTACTACGCACAGGACCGGATCAGTAAGCGCCAGACGAGCCTAAACACGTCCAACGCTTCTCAGGCCAAACGCTTGATCGCCGCCAAGAATCAAGCGTCTGAAATGCCAGCCCTGAATATGGCGATGGCGCGCGCGTACCTTACCGCTAAATCTCCAGAGTTAGTCAACCGCACATGGGCCGATGTAATGCACGATCTGGAGCTGTCATATTCCGGCTCAACCCTCCTTCGATGGGGAAAAGTCATTAAGAGTCCGCCTTTTCGCCTCTTGGCCAACATCAAGTTAATCGATACGGAAAGCAGCCATTTTATGGAGGTCTTGCGGCATAAACGCGCTGGAGTATCAACCAACGTCTGGCTGCGGATTTTGCACAATCGAGCCCTTGATCTGGGATGGTTACTGGCCCCAGTACTGGTTAAGCGCGCATGGCCAAAAATTCGTTACGGCCAGAAACGTGCCATCACGGCGGAGGAGCATGAAAAAATCATCGTCATCGAAAATCTCGATGATTACCGGCTGTACTTCAAATTACTTTGGGAAACGGGCGGATCGCAAAGCGACATCGCCAACCTCAGTCATGACGACATCGATAGGGAAAACAATCGGCTCTACTATTGCCGTCAAAAAGTGGCTACTCGGGGGTTTGGAAGCGTGACTATCGCCATCGGCCCCCGCATTCGGGAGATCCTTAAGGAGTTACCCAAGGAAGGATGGATATTTCCGCGCCTTCGAATGCTCAGTGAAGATGAGCGGGCATCCCACTTTCGCAAAGTCTGCCTGCGGAGTGAAATCAAAGGCGTGACACTCCACAGCTATCGATATGCTTGGGCTGAACGAGCCCAATGCGCTGGAATGCCCGAACGTGAGGCCATGGCCCACCTCGGCCACAGCAGCAGAGCCGTCCACCAAGCCTATGCACGTCGTGTCGAAACCGTGACAATGCCATTGGAATACTACGAGGCAAAAAAACAGGAAAAGATAATTGCGTTCGACCATCTACAAACGATGGCAGGAGACACACCAGAATGTGCGGTCGCCGTCGGTTAATTGCTTACAGGAGCCTCGTCGCTCCCATTGGCATTGGTTTTCCAATTTCTTGGAAGCTTTTGCATTCTTACTCTGCCAGTAATCTGAGATTGCTTTCGTCGCCTTCGATAGCCATTTTTCGTCCATTCGGCAGGCTTCAAGAACAGAAAGAGCAAAGTACTTCGGAGCATATTGGGTTGGAGCACCCAACGGCTTGAGAAGTTTGTACCTCACCAAAATAGGTATATCGTGCTCAGCAAATCCCAAGAGCGCGGCTGTCTGCTGTACATTCAATCGAGCAGGCAATCGAGGGTAAGTTAGAATTTCAAGATTATGAGGCACTGACATAATACCTTTGAAGTTATTGATCGGGCCCCCTGAACCTGGTCCAGATTGAGTGAGAGGATTTAACCTGATGACCTGCTCCCATTTTTTAGGCCAGGGGCAGAGTTATTTTCGGCGGGGTGGTACGGTTCGTTGGGTTGTTGGCCAC
>OFJB01000006.1_pt1 | contig 245410 bp, 250 predicted proteins | sample 1775081 | NCBI WGS metagenome assembly OFJB01 (sample SAMN08195771, study PRJEB24354) | sludge metagenome | isolation source: initial sludge from phenol fed wastewater aerobic bioreactor | place: India: Nagpur | collected 2016-06-05 | reverse complement strand
GACCCAGACGATGTTCTGCGTCGGGTCCTTGATGTCGCAGGTCTTGCAGTGCACGCAGTTCTGCGCGTTGATCTGCAAGCGCGGGGTATCGGCGTCGTCGCGCAGGATTTCATAGACGCCGGCCGGACAGTAGCGTTGCTCGGGCGCGTCGTAGGTTGCCAGATTGCTGGCGATCGGTACGCTGGCATCTTTCAACTGCAGATGGCAGGGCTGGTCTTCCTCGTGGTTGGTGCTCGACAGGAAGACCGAGGACAGGCGGTCGAAGCTGACGACGCCATCCGGTTTCGGATAATCGATCTTCGGGCAGTCCGCCGCCGGCTTCAGCTTGGCGTGGTCGGACACGGTGTGGCGCAGCGTCCACGGCGCCTTGCCACGCAGCAGCAACTGGTCGATGCCGAACATCAGCGAACCGAGCCACAAGCCCTTGCTCATCCACGGCTTGAAGTTGCGGGCGCGGTGCAGCTCGTCGTACAGCCAGCTTTGCCGGAAACTTTCCGGATAGGCCGTCAGGCTGTCGCGCTGGCGACCTTCGCAAAGGGCCGCGAAACAGGCTTCGGCGGCCAGGGCACCGGTCTTGATCGCGCAGTGCGAACCCTTGATGCGGGCGGCATTGAGGAAGCCGGCGTCGTCGCCAACCAGGACGCCGCCGGGAAACACCGTTTCCGGCAGCGACTGCAGGCCGCCGGCGGTGAGCGCGCGGGCGCCGTAGGCGATGCGCTTGCCGCCGTCGAGGAAATGACGGATCGCCGGGTGCGTCTTGTAGCGCTGGAATTCCTCGTAGGGCGACAGGTGCGGGTTTTCGTAGCCGAGGCCGACGACGAAACCGACCGCGACCTGATTGTTCTCCAGGTGATAGAGGAAGCCGCCGCCGTAGGTGTCGGGCTGCATCGGCCAGCCGCCGCTGTGGATGACCAGGCCGCTCTGGTGCTTTTCCGGGTCGATTTCCCAGAGCTCCTTGAGGCCGATCCCATAAGTTTGCGGGTCGGCGTCGCGGTCAAGTTTGAAATGGGCGATCAGTTGTTTACCAAGATGGCCGCGACAGCCTTCGGCAAAGAAGCTGTATTTGCCGTGCAGTTCCATGCCGGGCTGGAAGTTCGGCCCTTCCGAACCGTCGTGCAGCCGGCCCATGTCGCCGGTGGCGACGCCCTTGACCGCGCCGTTCTCGTCGAACAGCACTTCGGCGCCGGCAAAGCCGGGGTAGATCTCGACACCGAGCGCTTCGGCCTGGCCGCCTAGCCAACGACAGAGGTTGCCGAGCGAGATGACGTAGTTGCCGTCGTTGTGGAAGCAGCCGGGGAGCAGGGCGTTCGGCACTTGCGTGGCGCCGGTTTCGGAGAGGATCAGGAAGCGGTCCTCGCTGACCGGAGCGTTGAGCGGCGCGCCGGTCGTCTTCCAGGCGGGCAGCAGTTCGTCGAGGGCACGCGGGTCGATCACCGCGCCGGACAGGATGTGGGCGCCGATCTCGGCGCCTTTCTCGATCAGGCAGACCGAGAAGTCCTCGCCGTTTTCCCCGGCCAGCTGCTTCAGGCGGATTGCCGCGGCCAGTCCGGCCGGACCGCCGCCGACGATGACCGCGTCAAATTCCATGGCTTCGCGTTCCATGCTTGTCTCCTCGATTATTGTTGGCTTGTTTTCAATACGCTACAGTATGGAAACGCTTTCTTCAACCCATTTTCAAACGATCGTTTCATGGACCATCGCAAAAAACTCATTCACACCACGACCCTGCCCATCCGCTGGGGCGACATGGACGCCTACGGGCACGTCAACAACACGGTTTATTTCCGCTACATGGAGCAGGCGCGGGTCGAGTGGATCGAGGACATGAAGGTGCTGGTCCGCCCGGGCGGTGACGGTCCGGTGATCGTCAATGCCGCGTGTACCTTCCTGCGTCCGATGACCTATCCGGGCACCGTCGAGGTGCGCACCTACGTCGGCGCGATCGGCCGCTCAAGCTGCCAGACGCACGTCGACATGCTGATCGACGGCCAGCTTTACGCCGAAGGCGCCGCCAAGGTGGTCTGGATGAACACCCAGACCGGAAAATCGGTGCCGCTGCCGGATCACGTGCGGGCCTTGCTCGAAGCGGAGTAAACTCGGCGCCCATCGGATAACGACGGAATCGGCATGGGCAAGCGGAAAATCTGGGAAAAACTGCTCTCCAGCGAAAGGCTGGGGGCCGGCAAGGCGCCGGGAACGGCGGAGCGCACCGCCTTCCAGCAGGATTACGACCGCATCGTGTTCACCTCGGCCTTCCGTCGGCTGAAGGACAAGACGCAGGTCTTTCCGCTATCGAAGAGCGATTACGTGCGTACCCGCCTGACGCACAGCCTGGAAGTCAGTTGCGTCGGTCGTTCGCTGGGCGCTGTCGTCGGCCGCGAGATCATCGCCCGGCACGCTCTGCACCATGTCGAATCGGGCGATTTCGGGGCGATCGTCGCCGCCGCCTGCCTGGCCCACGACATCGGCAACCCGCCCTTCGGCCATGCCGGCGAGGACGCGATCCGCGAATGGTTCCGCAATTCCGGCCTGTTCCAGCGCCATGAATTCACGCCGGCGCAGCGCGCCGATTTCGAGAAGTACGAGGGCAACGCGCAGGGGTTCCGCATCGTTTCGCGGCTGCAGAGCCCGGCCAATCCTGGCGGGCTGCAGCTGACCAGCGCGGTGCTGGCGACCTTCACCAAGTACCCGCGGCCTTCCGCGCTCGACGGCCCGCTGGATGGCAAGAGCGGCAAGAAATTCGGTTTCTTCCAGCAGGACGCCGACAATTTTGCCCGCGTTGCTCAGTCGACCGGGCTGGTCGAGCGAATTCCGGGGCAGGCCTGGCGCCGTCATCCGCTGGCCTTCCTGGTCGAAGTGGCCGACGATACCTGCTACCTGATCGTCGATCTCGAAGACGCGGCGCGTCTCGGCTTCGTGCCCTACAAGGACGCCGAATGCCTGCTCGCCGACCTCGCCGGTTCGACGATCAACGGCAGCCGGCTCGACCGCCTGTACGACCCGAAGGAGCGTCTCGAATACTTGCGCGCCAAGGCGATCGGTCGCCTGCTGGAAAGCGCGGCGGCGGTTTTCCTGGAAAACGAGGCGGCGATCCTCGATGGCAGTTTCGACGACGAACTGCTCGAGCAGTCGCCGGTCAGCGTGCCGCTGCAGGCGGTGCTGCAGGTGGCCAAGGAGACGATCTACACAGCGCGGCCGGCGCTGGAAATCGAAACCGCCGGCTTCGAGGTGCTTGGCGCGCTGCTCGGGCTGTTTACCCACGCCGTCGAGGCGGCGGCGGTGCCTGAACTGCGCATGACCAAGCGCGAGGAAATGCTGCTCCGTCTGCTGCCGCCGCAATTCCTCGGCCACGGCGGCAAACCCGATGCCGATCCTTACGTGCGCCTGTTGCAGGTGGCCGACTTCGTCGCCGGCATGACCGACTCCTACGCCGTCGACATGTACCGCAAGCTCAAGGGTTTCGACCTGCCGACCTGATCACTCGAAGATGCCGAGGAATTCGCTGCGCGCCCGCGCCAGTTCGGCGTGCGCGGTGCTGTCGCAGAGGCGTTCGCTGGTCCGGTAGAAACGGTCGAAGGCGGCCAGCACCGCTGCCTTGTTCAGGCGCTCGCGGCCGCCGGCCCGGCTTTCCGGCTGCGCCTGGTCGAGCGGCTTGAGCACCGCGTAGCGGGGAATGATCTGCTGCCCGCCCTGGTCCGAGGAGGCGGTGAGCGGGCCGGTCTTGACGAAGATTTTTCCTTCGTATTCGAAGCGGTCGCCGATGGCGAGATGCTGGAGTTTCATGCTGGGTCCTGTAGCGCGGTGCGCCGGATATTAGCAAGGCGTGTCGCGTCCGGGCGGGTTTTGGTAGCATCGGCGCCTTCAACCAGACAGGGAGATGGAATGTTCGGCAACAAGTACCGGCAGCAGGTCGGCGAACTCGAAGCGGCGCTTGCCGATTGTCACGCCCTGCACGCGGCGCTCCAGCGCTCGATGGCGATCGTCGAACTGATGCCCGACGGCACGGTGATCGACGCCAACGACAATTTCTGCCGGACCCTCGGCTACACGCTGTCCGAACTCAAGGGCCAGCATCACCGCCGCCTGTGCGATCCAGCCTATGCCGGCTCGCCGGAATACGACAGCTTCTGGGCCTCGCTGCGGCGCGGCGAGTTCTTCCGCGGCCCCGTGCGCCGCCGTCAGCGCGATGGCCGGGATGTCTGGCTGGAAGCCACCTACAACCCGGTGCTCGGGGCGGACGGCCGGGTGGTCAAGGTGGTCAAGTTCGCCACCGACGTCACGCCGCAGGTGATCGAGGCCGCCAGCCAGCGTGCCATGGTCGATGCCATCGAGCGCTCGATGGCGGTCATCGAATTTGCCACCGACGGCCGCATCCTGCGCGCCAACGACAATTTCTGCCGGGCCATGGGCTATTCGACCCGCGAGCTGGCCGGCCAGCATCACCGGATCTTTTGTCCGGAAGATTTCGTGCGCGGAGCGGAGTACGCGCAGTTCTGGGCTCGCCTGGGGCGCGGCGAATTCTGTTCCGGACAGTACCGGCGGCTCGACCGCCAGGGCCGCGAGGTCTGGCTGGAGGCCAGCTACAACCCGGTGTTCGGGCCGGACGGGCAGGTCGTCAAGGTGGTCAAGTTCGCCACCGACATCAGCGAGCGCATCCGTCGCCACATGGCCGAGCGCGAAGGGGCGGAAACCGCCTACAAGGTGGCGCTGGAAACGCGGGAGATTTCCCAGTCCGGCGAGGGCATCATCCTCGACACCGTGGACAAGATGCAGCACATCGCCGGCATCGTCGACGAATCGGCGGCGCTGGTCGCCGTGCTTGGCGAACAGACGGCCCGCATCTCGTCGATCGTCGGCACCATCCGCGAGATCGCCGACCAGACCAACCTGCTGGCGCTCAACGCGGCGATCGAGGCGGCGCGCGCCGGCGAATCGGGGCGCGGTTTCGCGGTGGTGGCCGACGAGGTGCGCAAGCTGGCCGAGCGCACCGGCAAATCGACCGGCGAAATCGCCGCCATGATCCAGACCATCCAGAAGGAAACCGGTTCGGTGACGGCGAGCATGAACAACGGCCTGGCCGAGGTGCGCGCCGGCGTCGAACTGGCCAACAGCGCCGGCGCGGCGATCAAGCAGATGCGCGACGGGGCGACCCGGGTGGTCGACGTGGTCCAGGCTTTTTCGAGCACGATCCAGGATTGATCGACGCCGGGCTTGCCAATTTCCGGTAACTGTACAAAAATACAGTCATCGGAAATTGCCGGAGCCCCGCCATGAAACTCACCCCGCGTCAGCAGGAAATCCTCGACTTCATCCGCAACACCGTCGAAGTCCTCGGGGCGCCGCCGACCCGCGCCGAGATCGCCACCGCCTTCGGCTTCGCCTCGCCGAACGCCGCCGAGGATCACCTCAAGGCGCTGGCCAAGAAGGGCGCGATCAACCTTGAACCCGGCTCGGCGCGCGGCATCCGCCTCGTCGAACAGCTCGGCCTGCCGCTGATCGGCAGCGTCGCCGCCGGCTCGCCCATCCTCGCTGTCGAGAACGTGCAGGGGCGCTACAACTTCGACGCCGGCCTGTTCAATCCGCGCGCCGATTTCCTGCTCAAGGTGCGCGGCCTGTCGATGATCGACGCCGGCATCCTCGACGGCGACCTGCTGGCGGTGCACAAGACCAACCAGGCGCGCGACGGCGAGATCGTCGTCGCCCGCATCGACGAGGAAGTCACCGTCAAGCGCCTGGAGCGCGGCAAGAACCAGATCCGCCTGATCGCCGAGAACCCGGATTTCGAACCGATCGTGATCAATCCCGGCGAAGTCGAATTCGCCATCGAGGGCGTCGCCGTCGGCCTGATCCGCGGAGCCGTCGCCAAGCTGTCATGAGCGCGCAACCGTCGCCGGTGGATTTGGCGGCGGTCCTGGCGCGTGGCGACATCTGGCGCGGCGACGCCTTGCCCGGCCTGCCGGCGGGCACCGTCGCCAGCGGCTACACCGAACTCGACGCCGAACTGCCGGGCGGCGGCTGGCCGCGCGGCAATCTCACCGAAATCCTGAGCGACCGTGGCGGCATCGGCGAAATCAGCCTGCTGCTGCCGGCGCTGGCCCGTTTGTCGGACGAAGGTGGGCGGCTGGCTCTGGTCGCGCCGCCCTGGCTGCCGCATGCGCCGGCCTGGGCGGCGGCCGGGGTGGCGCCGGAGCGCCTGCTGGTGATCCGTCCCGGCAAGCAGGCGGCCTGGTGCGTCGAGCAGTTGCTCAGATGCGGCGGTTTCGCCGGTCTGCTTGCCTGGCCGGACGCCGGCATCGACGCCCGGGCCTTGCGCCGCCTGCAGGTGGCGGCCGAGGGGCAGGCGGTTCTGGCGGTTCTGTGGCGGTCGACCGCGGACGCCGCGACGCCGTCGCCGGCGCCCTTGCGGCTTTCGCTGGCGGCGGGGAGCGCCGGCCTGGCGCTGCGCATCCTGAAGCGGCGCGGCCGGCCGGCGTCGCGCCTGTTGCAGATCGAGATTCCCCGACCGGGAAGGAAAGCACGTGTTGTGGCTGGCCCTGCATTTTCCGCTGCTGACGCTGGAAGCCCTGCCATCGCGGCAGTCGCCTAGCGTCGTCACGGCCCGTGGCCGGGTCCTGGCCGCCGATCCGCTTGCCGTTGCCGCCGGCGTTTTGCCTGGCCAGAAATTGTCGACCGCGCTCGGCCTGCTACCCGGGCTGCGCGCCAGCGAGCGCGATCCGGCGCGCGAAGCCCGGGCGCTCTCCGATCTCGCCTGCTGGGCCGGGCGTTTTACGCCGACCGTCAGCTTGGCGCCGCCGGATTCGCTGCTGCTGGAAATCGGCGCCTGCCGGCGCTTGTTCGGCGGCGTCGCCGCCATCGTCGCGGCGGCGCTCGACGGCTGCCGGGCGCAGGGCTGGAGCGTCGCCTGGGCGGTCGCGCCGACGCCGCTCGGCGCCCGCTGGCTGGCGCGCGCCGACGCGGCGGCGAGCTACGAGAGCCTGGCCGCGCTGCAGGCGGCGCTGGCCGATTTGCCGTGTGCCGTGCCCGGCTGGCCGGCCGAGGTCGTCGCCCGTCTGGAAGCCTTCGGTCTGCGCCGTCTCGGCGAACTGAGCGCGCCCGCCGGCCTGCGTCGGCGCATCGGCAACGGCCCGGTCGACGACCTGCTGCGCGCCCGCGGCGAACTGCCCGATCCGCAGCGCGCCTTCGTCTTTCCCGAACGCTTCGCCGCCGGGCTGGAGCTGCCGTCGCGCGTCGAATTCGCCGAAGGCCTGGCCTTCGCCGCGCAGCGCCTGTTCGCCGCGCTGGCCGGCTGGCTGCAGGTGCGCCAGTCGCTGCTGCGCGCGTGCACACTGCGCCTGACTCACGACGACGGCTCAAGTAGCGCGCTGCCGTTGCGTTTCGGCGAGCCCTGCGCCGATGAGGGCCGTTTCATGCGCCTGCTGCGCGAACACCTCGGCCGCCTGCAACTGGCGGCGCCGGTCGAGGCGCTGCACCTGGACGCCGACGAGGTCGTCGCCCGGCCCGGCGCTAGCGCCGGCCTGTTCGAGCAGGCGGTGAGCGGCGAGGGCGCCGCCGCCTGCCTCGAACGCCTGCGCGCCCGTCTTGGCGACGACGCCGTGCGCAGCCTGGCGGCGCACGCCGACCACCGCCCGGAATGCGCCTCGCGCAACGCCGATCCGGCGGGCATTCTGGCGGCCGGGACAGCATCCACTGCAAGTTGGGCTCTCCCGCGCCCGCTCTGGCTGCTGCCGGTGCCGCAGCCGCTGACCGAACGCGCCGACGGCCCGCACTGGCACGGCCCGCTGCAACTCGTCACGCGCGGCGAGCGCCTGGAAAGCGGCTGGTGGGACAGCGGCGAAAGCGCTGCGACTGGCGACATCCGTCGCGACTACTTCGTCGCCCGCAACGGCGAGGGACAATGGGCGTGGATTTTCCGCGACGCGCAGGGCTGGTATCTGCACGGGGTGTTTGCCTGAGGCGCCGCAGCGTGGCCGGATAACACGATCCGGGCAAATCGCTACCGATGGTCACGGAGAAAAAATGCCTGAGGTGCTACGATGAACCTCATGACTGAACGACCACAAAGCCTGGGTGAAGAAATCGCCAACAGCGTCAGCCACGGCGTGGCGCTGCTGGCGGCGATTGTCGGCGTCCCTTTCCTGATCGCCTCGGCCAGCCATTTCGGCGTGGCCAATGTCGTCGGGGCCAGCGTGTTTGCGGCGACGATGGTTCTCCTTTACCTGACCTCGACGCTCTACCATGCCTTCCCGGCGGGCAAGCTGAAACGCCTGTTCCAGAAGCTGGATCACGGCGCCATCTACTGCTTCATTGCCGGCAGCTACACCCCGTTCGCACTCGGCGCCCTGGCTGGTTCCTGGGGATGGACGCTGTTCGGTCTGGTCTGGTCGATGGCCGCCGCCGGCATCGCCCTGAAGGCATTCAACCGGCTCTCCCATCCCTGGCTGTCCACCGGGCTGTATCTCGCCATGGGCTGGCTGGTGCTGATCGCGGCGGTGCCGCTGGTCGAGCACGTCTCGCTGCCCGGCGTCATCCTGCTCGTCGCCGGTGGCGTCGCCTACACCGCCGGTGTCGTCTTCTTCATGCTCGATTCCCGCGTCCGCTACGCCCATGCCGTATGGCACGCTTTCGTCGCAACGGGCACCGGCTGCCACTTCTTCGCGGTGCTGCATTACGCGGCCTGAGCGGCTTCACCTCGTACCCGGCCGCCGGGAAACCCGGATAATGGCGACCGATTCGTTTAGAACGCTGGGACAGCCGCATGGAAATCAAGGTCAATTTTCTCGACAAGCTTCGTCAGGAAGCCAAATTCGACGACTTCACGGTCATCGCCGACCAGTCGATCCGCTATAAAGGCGACGGCTCGGCGCCGGGGCCGTTCGATTACTTCCTCGCCTCGTCGGCCTTGTGCGCGGCCTACTTCGTCAAGCTCTACTGCGACACGCGCAACATCCCGACCGAGCACATCCGCCTGTCGCACAACAACATCGTCGATCCGGAAAACCGCTACAAGCAGACTTTCAAGATCCAGGTCGAGCTGCCGCCGGACATTTCCGAGAAGGACCGCCTGGGCATCCTGCGCTCCATCGACCGGTGCACGGTCAAGAAGGTGGTGCAGACCGGCCCCGAGTTCGTCATCGAGGAAGTCGAGAACCTGGATGCCGACGCGCAGGCGCTGCTGACCGTCAGCGCCGACGCCGACACGCAGACTTTCATCGCCGGCAAGGACCTGCCGCTCGAACAGACCATCGCCAACATGTCCGGCCTGCTCGCCGGGCTGGGCATCAAGATCGAGATCGCTTCCTGGCGCAACCTGGTGCCCAACGTCTGGTCGCTGCACATCCGCGACGCGCATTCGCCGATGTGCTTCACCAACGGCAAGGGCGCCAGCAAGGAAAGCGCGCTGGCCTCGGCCCTGGGCGAATACATCGAGCGCCTGAGCTGCAATCATTTCTACAACGACCAGTATTGGGGCGAGGAATTCGCCAACGCGCCCTTCGTGCATTACCCGAACGAGCGCTGGTTCAAGCCGGGCAAGAAGGATGCGCTGCCCAAGGGCCTGCTCGACGACTACACGCTGGAAATTTACAACCCGGACGGCGAGCTGCGCGCCTCGCACCTGTTCGACACCAACTCCGGCAACACCGAGCGCGGCGTCTGCGCGCTGCCCTACGTGCGTCAGTCGGACGGCGAGACGGTGTATTTCCCGACCAACCTGATCGACAACCTCTTCCTCAGCAACGGCATGAGCGCCGGCAACACGCTGGCGGAAGCGCAGGTGCAGTGCCTGTCGGAAATCTTCGAGCGGGCGGTGAAGCGCGAAATCCTCGAAGGCGAAATCGCGCTGCCCGACGTGCCGGCCGAGGTGCTGGCCAAATATCCGGGCATCGTCGCCGGCATCGAAGAGCTGGAGAAACAGGGCTTCCCGGTGCTGGTCAAGGACGCCTCGCTCGGCGGCCAGTTCCCGGTGATGTGCGTGACCCTGATGAACCCGCGCACCGGCGGCGTCTTCGCCTCCTTCGGCGCGCATCCGAGCCTGGAAGTCGCGCTCGAACGCAGCCTCACCGAACTGCTGCAGGGGCGCAGCTTCGAAGGCCTCAACGACCTGCCGCGGCCGACCTTCGAGAGCAACGCCGTCACCGAGCCGAACAACTTCGTCGAACATTTCATCGACTCTAGCGGCGTCGTCTCATGGCGCTTCTTCAGCGCCAGGGCCGATTACGACTTCGTCGAATGGGATTTCTCCGGGCATGGCGAGAATTCCAACGCCGACGAAGCCGCCACGCTGTTCGGCATCCTGGCCGAGATGGGCAAGGAGGTTTACGTCGCCGTCTATGACCAGCTCGGCGCCAACGCCTGCCGCATCCTGGTGCCCGGCTACTCGGAAATCTACCCGGTCGACGACCTGATCTGGGACAACACCAACAAGGCGCTGGCCTTCCGTGAGGACATCCTCAACCTGCACCGCCTTGACGACGCCGGCCTCGAAGCCTTGCTGGAGCGCCTCGAAGAGAGCGAGCTCGACGACTACACCGACATCATCACGCTGATCGGCGTCGAATTCGACGAGAACACCGACTGGGGCCAGCTGACCATCCTCGAACTCAAGCTCCTGATCAACCTGGCGCTGCAGGACTTCGAAGCGGCCAAGGAACAGGTCGAAGCCTACCTGCAGTACAACGAAAACACCGCCGAGCGCGGCCTGTTCTACCAGGCGGTCAATGTGGTGCTGGAAGTGCTGCTCGACGACGAACTGGAACTGGAAGACTACGAACCCAACTTCCGCCGCATGTTCGGCAACGAACGCATGGATGCGGTCATCGGCTCAGTCGATGGCAGCATCCGCTTCCACGGCCTGACGCCGACCAGCATGAAGCTGGAAGGCCTGGACCGCCACCAGCGCCTGCTCGACAGCTACCGCAAGGCACACGCGGCGCGGGCGAAGGCGGCGGGGGTGAGCTTGGGAGATTGAGGCTTGAGAATCCGCAAAAGGCGGCTATCGACCCAAAGCGGTAGTTGGCGTCCTATCATAGCGGACGCTAAATGTCGAAATTCAGGCGAGCCGATAGGCTTTGCCTGCAATGGAAATTTAGGCCTCGGCTTTACTGGCTGCAGCCCTTTGCCACGCGTCGTTTTTTACGATGGTGGCCCGGAGGACTTTGAGATTTTCGCACCCTTCGATTCGATGAATTACATCCTCAACTGCGGAGGCAGTAGCCGGTGGCAACCACGGGTTTAGAACAACTTCATCGATTACGGACAACGGCATCTCGAAGCTCTTGACTGCGACTGACTTACGTGAAGTGGTGTGCAATAAACGAAACTCAGCCTCGTGTTCGTACGCCTTCCTCTTTACGTATGGAAGATCGTCCAACGAGGGGGGCATTTTCTGGACTTGCGGAAGAGTTTTGTATTGCACTTCACGTCCAGTTATTAGCTCGTCAGACTCAATCCAACTCAAAAATTTTCCCCGATCAAAACATATGCAGGCGCCCGATGCCCCGTGGGTAAACACTCTCCAATGGTGGTAAGTCTGCGCAGCACCGGTGAGACAAAGTGCGAGTACGGAACCATGCCCCTTGCGGTCGCGGTAGGCTTGAACAAAATGCGAGTCGTTTTTGTCGTCCCACGAACTCGGATTGACTAGAGTTAGCCGACGGGTTTCCAGAATCTGGAGCACATAGGGCAGTTCTGTATAACGTTTGAGTTGGCTCAACTTATCTCCTATGCCAAACCGTTATTCTCGAGCAGAAACGCAGGAGAATAATACTGACACGATTGGATCATCTGCAAGGTATTTAATGACATGGATGTTTTCCATGTGCCGGACTTCTTATTGATTAGCGACCGTACCGACAGAGCCAACGTCCGCTATGCGACGCTTTCTTGAGAGACCGCTCCTGGCCGCTTGCTGCCAGCCGTCACCTAGTCAAAACCTCGATATCGTTTGAATTGTTGCGGTAATCGGCCCGGGTCCGGGTTCGATCAGCGACGCTTCGGGCTACTCCTGGCCGCCCGCTTTGCCGGTACTCCCTCGCTGGCGGCGGCTCGCGCCGGCGCCGGCTTGACCGGGGCCGCGTGTTCCAGCCAGATCAGCGCGTCGATGTAGGACATGAAACCGTGCAGATAATCCGGCGCGATGTCGCGCATGAGCTGCAGGCTGCGCAGCACGAGGTGCTGGGAATTCATCGGGCCGGCGTTTTCCGGGGCCTGGGCCAGGGTCTGCGTCAGTTGCTGCTCGGTGCTGAGCTTGGACCACTCGTCGCGGAAGTAGGCGACGGATTTGAGTTCCGGTGCTGGCGGGCGGCCGGCGCCAACCGAATCCTTTGCTCTGGGTCGCTGGTCGCCTGGCGGGCGTGCAGGCGCGTTGGCCAGTGGGTTGGACTCTGGCTGAGCGTGGGCCTGCTGGCCGATGTAGGCGAGCAGCGTGGCGAGCGGGCTGGCGCGGTCGCTCGGCGCGCTCGCCGTTGGCGTCGGTGCCGGGCGGCTGAGCAGTTCGTCGGCGCCAGCGCCGAATTTGTCGGCGAGCACCTGGCGGATGCTGGCCGGTTGCGTCGCGGCGCGGCGGGCCAGGGCGTCGAGGTAGGCGAAGCGGACGGGATCGCGCTCGGCGGCGCCGCTGGCGCGCAGGGCATCGAGTCGGCGCTGGAGCTCTCCCCGGTCAGCCATTGGCGTCCTTGGCATTGGTCCGCGACTTGGGCACCGGCGCCATTTCGACGCGGCGGTTGCGGGCGCGGCCTTCGGCGTCGGCGTTGTCGGCGACCGGCTGCTGCGAGCCGAAGGCGGCGGCGAAGATGGATGACGAAGGCACGCCGTCCTCGATCAGCGTGCGGGTGACGGTCAGCGCGCGCTGGGCCGAGAGTTCCCAGTTGTCGGCGAAGCGGCTGTTGCTGCCGCGTACCGGCATGTCGTCGGTGAAGCCGCTGACCATCAGCATCTGTTCGCTGGCGCCGAGGTAGGCGGCGATGGGCTGGGACAGGCTCTTCAACAGTTGCTTGCCTTCCGGCTGCAACTGGTCGGAATTGAGCGCAAAGAGCACGTTGCCGCTGATGCCGATCTTGCCGTTGTCGAGCGTCACGCGGCCGGAGGCGAGCGGGCCGGCCAGCGCCTTTTCCAGCGCCAGGCGGCGTTGTTCTTCCTGCTGGCGTTTCTGGATTTCGGCTTCGAGGCTGCTGACCAGTTCGAGCTGCACGCCGAGCACGCCGACCAGGATCAGCACGAAGGCGCCGAGCAGCCCGGCCATCAGGTCGCCGAAAACGGCCCAGACCGGGGTGCTGTGGTCGACGCTGGCGTCGCTGTCTTCGAGGCTCATGCTTCGCTACCGACGACGCGCTGCAGGTCGTCGACCATCTTTTTCTGCGACAGGATGCTGAGGTCGATGATTTCGCGCGCCTGCGCGACGTAGTAGGCAAGCTGCTCGTCGCTGCGGGTCAGCGACTTGGCCAGGCCGTTTTCGATGCGTTGCAGGGCACCCATCATCTTGTCGTTCGATTCGGCAAACAGCTTGACCGCAGCGCCGAAGGCTTCGCCCAGGCTGGCCACTTCCAGCGCGCCGCCGGCGATGCCGGAGCCGACCTCGACCAGCTTGCCGGCTTCGCTCTCGACCCTGGCGGCGAACTGGCTGCCGGCGCGTTCGAGCAGTTCGGCCGACGACGCGACCAGCGCGTCGATGGCGCTGCGCTGCTCGGTCGAGGCGTGGTTGATGGCGTCGAGCAGGGCGCCCAGGGTTTCCATGATGCGGCTGCGCTCTTCGAGCAGGCTGTTGTCACGGGCCATGCTCGCCGACAGTTCGTGGCGCAGTTGGCCGATGACCTCGGCCGCGGCCTTGGGCGCCTCGGCGGCGCTGTGCATCAGGCGGGTGACTTCGGCGATGGTCGTCTCGGCCTGGCGCTGGTGGGCGGCGACTAGCTCGCGGGCGGTGTCGCCGAGCGTGTGCGTGATCTGTTCCTGCTGCGCCAGCGTCGCCTGTCCGGCCTGCTGCCATTGCGCTTCCAGCCGGCCGGCCAGCGCCGACAGGGCATCGGTGAAGCCGGTCTGGCGGCTCTGTTCGCCAGCCGCCCATTCGCTCTGCCAGGCGGCCTGCGTGGCGCGCATGTCGGCGAGCAGGGCGGCGCTGCGCTGGGCGAAAGTGTCGGCGAGGCTGATTTGCGTTTGTTCCAGCGCCTGCGTCAGGCGGTCGCTGGCATGTTCGTGCTTGGCCAGCGCGCCGGTCCAGGTTTCGGAAACCGTTTGCACAGCGCCGTCGAAACGCCGGGCGATGCCGTCGAGCTGGCCGGCGACCTGTTCGCTGATTGCTGCCTGCTGCGCCTGCGTGGTCTGGGCGAAGGCGGCATGACTGGTGGCCAGTTCGCCCTTCAGCGCGGCGTGCGTACCGGCCACCGAGTCGAGCAAGGCTTGCGAGCGTTGGCCGAAGGTGTCGGCGAAGGCGCTCAGCGTCGTGTCCAGTTTCTCGCTCAGCGCATCGCTGGTGCTGGTGTGCTGGCCCAGCGCGGCTTGCCAGGTGTCGGCCACTTGACTGACGGCCTGATCGAGGCGCGCAGTGACGCCGTCGAACTGGCTGGCCAGCGTGTCGGCCAGTTGTTGCTGATGGGCGGCGGTGGTCTCGGCCAGGGCCGCCTGTTGCTGTGCGGCGTCGGCCTGCAGCTTGGTCTGGGTGGTTTCGACCGAGGCGAGCAGCGTCGTGGCGCGCTGATCGAAGGTCTCGGCGTAGACGGTAAGCGCAGCTTGCAGTTGCTGGTGCTGGCGCTCGGTGGCCTGTTCGTGATGGTTCAGGGCCTGCGTCCAGGTCTCGCTGACGCTGCCGACGACTTGCGCAAATTGCCCGGTGATGCCGGCCAACTGCGTTTCGACGGTGCCGAACAGCTTGTCGTGCAGGCCGCGCGTCTCGTTTGCAATGCTCGCCATGGTGGCGGTGACGACCGGCTGGATGGTCTGCGCGGCGACCGTTGCGCTGTCCTTGAGGCTGGCTTTGAGCGACTGGTCGACGGATTGCGCCAGGTTGCCGTACAGCCCCTTGGCTTCGTCGTGGAAGCGCTGCTGGCCGGCCAGCAGTTGCTCGCCGAGCTGGTGGTGGTGTTCGGCCATGCGGCTCATCATTGCGTCGAGCTTGCCGACCAGCTCGGGCAGCGCCTGGGCCTGCGCCTGCAAGGCCTTGAAGGTTTCCTGGCGCTGGTAGGTCAGCGAAAAGTCGCGCAGCACGCCGGCGATCCGGCTGTCGAGCAACTGGCCGACCTGCAGGCGTTCGCGCCGGCACAGCGCCGAGATCAGGCCGAGCATGGCCGAGGTGGCGACGCCGGCGACCGAGGTGCCGAAGGCGACGCCCAGGCCCTTGACCGGCGCGGCCAGCGCCGCGCGGATGGTGTGCAGGTCGGTGGTGCTTTCCAGCGCCAGCACGGCGCCGTTCAGCGTGACCACCATGCCGATGAAGGTGCCGAGCATGCCGAGCAGTACCAGCAGGCCGACCAGGTAGGGCGTGATGCCGGGGCCGGGCAAGGCGACGCGTTCGCCTTCGATGCGCAGGCGCACGGTGTTCTGCAAGGAGGCCGGCACCTGTTGCAGCCATTCGCCGAGGTGGCCGATGTCGTCCGGAATGTTGCGCAGCGCCGCGGTCAGCGCCGCCGTGTTGGCGTGGAAGCGCCGCATTTCCAGGGCGCCGGCGAGATAGACTACGGCGATGATGCAGGAGACGGAAAAGGCCAGCGCGTGGCCGTCGAGGTAGCCGATGGCGACCCAGACGACGGCGAGCAGGCCGAGGATGAAGGCGAAGAGACTGAGATTGCGGTTCATCGGGGATTCGTTTCGTGGTTGGCGCTGCCCGGCCGGGCAGCCAGGGCGGCGATCAGCCCGGCGACGGGCTTCAGGCGCAGTTCCAGTTCGGCCAGCAGCACGGTCTGGGCATCCTGGCAGAAGGCTTCGAGCCAACTGCCCGGCTGTGCCCAGGCGGCGGGATCGTCGATGCCGCCCTCGCCGAGCGTGGCGCGGTGCTCGGCGTAACGCTGCTGGAAGCGCTTGCTGAGCAGGATCGGGATGTTACCGAACAGCGTGCGCTCGCGGGCAGCCAGCGACTGGTCGAAGGTGGCGTCGAGTTCGGCCAGCTGCCGACCGGCCGCCGACCGAGCGGCCAGCGCCTTGCGGGCACTGGCGCGCAGGGCGGTGATGGCGGCGTTCATGTCGCGCTGGTGGGCGAGGTAATAGCGGTGGTAGGGCGAAAAATCGGCGGCACTTTCCGGCGTCGCATTGGGCAGCGGCAGCGGAAACGGAATGCGCGCCGGCGGCGCGTTGAAAACGCCGTCGGCCTTGATCGAATCGCTCAGATGGCGGCGCACGCGGGCCAGTTGCTCGGGGAAATCGTCATTTGCCGAACCCCCGGCCGCCCCGCCGCCGGCCCGGGGAGCAAGGGCCGAATACAGCGTTAACGCTTCGGAAACGTCCAGCCATTGCCCGAGCCGCTCGCCGAAATCGTAATTCAGCGCGGGGACTTCTGGCAGGGCGCCGGAGAGAACGCGCACGAGCGCTGAGCGGTTGAATGTGGCGTGCTGCAATCCACGCGCCATGATCATGTCCTGGGTCGACCAAAAAGGGGGCGCAAGGCTACTACAACTTTGCGCCGGGGTCAGCGGGATCGCTTCCCTTGTTTGCCGACATGCCGATTTACAGGGGAAACAACCCGTCCAGTTCAGCGCTCTTGCCGGTCAGCCACAGAGCATGGGCGAGCAGGAAGCGCTTCGGTTTCGTTCGTGCTCGTTTCAGACGGAAAACGGTGGGAGACGCAAGGCTTCGGCCGGCGAGAGGATGCCTACCCTCTGGGCGGCGGCGCTGTCAGCCAGGACCAGCAAATCCTGATCGCCGCTGATCAGCCAGTTGGCGCCGGCCGCGAGCGCCAGATGGAGAAACTTGTCATCCGCCGCGTCGCGGCACAGTGGCTGGGCGGCAATCGTCGGCGGCACATCAACCCAGCAAGCAATGGATTCAAGATCGAGCAGGAAGCGTTTGCGCTGTTCGAGCGTGATGTAGCGGTCAAATTTTGGCCGCCATAAGCGCTCCCTGAGTTCGGCAAAGGTCTCGGCCGAAAATACCGGCCGGCCGTTTCGCACCGCCTGACGCGTCAACTGCGCGGGCGCGCCGCCGGCGGAGAGCAAACCGCTGATCCAGACATTGGTATCGATGACCACCGCGAAACCCGCAGAAGCCGGACGCATGCTCCGTTCAGCTCTCGTCGGCGAGCAGGTCGGCCAGCTTTTCCGGGGTCAGCCCGGCGCGCTCTGCGCCTGCGGCAGTTTCATCCATGGTTTTCAGCAGCCGATCTGCATAGAAGGCACGCATCGCCTCGTAATCCTCGGCGCTCACCATGACGCCCACCACCCGGTCATGGCGCATCACCCGCACCGGCTCGCGCTGCACACGGTCGAGAAATTCGCCAAAACGGGTCTTGGCTTCATTGGCGGTATAGGTTTGCATGCTCAGTCCTCACGGTGCTGCTATGACAGTCTTAATGTAGTCAAATCGTTCGATTCGGTCAAACCGACTGATTCAGGCGGCGTCACTGTGTCAGCGCTCGGCCGGCTGCTCGAGATTGACAGGTATCCCCGGCGCTGCCGATAATCCAGCCCCTCTGCAGGAGAGAGAGCGCTGGTCCGCCAGGCTCCGCCGAAGGCGCAAACTCCCATAATCGCTCAGGCATGCCGAACTGCAGACATGATTCGCCGGCTGGAGAGTAGTCGCGAGCGCGCCGCGCCCGCCGACTCACCGAAGGGGCAGGTTCCGAGGAGCCGAAACTCTCAGGTAAAAGGACAGGGGGAGAGGCGTCGCGGAAACACCCGCTGGGGTTTCCGCTTTTTTCACGAAAGCCTCCCGATGTTCGACAGTCTCGCCCTCATTTTTCAACCGCTCGCCAGCAAGCAGTTCGACCTCTTGCTGGTTGTTTACCTGGTCGCCATCGCCGCCGAGGCGATGTCCGGCGCGCTGGCCGCCGGCCGTCGCGACATGGATTTCTTCGGCGTCGCCGTCATCGCCTTCGTCACCGCGCTGGGGGGCGGCACGATCCGCGACGTCGTGCTCGGCCATTATCCGATCGGCTGGACCCAGCATCCCGAGTACGTCTACCTGGTCATCCTCGCCGGCCTGGCGACGACGCTGATCGCCCGCTTCATGCACCACATGAAGCGCCTCTTCCTGATGCTCGACGCGCTCGGCCTGGTCGCCTTCTCGCTGATCGGCTGCAACGTCGCGCTGCAACTCGATTACCCGGTGGTGGTCGTGATCATGGCCGGCATGCTGACCGGGATCTCCGGCGGCGTGCTGCGCGATGTGCTGTGCAACCAGGTGCCGGTGGTCTTCTGCCGCGAGCTGTACGCCAGCGTCTCGCTGTTCGTCTGCGTGCTCTTCCTGGTGCTGCGCGGCCTCGGCTGGGACAGCGACCTGATCACGCTGCTCTGCTTCGGCGCCGGTTTCGCCTTCCGCATGCTGGCGCTGCGCTTCGCCTGGAAGCTGCCGACCTTTTCCTACCAGCAGCGCTGGGACTGAAACGCGGGCTGGGCTAAAATGACTGTATGAAAACACAGTTGTTTGCCAAAAGCCCACATTGACCGTCTCGTCCGCGCTCCCCGATTACGCCGAGCTGCACTGCCTGTCCAACTTCAGCTTCCTGCGCGGTGCTTCGCATCCGGAGGAGCTGGCGGCGCAGGCGGTGGCGCAGGGCTACGCGGCGCTGGCGTTGACGGACGAGTGCTCGCTGGCCGGCGTGGTGCGCGTGCATCAGGCGTTCCGGGCGCAGGGCGGGGCGACGCGTCTCGTCATCGGCAGCGAGATGACCACGGTCGACGGCCTGAAACTGGTCTTTCTGGCGCAGAACCGGGAGGGTTACGGCAACCTCTCGGCATTGATCACGCTCGCCCGGCGGCGGGCGGAGAAGGGTGCCTACACGCTGCAGCGCCATGACCTGAACGCCATCTCGCCGAATGGCGCGCTGCCCGACTGCCTAGTGCTATGGGTGCCCGAGGCGACGCCCTCGGTCGCCGACGGGCGCTGGCTGGCCGAACGTTTTCCCGGGCGTTGCTGGATCGCTGTCGAACTGCACGCCGGGCCGGACGACGCGGCCAGGCTCGCCGACCTGCAGGCGCTCGGCGCCGCCTGCGGCCTGCCGCTGGTGGCGGCGGGCGATGTGCACATGCATGTGCGGGCGCGGCGGCCGGTGCAGGATGTGCTGACCGCGCTGCGCCTGAAGACCTCGGTGTTCGACGCCGGCCACGCGCTGTTCCCGAACGGCGAGCGCCACCTGCGCTCGCGCTTGCGCCTGGCGCGGCTCTATCCGCCCGAATTGCTGGCCGAGACGCTGCGCATCGCGGCCTTGTGCACGTTTTCTCTGGACGAGCTGCGCTACGAATACCCGGAGGGAATCGTTCCCGCCGGCCACACGCCGGCCTCGTGGTTGCGCCATGAAACCGAGGCCGGGCTGCGCCGGCGCTATCCGGCAGGCGTGCCGGACGCGGTGCGCGAGCGCATCGAGCACGAACTGCGGCTGATTGCCGAGTTGCAGTACGAAGCCTATTTCCTGACCGTCTACGACATCGTCTGCTTCGCCCGCGGCGCCGGCATCCTCTGCCAGGGGCGCGGCTCGGCGGCGAATTCGACGGTCTGTTTCGCGCTCGGCGTCACCGAGGTCGATCCGGCGCGCTCGGCGATGCTGTTCGAGCGCTTCGTCTCGAAAGAGCGTGGCGAGCCGCCCGACATCGACGTCGATTTCGAACATGAGCGGCGCGACGAGGTCATCGCCTACATCTACGGCAAATACGGCCGCGAGCGCACGGCGCTGGCCGCCGCCGTCATCACTTACCGGACCAAGGGCGCGCTGCGCGACGCCGGCCGCGCGCTCGGCTTCGACATCGCCCGCATCGACGCGCTGACCGCTTCGCTCGCCTGGTGGGACAAACGCGAACAGATGCCGGAGCGCTTCGCCGAGCAGGGACTGGACCCGCAAGCACCGCGCGTCGAGAAATGGCTGTGGCTGGCCGAGCAGTTGCGCGGTTTTCCCCGCCACCTGACCCAGCACGTCGGTGGCTTCGTCATGTCGCGCGGGCCGCTGGCGCGGCTGGTGCCGGTCGAGAACACGGCGATGGCCGAGCGCACGGTAATACAGTGGGACAAGGACGACCTCGACGCGGTCGGCCTGATGAAGGTCGACGTGCTGGCGCTCGGCATGCTGTCGGCGCTGCGCCGGATGCTGGCGATGATCGGGCCGCTGGCATTGAACGAAATCCCCGAAGGCGACAAGGCGACCTACGACATGCTCTGCCGCGCCGACAGCATGGGCGTTTTCCAGGTCGAATCGCGGGCGCAGATGAGCATGCTGCCGCGCTTGAAGCCGCGTAACTACTACGACCTGGTGATCGAGGTTTCGCTGGTGCGCCCTGGGCCGATCCAGGGCGACATGGTTCATCCCTACCTGAAGCGGCGCCAGGGCAAGGAAGATATCGAGCGCATCACGCCGGCCATCGACGCGGTGCTGGCGCGCACCTGCGGCGTGCCGATCTTCCAGGAACAGGTGATGCAACTGGCCATCGTCGCCGCCGGCTTCTCGCCCGGCGAGGCCGACGAGCTGCGGCGGGCGATGGCGGCCTGGCGGCGCAAGGGCAATCTCGCCCGTTACCAGGACAAGCTGCGCGCCGGCATGGCGCGCAACGGCGTGCCGGCCGCCTTCGTCGAGCGCATCGTCGCCCAGATCCAGGGCTTCGGCGAGTACGGCTTCCCCGAATCACATGCCGCCAGCTTCGCGCTGCTGGTCTATGCCTCGGCCTGGGTCAAGCGCCACCACCCGGCGGCTTTCCTGTGCGGCCTGCTCAACAGCCAGCCGATGGGCTTCTACTCGCCGTCGATGCTGATCCAGGATGCGCGCCGCCACGGCGTCAGCGTGCTGCCGGCCGACGTCACGGCCAGCGACTGGGACAGCCGGATCGACGAGGGCGGCGCGGTGCGCCTCGGCCTGCGCGAGATCAAGGGGCTGAGCAAGGCAGCGGGCGAACGGATTGCCGACGCGCGGCGGCGGGCGGCGTTTGCCGACGTCGCCGACCTCGCGGCGCGCTGCGCCCTGGGCAAGCGCGATCTGGATCAGCTCGCTGCTGCCGATGCCTTGCGTAGCTTGGCCGGCCATCGCCGCCAGGCTGCCTGGGCGGTCGCCGACAGCGGCCGGCGGGCGGTGCAGGGCGACCTCTTCGCCGGCCTGCCGGCGCCGGAAGCGGCGGTCGAGCTGGCGGCGCCGACGCTGGCCGACAACCTGGTCGCCGATTACCGCCAGCTCGGCCACAGCCTGCGCCCGCACCCGCTGACCCTGCTGCGCGAACATCTGGCGGCGCGGCGCTTCCTCAGCGCCGGCGAACTGGCGCAACGCGGCGACCGCGCGCTGGTCCGCGTCGCCGGCATCGTCACCGGTCGCCAGCGGCCGGGCACGGCGACCGGCATCGTCTTCGTCACGCTGGAGGACGAGACCGGCTGGACCAACGTCGTCGTCAAGCCGGCGCTGGTCGAGAAACAGCGGCGCGAACTGCTGGCCGCCCCCTTGCTCGGTGTCTACGGGCAACTGCAATGCGCCGACGGCGTCGTGCACCTGGTCGCCCAGCGCCTGGTCGACCTGTCGGCCTGGCTGGGGCGGCTGGAAACCCGCAGCCGGGATTTCCACTGAGCCGGCGCCGCGCTTTTCCCGGTTATGATGCTGGCCACAGGGGAGGGAACGTGATGCGTCTTGAGCTTTGTCTGCTGGCCGCGCTGCTCGGAGCGCCGGCACTATCCGCCGCCGCCGACGGGCCGTGGCTGCACTGCCGGCTGGAGCAGTCGAACACCGTCCACGTCCTCGACTACGGACCGGCCGCCGACATCTACCGGGTGCCGGCGACCAACATCAACGACAACTTCCACTTCAAGGCCGTCGTCGCCGCTGCCGACGGCGTTGCCGAGTACGTCAAGATCTACGTCTATTACCAGCGCCGCGGCCAGCCCATCCTGTTGCAGCAGGCCACCTACCGCGCGCCGACGGCCGACGGCCGTTCGCTGACCGGCGAACAGCGCCTCTATTCGCCCATCCTCGGGCGCGAACTGCAGTACGACTGCGCCCTGACGAGTGTCCGCCCATGAGATCGCTACTCCTGCTCGCCGCCTTCCTGCTGCCGCTTCCGGTGTGGGCCGATGCCGGCACCGTCTCGGTCGCCTTCGTCGGCGACGTGATGCTCGACGACACGCCGGGCAAGGTGATCCGCCAGGGCCGCGACCCGCTGGCGCCATTCGCCGCCATTCTCGCTAGCGCCGACCTGCGCATCGCCAACCTCGAATGCGTCGTTGCCCGCGGCGGCAAGGCGGAAGCCGACAAGCCCTATACCTTCCGCGCACCGCCGCGCGTGCTGAAGCTGATGAAGCGCCATTTCGACGCCGTCGGCCTGGCCAACAACCATTCCGGCGATTTCGGCCCGGCCGCCTTCGGCGAGATGCTCGGCCACCTCGACAAGGCCGGTCTTGGCTACTTCGGTGGCGGGCGCACGCTGGCCGACGCCCACCGGCCGCTGATCGTCGAGCGCAAGGGGCTGCGCATCGCGCTCCTCGGCTACAACGAATTCTTCCCGCGCAGCTTCGAGGCCGGCCACAACCAGCCGGGCATCGCCTGGAGCGAGGACGAGCAGGTGCTGCTCGACATCCGCCAGGCGCGCGAGCGCGATCGCGCCGACCTGGTGATCCCGGTGATGCACTGGGGCTGGGAGCACGAAACGCGGGCCAGCGAGCGGCAGAAAGCGCTGGCGCGGCGGATGATCGACGCCGGTGCCGATGCCGTCGTCGGCGGCCATCCGCACGTCACCCAGGAAATCGAGATCTACCGCGGCAAGCCGGTGATCTACAGCCTCGGCAACTTCGTCTTCGACGGCTTCGACGACCCGCTCAACAACACCGGCTGGCTGCTGCGCCTGGAACTCGACAAGGCCGGCGTCGTCAGTTCGCGCATCGTCGTCGCCAAAATTGACCGCGAAGGCACGCCGCACCCGGCGCCGCAGGCCGCCAGCGCCTGCTGGGAGCGCGGCCAGGCGGCGCCGGTGGATTGCCGGGGACGCTGATGGCACGATGGCGGGAACTCTCGGCGATTCGTTCGGCCAGACACTGAGGTGGGGGCGCAACCTGCAGTAATCTGAAGCACGCGCAGGACACAACCGACTCACCACGGGAGTGCGCATGATGCTTGAGGCTGTTGGAAATTCCCTGGCCGGCATGGCCTGGCCGCTGGCCCTGGCGCTGGCCTGGCTGGCCGGCGAAGCAGTCAGCCGCTGGCTGTCCTTGCCGCGCGTCTGCGGTTACGCGCTGGCCGGCTTCGTGTTGGCCAGCGGTCAGCTCGGCCTGTTGCCGGCGCCCGCCGGAACGCCGGTGGCGCGGCTGGCCGATTTCGCCATTGCGCTGGTGCTGTTCGAACTCGGCCAGCACATCAACCTGAACTGGTTGCGCCATAACCGCTGGCTGGCCGTGACCAGCCTGGTCGAGGCCTTCGCTACCTTTGTCGCTGTGCTGCTGGTCGCCCGCGTCTTCGGCCTGGCGCCGCTGCCTGCCCTTCTGCTGGCCGCGCTGGCGATGTCCTCGTCGCCGGTGGCGGCGCTGCGGGTGGCCAACGAACTGCGCTGTTCCGGCCAGGTCACCGAGCGCATGCTGCATCTGTCGGCCTTCAATTGCGTCTTTGCCGTGCTCGTTTTCAAGGCAATTGCCGCTTACTGGGTGCTGACCAGTGCCGGCGGCCTGTTCCCGGCCTTGTGGCACAGCCTGGTGGTGATCGGCGTGTCGGCCGGCATCGGGGCGATGTTCGGCGTCGCCGTGCCGATCCTGTTGCGCTGGCAGCAGCGCGGTGCTGGCGACGCGACACTGATCTTCGCCATCGCCACCTTGCTGCTGGTCAGTCTGACGCATGCGCTGCAGTTCTCGGCCCTGCTGGCGGCGCTGGTTTTCGGGCTGGTGGTGCGTTACCGGCGCATCGTCTTCTCCGGCGCCGACCGCGGTTTCGGCACTCTGGGCAGTCTGCTGAGTATCCTGCTGTTCGTCTTTGCGTCGGCCACCTTGTCCTGGCCGCAGGTGGCGCAGGGTGCCGGGCTGGCGCTGGCGGTCCTGGTTGTGCGCACGCTGTGCAAGATCGGCGCCTGCGTGAGCTTTGCGGGACTGTCCGGGATTGGCTGGCGCAAGGGGGCGCTGACCGGGCTGGCGCTGACGCCGATGTCGGTGTTCGCCATCCTGCTGCTCGAACAGACGCGTCATCTCGGCATCGAGGTTTTCAGTCAGGTCGCCGGTCTGGGCCTGCTGGTGCTGGTGCTCGAACTGCTCGGTCCGGTGGCGACGCAGCGGGCGCTGATCCTGGCCGGCGAAGCCGGGCGCGAGGAGGGCAGAAATGGCGCTTGAGGCATTCAAGGCGGGCGACGCATTGACCATGGGCGTCGAGCTGGAACTGCAACTGGTCGATCTCACCGATTTCGACCTGACCCCGGCAGCCGCCGACATGCTCTTCCTGCTCGGCAAGAAGCCATTCCCGGGCGATGTGAAGCCGGAAATCACCGAGAGCATGATCGAGATTTCGACCGACGTGCACACCGATTACGGCGCCTTGCTCGGTCAGCTCGGACAGATGCGGAATGCCCTGGTCGAGGCCGGCGACCGCCTCAACGTCGGTATCTGCGGTGGCGGCACGCATCCCTTCCAGCGCTGGTCGGAGCAGCGCATTTTCGACAAGCCGCGCTTCCAGGAGCTATCGGCGCTGTATGGCTACCTGGCCAAACAGTTCACGGTTTTCGGCCAGCATGTGCACATCGGTTGCGCCAGTGCCGACGAGGGGCTTTACCTCCTGCACGCGCTCAACCGCTACCTGCCGCATTTCATCGCGCTGTCGGCGTCGTCGCCCTTCCTGCAGGGGGTCGATACCTTGTTCGATTCGGCGCGGCTGAACTCGGTGTTTGCTTTCCCCTTGTCCGGGCGGGCACCTTTCCTGCTGCGCTGGGAAGACTTTGCCGAGGGCTATTTCGCCAAGATGGAAAGCACCGGCGTGGTCAAGAGCATGAAGGACTTCTACTGGGACATCCGCCCCAAGCCCGAGTACGGGACCATCGAACTGCGCGTCTGCGACACGCCGCTCAGTGTCGAGCGGGCGGCGGCCCTGGCCGCCTACCTGCAGGCCCTGTGCCGGATGCTGCGCGAGCAGGGCGAGCCGGTCAGCGAAGACGATTATCTGGTCTACAACTACAACCGTTTCCAGGCCTGCCGTTTCGGGCTCGACGCGACGCTGGTCCATCCACGCCGGCATCAGACGCTGGCCCTGCGCGACGACGTGCTGGTCACCCTGGAGCAACTGGCGCCGCACGCCGCCGCGCTCGGCAGCAGCGGCGCGCTCGATGTGCTGCGCCGGGTGATCGGTAAGGGCAACCATGCCGGCGACCTGCGTCGCTGGCATGGCGAAGCGGGCGGACTGCGCGGCATGGTCGACGCTGCGGTGCGTACTTTCCGGGGAGATGAACCATGATCTTTCGTCGTCGTCCCATCCATATCGGCCTGTCGGCGCGGATTCACCATCCGCAGCCGGACGGCCGCGGCATCCACACGCGGACCTTGCAGGTGCTGGAGCAGTCGATCGCCCAGTGGGTGCAGTCGCGCGACGTGCTGGTGCTGATGGTGCCGTCGGTCCTGCAGGACGGCATCCTGATGCGCAGCAACATCCGTCTGCGCGACTACGCCGAGTATCTCGACGGCCTGATCCTGCAGGGCGGCGCCGACGTCAGCCCGCTGGCCTACGGCGAAACGCCGCTGCAACCGGCGTGGGCTGGCGATCCGGTGCGCGACGCCTACGAACTGGAACTGCTGCACGAGTTCATGGAGGCGGGCAAACCGGTGCTCGGCATCTGTCGCGGCATGCAGTTGATCAATGTCGCGCTCGGCGGTTCGCTGTATCAGGATCTGCCGACCCAGTTTCCATCGGACATTGCCCACGAACACGAGGATTACGACCGCCACGCGCATCCGGTGCGCTTCTCGCCCGAAGGCCACTTCATCCGTTGGTTCGCCGGCGGCGAAGGCGGGCAGGTGGTGTCGATCCACCATCAGGCGATACACCGACTCGGCAACGACGTCGTGGTCGAAGCCGAGGCGGCGGACGGCATCATCGAGGCGATCCGCTGGAAAGGGCGCAGCTTTGTCTGCGGCGTGCAATGGCACCCGGAATTTCATCACCATGGCGACGGCGGTCTGCTTGATTGTGCGCCCTTGCTCGATGCTTTTCTCGACGCGGCACGGCACTAGAGGGTGTCACAAATGACATGGCCGTCAGGGCGGCTTGTCAATTTTGGCAAGGCGGCGCCTGTTCAGGGATTCGCTGCACGCCACCGGATGCCGAAAACCCCCAACTGGCGCGGAATTGCGTCGAGTCGGAAGATTTTCCTGTCGCTAACTTGATCTGGCGCAATTATTGCGTCCGCATGAGGGCTGATTCAGCACTTTCAAAAAATTCGAGGGAGAACGTTCATGGCCTGGAATCTGCTCTTAACTTCTGACATCGGTTTGCTCAGTCTTTTCACGATTCTTTTCATCCTTGTGATGGGCGTCTACATCGGACGCTACGCATCGAAGCAGATCGCCAAGGAAAACAGCGCTTCTCATGGCGCGCCGCCGCATCAGGGCGCCCACTGAGCCGCGCAAAGAGAAGTTCAAGTCTGATTCGCCGGCCCTTGGCCGGCGAAATTCGTTTACGGCGCTGATTCGTACTCGGCAGTCTGTGGAAATCGATGTGCCGGTTTCGCCATTTCGGCACAGCCTGCCTCCGGGATGGCCGTTCCGGCGACCACCTGTAGCGGAAGCACGCCGGCCCAGACGGGAATGTCCAGGTCCTCGGCGTCGTCGTCAACGCCCCAGTTGCGAATCTTCGCTGCCGCTTCGTCGAGACTCAGGCGCAGCACCGCGGTTCCCGCGACTTCGGCTGTGCTGGCCGGGCGTACCAGCGCCGAGCGCCCCGGGCTGATGTGCTCGACAAAGGCGGCGAGCACGCTTTTCTTCTCTGCCGGGTCGTCGACCGCGACAAAACGCCCGTAGACGACCACCGAGCGGAAATTCATCGAATGGTGAAAGGCCGAGCGGGCCAGCACCAGCCCGTCGAGATGGGCGATGCAGACCGAGCAGTCGCTGCCGCTCAGGGTCCGGGTCAGCCGCGAGTTGCTGGCGCCGTGGATGTACAGGTGATTGCCGACGCGCCAGCAGGCAGTCGGCAGGCAGTGCACGCTGCCTCCCTCGTTGAAGGCGATCTGGCAGATTTGCGCCGCATCGACGATGGCGGCGATGGCGGCGAAGTCGTAGTGGCCGCGTTGCGGCTTGCGGCGGATTTGCGTTCGCGGGCTGGGGGCGTCCGGTTTCATCATGTTCTCCTGAAAAAGTCCGGTCAGCATAGCCCGGCTATGGCACCATCGATGGAGCCAAGAAACCACTCAATGATGGAGCCAGATGGCGCTCGATCTCTTCCTCGAAGAACTGCGTCGGCCTGCCGCCGGTGAGGCACGCCAGCAGCGGCTGTACCGCCTGCTCAAGCAGGCGATCGTTGACGGTCGCCTCGGCGCCGGCCTGCGTCTGCCGGCCAGCCGTCGTCTGGCGGTCGACGCGGGCATGGCGCGCAACTGCGTGTTGCACGCATACCAGCAACTGCTTGCCGAAGGTTTTCTCGTCGCCGATCGCGGCGGTACGCGCGTGGCCAGCTTGCCGACGCCGTCAAGGCTGCCGCCGCTTGTGCCGGCATCCGGCGTCCTGTCGCGCCGCGCCGCCACGCTGTCGGCGAGCAGCCGCGGTGAGCCGACCTTGCCATTCGCGCCTGGCGTCCCCGATCTCAACGCCTTTCCCTGGCCGCTCTGGTCGCGCCTGCTGCAGGACGCCTGGCGCGCGGTCGGCGCCCGTCATCTGGCTTACGCCGAGGTCGGCGGCGAGCCGGTGCTGCGTCAGGCCATCGCCAGCTTCCTCGGCGCCCGCCGCGGCGTTGTTTGCACGGCGGAACAGGTCTTCATCCTGCCCGGTGCCCAGGCGGCGCTCGACGCCTGCGCCCGCCTGCTGGCCGATCCCGGCGACCTTGCCTGGGTCGAGGAGCCGGGCTATCCGGTCGCCCGCAACACGCTGCTCGCCGCCGGGTTGACGGTACAGCCGGTGACGGTGGACGGCCAGGGCATGGCGGTGCCGGATGCGCTGTGGCGGGAACGGCCGCCGCGCCTGCTGCACCTGACGCCGTCGCACCAGTACCCGGGCGGCAGCGTGCTGGCGCTCGAACGGCGGCTGGCTTTCCTGGCCCGCCTGGTGCCCGGAGAGCACTGGCTGATCGAGGACGACTACGACAGCGAGTTCAGCCACGCCCGGCCGCTGCCGGCGATCCAGGGGCTGCGCCCGGAAGCGCCGGTGGTCTATCTCGGGACTTTCAGCAAGCTGCTCTATCCCGGCCTGCGCATCGCCTACCTGGTGCTGCCGCGCTGGGCTGTCGACAGTTTCGGGCAGGCGCTCGGCGAACTGCATCGCGGCGGCCAGGCGGTCGAGCAGCGGGCGCTGGCGCGTTTTCTCGACAACGGTCGGCTGACTCGCCACCTGCGGACGATGGCGCCGATCTACCGGGAGCGCCAGCAGGTCTTGCGGGCGGCGCTGGTCCTGTATTTTCCCGGTGCCCGCATCGCCGGTGGCGACGCTGGCCTGCATCTGGTGCTGCATCTGCCGGGGCGGGCGCCGGATACGGCGATCGTCGCCGCGGCAGCCGGGCAGGGGGTTGCGGCGCGCGCGCTCAGTCGCTACAGCGCCGATGGGCCGGGTGATAACGGCCTGGTCCTCGGCTACGGCATGGCGGAGGCCGCGATCATTCCCGAACTGGTGCGCCGTCTCTCTGTCGCCGCCGCGCAGGCGGAAATGGCATGAGGCTTGCAAAGCGAGATGCAACTTCGTCGCCCAAGAGTCTCGCGCCATGCTCATACAAGTCGCCAATCCGTGGTCTGCCGTCGTTTCCCCGGTGTCTTCCTCGTTCCGCAAGCAGTCGCTGGCGGCAACTGCCGTAACGACAGCGGCAAATGCTGCCGGCACGGTGAGTATTTCGCAGGCCGCCCGCGAGCGTCTGGCTGCCGAAAGCAGTGCGGCCACAGCGGCGCGCACGGCGACTTTCGATACCGATCAAGGCACGGTCGACATCGATATCGAGGCCTACTTCCAGCCGCCCCCCGGCGGTTTCACCGAGCTGCCGCCGTTGATGCTGCCGTCGCCGGCCAATATTCAGGCGCTGAACGACTACGTGGCGCAGGAAATGCCGGGCTTCCTCAGCGCCAACGGCATTCCGCAAGCGCCGGCGAGCATCAGCTATGATCGCAACGGTGAGCTCCAGTTGCCGGCGGATTACCCCTATGCCGAGCAATTCAAGGCGGCGCTCGAAAAGGAGCCGGTACTGGCGCGCAGCATGCAGAGCGCGGTTGCGTTGACCTCGCACTTTGTCGAGATGCAGAAAGTCCTGCCTTTCCATGAGGAATACACCGCCGCCGCCTCGTCGGCCGAAGCCGCGGCGGTGGTTGCCAAGTATTCCTGGCTGTTCTCCGACAACCGGCCGTCGGCGCAGATCGCGCTGCATTTCTCCAGCGATGGCCAGATCAGCCTGAGTGCCGACGGCGAGCCGGTCGTCTGGCCGAGCACCTGAGCGGCTGGCACAATGCGCGCATGTCGCGCCGCCGTTTTCTCCGCTCCCTTTCCGCCATCGGCCTGATTGTCGCCGCCCCGCGCGTGGCGCTGGCCAGCGGCTCCGTCGCCGAGCGCCTGCGCGCGCTGGAAGCAAATGTCGGCGGCCGCCTCGGCGTGCACATCATCGATACGGCAACCGGTGCCAGCGTCGGCTATCGCGCCGACGAGCGCTTCATGCTGCTCAGCTCGTTCAAGGCGCTCGCCGGCGCCTGCGTGCTGCAGCGGGTCGATGCCGGCCTCGAGCGTCTCGACCGGCGCATCGTCTTCGACCGCTCGGTCCTGCTGCCGTGGTCGCCGGTGACCGAGAAATTCGCCGACGGCCAGGGCATGACCCTGGGCGAACTGTGCGCGGCGACCATCGCCACCAGCGACAACGCCGCCGCCAACCTGATCCTCGACAGCTTCGCCGGACCGGCGGCGCTGACCGCCTTCCTGCGCCGCAGCGGCGACGACATCACCCGCCTCGACCGCCGCGAACCCGAACTGAATCAGCCCGGCGCCGATCCCGCTTTCGATACGACGACGCCCCGGGCGATGGCGGCAACGCTGCACCGCTTGCTGCTTGGCGACGTGCTGTCGCCGGCGTCGCGCCGGCAACTGCAGGACTGGCTGCTTGCCTGCGCCACCGGCGGGCGCCGGCTCAAGGCGGGGCTGCCGGCGGACTGGCGGATCGGCGACAAGACCGGCAGCAATCGCAGCGACGCCAACGATGTCGGCATCGTCTGGCCGCCCGGCCGGCCGCCGCTGCTGGTCGCCGCCTACCTGAGCGGCAGCCCGGTCGAGCCGGCGGCGCGCGAGGCCTGTCTGGCCGGGGTGGGGCGCGTTCTGGCCGAGCTTTCTGCAAATAGCTGACAAATTCAGTCGAGTATTCTAGAATTCACCCCCTTTCGATAGGGAGATAGCACCCCATGTTCCGGCACTTGCGTGAGGATATCCGCGCGGTCTTCGACCGCGATCCGGCGGCCCGCTCGTTCTGGGAAGTGCTCACCTGTTATCCGGGCATTCACGCGCTGATCCTGCATCGCGTCGCGCATTGGCTGTGGGGCCACCGCCTGCGCTGGCTGGCGCGCTTCACCGCGCACCTGGCGCGCTTCTTCACCGGCATCGAAATCCATCCCGGCGCCAGCATCGGCCGCCGTTTCTTCATCGATCACGGGATGGGTGTCGTCATCGGCGAGACCGCCGAGATCGGCGACGACGTCACGCTCTACCATGGCGTCACCCTGGGTGGCACCTCGTGGGCCAGGGGCAAGCGCCATCCGACGCTGGAGAACGGCGTCGTCGTCGGCGCCGGCGCCAAGGTGCTCGGTCCCATCGTCATCGCTGCCGGTGCCAAGGTCGGTTCCAACGCAGTCGTCACCAAGGCGGTGCCGGCTGGCGCCACCGCGGTCGGCAACCCGGCGCGCATCATCGATGCGCAGAGCAAGGAGCGTGAGGCGCAGGCGGAAAAGCTCGGCTTCTCGGCCTACGCTGTCGCCCGCGACCAGGACGATCCGCTGGCCAAGGCGATCCACGGCCTGCTCGACCATGCCGCCGAAACCGACCGGCGCCTGGCGTCGCTGCTCAAGGAGCTTGATGCGCAGGGCGTCAAGTGCGACCAGGAAGTGCAGCAGAGCGACGATTTCGATCCGAAATACCTGAGCAAAATAGTTGACTGATTTTGTCTGGTTTATGTATAGTTGACCGCAATACTTGGTTATTAGTCGGGAGACCGCAATGCGTTTGACCACCAAAGGGCGTTTTGCCGTGACAGCGATGATGGATCTCGCCCTGCGCGGCGGTGAAGGGCCGGTCGCCCTGGCCGGCGTCGCCGAGCGGCAGAGCATCTCGCTGTCCTATCTGGAGCAGCTATTCGGCAAGCTGCGTCGGTACAAGCTCGTCGATTCCGTGCGCGGCCCCGGCGGCGGCTACTGCATCGCCCGGCCGCTGGCGCTGGTCAGTGTCGCCGACATCATCCGCGCCGTTGACGAGAATCTCGACGCGACGCAATGCGGCGGCAGCGAGAATTGTCTGGACGATCACCGCTGCATGACCCACGACCTGTGGACGACGCTTAACAGCAAGATGTTCGAGTACCTGGCCTCGGTGTCCCTGGCTGAACTCGTTGAAAAGGAAAAGGCCAAGGCCGCCGCCCGCGGCGAATCGGTGATCGCCGACCAGCGTCCGCTCGGTCCGCATCCGCGTCGGGTGCTCCGTGACAAGGCGGCGCTCGCCGCCTGAATGTCCATGTTCGAGCCCGTCTATCTCGATCACAACGCCACCACGCCGCTCGATCCAGCGGTGCGGGCGGCGATGCTGCCCTGGTTCGACGGCCTGTGCGGCAATGCGTCGAGTCGCCACGAGTACGGTCGGCGGGCCCGCCAGGCCATCGACGAGGCGCGCCAGCGCGTCGCCGCGGCGCTCGGCGCGCATCCGACCGAAGTGCTGTTCACCAGCGGCGGCAGCGAGGCCAACAACCTCTTCGTCAAGGGCGCCGCCGCCAGCCTGCGGCCCGGCGTCGTCGCGGTCAGTGCCATCGAGCATCCCTGCGTGCTCAAGCCGGCGGCGCAACTCGTCCGCCAGGGCTGGACGCTGCGCGAGATTGCCGTCGACGGGGCAGGGCGGATCGATGGTGGGGATTTTGCCGCCGTGTTGCAACTGAAGCCGAAGCTGCTCTCCGTGATGCTCGCCAACAACGAGACCGGCGTCGTCCAGGATGTCGCGGCCCTGGCCGCCGCCGCGCGCGCCGCCGGCGCCTGGACGCACAGCGACGCGGTGCAGGTCTTCGGCAAGTTGCCGATTGATTTCCGCACGCTCAACGCGGCCGGCCTGCACGCGCTGACCGTTTCGGCGCACAAGATCAACGGCCCCAAGGGGGCGGCGGCCTTGCTCGTCGACAAGCGCATCGAACTGCAGCCGCAGATTGCCGGTGGCGGTCACGAGCGCGGTCTGCGCTCGGGGACCGAGAACGTGCCGGCGATCGTCGGTTTCGGTATTGCCGCGGAACTTGCGGCGCAGCGCGTTGCTCAAACAGCCGCGCGTCTGGCCGCCCTGAAGGATAGTCTCGAGCGCGGGCTGACCGAACTTGGGGCGAGCATTTTCGCGGTTGACGCGCGACGTCTGCCGAACACCAGCTACTTCGCGATCGCCGGCATCGACGGTGAGACCCTGGTCGGCAAGCTCGACCGGGAAGGCTTTGCCGTCGCCAGCGGCGCCGCCTGCTCCAGTGCCAACCCGGAACCCTCGCACGTCCTGCGGGCGATGGGCGTGGCGCCGGAAATCGCCCGCGGCGCGGTGCGCGTCAGCCTAGGTAACGACAACGGCGATGCCGATGTCGAACAATTCATCAACGCCTTGCAGGTCACGGTCGGACGCCTGCAGGGATTGACGGCGGTCACCGCCTGAACCGACCCAGCGAGAAAGACGATGAAACTGCCTATCTACCTCGATTACTCGGCCACCACCCCGGTCGATCCGCGCGTTGCCGAAAAGATGATTCCCTACCTGTGCGAGCATTTCGGCAATCCCGCATCGCGTTCGCACAGCTTCGGCTGGGTGGCCGAGGCCGCCGTCGAGGAGGCGCGCGAGCAGGTCGCCGCGCTGGTCGGCGCCGATCCCAAGGAGATCGTCTGGACTTCCGGCGCCACCGAATCGAACAACCTGGCGATCAAGGGCGCCGCCAACTTCTACGCCGCCACCAAGGGCAAGCACATCATCACCGTCAAGACCGAGCACAAGGCGGTTCTCGACACCGTGCGCGAGATGGAGCGGCAGGGCTTCGAGGCAACCTACCTCGACGTTCAGGAAAACGGCCTCGTCGATCTCGAAGCCTTCAAGGCGGCGATCCGCCCGGACACCGTGCTGGCGTCGGTGATGTTCGTCAATAACGAAGTCGGCGTCGTCCAGCCGATCGCCGAACTCGGCGAAATCTGCCGCGCCAAGGGCGTCATCTTCCACGTCGACGCGGCGCAGGCGACCGGCAAGGTCGATATCGACCTGAGCCAGCTCAAGGTCGATCTGATGAGCTTCTCGGCCCATAAGACCTATGGCCCGAAGGGCATCGGCGCGCTCTACGTGCGGCGCAAGCCGCGCATCCGCCTGGAAGCGCAGATGCACGGCGGCGGTCACGAACGCGGTTTCCGCTCCGGCACGCTGGCCACGCACCAGATCGTCGGCATGGGCGAGGCTTTCCGTATCGCGCGCGAGGAAATGGTCGAAGAAAACAAGCGTATCAAATACTTGCGCGACAAACTTCTGAAAGGACTTCAAGATATTGAGGCGACTTTCGTCAATGGCGACCTGGAACAGCGCGTCGCCCACAACCTCAACATCAGCTTCGCCTACGTCGAAGGCGAGTCGATGATCATGGCCATCAAGGACCTCGCGGTGTCGTCCGGTTCGGCCTGCACCTCGGCCAGCCTGGAGCCGTCCTACGTGCTGCGCGCGCTGGGGCGCGACGACGAACTGGCGCACAGCTCAATCCGTTTCTCCATCGGCCGCTTCACGACCGAAGAAGAAATTGACTATGCGGTCAAGCTGTTGCACGAGAAAATTCAGAAACTGCGTGACCTTTCCCCGCTGTGGGACATGTACAAGGAAGGTATCGATCTGAGTACCGTCCAGTGGGCCGCCCACTAACGAATTAACGGAGAAACAACATGAGCTATAGCGTTAAAGTCATTGATCACTATGAGAATCCTCGCAATGTCGGCTCGCTCGACAAGGACGATTCCGATGTCGGCACCGGCATGGTCGGCGCGCCGGCCTGCGGCGACGTGATGAAGCTGCAGATCAAGGTCAACAAGGCTGGCGTCATCGAGGACGCCAAGTTCAAGACCTACGGCTGTGGCTCGGCGATTGCGTCCTCGTCGCTGGTTACCGAGTGGGTCAAGGGCAAGACCGTCGATCAGGCGCTGGACATCAAAAATACCGACATTGCCGAGGAACTGGCGCTGCCGCCGGTTAAAATCCACTGCTCGATCCTGGCCGAGGACGCCATCAAGGCGGCCGTGGCCGACTACAAGAAGAAGCACGGAGAATAGAAAATGGCGATCACCTTGAGCGACAAGGCGGCGAAGCACGTCGCCGGTTTCCTGCAGAAACGCGGCAAGGGCATCGGCCTGCGCCTCGGCGTAAGGACCAGTGGCTGTTCCGGCATGGCCTACAAGCTGGAATTCGTCGACGAGGTCAATGAAGACGACCAGGTTTTCGACAGCAACGGGGTCAAGGTCATCGTCGATGCGCGCAGCCTGCCTTATCTTGACGGGATGGAACTGGACTACGCCCGCGAAGGGTTGAACGAGGGGTTCAAGTTCAATAATCCTAACGTCAAGGATCAGTGTGGTTGTGGCGAGTCCTTCAACGTCTGATTTATGTTGGGGGATGGCTCGTCGGGGCGTTGTTGCCCCGCACTTGCCGTACTGACGTACTGTCTGCGTGGGGGCGCCTAGCCCCGCCTTCGCTTTGAGGTTTGCGCGGACGGATGCGCCGCGATGCTGAGGTGACTGTTGGACCTGACCGCTGATTTCTTCTCCTTGTTCGACCTGCCGAAGACCTTCCGGCTCAACCTGTCGGAGCTCGATTCGCGTTATCGCGACGTGCAGGCACGGGTGCATCCGGACCGTTTCGCCAGCGCCCCGGAGACCGAGCGGCGGCTGTCGATGCAATGGGCAACGCGCGCCAACGAGGCGTACATGACGCTGAAAAAGCCGCTGGAGCGGGCGAAGTATCTGCTCGAACTGGCCGGCCACGACCTGCAGGCGGAAAGCAATACCGCGATGCCGGCCGATTTCCTGATGGAACAGATGGAATGGCGCGAGGCGGTGATGGAAGCGCGCGCCGGCGGCGATCACCATGAACTGGAGCGGCTGTTCCAGCGCCTGACGGACGACATCGCCGGCCGCTACGAGGAAGTGGCGGGTCTGCTCGACGATGCGCAGGACTACGCCACCGTCACCGACCGGGTGCGCCGCCTGATGTTCCTGGAAAAATTGCTGTTTGAAATCGACGACGCGCTGGCGTCGCTGGAAGACTGAAAGAAAAGACCAATGGCCCTGTTCCAGATCGCCGAACCCGGTGAATCCGCTCCCCCGCACGAACACAAGCTCGCCGTCGGCATCGACCTCGGTACCACCAATTCGCTGGTTGCCACGGTGCGTTCCGGCATCGCCGTCTGCCTCAACGACGATCAGGGGCGGCCGCTGCTGCCGTCGGTCGTCCATTACCACGCCGACGGTTCGACCGAGGTCGGCCACGAAGCACGGCGCAACCAGGCGCTCGATCCGAAGAACACCATCGTTTCGGTCAAGCGCTTCATGGGGCGCGGCCTTAAGGATATCGCCCACGTCGAGGCGATGCCATACGATTTCGTCGAAGGCCCCGGCATGGTTCGCGTTCGGACCCAGGCCGGCGTCAAGAGCCCGGTCGAGGTCTCGGCGGAAATCCTCAAGGTCCTGAAGGAACGCGGCGAAACGGCACTCGGCGGCGAACTGGTCGGCGCCGTGATCACCGTCCCGGCCTATTTCGACGACGCCCAGCGCCAGGCGACCAAGGACGCGGCACGGCTGGCCGGCCTCAACGTCCTGCGTCTCTTGAACGAACCAACCGCCGCCGCCATCGCCTACGGCCTCGACAACGCGGCGGAGGGGATTTACGCGGTCTATGACCTGGGTGGCGGCACCTTCGATATTTCCATCCTCAAGCTGACCAAGGGCGTCTTCGAGGTGATGGCCACCGGTGGCGATTCGGCGCTCGGCGGCGACGATTTCGACCACCGCATCTACTGCTGGGCGATCGAGCAGGCCAGGTTGCAGCCGCTCTCCGCCGAGGACGCGCGGCGCCTCATGATGAGCTGCCGCGAAGCCAAGGAATTCCTCACCAAGAACCCCGAAGCGCCGATCTCCTTGCGCCTGTCGACCGGCGAGAACATCGATCTGCGCCTCGACGTGGCGACCTTTGCCGAAATCACCCGCACCCTGGTTTCGAAGACCCTGCAGCCGGTCAAGAAGGCGCTGCGCGATGCCGGCTTGCGCCCGGAAGACGTCAAGGGCGTGGTCATGGTCGGCGGCGCGACGCGCATGCCGCAGATCCAGAAAGCGGTCGGCGATTTCTTCCGCCAGGACCCGCTGACCAACCTCGACCCGGACAAGGTCGTCGCGCTCGGCGCCGCGACGCAAGCCAACCTGCTGGCCGGCAACAAGACGGGCAAGGACGACTGGCTGCTGCTCGACGTCATTCCGCTCTCGCTCGGTCTCGAAACGATGGGCGGCCTGACCGAGAAGGTGATCCCGCGCAACTCGACGATCCCTACCGCCCGCGCGCAGGAATTCACCACCTTCAAGGACGGCCAGACGGCGATGGCGATTCATGTCGTCCAGGGCGAACGCGAGATGATTGCCGATTGCCGCTCGCTGGCCCGCTTCGAACTGCGCGGCATTCCGCCGATGGTCGCCGGGGCGGCGCGCATCCGCGTCACCTTCCAGGTCGATGCCGACGGCCTGTTGTCGGTCACCGCCCGCGAGCAGACGACCGGCGTCGAATCGAGCATCACGGTGAAGCCGTCCTACGGCCTGTCCGACGACGAGATCGCCGGCATGCTGCAGGATTCGCTGGCCCACGCCAAGGACGACGCAATGGCCCGCGCCCTGCGCGAGGCGCAGGTTGAGGCAAAGCGGATGATCGAGGCGACCGCGGCGGCGCTGGCCGAGGACGCGCATCTGCTGAACGAAGCGGAAGCGACCAAGATTCGCAACGCCATCGCCAAGCTGCAGGAAGCGGCGGCCGGCGACAATCGGCGGATCATCAACATCGCGATGGACGACCTCGGCTTCGAGACCCAGGAATTCGCCCACCGTCGCATGGATCAAAGCATCAAGAAAGTGCTGTCCGGCCGCAAGGTCGAGGAAATCAGCACGGGAGAGGAAGAATGACGCAAATCATCGTGCTGCCGCACGTCGAGTTGTGCCCGGACGGCGCCGTCATCGAGGCCGAGTCCGGCAAGTCGATCTGCGAGAACCTGCTGGCCAACGACATCGAACTCGATCACGCCTGCGAGATGTCCTGCGCCTGCACCACCTGTCACGTCATCGTCCGCGAGGGTTTCGCCTCGCTGGAGGAAGCCAGCGAAATCGAGGAAGACCTGCTGGACAAGGCCTGGGGGCTCGAACCCTGTTCGCGCCTGGGCTGTCAGGCGGTTGTCGGCGAGACGCCGCTGGTGGTCGAGATTCCGAAGTACAGCATCAACATGGCGAAGGAGGGGCACCGCAAATGAAGTGGACCGACATCAACGATATCGCCATCGAACTCGCCGACAGCCAGCCGGACACTGACCCGCTCAAGGTCAATTTCGTCGACCTGCGCAACTGGGTGCTGGCGCTGCCCGGCTTCGACGACGATCCCAACCGTTGCGGCGAGAAGATCCTCGAAGCCATCCAGCAGGCCTGGATCGACGAAGTCGCCTGATCAGGCCGACTGCGGCGCCGGCAACGGGCAGCCGCGCAATTGTTCGCGCATCGTTTCCTCGGAGAGCAGGACCAGCATCGGCTGCGCGCCGCCGCCGTGCGTCGTCACCACCGAAGCTAGAACCGACGCCACGCCGACGTAGATGTTGGCGAGGTCGTTGATGTCGCAGCTCGGCACTTCGAGGATTTCGCCCAGACGGTCGACCAGGATGCCGAAATTGCCGCCCGATGCGCCGCGCACCACCACCACCTGACGGCGGACGCCCGGCTGCTCGTCGTCGGGCAGGCCGAGTGCGGCGTGCAGGTTGTAGATCGGCAGCGTTTCGTTGCGGTAGATCAGGGCGCCATAGACCTGCTTTGGTGCATTGGCCAGACAGGCGACGCCGACCAGGTCAACCGCCTCGATCACCGCCGTCACCGGCAGTCCCAGCCAGTGGCCGGCGAGGTGGAAGGTGGCGATCTCGCGAATCTCGCCATCGGCCGGCTGGCTGGTGCGGCGCATTGCCACTTCGCCTTCCACGGTCATGCTGCGCGCCTGCGGGTCGTAGGCGCCGAGCGGGATGAAGACGAGGGCGGTGACCGCGTTGCGGTAGGCGTCGCCAGCGCCCTTGAACTCCCGGTAGCCGGCCGACGGCCAGGCGCCGACGGCGGTTACCTGGCCGTCGAGGGCGATCAGCCGGGCACAGCCAGCGGCCTCGGGTTTGATCAGTTCGGCCGGCAAGCTGACCGTCTGGCCGACGCGATAGCTGTCGTCGCTGCTGGCGATCACCTGGCCGGCTTCGTCGACGAACAGCGCCACGCTGCCCGCCACCGCTTCCCCGGAGGCCTCGCGCGGCAGGGCGTCGCGCAGCATGTTGGCGAACTGTGGTGCGCCGTCGAAGACGATGGCAATGCCGCCGACCACGCGTTCGTCGCCGGGCGCCCGCACGGCGGCGAGATAGGTGTAGGTTGGCTTGCCGCCGTACAGCGCGCTGGCCGCGAACGGCGATACGGCATAGGACTGGCTGTCGTGCAGGGCCAGGCATTCGCCGACCCAGGCGGCCTCCAGCGTCTTGCCGACGAGGGCGCTGTAGGCCGGGTTGGAGACGGCGACGACAACGCCGTTGGTGTCGAAGACCAGCAGGTTGTCGTAAACCGTGTACAGGCTGTTGATGTAGCGGATCACCTGTTCCAGTCCCTCGCGCCGTGCCTTGGCCGCCGGATTGGCGAGCAGGGCGCGGATGCGGTCGTCGAGCGCCCACCAGCGGCAGTCGTTGGCCCGCTCGTAGAGGTTGCGGTCCATGATGTCGATCGCCAGCCCGGCGAAGAACTGGCTGTCGGCGAGCAGCGAGGACAGGACAGTCGATTGCAGCTTGCCGATCGAGCGCGAGAAGACTTCGCGCATGTTCATGCCGATACGGCTGATCTCGCGCAGCAGGATCTTGGAGAAGGCGCTGTTGACCACCGCCGACGTGGCGACGCCGTGGCGCACCGTGCCGTTCCAGACGGCGCGGCTCAAATCGCGCTGGATGGCCTCGGCCTTGCGCGGAATCGCCCGCAGCGGTTCGGAAAAGGCGCGGCCACCCGACATCACCGAAGCGAGCAGTGCCGGGTCGCCGATGTCCAGACCGTCGTCGTCCTGGATGTCGAAGGCCTGGTCGACCGGCATCATCACCAGCCCGCGCCAGCCGGGGCCCATGTAGCCCTGGTAGCCCTTGGTGTCGCTGGCGAAGGCGAGGTAGGCGCGGCCGGCAAAACGGACGCGCTGCATCTGCCCGGAAGCGACGCGCAGTTCGGCGCCGACCGGCACCTGCCAGCGGTCGCTGCTGGCGATGACGCAGCCGTCGGCGTCGAGCAGCGTCATCACGGCCGGGTCGTCGTGCACCGTCAGGCCGTGGAAGATGCGCTGCATTTCGTCGCCGAAACGGAAGCAGAGGGCGAGCACGCCGAGCGTTTCGCCGAACTCCGAGCGGATCCGGTAGGCGTAGATCAGCGAACGTTCGCGTTCCGGGAAGAGTTCCGAATGGGCATAGCTCTCGACGTAGGCCGCCGTGGTGCCCGCCGCTTCGCGCACCCAGGCGTCGCGGATGGCGGCGATCCGGTCGTCCTCGGCGAGGCGGACGAGAATGCGGCCGTTCCGGTCGAGCAGGACGATATCGTCGTAGACCGAGTACTTGCGCACGTATTCGCGGAAGCGCTGCTGCAGCGCCCAGGGATCGTCCGGGCTGGCGGCGAACTGGCGGATCGCTCCGTCGGTGGCAAGAAAGCCGATGTCGGCGGTGCGTTCGAACAGGTTGCGGATCAGGATGTCGATCACCACCTGCGAGCGCGCCTTCATCTCCTGTTCGCGCTTGGCCAGTGTCTGTTCGGCGAGGTTGTTGAGCAGTTCGCCGGTCAGGCTGGCGAAGGCTTCGCGGGTCTGGCCGATTTCCGCCGTCGTCCCGGAAAGCTGGCCGAGCAGGTTGAGGTTGTCCCAGATGGCCTGCAGCGACTGCAGCATTTCCCGGTATTCCTCGATCAGCGGCATGTGCGGCAACAGCGGCCGTACCGCGTCTTCGACCTCGATTCCCTTGTACTTTGCCACGCCAAGCTCCTGGTGATTCCTGAGACAAGCCTGAACAAGCAAGCGACATGCCTGTCATAAAGACTTTTCCGGCTGTGTTTTGCGGGGGAATTCAGCACAGGAAAAGGGAATTATCTTTTCTCGGCACCGGCTTGGTGCATCCGTCCTCTTCTCGTCGCGCCGAGGCGGTACTCTCGTGGGACAATGCCGGCCATGAGTCCTTCGTTTAGCCGGGAATCTCCCGAAATTACCTGCCAGGATTGCGACGCCTGCTGTTGTCAGCTTGAGGTCATGCTGATCTGCGACCGCGACATCCCGCCTCGCCTGACCGCCGACGATCGCTGGGGCGGGCAGGTGATGCGCCGTCTGGACGACGGCTGGTGCGCGGCGCTTGACCGCGACAGCATGCGCTGCACGATCTACGCCGGCCGGCCCGACATCTGCCGCGACTTCGCGATGGGCGACAGCGACTGCGTCGCCGTGCGCGCCCGCTACTACACTCCGCAAGCCATCCGGGAGCCGTCATGACCTACGAAGAGCACCTCGACGAGGTGACCACCTTGATCACCGAAAAATACGACGTTGCCGACCAGGTGGCGATCAAGATGGTGATGCGCGCCCAGGCCGACGATTTTTTCAGCGGCCACGACGACAACCCGGCGATCTGCACGCTTGACCGCGCGCATCTCGACGCCCGGGCCGTCTACCGGAAGTATCGCTGACCATGCGCTCGACCCGCGCCACCGCCGCCGTCGCCCGCCTCAACCAGCGCAGCGAAGGTCGGCATTACCTGCTGGTGATGACCGGCAACGGCCTGTTCCGTCTGCGCGAGCGCATCGACGGCAAGGACAGCGACGTTTCGGACGCCCTGCCGCTCGACGACTTCGTCCGCCTGGTCGATGCCACCGGCCCCCAACCGGTGCGCCGCGTGACCAAGAGCGACGAGGCCTTCGCCCGCCAACTGGCGCGCCGGAAAACCGCCGATGGCGACGACTGACAGCGATCTCGCCCGGCTCGGCCTCTTCCTGCGCGATCTTGGCCGGGCGCTGCATGTCAGCGGTGCGCCGGCGCAGGAACTGGAACGACGCCTGAAAGCGGTCGGTGTCCGGTTGGGCGTCCAGGTCGAAGGCTTCGCCGTGCTCACCTTCCTGGCCCTGACGCTGGTCGATAAAGACGGCCAGCGGCGGGTCGAGCTGCTGCGCCTGCCGCCCTACGACTACAACATGGCGCGCCTCATCGAGCTGGAAGCGCTGTGCGCCGAAATCGACGGCAGCGCCCGGCTTGCCGACTACGAACAACGCCTGGCGGCGACCATGGCGCTGCCTGTGCCGTGGTCCGGCTTGCCTTTCGTCATTCTCGGCAGCCTGCTTTCGGCCAGCGTCGCGCTGCTGCTGCGCGGCGGCTGGATGGAAATGCTGTGCGGCGGCGCGGTCGGTGCCGCCTTTGTCGCCGGCATCCTCGCCTGTGCGCGTTTTCCCCGGCTCGGCCCGGCCGTGCCGGTCATCTTGTGCACGCTGGCGGCGTTGCTGGCGCAGGCGCTGGCCTGGTTTTTCCCGCAGCAGAATCCTTTCGTCTCGGCGGTCGCCGGCGTCGTTTTCATGTTGCCCGGCTTCATGCTCACCGTCGCCATGTCGGAGTTGGCGACGCAGAACTACCTGGCCGGCAGCGGCCGCCTGACCGGCGCCTTCCTGCAGCTCTTCCTGATGGGCGCCGGGCTGGCGATCGGCACGCAGATCGCCCAGACGCTCTACCCGGTGGCGGCGCAAGGCGTTGTCACGCCGTTACCGGGTTGGGCCATCTGGCCGGTTGTTGCCGTGCTCGGCGTTTCGCTGCTGGCGGTGCTGCAGGCGCCGTGGTCGGCGGTGCTCGTCTCGGCCGGCGGTTGTCTGCTCGCCTGGGCGGCGTATTCACTGGCCGGCGCGGCGATGGGCAACGTCGTCGGCGCCTTTTGCGGCGCCTTCGCGCTCGGCGTCGGCGGCCATCTCTACCACGCGCTGAGCGGCCGGCCGTCGATGCTCGTCCAGAGCCCCGGACTGATCACCCTGGTGCCCGGCAGCATGGGCTTTCGCGGCCTGCATGCGCTGATGGCGCAGGACAGCGCGACCGGCATTTCCCTGCTCACCGAAATGCTGCTCACCGGCGCCGTGCTGGCGGTCGGCCTGCTGCTCGCCGACAATCTGGCGCCGCCGCTGTTGCAGCGCAAGCGCGAGGTCAGCGCTCGAACAGGTTGAGCAGCGCGTCCAGTCCGCCGAAATTGATCGCCACGTCGGCCTTGGCGCGGGTTGCCGGCTTGGCGTGGAAAGCCACCGAGAGGCCGGACTCGGCCATCATCAGCAGGTCGTTGGCGCCGTCGCCGACGGCGATCACCTGATCGCGGCGCAGCCCCAGCTCGTCGCGCAGGCGGCCGAGGTGATGGGCCTTGGCGGCGGCATCGACGATGTCGCCGACGACCCGGCCGGTCAGCTTGCCGCCGGAAATCTCCAGTTCGTTCGAGGTGGCGAAGTCGAAACCCAGTTCGATGCGCAGCCGCTCGGTGAAATAGGTGAAGCCGCCGGACAGGATGGCGGTGCGCATGCCGGCGTTCTGCACGCCTTCGAGCAGTTCGCGGGCGCCGTCGGAAAGCAGCAGGCGCTCGCCGAAGACGCGCGCCAGCACGCGGGCATCGAGCCCGGCCATCAGCGCCAGGCGGCGGCGCAGGCTCTCGCGGTAATCGATCTCGCCGCGCATCGCTGCCTCGGTCACTTCCGACACCTCGCGCTTTTTGCCGGCGAAATCGGCCAGTTCGTCGATGCATTCGATGGTGATCAGCGTCGAATCCATGTCGAAGCAGATCAGGCCGAAATCGGACAGCTTGCGCCCGGCCTCGACGAAGGCCCAGTCGAGCCGTTCCGCCTCGATCAGCGGAATCAGCGCATCGAACTCGGCCGTCCGCCGCGCCTCGCGCAAACGCACCACGCGCGGCGGCAAGGGCTCGACGGCCGTGGCGCCGGTGGCACTCAGGATGCGGTCAAGCAGGAAAGTGGGCAGCGCGCCGCCCTGGATGATCAGGTTCATGGAGGGGACTTGGGAAATCATTGGTTCTGCTGTTTTCTGGTGTGACGTTTCGCCCGACATCATCGTTCAGGCGCAAAGCTGCTGCAACAAGGCGAGGCCCGCTGGCCAGTCGCCGAGATTGCTGCTGGCGTTGATGTGACCGGCGGCACCGACCTCGACCAGGCGACTGCCCCACGCCGCAGCGCAAGCCGCCGCGTGCCCGGACGAACCGTAGGGATCGTCGCTGCTGGACACGACGATGCTGGGAAAGGAAAACTGCTGCATGGGCAGCGGCGAGAAGCCGCTTGCCTCGACCGGAAAAGCCGCGCCGTCGGGATCGGGGACCGCCACCAACAGCGCCGCCCGGATCGGCGAATGTGGCCGCGCCGCCCAGTGCGCCACGGCCAGACAGGCCAGGCTATGAGCGATGATGACCACCGACGGCCCGAGGCGCTGCACGGTGCTTTCCAGCGCCAACGTCCATTCGGCGCAGACCGGCTTGTCCCAGTCACGCTGCGCGATGCGCACGAAATCCGGGTTGGCGCGCTCCCAGCGCGACTGCCAGTGCTCCGGGCCAGAATTGCCAATGCCGGGGAAGATGAGGAGGGGAATTGTCGGCATACGTTTGATCATTCTTGCTCTACACGATGCGAAATGGTGATGAGACCACGCGCATCAAGTTCAGTGCATTCTTTCCAAACCTTGTTGCTGACTACTGATTGGCGACCAAATAGCGGGATTGGACCGGCCCCTTGAACGCTAGTTACACCAACAAATGATGGTTGGGCTTTTTCGGTCCCTGATGCATAAAAGAATTTTCGTTCGTTTTCTTTAAGAGAAACTTCTAGTGGATCGGCTTCCTCCTCGCTGCTGAATAAATCACCAGACTTTGTCAGGAATCGGTAATTTCCTGGTGGCAATGACAAGGCGATATATGTCTCAGGGTGCAATTTGGCGAGGCGTTTCCCATTTGCCTCGATCAGCAGTGAGCCGCTGTCGTGAGGTCCGCGAAGAAAATAAACCAGCGCCATGCCCGAGCGAGCTTGCTGCAAAATCACCGAATCCGGGTTCGGATAGTCGACGGCGCAGCCGATAGTGGCAATCAGCATGCAGCTAGTGACAGCTACTGCCATCAGTTGGGTTAGCCGATTGGTAAGCACAGGCATATCGCGAAACTCCTAAAAGCGAAGGAACGGGGCATCAAATCCCCCGATCAGACACCCAGCTGGCCTCACTGACGATGATCCAGCCAGTAGGCCAGCCCTTGCGCGTTCAACTCGAGGTCGGTCGCCAGGACGCCGATGATGTCTGCTTCCGGCAAGGTGCAGCCGTGCATCCGCAGATCGGCCAGCAGCGCGTCGGTGATGCCCTGCTTGATCTTCGCGTGCCGCTCGGCGCCAGCATTGGCATTGGCTTCGGCAATTGCCACGTGGCTGTCGAGGCGCTGGCGTAAGGCTGCGGCCTGCGTCGCCACGTCGTGTACCTCGGCATAGTGGGTCAGGTACATTGCCGTAGGGGAAAAGCTCATCAGGCGGTCGATCGAGGCATGCATCTCGACGGGATCGAACTGGGTCGGCGAGGTTGTCGGCAGGATGAACTGGCGGCCGTCGACGTCGAATTCGCGGTACGACAGGCCGAACATGTCGCCGGTGAAAATGCCGCCGCTCTTGCGGTCGATGACGCAGATGTGATGCTTGGCGTGGCCCGGCGTATCGATGCAGAGCAGTTCCCGGCCACCGAGTTGCAAGGTCAGTCCTTCGTGCGCGTCGATGATCCGTTCGGCGGCGATCGGCAGGATTTCGCCATAGACCCGATCGACATAGTCCTGACCATAGACGGCGGTGACGCCGGCGACCAGCTTGGACGGTTCGGCCATGTGGCGGGAACCGCGCGGATGCACGACCAGTCTGGCGTTCGGCAGTTCGCGCATGAGCGTGCCGGCGCCGCCGGCATGGTCGAGGTGGATGTGGGTCAGGATGATGTAATCGACTGCATCGCGCCCGAGGCCGAGTTTTTCGAGCGCTGCCAGGACGTTGGGCAGCGAATCGTTGCTCCCGGTATCGATCAGGGCGACCCGCCCGTCGTCGACCAGCAGGTGAATCGCCGCCAGGATCGGCCGCACATAGCCTGCATCGAAGGCATGGATGCCGTTTCCGTAATCGCGCCAGTCAAACATGAGTTCTCCTCGTTGGGTTTTTTAGTATTTGGGGGCCCCGATTATACTGGCGGGCCTCCGACTTTCTGCGAACCCAGCGCCATGGTGCATTTCCCGGCCGACGACGGCGAGCTCATCCATCTTCATGTCTCCGGCGAAGGTTCGCCATTGATTCTGTTGCATGGCTGGACATCGAGTCATCAGGAATGGACGCCGTTCCTCGCTTCGCTCGCCGCCCGGCACCGGGTCTATCGTTGGGACGCCCGCGGTCACGGCGGGCACAAGCTGGCCCATGCCGGTTCGGCGACGGTCGAGCGGATGGCCCGCGACCTGAAGAACCTGATCGACCACTACAAGATCGTCAACGCGACGGCGGTCGGCCATTCGATGGGCGCGCTGACGCTGTGGCAATACCTGCGCGACCACGGCTCGCACGGCCTGGGCAAGCTGTGCCTGATCGACCAATCGCCCAGGCTGCTCACCGATGACGACTGGGACCACGGCATCTATGGCAACTTCGGTGTCGACCGCAACCGGCAGCTGATCGACTGGCTGCACGAGGATTTCGCCGAAGGCGTCCTGAAGCTGACCGCGCTCGGCCTCAACCAGCGTGCCCGGCAGAAATACGAAGAAAACGCCAGCGGCTGGGAGCGCCTGCGCCAGGCTTTGCGCGGCCAGAACCCGGAGCCGCTGATTCACTGCTGGCAAAGCCTGACTGCCGCCGACTACCGCGACGTGCTGGCGCGGATTTCATTGCCCACGCTCCTCGTCTATGGCGGGCAGAGCAATTTCTACGGCGGCGAAACGGCGCGTTATGTCGCCGACACGATTCCCAACGCCATCCTCAACATCTACGAAGGCAGCGACCATTCGCCGCATCAGTGGCAGCGCGAACGCTTCGTGCGCGAGTTGCTGGAATTCATCGACGGCGAGTGATTGCTCCTTCGCCGGGGGCAGACTGTCGGCGGGCAGATGCCCGCCGTTGTCGGTTGGATCAGTCGGCGATGCGCTCCGGCAGCACGTCGCGCAGCAGGACCGCCGCGTCGCGCAGCATCTTCTCGGTGGTGTCCCAGCCGACGCAGCCGTCGGTGACCGAGCAGCCGTACTTGAGTTGCGAGAGATCGGCCGGAATCGGCTGGTTGCCGGCCTCGATGTTCGATTCGATCATCACGCCGAGGATCGACTTGTTGCCGGCACGGATCTGGTTGACCACGTCGGCCATCACCAGCGGTTGCAGTTCCGGCTTTTTCGAGCTGTTGGCGTGCGAGCAGTCGACGACGATGTTGGTCGGCAGCTTGGCCTTGACCATCGCCTGTTCGGCGACGGCGACCGAGACGGTGTCGTAGTTCGGGCCGCTGTCGCCGCCGCGCAGGACGACGTGGCCGTGCGGGTTGCCGGTGGTGCGGACGATGGCGACGCGGCCTTCGTTGTTCAGACCGAGGAAGGAGTGCGGGCGCGAGGCGGAGAGGATGGCGTTGGTGGCCACGGTGAGGTCGCCGCTGGTCGCGTTCTTGAAGCCGACCGGCGTGGACAGGCCGGACGACATCTCCCGGTGCGTCTGCGATTCGGTGGTGCGGGCACCGATGGCGGTCCAGGTGATCAGGTCGCCGTAGTACTGCGGGCCGTAGGGGTCGAGCGCCTCGGTGCCGGCGGGCAGACCGAGTTCATTGACCTGGAGCAGGAAGTCGCGGGCCTTCTCCATGCCGACGTTGACCTGGAAGGAATCGTCCATGAACGGATCGTTGATGTAACCCTTCCAGCCGACGGTGGTGCGCGGCTTTTCGAAATAGACGCGCATGATGATCTGCAGCGTGTCGCCGACTTCGTCGGCCAGCGCCTTCAGGCGGCGGGCGTAGTCCATCCCGGCGACCGGGTCGTGGATCGAGCAGGGGCCGACGACGACGAACAGGCGGTGATCCTTGCGGTCGAGGATGTTGCGCAGCAGGTCGCGGCCTGCGCTGACGGTGGCTTCGGCCTGGGCGGAAAGCGGCAGTTTCTGGTGGATTTCCGCCGGCGTCGGCATCGCGTCGAAGGCGGAAACGTTGATGTTTTCGAGGATCTGGGTCATTTGGTCAGCTCGCGTATCATGTCCTTGACCGCCGCAACCTTGTCCTGCAAGGCCGGGCAGTGGCGCAAAAGTGAAATCTTATCCTGTCCGGCCAGCTTATAGCTGCGGTTCTTCTGGATCAAATTAATGATCCTGATCGGTTCGATAGGCGGATTCTTCGAGAATTCCGGGGCGAACTGGATCGTTACTTGGTCATTGCCGGCGTCGAGTTTCTGTACCAGCAGCGGCTTGACCAGCAGGCGCAGCCGGTGCGTGGCGACCAACGCCTGCGCTTGCAGCGGCAGTTCGCCGAAGCGGTCAACCAGTTCTTCCTGCAGCGTGTCGATCTCGTCGTCGCTCTCGCAGTTGGCCAGCCGCTTGTACAGCGTCAGCCGCTCGTGCACGTCGGGGCAGTAGGCGTCGGGCAGCAGCGCCGGGGTGCGCAGGTTGATTTCGCCGCTGACGCCGATCGGCTGCGTCAGGTCGGCGGTTTCCAGCACCTTGCCCTGCTTCAGGTGGGCGACGGCGCGGTTGAGCATTTCGCTGAACATCGTGAAGCCGACTTCCTGCATCTCGCCCGACTGGTTGTCGCCGAGCACCTCGCCTGCGCCGCGGATTTCCAGGTCGTGCATGGCCAGGAAGAAGCCGGAACCGAGTTCCTCCATCATCTGGATCGCTTCCAGGCGCTGTTTGGCCTGCTTGGTCATCGCCTTTTCGTCCTGCACCAGCAGGTAGGCGTAGGCCTGGTGGTGCGAACGGCCGACCCGGCCGCGCAACTGGTGCAACTGGGCGAGGCCGAATTTCTCGGAGCGGTTGATCAGGATGGTGTTGGCGTGCGGGTTGTCGATGCCGGTTTCGATGATCGTCGTGCACAGCAAGAGGTTGGCACGCTGGCCGGTGAAGTCGCGCATCACCTTTTCCAGCTCGCGCTCGTTCATCTGGCCGTGGCCGATGACGATGCGCGCTTCCGGCACCAGCTTTTCCAGCTTCTCGCGCATGTTCTCGATGGTGTCGACCTCGTTGTGCAGGAAATACACCTGGCCGCCGCGCTTCAATTCGCGCAGCACCGCTTCGCGGATGATGCCGTCGGAGAACTTGCTGACGAAGGTCTTGATCGCCAGGCGCTTCTGCGGCGCCGTGGCGATCACCGAGAAGTCGCGCAGGCCTTCCATCGACAGCGCCAGCGTGCGCGGGATCGGCGTCGCGGTCAGCGTCAGCACGTCGACCTCGGCGCGCATCGCCTTCAGTGTTTCCTTCTGGCGCACGCCGAAGCGGTGTTCCTCGTCGATGATGACCAGGCCGAGACGGTTGAACTGGACGTCCTTGCCGATCAGCTTGTGCGTGCCGATGATGATGTCGATTTTGCCCTCGGCCAGGTCCTGCAGCGCCTGCGTCGTTTCCTTGGCGGTCTTGAAGCGGGAGATTTCGGCGACCTTGACCGGCCAGTCGGCAAAGCGGTCGACGAAGGTCTGGTAATGCTGTTCGCAAAGCAGGGTGGTCGGGCAGAGCACGGCCACCTGCTTGCCGCCGGCCACTGCGCAGAAGGCGGCGCGCAGGGCGACCTCGGTCTTGCCGAAGCCGACGTCGCCGCAGACCAGCCGGTCCATCGGCTTGCCCGACTTCATGTCGGCGATGACCGCGGCGATGGCCTGGGCCTGGTCGGCGGTTTCCTCGAAACCGAAGCCGTCGGCGAACGCCTCGTAGTCGTTTTCCGAGAAGTCGAAGGCGTGGCCCTGACGGGCGGCGCGCGCGGCGTAGAGCGCGAGCAGTTCGGCGGCGGTGTCGCGTGCCTGCTCGGCGGCCTTGCGTTTGGCTTTTTCCCACTGACCTGAACCGAGCGTGTGCAGCGGTGCGGCGTCCGGCTCGGCGCCGGAATAACGGGAGATCACGTGCAGTTGCGCCACCGGCACGAACAGCTTGGCGTCGTTGGCGTAGTGCAGTTCGAGGAATTCCTGCTCGCCGAGGCCGAGGTCCATCCGCACCAGGCCGCGATAGCGGCCGATGCCGTGGCTTTCATGCACCACCGGGTCGCCGACCTTGAGTTCGGTCAGGTCCTTCAGCCAGTTGTCGAAGCTCGCCTTGCGCGCCGCTTCGCGCCGGGTGCGGCGCGGGCTGCCGGCGAACAGCTCGGTTTCGCTGACGAAGGCGACCTGGTCGAGGGCAAAGCCCTGCTGCAGTGGGCTGACGGTCAGCGCCAGGCGTTCGCTGCCGCTGGCGAAGGCGGCAAAGTCGGCGCAGGCGGCGGGCCTGAGACCGTGTTCGGCGAACATCGCGGCCAGCGTCTCGCGGCGGCCGGCGGTCTCGGCGAGCAGCAGCACGCGCCCGGGATAGCTGGCGAGATGGTTCTTCAATGCGCCGAGCGGATCGTCGCTGCGGCGGTCGACGGCGACGTTGGGCAGCTTGCCGGTGGCGGTGTTCTTCGCGTCGAGCGCCAGCCGGCCGTATGCCTTGGCGGCGGTGAAGAAGGCTTCGTCGGTGAGGAACAGTTCTTCCGGCGCCAGCAGCGGCCGCGCCTTGTCGCCCTGCAGCAGGTTGTAGCGCGAGCGGGTGTCGTTCCAGAAGGCAGCGATGGCGGCCGGCGCGTCGCCGTGGGTGACGAAGATCGCGTCCTTGGGCAGGTAGTCGAACAGCGTCGCCGTCGCGTCGAAGAACAGCGGCAGGTAGTACTCGATGCCGGCGCTGGCGATGCCGGTCGAGATGTCCTTGTAGATGCCGGACTTGGCCGGGTCGCCTTCGAAACGCTCGCGGAAGGCCTGGCGGAAGTGGGTGCGGCCCTTGTCGTCGAGCGGAAATTCGCGCGCCGGCAGCAGGCGGACTTCCGGCACCGGATAGACGGTCCGCTGGGTGTCGACGTCGAAGGTCTTGATGCTCTCGACCTCGTCGTCGAACAGGTCGAGCCGGTAGGGCAGTTGCGAGCCCATCGGGAAGAGGTCGATCAGGCCGCCGCGGATCGAGTATTCGCCGGGCGACACCACCTGGGTGACGTTGGCGTAGCCGGCCAGCGTGACCTGGACGCGGAATTTGTCGGCGTCGAGCGTCTGGCCCTTCTTGAATTCAAACGTGTAGGCGGCCATGAATTCCGGCGGCGCCAGCCGGTTGACCGCGGTTGCCGCCGGCACCAGCAGGATCTGCACTTCGCCCTGCAATGCCGCCCACAGCGTTGCCAGGCGTTCGGAGACGAGGTCCTGGTGTGGCGAGAAATGGTCGTAGGGCAGGGTTTCCCAGTCCGGCAGCAGGCGCACCTTGAGTTGCGGCGCGAACCAGGGAATTTCTTCGAGCAGACGCTGCGCGTCGGCGGCACTGGCGGTGACCACGGCCAGCGTCCGCCCGGGATTGGCGGCGGCCAGTTCGGCTAGCGCCAGCGCATCGGCCGAGCCGGCGAGCGCTTCGAGATCGACACGCTGTCCGGGTCTGGGCAGGGCGGGAAGTTGAATCAGGGAAGGGGCAGCGGACACGGCGGCAGGGTCAAACGACGGGGCTGGGATTATAGCCGTTGGCGCGCCCGCCCCCTACGGCGTCAGGCCAATCTCGCGCGCGGTGAGCGGGCCGATCACCGCTTGGCGCAGGCTGGCCGGCATCTCGGCCCGGTCCGGCGCCTGCGGAATGCGGCCGCCCATGATTTCGGCCAGTCGCTGCGGCAGGCGGGGCTGTCGCTCCGGTTCGGCGTAGCCGTCGGGGAAGATCGGTTGCAGGCTGCGCAGGTCGTACTTGTCGGTGGCGCCGAAGGTATGCAGCATTTCGTGGGCGATGACGACGGCGTTCTGGCGCTGCTGGCGGCGGCTGGCAAAGGCGTGGATCAGTCCGAGCTGGCCCTTGCTGAGGCCGACCGAGTGATCGAGCCGTTCGTTGCTGTCCGGGTCGTGATAGAGGACGAACAGGCGAATCTGCGGCGGTGGCCCGGCAATGTCGTCGTGTTTTGCCGCCCACCAGCGCAGCTTGAGGCTCCACAGCAGGTTGTCGAGGGCGCTGCCGCCGGCCGCCGGTAGCGGCGGCAAGGCCTGCTGCGCCGGGGCGACGCGGACGACGACCGGTTGCAGCACGCGTTTGCCGTGGCGTTGCATTTCCTGATCGATCCACTGGCCGATTTCTGCGAAGCTGTCGTTGTCCAGGGTCTTCAGGTAGTCCGCGGTCTGCGGCGAATTGTCGGCGGCGAGCGGGTAAAGCGCGACATGGACGGTGCGCTCCCAGGCGGTCAGCCGGTTCTCCGCGCGCCAGGCGGCGAGGGCAACGGTGGCCAGGGCGAGGAGCAGGATCAGGATGCGGAATTTGCGGAACATGGGACGTTAAAGGGGATGCGCAAGTTGAGGGCTGCATTATATGATCACGCTATCGCGTTCAGACCATTTGCATTTTTGTTTCAATCCCATGACCATCTTTGACGAAAAACGTGCCGGCCGCGAACGCCGCAACAATCCGCACGGCACTCCGAAATACGGGGTTGAACGCCGCAACGGGGAACGTCGCCAGATCAGCCTGGAAGAAATATCCTTTGTCGAATGGGCGACCAAGTTCGCCGAATACAAGAAACAGCTCAAGAAGTAGCTGGCCGCGGCAGGCGCTGCGCAAACCATTGCACCGCCGGCACGGCGGGATTGTCCTCGGCCGCCAGGCGCCGTGCTTCGAGCGGGCAGGACAGGTATTTCAACGCCCGTTGCCAGGCTTGCGACGAATTTTCTTCCGCCGCCGAGAACAGCATCAGCAGCGGCGCCGTCAGCAATTCCAGCGCCTGCACGCCGGCCCGGTCGATCAGGCCGTCGCAGACGCAGAGCGCCAGCACCTGACGGTCGCGCTGGGCGGCGACGCGGACCGCCGCCGGCACCAGTTCATCCCTGGCGTGGATGGCGCAGGGCAGGCGCTCCATGTCGCCGTCGTCGCGGATCAGGTCGAGGATGTCGGTGAGGCGGCGGGTCAGGCGGGCGACGTCCTGCGTCGCGTCGGCAAACTGCATCTCGCGGCCGTTCAGCAGTTCCATCGCCAGCACCGCGTAGCCGTTCTGCTGGAAGGTCGTGCCGACGGCATCGTCGACCGCGACCCGGTGCGGCTTGGGCAGCAGCACCAGGCCTTTCGGACTGTCGGGCAGCGCCAGTTGGCCGTGCAGGCGGCCGGTTGGCGTGTCGAGCAGGAGGTCGCGTCTCATGCGGCGATCCTCACCGGTACGCGGCGGGCGCCGAAGGCTTTGCCGTGATCGCCAAGTGTCGGCCCGAAGCGGCCAGCCAGTGCGCTGCCGCAGTGCGGGCAGCAGCCCTTTGCGTCGAGCGCGTAGCGGCGGATTTCGTACCAGTCGCGGACGATCAGCGGCGCCTGGCAGTGCGCGCAGAAGGTGGTGCCGCCGTCGGTATCGTGCACGTTGCCGGTATAGACGTGTTGCAGGCCGGCGTCGCGGGCGATGCGGCGGGCCCGGGCGAGCGTCGCGGCCGGCGTCGGCGGCAACTGATCCAGCTTCCAGTCGGGGTGGAAGGCGGTGAAGTGGAGTGGGACCTCGGCGCCGAGTTCGGCGTGAACCCATTTCGCCAGCGCGTCGATTTCGCCGTCGCTGTCATTTTTGCCGGGGATCAGCAGGGTGGTGATTTCCAGCCAGCAATCCGTTTCGTGGCGGATCAGCGCCAGTGTGTCGAGCACCGGTTGCAGCCGGCCGCCGCACAGGCTGCGGTAGAAGTCGTCGGTGAAGGCCTTGAGGTCAACGTTGGCGGCGTCCATCACGGCGAAGAACTCGCGTGCAGGGGCCGGGTGGATGTAGCCGGCGGTGACGGCGACGTTGCGCACGCCGGCGGCGCGGCAGGCCTGCGCGGTGTCGATGGCGTATTCGGCGAAGATCACCGGGTCGTTGTAGGTGTAGGCCACCGCGTCGGCGCCGTGGCGGCGCGCCGCTGCGGCGATGGCGGCGGGGGAGGCGGCGTCCATCAGGCGGTCCATGTCCTTGGAGCGCGAGATGTCCCAGTTCTGGCAGAACTTGCAGGCGAGGTTGCAGCCGGCGGTGCCGAAGGAGAGGATGCTGCTGCCCGGGTAGAAATGGTTGAGCGGCTTCTTCTCGATCGGGTCGATGCAGAAGCCCGACGAGCGCCCGTAAGTGGTCAGCTGCATCTGTCCATCGAGCATGCGGCGGACGAAGCAGGCGCCGCGCTGGCCTTCGTGCAACTGGCAGTCGCGCGGACAGAGGTCGCATTGCACGCGCCCGTCCGGCAAGGCATGCCACCAGCGGCCGGGATGCGCCGATTCGGGATTCAGCATGGGTCTTCCTTCCATTTGCGTACCGCGTAGCGCGCCAAGCGGACGTCCGCTCCCCAGTAGTTGGCGGGCAGCCCGGCCTTCTGGCGCAGGCGGGCGAGGAAGTTTGCCGGCTCGGGCAGTTGTTCCCAGACCTGCGGCAGGAAGGTGGCGCGGCGGCCGCCGGCGGTAAAGATCACGCCATCGACACCGGGGCGCAATTGGCGGCAGGCGTCGGCTTCCGAACTGACGGGCAGCGGCTCGGCCGGTGTCAGCAGCGAGACCTCGACGCGGGTACGCGCCAGTTCGCTGGCCACCAGCGGCGGGAAGCGCGGATCGCGCAGGGCGGCGGCGCGGGCGTTGGCGCGCACGTCGTCGAGCAATGGCCGGTGTGCTTCGAGGCTGCCGATGCAGCCGCGCAGTTCGCCGCCCTGGGTCAGGGTGACGAAGGTGGCGCCGGGTTCGTGCAGCGCTGCCAGGTCTGGTGCGGCGGGTGCCGGTTCGCCAAGCGCTTCGGCGATGGCGGCGCGGGCGTGGCGCAACAGGGCGTTGCCGAGTTCATCCATGATCGGCCTCGTGGAAGGCGAAGGCGGCGTAACCGACGACACGCTGGCGGTCGCCGGCGGTGTCGCCGGAGTTGCACAGGTCGAGCAGGGTCGGTCGCAGGCCGTGGCGTTGCGCGGCGAGCAGCAGACCGTTGACCGGGAAGGCACCACAGGCCTGGTGCGGGTCGATGTCCGTCGCCAGATCGAGGATGTGGCGGCAGGTCTCGCCGTCGACCTGTTGCGCCGTGGCGTAGGGCAGGAAATGCGACAAGTCGGAGCTGATGACGAGCAGCGTCTCCGGCCCGCCCCACAGCCGTTCGAGGACTTCGGCGACATTCTCCGGCGTGGCGTGGCCGACGGCCAGCGGCAGCAGGCTGAAGTCGTCGAGGGCGCGCTGCAGGAAGGGCAGGTGGACTTCCAGCGAGTGTTCCTGGGCATGCGCCGTCTCGCTGACGACGACCTGCGGCAGACCGGCGAGCGCGGCGCGGGCGGCGGCATCGACGCGTACCTCGCCGAGCGGCGTGGCAAAGGCCTCGCTGGCAGGCAGGGCGAGACCGCGCACGGGAACGCGGTGGGTCGGCCCGAGCAGCACGACGCGGCGGATCGTTGCCCGCCACGGCGCCAGCGTCGCGTAGGCGCGGGCGGCGGTCGGCCCGGAATAGACGTAGCCGGCATGCGGCACGATCAGTGCCTTCGGCTGTTGCGTCATGGTGTTCGCTGGCGCGGCGGCGAGCAGGCGGTCGACGTCGGCACGCAGGCCGGCCGCCGAGGCCGGGTAGAACATGCCGGCGACGGCCGGCGGGCGGATCGCGTTCATCTTTCCTCCTTCACACCAGCAACAGGCCGACGCCCATGCCGGCACCGATCGCCAGCAGGCCGGGCAGCGCGTGGCGGGCCAGCACCCGGCCGCCGATGCTGACGACCAGGCCGATCTTGAACACCAGGTTGGCGACCAGCGCCAGCGTCACGGCGATCACCGCGTCGGCGCCGAGCACGCGTTCCAGGTTGAACATGCGCAGCGTGGACAACACGCTGGCGTCGGCGTCGGTCAGGCCGGAAACCAGGGCGACGATGTAGAGGCCGCTGTTGCCGGCGATGTCCTGCAGCCAGGCAGCGGCGAGCAGGACGACGGCGTAGAGCAGGCCGAAGGAGACGGCGGTTTTCAGTTCGGTCGGGTTCTTCACTTCCGGCATCGGCAGCTCGCCGGCCTCGTTGAGGATCTTCCAGCCGTACAGCGACATGATCACGCCGGGGACGATGCCGCAGGCAAAAACGGTGGCGACCGGCCCGATCAGCCCGGGCGCGACGATGCTGGCGATGATGCCGAGACGGATCATGACCATGACGTTGGCGATCAGGATGACGATCGCCGACATGCGGACCAGGTGACCGTGCTCGGCGGCGTGGCGGGAGAACATCATGGTCGTCGCCGTCGACGACGCCAGGCCGCCGAAGATGCCGAGCACCGCGGCACCGTGGCGGGCACCGATGATGCGCAGCGCGAGGTAGCCGGCGAGCGCCAGGCCGGAAATCAGCACCACCATCCACCATACCTGGCGCGGGTTGATCGCCGCGTAGGGGCCGAAGCTGGCGTTCGGCAGGATGGGCAGGATGACCAGCGAGAGCACGGCGAACTGCAGGATGGAATTGAGATCTTTCGGCGTCGTCCGTTCGCTGAGCTGTTTCAGTTCGGCCTTGAAGTAGAGCAGCACCGTCGTCGTGATCGCCAGCATCACCGCCAAGGTGGCGTAGCCCAGCCAGACCGCCGCGCCGAGGCCGTAGGTGACGATGATCGCCGCTTCCGAGGTGAAGCCGCGGTATTGCTCCTCCTGTTGCGACGAGAAGTTGGAGGCGACCATCGATGCTGCGACGACAACGAGGCCGACTGCCAGCAGCCACGGTCCGCCGCTTTTCTCGCCGAGCATGGCGAACAGGCAGCCGAGCATGGCAACCAGCGAGAAGGTGCGCAGTCCGGCGGCGGAGTCCGGCCGCCGTTCGCGCTCCATGCCGATGAGCAGGCCGATGCCGAGCGCGGTGGCGAATGCCTCGACCGGTGCGGCCAGTTCGGGAACGACGAAACTCATGGCTTGCCTCTCTTTTCCTTGTTCTTCGTTAAAATTAAGCCATGCCCAGACATTACGCAATCGTTCCCGCTGCCGGCAGCGGCGCGCGCTTCGGCGCCGAGAAGCCGAAACAGTACCTCGACCTGCTCGGCCGGCCGCTGATTTTCCACACTTTGGCGGCGTTGACCGCGCACCCCGCGATCGAACGCGTCTGGGTGGTGCTGGCGCCGGACGATCCGTGGTGGCCGCGCCACGACTGGTCGGAACTCGGGCCCAAGCTGGAAACCGTGCGTTGCGGCGGCGCCACGCGCGCCGAAAGCGTCGGCAACGGACTGCAGGCGGCGGCGATGGCGGCAGCCGACGACGACTGGATTCTGGTCCATGACGCGGCGCGCCCCTGTCTCAGCCGGCGGATGCTCGACGCGCTGTGCGACGAACTGGCCGACGATCCGGTCGGCGGTCTCCTCGCGGTGCCGGTCGCCGATACGCTGAAACGCGCTGACGCCAACCAGCGCGTCGCCGCCACCGAGCCGCGCGACGGCCTGTGGCAGGCGCAGACGCCGCAGATGTTCCGCTACGGTCGACTGGTCGAGGCGCTGAACAAGCACAATGCCGTCACCGACGAAGCCGGCGCCATCGAAGCGCTGGGCCTGACGCCGAAACTGGTGCGCGGCGATTCGACCAACCTGAAAGTCACTTTTCCGGCCGACCTGGCGCTGGCCGCGATGATCCTGAGAGGACGCAAATGAATATCCGGGTCGGGCAGGGCTACGACGTACATAAACTGGTCGAAGGCCGCAAGCTGATCCTCGGCGGCGTCGAGATCGACCATCCGACCGGCTTGCTCGGTCATTCCGACGCCGACGCGCTGCTCCATGCGATCACCGACGCGCTGCTTGGTGCCGTCGCGCTCGGCGACATCGGCCGCCATTTTCCCGATACCGACCCGCGCTATGCCGGTGCCGACAGCCGTGTCCTGCTGCGCGCCACCGTCGCGCTGCTCGCCGAGAAGGGTTGGCGGCCGGTGAACGTCGACGCGACATTGATCGCCCAGAAGCCGAAGCTGGCGCCGCACGCACCGGCGATGGTCGCCAACATCGCCGCCGACCTTGGCATCGGCGTCGATTGCGTCAACCTCAAGGGCAAGACCAACGAGAAGCTCGGCTACCTCGGCCGCGAGGAAGCGATCGAGGCGCAGGCGGTCGTTCTCGTCGTCTGTGGCGACTGAAACCGCCCGCGTTTTCTTCGCCCTCTGGCCGCCGGCCGCGCTGGCCGACGATCTCGCGGATTTCGCAGGGCAATTGGCGCAAACCTGCGGCGGCAAACCGACACGCGCCGACACCGTGCATCTGACGCTGGCCTTCGTCGGCGGCATTGACGCATCACGCTTGCCGGAACTCGCCGCCGCCGCGCGGGGGCTGGCCGTCACGCCGTTTACGCTGACGCTCGATCGCCTCGGTTACTGGCCGCACAACCACATCGTCTGGGCCGGTTGCAGCGCGCCGCCGGCCGGGCTGGGCGAACTGGCGGCGACCCTGCGCGAGCAGGTGATGGCGGCAGGCTTTGCGGTCGATCGGGGAAAAACGGGATTTTTCCCGCACGTCACATTGCTGCGCAAGGCCACCCAGGCACCGTCGAGTGAGGTACTGGAGCCGCGCGGCTGGTCGTGCCAGGGCTTCGTTCTGGTCCGTTCGCAACCGTCGGCGAGCGGATCGCTTTATCGCGTCGTCTGGCCTTAGGCTGACTTCAGGACCAGCCGGGCGAGCAGGCCGCCGCCCGGGTTGGCCAGCAGTTCCAGTCGTCCGCCGTGCAGGCGGGCGATGCGCTCGACGATGGCGAGGCCGAGGCCGGTGCCGGTGACATCGGTGCGCGCCACTTCGAGCCGGGTGAAGGGGCGCTTAAGTCGCTCCATCTCGCTTTCCGGGATGCCCGGTCCGCAGTCGGCGACTTCGATGCGGATTTCGTCGTTGATCGCTTTGGCCGTCAGGCTGACCGCGCCGCCGCCGTATTTCCAGGCATTGTCGATCAGGTTGATCACCGCCCGGCTGACCGCTTTGGGGCGGATTTTGGCGCTGCTCACACCGTCGAGGTCGACGTCGAGCGGCCGACCAATGGCTGCCTGGCGTTCGCCGATCGCCGCCAGCAGTGCGGCGAGGTCGGTGGCTTCGGGTACTTCGCCCGATTCGGCGCGGGCGTAATCCATGAACTGCGAGATCACCGACTCCATCTGCTCGATGTCGGCGACGATGCCCTGGCGCGCTGCTTCGTCGCTGACGCTCAACTCTGCTTCCAGGCGCAGGCGGGTAAGCGGCGTGCGCAGGTCGTGCGAAATGCCGGCGAGCACTTCCGAGCGATCTTTCTCGTGGCGGGCGAGATCGCTGGCCATGGTGTTGAAGGCGACGGCCAGCGCGCGCATTTCCTCGGCGCCGTCTTCGGCCACCGGCGTCGGTGTCTGGCCGCGACCGACCGCCCGCGCCGAGCGGGCCAGCGCCTTCAGCGGCCGGCTCAGGCGCGAGGCGATCAACCAGGCGACGACCAGCGCCAGACTTACCGCCAGCGCCGCCCAACTCAGCCAGCGCGTCGCGAAATCGCGTGTCACCCGCTCGCGTGGCAGAACCAGCCAGAACTCGTCCTCGTCCTTCGGGTCAAGGCGGAAGCTGACCCAGAAGCCGGGTTCGCCATTGACCTCGGCGGCGATCCGCGTCGTCGGACCGAGGCGGGCGACGATCGTGTCCCGCATCAACTGGTGAAAACGCGAATCCGGCATCGGCACCAATTCGTCCTGATCTTCGGCGGGGAGCAGGCGGATGCCTTCGGTCGAGGCGAATTCGGCGAACAGGCGCGGACGTTTGTCCGGCGCGGCGGCGAAGATCGAGGCGCGGATCAGGTTGACCGCCGAAGTCGCCATCGCCGCCGATTCGCGGGCCCGCGGTTCGACGTCGATGTGGCTGAACAGCGCCAGCCAGCCGGCGGTGCTCGATAGCACCAGCAAGGCGAGCAGGAAGAAGGTGCGCGCCAGCAGCGAGCGCGGCATCAGCTTTCCCGGGCGGCGCCGTCCGGCATGAAGACGTAGCCGAAGCCCCAGACCGTCTGCAGGTAACGCGGTTGCGAAGGATCGTTCTCGATCAGCTTGCGCAGGCGCGACACCTGGACGTCGATGGCGCGGTCGAAGGGGCCCTGTTCGCGGCCGCGGGCCAGGGTCATCAGCTTGTCGCGCGACAGCGGCTGGCGCGGATGCTGCAGCAGCACCTTGAGGACGGCGAATTCGCCGGTGGTCAGCGGCAGGATTTCGTCGCCGCGCTTCAGCGTGCGGGCCGAGAAATCGACTTCGATGTTGCCGAAGCGGACGGCTTCCAGCGCTTCTTCCGGCGCGCCCGGCGGCACGTTACCCTGGCGGCGCATCACGGCGTGGATGCGGGCGAGCAGTTCGCGCGGATTGAAAGGCTTGGGCAGGTAGTCGTCGGCGCCCATTTCGAGGCCGACGATACGATCGACCTCGTCGCCCTTGGCAGTGAGCATGATGATCGGCGTCCGGTCGCCCTGGCCGCGCAGGCGGCGGCAGATCGACAGGCCGTCCTCGCCGGGCAGCATGAGGTCGAGGACGATCAGGTGGTAATGCTCGCGGCTGCGCGTCTTTTCCATCTGCTGGGCATCGCCGACCGCCTTGACGACGAAGCCCTGTTCGCCGAGGTAGCGGGTCAGCAGGTCACGCAGGCGGGCGTCGTCATCGACGACGAGAATGTGCTGGTTGTTTTCGTTCATGCGGCAAGGATAAGGGGTGCGCCGGCTGGCAATGCGGGAAATGGTAACAAAGGATATCCCGGCCGGGCGCAGGAAACATTCGATTACAACTCGATCGATCCTTAGGGCGGCCCAAGTCGGACAATGGTTGCGTCTGGAAAACGCTATAAAATGCTGCGCAAGATGAAAATCCGCCTGATCGTTCCGCTTCTCGCCATGCTGCTGTTGCCGGCAGGGCCAGCGGCTGCCGGCGACCATCGTTATGATTTTCCCTCTGACGATCGCCGGGAGTTGCGTCGGCAGATGCGCGAGAACTGGCGCCAGGATGCTTATGATCGTCGGCAGCAGCGCGACGATCCCGGGCAGCGCTGGCAGGAGTGGCCGCGGGAAGAGCGGCAGCGCTTGCGCGACGAGATGCGCCAGCAGCACGAAAGGCAGGACCGGGACTGGCGTCACGAGCGGAGACATCGCCGCGACTGAACTTCGGCCGCCTCCGGTAGAATGTCGGCCCATGCAGATCCTGGCCCTTGAAACTTCGACCGAGCACGGTGGCTGCGCGCTGTGGCGCGACGGCGACTTGCTCGAAAGCGCTTGCCCGGATGGGCGCTCGCACTCCGAAACCCTGTTGCCGCTGGTGCGCGAATTACTCGCCCGGGCAGGAACGACGGTCAACGCGCTCGACGGCATCGCCTTCGGCGTCGGCCCGGGGGCTTTCACCGGCTTGCGCGTCGCCTGCGGTGCTGCCCAGGGACTGGCGCTGGCGGCCGATCTGCCGCTGCTGCCGGTGACCAGCCTGGAGTGCATGGCGGCAGCCAGTGGAGGCACGCAGGTTCTGGCGCTGCTCGATGCACGCATGGGCGAGGTTTATGCGGGTGCCTACCGGAATGCTGTTGCTTCGCCTGTCCTGATCGACGAGATTCGCGTCATTCCGCCCGCCGAACTGGCCTGGCCGGAGAGCGGTGCTGGCTGGCTGGCTTGCGGCAATGCCCTGGCGGCCTATCCGGCGTTGGCCGAACGCTTGGTGTCTGCGGGTTTTTCGCTACAACCGGATACGCTGCCGCTGGCCGCCTGGGTTGCGCGTTTGGCGGCGCCGCGCCTGCTGACCGGGGGCGGCATCGATCCGGCGCTGGCGGCGCCCCTCTACATTCGCGACAAGGTGGCAAAAACCGTCGCCGAGCGCCTGCGCGAAGGCGGTCGGGCGTGAACGGCGTCGCGGCACTTGCCGTGGAATTTTTCCCGATGGCCGTTGCCGACCTCGAGGCAGTCACCGCGGTCGAAGCCTCGTTGCAGGACTTTCCCTGGACGCGGGGCAACTTCGCTGACTCGCTGCATGCCGGTTACAGCGCCTGGATCGCCAGCATTGGCGGCGAGGTGATCGGTTTTTCGGTAGTCATGCAGGTGCTCGACGAAGCGCATCTGCTCAATATCGGGATCGCATCGCAACATCAGGGCCGCGGTTTCGGTGCACGACTGCTGCGCCAGGCGATGACGAACGCCGCGCAGAACGGGGCGCACTGGATGTTTCTCGAGGTTCGTCCAGGTAATGCACGCGCCGTGGCGCTGTATCGGCATTTCGGTTTCCACGAGATCGGTCGGCGCAAGGACTACTATCCGGCGCGCCAGGGGCGCGAGGATGCGCTGGTTTTCCAAAAGGAGTTGCCGGCATGCCGCTGAGCCGTGAACAGATGCTGGTCGAAATGGGGATTTCGCCGCTGTGGGTCTTGCGCGAGCCGATTCCCGAAAACACTTCAGAGTCGCCTGGCGCGGTCGCGCCGACGGTGATCGAAACACCGCCGCAGTCGGCGGCTCCGGTAACGGAAAACCTGGCGCGGACAGAAACAGAACCGGCAAGTACGGTGGCCGAGTTTGACTGGCCGGAGCTGCTGGCGGGGATTCGCGACTGTCGGGCCTGCGAGCTTTGCAAGCAGCGTCGCCAGGTGGTGCCAGGAGTCGGCGATCACAGCCCGGACTGGCTGTTCATCGGCGAAGGGCCGGGGGCCGAGGAAGATGCGCGCGGCGAGCCTTTCGTCGGGCAGGCCGGCAGACTGCTCGACGCCATGCTGGATGCGCTGGGCATGACGCGCGGCAACAAGGTGTATATCGCCAACGCCGTCAAGTGCCGGCCGCCCAACAACCGTACTCCGGAGGCAGCCGAGATGGCCGCCTGTCGCCCCTGGCTGGAACGGCAGATCGCACTGCTCAAGCCGAAAGTCATCGTTCTCCTTGGCAAGGCGGCCGCCCACACCATACTTGGCAACGACGGTGCATTGGCGGGCATGCGCGGCAAGCGTTTCGAATACGCCGGCATTCCGGTCGCCGTGACCTATCATCCGGCCTACCTGTTGCGCAGTCAGCACGACAAGGCCAAGGCCTGGGAAGACCTGCTGTTCGCCAGGCGCCTGCTCCCCTAGGGTAATACCCGGTTCCCCGATCCGACCTTTGTTTCTAAGCTATGACGAACAACACGAAGAACAAGAAGGTGTTCGTCCATGTCGGATGCAATCGACGAGAACAAAGACGGGCAGGCGTGCAACCTGGATTACTTGCTGGTCAATCTGGGACGCAATCGAGCTGCAGCGGAACGGCTTATCCGCATTTTTCTGGAAAATTATCCTCAACTGGTCGCCCGTCTGGAACGGGCTGCCGCCGATCATGACATTCTGGCGATGCAGGATGCCGCGCATGACATCCGCAGCAGTTGCGTCCTGTTTTCCGCCCACCAGACGGTGGCGCTGGCGCGCGAACTGGAATACATGCTTTATTGTCATCGCCGCGATGGCGTACAGGTCGATTGGCTGGCCCGCAGCACCCGCTTGCGCGATTCGCTGTCCGGAGTTCGCGCCGAATTGCTGAGCTATCTCGGCGAAGGAGGCGCTGCGGCGGCGCCCTGAACGTTCAGTAGATCAAGCCGTTCTGGACGGCGAAGCGCGTTAGCCCGGTCACGTCGTGTACGCCGATGCGCTGCATCAGGCGGGCGCGATGGAACTCCACGGTCTTCGGGCTGATTTCGAGTTGCCGGGCGATTTCCTTGGTCGTGCTGCCACCCGCCACCAGGCGCAGGATTTCGATCTGCCGCGTGGTCAATCGTTCGCCGCGATCGTTTTCATTGCCGCCAGGGAGTTTGATCAGATCGCGAATCTTGGGCGACAGGAAAGGGCGGCCGGCGAGTACCGTAGTCAACGCCAGTTGCAGTTCGTCGAGCAGGAAATCCTTGAGCAGGTAGCCGTTGACGCCAGCGTTCAGCGCCCGCTCGACGATCTCCCGGCGCTCGATGCTCGACAGGACGAGGATGCGCAACTCGCCGTCGTGGCTGCGCAGCATTTTTGCGACCTCGATACCCGAGGGGCCTGGCATGGCAATGTCGAGCAGCAGGACATCCGGCTGTTTCGCTGCAATCGCCGCCGGCACCTCGGCGCCGCTGGCGCATTCGGCAACGACGGCGTAGCCGGGCAGGCTTTCCAGCAAGGCCCGGATGCCGGCGCGAACCAGCAATTGATCATCGGCGAGTACGATACGGACGCTTTTCATTTCATGAACAGCATAGGCGAAAGCAATGCTTTTGTGTTGCCGGCTTTGCGCGACCTGTCGATTCTAGCCCAGAGCCGGCAGTGTCAATTTGAAACGCAGTGCCAGCAGGCGCAGCAGAAGGACGACACCCATCGCCACCCAGGTCGCTTCAACCGGCGCCATGCCCAGGGCTTGCAGGGCGATCAGCGACAAGGCCCCGAGCCACGCCGCTGTCGCATACAGCTCGCCTTTGAGGAATACGCTGGGGACATCGTTGCACAGGATGTCGCGCAACACCCCGCCGACAACGCCGGTGATGACGCCCATCAGGCTGGCGGTCAACCATGGGGTATGCCACTGCAACGCGACCTGGGTACCAACGATGGTAAACAGCGCGAGACCGATGGCATCCGGGATCAGGAACAGGCTGGCTGGCAGGCGGCGGTGGCGGACGAGGATGAAGGCAAGGATGCCGGTACTCAAGGCAGCCATCAGATAGGTCTGGTCAACCACCCAGAAGACTTGGCGGTCGAGCAGGAGGTCGCGCACGGTGCCACCGCCCAGTGCGGTGGCGACGGCGACCAGCAGGGCGCCGATCAGGTCCATCCGCTTGCGCGCCGAGTCGAGCACGCCGGTCAGCGCATAGACGGCAACTGCCGCCATGCCGACCCAGTAGAGCAGGGTATCCATGCTCATTGCGCTCAGCGCAGTTTTTCCTTCATCGCCCGTTGGGCCTCGCGTTTGCCTTCTTTCTCTTGTTGGTCGGCACGTTTGTCATGTTGCTTTTTGCCCTTGGCGAGGCCGATTTCGAGCTTGATGCGGCCGCGGACGAAGTGCAGGTCAAGAGGGACCAAGGCGTAGCCGGCGCGCTCGACCTTGCCGATCAGTTTGCCGATTTCGCGGGCGTGCAGGAGGAGCTTGCGGGTGCGCACCGGGTCGTGCCGATTGTGCGTGGAGGCGGTCGATAGTGGCGTGATGTGCATGCCAATCAGAAACAACTCGCCGTGGCGGATGATCACATAGGATTCCTTGATGTTCATCCGGGCGGCGCGGATTGCCTTGACTTCCCAGCCTTCGAGCACGATGCCGGCCTCGTACTTCTCTTCGATGAAGTAGTCGTGAAAGGCTTTTTTATTGACCGTGATGCTCATGCCGCCGCGCGTTCCATTAAAATCCGCGATTCTACAGGATTACAGGAATACCGCTGCAGCATGGCCCAGGTCCAAAAAACCGTCTTGATCGAATACTCAGCCTTGCAGATGTTCGAACTGGTCGACCGTTGCGAGGACTATCCCGCCTTCCTGCCGTGGTGTGGTCGCACCGAACTGAAGCACCGCGACGAGCGGAAAACGGTTGCCACCCTGCACATCAACTACCATGCCGTGAAGTCGAGTTTCACCACCGAAAACGACAAGGAAATCCCGACCTTGATGAAGATTCGTCTGGTTGACGGACCTTTTCGTCGGCTCGAAGGGGCCTGGCATTTCCGGCCGCTCGCCGAGCATGCCTGCAAGATCGAATTTCACCTCCACTACGAGTTTTCCAGCAAGTTGTTCGAGAAGGTGATCGGCCCAGTCTTCAGCCATATTGCCAACACTTTTGTCGATGCCTTCGTGCGCCGTGCCGCACAGGTTTATGGAGCCAGTCATGGCTGATGAAATGATCAATGTCGAAGTCTGCTATCCGCTGCCGGCACGCCAGGAAGTGATCCGCCTGCGTCTGGCGCCGGGGGCGACGTTGCAGCAGGCTGTCGAGGCTTCCGGGTTGTTGGCGAAGTATCCGGAAATCGATCTCCAGAAAAACAAGTTCGGCATCTGGAACAAGCTTTCGAAGCTCGACGCTGCGCTTCGCGACTTCGATCGCGTGGAAATCTATCGGCCGTTGATTGCCGATCCGAAGGAGGTGCGCAAGCAGCGCGCCGCTGAAGGCAAGGCCATGAAAAAAGGCGCCGGGGAAACCGACGCCTGATTGCGCTGAACTTGCCGTTTCCTACTTGCAGGCTTCCTGCATGATACGGCGGGTGCGTTCGAGTTCCTGGCTACGTTTTGCGGCATCCATGGTCTGCAGCCTCCCCTGACCATTCGGTTGGGAAAGTGGTGTGTCGGATTGCAGCAAACGATAATTGTTGCGGGCACGTTCGCAGGTGTCGCGTTTCTCACGGGCGGCGGCGGCTTCCTTTTCTTCCTTTTCCGCTTTTTCCCGGGATTCCTGCTGGCGCTTGCGGAATTCCAGTTCCTTTTCGGCGATGGTTTGCGGGGCGCTTGCCGCAGCCTTATCGGTCTTGCCCTTTTCGGATTCGGTTTCTGCGCTGCCGGTGACTACCGCCGGCTGCTTGGCGCCGATCGAGCGGCTGGCTTTGGCCGAACCGGGGGGCGGTGAGTCGGAAATCACGGTCTTGCCGCTGCTGTCCTTCCATTGGTAGGTTTGCCCGTGGGCAGCGCTGAGCATGACGACGGAGGCGACCAATAGTGCGGCAAACAGGGCTTTGTTCATGATTGGCTCGTGAAGGCGTGGCTCGGATTTCTGTATAATACGATTTTGTGACCTTGGATCAAAGGCCATGCGACTTCTGCAAAAAGCCCTCACCTTCGACGACGTCCTGCTCGTCCCCGCCCATTCTCAAGTTCTCCCGCGCGATGTCAGTCTGTCTACCCGTCTGACCCGCAACATCACCCTGAATCTGCCGTTGCTCTCCGCCGCCATGGATACCGTGACGGAAGGTCGTCTGGCCATCGCCATGGCTCAGGAAGGCGGCATCGGCATCATCCACAAGAATCTCTCGTCCCGCGCCCAGGCTGCAGAAGTGGCCAAGGTCAAGCGTTTCGAATCGGGCATCCTGCGCGATCCGATCACCGTGACGCCGAACATGACGGTGCGCGATGTGCTCGAGATCACCCGCCAGCACCGCATTTCCGGCCTGCCGGTGATCGACAAGACCGGGAAGGTGGTCGGCATCGTCACCAACCGCGACCTGCGCTTCGAAACCAATCTCGACCAGCCGGTGAAGTCGATCATGACGCCGCGCAAGCGTCTGGTTACCGTCGGCGAGGAAGCCGGCGTCGAGGAAGCCAAGGAACTGATCCGCACGCATCGTCTGGAGCGTGTGCTGGTGGTCAATGACGCCTTCGAACTGCGCGGCCTGATTACCGTCAAGGACATTCTCAAGTCCACCGAACATCCGCTCGCCAACAAGGACGCTACCGGCCGCCTGCGCGCCGGTGCCGCGGTCGGCGTCGGTGCCGGCACGGAAGAGCGCGTCGAGCTGCTGGCTGAGGCCGGCGTCGATGTCGTCGTCGTCGATACCGCACACGGTCACTCGCAGGGCGTGCTCGACCGCGTCAAGTGGGTCAAGAAGAACTTCCCGCAGATTCAGGTCATCGGCGGCAACATCGCCACAGCCGACGCCGCGCGCGCGCTGGTCGATGCTGGCGCCGACGGCGTCAAGGTTGGTATCGGCCCCGGTTCGATCTGCACCACGCGTATCGTCGCCGGTGTCGGCGTGCCGCAGATCACCGCCATCCAGAACGTCTCCGAAGCGCTCAAGGGTACTGGCGTACCGATGATCGCCGACGGCGGCATCCGCTACTCCGGCGACATCGCCAAGGCGATTGCCGCCGGCGCCGACACCGTCATGCTCGGCGGCCTGTTCGCCGGCACCGAGGAAGCCCCGGGCGAGGTCGAACTGTTCCAGGGCCGCTCGTACAAGTCCTACCGCGGCATGGGTTCGCTCGGCGCGATGCAGGCCGGTTCCTCGGATCGTTACTTCCAGGAGAACACCGGCAACGTCGACAAGTTCGTCCCGGAAGGCATCGAAGGCCGCGTCCCGTACAAGGGCTCGGTGCTTGCCGTGATCCATCAGTTGATGGGCGGCCTGCGCTCGTCGATGGGCTATCTGGGGACGCCGAGCATTGCCGACATGCACGAGAAGGCCTGTTTCGTCGAAATCACTTCGGCCGGCATCCGCGAGTCGCACGTGCACGATGTGCAGATCACCAAGGAAGCGCCGAACTATCACCTCGACTGATCGTTCCTGTGTCCAGAAGGGCGGCTAATTCAGCCGCCTTTTTCATTCAAGGTTGTGAACATGTCCCACCAGAAAATCCTCATCCTCGATTTCGGTTCCCAGGTCACCCAGCTGATCGCCCGCCGCGTGCGCGAAGCCAAGGTCTTCTGCGAGATACATCCCTACGACGTCTCGGATGACTTCATCCGCAACTACGGCGCCAAGGGCATCATCCTGTCGGGCGGCCCGAACTCGGTCACCGAGGGCGATACGCCGCGCGCGCCGAAGATCGTTTTCGAACTGGGCATTCCGGTACTCGGCATCTGCTACGGCATGCAGACCATGGCGCAGCAACTGGGCGGCCAGGTGATGACCGCCGAAGCCGCCGGCAAGGCGCGCGAATTCGGCTACTCGGAAGTGCGGGCGCACGGCCACACGGCGCTGTTGAACGACATCGCCGACTTCACCACGGCCGAAGGCCACGGCATGCTCAAGGTCTGGATGAGCCACGGCGACTCCGTGATGGAACTGCCGCCCGGCTTCAAGACCATGGCGTCGACGCCGTCCTGCCCGATCGCGGCGATGGCCGACGAAACGCGCAAGTTCTACGCCGTCCAGTTCCATCCCGAAGTTACCCATACGCTGCAGGGCAGGGCCATCCTCGAACGTTTCGTGCATGGCATCTGCGGCTGCGGTATCGACTGGGTGATGGGCGACTACATCGCCGAAGCCGTGGCCGCCATCCGCGCTCAGGTCGGCAACGACGACGTCATTCTCGGCCTCTCCGGCGGTGTCGATTCCTCGGTGGCGGCGGCGCTCATTCACCGCGCCATCGGCGACCAGCTGACCTGCGTCTTCGTCGATCACGGCCTCTTGCGCCTGAACGAAGGCGACATGGTCATGGACATGTTCGCGCGCAACCTCGGCGTCAAGGTCATCCGCGTCGATGCGGTCGACGACTTCATGGGCAAGCTGGCCGGCGTCTCCGACCCGGAGCAGAAGCGCAAGATCATCGGCAAGGAATTCGTCGAAGTCTTCCAGGCCGAATCGAAGAAGCTGGTGTCGGCCAAGTGGCTGGCCCAAGGCACCATCTACCCGGACGTGATCGAATCGGCCGGCAAGGGCAAGAAGGGCGCCCACACCATCAAGAGCCACCACAACGTCGGCGGCCTGCCGGAAGACATGCACCTCAAGTTGCTCGAACCGCTGCGTGAGCTGTTCAAGGACGAAGTCCGCGAACTCGGCGTTGCCCTCGGCCTGCCGCGCGAGATGGTCTATCGCCACCCGTTCCCTGGCCCCGGCCTGGGCGTGCGCATCCTCGGCGAAGTTACGCTGAAGGCGGCGCATCTGCTGCAACGCGCCGACGCGATCTTCATCGACGAACTGCGCGCCACCGTCGCCACGGAACGTGATGTCGCGGCCGGTGCCTGCACCGAAGCCGACGTCGGCAAGAGCTGGTACGACCTGACCAGCCAGGCCTTCGCCGTCTTCCTGCCGGTCAAGAGCGTCGGCGTCATGGGCGACGGCCGCACCTACGAGAACGTCGTCGCGCTGCGCGCCGTCGTCACCAGCGACTTCATGACCGCGCACTGGGCGCATCTGCCGTATGAACTGCTCGGCCGCGTTTCCAACCGCATCATCAACGAAGTGCGCGGGCTGAACCGGGTGGTGTACGACGTCTCCGGCAAGCCGCCGGCAACGATCGAGTGGGAATGATCCCAAGTATTCCGGCGACTATCGGTTGCCATCGGAAAACCCCAGAAACCCCCGGCAGATGCTGGGGGTTTTCTTTTGGGCGCATTCGTATTTGGCCGGAAAACTAGAGCGATGTTTGGGCCACCATTTGAAGAGGATTGGAGACTCACTTGATCCGTTGCATAATCGTTTTTGAGCAACAGTGTGTTTATTGCAATCGATTTCACGCAGTTTTAACCTGATAAATACTGAACCATTATTTGCGTAATCGTTTTTGAGCAAACAAAAACAGCATTCCCTGGAGACGCCGCATGAGCGGATTACAGACAGATTTGATTGGCGCTGCCTGGCTGGCGCAGACCTACGGTGTAATGCCGCTGGGCAAGCCGCCCGTGATCAGTCAGATCGGAGGGCGGCGTGCGACCCAGGTCGACAACGGCTTTCGTTCAGAAGTCTATACCGAGGCCATGCGGCCAGCGACAGAGCCAGCGGCACACCTGCAGTTTCACCTTCGTCACGAGGTGCCTCATCTGGAATTCCTCGCTCGCCTCTTCGAGCGAAGCGGTCCGGATTTCGTTCAGGCTTGGGTCATGGCGGAACCGACCGGCCAGTATGCCCGTCGCGCTGCCTTCCTGTACGAATGGCTGACAGGTGAGACGCTGGTGGTGCCGGAACGGATGGGGGGAAATTACGTCGATGCCATTGACGACGCCAAGCTGGTGGCGGCCTCACCCGAGCGGGTCGTCAAGGTGCAGCGCTGGCGGGTGAATGACAATCTGCCGGGGACGCGGAGTTTTTGCCCCATGGTGGTCAAGACCGACGCGGTGAATCTGGCTGCCAGTCTCGACGTGCCGCGCCTGTTTGGTGAACTGACCGCCGAGTTTGGCGAAGACCTGCTGCTGCGGGCAGCCGTCTGGATGACGCTGCGGGAGAGCAAGGCAAGCTTTGCCATCGAAGGCGAAGCCGATCAGGCCGGGCGGGTGCAGCGTTTCGCGGAGGTGATGGCGCGGCGTACCGGTCAGGGAGATTTGCCGTTCAGCGATGCCGCATTGGCTGAGTTGCAGCAGGAAATTCTGGGCAGACGGACAACGATCTCCCATTTCGGGATACGCCAGTCCCCCGTATTCGTCGGTGAGACGATACGCTTTCAGGAGGTCGTCCACTACGTGGCGCCTCCGGCTGACGAGATCGCTGCGATGCTGGACGGGCTGCGGACATTCCTTGAAAGAACGCAAGGACAGTCGCCCACGATGCGTAGCGCCGTGGCGGCTTTCGGCTTCGTCTACATCCACCCGCTGGCCGACGGCAATGGTCGTGTGCATCGGTTTCTGGTCAACGACATCTTGCGCCGCGATGGCGTGATTCCGGCGCCGGTGATTCTGCCCGTATCTGCCGTCATCACGGACGACTCCGGGGAGCGGCGCGGCTATGACCGGGTGCTGGATGAAGTATCCAAGCCCTTGATACAGGCCGTGCGGGAGCAGATCGTGTTCGAGTCGGTGCGGACCACCTACCCGGATGGCGTGGTGTCGAATTTCGCCTTCCACGGTGCCGAACAGGCCAGGCCGCTGTGGCGCTATCCCGATCTGGGGCCTCATGTGGTCTTCCTCTCCAACGTTATCGGGCTGACCCTGACCGAACAGATGCGCGAAGAGTCGCGTTACCTGCGCAGCCATGCCCGGGCACGCGCCGCACTCAAGGAAGTGGTCGAGATGCCGGACCAGCAGGCGGACAGGGTGCTGCGCTCGATTGAGCAGAACCGAGGCGAACTCAGCAACGTGCTTGCCAGCGAAATGCCTGTGTTGAAGCAGCCTGGCGTGTGGGCGGAGATCGTCGAGGCCGTCAGCCGGGCGTTTCAGGATTAGCTCAGGATCTGGCCACAGCACGCATGTCAATCGTGCTCCCAGGTCAAGATCAGCACTAACCAAAACGGCGCCTCGCAAGGCGCCGTTTTCATTTTACGATCAGTGGCTTACTGCGCGATCGCCTCGATTGCGATGTCGATGCGCACATCGTCGCCGACGTAGGGCGCGTACTTGCCGGCGTTGAATTCGGAGCGCTTGATCACGGTCCAGGCGTTGGCGCCGATGGCGTTCTTCTTCAGCATCGGATGCGGCGCTGCCTTGAAGTCGGTGACGGTCAGCGTTACCGGCTTGGTGACGCCTTTGATCGTCAGCTGGCCTTCGATTTTGGCCGGCTTGTCGCCGTCGAAGACGACCTTGGTCGACTTGAAGGTGGCGGTCGGGAACTTGGCGGTGTCGAGGAAATCCTCGCCCTGGATGTGCTCGTTGAAGGTGGCGTAGCCGGTATCGACGGATTTGGCGTCGATCATGATGTCGACCGTACCGGTCTTCGCAGCAGCGTCATAGACGACCTTGCCGCTGGTGCTGTTGAAGCGCGAGAGCTGGGTCGAGTAGCCAAAGTGGCTGTACGAGAAGCGCGGGAAGGTGTGGGTGCCGTCGACCGTGTAGGTTTCCGGCGCGGCGAGGACAGGGCTGGCGGCGGCGAAGGCGAGGACGAGGCTGGCGAGTTGCTTTTTCATGGGTTTTCTCCTTGGGGTTGGGGTTTACTTGCCGCTGGCGGCGATACGGAACTTGAGGCGGATGTCGTTGGCGACGATGTCGAACTTGGCCCAGCTGCCTTCACCGATGGCAAAATCGGCGCGACGCAGCGTGAAGGCGCCTTCGAAGACGCCGCTGGCGCCCTGCGCGGTGAACGTGGCGGGAACGACGACATCCTGGGTGCGGCCCTTGATCGTCAGCTTGCCGGCGACTTCGTAGCGGTTGCCACCGATTGCCTTGACGCCGCTGGAAACGAAGCGGGCGACCGGGAAGGCGGCGGTGTTGAACCACGGCTTGCCGGCGACTTCAGCATCGCCTTCCGGGGCACCGGTGTCGACGCTGGCCAGCTCGACGTCGAAGCTGACGCGAGCGGCGGCGGGCTTGGCCGGGTCGAAGGACAACTGGCCGGAAAACTTGCGGAACTGGCCGTCGACCGCGACGCCCATCTGTTGGTAGGTAAAGGCGACGCTACTCTTGGCCGGCAGCACCTGGTTGTATTCGACGGCACCGGCGCTCAGCGGCGACAGCGCGGCGAGCAGGGCGAGGGTGGATAGGGCGTGTTTCATGTCAGTTCTCCGTGGTGGGGCGGGCGGGCAGCATCCGGGTCAGGATGTCGTCGCGGTCGATGAAGTGGTGTTTGAGGGCGGCGGCAACGTGGCCGACGAGGATCAGGACGAAGAGCACGGCGAGCGTTGCATGCACGTTCTGCAGCAGGTCGCCGAGCGCCTTGTCCTTGGCCAGCAGGTCGGGGATCGGCAGCAGGCCGAACCAGACGGTCTGGAAGCCTTTGGCCGAACTCATCAGCCAGCCGGACAGCGGCATCGCCAGCATCAGCCCGTAGAGCGCCAGGTGGCCGCCGTGCGCCGCCAGTTGCAGTGGCTTCGGCATGCTTGCCGGCAGGGGCGGCGGGCGGTGGCCGGCGCGCCAGGCAAGGCGGACGAGGACGAGCAGGAAGGCGGTGACGCCGGCCCACTTGTGCCAGGAATAGAGCTTCAGTTTGTCGGGCGACAGCGGCAGGTCCTGCATGTAGAAACCGAGGGCGAGCAGGCCGATGATGAGGACGGCCATGACCCAGTGCAGGGATTTGGCGGTGGCGGTGTAGTGGTTTTTCATGGTCAATTTCCTTGGCGAGGCAAAAACTGGTAGGCATCCATCGCCAGCACGTAGTCGTCGATGCCGGCATGGAAACGTTCGTAGTCGGCGTCATCGCCGGCGGCGGCGAGGGCGACGAAGAGCGGCAGCAGGTGCTCCTCGGTCGGTTGCGCTTGAACGGCGCCGGGGGCTAGCTGGCGATAGTCGAGCAGGGCGTCGCGATTGCCGGCTGCCAGATGCGCGTCGAGCCAGTCGGCGAATTCGCGCACGTAAGCGGGCGTCTGGCCGCCTGCAGCGTAGGCGCGCTGGAAGTCGCGCAGGTTGTGGGTGATGTTGCCGGAGGCGACGATCAGGAAGCCGCGCCCGACCAGCGGCGCCAGCGCCCGGCCGAGTTGCCAGGCCTGCTGCGGCCCGCCACGGCTCTGCAGCGACAGCGGGATGACCGGAATCTGCGCGTCCGGGAACATCAGGCGCAGCGGCACCCAGGCGCCGTGGTCGAGGCCGCGCTTGCGGTCGACGTCGACCGTCAGGCCGGCGCCCGTCAGCGCGGCGGCGACTTCGGCGGCGGCCTCGGGGCAGCCGCTGGCCGGGTAGTTCAGCGCGTACAGTTCGCGCGGAAAGCCCCAGAAATCGTGGATGGTTTCCAGCCGCTTTGCGCTGCCGACGGTGGCGACGGCGGTATCCCAGTGCGGGCTGACCACGATGATCGCCCGCGGCAAGGGCAGCGTTGCCGCGTGGCGGGCCAGCGCGGCGCCGGCGGCGCCCGGCTGGAGCGCGAAGGTCGGCGCACCGTGCGGAACGAAAAGCGTGGGAAGCGATGTGTTCATGGCGATGACTCCTGTGCGATGGACGTACTTTATTCGCCATCGTTCGAGCGAAATAGCCGACAATGCGCAAATAATTATTGCTGGAGTTGCAACAATGGACCGTCTCGACGCGATGCGCCTGTTCGTCCGGGTCGCCGAACTCGGCAGTTTTTCCGCCGTCGCCCAGCAGCTTGACGTCGCCCGTTCGGTGGTGACGCGCCAGGTAGCCGGGTTGGAGAGTCGCCTCGGCGTCAAGCTGATGGCGCGCAGCACGCGGCGGCTGTCGCTGACCGCCGCCGGCGCCGCCTACCTGGAGAAATGCCGGGTCATTCTCAACCTGGTCGAGGCGGCGGAAAGCGAATTGAGCGATGAAAACCAGGCTCCGCGCGGTCATCTGCGCGTCAGCGTGCCGCTCAGTTTCGGCCTCAATCGGGTGGCACCGCTCCTGCTCGACTTCGCCCGGCGCTACCCGGAGGTGACGCTGGACATGGACTACAGTGACCGCCCGGTGAAACTGATTGAAGAGGGGATTGACCTCTCGCTACGTATCACGCGCCAGTTGGCCGGTGGCGATGTCGCCCGCCGCATCGGCAGCATCCGCCTGCACGCGGTAGCGGCGCCGGATTACCTGGCCCGCCACGGCCGGCCGCGCCATCCGGGCGAATTGTTGCACCACGAATGCCTTGCCTACGCGGCAGGTGGCAATACCCAGCAATGGCTGTTCACGGTTGACGGTCAGTTACGGGCATTTCCCGTGCGCAGCCGGATCCAGGCCAACAATGGCGATGTGCTGGTCGAGGCGGCGGCGCAAGGCCTGGGCATTACGCTGCAGCCGGATTTCATCGTCGAGGCGGCGCTCGCCGCCGGCCGCATCGAGACCGTGCTGGAGGATTTTCCGCAACCGGAACTCGGCATTTACGCACTGCTTCCCGGCAACCGCCATGTGCCGCACCGGGTCCGCGTGCTGATGGACTACCTAGCTGGCGGATTCAGACCGTTGGCGGCGCCTTGATCCCATTGCGCACGAAGCTGACGATCAGCGTGATCACCGTCAGCGGCAATACGTAACCCAGCATCGCCGACGAGAATGCCGGCAGGCTGGCGTGCTGCGTTGCCGAAAGCACCAGATAGAGCGTGTAGGCGATGTAGTAGGCGAGGAAGACGCCGCCTTCCCAGCGTGCGATTTCGCGGCCGGTTACAACGATGGGCAGGCAGGCGAAGGCGACCGCGAGCATGACCCAAAGATCGAAATTGCGCGCCGCTTCCGAGACGACGATGCCGCCGTCGGCGATCAGGCTGGAGAAGCCGAGAACTGCGAAGATGTTGAAGATGTTGCTGCCGACGACGTTGCCGACAGCAATATCGCGTTCGCCGCGCCAGGCGGCGACCAGCGAGGTGGCGATTTCCGGCATCGAAGTGCCGACCGCGACCACGGTCAGACCGATGACGAGGTCGCTGACGCCGAAGGCTCGGGCAACGGCGACCGCCGCATCGACCAGCCAGTCGGCACCAAGGACAAGCAAACCAAGCCCGCCGGCAACCAGCAGCAACTGGACGCTCCAGTGCGCGTCCCAGCGGCTGGTGGTATCAGGCATTTCGTCGGCGAATTCGGCTTCGACCGCCTTGCTGGCCCGGCGCGACTGGACGACCAGGAAAATCGTGTAGGCAATCACCTGCGCGAACAGTAGCGCACCCTCGCCACGGCTCAGGCCGCCGTCGAGCGCCAGGACCAGGAAGAGCAGGCTGGCGCCGACCATGATCGGGATTTCCTGGCGGATCAGTTGTTCATTCACCGCCAGCGGCACGATCAGCGCCGACAGGCCGAGGATCAGCAGGACGTTGGCGATGTTGCTGCCGACCACGTTGCCGATCGCCAGATCACCGGCACCGCTCAGTGCGGCGCCGGCGGAAACCGCCATTTCGGGGGCGCTGGTGCCGAAGGCGACGATGGTCAGGCCGACGACCAGCGGCGAGATGCCGAAGGTCAGCGCCAGACGGGCGGCGCCGCGAACCATCAGTTCGGCGCCCAGGGTCAGGGCGGCGAGGCCGAGGATGAAAAACAGGAGATGTTCCAACATGGGTCTGGTCTGTGCAAAAAGGCGCCGGAAAGCTGGCGAAGTGGCTGCGGTATACTACGCCCCCGCTTTGCCGCCGCGCCTCGGACAATGACTTCGGAAAATCCTGCTGACTCCTCATTTCCCGCTCTGGGCGACGAATATTTCATGCGCGAGGCGATCTCGCTGGCGCAGGCCGCCGAATGCCTGGGCGAAGTGCCGGTCGGTGCGGTCGTTGTCCTTGATGGAAAGATCGTCGGCCGCGGCTTCAACTCGCCGATCGGCGAACACGACCCGACCGCCCACGCCGAGATTGCTGCCCTGCGCGATGCCGCCCGCAACCTCGGCAACTACCGTCTGCCCGGTTGCGAACTCTATGTGACGCTCGAGCCCTGCGCGATGTGCGCCGGGGCGATCATGCATGCGCGGATCAGCCGGGTCATCTACGGCGCCCGCGATGCCAAGACCGGCGTCCACGGCAGTGTCGTCGACCTGTTCGGCGTCGAGCGCCTGAACCACCATGCGACGGTCGAGGGGGGCGTGCTCGCCGACGAATGCAGCCGCCTGCTGTCCGCCTTCTTTGCCGGCCGCCGCCGGAAAGCGCAATGAAGCTGCTGGTTTCGATTGCCCGCCAGGCGCTGCAGATTCTCGACGAGAATGGCGCTGTGTTGCGCGAATACCCGGTGTCGACCGCCAAGGCCGGGGTCGGTGAAATCTCCGGCAGCTTTCAGACGCCACGCGGTCGCCACATCATCCGCGCCAAGATCGGCGCCGGCATGCCGGCCAACACGGTTTTCGTCCGCCGCCGGCCGACCGGCGAAATCTGGACGCCGCAACTCGCCGAACAATTCCCCGGGCGGGACTGGATCCTCACCCGCATCCTCTGGCTATCCGGCTGCCAACCCGGTCACAACCGCCTCGGCTGCGTCGACACCATGCGCCGCTACGTCTATATCCACGGCTCGCCGGACAACGCGGAAATGGGGGTTCCCGGATCGCATGGCTGCGTGCGCATGCGCAACGCCGACATCGTCGAGTTGTTCGACTACGTGCCCTGCTATTCTGAAGTTGAAATCACTGAAGATTGAATCACTTGTCCGTCAGAGTTAAAGTTTTTCTCGAACATCGTGATTGATCCGTCCTTGCCGCGCAGCAGCACACTCGAGGCGCGCGTGCCGTAATCCGCAGACTGCACGAAGACCGCCGAAAGCAGACGCTCCCAGGGTAGGGGTACGCCGGTGGCGGGCAAGCTTTCATCGGGCTCGATGGCCCGATCGGCGAGCAGCTCGAAGCAGGCATCGGGATCGGGCAGATGGCCGAGCGCTGCGGCAAAGTGCTGGCGGGCCTTGAGTAGTTTGGGCCAGGGCGTGTCGAGGCGATGGTTCGACACGCCGTAGATGCCGGGTGCCAGCGGGCGTGGTTCGGCGTCGCGGTTGGAGAGGTAGAGCAAGCTGTCGTTGTCGGCGAGCAGCAGGTTGAAGCCGGCGTAATCGTCGAGGACGAGGTTGGCCGCGTAGTCGGCGGGCGAGCTGGCCGACCGCAGGAACTCTGCCGTCAGGGCGCCGCGCGAGCGTCGGCCGGACGGTTGGCTTGGTTCGCGAACATTGGTGACGGCGGCGAAGTGGCCGCTGCGCGTTGCGCCCAGCCAAGTGCCACCGGCTTCGAGGTCGCGGCCGCCGAGAATGTCCGGCTCTCCTGGCCAGAAGCCGGCAGCGGCGCTTGGCCGGGCATGAAACTCGTCACGATTGGCGGCGACTACCAGCGGATAATCGGCATGCACCCGCCAGCCGACGACGATCAGGCACATGCCCGGCGCTCAGGCCGGATTGACGGCGATCGCCGAGACCGGTTCCCCTTCGCGCGAGCCGAGCCGCAGGTTGGCCGCGAAATTGGACTGCACGACGGCCAGCGCGACGTGGCCGCCAGTCGCCGACGGCGCCGCAGTCATCACCTTGCCGGCCGGCTGTTCCAGGTTGTCGGGCGAGAACAGGTCGTCGCCGGCCTTGAGCGGCACGTCGGCGCTGAGACGGTAGAGATGGCGCTTGACCTTGCCCAGGTACTGGGTGCGGGCGACGACTTCCTGGCCCGGGTAGCAGCCCTTGTGGAAGCTGACGCCGCCGATCTTCTCGAAGTCGGCCATCTGCGGCACGAATTCTTCCTTGGTCGCCAGCGTCACCAGCGGGAAGGCGGCCTGCACGTCGAGCCAGCGCCAGGCCGGCACGCCGGCCGGTCGCGCCTTGCCGCCGAGCTGCTGCCAGAGCGCCGGGGCGGCAGCGAGCGGGGCGGCGACGATGTAGCGCTGGGGTTCAATTTGCAGGACGGTGATGTCGCCGCTGACGGCGATCATCAGCGGCGCTTCGGGCAAGGCCAGACCAGCATCGCCCAGCGCCTCGCCGGCCTGGGCGCCGGCCAGGCCGAGCAGTACCGTGTCGTCGCCGGCGGCGAGCTTGACCTTGTCGCGCAGCACGAACATCTGCAGCCGCTTGCGCGTGGCTTCCAGGAGGTCGGCGGCAAGCACCATGTCGTAGCGGCCGGCACTGTGCCAGACGACGAAACTGGCCTGCATCCGCCCCTTGGCGGTGCACCAGCCGGCGTGCTGCGCCTTGCCGTCGGCCAGGTGGTTGATGTCGTTGGTCAGCTGGTTGTGCAGGAAGCGTTTGGCATCTTCGCCTTCGGCGCTGAGCAGGGCGAGGTGGGTGAGGGGAACGAGAACGGTCTGCCGGCCGGCGGCAAGTAGTTCGCCGGAAGCGTCGCCAAAGTCGAGAACGTCGGTCGCGTCGGCGGCGAAGTTCGCTTCGGCCGATTCGAGAAAGCTGCGCCAGTTGGGATTCATGGGGGGCTCCTTGAGGTTTGGGCTATTATATCGCCCGTTTTGCCAGCCGCCCGATGCGCCTTGCCGTGCGGTTTCCGACCGGCAAGACCCGATTTCCGCCCGCGAGTTCCCATGCGTTTCGTGTTTCGCCTTGTCGCCCTGTTTCTGCTCGCCGCCGCTGCGATTGTTGCCGCCTTCGTCTGGTGGGCGAATCGGCCGCTTGATCTGCCTGGCGAGGCCGTCGAATTCCGGGTGGCGCCCGGTAGCAGCCTGCACGGAACGATCCAGCAGATCAACGCGGCCGGCATCCCGCTGCAGGCCGATCTATTCAAACTGCTGGCCCGCTGGCAGGGCAAGGTCAATGCGATCAAGGCCGGCAGTTATGCTACCGACAGCGGCGAGACACCGTACACGCTCCTCGTCAAACTGGTTGAGGGCCGGGTCAGCCAGGCCAGCGTCACGCTGGTCGAAGGTTGGACTTTCCGCCAGTTCCGGGCACGGCTTGACGCCCATCCGGCGCTGCGCCACGACAGCCGCACGCTCGACGAAGCCGCGATCAGCGCCCGCCTCGGCCTGCCCTGGCAGCAGCTCGAAGGCCGGCTGCTGCCGGATACTTACCTGTTCGACAAGGAATCCAGCGATCTCGAGGTGATCGCCCGGGCTGCCGCCGCGATGCAGAAGCAACTCGGTGCAGCCTGGGCCGGGCGGCCCGCCGGCCTGCCTTACAACTCGCCGGATGAGGCGCTGATCATGGCGTCGATCATCGAAAAGGAAACCGGGCGCCCGGAAGACCGCCCCCATGTCGCCGCCGTCTTCATCAACCGTTTGCGCCAAGGCATGCGCCTGCAGACCGATCCGACGGTGATCTACGGCCTGGGCGAGAATTTCGACGGCAACCTGCGCAAGAGCCATCTGCAGACCGACACCCCGTACAATACCTACACCCGCGCCGGCCTGCCGCCGACGCCGATCGCGATGCCAGGCCCGGCCTCGCTGCGTGCCGCGTTCCAGCCGGCGGCCAGCGATGCCTTGTATTTCGTCGCGCGCGGCGACGGCAGCAGCCATTTTTCGCGGACGCTCGACGAACACAACCGGGCGGTCAACCGTTATCAGCGAGGCGGCAAATGAGGGGCAAGTTCATCACTTTCGAAGGCATCGACGGTGCCGGCAAGAGCAGTCACGTCGAGTGGCTGGCCGAGTACCTGCGTCGCCAGGGGCGCGTCGTCCAGGTGACGCGTGAGCCCGGTGGCACCCCGCTCGGCGAGCGGCTGCGGGAATTGCTGCTCAACGAGACCATGCATCTGGAGACGGAAACCCTGCTGATGTTCGCCGCCCGCCGCGAACACCTGGCTAGCCGTATCGAACCGGCGCTGGCGCGCGGCGAATGGGTGATCTGCGACCGTTTCAGCGACGCCACCTGGGCCTATCAGGGCGGCGGTCGCGGGCTCGACAAGAGCAAGTTCCTGGCGCTGGAGCACTGGGTCCATGAGCACCTGCAACCCGACCTGACGCTGCTCTTCGACCTGCCGCTGGAAGTGGCGCGCGAGCGCATCGTTCTAGCCAACCGGGTGCTCGACAAATTCGAACAGGAAAGGGCGGACTTCCACGAACGGGTGCGTCAGGCCTATCTTGAGCGGGCACATGCCCATCCCGCTCGGATGCGTGTGATTCAAGCCGATAATACGCTGGAAAATATTCGTGAAAAACTTGAAGAAATCGTTTCAACATTATGTTGATAAACGTTTTTGATCTACACAAAGAGATTTGGTCCAGCCTTTTGGCGCGGCGGGATAGGTTGCCGCATGCCTTGTTGCTGATCGGTCAGAAGGGCCTAGGCAAGTACGCTCTGGCCCGCGAATTTGCCGCCGCGCTGTTGTGTGAGACGGGGGCGCCGGACGGTCGGGCATGCGGTGGCTGCCTGGCGTGCAACTGGTTCGCCCAGGGCAACCACCCCGACTTCCGCTTGTTGCAACCGGAGGCGTTGAACGATGAGGTGGCGGCCGAGGAGGGCAAGAAGAAGCCGAGTCAGCAGATCACCATCGATCAGGTGCGCGAGCTTGACGAGTTTCTCGGCGTTGGCAGTCACCGCGGAGGGTTGAGTATCGTTCTGGTCAATCCGGCGGAAGCGATGAACCGGAATGCCGCGAACTCGATCTTGAAAACACTTGAAGAACCACCGCCAAATACCTTGTTTTTATTGGTTTCAAGTGATCCATCCCGGCTTTTGCCGACGATCCGCAGCCGTTGTCAGTCGATACCTTTCGTCACGCCGTCACGCGAAACCGCGACACGCATTCTCGGTGCCGCCGGCCTGCGCGACGCCGAACGCTGGCTGGCGATCAGCGGCGGTTCGCCGCGGCTGGCCCTGGAACTGGCGGAATCCGGGCAGGTCGCCTGGCTCGACCGACTGGCGACGAATCTCGCTGCTGGTGGCAAGGCCGATGCGCTGGCTTGTGCAGCCGAACTCGACAAGGCGATCAAGGACAGCAAGGGCGGCTTGCAACTCAAGCAGATTGTCGAGGCCCTGCAGAAATGGACAGTCGATCTGACGCTGGCCGGGAACGGCTTGCCAATCAGATATTTTCTGGCACAGCAGTCCCAAATATCAGCGCTCGCTGCTATGATTCCGCCTGTGCGTCTGATCCATCAGTACCGGGACATGAACCAGCGTCGCCGCGAGGCGGAACAGCCTCTCAACGCACGACTGTTTCTGGAAAGTGTCTTTTTGGACTATCGAGCCATGTTTAGCCGTTGATCCAGGATGAGCGAAGTCAAACCCGTACCGCAACGTCCCAGCGTCCTGTCGCTGAACATCAATTCAAAGTCCGCTCTTTATGCCGCATTCATGCCGCATCTGCGCAATGGCGGCATCTTCATTCCGACGACGCGCGTCTATGCGTTGGGCGATGAAGTCTTCATGCTGCTTTCCCTGATGGATGATCCCACCAAGCTGCCGATCGCCGGCTCGGTAATCTGGGTGACGCCGGCCGGTGCCCAGAACGGTCGGGCGCAAGGTATCGGCGTGCATTTCAATGATGATGAAAGCGGCCAAGAGGCACGGCGCAAGATCGAAGGCCTGCTCGGCGGCGTCCTGCAATCGGCTCGCCCGACGCATACCCTGTAACACGCGATGCTGGTCGATTCCCATTGCCACCTGGATTTTCCGGGGCTGAGCGAACGTCTTCCCGAAGTGCTGGCGACAATGCGCGAGGCCGGAGTTGGCGCGGCAATGACGATCGGCGTCAATCTCGAAGACCTGCCTGCCGTGCTGGCTGTCGCCGAACAAGCCGACAACCTTTATGCCTCGGTCGGCGTACATCCCGAATACACCGATTGTCAGGAGCCCGATGCCGCCACACTGGTGACGCTGGCACAGCATCCGAAGGTGCTGGCGATCGGTGAGACCGGTCTTGATTACTACTGGCACAAGGATCGCCCGGAATGGCAGCGGCGACGCTTCCGCTCCCATATCCAGGCGGCCCGCGCCTGCGGCAAGCCGCTGGTTGTGCATACCATAGAGTCGGCCGAAGACACCATACGACTCTTGCGCGAAGAAGGTGCGGAAGCGGTTGGCGGCGTCATGCACTGCTTTACCGAAAACTGGGAGATCGCCAGTCAGGCGCTGGATATCGGCTTCCATCTGTCCTTCTCTGGCATCGTCACCTTCAAGAATGCGGCCGTCGTCAAGGAAGTCGCCAGCCGTTGCCCGCTGGATCGCCTGCTGGTCGAAACCGATGCGCCGTATCTGGCGCCGGCGCCCTACCGTGGCAAGCCGAATCAGCCCGCTTACGTCCGTTACGTGGCCGAGGAAATTGCCCGCTTGCGCGACCTTTCTTTCGAGGATGTTGCCGACGCCAGCACCGAGAACTTCATCCGGTTGTTCAAGCCGGGGCTTCCTGAGCGATGGAATTCATGAAAAAACATCTGCTGATCCTGCTCCTTGCCACAGCTCCTTTCCGTGTCGTGGCGGGAACCTATGACGATCTCGTGCATGGCGCACAAATGGGCGATACGGCCGCGATCCGGCCGCTGCTGGCGCGGGGCGCCTCGGTGGATACCACCGACGGCGAAGGCAACACCCTGTTGATGCTGGCGGCGCGGGACGGGCATGAGGAACTGGCCCGGTTGCTGATCGATTACCGCGCCAAATTGAATGCCCGCAATGCGGCGGGCGACACGGCTCTGGCCATGGCGGCCTTGCGCGGTCAGCGTAAGATTGTCGAGATATTGGTTACGGCAGGGGCTTCGCAGACCGTTCCGGGATGGCCGCCGCTGGTATATGCGGCGTTCGGCGGTCACCAGGAAGTCGTGGCTTACCTGCTGGAAAAGGGGGCTGACATCAACGTCAGTAGCGAGGGCGGCATGACGGCCTTGATGGCCGCTGCCCGCAACGGTCACTTGACGGTCGTGCGGGCCTTGCTGGCCAGCGGTGCAGATCTGGAAAGGCGCACCGATCGCGGGGACAGCGCGCTGGATATCGCCCAACGCACCGGCAACAGCGAAATCGCCACCTTGCTCGTGGCGGCGCGCAGGCCCCGCTAGTGCATTTCAGGGCAGGGTGATGGTCAGGGTTGGCGCTCTTGGCGCCAACTGGACGATGTTCTGGAAGGGGGCCAGTTGTTCCTCGACCTGCTTCCCGGCATGCCAGGCCATGCCGGCATAGGCGGCGACTCCAAAGAGCGCGAGCACAGAGTTGATTACCCAGAGCGGCACATCGCGCTTGATGGTGTTGCTGATACTGTCGGGGGCCGCCCAATGCGGAGCGAAAGCTGCTGCACGTCCCTTGATGTGGGCGATTTGTTCGCCGAGCTGGGCCACCAGGTACTTCAGTTTCTCCGGCCCCTCAAGCAGGTAGCGCCCTTTGAAACCGGTCAGCAGGCACATGTGAAAGACCTCGAGCGCCTGGATGCGTGCCGCACCGTTATTGCGGGCGATTTCCAGACGATCGAAGAAGTGCTCGCCGGCAAGTTGGTCTCCGAACAATTCCAGTTGCAGCGGACGGCGTTCCCAGGTGTCGCGGATGTTCATCTTGGACGTCAGCACTGCTTCGTCGACCGCCGCGCATAGCGCGTACTTGGCATCGAAGACATCGTCAGCACTGAAGTTCCGCTTGCGCGCCGTGCGCTCGAAATCCTCAAGAAACTGCCGGATACTGGACGAAAACGCGTTCGCATCGGTCGGCACGCTACGGCCGCGGAGCAGGATCAGCAGGTAAAAGCCATCGTAGAGGAGGTCGACGAGATTCTTTCCCTGGCTTTCCTGTTGCAGATACTCTGCTTGTGGGTGGCTGGTTGGTGAGAGCGAGAGCAGGCTGGGGGCTGGATTCATGGCGTGACGGCAATCAGTTCGAGATTCAGTTCTCGGTAGCTTTCCGGTACGTAGATCATCACCGATTGGGCTTTGAGCATTCGTTCATACAAGGCGCCATGGGCATCGAGCGCGAAATAGCAGGCGCCGGGACGAACTGGAATGGGCGCCGGTACTTGCGCCGCGTGGCTCAGACGAACCCCGGACATGGCAGAAAGCACGAGTTTTTCCACATCGTCGGGCGCGCCGACCTTCAAGCGTAGCGGCACCGATTCGATGATTTCCGATTGCGGATGGGCGGCGGAAACCGAAATGTAGAAGGCGGTATCGCTGTTGATGCGTTCCGAATCAAGATGTCCGGCATAAAACGCTGGCTTGGGCTGGCTCAGGGCGATGGCAAAATAACGTGTCGAGATGACGGTGTCGAGCAACTCGCGCACGATCGCGTCGAGGCGCCAGAAAGCCGGGCCGGGCTGCGCATGGTCGTAGGTTGGCAGATCGTTGAGTGTGTGGGTCTTGGAAAATGTCATCAAACCGCCGGCGAGACGCAGCAATTCCTGGAAGAGGCGTTCCGGAGCGGTTTCGGTGTTGCGGAAAAGATGCGTCAGTGCCGCGCAGGCGCTGCTGGCCGTATGCAGCAGCCAGAACGAGGCGATATCGCCGGAGCGGAATTCGATCACATGGCGCGATGGTTCGCGATGAAAACCGTATAGCGCATCGACCTTTGCCAGCAGCGCATCGATCTGCCGACGCAGCATCTGCAGCAGGCTGGGCGCGCTACGCAAACTGAGCGAAGGCGGGAGGAAGGAAGGGTCGATCTCGAAACCGTTGCTGGCGGTGCGCTTGATCCGGGTGGCGGGCAGCGTCTGATACTGGTCGCGCGGTTCGTTGGCTGACTTGACCCGGCAGATTTTGCTCAGGGTAGTGACTTCGGCCTCCGCGGCGTCCGTGAACAGGTCCGCCGCCTCCAGCGGCAGCGAGAGGTAACGGGCCTGGCTAGCGTTTTCCTGATTCTCGGCGGTATTGCCGCCATGCGGATTGAGATGATGCAGGGCCAGGTAAAATTCAACGTTTCCATCTTCGGTCACCGCATCGGCGAGCGCCAGCGGGGGCGGTAGCTGATCGATTTCTGGAGCGATCAGCGAATCGCCGTTGGCGAACAACACGTCGACACGATTGAAGCGCAGAACGCCGTTCTTCAAGGCGTCGCGATCAATCTCCAACTCCCGGATGCCCCAGGCGTAGGGATTCGCGGAAAGCAGCACCTGTCTTGCCGTGGTATTCCAGTGCAGGTCCTGCAACTGAAAATGTTGGGGGCGAAGGAATAATCCCTCACCCCAGAGCAACTGTGCTCCGTTCATTCCATATCCTTCAGGTCAGCCATTGCAGCGCATTTCGGGCAGCGAGCGAACCGATTCGGCGCTGATGTCGTTGACGAGAATCCCCTCCTTCAAACTCAGGGCGCAAGCATGTGCGGTGGCGATGATGCCGTCGGAAACCGATTCCTGCGCGTCTAGGGCAATTCGCCAGCGGTTCGGGGAGGGCGAGCGATACATGCCGACGATGGCCAGGGTTCTGGCATCGCTGGGTATCTTAAGACTAAGGTCATAAGATTTTCCCGGAATCAGTACCACTTCGCGCGTCGAGATGAGATCGTCGCCGAAAATGGTTGCCTCCGATGTGCTTTCCGATAATTCGGTGTAGCTGAGGCTTCTCAATCGCTCAGGGGAGCGCAGGACGTAAATCTTGGCCACCAGTGACATCGGAACGCCTTCGCTGGTCTGGTTGAGCGTCTTGTCGGCGACCAGTTTTACCGCGATGTCACGCGGGCGACCGTCGCGCTTGATCAATCCGCCGGCTTCAAGGACGGCGCCAATTGCGGCGCCGGCGACCTGAACGCCGGAGGTGGCGCAACCGGTCAGGTTTGTAGCCAGGAGTGCGGCCGCGAGGAGAGCGCCGACTCTTGGCCTCTTCGATAGATGCGATTCATATTTGATGTCAAAAAACAACGATGGCATATATGCATACGTGTTGATTTTTCCGGAGGCGTTAATGTACTATGCCTCCTTGTTTCAGGCAAACCCATCGGCATTACTTGTCATGACAAATACAAAGCCGGCTTTCAGATGGAGCGACCATGACCAGCCCCGCAAGGCTCATTTTTTCTGTAACCCTCTGTGCCACAGTCTTTTTGGGTGGATGCGCGACAGCCCCGACCGCTTCCAGCGACGAGCAGTTTTCCGAGTTGATGATGCAGACCGAGATTCGGGCTTCTGAATCGATCGAGAACGGTAATAAGGACGACGCCGTTCGCATCGTCAGCGAGTTGGTGGCTGCCAATCCAGGGCGCAAGGAACCGTGGATCAGGATTGCCAAGATTCATTTCGACGCGACCGACTATGCCGAAGCCATCGTCGCTGCCGACGAAGCCCTGAAGATCGATAACAACGACCGTACCGCAAAGAGCATCCGTGCGGTATCCGGGCTGCGGGTTGCCGCGCAGTCGCTGGCCGATCTGCGCAATGACGCCGAACTCAAGGGCAATGCCCGCGCCGATGCAGCCGGTCTGGCGATGACCATGCGCGACATTCTTGGCGAAGACGTCTTGGTTCCCCCAGCTGAGCTCGAAGCCAGAAAGCGTCGTGAAGCCCGGGCCAGAAGAGAAGCAGCGATTGCTTCGCGTCAGAGGAACGTTCGGGCCGAGCCGCAACAACCGGCCAGAGAAACGCAGGCGACCGCGACTGGCAATCCTTTTGGGAATCTGAAGTAGAGGGTAGGGGGGCGCCGGTCGCCACGGACCGGTAAGCCGAGGCATTTTTCGATCCATCGGGAGAAATTTGTGGCAAAGAAAGAAAGCGTCCAGAAGCGTCTGCAAAAGGTCAGGCCGCCGCGTGTACAACTCACTTACGATGTCGAAATCGGCGACGCCGTCGAGGTCAAGGAGATTCCCTTCGTTGTTGGGGTGCTGGGCGATTTCGCCGCTCAGAGCAAGACCCCGCAGGGGCGGGTGCGCGACCGCAAGTTCGTCAATATCGATCTCGACAACTTCGATGACGTGATGACTGGCATGGCACCGCGGGCGGCCTATCGGGTCAAGAATCGTCTGTCCCCGGAAGGCGGGGAGATTGGTGTCGATCTCGAATTCCAGAAGTTCGAGGACTTTCGTCCTGAAGCTGTAGTGCAGCAGGTTGAGCCTCTGCGCAAGTTGCAGGAAGCACGCTCCAAGCTGGCTGACCTGCGCAACAAGCTGGCCGGCAACGAGAAACTCGAGGATCTGCTCAGCGACGTCCTGAGCAATACCGAACAACTGCACGAACTGGACAACGACGGGGGCGAAAAATGAGCATGCAGCAGGCAGTAGCCCAACCGGCCGCCCAGGTGCAGCCGGGAATTCTCGATCAGATCATCGCCGAAAGTCGTGTCGCCCAATCCGACCAGGAGCGTCATCGGGCCCGCGACATCATCAGCGAACTGGTTCGCCAGGTCTTGCAGGGCGAAGTGGTCGTCTCGGAAAACCTCGCCGCGTCGCTCGACGCGCGGGTTGCCGAACTTGATCGGCTGATTTCCGAACAGCTCAGCGAGGTCATGCACGCGCCGGAATTCCAGGCACTGGAAAGCGCCTGGACCGGCTTGCACTACCTGTGCAAGCAAACCTCGACCGGGGAGATGATGAAAATCAAACTTCTCAACGTCGGCAAGCGGGAACTGGTCAAAGATTTCAAGACGGCGATCGACTTCGATCAGAGCGCGTTGTTCAAGAAGGTCTACGAAGAAGAATTCGGTACTTTCGGCGGTGCTCCTTTTGGCGCCCTGGTAGGTCAATACGAACTGAATCGCCAGGCCGAGGACATGTACTTCATCGAGCAGATGTCGCATATCGCGGCGGCAGCTCACGCGCCTTTTGTCGCGGCCGCCTCGCCGCAGCTCTTTGGTCTGGACAGTTTCACCGACCTGAGCAAGCCGCGCGACATGTCGAAGGTATTCGATACTGTCGAATACGCCAAATGGAAGTCGTTCCGGGAATCCGAGGATTCGCGTTATGTCGGGCTGGCGCTGCCGCGCTTCCTCGGGCGCCTGCCGTTCAATCCGATCGACGGTGAAGTGACCGAGGGCTTCAACTTCGTCGAGGAAGTCGATGGCACGAATCACGACAAGTACCTCTGGTGCAATGCCGCCTTTGCCTTTGCCGCAAGATTGACCTCGGCTTTCGAAAACTACGGCTGGTGCGCAGCCATCCGTGGTGTCGAAGGCGGTGGCCTGGTCGAGGATCTGCCGACGCACACCTTCCGGACCGATGACGGCGAGGTCGCGCTGAAGTGCCCGACCGAGGTTTCGATCACCGACCGCCGGGAAAAGGAGTTGAGTGATCTCGGGTTCATTCCGCTGGTGCATTGCAAGAATACCGATTATGCGGCCTTCTTCGGGGCTCAGTCGACGCAGAGGCCCAGAAAGTACGATACCGACTCTGCCAACGCCAATGCTTCGCTCTCGGCACAGTTGCAGTACATGTTTGCGGTTTCACGCATCGCCCACTACATGAAGGCAATGATGCGCGACAAGATCGGTAGCTTCGCCTCAGCGGCGAACGTGCAGAACTATCTGCAGCGCTGGGTCGATCAGTACGTGACCGCGGACGATTCCGCGTCGCAGGAAACCAAGGCGCAATTTCCTTTGCGCGAAGCTTCGATCGAAGTTGCAGAAGTTCCGGGTCGCCCCGGCGTCTACCGGGCAGTAGCGTTCATCAGGCCGCATTTCCAGCTTGATGAGCTTTCCGTTTCATTGCGTTTGGTCGCCGAGTTGCCGCAGTCTGGCAAGGCCTGATCTTGTCTTTGTTTTTAACCAAGGAGAAAGTAGGAAATGAAGGATATATACGTTGAGTTCAAGGGTAGCGACATCAAGGGGGATTCCCGCGATGCCCGACACAAGGATCAGGTTGAAGTTTCGACCTGGAGCCACACGATGCGCCAGCCGAAGTCGGCGACCGCCTCGGGTGCCGGCGGCCATACTGCCGAGCGCGTCGAGCACGGCGAAATGTTCTTCACCAAGGACATCGACGGTTCCAGCCCGAAGCTCTACCAGGCCTGCTCGTCCGGTCTCGTCGTCAATGACGTGGTGATCTACTTCTACCGCGCCTTCGGCGGCAAGAACACGACCGGCACCCCGTCGGGTACGCAGAACCGCCATCAGTACATGAAGATCGAACTGAAGAACGTGATCATCGCGTCCGTTTCGCCGTCGGTCGATAGCGAGGACATTCCGTCCGAAACCTTCTCGCTCAAGTATTCGGCGATCAAGTGGACCTACGACGAACTGAACATCGACGGCAACAAGTCCGGCAAGGTCAATATCCAGGGTGCCTGGAACCTCGCTACCAACACGCCGAGCCTGACCTGATCTCTGATTCGTGCACGAAATGGCGGAACTCGTTTCCGCCTTTTTTATGAACAAAGGTTTCGAGCCGTCCCTGTTTGACAAATTGTTCGACGACCGACCTGTCGCCGCGGCGCGGCGGCGGCTGTCGATCGAGCAGTTGAAGGACACGGTCGCTCGCGATCTCGAATCATTGCTCAATACCCGCAGCCTGATCGACGAGACGCAGAGCGCCGACTTTCCCCTGTCCCGTCGTTCGGTCGCCGCATTCGGCATGGGCGATTTCGCCGGGCTGAGCCTGGCCAGCGTCTATGACCGCAAGCGCATCTGCAGCGCCATTGAGCAGGCGATTTCCGCGCACGAACCGCGTCTGCGGGATGTCCGGGTGACTCTGGAGTTGCATCGCAAGACGATCAATGCGCTGTACTTTTCGATCACTGCCGTGCTTCAGGTGAAACCGGCACAGGAGCCGGTCGCCTTCGATGCCCTGTTGCAACCGACCAGTCTGCAGTATTCGGTTCAACGTCAGAAGCCCCGCCCAGGAATGTAATTGGAAGACCTGCTTCCCTACTACGAACGAGAACTGGCATTTCTCCGCCAGCATTCCCGGCAGTTTGCCGAGCGTTATCCGAAGCTGGCGGCACAGTTGCTGCTGTCCGGAGAAGGCTGCGATGACCCGCACGTCGAGCGGATGATCGAATCCTTTGCGCTGCTGACCGCGCGCGTCTCGAAAAAGCTCGAGGACAGCTATCCGCAGTTTACCGAGGCCCTGTTGAATGTTCTCTATCCGCACTATCTGCGCCCCTTCCCGAGTTGTTCGATCGCCCATTTCGACGATACCGGCAACACCGATACGACAACCATCGTTCCCCGCCATACCGAACTGCATTCGCGGCCAATCCGCGGTGCCGTCTGCAAGTTCCGCACGGCCTGGGCGCTCAAGCTGGCGGCGGTCGACCTCGACCAGCTCGTCTTCAATCCGATCGCCAGCGCACCGAGCGACATCCGTCTGCCGGTTGGCAGCAACGCGCTTTTTTCCTTCTCGCTCGGCGTGCGCGGACACCATGGCGACGAGGGTTTCCAGCGCATCGGCAAGCTGCGTTTCTACATCGATGCTGAACCATCGGTCGCTTCGGCACTGCGCGACGCTCTGTTCCTGCGCACGCTGAAAGTCTATGCGGCCGGTGCCGACGAGCGCTGGCATGCCGTCGACCGGGGAATGATCGGCGAAGTCGGTTTCGCCGCCGACGAGGCGCTGATCGAGATGCCCGACACCGCACACGACGCCTATCGCTATCTCACCGAGTATTTCTGCTTTCCCGAAAAATTCAATTTCTTCGAACTCGATCTCGGTAAATTGCCGTCGCGCCTGCGCGGCGAGCGCAAGGTCCGCCTGCACGTCGTTTTCGGCAACCTGCGCGCGGACAGCGATGCCTCGCGCCTGATGCAGACGCTGACTACGAAGAACCTGCGCCTGGGCTGCGTGCCGGTGGTCAATCTGTTTCCCCAACGTGGCGATCCGATCCGCGTCAGCCATCGACTGTCGTCCTACCCGGTCGTTGCCGACGGGCGCCGCGCTTACGCCTACGAAGTCTATGCCATCGACTCGGTACGCCGTGTCCGGCAGACGCCGCAGGGCGAGGCGATCACCGAGTTTCGGCCTTTCTTCGCGCTGCGCCATGGAGAGACGCCGGAGCAGAACGGCTACTACTGGTTCGCCCAGCGCGACCCGATCGTCGCTGAAAGTAGCCCGGGTTACGAAACCTCGCTCGCCATCGTCGATGCCGATTTCGATCCGGTACAGCCGAAAACCGACGTGCTCAGCCTGCAACTGACCTGCACCAACCGCGATCTGCCGACCATGATGTCGGTCGGTCTGCCTTCCGGCGACCTTTTCCTCGAAGGCGGTTCCGGCGTGCGCTCGATCCGCCTGCTGCGCAAGCCGACCGCGCCGCATCGCTTCGACCACCGGCGCGACGGGCAATGGCGGATCATCTCGCACTTGTCGCTTAACCAGTTGTCGCTGACCGGCAACGGCTTGAAGGCGCTGCAGGAAATGCTGGCGCTCTACGATTTGCCGCGTACCGCGGGTACCCGGCGGCAGATCGAAGGCGTGCTCGGCGTCGAACACCTGCAGCGTACCGTCTGGATGCCGGGCAAACCTTTCGCCTGCTTCATCCGCGGCCTGGAAATCCGCCTGACCATCGACGAATCAAGTTTCGCCGGCAGCGGTCTCGATGTCTTCACCCGCTGTGCCGACCGCTTCTTCGGGCTTTACGTCAGCCTCAACAGCTTCATTCAACTGGTTGTTGTTTCCAAACGAACCGGAGAGGAGTTGATCCGATGCGCACCCCGCAACGGCGAATCGATCCTGGGCTGATCGAGCAGACCCGCGAGGCGCCCGAGCGCTTCGAGTTCTTCCAGCTCGTGCGCCTGTACGAGATCGTCTTCGCCCGGCAAGGCGGTGATGCCGTCAGCGAGCGCATCCGCTTCCGCAACTCGCTGCGTCTCGGTTTCGCGCCCAGCCAGGTCGACGCGATGCAGAGTCATGAGTGCCTCGACGAGGACGGCAACGCCACCGGCGAACTGGAGCAGGTCGAGATCACGCCCAGCTTCATGGGCATGCTCGGCGTCAACGGCACCTTGCCCGTTCATTACACCGAGCAGGTCATCGACCACGAACGTTTCAAGCGCGATACCTCGGGGCGCGCTTTCCTCGACCTGTTCACCAACCGCGCCGTCGGTCATTTCTATCGGGCCTGGAAAAAATACCGCCTGCCCATCCAGTACGAAACCAATCGCCGCAACCGCTTCCTGCCGCTGATCCTGGCCCTCGGTGGGGTTGGCTTCGATGCCCTGCGCGACCGGCTGAACGACGCGCCGGGCGCCATCGAAGACGAATCGATCGCCTATTTCACCACCTTGCTGCGGCAGCGGCCGGTTTCCGGCGAAGCGATGGCGCGGGTGCTTGCCGCCTATTTCCGGACCCCGGTTCGTGTCGAACAGTTCGTTGGTCGCTGGTACGTCGTGCCGCGCGCTCAATGGACCACGCTTGGTGGCCAGAACTGCGCGCTGGGTGTCGATTCCCTGGTCGGCGAACGCGTCTGGCAGCGCAACCTGCGCATCCGCCTGCATATCGGGCCGATGGCGCACGAGCAGTACATGGGCTTCATGCCGCGCGGCGAACTCGCCCATGCCCTGGAAAAGCTGCTCGAGCTGGCCACCGGCGGCCAGTTCGAATACGAAATCCGTCCCATCCTGCGCGCCCCGGACGTCAGGCCGGTCTCCCTGAACGGCGGCCGCCTCGGCTACGACAGCTTCCTGATCAGCCGCCCCGAAACCCGCGACCGCAGCGATTGCCGCTACCTGACCCAGACCATTCATTAGCGATTCCCAGCGAAAGAAGCACCGATGAGCACCTCCCTGAAAACCCTGATCAGCAAACTCAACACCACCTGCCGCCAGGCCACCGAACGCGCTGCCGGCCTGTGCATGGCGCGCGGCAATTACGAAGTCGATTTCGAGCACCTGTTGCTGGCCCTGCTCGAACAGCAGGACAGCGACCTGACGACGATCCTGCGCCGCTGCAAGATCAGCCCGAGCGGCCTGGAGCGCGAACTGCACGACGAAGTCGGCCGCTTCCGCAACGGCAACACGCGCACGCCGGTGTTTTCCACGCACATCATCAAGCTGTTCGAGCAAGCCTGGCTGATCGCCTCGCTCGACACCCGCCTGCCGCGCATCCGCTCTGGGCACCTGTTGCTGGCCTTGCTCACCGAACCTGAACTCGCCCAACTGGCGACCCGCGGCGCGCATCTGCTGGCCAAGGTCCGGCTCGACGAACTCAAGCACAAGTTCGACGAAATCACCGAAGGTTCCGCCGAAGCCGCCGAAGTGACCGGCCTGTCCGGCAAGCCGGCCGAGGAGGAGGGCGGCGACCCGTTGCAGGGCAGCGCGCCGCAGGCCGGCAAGACGCCGGCGCTTGACCAGTTCACCACCAACCTGACGCAGCGCGCGCGCGACGGCAAGGTCGACCCGGTGATCGGCCGCGACGCCGAAATCCGCCAGGCCATCGACATCCTGATGCGCCGCCGCCAGAACAACCCGATCCTCACCGGCGAAGCCGGCGTCGGCAAGACCGCCGTGGTCGAGGGCCTGGCCCTGCGCATCGCCGCCGGCGACGTGCCGCCGCCGCTCGCCGAGGTCGAACTGCACAGCCTTGACATGGGCCTGCTGCAAGCCGGCGCCAGCGTCAAGGGCGAGTTCGAGAACCGCCTGAAGAACGTCATCGACGAGGTCAAGAAAAGCCCGAAGCCGATCATCCTGTTCATCGACGAAGCCCACACCATGATCGGCGCCGGCGGCCAGTCCGGCCAGAACGACGCCGCCAACCTGCTCAAGCCGGCGCTGGCGCGCGGCGAACTGCGCACCGTCGCCGCCACCACCTGGGCCGAATACAAGAAGTACTTCGAGAAGGACGCGGCGCTTGCCCGCCGCTTCCAGGTGGTCAAGGTCGAAGAACCGTCCGAGCCGCTCGCCGCCGCCATGCTGCGCGGCATGGTGCCGTTGATGGAAAAGCACTTCGGCATCCGCGTCATGGACGAAGCCGTCACCGAAGCCGTCCGCCTGTCGCACCGCTACATCAGCGGCCGGCAACTGCCGGACAAGGCGATCGGCGTTCTCGACACCGCCTGCGCCAAGGTTGCCCTCGGCCAGAGCGCCAACCCGGCGCTGATCGACGAAACCGAGAAGCGCCTGCTGCGCGAGCGCGCCGAACTCGCCGCGCTCGAACGCGAAGCCGCCAGCGGCGCCTGGCACGACACGCGGATTGGCGAACTGAAGGCGCAGATTGCCGCGCTGGAAAGCGATCTGGCCATCCACCGCGCCCGCTTCGACGAGGAAAAGGCGCTTGTCGCCCGCATTCTCGAACTGCGCGCCGCGCTCGAAGCCGGCGAGCCGTCGCCCGCGGCCGACGCGGAAAAGGCCAAGAAACCCGCGCGCCGCAGCAAGAAAGCCGGCACGCCGACCTCCGGCAACGCCGAACTCGACCAGGCGATGGCCCGCCTGCGTGAAGTGCAGGGCGAAACGCCGATGGTGCCGCTGCAGGTCGACGGCCATGTCGTGGCCGAAATCGTCGCCGCGTGGACGGGGATTCCGCTCGGCAAGATGGTCAAGGACGAAATCAAGACCGTGCTCAACCTGCAGCCCCTGCTGCAGGAGCGGGTGATCGGCCAGGACCATGCGCTGGCGGCGATCGTGCAGCGGGTGCGCACGGCACGGGCGAACCTGGAGGATCCGAACAAGCCCAAGGGCGTCTTCCTGTTCGTCGGGCCGTCCGGTGTCGGCAAGACCGAAACCGCGCTGGCGCTGGCCGACATCCTCTACGGCGGCGAACGGAAGCTGGTCACCATCAACATGAGCGAGTACCAGGAAGCGCACAGCGTCTCCGGCCTCAAGGGTTCACCGCCGGGCTATGTCGGCTACGGCGAGGGCGGGGTGCTGACCGAGGCGGTGCGCCGCAATCCGTACAGCGTCGTGCTGCTCGACGAAGTCGAGAAGGCGCACCCGGATGTGCTCGAACTCTTCTTCCAGGTCTTCGACAAGGGCGTGCTCGACGACGCCGAAGGGCGCGAGATCGATTTCCGCAACACGCTGATCATCCTGACCAGCAACGTCGGCTCCAGCCAGATCATGCAGGCCTGCCTGAACAAGGCGGCGGCGGAACTGCCGGATGCCGACGCGCTGGCCGATGCGCTGCGCCCGATCCTCTTCAAGTCGTTCAAGCCGGCCTTCCTCGGTCGCCTGAAGGTGGTGCCGTACTACCCGATTTCCGACGCGGTGCTGCTGCAGATCATCGAACTCAAGCTGCGCCGCATCCAGGCGCGCATCGCCGCCAACCACAAGGCCGAGTTCAGCTGGGACGACAAGCTGGTCGAAGCAGTGCTGGCGCGCTGCACGGAAGTCGATTCCGGCGCCCGCAACGTCGATCACATCCTCAACGGCACGCTGCTGCCGGAGATTGCCGAAGCGGTGCTGACGCGCATGGCGGAAGGCACGGCGATCGGTCGCATGCGCGTCAGCGCGGCGAAGAACGGCAACTTCAAGTACAGCCTGGCGTCATGAACAATCTCCTCGACCTGATCGGCGGCGCGGCGGGCTGGCGGCAAACCGACCGCCTGCTGACGCTGACCACCCCGGCCGGCCCCGACGCGCTCTTGGCCGAGACGGCGCACATCGACGAAGCGCTCGGGCCGGTGGCCGGCCACGCCGGCTTTCGCATCGACCTCACCGTGCTCACCGCCGACGCCCACCAGTCGCTGACAGCGCTGCAAGGGCAGCCGGCCCGGCTGGAATTGCAGACCGCGCTGTCGCGCACGGCACACCGCCCCTTCCACGGCCACATCAGCGGCGTCGAACGGCTCGGCGCCAACGGCGGCTTCGCCCGCTACCGGCTGCGCATCGAACCCTGGCTCGCCTTCCTCGACCACAACACCGACAACTACCTGTTTCAGGACAAGAGCGTCATCGAGATCGTCGATGAACTCCTCGGCGACTGGCACGGCCGCGGCAAGCTGGTGCCGGCCTGGCGCTGGGACCTGGCCGACGCGGCAATCTATCCGAAGCGCGGGATGACCGTGCAGTACCAGGAAAGCGATCTCGCTTTCCTCAAACGCCTGCTGATCGAAGAAGGTCTGTTCTGCTGGTTCGAGCACGCCCAGGAAGAGGGCGAGACGCTGGGCAAGCACACGCTGGTCATCGCCGACCACAACGGCGCCTTCACCGACAACGCCCAGCCGCGCATCCGCTACACCCAGCCCGGCGCCACCTTGCCGGAAGACAGCGTGGACCGCTGGCTGGCGCGCGAGCGCATCGACACCGCGGAAAGCCTGAGCCAGAGCTGGGACTACCGCAGCCTCGCAGGCCGCCCGCAAAGCGCCTTGAGCGCGCGCGCCGCCGGCGCGCTGCCGGCCACCGCCGCCTGGCATGACCCCGGCCAGTACGCCTGGCAGAGCCAGGCCGACGGCGAGCGCATGCTCGGCAACCTGCGCCAGGCGCTCGACGTCCGGCTCGCCCGGCAGAGCGCCGAAGGCAGCGTGCGCACGGCCATGCCCGGCAGCTTCTTCACGCTTGCCGATCATCCGGCCGGCGACGGCCGCTACCTGATCACCGCCGTCAGCCACCGCGCTCGCAACAACCTCAACGAGCGGGTACCGCAACTCAGCGAACTGCTTGGCCCGGCGCCGGACGAAACGCCGGAACACTTCGCCAAGCCGGCCGATCTCTACCGCAACCGCCTCGAAACCGTTGCCGCCGACCAGCCCTGGCGGGCGCTGATCGCCGACGCCCACGGCCGCCACATCGCCCCGCGGCCGACCGGGCGCGGCACGCTGACCGCCGTCGTCGTCGGCCCCGGCGACCCCACGCACACCGACCGCGACCTGCGCGTGCGCGTCCAGTTTCCCTGGCAACGCGGCAGCCAGGCCGGCGGCCGGCACAGCCACCCGACCGGCGCCGACAACGCCCCGGCCAGCGACGCGCTCGGCGTCTGGCTGCGCGTCGCCACCCCGGTCGCCGGCGCCAACTGGGGCGGCCACCTGACGCCGCGCCCCGGCCAGGAAGTCGTCGTCGCCTTCCAGAACGGCAACATCGACCGCCCGGTCATCGTCGGCACCGTCTACAACGGCCAGGGACAGGGCGACGCCCAGGGCAACCGGATCGCCGGCAGCACGCTGAATGCCAGCGCCAACGCGCCGACCTTCTTCGCCGGCGAACAAGCCGAACCGCACCGCCACGGCGCCAGCCTGTCCGGACTCAAGACCCAGCAACTGGCCAACACGCGCGACGGGCAGGGCGGCTACAACCAGCTCGTCTTCGACGACACCCCGGGCCAGGCGCGCATCGAACTATCCACCACCGAATACCAGAGCCGCCTGCAACTCGGTCACCTGCGCGAACAGGACGACAACGCCCGGCTCAACCACCGCGGCCACGGCGCCGACCTCGCCACCCAGGCGAGCGCCGCGCTGCGCGCCGGCAGCGGCCTGCTGATCAGCGCCGACGCCCGGAACAACGCCAGCAGCACCCACCTCGACAGCCGCGAACCGATCGCCCAGACGGAAAACGCGCTGAGCCTCTCGCGCAGCCTGGCCGAGGTCGCCGCCAAACAGAACGCCGCCCTCAAAGGCGACCCCGCCGCCGAGCAACTCCCGGCCCTCGACGCCCTCAAGCACAGCATCGAAGTCCTCGAAACCACCGACACCCGCGGCCCCGCCCAAGCCGCCGACGGCCCGATCAAGACCACGCGCGGCGGCGACGGCACCGTCCCGGCCTGGAGCGAACCGCGACTGCACTACGCCGCCCCGGCCGGCATCGCCCAGCTGACGCCGAACAACCACTTCCTGTTCGCTGGCAAGAACCTGTCGATCGCCAGCGGCCAGGACAGCAACCTGATCGCCCAGGGCAACCAGAGCATCGCCGTCAAGGACGGCATCGCCCTCTTCACCGTCGGCAAGGCCGGCAACCCCCAGAAGCCGAACCAGGAAACCGGCACCCACCTGCACGCCGCCAGCGGCAAGGTCAGCCTGCAAAGCCAGAGCGGCAAGACGATGGCCGCCGCCGACAAGAAAGTCACCTTCGCCAGCACCCACGCCAGCCTCAACGTCGGCGCCCCCAAACACGTCCTCGCCACCGCCCAGGGTGCCTACCTCAAGCTCGAAGGCAGCAACATCCAGCTCCACGCCCCGGGCAAGGTGGAATTCAAGGCCAGCAGCAAGAACTGGACAGGGCCGAAGAGCGATTCGAGTAGTTTGAGTTTGCCGAAGGCGGGGGAGGTGAAGGGATGCGCGCAAAAGCTAGTCAATGCGGCAGGTTCGGGTAGCGCCTTCGTGAAAGCTTGATTCATGATCAACCGGCAGCCTGATGAGCGGATTCTCAACGCCTTGCATTGCGAAATCTTCGGTGCCTCGGAGGAGAACTGGCCTGCGTTCCTCTTGATTGATCCTTCCTTGAGAGATCCTCTCGGAGAAAACTCTGACTTTGCCTCGTGCTGGAATGATGTCCCCAGGCAGCTAGTTCAGGTTCAGGGCTGGCCTGACGAGAAACGCCCCTATCTCTTGCCGCTGGCCGGGTGTTCTCCGCAAGACCAAGCTGTTGCACTGCGATTTGCTTATGAGGAAACGCTCGGCACATACGATGATGAGAGAGGACAACGAAGATCATTTTGTGCATGGTTGTTCCCCTACGACTTGAATATCAAGCGTTTGGGAAATCGTCTGGCTCAACGCGCCGTCGCATTCCCGCCGAACCATTCGACTAGCGTTGTTTTTCGCTATTGGGACCCGCGTTTGAGCGCAGATATTCCAAGAGTGCTGGGTCAGGAAACATGGCAGGCCCACCTCGGCTTGCTTGGATTGCGGCGCTGGATCAGTTTGCTACCGCGAAACAACGATGTTGCAATAGCAAATTTGCCTGAAACTCGCAGCGAAACGACGGGTGCCGCAGAAACGTTGGCCTGGCGCCTTGATGTGACGCAATGGCGCGGTTTGGAAATACTGAGCATGCGCAACCGATTGATTCAATGTTCCGCCGCTTGGGACTTGAAAACACAACACGGTTCCGATGACCTCGAAGCCGTTGCCCGCCGTGCGTTTGAGCATGGCTTATCCGAAGACTGCGACATATTGCGATTTGCCTACTGCGCGTTGAACATCCATCCCGAGTTCGATAGCCACCCGGAGGTTGCGGAGGCTATCTCCTCAGTAGGGCAAACGGGGTTCGCAGAAATGGTGAGCGATTGGCCGGAAGACTTTGTTGCTGAGCTGGCATCAGGTTGCTGGCTTGATCGATCGACCGAAACCACTGAAAAATACACGAGCTAACGATGCCAACAAGCGACTTGACAAAAAAAGCAGGCTGCAATCGTTGCGAACGTTCCGGCCTGCCGATTCTGCCTTTGATTTATTCGGTGGCCCCGAAAGAAACAGGCGTTCCCGTCGTCGGTGGGAATTTTGGTGGAAACGTAATCTCAGCAACGTTGGCAGAGAGCAAATACACATTGCGCCGTCCGGACCCCGGCTATATCTACCTGCTCTATCCGAACAAGCACTGGAGAGGTTATCTCATTGATAGTGCTGGCTATCCGCGTTATTACCCTGATCTCCTCACGGAAGACATGCCGTCAGCGATACCCCTCGAATCGGAGGTGCCTGCCTGTGCGCAAAAGGGAAAAAATCATGCTGGGATCGAGGCGATCTGCGTAGAGCCTTCTGGGAAGGTGAAGGTGCCCGTATGGATCGCCTACAGTCGGCATAAGTGGACGAAATCCGTGCGCGATGCACACGCTAAGGCCCCCCAGAAGCGGATGCAAGCCATCATGCTTGTCGATGGAGGGGCGTTTAGTCACGCCGAAATTGCCAGCGCAGAAGCCTTCAGGAAATGGGCGGTCGATTTCAATCCTCAAGCGGTCAAGGCCTTCAATGAGATTCGTAGCAAGGCGGCGCCAATCCAGGATATCTCGGTGCGGGCGGAGCCCCTGGCCAAAGCGATGCTCAGCATGAGCGGGGCGCTCGGCAAACCTGGGTTGATCATGGCGCTGTACGACCCGATCGGGATAACCGCTTCGCTCAACGACTATCGCAATCAACAAGTCGAGAAGGTGCTGGCACAGGACAAGAACACAACCGATCAGGACCGTGAGGATTTCGCAGTAGTCACCGTCATCGAAAATCTGCGAGAAAATCTCACAAAGAACAAGGGTGACTGGCCACGCCATGAAAAGCATCTGGACCGCACCAAGTATGATGCGGCGAAGAAGAAGCTGGAAGAACATCTGGGTGCAGCAGAACGCGTCGAAGCCATGTCCGCCGACTACGAGAAATGGATGAATGGGCAAGCGACGCAAACGGTATTTGCCAGTGACTTTGAAGATAAGAATCTGGTCTGCCGCGGGGCGTTCGAAGACAGCTTCGGGGTGTGCGTTCAGGGATCAGGCGTGACGAAAAATGAACGGGAGAAGATCTGGGAGCCGTGGTTCAAAGATGAAAACAGCCTGCTCTGGAAAGCGGCTACTGCTAACGATAAAAACATCCTCGACGAGTTGAGCGCAGGGAAGGTCGATAAAACCTATGATGCCGCCAAAGGAACAATCGGTGCATTCAAGGAGACCGAGTGGTACACCCACATGCAGCAGGCCTGGGGAAAAATCCAGCAGCAGCGTGCGCAGCGTGTTGAATACCAGCAAGCAACACATACTCTGGCTTTAACCCTGGGCGCCCAACTCAATTGGCTGCAAAAAAAGAATAACAAACTTTACCTGCAGACCATGACCCGTTTTGCCACCGTTCTGCTAACCCGTGGCGACCTTTTGATGGCGCCGCAGAATGTAATTAGTAGCGCGCAGAACTTCGTGCGCTGGGCACAAGAAGCCTTCCTCGGCAAGCCCAATGTGGAAGTGCCTGTAGTCGTTGTTGGTGGTGCCAACAGCAGCCATGGCAGGCCGCGCGTCATCAAACCAGGAGAGATTCCCGATACAGAAGTCCGTCGCGCCGCCAAGGCACTCGATGGCGTCCTGGTCGTCGATCTCTCGGGTAACAAGGGCTTGATCGGCTTTACCACTTGGGTGGCGAGCAAGCTAGAGCCGGGCAAGCCGATGCCGGATACCCTCGACGACTTGTTCAAACGCTTGAAGCTTGACCGGCAGCAATTCGTGCTGCCCGATAAATTTAACTTCAACCCATTCTCCGAACATGCACGTGGCCTGAAAACGGCACGCTTCGTCGATAAGCCGCTCTCCATGATCAGCGGCATCTTCGCCATGACTTCGTTCATATCCGCCAGCAATGCCTTGACCGATGAGTTGAAGAAAGGGAAGGGCGCCGATTACGAAAAGAAACTCGCGGCCATGGCCGGGATGGCAACCGCGGTAACCGCGGCAATTGCGACGACGCTGGAAGTCAAGGCGGCCAATGCCATGATTGCCGAAGGCGGCAAGGTTACCGAGTACGTTCGGGTGCTCGGCTTCTGGGCCGGCATCTTGAGTGCGGCGGTCACGGCGGCGGATGCTTATATTGCTTGGCGGAATGCTGAGAAGCTTTCTTCTGAGGGAGATGGGGATGCGGCGCTGTGGAGCTACGCTGCAAGTGGGTTTGGCGTTGGAGGGGCCGCATCCGGCGCTGTTGTTGCCTGGATGATTCTTGTCGGCTTCGGCGGCGTTTTCTTTGTGGCTGCAATCGTTTCTACGGTCATTTTTGTGGGCGTGAGCGTCGTCTTCGGTAGCACAGCCGATGAAAAAACCGACACTGATCTTGAAAAATGGCTGAACCGATGTCGTTTTGGTAGTCATTCTCGCCTGGACTGCAAATCGCCGTTCTCCAGTCTCGATGAAGAAATGACGCTTTTACGCCAAGCGATCTATACGGTACAAATAATGACTAGAACCGGTTGGGAACCGGCGACGCTTCGCAATTACCTGACTCTTGGCGTGCCATTCTATGCAGCCGACAGTGAATTGGAAATCCAGTGGTGGGGTACTGATCTCAATGGGCAGTCCAGGCAGATCAAGCAGGCAGTTTTCAACAAGGGCAGCCCAAAAGCTATCGAAGTCAAACAGCCACAAGCCGTGGTTGGCGAGGAATTGACTCCAACGCTAAAGAACACAGCGTTGGCTGTTGAAGGCCAACTTCTGGTTCGCCGTCCACCGATGAACCTGCAACGCAACACCGGTAGCGGCGGCGGCTGGGTTTTACGAGTGGGTAGTATTTTTCAGGATGTCAGTACGGTTCCGTATTTCACCGAAATTGTCGTCAAGGTTCGCTACAAACCTGATGGCAAAACTTGGCCGAATCTTGTCGTGGAGGCCAAGGCATGATCAAGTGGTTTAAGCTGTTGACTACGTTCAAGCTGCCGGCCAACTATTTCAAGATTGACGGTAGCGTCAAGGCGGAACCGAGTAGTCAGGGAACGCAGGTGTTGCGGTTGGATGAGAATGCAGCGCTGATCGATACTCAGCAGCAGGCTCATCCGATGGTGGCGGCGATGGCCCCTTGGATATTTGCGGGCATTGTTTTTTCATGTTTTTTTTTAAAATTCACGTTCACAAATTTGTTATTTCCCAAGGAGGCTATGGGGTGGCAGTTTGATCTAGCTATATGGCTCTTGCTCGTGCCTGGACTGATATATGTCATCGCAATCGGTTGCTGGCTCGTCCACATGCTCGTCATCCAACCCTCACCCTCACCTATTCTTCTTGATCGCAAGGCCCGCAAGGTCTACGGCTCCTTCCGGGGCCAACTGGTTGAAATGGACTGGAACCGGGTCAAGCCGGCCATCACGCGCGGCACGATGGTCAATCGGGGCGGCGCAATAACGCTCTATCACCTCAGTCTCGCCCAGTTTGCCGAAGGGAAGGTACCTAGCCACAAAACTGTCGAATGCGGCATTCTGTTGATTTCCGGGCATGTCGGCATGGTTCCCTGCGTTGCCCTCTGGGAGTTTATCCGCACCTATATGGACGAAGCGCCGGAGAAGCTGCCACACACCGAGATTCTTTCCAGCAGGAAAGACTGGACGTACAACTGGCTGGAAAGAGGCCCCTACGGCGCCTACGACTTCGAAAAACCGGTCATGGCAACATTGCGAAATTCACATGGTGTACCCATGTTCGGGTTTTGGCATGCAGTGTTTGTTTTTTTGATGGCGCCCGGCATGTTTTTTTCCCTCTACGATACTTGGTTGCGGCCGCAAACCCGCCTCAAACCCGAGTGGATTCCAACTCAGCCCACCAGCAGCAACCCTTACACCATCACCGTGCAGGACGACAGTGACCGCCCTTTACGGGAAAAAGGCGCCCGATTCGTTATAGCCTGGACAGCAGCGCTCATGGTCAGCGGTTGCGCTTTTTGGTGGTGGATCATTTCGGCTTTGGTCAACGCTTGAACTTCGTAACCGTCCGGTGAATGACATTCAGTGTCCTGCCCGGTAAAAACATGGCTAGCCGTCATGCTCAAACCGTTGATTGGCGAAACCTTCGCCGCGTGGCCCGGCATTCCGCTCGGCAAAATGGGTTTCGGCGTTCACGAGGTAGCCGCTTTGCCCTGGGTAGGGCAAAGCTTCGGCGGTGCTCGGGGATGGTCTGGCGCCGCCCGGCTTGGGCTTCACTTGGCCGGTAGCCCGCTACCGGCACGGCGTTCCAGCCCGGCGCCGGATCGGACGCCATCCCACCCTTTACGGGTCGGTAGCGTCTTGCAGGATGTCAGTACGGTTCCCTATTTCAACGAAATCGTTGTCAAGGTTCGCTACAAACCCGACAGCAAGATATGGCCGAATCTTGTCGTGGAGGCCAAGGCATGATCAAGTGGCTCAAGCTGCTATCGACATTCAAGCTGCCTGCCAATTATTTCAAGATCGACGGCAGCGTCAAGGCAGAACCAAGCAGCCAAGGCACACAGGTCTTGCGGCTGGATGAGAATGCGGCAGTGATCGATACCCGGCAACAGGTGCACCCAATGGTGGCGGGCATGATGCCCTGGCTTGTTGTAGGCATTTTCTTCATGTGTTACTTCTTGGTCACTGGAATAAATGACCTTTTGTTCCCTCATCCCACTAATGAACCCCCTGCGGGCTTGGTGTCTCTTACAGCAGATTGGATGATGCTCGCGATGTTCTTTTACGGCATTGCAACCGCCTACTGGCTCATCCATATGCTCGTCATCCAACCCTCACCCCTCCTGCTCGACCGCAAAGCGCGCAAGGTTTACGGTTCCTACCGGGGAAAACTGGTTGAAATGGATTGGAACCGGGTCAAGCCGGCGATTACACGCGGCACCATGGCCAATCGGGGTGGAGTGATGACGCTCTACAACTTTAGTCTTGCCCAATTCGCCGAGGGGCAGGAACCCAGCAACAAGACTGTCGAGTGCGGCATCCTGTTGAGCGCAGGCAATATCGGTATGGAACCCTGTGTCGCCCTATGGGAGTTCATCCGCATCTATATGGACGAAGCACCGGAGAAGCTCCCCGCCACCGAGGTATCGCCCGATACCGGCGACTGGACGCAAAAATGGCTGGAGCGCGGTCCCTATGGCGGCATTTACGTCGGTCAACCGATCATCAAGCAGTTGCGTGAAAACAATGGCGTGCCACGCTTTGATTTTTGGATATCTGTCGCAGTCTGGTTCATGGCCCCAGGCATGTTCTTCTCGCTCTACGATACTTGGCTACGCCCGCAAACCCGCCTCAAGCCGGAATGGATTCCGGCTTTGCCCACGAGCAGTAACCCTTACGCCATCACTGTGCCGGACAACAGCGACCGCCCCTTGCGGAAAAAGGGCGCCCGACTCGTCATGGCCTGGACAGCGGCGCTCTTGGTCAGCGGCTGTGCTTCTTGGTGGTGGATTGTTTCTGCTTTGGTCAACGCTTGAGCTTCTCCCAACGTTTCGTTTGCCAAGGGTGAGTCAAATTGAGTGCACTGCGGTGGTGGCACACATGGCCAACCAGTGCAGGGCAAAGCTTTAGCGGGGCTCGGGGATGCTCTGGCGCCTCTCGGCTTGGACTTCACTTGGCCGGTAGCCCACTGCCGGCACGGTGCTCCAGCCAGACGCCGGACCGAACGTTATCCTACGCTGATCATTCTGACCAGCAACGTCGGCTCCAGCCAGATCATGCAGGCCTGCCTGAACAAGCCGGCCGAGGAACTGCCGGATGCCGACGCGCTGGCCGATGCGCTGCGCCCGATCCTCTTCAAGTCGTTCAAGCCGGCCTTCCTCGGTCGCCTGAAGGTGGTGCCGTACTACCCGATTTCCGACGCGGTGCTGCTGCAGATCATCGAACTCAAGCTGCGCCGCATCCAGGCGCGCATCGCCGCCAACCACAAGGCCGAGTTCAGCTGGGACGACAAGCTGGTCGAAGCAGTGCTGGCGCGCTGCACGGAAGTCGATTCCGGCGCCCGCAACGTCGATCACATCCTCAACGGCACGCTGCTGCCGGAGATTGCCGAAGCGGTGCTGACGCGCATGGCGGAAGGCACGGCGATCGGTCGCATGCGCGTCAGCGCGGCGAAGAACGGCAACTTCAAGTACAGCCTGGCGTCATGAACAATCTCCTCGACCTGATCGGCGGCGCGGCGGGCTGGCGGCAAACCGACCGCCTGCTGACGCTGACCACCCCGGCCGGCCCCGACGCGCTCTTGGCCGAGACGGCGCACATCGACGAAGCGCTCGGGCCGGTGGCCGGCCACGCCGGCTTTCGCATCGACCTCACCGTGCTCACCGCCGACGCCCACCAGTCGCTGACAGCGCTGCAAGGGCAGCCGGCCCGGCTGGAATTGCAGACCGCGCTGTCGCGCACGGCACACCGCCCCTTCCACGGCCACATCAGCGGCGTCGAACGGCTCGGCGCCAACGGCGGCTTCGCCCGCTACCGGCTGCGCATCGAACCCTGGCTCGCCTTCCTCGACCACAACACCGACAACTACCTGTTTCAGGACAAGAGCGTCATCGAGATCGTCGATGAACTCCTCGGCGACTGGCACGGCCGCGGCAAGCTGGTGCCGGCCTGGCGCTGGGACCTGGCCGACGCGGCAATCTATCCGAAGCGCGGGATGACCGTGCAGTACCAGGAAAGCGATCTCGCTTTCCTCAAACGCCTGCTGATCGAAGAAGGTCTGTTCTGCTGGTTCGAGCACGCCCAGGAAGAGGGCGAGACGCTGGGCAAGCACACGCTGGTCATCGCCGACCACAACGGCGCCTTCACCGACAACGCCCAGCCGCGCATCCGCTACACCCAGCCCGGCGCCACCTTGCCGGAAGACAGCGTGGACCGCTGGCTGGCGCGCGAGCGCATCGACACCGCGGAAAGCCTGAGCCAGAGCTGGGACTACCGCAGCCTCGCAGGCCGCCCGCAAAGCGCCTTGAGCGCGCGCGCCGCCGGCGCGCTGCCGGCCACCGCCGCCTGGCATGACCCCGGCCAGTACGCCTGGCAGAGCCAGGCCGACGGCGAGCGCATGCTCGGCAACCTGCGCCAGGCGCTCGACGTCCGGCTCGCCCGGCAGAGCGCCGAAGGCAGCGTGCGCACGGCCATGCCCGGCAGCTTCTTCACGCTTGCCGATCATCCGGCCGGCGACGGCCGCTACCTGATCACCGCCGTCAGCCACCGCGCTCGCAACAACCTCAACGAGCGGGTACCGCAACTCAGCGAACTGCTTGGCCCGGCGCCGGACGAAACGCCGGAACACTTCGCCAAGCCGGCCGATCTCTACCGCAACCGCCTCGAAACCGTTGCCGCCGACCAGCCCTGGCGGGCGCTGATCGCCGACGCCCACGGCCGCCACATCGCCCCGCGGCCGACCGGGCGCGGCACGCTGACCGCCGTCGTCGTCGGCCCCGGCGACCCCACGCACACCGACCGCGACCTGCGCGTGCGCGTCCAGTTTCCCTGGCAACGCGGCAGCCAGGCCGGCGGCCGGCACAGCCACCCGACCGGCGCCGACAACGCCCCGGCCAGCGACGCGCTCGGCGTCTGGCTGCGCGTCGCCACCCCGGTCGCCGGCGCCAACTGGGGCGGCCACCTGACGCCGCGCCCCGGCCAGGAAGTCGTCGTCGCCTTCCAGAACGGCAACATCGACCGCCCGGTCATCGTCGGCACCGTCTACAACGGCCAGGGACAGGGCGACGCCCAGGGCAACCGGATCGCCGGCAGCACGCTGAATGCCAGCGCCAACGCGCCGACCTTCTTCGCCGGCGAACAAGCCGAACCGCACCGCCACGGCGCCAGCCTGTCCGGACTCAAGACCCAGCAACTGGCCAACACGCGCGACGGGCAGGGCGGCTACAACCAGCTCGTCTTCGACGACACCCCGGGCCAGGCGCGCATCGAACTATCCACCACCGAATACCAGAGCCGCCTGCAACTCGGTCACCTGCGCGAACAGGACGACAACGCCCGGCTCAACCACCGCGGCCACGGCGCCGACCTCGCCACCCAGGCGAGCGCCGCGCTGCGCGCCGGCAGCGGCCTGCTGATCAGCGCCGACGCCCGGAACAACGCCAGCAGCACCCACCTCGACAGCCGCGAACCGATCGCCCAGACGGAAAACGCGCTGAGCCTCTCGCGCAGCCTGGCCGAGGTCGCCGCCAAACAGAACGCCGCCCTCAAAGGCGACCCCGCCGCCGAGCAACTCCCGGCCCTCGACGCCCTCAAGCACAGCATCGAAGTCCTCGAAACCACCGACACCCGCGGCCCCGCCCAAGCCGCCGACGGCCCGATCAAGACCACGCGCGGCGGCGACGGCACCGTCCCGGCCTGGAGCGAACCGCGACTGCACTACGCCGCCCCGGCCGGCATCGCCCAGCTGACGCCGAACAACCACTTCCTGTTCGCTGGCAAGAACCTGTCGATCGCCAGCGGCCAGGACAGCAACCTGATCGCCCAGGGCAACCAGAGCATCGCCGTCAAGGACGGCATCGCCCTCTTCACCGTCGGCAAGGCCGGCAACCCCCAGAAGCCGAACCAGGAAACCGGCACCCACCTGCACGCCGCCAGCGGCAAGGTCAGCCTGCAAAGCCAGAGCGGCAAGACGATGGCCGCCGCCGACAAGAAAGTCACCTTCGCCAGCACCCACGCCAGCCTCAACGTCGGCGCCCCCAAACACGTCCTCGCCACCGCCCAGGGTGCCTACCTCAAGCTCGAAGGCAGCAACATCCAGCTCCACGCCCCGGGCAAGGTGGAATTCAAGGCCAGCAGCAAGAACTGGACGGGGCCGAAGAGCGATTCGAGTAGCTTGAGTTTGCCGAAACCCAAAGCAATACCGCCATGCTCGCAGCAACAAGCTGATAGCGCGGCAAATGGCGCGGGCTTATTGTAAGCATGACATTCGGCGAATTGGATTTGGGCTACGAAACACTCTATGCACTCGTTGATCCATTTTTTGGCGAGCCTCCCGCCTTTGATTGTTCGTCAGATCAGCAAGCGAGTTTTGCTGCGCTTTCGGAATGCCGTACGCGAGCTTGGGGGCGACCGGTCTGGGTTGCATCCGGTGACCGGCCGCTGATCGAGCCATTTCGTCTGCCATTCATCGTTCAGTTGGAGGTCGGAGATCCATTGCTGGATGACCTGCAACAACTAGCGATTAACGAACATGCCGCCCAACTGGATGGCGTGCCGAGCGCTGCTTATCGGCTGGGAAGCTTCATCCAGAGCGACATGCCGCCTGAACTCATCATGCAGCGCTTGGAAGGCATGTGGTCATACAGCCATCGCTCACTGGCTCGTCGCTATTTGCGTTTAGGAGATCGGCGCGTAATGGAACTTCTGTTCCATGTTGTCCGGCCGCAAGTCGTTACCAACTGGCTGGGGCCACTGGGTGGCTGGTGTATCCTGGGCCGGTCTTTCGGATGGCATTGGGTTAAAGGGGCGATGAGCGACACTGAATTGTCTGAAAACGACAGTTACCGGCGTCAAAGCGTTCTCGATGAAGCTGCCGGGCGCGAAATGAATTTGAGATTGAACGATGCCGAGCATGGATTGCTGCTGCAAAGCGAAGCCATTTCGCTGGCCTTGACCCGCTTGCAGCAAGAGGGCGTAGCGCCGGATGCAGCTATTTACAGTCGCTTGCCGGATGCACTTAGCAAAGCGGGAACCTACCGCTTTCGTTCGCCACAAGACAGTGCTGTATTTATCGCAAACACGCTAGGGGCTTCCCGGCGCGTCTCAAACGAATGCTTGCAGAAGGCTTTGGCCCTGTACCCAAGCTCAACGGAGTCGCTTGAAATCCTGCTGGAGCGCACCGTCGATGAGATGGCGCCCCACGTGAGTATGTCAAATGTGAGAACCTGAAATCATGACCTGCAAAATTTGCGAACACAGCGGATTGGCTTTTCTTTTTACCTACCATGGCGCGATTGCAAGCGATGCAAAGCTGGCGCCCATCGGTGCGAATTTACTAGCCACACATCAGGAAAGCATCGCGGCGCTCGGGTTGCCGGAGGTCAAGCATGCGCGCTATGTGTTGCGTTTGTTGCGCCCTGGATACCTGCATATCTACCATGAGACCGAACCAGCCTGGCTGGCACAAAAAAAGAAAGCTCAGAAAAAAATCGACCCTGAAGCAGGCCACTGGGAAAGCTTTCGCATTACCGACGAGCATGCGCTGATTCCAGAAGATCATCCTGACTTTGGGACAAAAGCGCCGTTTCAGTGCTCTCGGGATGGCGGCAGTCATTTGCTGACGGCGGTGACCTATCGCCTGCCAGATGCACATGGCAGCGGCAATATCTGGGTCGCATTCAGTGCAAATCGCTGGACGTCCAAGCTACGCAAGAAAAACAAGGCAAATACCGAAGTCATGCAGGCCATTGACATTGCCGCGCTACTCGGTGGCAATCTTGAAGCCAATATGGTGAAACCTGAGGCGGCCTGGCTTGACAAGTATCTGACCGAGTTTGCCTTGACGTATTTTCGTCAGGGTAGCAAGGAGTCGGCATTTCCCTTCGCCAATACGCTGTATCACCAAGGCAAACAATTTCAGAAGCATCTTGGCGATCTGGATGGCAATCACCCCAAGACCAAAGATCGTTCCGTCGTGTTTGTCTTGCGCGATCCGGTAGGAACATCAGCTTCGCTTGGCAATGTCAGCGCCGCACGCCATCGGCAGGCAGTGGACTACGCCCAAAGCCAGCGCCATCCGCTGGGCGCGGCGCAAGCGATCGATTTCATTCGCGACGGTGTCTATCAAGCCAAGGAAGCCGAGCTAAAGAGCCGGCCGCTGAAGAAGAGTGATGCCTACAATGCAATTGGCAAGCCGCTATTTTCAGACAGGGACATGCGCGCCTTTCCTGACGGCGCGGAACTGAGCAAGTGGATGTATATGGGCACGATGAGCTATCAAAGCTTCGTCGACGGCAAGAACATCCATAAAAATTTGCCCGCCTCGGCGCGCTGGCTAGGGCTGGTCGGCCAGATGGGTTATGGATCGGTCATCGCGCCCATTCAGGATGTGGCAACGGTTCAAACCAGAATCCTGACGCGCAAGATGGATCGCTTGCACGACGGCAAGGCCAAGGAAACCTTTCAGCAGGATTTTCAGGCAGCGCTGGACAAGTTCGAGCAGCAGCTCTGCCAACACAGTGCCGATCATGCTGCTTTCATCGGGCACCCTGCGCTTAAAGCGTATTTCCTTGAGCACTTTGACCCGGAAGACCCGAATAGTCCCCGGCAGGAATGCAAACCCGGCATTACCTATATGGAAGAAGCCAACCAGGCCCTGATCGGTTGGGGGGGCATCACGCCGGAGTCGGAAGCAGCAATCAAGGCACTCATGGATGCCAAGATTGAAAGTCTGGATGGCTGGGCGTTACGAGCGCTGGTGGCCAATCAGAAAGGCCTGTTCTCGACCTTGGATGATTTCTGGAGCCAGCAATACGATTGGTTCACCAATCCCGCCAACAAGCTCGACAAGTCCTACGACGCCCTGAAAGCGCTACTCGGCGATGAGGAGGTTGCCAAGAAACTCTATGTGCCGCGCTTTGGCTGGCTCAATTCGGCGGGCATTGGCCTGAGTTTTGGGATGATGGGATTTCTGGGCGGCGCGGCAACCCATATCGCAGCAAACGCCCTGACGCGGGAATTTCCGTCAACGGTCAGTGCGGGGGGCAAGGCCATCGGCAAAGCGCGCGGTCTTGCCGACCTCATGGCCAACGGCATCGTTGCCAAGGAATTGAAGCTGGCGGCCAAGATCAACACCTGGTGCAACCATCAGGCGGCATTGCTGGAGGGCGCTCTCCACAAGAAGCCGCCCGCCAGGCCGCTTTATGTCCGTACGACCGTTACCATGGCGCAGGCATTGGAAATTCTGGTCGACATGAAGGCCCAGAAAGTCAGTTTCAACCGAAAGACGCGTGAACTATTTCAAATCCTGGAAAGCATGCCCGAGGCGATGCGTTCGCAAACCATCTCGCTCGATTTCCTGACAACCGACGTGGCGCTTGATGACGCCAAGAACATCAAGGGGGTTGCCGACAGCGCCGAGCAGGTTCGGGTTTCTGTGCTCAGCCATACCAAGGCGGCCGGTGTGGGCGTTGCTTCGCTGAGCGTGGCGCAACTGGGGGAGATCTACCGCAAGGCCCACCGCTTCGATGCCCTGAAAAAAGGGCTGGTCGACATCGTGCGCGATGGCGTGCCGCAACTCTCGAAGTTCGTGGCGAGCGCTGGCGGTGCGGTGGCCTCGTTGCCCGGCGCCGCCGCGCGTGGCATGACGGAGCGGGCCGGTCATTTCGCCTTCTTCGGGGCCTTCCTGCAATACCGCTTGATGTTGGGGAACGAAGAGTCGATTCAGAAACTGGAGGCCAAGCTGGCCGGCAGCCTGACGCCGGTGCAGCGCGAAGCGATTCAGGATGCATTGGCAATTACGAAGCTTGGTCTTTGGGATAACTACGCAGGGGTTACTGGTGGGGTTACGGAATTGATGGGCATCGGTGCCCATGGCATGCAACTGACGGGGACGGCTTCGGCATTGCTGACGGTGGCGGCATTTGCCGGGGCGGCAGCGTCGTTTTTTAATGCGATGCAGAATTTTACGAAGGCGATGGGGAAGCGGAAGGAGGGGGATGACTCTCTCAAAAATGCATATTACGGAGTTGGTTTTCTTTACGGACTAGCAAGCGCTTCTTTTGCTGCCTCCGGCTTCGAAATAGCCGTCCACTGGTTCGTCGAACGCAAGGTGCTGCCGGTCGGCTTGACGAGTACCGCCACACGCTTTGGTTACGGGATAGCCTTGCGCGGTCTGAGCCTGACCGGCTGGGGGCTGGTCTTTACGGTCGGCGCGTTCGCGGTTGAAGGTATCGTTGCCTACTACGACCGCACCAAGCTTGAAACCTGGGTAGAGGTTTGTTATTTCGGCGACAAGCCCAAGTATCGCGGACCCGATGGCAAGGCCAATGATCCCAGCAACTGGGATTCGGAAGCCAAGTTTCTGGGCCTTTCGCTGGAAGAAGCATCCGGCCAAGGTGCGGTAGAGGCCGATGTGCCGGAGAAGGCAGAAGCGGCATGAGCGCTTACGACTTCAAGCACGCCAATGAACTGCGCGAAGTGGGACATGCGCCGGTTGGCGAACGGGGTGCAAAAACGGAGTATCTGCCCAAGGACAAGCCGGCTTCCGAAACGCCCAAGACCTATGAACTGGTGCGCCGGGCCAGCGAGAATGCGCTCTACTTCGAGAGTAGCTGGGTAAGAGGGCGGGGGTGGGCGAGTATATTTGCTTTTGGGATGTTGGCGCTCATAGCCTTGTTTATTTGGCCTATTTCAGATCTTTCGTCAGATGTCGTTCGGTTAATGGCGGAAGGAAGGGCCTTCGTGGCATTAACTTCTGCGCTCCTAGTCGTTGCATTTGGGTTAGCTGCCTTTGTGACAACCACCGCCGCCATCCGAGCCTTCCGAATCGACCTCTTCGGCCCCAAGGACGTCCCGCTGGTTTTCAACCGCAAAACACGCAAGGTATACAAATTCATCCAGAACATGCCCACCCGGGATCTCAGTTCGCCGAAGGCCATCGTCAAATACTGGCTGACCGCCTTTCAGCCCTGGCCGATGCTGCTGATCGAATACGACTGGGATTGCCTGGAAGCGGAGTACTTCGAGAAAACCAGCCTGCAAGGCAATGTCGTGCAGACCATCAACATCCTGCAACTCATCGTCAAGGAAAGCCCGACCAGCGACACGGTGATCGGCACCATCAGCCTGGCTTCGCCCTTCATGGTGGGCAAGCAAATGGCCTACAACCTCTGGGAACACATCCGGCGCTACATGGAACAAGGTGGCCCGATTCTCAACCCCGGCGATCAACCAGCGCCGCCGTACCCGACCAATCTTTTACAGTCGGCCAACACGATGACCAAAGGTGGCTGGGTATTGGCCCTTGTCGCTTGCTGGTGGAGCACAAGTAAGATCATTGAATTCGGCCTTCCTCCCACAAATCAGGGCACCTTCATCGATCTGGCAATCGTATTTTGTTTGTTTATTGCTGACTTGACGCTGCTGGCAATCATCTTCAACTGGCTAGCCTTCAAATGGGGCAAGGATATCGAATTGCCGCAAGAGCTTCAGGCCGACGCCGGAGCCATGCTCGACCTTAAACGCATCGCCGCCATTGCCAATGGCAAGGCCGTAGCGGAATTGCCGTCGGAAACACCCTCTCCGATGACCTTCAAGGGCAGTTCGCGAAAGAGCGGAAAGCATCGCTAAGTGTTTGGGATAGCTCCTTGCGCCAGCCATGGGAAACCTGAGTCGCATTCAGTGCGAACCGCTGAACGTCCAAGCTGCGCAATAAAACAAGGCCAGCCAGGCGGTCGACATTGCTGTGCAACTCGGTGGCGCAACGTCAGTGCAGCACGCCATCGGCAGGTCATCGCGCCCATCCAGGATGTGGCAACGGTGCAAACAAAAATCCTCACGCGCAAGATGGATCGCTTGCACGACGGCAAGGCCAAGGAAACCTTTCAGCAGGATTTTCAGGCAGCGCTGGACAAGTTCGAGCAGCAGCTCTGCCAACACAGTGCCGATCATGCCGCTTTCATCGCGCACCCTGCGCTGAAGAGTTATTTCCTTGAGCACTTCGACCCGGAGGACCCGAATAGTCCCCGGCAGGAATGCAAACTTGAGCTTCCCCCGCAATGCCGTCCGCAAGGGAATGGCGCGATTAACGCATGATCGCCGTGATGATATCGACGTCCCTGCGCAGGGGCGGGTCTTCCGGTGACTTCTGCTGACGCTTCGCCGATTTATTCATGGCGATTTTTTTTGGCGACGCCTTGCGCGCCATTTTGTTTTTTTGGGGTTTGACCGGGCGTTTCGCGGTTTTCGCCTTTACCGGCCCAGCCGATGGGGGTTCTTCCAGGACGAGCAGGGGATTGCTCTGTGCCTTGGTGAGATCTTCGGCGGAAATATTCGGCGAAATTTCTGGGGGGGCTGCCTTTGTTGCGCTTGCCGCGGGCGGCGCTTCGGTTTTGCTGACGGTGATTGGCGCAGGAGTACTGGCGGCAGCAAGGGGGGGCGGTGCTTCGGACTTCGGCAGGAGTTGCGGGCCGTAGAAAAGGGCGAGCAGGAGGAGCAGGGTGCTCAGGCTTAGCAGCGCGGTCGCTATGGCAAGGTCCATGCCTTCGCGCTTTTTCCCGGCTGGATTGCTGACCAGGCGGGCGTATTCGGGATCGAGATCTTTCAGGATGCTCATGAAAATCGATTCATCATTTAATGAATTGGATGCGGACTTTGAAAAATTCCTGTTTCAAAGTTGCAAGATGCAGCCATTATATGAAAAACGCAAGTTCACGGCTGCATTCGTTTGTACTAAAATCTCGACTCCCCAATGGCATGTCGCTGGCAGCCTGGCGGAAAATTCCATCTATACATAGACCAACGGGCGGAGTCGGGCTTGGTTGTTGCAACGATCGCTGCATATTTCTTTCTGGTTGCGTTTGCCGCCGTACTTGTCGCATTTCCCGCCTACCGTAGCCGCGTGACGGCGCTTTTCTGGGGGGTGCTCGACGCCGGGGCCGTGCCGACGCAGCGTTTCGCCCGTGGCGCTTGGGATGCGCTCCTTGCTTCGGGTCGGGCATTGAGCCAGGCGCGTCGGCGCGTGGTGGCCTTTGTTGCCGGCAATCGCTTGCTGGTGTCCTTGACCGGCGTGGCCTTCGTGCTGCCGACGCTGATTGCCTGGTGGTTTGGCGGCTTGAGCCTGTTTTCGTTCAGCGACGCGGATCAGCAATTTTCGGTAGACCGGCAGATCGCCCTGCTGCTTGAGGGGGAGCAACTGGTGCCGCCGGCGCCATTGCCGCCGGAAGCTTTCACGACCCGGGAAGTGGAGATGGTTCGTCCCGATGCGGCGCACGCGAGCCGGGACTGGCTGCGTCTCGACGAGGAATTCCGGCAGCGCTTGCTGGTGGCGTTCAAGCTGATGAAGGAGCGCCACGGTTACGAGATGGTGCTGATCGAGGGCTATCGCTCGCCGGAGCGGCAGGCCCAGTTGGCGGCGCAAGGGAGTCACGTGACGCATGCTGGCGCCTACAGGAGTTATCACCAGTACGGTCTGGCCGCCGATTCGGCTTTTCTGAAGGACGGACGGATCGTCATTTCGGAACGCGATCCCTGGGCGATGCGCGGCTATGCGCTGTACGGGGAAGTCGCCGAACAACTTGGGCTGACCTGGGGCGGACGCTGGAAACTGCTGGATTACGGACATGTCGAGTTGCGCCGGGCCGGTGTGCTCGGGCGGACGACTGAATGATGTCAGTTCGGAAAAATCACGGAAGGAGGGGCTGATGAGCCGACCATTCATCTTGCTGGGTGACAAGACGGACCATGGTGGCGTCGTCATTTCGGCGTCGGGGACGAGCGACTGGAACGGGCGCGGGATCGCCCGCATCGGCGACAAGGTGACCTGTCCCAGAAAGGGGCATGGCAGCGTGACGACCATCGTCACCGGCGATCCGACGGCGATCATCGACGGCCAACCGGCCGCCCGGCATGGCGACAAGACCGCCTGCGGCGCGACCTTGCTGGCCAGCCAGTGGCAGACGACGGATTGAGACAAGACTGGCTGGCATGCGCTCCGTTGTAGTCAAAACGCTGTTGGGCAGCTTTCTGGTTCTGGCGATCATCTGGGCGCTGATCCTGGGCTGGTGGCAGTCGAACGATTTTTCCCCGTCGCCGGGGGAGATGCTGCTTTATCTGCTGGGGGTTCCGCTGGCGTTGATCGTCGGCTATCTCCTGCTGCAGGGTTTCATCGAGCATCTGAAAAAACCACTGGAGGTGGCGGCGCCAGGCGCGCCTGCCGCGCGTGACGACGATCCGCTGGCCAGAGCGGGCGCGGCGAGCGATGCGGCGGAGCGGAACTGGTCGCTGTCCTTGCTGGCGAGCCATGTTTCGCTGGCGAGCGGCAAATCGGCGGCAGAGGCGCTGGCTGCAGTCGCCGAAGGCCGCCGGCCGGCGCCGAGTTCGCGGCTGCAGGACGACGAGGGCTTCCCGGCCTTCGTCGCCGAAGTGGCAGATCTCGATGTCGACGAGCTGACGGAGCAACTGCAGGCAACGCAGCCGGCGCTCGTGCAGGTGGACGAATCCCCCGCTTTCGTGCGCGCGCTGGGCTTGCTCGACAGCGTCATCGATGCCGTCCGCAACGATATCGATCCGCTGCGTGAGGCGAACCCGGAGAGTTTTCATCTGAGCGTGCTCTGCCTGTTGCCGGAAACCTGGCAGCCGGCGCTGATGCCGATGCTGCGCCAGTACCTCGGCGATCGTCTGGCCAACGATGTGCCGGGCGTTGCCGCAGAAATCATGGTCTTGCAGGCGAAGAACGAGGTGGACGCGTTGCGCCAGCTCGATGCGGCCATCGTCCGTTGCAACCGCGACCCGCTCGATGACGAGTTCCTGCTCGTGCTGGGCACGGTGTCGGCGGTCGACGAGGACTGCATCGCGCAGTGGGCGGGGCAGGGCAGGTTATTCACCGCCGCGTGCCAGGACGGCTCGATTCCCGGCGAAGGCGCCGTTGCCCTGCTGCTGACCCGGCAGGCGACGGTCGACCGACTGCAGCGCGACAACGCGCTGACCGTCAGCCGCCTCGTCCATGGCAGCCGGGACAAGCGCCTTGATGCCGGTGGACGGATCGGCGGCAAACTGATCGCCGGGCTGTTCGGCAGCCTGCTCGAAACGACGGCGACCGATCCGGCGAGCCTCAATGCTGTCCTGCTCGATACCGATCACCGGGCGGCGTACATGACCGAAGCTCTGGAAGGACTGGGCGAAGGCATCGCTCATCTTGATCCGCTCAAGGATTTTCTGGCGATCGGTCTGGTCGCCGGCAGCCTGTCCCCGGTCGGTGGTTTGCTGGCGCTTGCCGCCGCCAGTGCCAGAAGTCTTGCCGAAAATGCCCCTGTGCTCTGTCTGAGCAATCACCACCCGCTCGAAAGAGCCATGCTGCTCGTTCGCCCGGCCCCCGCCGGCGACACCGAAACCTCCACCTCCTGAATGCCTGAACGATGTATCGACTCCGATCCCTCCTGACCGATTCCCGCTTTCTTTCGATCGTCGGCATCGCCGCCCTGACGGCGTTTTTCTTTCTCGGCGCCAGTACGCTGAAGGTGGCACTGATCTGGGCGGCAATCGCCAGCGGCGTGCTCCTGGCGATCTGGGGTGCCGTCTGGTGGATTCGGCGGCGCCGCGCCCGGCAGGCCGGAGAGGCGATCGGCACCATGCTCGAGACGCCGGACGAGAAGCTGCAGAAGAAAGGCGCCTCGGCTTCAGCCGTCGAGATCGAGGCGCTCAAGAAACGCATGCACGAAGCCATCCGGACGATCCGCACGTCCAAGCTCGGGCAGGTCTCGGGGGCTGAGGCTCTGTACGAACTGCCGTGGTACATCACGATCGGCAACCCGGCCGCCGGCAAGAGTACGGCGATCGTCAACTCCGGGCTGAAATTTCCCTTCGACGACGGCGGCAACGCGATCATCAAGGGCATCGGCGGTACCCGCAACTGCGACTGGTTCTTCACTACCGAAGGCATCCTGCTCGATACCGCCGGCCGCTACTCGGTGCATGAGGAAGACCGCGAGGAGTGGCTGGGTTTCCTGCAACTGCTCAAGAAGAACCGGCCGCACGCGCCGATCAACGGCATCATCGTCACCGTCAGCATCGGCGAACTGATCGGCAATTCGCCGGCCTTCGCCATCAGCCTGGCCAAGAACCTGCGCCAGCGCGTGCAGGAGCTGACCGAAAAGCTGGAAGTCTTTGCGCCGGTCTACGTGCTGTTCACCAAGGCCGACCTGATTCCCGGCTTCCACGATTTCTTCCTTGATCTGGAATGGACCGAGCGCGACCGCGTCTGGGGCGCGACGATTCCCTACGAGCAATCGACCGGCAACGAGCTGATCGCGCTCTTCGACCGCCATTTCGACGAGCTTTACGAAGGCCTGCGCGCGATGAGCGTGGCTCAGCTGTCGCGGGTTCAGGGCGAGAACACGATGCCCGGGCTGCTCATCTTCCCTTCCGAGTTCGCGGCGATCAAGAACGCCCTGCGCGCTTTCGTGGCCACCCTGTTCGAGGACAATCCCTTCCAGTTCAAGCCGGTCTTCCGCGGTTTCTACATCACCTCGGCAACGCAGAGCAACGACATCACGCCGATTTCCAGCGAGCGCGTGCAGAAGAAATTCGCCCTCCAGGGCGGTGGCAGTAGCGGGGTGCGCACCGCGATGACCCATGGCTACTTCCTCAAGGAACTGTTTTCCAAGGTCATTTTCCCGGATCGCAACCTGGTCCGGCGCCACACCACCCGCTTCAAGATGCGTTTGCGTCAGGTTGCCGTGCTTGGGGCGCTGGGGGTACTCGGTCTGACGCTAGGCGGCTGGAGCTGGTCCTACCTCAACAACCGCAGTCTGCTGGAGAATGTCCAGCAGGACATCACCCAGGCAATCCGCCTGCAGGAAGGCCGGATCGACCTGCAATCCCGCCTCGAAGCAATGGCGATCCTGCAGGACCGACTGGTCCAACTCGAACGCTTCAACGAGGAGCACCCGCTGTCGATCGGCCTCGGCCTCTACCAAGGCAGGGAAATGGCCGACAAGCTGCGGATTGAGTATTTCCACGGCATCAACAGCATCATGCTGACGCCGGTGAAGGAAAACCTCGAAGCCTTCCTCATCGAGGTCAACCTGCCGGGCAATCAGCTCAAGCGCAAGGAAGCGGGCAATGCCGAGGCGATCCAGCGTACCGCCGCCAGCGGCCCCTATCGCGATGCCATCCCGTCGGACGTCGAGGACGGCTACAACGCATTGAAGACTTACCTGATGCTGTCCAGCCGCGAACATGTGGATGCCGGCCATCTTTCCGACCAGATCACCCGTTTCTGGCGCGGCTGGCTGGAGGCCAACCGGGGGACGATGAGCCGCGAACAGATGATCCGTTCGGCGGGCAGCATCCTGTCCTTCCATCTCGAACACGCGAGCGACCCGCAATGGCCGTTGATCACGACCAACCTGGCGCTGGTCGACGAAGTCCGCGACAAGCTGCGCCGCGTCGTCCGCGGCATGCCGGCGGCGGAGCGGGTCTATGCCGAGATCAAGGCGCGGGCGTCCACGCGCTTTGCCCCGGTGACCGTCGCCAACATCGTCGGCCCCGACAATGCCACTCTGGTCACCGGCAGCAGCGTGGTCTCCGGCACCTTCACCGCCGAAGCCTGGCGTGATTACGTGCAGGGCGCGATCAAGGAAGCGGCGACCAACGCTCAGAAAAACGCCGACTGGGTGCTGATGACCTCGACCAGCGACGACCTGACGCTCGAGGGAAGCCCGGAACAGATCCAGAAAACGCTGGTCGCGATGTACAAGCAGGATTACGTCGAGGAGTGGAAACGTTTCGTCCAGGGCGTCAGCGTCGCCTCGTTTGCCTCCTTCCCGGAAGCGGTGGCGGCAATGGGGCGGATCGGCGACCCGCAGAATTCGCCGATCGGCACTCTGGTGAAGGTGATTTTCGACCAGACCGCCTGGGACAATCCGTCAGTCGCCAACCTGGGGCTGGAACGCGCCCAGAAGGGCTTCATCGAATGGTTCAAGCGTTCGATCCTGCGCATGTCGCCGAGCCGGGTCCAGGTGGACGTCAATGTCGCGGCAGCCAAGGGCATCCCGATGGGGCCGGTCGGCCAGGAATTTGCCGGGGTGGCACGCCTGGTCGTGCCGCGCGATGGCGGCGATCCGCTGATCGATACCTATCTCAGCCAGTTGTCGAAGCTGCGGACGCGTCTGAACCAGTTGAAGAACCAGGGCGATCCTGGTGCCGGGGCGCTGCGCCTGATGCGCGACACGCTCAGCGGCAGCAATTCGGAACTGGCGGAAACCCTGCGTTACGTCGACGAGCAGATGCTCACCGGCATCCCGGACAATCAGCGCAACGTGCTGCGTCCCTTGCTGCTGCGGCCCCTGCTGCAGACCTACGCGGCAATCATCCGGCCGGCGTCGGAAGAACTGAACAAGACCTGGGTCGCCCAGGTCCAGGAACCGTTCAGCCGCAAGCTGGCGATCAAGTATCCGTTCTCGCCGCAAGCGGGGATCGAGGCTGGTCCGGCGGAAATCGCCCAGATTTTCGGGCCGGAAGGGGCGGTCGCGAAGTTCGCCGAAAGCGCGCTCGGCGGTCTGGTCGAGCGCCGGGGCAACACGATCACGCCGCGCACCTGGGGCGACCTCGGTCTGGCGCTGCAGGCGGATTTCATGAACGGCTTCTCGCGCTGGGTGGCACCGCTGGAAGGTGGCGTCGCCGCCGACAACCAGGGCGCCAGCCAGGCGCAGACCGTCTTCATGCTGCGCCCGCAGCCGGCGGCGGGGACGATTGCGTATGTCGTCGAAGTCGACGGGCAGAAACTCAACTATCGCAACGGCGCGTCGCAGTGGGCCAACTTCATCTGGCCCAATCCGGCGGGAACGCCCGGCGCGCGCATCATGGCCACCACCTTCGACGGCGAGACGATCGACATCATCAATTTTCCGGGGCGTTTCGGCCTGGAGAAGATGATCAACTCGGCTGCGCGGACCCGCCAGCCCGATGGTTCCTTCCGCCTGAAGTGGGCGAACCGCGGGGTTGAGGTAAGCATTGATCTGCGCCTGCTGAGCAGCCCGCAGGCGCAGTCGGGGCGCTCGAACGATGGAGGAGGGGAGCGCAGCTGGAACGGCATGAGCCTGCCGCTGGCGATCGCCCAGGTCGAGCCGGCTGCTGCGCCCGTGGCAAGCGAGCCGGCTGCGACTTCGCCAGCGGCGCCGCCTCCCACCTCACCAGCGCCTGCCACGGCAGGAGGTGCGCAATGAATACTGGTGGCAAGGGCGCGGTCTGCTTCGGCAAGATTCCGTCACGCGGCGATTTCATCAAGGGCGGTGGCCAGCACCAGTTGATCCAGGTGCTCGACAAATGGGTCACCCAGGCGATGGAGCAATTGTCCGAGGACCCGCGCTGGAAAACCGCCTACGACAACGCGGTCGGCATCGATTTCGTCTTCGCCGGAGCGCGCAGCCGGATTTCCGTGGTCGGTCACATCCGGCCGAGCGGCGATGCCTCGGGCCGGCGTTTTCCCTTCATCACAGCCGGCACCATCGAGCGCCACGATGCGCTGGTCTTCCGTTGCGCGCCGGTGGCGCTGGTGCAGATTTTCGGCGAACTGGCCGGGGTCTGCGAAGCCGGCCTGCAAGGCGCCGAAGTTGCCAGCCTGCTGGCAACGCTGGAAGGTATCGATGCGGCCGGCGAGTTCGCCCGATCATTGCAAAGCGATCCCCTGGGGAACTTCGTGCGCCGCACGACCCTTGAAATCCTGGCGGCGATGCTTGGTTCTCCGGACTGCTCGGCAGTACGCCGGACCATCCTTGCCATCGGCCTGCTGATGCGTCCCTTGCTGGGGCAGGGCAACGCGGTGGTCGACAAGGAACTGGTCTTCGCCTTGCCCAGGGACGAGCGCAACCGCAATCTGGTCGCCGGCTTGTGGATCTACCTGGTGACCGCTTTCCTGCGCAAATCCGGTGTCGAAGCGCAGTTCCTCATTCAGCGGGCGCCACAGGCCCCGCGGCTGGTCATCGGTTTCAACGGCAGCTCGGCCGCGGCCCTGGCTGCTGCGATAGCGCCGGAGTCGGGCAGCGAGCGGGTGATTTCCCTGGTCGATCCGGAATGGGTCGATCAGCAGCTTGCCGCCAATCGGGAGTACGGCGTTGCCAAGCTTTCCGCCTATCTCGAACAGCCCGCCATCACGCTGGAACTGGCGATTCAGACGTTCCGCGAAGTCTACCTGGGAGAATGAGCATGAAATTCCGAACCATCGCGGCAAGCCTGGCTCTGCTTGCCTGCCTGCTGCCTTCGGCCCAGGCCAATCCTCCTGGAGCCGTCATCGCCAGCGGCGTGGTCCCCGACGAAGCCGCGCGGGCGGCGATTCTGAGCCGGCTACGCGAGGTTTTCGGTGCCGCCAACATCGTCGACCGGCTGGAAGTCGGCGGCGTCGTGCCGCCGCCCAACTGGGCGGATTACATGGGCAAGCTGCTGACCGAAAACCTCAAGGAAGTGCACAAGGGGCAGATGCAGGTCACCGGCACCCGCGTCGCGCTGAAAGGCACGGTTGCCAACGAGGCGTTGCGGCAACAGGTGGTGAGCAAGATCGCCCTCGCGCTGAATCCGACCTATACCGTCGACAACGCCCTGGTGGTTGCCGGTCCGGCCGCCCAGGAAGTGCTCGACCGGACGCTGTCGAACCGCATCGTCGAGTTTGAAAGCGGGTCGGCGACGCTCACTGCCAAAGGAATCGTCATCCTTGATGAGATGGTGGCAGCGATGAAACAGATCGGCATGCCCAAGGTGCAGATCATCGGCCACACCGACAGCTCCGGTAACCGCCAGGCCAATGTCAGCCTCAGCCTGGCCCGTGCCAACAGCGTGCGCGACTACCTGGTCAGCAAGGGGATTCCGGCCGAATCGCTGACTGCGATGGGTTCCGGGCCGGATCATCCGGTCACCAGCAACGCGACGGCGGAGGGCAGGGCACGCAACCGCCGCATCGAGTTCCGGCAGACTGGCTAGGCGGCGCTCAGTCGAAGAGCGCCGGGCATTCAGGAAGCGCTGTCGGTGTCGTCCGGAAACATGGCGTTGACGCCGAGCAATTCCTCGACGTGAGACAGCGAGGCGTCGTCCTTGACGACGCTGCGCAGCCACTGGTGTAGCGGCATCGTTCCCCATTTGGCGGCCTTCTGCGCCAGATAGGCAACCGGGCTGTGCGGTTCGGTGCGGCGGAAATAGCCGGCGATCTCCTGCAACAGATAGATTGCGTGCTCGCGGGAGCGAATCGGCCCGGCCTGTTTTTCACCGGCAAGCTCGCCGATTCTTGGCTCCATCCTGCCTGGCATTGAAAACATGGCTTCCTTGTCCTCCGTCTCGGAAACGATTCCGGCTTCCGGCTGGTTAACGGGAAGATCGCCACCCGCCTGGCGCCGGAAGAAATGCATGATTTCCTGCAATGCTTCGAGGCTCGCTCCGAAAGCAGGCGATTGCTCGCCCAGCAGAGGATCGACGACTTCCTGCAAGCGCTTGATCGCGCCCTGCAGGCGTTCGGCAGACTGCAGTTGGGTGAGGAAGTAGGCGCGCGGCGTATCCTTGAGCGCAGCCTCGAATACTTCCATCGTCAGCATGCCGTTGCGCGCCGCTTCCTCGGCATAGGACGAGTTGAGTTCGACATTTTTCGCCACGTTGCGGGCGGCTTCCCGGTCAATGCTGGAATATTGCCCCTTCTTCGACTTGGTCAGCGGAATTTCGCGGATCAAGCGGGCGGATTGGTTGACCAGCCAGTCGAGCACGCCGACCCGGACATCGTCGTCGGCGTCTTCCGGCAGCGGATGTATCGCCGCCCAGAAATTTTCCGCCAACCCCGCCAGTAGCCAATAGCCTTCGGCCAGACCGTCGAGACCGGCGGTCTTGGCACGCGCCTCAATCATCCATGCCGCCAGCCGCAAGTCCTTGGTTTTCGTGGTGAGCAGGCGTTCGCCGAGACGAATCACTGCCGGCCAATCCGCCTCCTTGATCGTTGTTACCCATTCGCCTTGGGAAATCGACGGATCGTCAAAGCGCCGGGCTTCCTGAATCTCGTCGAACTCGGAAGAAAAGATCATGTCTTCGCCGCAAGGACCGGCGCTACCTACCAGGGGACGCAACAAGTTTCTAACTCCTGTGGTTTTAACATGCAGGCGATCCCAAGGAGATGGCTGCATATGGCTAATTCATACAAAGATGCCATTCTAATAAATCGAGACTCGGTTGTCAGAAGCGCATCGCGAATCCGGTTATAAAACGCGCATAATTTGTATCTATGCAAATTGGGTAATTTGCCGATCCAGCGCTAGGTTTCAGGTCGTTCGTCCTCATTCTGTAATCACGATGAGGGCGTGTCATAAATGATCGGGATCACCGTAGTATCCACGAAAGGTGGGGTGGGTAAAACCACGCTCAGCGCCAATCTTGGCGCGCTGTTGGCGGACCTTGGGGTCCGTGTCTTGCTGATCGATGCTGACGTACAGCCGTCGCTCACTCGCTATTACCCTATTTCGCAACGTGCAGAGTTCGGACTTTCCGAAATCATCAAGCGCGGTGCCATTACCCCTGATTGCATTTCCCACATTGACCTCAAGGTGCCGGATGACAGCTTTGCGCTGAATCCGGACGGTTGTCTCGACATCGTGCTTGCGAACGCCCCGGAAGGGACGCTGCAGGATTGGCTAGCCCAGCGGATCGACCGCGCTATTCGCATCAGGAAAGCAGTGCGGAGTCCGTACATCGATGAGGCTTACGACGTTGTTTTGATCGACACCCAGGGCGCCGTCGGTCACTTACAGGATGCCGCGGTGCTGGCCGCTGACGTGCTCCTGTCGCCCATCTCCCCGGACATTCTTTCCGCCAGGGAATTCACTAGCGGCACGCTCGAACTGCTAAAACGACTGGAGCCGAGCGCTGACATGGGCATCAGCGTCCCCCCGATGAAGGCCTTGATCTATCGCATGGAGCGTACTCGCGATTCGCGGGACATCGCGCAGTCGATCCGGCGTGAATACGTCAACTTGCGCGCACGTGTTGATGTGCTCGATGCCACCGTGCCGCATGCGGTGGCGTACAAGCAGGCTGCAACAGCCCAGCTCCCGGTGCACTGGTTGGACCCGACAAAGGCCGGCGCAACCATGCATCAATTGGTCTGGGAGCTCATTCCGTCGCTCGCCGGCAGCGTAGCCGCCTGTTGCGAGGGATTGATCGACGTTACGCAGTTCGCAAATGACCTTGATGACGCCGACGGGCGGGATCGTCATGAGTAGCAACAAGACCAAGCCTATCTATGTCCCGCACTCAATCCCCATCAGCGAGGCGATAAAAAACGTGAGCTCCAGAAACCGCATGACTTTGCGCATCAAAGGCCAGTCCGAAGAGGCGTTGGCAGCGAACATTGCTCAACGAGGGCCGGAGAGCACCGCTAAGGATTTGCGCCCAGGTGATGAGCTCGATGGTTCGTTCTTGGTGCTGACGATCGACCGCATCCTGCCTTACGATCGTAATCCCAGAACGTCCTCAAACCCGAAGTACCACGAAATCAAGGCGTCAATTCGCGATCGTGGTGGCCTGAAGGGCAATCTCACCGTCACCAAGCGACCCGGCAGCAGCGAATACATGCTCTACATGGGCGGCAATACCCGCCTGCAGATTCTGCACGAGCTTTATTCCGAGACGGGTGACAAGCGGTTCTACCAGGTCAATTGTGTCTATCACGCCTGGAATGGCGAAGCCGACATCATGGCCAGCCACCTCATCGAAAACGAAGCGCGTGGAGACACGCTGTTCATCGAAAAAGCACGAGGTCTGGTCGCCCTGGTCGCAGAAATCGAGAAGGACGAAGGGCGCACGCTGAGCACTCGTGACGTGCAGGAAATGACAGCGAAGATGGGCATGATGGTCAATCAAGCCACCGTGTTGCTCTATAACTTCGCTATCGCCAATCTTGAAGCCATTGGGCCTTGGCTAACCAAGGATAATGTCAGCCTGGTCAAGCGGCGCTACACGCAATACGACGTGCTGGCCAAGGCATTAAATGTCAAAGGCGATTTCCAGAATCGTTTTTCCAGGGATGTCCAACCTCTGCTGGCTGGCTTTGCTGATGAACTTAAAGCCCGTGCCTCCGAACTGAAATCTCGGCCGGAAAGTGAGGACTCGAACGCCGTAGCACTGCGCGGAGCGGTCCTGGATGAACTCCTGGTGAAGCTTGATGCATTGGCAGTCAGCATTCTCGGATTGCAGCCAGACGCTGCAAAGCGGGTCTTCTCGGCACTGGGCAGCAAGGACGCTCTATCGGCCGATGCCTTGCAAACGTTGCTCATTGGCAACACAGCGCCTGCGCCTGCAAGCGCCCCAGCAAATGACGATGCGAAATCCCCTGTGGTTGGCAATGTTGGCAGTACGGCGACTAAGCCGAAGCCCACCAAGGTCATTACGACCGAAGGCGGCCGTGATCGTCGCAAGCCTGCAGCTACTCCGGCAACTGTTGTCGACGTGCCGCCGGCGTCTGATACGGATACGGGGGCATCGGTGGGGCCGGAACCCGTTCGCCAAGCAGCAGCGGAGGATACTGCCGCTGTTCAATCGCTGAGCGAAATGACCGACGAAGCCATGCAACGCATTTCGCGTGACTTCGCGGACAAGTTGGTCAACTGGTGCAACCTGACTCGCATTTCGCAGTGGCTGCGTTTTTCTGACGACACGAAGGTTCCTTACCTGTTCTGGCTGGACTTGCCGTCCGAGATTCTCGAATCTCGGCAAAACGGCATGTGGAATCTGCTCGATCCCGAGCAGGGCGAGTTGCAGCCTGATCAACTCGCAATTCGGGCGATCGCCTATCGCATGACGGCGCTGCTTTCGGGCCAGTTAGGTGGCGTGATCGTGACCAGCGACGGCAGGCCAACCTCGTATTTCCCGTTTGCATCCCGCCTGCCAGAGGACTCGACCTGGCGTCAGGCCGCGATGATCCCCTACGACTCCATGGATGTTCTCTACAACATCTGGGATGACAACCTGGGCGGAGTGACGGGGAGAACGATGGATATGAGCCTGGGGCAAGATGACCTCCTAATCGTGTTGCGCAACCCGCAACTGGTTGGTCCGTGGATGGCATTTTGCGAAGCCTATGACCAATGGGGGAAGTGCCTGGATCAGTACCGCCGCGAGCGCGGCATTTCCGGCGATTTGGTTGACCTCCAAAGTCAGCAGTAACGGCGAGCAACACTCACAAGAAGCGATCAGCTAAACCGCAGGACAGTTGGACAAAATCATGGACAGCATCCCCGTAAATGACTCAGAGGTTCGTTGGACGATCCTCCGGTATTTCGTCGGCCTGATCGATCTTGGTGAGATCGAGCCGCTGCTGCAAAGCGGGATGACTGGAGATCTGCTGCAGGCTCTGCGCACGCGCAGCATGAGCGATATCGCTCGGATTGCGAAGGATTCGTCGATCGGAATCGAGATCAAGATCAACGCGCATCAGTTGAATACTGCATTTCTCCGACTCGACGACATCGTTCGGGACCAACAGCTACTGGAATACTACGTGACACACCAATTGCCGTCCTGGTTGTTGGCAAAGATGTTTCGCAAGTCGATCAGCGAGCTCCGTGAGATGCGCGCGGCGCTCTGTGGCCCCGATCAAGAAACCGTGGGACGGCCCTCTATGCCGGATGTCGATGTGCGGGAGCGCATCCATGCAGCCTGGGATGCAATTCGCAAGTCGCATCCGGAGCGCCAACGATTTTTTGAACTGCACCAACTTTTCCCTGATCACCAGTTGAATCAACTCTGGTCGGTGGTCAATGAATTCGGTGACATGACGCCGCCAGGCGCACGCTCAACCGCTCGTAGCGGTGGTGCTTGATGATGACGCACCGTTGGTACTGGCGGAAATGGCTCCCAGAGCGCCACGGCCAGCTTTGCCGCGTTCTCGTCACTGGCCGCATGAACTCCGCGCTGGTTGAGTTTTCAGATGGCACCACGGTGGTTACCAGCCGCTACGCAGTGCGAAAAGTGCAGCCATGATCCCTTCTCGGTCAAACAATCCATACGCAGCCATTGACGACCTATCGAGCGGCGGCGGCGAGTTGCATGCCCTGGACCAAGGCGTCAATCCAACGCTTCTCTTGGAGCTCTTCGGCCAGACACCGATCGTTTTTCACCGCCTCTACATCGATGTCACTGGCAGTGTGACGGCTGCACTGTGGCTGGCCTATGCGATCTACCATGTCTCCGAACGGGGTGCTGACGCCGAAGGTTGGTTCGTCAAGAGCCAACAGGAGTGGCTGCTGGAGACTGGTCTGTCGAGGCGCGAGCAGGAGACAGCTCGCAACCGGTTGCGAGCCCTGAACCTGCTTGAAGAGCGCCGCGCACCCAATGCGCCGCTCGCTTACCGCATCGTACTGCCGCAATTGCACGCTGCCATGGAAGCGCACGCGCAACGTCTCCATGCAGAGCGCCAAGCCATGCGTGCGGCAACAGGGAAGTCTCTGACACGATGAGAGTCTCGATCGCCATGGTTGCCCGCCGGCAGGATCCGCAACGCGGACCGCACGGCACCATGCCCATCAAGATTCAGACGCAACCGACCGGCGCGTCGGTCGCTGGCCACGCGGCCACCAGTCGCACGCGTATCGAGTCGGTACTTGCGCCAATCTCACAGCGCTTCATCCTCTATTACCCGGCGCTACAGCGGATCACCGGTTCCGCCAACGCGGCCCTGATGTTGAGCCAGATGCTTTACTGGACCCGTAGGTATGTCGACGACCATCCTGAACGCGACGGGTGGTTCTGGCATACCGCTCGGGACTGGCGCAAGACCACAGGGCTGTCCCGGCATGAGCAAGACGCCGCCCGGGCCTATTTGCGTCAATGCGGCTGCGTCGAGGAACGCTTGATGGGCGCACCTGCCCGGATGCACTACCGCGTGGATCTTGACGCACTCGGCAAGGCGATCTCCCAGTACGCGCATCGCGCGTTCAATGCCTGGCATTGGAGCGATCGCACGACACTGGCGCTGCTCGGCCGACCGGTCGCATTCCTGCGCGGCTTTGCCGACCTGACCGGTTCGGTAACGGCAGCGCTTTATCTGTCTGAACTGTGTCAGAAACTACGCACCGTTGAGCGTGATGCGATCAATGGCCACTTCACGCTCAACGGCCGCGATCGCGAACTGGATGCTGGCAACGGCTGGCTGGATCTTCCGCTGGGGCAAAGTGCCGAAATGCTGGGGGTATCAGAAAAACGGCTGAGAACGGCAAGGCATATCATCAAGACGATGGGCATCGCCGACGAGTCTTCCAGCGGTGGCGTCCAACCGAGGACGCTGACCCGCATCAATCTGGATCAACTGTCACGCCTGTTATCAGCGAAGCGTCAGCATGTGGTTCGTCAGCCGCTGCCATCCCAAGAAAGCGATGATTTTGATAGCGACACCGATGGTGAAGCACCAGAAAACAGCGATATTCTGCAACAAGCCTTTGATTTTTCAGGAATGGCGGATTCGCGCAATCCAGACCTTCCAAAACCGGCAAACTGGAATGGCGGAAACGTACATTCCAGACCTGCCGAAACCGGCAAACTAGACTTTCCGAAAGCGGCAAACCAGCTTGCCGGTTTCGGCACTTCTGTTAACGAAGTTAGTAAACAGATTGGTTTACCCCTACAACCACCTAGAGCAGATTCAACGGGTGTGGCCACGCCTAGCGCCGCTGGTAGTAGTGGTTTGCCCATGGCAAAGGAAAGGGCAAATGCGCTTGATCTCAGTGCGATCGTTCTGCCTGACAACCTGCGTGACGATGAAACCGTATCGGCCTGCCAGATGCTGGCCACGCTTCCAGATACCAAGCTGGCGCAACGTGTTGTCGACGAGTGGGCGGCGCAACTGCGACTTGGCCGCATCCGCGTACCCTTGAGCTACCTGGCGACCCTGGTCAGCAAGGCGAAGCAAGGGGCGTTTGTGCCGGCGGCCGGTGTTGATGAGGCTTATCGCCGCGAGCGCCGTCAGCAACTCGATGAAGCACTGGCAAAGGCACGCCAGGTGCCCGCCGAAATGCAAACCGCGCAAACACCCAGTGCCGCCGTACCTCGTTCGGGCATTCCGGCGTTCTTTCGCGAACAACTGAAGACGATCGGGATGAAGGTGAAGGAATCGAAATGCGAGCAGTGAGCGTTGTGCAACTTTGGCACAATGAATACGGCGCAATCATTGTGCCAAGTTTGCACAGATGGGAGATGCAATGACCCCTGACCGTTTTTTTACCGAACTTCTGGATCGTTTTGAGGGCAACTACAGTGCCGCCGCAGTTTTGTCGGCGCTGCTCGGCCAGCAGGCGGATCTTGCCTTTGTTGCCCTCAGCTATCGCGAGCTTGCTGCAATGCTTGGCGACCGCGTTGTCTATCGCACCATTCCCAGGGCGATCAGAACCCTCCAGGAAGCTGGGCTGATCGAACTGAAAGAGCATCCTCAAACCACGACACGTTACCGCGTCGACGGTGATGCACTGCGCGCACTGCTGGCGCAACCAGCAGCACCCGCCAACATCATTCCCGGCATCACGCCGTTACCCGCCTTGTCGAGAATCTTCGGCGAGGTTCCATCCATGAACCAAGAAGGAGTTGTCGATGAGCAATGACGCATCGGTTCGCGCTCCGCGCCGGACGGCGCAGGTGCCGAGCCAACGCAAGAAAATCGATCCGCCACCGATCGGCGCGGCCGAAACGGATTGGGGTCATATCGAGTTTCTCACCGAGCCGAATTCGCCCTTTGGCGATGGCTATTCGATCGAGAAGGAGCAGGCAGCGCTGGCCGACATGGATGCCATGGATGAGCCCGACAAGGATCCGCGCTGGGCTCGGTATGCGGCACTCCAGGAACGGAAGGAGCGGCTGGAAAAGGCGCGTCTGACGTACCGGCTGGATCAAGGGGCCAACGAGCAGGTTCAATACATCGAGGCCAACCAGATTCGCAGTCTGGGCCGATTGGTCAATGAAGCAGAGGATTCCATGCTGCTGCACACCAAGGAGGCCTTCCGGCTGTTCATGGGGCGGCGCAAGGATCCGGACGGCAAGTATCAGCCGATCATCGGCATCAAGTTCTGCGCTGCCGCGTTGCGCAGCTTCTGGGTGCAGACGGCTCACGACAACCCCTACGCCGATTGGGCACTGCTGCGGGCGAGCCAGGGGCTGCAACAATTTGGCCAAGAACTGCAGCAACTGGCTGAAACACATCTCGGTAAGCTGCGCCAAATGGAAGCAAAGGGGCTGAGCTATTCGGTCCTGAAATCTGCCGATCCGAAGAGTGTGTCGCTGCAATTCACCAGCCCATACGGCTACATGCTCGCCGAGCTGGTGGTCGACTACGACTATACCGTCCGGGTCATCAAGACAGCGGTGCGAAAAGGCCGCCTGACCGATGCAGAGGGCCATGACGTGATTCGCAACATCACGCGGCGGATTCGCGGCTGGTCCGAAGAGATCGCGCGGTTCAATCGTTTCCTGTGGCGCCCGGAGTTGTCGCGTCTGTGCCGTGCCGACTTTCTTCCGTCGGCCGACGAAGAAGGGAAGAAGCGTGCCGAGGCCGTGACGGCGATCTTTGGTGCGGTGCCGGCCGATATCTTTGCTGGAAAGGTGCTGCCGCCGCATACCCGGCGACACACGCAATTGACTGAAGCAGAACGGGCGTTGCTTGCCCGGGTCGGTGAAGAACTGGCGATGGCAGAGCAGGATGCGGCCGAACCGGATGCAGCAACCGACGCTTTGGTATGAACGCAGTCATGGCGCAAGGAGCTGTGATGAAAAGGATGGATTTTGAGGCAACTGCAGTTGTCGGTGGTGGGACAGCCAAGCCGCGTCAACACGTTGCTGACATAAAGGCCTTTACGGGTAGGGGTCGCGCGCGGCGGGCCAGCGTCTGGATTGATCTGGTGACGTTGCGCGCCGAGCTCGATCAGATCCATCTGGAGATGGACGACCTGGCGGCTGCTTCGCGGACAGTGCCAGGATTCTCGTTCTATCTCACGATTCATCGGCGCCCTGATCCGGATCAGCGAATTCGCTATCGCCAGCATTCCATTCGTTGGCGCGAGGTGGCTTCGACTCGCCATATGTCCTGGGACGAAATGCCGGCGCGCTTTGACCAGCAGTTGCCGACGCTGGCGCAGTGGTATCGCGATGCAACAGCATTGGCGATGCGACTCAATGCCGAAGAGTCAATCACTCGGTCTGCATTGCGGGCGGCTGAGCGTTACATGGAGTTGGCCCAGCAATTCAAGTCCGCGAAGTCCTGAGCAGCAAGTAGCTTTCTCCCGCCAGTGTGCTGCGCCACCACTGATCGGGTTTTTCAATCGGCGCTACTGAAGGAGTAAGCAATGTCCAATGTGTTCCAAGGGAAGGGCAATCTCGCCGCTGCGCCAACGCTCAAGACGGTTCCCATCGGCGGTGAGGACCGGAAGGTTGCCGAAATGCGGGTCTTTTTTGACGAGTACCAGTACGACGAGACGGCTGGCGAGTACACCCAAAGCGGCGGGTTCTGGATGGCGGTGTCGATTTGGGACAAACGGGGCGAGGAAGCCGCACGTCTGCTGCGCCAGGGCATGCGGGTCAAGGTTGAAGGTCGGCTGCGCGCGTTCGAGTACAAGGTCGAAGGGGCTGAGGAGAAGGTGCCGGGCTTCCAGATCATCGCAGACGACATCACGCTTTGCCTCAATCGCATCGAGACGATCACCGTCAAGCCGAAACGCGAAGCCGCCGAAAAGGCCGCTGCATGATCGCTATTGACGCCCGTCTGAACTAGAATTCCAACTCACACCACCGGGGCACCGTGCCGTTCCAGTCACCCGCACGTAAAACCATCGACCACCGGGAGTGAGTAGCATGAACCAAGATCCAAGCAATGATCCGCGCGATCCGCAGTACGCCATCGATGATCGGGACAACCGTCGTCGCCAGGCGCTTACCGCAGTGCTGATCGAGCACTACTATCACCTCGCCAGCTATCTGGCACAGCATCCGGATGATGCCTCTGTCGTCCACATGGCGCATCAACTGATCGACCATCTGCGGGAGAGTCTCAATGGCCCGCTGGACGATGAATTCGATGTCTCTTGCTGGTGGACCTTGCAACAAGGCTCCTGCGAGCAACTGATTGACTACCTGAAGCGTAAGGCACGGGCGCTCGACCTGCTCAAGCCCATGTTTGCCTCGCTGACCCGGCTCGGCCTGTCCGTCCGGCACGAACCCAAACGCCTGTAATCCGCGCGAGCGGTCTGCCTCTTGCACCGACAGCGGCAATGAGCAGGTGAGGCGCAATCTCGACCGCTTTCCGCAGGATTTCATGTTTCAGTTGGAGGGGCATGAGCTCACATGGAACCGGTCGCAATTTGCGACTGGTTCCCAGAGGCACCGCGATCCGCGTTTCTCGCCGTTTGCTTTCACCGAGCAGGGCGTGGCCATGCTTTCGTCGGTCCTCAACAGCAAGCGCGCGCATTCCCAAGGCATGCCCTCGTCGGGCAACGCTACTTGCCTTTGCGGTCGCAATTTGTGATCTCAAGGGCATAACTCAATGATTCATTGACAAATCGCCCCACTCACTCAGGAGACGAGCATGAAGGAAGATGACACCGTAGATGAACAAGCTGTGCCTGTTTCAACCGAAGCACCCGCACAGATGATGCACATTCAACTTGAACAGCCATTGCCGGTCTATACGATTCGGGGCGTCGAAGTCATGCTGGATTCAGATCTGGCGGAACTGTATGGGGTGGAAACTCGCGTACTGGTCCAGGCTGTGAAACGTAACCCGGATCGCTTTCCCAAAGACTTTATGTATCAACTTGAAAAACATGATCTTGCCGTCTTGAGATCACAATCTGTGACCTCAAGTTTGGTGCACGGCGGTCGCCGCAGCTCGCCCTTCGTGTTTACTGAGCAGGGCGTGGCCATGCTTTCGTCGGTCCTCAACAGCAAGCGCGCGATCGACGTAAATATCCAGATCATGCGAGCGTTCGTGGCCATGAAGCGGGAGACCCTGTCGTTTTTCGATGAGCAGATGGATATCGCCTGGAAAAACGATGCCTTGCATGACCAATTGGCAACCGAGCATCGCCAGTTGCAATCTGTGGCCCGCTCTCGTCTGGAATGCCTGCAGCGCGCAGACGAGCGGTATGGCGAGCTCGAAAGGATTGAGCGCCGGCAGAGCCTAGTGATTTCGCGCGTAGAACGCTGGATCACCGGCATGGAAGAGTTCGGGGCGCTGATGGTGGCTACCCGGCTACGTACCATCGATGCCCTGGTGCTGGGCTATCTATTGCGTCGGTGTTCGGTCTGGGACAGCACGCGTCTGGTCTGGGTGGAGGCGACGGTGCCCCATATTGCCTGCTCGCTCAACTGGCCGAGCATCCGCCAGGTGGAGGCCGCGATACGGCGCCTGGTCGCCGCCGGATTGATCCAGCGGGAAAAACGCAGCGCGCGGCGGATTTTCTACTTCGCTCGGGTTGACGAAGTCATCGCCAAGCTGCGGAGCATTTCTGAGGACGTCAGCACACCGGAAGCCTTGATTGCCGTCTCGGATTCGCTTTCTCCGCTGGCGCAGGCCTTGCGGCACTTGATCCCGCTGACCGGCAACGACACGCCAGATAGTGAGGTCGAGCGGATACGCCGGCTGCGCGGTGACGACGGCTTGACCCCCTTGACCCGGCCGTGGACAGTCGATCCGCGTCGAATCCTGCACTGAGAAACGGGAGGTCGGTCATGTACGTTCCCACCCCGATCGCGCCCGCGCGCCGCAAGGCTGTCCTGCGCGCTGTCAGCGACGGCCGGCGGCTTGGCATTGCGACCACTGCACTGGAATCGCCTGCAGGCGCCTTTCGCGCCCTGAATTCGCATTGGTTCGCACCACGTCGTCAGTGGGTGTTCCGTTGTCCGCTCGATGGGCAGCGCCTGGCACGCCAACTGGCCGACGCCTTCCCGACGGCCTACCTGGATCTCGATGACTTGCCGGCGGTGATCGAGGGCGCGCAAGCCACGCCGACGCCGGACTATTTCACCGAGATGCTGGACCTGCAGATTATTCCGCTGGATCAGCCCGGGCATCATGCGGTTTCCGGTGCCTACGACAGCTACTTCATCGACGCGATGCGCGCGCTGCGCGGCCGGTTTCACAAGTACGCTCAAGCCTGGGATGTGGCAGGGTCCGTAGCGCAGATCCTTGATGCCCTGCAGCGCATTGCCGGCGTCGATCTGTTGCATGTTTTCGTGCACGAGCACGTCATGCACCTGGAGGATCTTGTCTCGAAGCCCAAGGCCGAGATGCCGATCAGCGTTCCTGGTGCAGCACCGGTATTCGGCGATGGCGCAGGGGTAGGGGATGAGGAGGAGGGTAGCGGCTTTCTGTCGAGCTGTGCTCGGCCGCTGGAGCATCTGCCGGTCGACGAGGCGATGCTGGCCAGGGCGGCAATCGATTTCGGCTTGATGGATCACCAGCCCGCCGGCGTGCGCCACTTCCTGGCGCGATCTTCCGCCTTATTGGCCGACGACATGGGCCTGGGCAAGACGAGGCAGGCGGTGGTGGCGTCGCGCCTGGCGGCCGGCGAGCACGGCAGGATCCTGGTGACGTGCCCGGCTTCGCTACGCATCAACTGGGAGCGCGAGATTCACATGGTTTTCCCGAACGACGTGGTTGGCATGGTGGGAGATGATCGCATGAGCACCTTGCCGGCCTGCCGCTGGGTCATCGCCAACTTCGAGCGCCTGGGCGGTCTGGTCCGGGCGTCGATCGAGTTCGAGGTGTTCACGGTCGACGAAGCGCACAACCTCAAGGAACACAATGCCGGCCGAACCCGAAATGCCTTCCTCCTGGCCGAACGAATCCCGCGACGCTTCCTGCTCACCGGCACGCCGATTCTGAATCGCGAAATCGAGATGCACACGCTGCTGCGCCTCTCTGGTCATCCGATCGGTATGCTGGAGCTCAGGGAGTTCCGCAAGGCGTACAGCGGTGGCCCAGCGCAGCGCCAGGCGCTCGCCGAGGCGGTCGCTGACTGGATGCTGCGCCGGTCGAAGAAGGTTCTCAAGGGGCTCGGCAAGAAGACGCACCAGGTGCGTTACGTGACCCCGGCCGAAGGACTCGACGAATACCAGCGGATCCTCGCCGACATGAGCCTGCCCGTCATGCCGAAAATCACCAAGCTGCGCCAGCACCTGGAGATCATCAAAACGGATTTCCTCATCGAGACGGTCCAGTCCCTGCAGGCGGACGACAAGGTCATCATCTTCTGCGAGTTCATGCCGACCGTTGACTTTATGAAAGAGTCATTCAAGAATGCCGGCATAGACTGCGTTACGCTGGTGGGTAGTGACAACGGTAGCTCACGACAGCGTGCAGTGGATGCTTTCCAGCAGAATCCCGCCGTGCGGGTATTCATCGGAACATCCGCAGCGGCCGTCGGCATTACGCTGACTGCTGCGAACTATGTGATTTTAGCCTCGCAGCCGTGGACGCCAGCCATGCAGCGCCAGCGCGAGGACCGTGCCTATCGCAACGGACAGACGCGCGATGTCTTCGTGATCATTCCGGTGATACCAGGAACGATCGACGAGCAGGTTCTTGCCCTGCTGGGATCGAAGACCGAGATCGAGGAGTCCGTGGTCGAGAACGCGGTGCGTGCTCACCTTGCCCGTTGCCCACCGGCCCCGCGTCGGGGGGATCCTCCGTTACCGAGCACGCCAGTATCCCGAATGTCATCACATTGACCATCGAACTGGAGGATAGCAACGTGTCTGAACAACAACTCTCATCGGCCATCGTCATCCCGATCGGCCGCCACCCGGCCCTCTTTCCGCTGCACTGCGAGGCGCGTCATATCGAGCACGGCTGGGTGATCATCGACGCCGTCGACGGCAACCGCCGCCGGGTCCGCTGGTACGAATTCGAGGACGTGCCTGAGTGCGAATTCGCGGAGCGGTTCGGCGATGAGCCCGTTATCGATGCCCAGGATATTTCGCGATTCGAGGAATGGGTCGACGTCAGCACCCTGCGTCGTGTCGATGTCCGCCATCGCCCGAACGATTGGCAGAGTCTCCAACGCCTCGGTGCGTTGCGACAACCGCCGGAAATTCGGGCGGAACTGGAGCGGCGGGCGAAAGAAGCCCGCGCGCAAATCAACCTTCATCAGGAGTAAGCATGGAACTCACACCACCCAACTCGACGACCGTACAGGTGCTTACCTCCACCAGGGAGGTCAAGCTACCGTTCACGGTGACTTTGATGGATTTCGAGGTCGCCAGAACGGCTTACCTAGAGCGCCTGGATCAGGCTTGTATTGACGATCCGGAGTCACTGACGCTGACCATGGCAATGGTTGAGCATGCCCGCAAAGTGTGGCAGGTCATCCAGACGGATGATCATCTGTTCCTTCAATTTGCGACAGGCCAGGTGCTCGACGAAGATTCCCATTTCAAGGGCGCGGTGCTGACGGCCGCCGGACGGCTTGGCGAGGAAGTGCGGGAATTCTTTGCCGCCAACGAAGAAGACTGGTTTTGGGACAGGTATGAGCTTTTCCGGGACTTGATCGTGAGCAATCGTCTTAGCCTGCCAGGGGCTGATGGGGATGCAAATGGTGCAGGATGAGAGCGAATTCATGGCGGGGATCAGAACTTATGTTCGTGAACGCCTGACAGAGGCAGTTGGCTTAACTGTTGATGGCAGGCTTCCAACCATGGAAGATCGGCTTCGGGCGATGGCGGCGCAAGCCAATCGAGGCTGCGGTCAGTCGTATGAGCTGTTCCTGGAAAGATTTTCGGGTATGGTTGATTTTGCCTATCCAATGGGCAGCTATGAGCGCGATAAAGCCGTCAAAATGGCAATGGCCATAGGAGGCTATGCAACGCCGGAAGAACTGGAGCGGTCGCGGGACGAAATGGCTGAGATGGGCTACTGCTGCCACGGACTGGATCCTGACTGCTGTCCGTGCGGGTGCGGTGACATTGACTGATGTCAGGCCGCTGCGCTTCTCTCGTCCGTGGGGCTTGCGGGCTTCACGATAGTTGCCAGGGACATCTGCAGATTCTGGCTCAGTTGCCCAAGGCGCTGATGGACGATGGTGCGGGCGGCTTGGTGGCTGGTGTCGGTGGGTAGGGTGGCGGCTACGAAATCGATTACCAACGCGATCGCACGGGCGGCGGTCAAACGTCGCTGACCCGCCTTGGCCTGGCCGCAGGCCTCGGCGATCATTTCCCCGGCCCCCAAGGGCATCACGTCCTGGCCGGCTGACCACTTCTTCATTCGGCCGTATGAGAAGTGGGCGGCAGTCTTCTGGTTGAGCTCCAGCTCAATGGCCAGGTCTGCCAACGAGTCGCGGTTCAGGGCGGCCTGCGCTTCCGCCAGCCAATGTCCAATCGGGTGTTTCGACGGCTTGGCCAAGCATGCCATGCAACCGAGATAGATTTCAGGGGGGGTCAGAAAACTGCCGAGGAAGCGCTCAATCAGGCTGGCACCCGTAATCGCATTGAGCAGGCGCTCGGCGAACTCAAACTCGGCAACCCCCATTCCCGGGGCGTTTTTTGACCACCAGTGGGCCTTGTCATCCAAGAGATTCCCCCCACAGCAGGGGCATGGGACATGTCTGTCAAGAATGCGGGAGGCGACCAGGCTTGGGAGTCCCTCGGCGATTTGGTACAGGGCCAGCATTTCGGGAAGAAGCGGCCCTTCCGGGGCGCTGCCATCGAGCGCATCGAGCACGTCGATCGAGAGCCCAAGCTCACTGGCCAGCACGGCTTTTGTGGTCGGGCTGCTCTTGTGTTTGCCACGAACCAGGTTCTCCAGATTCTTGTACTGACCGCCGGCTGCGTGCCGGACCGTTGCCTGATGGCTGGCGTGACCGGTGATCAGGCGGACGAGAAATTCCGGGTCGGGGGATTGGGGAACGCCTGGCTCAAGCTCCAGCATTCGCCCGTAGGGACCGAGCGGCCGCAGCACCGTCACCGGCTGGAAAGGCACCAGGAGCAATTCGCCAATGGTCTTGTCAGGCGAGAACTGCGCGTTGGGGATAGGGAGGTTTTCCATGGGGCGGTACCGTCGGCCTTTTGTGCGGTGGGAGCATAGCGCACGTCCACTCCGGACGCCCAACTTCAACCCACTGCAGAAAGGCAGGCAACATCATGAGCAAGCGCATCTACGCTGATCCCAATAACCCGAATTGGCCGAGCCGCACCGGCGAGCCGTCCGGTGGCGGGCGCGGGAACAATCCGCCGGCGAAGAAGTAAATCAGCCCGGGGGGCAAGTTCCGGTAACGGGCTTGTCCCCCTTCCGGCGAGTTACCCGCCCTTGCTTTCCTCTTGGGGCTTGACTGCCTTCTTGGGCGCGCCGGCGCCGGCCGGTTTGGCTGTTCCTGGCTTCAGCTCCTTGATGCGATCCTGGAGCATGGCAATCTCCCGTTGGCTGGCATCGAGACCGACCTGCTGCGCTTGAACATGGACGCGTGCGGTCCCGAGTTCGGCCGCCATGGCTTTGTTCTCGGCCTTGAGCGTCTTCAGTTCCTCGCGGTCGCGCACCTGGTCGGCCATGGCTGCCGCCAGGCTGGCTTCGGCGCCGGCCAGCTTGCGCTCGGCTTCGGCGGCCCGGGCACCGTTCTCACGGGCTTCGCGACGAGCGTCATCGAGATCCTTTTCCAACCGCGGCATTGCTTCGAGCCGCAACTGGGCCTTGGCGAGCTCAGTGCGTGCCGCTTCGGCCGCTTGCCGTTCGCGCAGCAGGTCGGCCTTGAGTAGTTCAACCTCGGCGGCGTGACGAAGTTCGCCCTCGGCCGCTTTCGCCTTGGCTTCATCAAGCCGGCCGGCGAGGTCGGCGCGCGCCATATCCAGTTCCGTGATCTTCGTTTCGGCGGCATCGAGCGCGGCCGCTGTGCGTTCGCCCTCGGCGGTGATGTCAGCCAACGCCTGTTGCGTATCGACCAGCTCGCTACGAACGGCGGCCTCGGCCTCGACGGAGGCCTGGCTGATCGCGGCCTGGATGCCGGTGAGCACAGACGTCGGGATGTTGATGTCGACCTTGTTCTCCTTCGGCTGACCGTCGTTCCACCCTTGCAGGTAACGGGAGATGGTGGTCAGGCTGCCGACGTTGCCCAGGGCTTCCCGGACGTTGCGTAGCGACGGCTTGCGGCCGGACGCTTTGATTTCCGCCGCAGCGGCGGCGACTTGGTCAAAGGTGATGGTGGGTTCGCGTCCGGCCATGGTGTGACTCCTTACGAAATGAAACGATATGTACGATATGTTATGAAATGATACGTACAAAAGCAAGCAATATTTTATGCCTTCGGGGTGTTGACGTCGGCGACGGGGAGGCGTAGAAATAGAACCGCACTTGTTGTACGTTCGCTAGGCAACCTAGCAACGGTGACCAGTCAGCCCCTGCAACTGGTACAGCCTTCGGGCTCGGGGTTTCTTCTCAGCATCAACCATCCGAACGGGATATCCACCTCCCGTCCGGGATGCGTGCGATCTCCCGTTTTCTTTTTCTCAGGAGATCGTCATGTCGAATCAACAACAACCCGCTTCCGTCGCCAACGAATACTTTGACCTGCACACCCGTGGGATCGGTTACCTCAACCGCGCTCGCTGGGTTGATGTAAAGGGCAAGGGTGGTCGTCGCGGCGAACCGTTCCTGGCTTGCAGCATCAACGCGCTTCACGGCGCCGTGAGCGATCCGAACACGTCGTTGTACGACTGCCGCGTTTCCGGTGCTGATGCCCAGGAAATCGTCGAGGTTCTCTCGCCGCTTGTGCTGGCGAAGGATCAGAACGGCAGGAACAGCAACAAGGTCATCGTCGGTTTTGTCATCGGCGATACCTATGCCCACCTGTATGAGCGCAAGGTGCGTGAAAACGGTCGGGACACCGGCACAACCGAAATGGCTTGCCTCATCAAGGGGCGGCTGCTTCAAATCACCTACGTCAAGGTGAATGACGAGGTTGTGTATCACAAGGACAAGGAAGGGAACATCACCACCTCCCTGGCCCTTGGGGCATCGGACGACGAACCCCGTCGCACCGGCACCCACGCTTAAACCTGCAGCTTCGGCTAAATCATCAAACGGATCCTTCTCTTCGAGAGGGGTCCGTTTTTCACTTGAAGGAGACGAATCATGGCGTTTGGTGTTCTGGCCCGGCAAGCGCTGGGTGTTGCTTTACCTCTGCAGGTGTTGGAAAGTGCAGCGGGTTTCTATATTGGCACCGCCGACGAGAATGGCCCGTGTTCGCGCGAATCGGTCGAGTATTGGTCGGAGCGCGGCGCAGCGGAAGCGGCACTTCGCCACGTTGCTTTTACTCAGCGGATGGAGCCCTGAGAAGCGGGTACGGGAAATTGCTGAACTGGCTGCCGGGAGAACTCCCTCCCGTCGCCATTTTTCCAATACCACCGCGCCCTGGCGCATGAGTGCGATAATCGACAACCAGAGGTTGCGGCATTACCATCCCTTCGGATGCGTTTCGCAACCCCAATGCGCAGCACGGCGGCGCAACGTCTCAAGGAATTCATCATGCAAGCAGTTATTGCTCCTCCACCTGTCCCCGTGGGAACGATCAAGAGTTTTGGGCTTTTTGGGCCAAAGTACGAAGTTGGGCAACCGCTTCGCCAGTTGGACGACGGCGATTGGATGGTTGAAGTCACCATGGTGGAAACCGGTGAAAAAGCCGAATACCGGCTGACCCGACTGACCGATGACCCGGAGGCACGCTGATGTACGCAGTCGCCTTCGATCTGGTGGTAGCAGACACCGAGCAGCATCACCCGAAGGGTGTGACGCAGGCATACACCGAAATTGGTGCCGTCCTCGCGGAGCACGGTTTTCGGCGTGTGCAGGGTAGCCTGTATGTGACCGACAACGAAGACATGGCAAACCTCTTCCTGGCGATCCAAGCATTGCGCACTAGAGCTTGGTTTCCAAAATCGGTACGCGACATTCGCGCCTTCCGCATCGAGCAGTGGTCGGACTTCACTTCTGTGGTGAAGTCATAGCACTGCGGCTTGATCGATAGCTGTCAGTCTGTGGTAGATTTGCCGGCGTTTTCGCCATAACAGCAGTCCTCCCGCAAGGGAGTGCTGCCCAAAGCCTCCAGACTATGGATGTTTTGGACAGCATGAATTTCCAGCGTTTTGCGTGTTTCGCTAAAAACACGATGCCGCTCTGCGGTAGTGACCTGTCAGCCCCTGACACAGGTACGGCCTTCGGGCTTGGGGTTTTATTCAGATGGGAGCTCCCTGGTCGTTCAGATCCTTCCAAATCCCGATCCATAGCAACCCATGTGCTTGTGGACTTGGAATTCCACTCGCAGCACTTTCAACAAAACCCGCCGGCCTCGAAAGAGGTTGGCGGTTTCACCCTCTCGCATCACCCAACCCCGCCGGGATAATCTTCCCGACGCGGCAGGTTCCCCGGCTTTTTCTCATGGAGAACCTGATGTCCATATCCATACCCGGAAAGTTGCGCGTCAAGCGCATCAATGGGGCCAATGGCCCATTTTGTGTCGGTGATCTCGAAACCGAAATCGGGGAGTTCCGCGTCAAAGATGCAGTGCTTGACCAGTTCGACGACGGGCTCTACGAAGGGCTGTTCTGGATCCAGCAGATTTTTCCCTGGTCCTACTTGTCCTACGGTCGAATGGTGGTCGAGGTCCGGGCAAAACTCACGGATCTACAGATCGAAGGCCGCGCCCGCAACAACGTGGATAGCCGAGACCTGGTCGAGCCGGACCCCGCGAAGGAAGAAACGCCGCCGCCGGTGGCGCCTGAGTTCGTTGATCCGCCAAAAATGAAACCTGTGGCCGCTGAAAAGCGGCAGCGTCCGTCCGCAAAACCGCAAGCGCCAGCGTCCGATGACGACGCCGATAAGGTCTTGTTCGGTGAATTGTTTGATGCTGTTGTCGGCCGGCAGGCTGTCAAGCTGGATCCAACGATCGAACGCTTTAAGTTCCGCTTACAGCGGGATCGTCTCGACTCCTTGGGTTACTCCTTCGATGTCCCCTCGCAAAGCTGGCTGTTCAACCAGGCGTAGTTCAGAAAGCCCCTTCGCGGGCTTTCCCATGCATTGCTGTGAGTGCATGGGAAAGCCTGTCCGCAGGTGGTTTTGAATCAGGTGGGCGACTGACCGACAGGTCGCGGCTTTTTGGCGCTTCGCGCTCATGTTTAGGCATCCTGGCCCTCGTTCTGGATGCCCCGCACCAGTGAATCGGCGCGGAGGGGGCTTGATCAGACGATTGCTTTGTCCAAACAGAACCCGCGACGGGTTCCCCAAGCGCACTTGCTGAAAGCGTGCTTGGGGAAATCGTCGCACCTTCGGGTGACCGAACGCCTGTCAGCCCCTGAAACAGGCAAGGAAGCATCGCTTCTCCGGGGTTTTTTTGTTGTTTGCTGCCCATCGGGTCTCTCCCGGTGGGGAGCTCCGTGGGTTTCCTCTTTCTCTCAAAGGAGTCCACTCATGGCATTGATGTTTTCAAGACTGGCCCACAACTTCATCAAGAACGGGTATTTCCCGACGGATGAGGTGACGCTGGGGCGCATTGTCACCGCCCTGGCCACGGACGCCGCCGGCATCCGGATCTGCGATCCCTGCTGCGGCGAGGGGACTGCGCTGGCCGATCTCAAGCAGCACCTGGGTGAGGACGGCGCGGCTGTTCAGGCCTTCGGGGTCGAGTTTGATTCCGAGCGCGCCTGGCACGCAAAGACCCTGCTCGATACGGTACTGCACAGCGACATCCACGACGTTTCTTGCTCGCCGCGCGCAATGGGGCTCCTGTTTCTCAACCCGCCCTACGGCGATGTTGTGGCAGACAAGGGGCAGACCGGCGACCAGGCCAAGCGTGAGCGCCTGGAAAAGGCCTTCTTTCGTCGAGCGCTGGGCATGTTGCGCTACGGCGGCATCCTGGTTCTGATCGTCCCGCATTACGTGCTGGATGCCGAATTCTCGACCATGATCTCCCGCAACTTCGATCGGGTCCGTTGCTTCACCGCACCGGAAGCCCGCTTCAAACAAGTGGTGATCTTCGGTGTCCGCCGACGCAACGCTGGCCGGGTCGACGCCGGTGTGGTGCAAACACTGGAGGCCTTTGGCAGAGGTGATCGGTTGCTCGAGGTTCTGCCCGAAATCTGGCCGGAGAGCCCTTACCTGGTCCCGGAAGCGGATTTTGCGGAAGCGGATTTTCGCTTCCATGCCGTCCGGATCGACGCGCCTCAGCTCGAAGCCGAGTTGATGCGGTTTCGCAGCAATACCTTGTGGCCCGGGTTTGGCATGCAGTTCGGCCAGGTGCAGCAGGCGCACCGCCGGCCGTTGCGCGCCATGCGCCCATGGCATTTGGCGCTGGCGCTCGCTGCAGGGCAAATCTGCGGTGAGGTGCGATCGCCAGATGGCAGGGTGCTGTTGATCAAAGGGGATACCTACAAGTCGAAGCGCGAGCACGTCGATGTCACGACGCACGATGACGGCTCGGTGACCGAGACGCATACGCTGACCGACATTTTCGTGCCGGTGATTCGCGGCCTGGAGTTCACCCCGGGTGCGCGGTTGGGTTCCGTTGTTTCCATCAGCTAGGAGGCGACCATGGCAGATGAAAACCTGCTGTTTGAAATTGGTTTTCTACGGTATGGGCACATGCATTTTGGTGAGTGGCACCCACCGCAGCAGACCACGAAGAAGATCCGCGCACCAAGCGCCAAGGAAGCACTGAAGCTTGTCCGTCGCCGCTACCCGGGCGAGGGGTACAAGGTATTGAAGTAGGTCACGGCCGGGGGCTCGCGCAAGCGAGCGCCTGAGCCAACAACAAGGAAACGAGACACATGGAATATGCGATTTTCTATACTGGCCCGAACCAGCGCGAGTACATCGAGTTTCACGAAGGGGATGAAAAGAGCTTGGCCAGCTACCCGGATCTGCTTCAGGAATGCGGGGCGCACCGCATTTCGACGCGGGCGCTTGATGATGAAGGAATTTTCGACCTGAGCCTGCCAGCCTCTTGACGGGGGTTGGCGGGGAGGTGATATCCTAGAACCGCTTCAGCAGTACCGTCGGCATGCAATGTGTCGGCGTCAAATCCAGTCAGCCCCTGCAACTGGAGCAGCCGCAAGGCTTGGGGTTCATTTAGCGCTTTACCACCCGAACGGGAGATTCCATTCCCGACCGGGGTGCGATCTCCCTTTTTTCTTTTCAGGAGATTGCAATGATCAAGACCAACGATCGAAAGACTCAAACCGCCCAAGGTGCCATGGACCAACTGGATGCAGCAATGCGTTCGATGGACGTCACCCAGTGGCAGTGCTTGGTATCTCGTATCACCAACCCGACCACGGCACGGATCATTGTTGATTTTCTCGACAGCGACCCGAAAGCCAAGCTCCAGTATGCGGGGATCTACGTTCGCGCCTGCGAGACCGTCCAGTTGTCTCGCATCCGCTACGCGAAGGCCAAACGGTGGGGAGAGCGTTTCGCTCGCCTGATGTCCTGGCTGTCTGCAGGCACCAGCAAAGCTCGCCCGCACCAGGCCACCAACGTTGAAATGAGCGCACGCAATTCGTCCGGTCAGCAATCGCAGACCTGGCCGGTGCTCAACATCAACTGATTTTCGCCAATCCTCAAACCCGTTCAGGGGGACAAGATCCCCCGACCGGGCGGCTTGTCCCCAGAATTTACTGGAGCAAGCCATGTTTGTACTGACCCACCCCACCGCCACCGACGAGCAGCGAATTGCTGATGCCCTGGGAACGACCGACGGCGCCTTGATTCGCGGCATTCTGCACGTCATGCGTGACGAAGTGTTCATGTCGACGCTCGATAACCTCGATGACGTCATTTTTCGTATGGGTGCGGAGCAAGCCCGCGCCATCCTTTTTGGCCGGATTGCACGTCCCTATGTCGGCGTCGAGATTTTCCTCGGACAAGAGCGTGAGCTCGGCACCGATGGCAATTTCGCCGAACGCCCGCTGGTTGTTGCGCGTTATCCGTCGGCACTTGCCGCACTGCGCGCAGCAGAGCTCGCCAGTAACCGCCGGCCGGACGCGATGGTGATGGCCAAACCCAAGCCCTACCAACTGCCGATCTGATCGGTTTCCTTAGACCAAGCCCGTCGCAGTCGATCCCACAGGATCGGCTGCCACGGGCTTTTTTGCTGGAGTCCACCCTATGCAAACTTCACTTTTCTCGATCCGGGAATTCGCGGATGTGTTTGTCGACGCCGCGGTGCGCGACACCAACGGCGACCTGGCATTTCTCTCGATGTACGGTCGTGACACCGTGATCCTGCAGTTTCTGGCGTCCTTTAGCCTGCCGACCGGGCAGGGCGGCCGTCGTGACTTCACCTTGGTTCGTGGCCATGAGCAGCATTGCATTGCGCTGCCCGAGCCCGAGAAGCTGCAAAAGCTGACCGGGCGCCTGCCGCGTAATACGCTGTTCGGTAATCTGACGCATACCTGGTTGTATGGTGAAGGCGTGATCAAGCCGGATCGGGCAAATCGTCGGGCGTTGCTGTTGCGCCACGATGATTCAGAGTCCGTCGAGGCGTTCGATGATCGCATCTGGTTGCTTTTGCGCGAGCTGTGTCCTGTCCCATTACTCGACCACTGGCGCTGGCCATTGGTCGCCGCCATGGGCGACAAACTGGTGACTCCGCTGCAAACGACGGATACGCCGCCCATCGGCAAGGTGGACGGTGCAGAGGTCGCCATCCCGGATGGCTTTGAGGACATCGTGTCGATGGCCGTGGCCACCGGCGCCCTGACCCTCAACCAGGCGGACATGCCGGGCGATGCTGGACAACGGATTGCGCGAGCGGCCCAAGCGGTGCTACGAGCTCAAGCCGTGACCGATACCCGGGTGCCGTTGTTCGATTTGGGACGAGTGGTCTGTACCCAGGGCATTCAAGATCTGATCGATGCCAATGTGGTCAATCCGATGCGTCTCCTGCACCGCCATGAGCGGGGTGACTGGGGGGCTTCGTCGGACGGCTATCGAAATGATCAGGCGCTTCGTGATGGCTCGCGCATTTTTTCGGCCTATCCGATTGATCCCGAGCAACCGTGCACCGGTAGCGGCGGCAACACCATCTGGATCATCACCGAGGCGGATCGTTCGGTCACGACTTTGTTGTTGCCGAGTGAATACTGAAAACGCCTCACCCATTTTCTATCCGCCGTCCATTCGGCATCCATCAATCACCCTCGCGGGAGGCACGCTTCCCATCGGGGAGGGTGCGACCCGCAAATCTCTGCGGAGCAAGCACCATGACCATCCTCAAACCTGCCGCTGTGTCGACCACACTGCCGGCGCCCGTCGAGATGTCTCTCGGCGATTTCGTATCCATCTTTGGCGAGTCCCTGCTCGATGCAGTGCGCGAGCAGAACCCGCCGATCTATGACGGTCGGCCTCATCCAGGGCGGGATCGTGTGCTCGATGGTCTTCTGCGCCGTCCTTTTGACCCGCAGCGCGATGTTGTTCAGGCCTGCACTGCGCTGATGATTGATGCCGGTGACCCGTCGGCGATCATCAACGCCGAGATGGGGACTGGCAAGACGATCATGGCAATCGCAACAGCGGCGGTCATGCATGCTGAGGGCTACGAACGGGCGCTGATCATTTCGCCGCCGCACCTGGTTTATAAGTGGCGGCGGGAGATCAAGCAAACGGTATCCAATGCCCGAGTCTGGATCCTCAATGGTCCGGATACGCTGCGCAAACTGTTGGCCTTGCGCAGCATGCGTGAGCGGCCGAGCGTGCCGGAGTTCTTCATCCTGGGGCGTGTCCGGATGCGCATGGGGTTTCACTGGAAACCCTCATTTGCCATCCGGCGCACGGTGTATCGCGACGAGATCGGTGGCTTGCACCATGCGCGCTATGCGGCTTGTCCGGACTGCGGTGAATACTTGACCCACCAGCTAGTCGACGGCACGGATATCCCGTTGTCGCCAGACGTTGCCCTGGTCGAGCTCGATCGAGATCGACGTTCGTGCCCGGCTTGCGGCGCCAGACTCTGGACCTTGTCCCGCAAGGGCAATGCCATGCGTTCGCGCCGTCAGATCGTGCTCGATGCCTTGAAGCAACTCCCCACGATCGGCGAGAAAACCGCTGATCGCTTGTTGAGCACCTTCGGGGAGTCGCTCCTGGGCGGCATGCTGGAAGACAACGTCTACGAGTTCATCAACCTGATGGATGCGAACGGCGATCTAGTGTTCAGTGATCGGCAAGCGGTCCGGATGGAACGGGCGATGGCCAGCATGGAGTTTTCGATTGGCCAAGGGGATTACCAGGCGACCGAGTTCATCAAGCGCTATCTCCCTCACGGCTATTTCGGGCTGCTCGTGGTCGACGAGGGGCATGAGTACAAGAATCAAGGCTCAGCCCAAGGTCAGGCCATGGGTGTGCTGGCGCGCAAGTGTCGCAAGACCTTGTTGCTCACCGGCACGCTGATGGGGGGCTACGCCGACGACCTGTTCTTCTTGCTATGGCGCCTGAATCCGAAGGCAATGATCGCTGACGGCTACCGGGTTAACGCCCGTCGCTCGCTCGGTACCGCGTCGATGACTTTCATGCGGGACCACGGGGTGCTCAAAGACGTGTTCAAGGAAACCTCGGGAGAGGCCCATCGAACCGCCAAGGGGAAGCACGAAGCCAAGCGCACGGCAAAGGGCGCGGGGTTTGGCCCCAAGGGCATCATGCGCTACGTCCTGCCGTGCACGGTCTTTCTCAAGCTCGCCGATATCGGTGCCGGCGTCCTGCCTGGCTACCGGGAGCATTTTGTCGAGGTGGAGATGACTGAGGCGCAGCAAGCGGCTTACGCGAAGCTCTCGACGTCACTCACGGCCGAGTTGCGGCATGCCTTGGCGAAGGGCGATCCCACGTTGCTCGGGGTGGTCCTGCAGGTGCTGTTGGCCTGGCCGGACTGTGCATTCCGCAATGAGCTGGTGAGGCATCCTCGCACCAGGGCGACGCTGGCGTTTCAGCCGGCGGTGTTCAGCAACGACGAATCGATGCCGAAGGAAGAGGCGCTGCTCGACCTGTGCAAGCGGGAGAAGCGGCGAGGTCGCAGGGTCTTGGCCTACTCGGTTTATACCGGGACGCGCGATACGACGACACGGCTGAAGGTGATGTTGGAGCGTGCAGGCCTGCGCGTGGCCATCCTGCGCGCCAGCGTGGATGCCACAAAGCGTGAGGACTGGGTTGCTGACCAGGTCGATCGCGGCATCGATGTCTTGCTGACAAATCCGGAGCTCACCAAAACCGGTCTCGACTTGCTCGAATTCCCGACGATCGCCTTCATGCAATCCGGCTACAACGTCTACACCCTGCAGCAAGCCGCTCGCCGCTCCTGGCGGATCGGTCAACAGGAAGAGGTCGATGTGTATTTCTTCGGCCACCGGGGAACGGCACAGATGACGTGCCTGGAGCTCATGGCGAAGAAGATTGCGGTATCTCAATCCACCTCTGGCGACATGCCGGAATCCGGATTGGACATCCTCAATCAGAACGACGACTCGATCGAGGTCGCGCTGGCCAAGAAACTGGTCGCGTAGTTTCAGCATCATTTTTCAACCACGCTGCAGGGGAGCCCGGAAGGGCTTCCCCTGGGCATTTGGAGACCCCAGATGTATGACCACGAAATCAGCAGCAGGGCGGAAGTTGTGATCGGACTGCTCAAGGAGGCACAGCAGCAGCACGACACCGCGCGCACGGAAACCGACCGGCAGTATTGGCGCGGCCGGCGTGACGGGCTGCAGTTCGCTCTGGAAACCATGAGCGGCCGCGACTACCTCGGCGGCGAGTTGCACTGACAGCACGCCTCGTTTTTCAATCACCACCCTTGCGGGGATCTCCCGCAAGGGGTTCTCCGCATCTCATTGGAGAATCACATGAAAGCAGTTTCCATTTTGAGTATGCGCACCAAGCGCGGTTCGCCTCATATCTGGGTCGAATCGATTGCCACCGGCCGGGCCGGTTTCGAGCCTGGCGTGCGCTTTGCCGTTGAACGGCATGGCAACGGGGTCTTGCTCCGAGTCGCCGATGACGGCGAGCGCCGGGTCTCCCGCAAGGTTCGCGGACACGGCATCGTGCCGGTGATCGATATCAACTCGCGAAACGACCTGGCGCCGCTCGATGGCCATGAGTCCGCCCGGGTGGTTTTCGGTGACCGTCACATTTTCATTTCGCCGCTGGCCAGCGAACTGCGCCGGCGCCGCCGCTTGGTCCGCCTGCAGGCGCATCTGGCGAACGGCTGTCTCGAGACATCGAGCGTGGCAACCGGTGGTGGCGTGCTGTCTCATGCGCTGCATGCCGGGTTCCAGGATGTCGGGCTGCAGGCCATCTCGCTGCTGTCCAACGAGATCCGAACGGACCTCGCTGAACATGCAATGATCCACAACGACGCCTTCTGCGACCAGACCATCATGGCCAACCTGCCCCTGCAGGAACTCGCCTTTGATGATGAAGTCGTGCGGCGCTTGCCGGAGGTCGATATCGTCGATCTTGGCCTGCCCTGCAGCGGTGCTTCGAGGGCAGGGCGGACCAGCAACAAGATCGTCCTGCCTGAGCAACACCCGGCCGTCGGCCACCTCATTGCGCCCGCGATCGCGCTGTTGGCCAAGCTCAACCCGGTGGCGTGCGTGATGGAAAACGTGGTCGCCTACGCGAGCAGTGCGTCTGCAGCCGTTCTTCGGGGCTATCTCGCCGACATGGGGTATGACGTCCACGAGCGCGTGCTGTTGGGCACCGACTGGGGCGAACTGGAAGCCCGGCAGCGTTGGTTTCTGGTCGCTGTCACGAAGGGCATCCCGTTCGACTTTGACGCCCTGCAGCCCGGGGAGTATCCCGAGCGGCGTCTGGCGGATGTCATGGACGATATCCCGCTGGATGATCCTTGCTGGAGCCCCATGCAGTACCTCAAAGACAAAGAGGTGCGCGACCAGGCGGCGGGGAAGGGGTTCCGGATGCAGATTTACGACGGCAGCGAGCGGAGCATCTCGACCCTGACCAAGGGGATCGCGAAGCGCCGATCGACGGATCCATTTTTTTGTCATCCAGAGGATCCTGGCTTGTTGCGCTTGCCTACCGTGAGGGAGCATGCGCGCCTGAAGGGGATTCCCGAGCATCTGGTGTCTGGGCTGGGTCAGACCCTCGGGCATGAGTTGTTGGGACAGAGCATCGTCTATCGCCCTGTCCGGGCCATCGCCTGTTTGCTGGGAGAGTCCTTGTTGGCCTTCAAGTCGGGGATCGTCGCGCCAGGCGGGCGGCGATTCAGGGCTGCAGCATGAGGTGATCATTGATCCCGTTCCCCCTTGGCCTCGGCCGAGGGGGGCTTTTTCGAGGGTGGCGCGCCATCTTGGAAAAAGCTGATATTGGGTGCAAAATACCCATGCAATTTGAGTAGTGCCGTCGTCACGCAATGTGCGACGTCTGAATCCGATCAGCCCCTGCGATCGGAGCGGCCGCAAGGCTTGGGGCTTTTTCAGCATTTACCCACTCGGGAGACCACTTCCCGATTGGGGATCGTGCCGTCTCCTTTTTTTGACGAAAGGAGACATCCTATGAAGTATCAGGAGTTCGATGTGCCGCCGCCCTTCGAGCGCATTGCGTTCGGAAAGCATGTTCTGGCGAAGCCGTCTGGCTTGCCTCGCTGGTCGAACGCACAGGAACCGCCGCCTATCGACGCGATCGTTGATGTCACGACGAACCGCATCGGACTGGCCAGAGTAATCAAATACTTTGTCGAGTCTGGCTATCTCGGTCTGTTGGTCAAGCCCATCGACCCCCCGGCATGGTTCATCACACAGAACGGTTTTGACGCCACGGCGCATGTCTTTGGGGCAGAAATCCAGATCGGTGACTATGCCGAACCGGAATTGAACGCTCCAAGCCAGGCACAGTTGGCCGCTCTGCAACGGTTCGCCACCAGGAACGGGCGTCGTTGGAAAGTCATGCTGCTGCAAGCCTGGGGCAGTGGGGCCGACGAGAAGGAAACGGACGGCCCGCTGCTACGCCAGGTCCGCAATCAGTTTGGCTCGGACTGGCTGTGTACAGCCTGCAGGATCCGCCCGTAGTCATCGGGCACGGGTATTTTCAGTTCAACAACCCAGTACGGGAGATTTCGTTTCCCGTCCGGGTGCGATCTCCCTCTTTTTAATTCTCGAAAGGAGTTCGCATGTATTTCCAGAGCCAAGCGGAATATTTGGCTTACCACTCGCCTGCTCAACGCGCCGAGCGTGCAGCACAGGCAGAGCGGCAGTCTTCGCTGACCGTGGGCAGCGCGCTGTTGTTGTTCAACGATGGTGACGTGAGCGGTGCGCGCCAGGTGCTGTTCGATGGTGGCATTTCTGACGAGGGCATCGCTGAGTACCTGCGTCAATGGGGTGCGGAGTAGCTTTCTGGCCCTTGAAATGCCGTGGCATCGAATATATATTGGATATATACCAATCACCTCGGAGCCACGGCGATGTCTGCAAATCTGTTGTTGAAATTTCGTTCAAAAGACACGTCCTTTGGGGTTTCGCGAGAAACCCTGAAGGCGCTTTCCAAGGAGCTCGACATGGCTGAAACCGCTGTCGTACATATTGCTTTGGCGAACTTCGCAAAAGCAACCCTGCCGGCCTATGAGGCAGATGACGGCCCGCTGATGGAATCGGATATTGACCGGCTGAAACAGTCCGCTCTTTCGAAGATGCCGCAAGGGCGCTTGCTGAGCAAAAAGTCGTTAGTTGGTTGAGGAGGGGCTATGTGGCCAGCACCCGAGCCGGGAGATATCGTCTGGTGTCGTTTTCCGGAAAGACCTCGTGATGTTCCTGGCCCTAAACCGCGACCGGCATTAGTGCTCGAAGTCAGCCAGTATGAAGATGGCCACCTGCTAAAAGTGGCCTACGGCACGTCCAAGAAGGTCAATCAGCTAATGGCGGGTGAGTTCGCCATTTGCAAAATGGCGAATCCACTCGCGTATCAACTGGCTGGCCTTGCCCTCGATACCAAATTCGATCTTCGCACCGTGGTCGAAATCCCATGGGATGAACTGTTTTTTGCCGTCCCTCCACGGCCGGAACATGGGCAACACCCTAAGCTGGGTGTTTTGCACCCGAGTTTGGTCAAAGTAGTGGCCAGCGCATTGCGCGCGATTTCAAAGTAAGTCTCACACGACCGGCTCCCTCGCGGGGCCGGTCCAATTTCATATTTACCACCCTTGCGGGACTGTGCCCGCCAGGGTGCCGTTCCGCGTTAATTCTGGAGAAACCACCATGAATAACGAGCTTGAACGGATCATCGACAAGGTCAAGAAGTGTATGGCTCTGTCGACGTCGGACAATCCCAATGAGGCCGCCGCCGCGTTGCGCCAGGCGCAGGCCTTGATGCGAAAATATGGCCTCGATGAGGCTGGCCTTGTTGCTTCTGAGGTTGGCTCGGCCGACGTTGATTATGCCTCAGACAATGGCACTAGGCCGCCGGCCTGGGAGTCGATGTTGGTGACGCTGGTGGGGAAGGCTTTCGGTTGTCAGGGGATGTTCGTACCTGGTGCGAAAGTGAACGGCCGTCGCGCCGGCGGCGTCTATCGCTATCTCGGGATCGCCGCGCAGGCCACCATGGCTGCGCATACGGCGACCGTGCTGTTGCGGCTATTGCGGACGTCTCGGCTGTCACATGCGAAGCAATTGCGCAACGAGGCGAAAGCGGAAGGCTGGAAGGCGACGAAAGCCGAAGAACGCTCTGCCGCCGATGCCTTTTGCTTGGGGTGGCTGATGGCGGTTCAAAAGCAAGTAGTGGCATTCGCGAACCCGCCGGCGATCGAGCAGGCCATCCAACGCCAATTGATTGAGAAAACCAAGGGCCGAACCGCGAAGGCAGCGCCTGGCCGCATCAACCAGTTCGACCAATCGTCTGTTGCCGATGGCTGCAAAGCTGGCGGCGATGTGCGGTTGCATCGACCGGTGGAGGCCGCAGGTAATCCTCAGCGCGCTCTGTCATACCGTGGATAGGTGGACAGCGAACTCGGCACCATCGCTCCATGCGGCTCTGGCAGCAATGCCGAAGGAGTCCAGGGATCGCCTGGTGCGCTGGGCGCTAACTGCGTCAAAGCGCGATCCTCGGGTGAGCCCTGCTTATCTCGACAAGCTGATGGCACCGTCGGGGCCGGGCAGGGCGCGCTATCGTGGCGTCGTGTGTGTCGTTGATGGTGTCGTCTACTACCGGGAAAGTTCGCGGCCGTTTGACGACCACGGAAAGCCCGGCAGCCTGTTGCTGCCCAAGTGGCGGAAATGGGCGGCAAAGGCATCCGTCCAGCACAAGGCGTCCCTGCAGACGCTGATCTATCCGCTGCCTGGCTACTGGGTGGAGTGGGAAGTCCTTGGTGCATGTGAAGCGTTGGGAATCTCTGCTATTGACTGAATTGTTGAAAATCTTAGCCCCCGACATCTTAGTGAGGATGTCGGGGGTTTTTCTTTTAGTCTTATACCGATGTACTATTGAAAGATGGAAGGTTATCTGACGAAAAGGGCAACATGGCTAAGCAAACACAACCGAAGACGGGATTTGAGAAGTGGCAACACGGCATCAACAAGGCCGTCGATGATGATAAGTGGAACTTTTGGGATTGCGAAATACAGAGCGCAGTTGACGAGTACAACTTGCATCTTGCAAGTACGCCAGGCTACACCCCTCTGAACTGGCGACTTATCAAGGCGATGATCTGGGTCGAAACGGGTGCAGAAAGCAATAAATGGAAGTCGAACCCGATCCAAATCGGCAACCCGGGAGATCCCGGCTTGCGAGCCTTGTTAGTCGGAAATGAAGGAGGAGAATTGATTGTCCCCCCGGCCTTGAAAGTTCGCCTGACCGAAGCTACGGTCGCAATCAATCCAGCACACAACATCAGAGCTGGGATCGGCTACCTGCTGATGCGGACGGCAAAATACGCTGTCAAGAGCATTGCAGATTCCGATACCGGCATCTACACGGTGACGGTGCGGGCAGGGGATAGCCTAACTAAAATTGCCAAGGAGAACGGCAGCACCATCGAAGTGGTACAAAAACTCAATCCCAATGCGAAAGCTTTGGCACCAGGCCAGACCTTGAAATACCAGAAGGCTGCCCTGAAAAAGATCATCGTCGGCTGGAAGTCGATTTCGACATCGAGCATTGCGACAAGCTACAACGTCGGGGACCCGATGTACGCGAAAAAACTTGATTACGCCTTGGCATTGATTCGGAAGGGCAAGGTAGCGGTATGCGAACATTAAATGCCATATTGCTATTGTTGGCGATTGGAAGCCAGCCTGGCGTGGTGAGCGCTGCTGACAAGGCATTTGTCGGTGTTTTTGAGGGAACGGGCAGGGCTTGTTCTGGTGCGTTGTTTGTGCGTTCCAAGACCCTTGAGTGGAATTCCACCTATAGCATCTGTAAATCGACTCGCTACGAAGTTTTGGAGCAAGAAGTCAGCGACGGACACGAGCGAATCGTTTTTCGCTTGAAAAATCGAAGCAAGCAATGCCGGTTTGAGGTTGTTGAAGTTGAGCATGTCAGCGATTACAACTGGAATGTCAGCGGTTACCCGAACCTGGAAGGCTTCGAGAATAGGAATTTACCGGGCTGGAAAAACTCCCCGTTACCAGAGCGACAAACGTTCTCATGCCCAATGACAAAATAGTGACACCCTTGAAAGGAAGAATGTGAAGCCTGTTTATTTCCCTGGAAACATGGGGCAGCCCTGCAAGGCGCTCTGCGGCATTGCTCTGGGCGTTGATGGTTCATTCGCTCATGCAACCATCGTGGTTTATCAAGGGCCGCAGCATATGCCAGCAACCTCGATACTGAATGCTGCGCATGGGCTCAACATAATCTTGAACAGCGTCCTGGACAACGATTTGCGAGGGGTGCGCGTCGAGTTCGTCAGCTTCGTTGCCGTCCTTGAGCTAGAGCATGGACGCCTTGAAGCACGTGATTTTCCGATAAACGTCGATATCGACGACTACATTGCACGAGGCAACCGTTACGACGTCTCACAGGTGCCCGCTGATGGCCCGGGAGGGGCGTTGCTTAACCTGATTGGCAAGGGCGACAAGCGTTATAGTTTTTGGTCCGGCGATGTCGTGGGCGGATGCGCCAGATTTTTCCTTGAACATGAGAAGGTTCAAGGAGTAACGCAGGCCGAGGCTGCTACGCTGTTGGAAAAGGCAGGCCTGAACTGATCTTGGTTTTTGTCTCTGCTTGTCGTTTTCAGAAAGGTTGCTCGGTGGCAACGAGGTCGGCTGGTTTCTCAAGGGTATGCCCTTGACGAACCGCCGTGTTCTGGTACTGTTTGGTTGCAAACCAAACCCAAAATAAACTGGTTCGCGCATTGAACCCAAAGAGTACCAATGAACTACTTTGTCCGCGCCTATCTTCGGGCATCAACCAACGAGCAGGATGCCGAGCGCGCCCGGGGCGCGCTGGATCGCTTTGCGGCCGAACGTGGCGTCACGATCTGCAACTACTACGTCGAGAACGAATCCGGGGCTCGCCTCGATCGCCCCGAGTTGTTCCGGCTGCTGTCGGATTGCCGGCCAAGCGACGTGCTCCTGGTCGAAGACATCGACCGACTGTCACGCCTGGCCAGCGCTGACTGGGAAGCCCTCAAACGGACCATTCGCGAGCGCCAGGTCCGGGTGGTCGCGGTCAACGTGCCAACAACCTGGCAGCACCTGGCGCCGGCGCAAGGTGAGTTCGATGCGCGGATTTTCGGCGCGATCAATGACATGCTCTTGGACATGCTCGCCGCTTTCGCACGCCGCGACTACGAGCAGCGTCGCGAGCGCCAGGCGCAGGGAATCGCCAAAGCCAGGGGGCAGGGGAAATACCAGGGGCGGCAACCCAACCAGGAGCGCTACGACGCCATCAACCGAATGCTGGCCAGCAACAACTCCTGGAGCGTGGTTCAGCGAACCATCGGCTGCAGCCGGGCAACGATCAGCAAGGCCGTCAAGTTTGCCGCGGAACAGCGTTCCGAAACCTACTGCGAAATTCTGACAACATGAGCGAGCAGAATCGAGCGCTCGGAAGTCACCTACAAGGTGTAGTCGCCCCTCAACAAGGAAGAAGCGTATGCGCATCATAGGCCGCCGCAAGGAGCATCCCATCACTTTCTCGGCCTCGGCCGAGCTGTTGGCTGAGGGCGCGCGATTCAATGACGAAATCCACCGCCTTCCGACTGGCAACACGACCCATATCCCGAAGGGGCTCTACCGGTTCAAGTCCTTTGAAGAGGCCAATCAACACCAGCAGGATTGCCTGATCGCCGGCATGGCAAAAATCGCCCTGGAGCGGATGTAATGGATGAATACAGCCGTCCGGCAACCATTGATGACCTCAAGTCGCTGATTGCCTCGCTGAATGACCAGGGCGCTGATTACCTGCTGATCGGTGGATATGCTTTGTTCGCGCACGGCTACCATCGAGCCACCACGGACATCGACGTTCTGGTGCCGGCAACTCAGGAGGCCGGGATCAAGATTCGCTCTGCGTTGATGGTACTGCCGGATCAGGCGGCGAAAGACATTGATCCGGCCTGGTTCGACGAAGGCGAGAATATCCGCGTGGCAGATGCCTTTGTGGTCGACGTCATGCTCAACGCTTGCGGCGAAACCTATGAAACCCTGAAGCAGTACGCCGAAACCGTCGATCTGGACGGTGTTCCCGTTCGCACAATCAATCTGGAAGGCCTGCTGCGGACCAAGCAAACGATGCGTGAAAAGGACGTATCCGACAGAATCGTCCTGGAGCGAGCGCTCGAAACGCTCAGGGAGCGCGTAAGCAAGCCAGATTATGATGATCGGTTTTGATTCTGGAGTAAGAGCACGTTATGCATCTGGCCCTTCTCTTTGGTGTTTTCCTTGGAGCCTACCTGATCTACATGATCTTCTTGGGTGGGGCGTCGAGCCTTTGCACCTTCGCATCCAATCATCCCTATCGGTTTACCAGGGGAGTGATTGGTGCGATCGCCGGCTTCTTGGTGGCTTGGCTGTTTGGTCTTCCCTACGTCATCGAGATAACAAGTTCCAGTGCGCTCTGTTCCGTTGTGCTCGGGGAGATCGTCTGATGGCGTCTGCGCTGGCGATTTTTGCGATGGTCGTGATGGTGCCGGTGGTGTTGTATCAGACGGCCTCGGTCCTTATTGGAACCTTGCGAAACGTCATTGTTGCCAGTCCCGGGTTCGCCGTGAAAGCATTCGCGTCGGGTTCGGTGATGGCAATCATTGGCTATCTGAAAGATGGCTTCGTGACGATCGAAATCGTGGTCTACGGATTTCTGGGATGCCTCTTGTATGCCCTGGTTCTCCTGATCAAATTCGACGGCAAATAGCTGGCCAACGAAGGGGAAGGGTATGCAACAGCATTGGAAAGTCGCGGGAGCAATAGTCGTTGGCCTCGCGATCAGCTTACCGGCTGCTGGCCAGGATGGCTTCAAGGAACCGCGTTCCGATGCGGAGTGGAAGGCCTTTTGCGAAGCACCGGACTACAAGCAAAAGTTGCTGGCCATCGAGGACAAGGTGCAGCGTGAACGGGTGGCTGGCACCTGCCTGCGGGCACCCTGGCAGAAATTCGTGCCAAGCAAACCGAAAGCCTGGTGAGCGAGTATCCGCGCAGATGACCAGCAGTCGGCCGCATCGCGCTTGGGTTCGTCAGCCTTCCGGCCGGCGCCTCGATCTGGCCAATCCGACCCCTTTCGATTGGGAGGACAGGGATCTTGCGATCGGTCTTGCCCGGACCTTCCGCTGGGGCGGTCACTCGACCTGGCCGAGGCCGATGTCGGTTGCGCAACACAGCATCCTGGTGCTGGCGCTCCGGCGCCAGATGTCGCCGACGCCGCTCGATCGTCAGGCTGCCTTGCGCGAACTCCTGCACGACGCTGAAGAAGGGCTAATCGGTTTCGATCCGATCTCACCGCTCAAACCAATCCTGGGCGATGCGTTTGAGGCTCTGATGGACCGTCTGACGCGAGCAGTTTTCCTGCGCTACGGGTTGCCGTGGTGGACAGAAGAGGAAAAGGGCAGGCACAAGGAAGCCGACAGGTTGGCGGCCGCCAGCGAGGCGGTTCATGTGGCTGGGTGGTCGGCCGAGGAAGTCCGCGCAGTGCTCGGCATCAAAATCAAGCCGCTCGTCGAAGATCCGCTTGTCGCTCTGTACGGCGGCACGCCCTGGGAACCCTGGCCGGCGAGCGTTGCGGCCGATCGCTTTACGGCCGCATTGGCAAATCCATGAGGTAACACGATGGGACGCAGAAAACAGGACTCACTGGTCGAAGACATCGCCGAACTGGCGGCCCGCTTTCATTGGGGCGTTGGTGTTGCACTGGCCATTCTCAGTTACCTGGTACTACATCACTTTGCCGGTCTACCTACGGTGGCCACCGTCACCCCGGGCGAGATTGGTGCGATGGTGACGACCACGGTGTTTCGCTCTGTATCGCAGATATTCCAATATCTCGCGCCGCTGCCGTTTCTGGCAGGAGCTTTTGTGTCCGCGATCCGGCGCCGCCGCGCCGGCGAGCTGCATGATCAGGTTGCAGCCGATGGATCGGATAACGCGCTCGATAAGATGACCTGGTTTGAATTCGAAGGTTTGGTCGCTGAGACATTCCGACGCAAAGGCTATCGCGTCCTGGAGAAGGGCGGTGACGGTCCGGACGGCGGTGTCGACCTCGTTGTGTATATGGGCTCGGACAAGTACCTGGTGCAGTGCAAGCAGTGGAAAACTCGCCAGGTCGGGGTGGCGATCGTTCGGGAGCTCTATGGTGTGATGACGGCCGAGCGCGCAGTCGGCGGTTTCGTGGTTGCTTCAGGTGATTTCACGCCGGATGCGAAAGCATTCGCGATGGGGCGCAGCATCGAGCTGGTCGACTCCCGCAAGTTAAGGCGCTTGGTCGGCGGCGAGTTGCCTGCCGCGCAGGCTTCAGCTACCGCCGCCGATCCCAAATGTCCAAAGTGCGGCAGCGCGATGGTAAAGCGGACTGCAAAGTCCGGCACCTACGCGGGCAACCAGTTCTGGGGATGCACGAAATTCCCCAGTTGCAAAGGGATCATCAATTTGGGGGGAGCCAAGGAATAGAATGCTCGGGCGCCAGGTTCTAACCGGCGCACGATTCGGTGTCGGCCGTTTCAGAATTCAGGCTTTGTAACGAAGGAGATTGGTATGGTCAGCAATTTTTTGGAAGACGGCCAGCTTGAGGCCCGACGCCAAGTTCAACAAGCCCTCGATGCCTTATATACGACTGCTGGCATGCAGAATCGATATGATCTTGAAATAAGGTCTGGCAAGAGGCACGGGCACGATAGCGGTTCCTGTCAGCAGCTATTAGATGAATTAAGCCGACGATACTCTGAACAAGACAACAACGTCCGCCTTCTCAAAGATGCCTATCGCAAACAGTTTCCTGACGATCTCGAACCGTTTGTTACGACCATTGATTTAACTCCAAGATGACCTTCCGGCATTTCCTTCTGCGGTTGCTGGCTATGCTCGAATAGACGGGAAGGTTTCCATCCACACCTTGGTTCAGGGGAACTCCACGAACAGCTGGCCACACTCGCAGCACTGGATCTTTAGGCCTGGCTTTCCCCAAAGATTGGTATTGCAGCAGCAGGTGTATTTCGACCGGTTGCTCTTATTGGCAGTGGCGCCGGCAACCTCGCCAGGCGTCGGGGCGCCGGCCGAGGCAGATGCTTGCACAAGCTGGACCCCGGATATCGCGGGAATGCTCGCGCCGGCCGGCGGCAAGCTCGGCGCCAGGCTGGCCACATTACTCTGGCTGACGGCCACTTCATCCGCCGGCGCAAAACGGTCGTACCATGAGATTTGGTAATCCGTGGTCAGCAGCTCACAACAAACCTGCAGAAATCGTCCGCCATCAAGCGGATAGTCCGCGATGCAGTCGCCTGTTCGTTTCCCCCCAGGCTTGCCCGTGCTCGACGGCATCAAGCCCAGTGCTTCCATCTTGTCCGCCCACTCCCCGTTGTGATAGCGGCCCCGGCCAGGTGTGCCGAAATGGTGCTGCCAGAGGTGCACCATTTCGTGGGCCAGCGTCTGCATGATCTCGACGATCGGGACGACGGCGAAGTAACTGGGGTTGAGCGCGATTTCGTCGACGGTCTCACCGCTCCTGTTTCCGAAGCGATCGGCCGAGAAATAGCCATAGGTTCGCTTTTCCCGCTGCAGGGTGATCAGACAGAGGGTTGGCCGGGAACTGTGCGAAATCCTCGAAAAAGTGATGTAACCCTCTGATGCTGCAAATGAATTTTGACTAATCGTTAGGAGATAAACCATGTGTGACTATCACGCCCCATTTTTCGGCGCGACCTATCCGGATGCCTGTTGTATCGACGGCTATCTATGGGACTTGGATAGCTGCGATGAGCCGGGCGGAGCGCTGTCCGTTGGCGGCGACATTCCATGCCCGGCCTGCAATCCGACAGCGCATGAGGCTTATTTCACCGATGTAACCGAATCCGAAGAATTTACCGAAACTTGCACCTTGAGCGATGACTAAGCGCATCACACGAGATAACACGGCATTATCGCGTGTGACAAACGCGAATTTTTGCCGTTCAAATCTGGCCGCGATAGTACGTAATAGCGTATTACGTAATACGGTACGTAATTATCAAGTCATTGAATTGGCGTATGTTTTTCTGTTTGCGCCAGTACGTTATTTTCACTGGCATCGGCGACGGCGGCCAATGAAAACTAAGACATGCGCTAAATCAACGAGTTATCTTAATAATTCGAGGATTTCGCACAGTTCCCGGCCAACCCTCAGACACTCCGGTAGCTGGCCACCGAAGAGGCGAGCGTTGAAAGTGTCGTAGGCAAGCTGGAGCTCAGCATAGGTTTTGACGGTTGGCTTCATGAGTTATTGTATTGTGCAATACAAACAAAACCGAGAACAACACCCCTGTCAATTGAGGTGCTTAGTAGCTCAGGCGGCAGATGCCACTCATGTTCTGGAAGAGTAGGCCTTTGCGCAGCATAACCAGGACCGGACGTTGATCAACGGCTTTGATCTGACCTTGTTCTAAGAGTTGGTAGCGACCGGTCGAGGAATCGAACGATAACCGGCCTCCTGCGATGATCCGATCCAAAAGCTTCTGTTGAGCGAGACTAGGGCGAATGCTGGGCACGGAAAGCCTCCTTCTAAGGATTGCTTAAAATGTAGTCAGTCACGTCCATCCGTGACAGTTATTGGACTGCAGCATGACTATCCACAGGCTTATCCCCGGATTCTGTGGATAACCGCCTAATTGAATTCCCTGACGCCTTTGGCGACTCGGCAGCGCTCAACGTTGTCACGCATCAGGTCTGCCACCGCCATTGGATCAGGTACCGCTTCCAGAACGACGTGAGGGGTGCTGACATCACTGGTGGTCAGGATGACGCGGCCGCAGCCCGCCAGGCGCTGCAGGAGCGGCAATTCGACGGAGATATCCTTGACCCGATAGAGCTCACAAGTTTCCGAGCGCACGAAAACGACGCCAGAGCGTTCGGAGAGGCGCTGCGAGGTGAGGGTGTAGATGTGATTCCGGACCTGCAGGTAGCGAACCAGGGCAAGCAGCGCCGGCAGCAGCAGCCAGGCCAAGAGCAGGCAAACCAGGTAGTACCAAAATGACGCAACGTGGCCTTCGGTCTCCTGCCAGATCGGATACGAATCCGATTGGTGCTGAGCCGGGGTGTAATCGATGGGTTCCACCATGGTCGTCGCCCTTCCTATTGCGAAATCATCCCGTCCGGCGTGATCAGCACCGGCCACACGGTGATGCCGGCGGCGCCGGCCAATGCGTCGATCGATCCCGGCACCAGGCGCACGGCGCCGGCATGCGAACGCAGATTCTCGAGCGCGTTCAAATCACGCACTGAGGCTACCAGGCAGGCTGCGCCCATCTTCTCCAGCGTGCCGCGGTTGAGGCTGAGCCAGTGCCGAGACAGTTGGTCGTCACCAACAATGCAGATCGGAACCCCAGGGCCGCCTGGAAGATTTGCACGCACGGCCGGGCCAAGAATCCCCGGTTTCGCCGCCGTCGTAACCACCGGAAAAATCAGGTGTGGCTGCAATTGTGGTTGCGGTGGCGCGGCCGGTTGCTCGGCCGGGCCATCGAGCTCGATCTCGTCGCCGAGCTCGGCCGCAATCGAGACGCCACCGCCATCGTGAATCACAACCGGCGCTGCACGCGCCGTCTGAGCGCCGGCCGGAATACTTGCGGAGCCCAAGAGAACCACACCAGTGAGACAAATCGCGCGAAGCATCACCATTTTCCCCATGTGACGGCGTAAAGGAACGTCCCCCGTTTGCGGCAGCATGCGTAGGGGCGCCACAACGTGTAGGCATACGAATCGGTTGAGCTCGTCGACATGTCGCCATAGCCCGATAACGACAGTGTGTCGTTTGCTCCGAATACGTGGCAGGACGATGTCGCGCTACTGGCGGCCTTCGGCGCCGCGAGTTGCCACAGACCACCCATTTCACTGTTTTCTCGCGCCGCCGGCGGATCCCAGACGATTTGGCCGCTCCGAGATGTCCGGCCACCCGATTTCAGATAGCGGTAGATGTGAGGCTGGCCACTGTGCGTGACGATATCGGCGATCCGCTGCGACAGCACCGCTGCGACCTTGACGGGGTGCTGATGGGTGTGCCAGCCCGTGCGAGGCATGACGCTGCCCCAGGTGTTGAGCGGAAAGCTTCCGATTTCCCGCATGCCTGGCACCCACGACGCCGGATACAGCAGTTCGGCCGGGACAAAATCCCGCCAAACAGCAGCATCGGTGAAGCTCGAAAAATAGGGCGTAAACGGCGTTACGGCGCGAGGGCAGGTAGCAAGGCCGAAGCCGCTACCTGGATGGCCAATGGCGTCAGCATCGCGGTACTTGGCGGCCCTGTTGCGGCGATCGCCTTTGGTGAATGATCCCGCGCCGTCTCCGATAAATGCCTTCAGGAGTGTTGAGGCACCCATTGCGAGTGCCTTACCGGTTGGAATTCCGACTTCCGGCCAGGGATGATTGTCCAGATCCTGGTACGTCGAGACGACGAGATCCGGGGCGAAGTGTGAGTAGCGCACCGTGGTCCGGATGCGGCAGTGGTGTGAGCAGTAGAGAAAAAAGCAGACCCCGCTGACGTGCCACTGGCTGCAGGACGGGAACGTGACCGTTGCCTGAGTGAATAGCGCAGCGGTGTTGGTGACGTCGCCACCGACGCCGGATTTTCCGGAGCCGGTGACTTGGGCGACGGCCATGCCGCCCATGGCCAGGCCAGCCAGGCAGGCGATCAGCTTTTTCATGGGCGGCCACCCCTCTGTTGCAGCCAGGTCAAGTAAATCGACCGGGCGCGATCGACATCGAAGAGGCCGTAGACCGTTGCCTTACCTTCGAACACGATCGCTGGTGTCTTCGTGATGCCGTACTCGGCCGCGCGCACTCGAGCGATCGCTGAGGCACGCAATGCGTTCTGCTCCTGCGGCGTCAGCGCCTGCAGGCGGTTGGCAGCGACTGTCGTAGCCGCCGCTTCGTTGTCAGGCAAGCCCGCAGAGAGCGCATCCATGTTGCGGCGAAGCTGATCGACGACGTGCACAACCGCGATACCGGAACCGACGAAATTGGGCTGATTGCTCAGCTTGAAGACCTCTGCCGTCTGAGCGTGTGCGAGCAGAGATACAGCCGAAAGCCAAGCGGCGATAACTACTTTGGATTTGGAGAGCATCACCGCACCAGACTACGAAAATCGGAAGCCACCTTCTTCCAGAAGGCTTGATTGTGGAATTGCGGATTTGGATACTTGTCACTTGTGGCCATGCAATACTCAGCACGTACGGTGCTGCCCGCCCCGGTATCGTTCTTGATTAGGACTAAATCGACGTGCATAGCCACATCAGCGTATCCGGGATACTTGACTTGGGTGGCAACGTCATAGCGGACTCCGGGTACTCGTCCGTGATTGAAGCCTGGCTGAGGGTACTTGGCCTTCGCGTACTGTTCTGGCGTTGGAAAGCGGTATTTGTTCATGGCGCGGTTGTAGGCCGCGTCGACGCTGGCCGGACCAGAAGCATTTGTTTGCTCACAGCGCTCTTGGTAGCCCTTGTTACGTTGCTCGGAGCCACCATCATCAATGGTGCCGGTGAATTCGCCGCTCTGCTTTTTCCTGGCGTAGTCCTCGTATTCCTTCCTGGCCTTGGCCTTGCACGCATCTACGTTGGCGTCACCGGCACACTTAACCGAGTAAATCATGTCGTCCAGGAACTCCAGCGCGCATGCAGGCGCCGGATTTAGAAGCACACCAAGCGAGAGCAGGGCGGCGAAGGTATTGCGCTTCATGGGCAGTCCTTTCATTACCAGAGAATCAAGATCAGCAGCATCGTGACGACCATGCCGCGAACAATGTCGCCACTCATTTGGTGGAGCTCGACACGACCTTCCGCAAATGCCGTCCAGGAACCAAAAACGACATAGGCCAACCAGGTCAGGAAGGCGGTGGCCGCCACCAAAGTCAGCATGCTTCTGGTGTCGCTCATGGTGCTGCCTGAGCCGCCGGCAAACCCGTCCAGGGGATTGGCGTAAACCGACACTGCGCCGGTCGACGGCGAGGCGAGAACGGATGGGCTTGTCAGCGACGCAGGCAGGGGTGTAGTGGCTGTGCTGCTCGTCGTTGCTGTCGAGGCGCCTCCAGACGGCTTTGCGGACAGCACTTCCGCGTAAGTCGTCGGCGTTGGCAAGCCGTAGCCACCGAACTTGGCGATGTAACTGGCGATACTTGTGTTGTTGGCATCGGTGCCGATTACGCCGCCCTGCAGGAAGGCCTTCAGGCCAGGGTTTTGGGCATTTCCAATGCCCAGGAGGTGATAGCCGGCCAGCAGCCCGCTGGCGGTGACTTCAACACCATTGACGGTTTGACCGACATACTTGTCCAGCCCGTAATACTGAATCGTCTGCCAGGCTTTGGTGTGGTAGGCGGTTACGGCGTTGGTTTGGGCCTGCGCGTTCGCCAGAAAATCGGCCTGACTGTTGATGCCATCCTTGCCGGTCCAGGCGCCAGAGGCCGTCTTGTAGCCCGCGTCCTGCAGCGCGCTCGATCCCATCTGATACAACCCGGAATAGCCGTATTTATTCACCGCGTACTGGTTCATCGACGATTCACGCTGCGCGAGCGATCGCAAATAGTCCGCATAGGTGGTGCCCGCCCAGACTGCAGTTGCCACCAGCAACAGGCTCAACAATGCGTGTCGGCGAATCCAGTTGGATATTGATCTGGCCATCGCTTTGCTCCTCCGGTCGAAATCAGAGCCCCTTGCAGGCGTCGGGCATCTTGGGGTCCGCCACGCGCCCCTTCAGGACGTACTTCCGCTGCGTCTCGGCGTAACCCCAAACGGGATAACAGAAGCCCCGGACCGCCGGCATGATCTCCGGCCAGGCGCCGGGTTTCGCAGGTTGCATGTGGACCTCGTCACCGTCCGCGCTGATCACTGTCCGCCAGCGGCCTTGCGCGTCACTGGTGACAACATGGGTGACCCGACCTTTCATGCCGTAGGCGCAACTGTTGCCCTCGATCACGATCACCTCGGTGCGGCCATCGCGGTTCAGGTCACGCAGGGTGACCACTGGCTCGCTCGCCTGTTTGCACTCGCTGTCCACCAACCCTTCCGGGCCGATAGCGATAGGGAGCAGGGCGGCGATCGCCTGTCGATCGGCGGGGCTGAGTACCTGGGCATTGGCCACGCCCTTGAACAGCAGGTCAGGCACCGATTGGGCCAGCGCCGGCAACGCCAGCGCAGCGAGAAGGAGTAATTTGCTGTGACGTAATTTCATGAAGGTTCTCCGCAACTGAATTACTGGACCATGGACGCATCAAGCACGGTGGACAGCACATCGATGGGCACGCGACCGACCATGCGCTGCCCATTGCCCAATACGATCGTCGGCGTGTTCTGCACCTTGTGCTGATTGCCGAGCGCGACGAGCTGGCCGACTTTCGCCAGCGCTGGCTCGCACCCTTGATCGACCTTTGCAGGAATCGCCTCAGCGCCAGTCATGTAGGCATGCCACTTCGCCGCGCGGCGGTTCGCCGGCAAGCAAAGAGTCATCGCGACAGCGGGCGGCGAGGCCTCGGAAATGATCGGCAGCGGGAAGTGGTAGATGGTCACATCGCTCAATTGCGCCAGGCTGCCATGTAGCTCGCGACATGCGGAGCATGCTGGATCTTCAAACACCGCAAGCTGGCGCTTGCCGGACCCGCTCACCGTCTTGATGGCCAGATCAAACGGCAATTTCTTGAACTCGATCCTGGACACCTTTTCCAGGGTGGCTTGCGTCAGATCCTGACGCTGCTCGGTGTCGACCAGGCGGCCATCCACAAGCACGAAACGGCCGCTGGCGTCGCTATAGAAGACATCAGTGCCCGACACAACTTCGAAGAGGCCGGGAATCGGTGTCGGGCTGACCGATGTCACCTCAATTTTTCCCTCGGTGTGGCGAGCGATACCTGCCCGAACACGGTCAAGGGTTGCGTCGGCAAGAACATGCGACGAAAACAACACGCCCACGAAAAGGGCGAATACGGCACGCGGCAGCATCATGAAAGCTCCTGGGTTGAATCTTGGTTTGACGAATTCATGCTGGGCGACGACGGTCGCCGTGGCGCCCGGTGAGGGGACCGGAAACTCCGGCCCTTGGCGCCCGTAATCAAAAATGACGGGGAAGACTTCAGCGCCATTGGCGCTTGAAATCTTCGCCTCACGCTGAAAACGGTGAGGCAAGCAGTCAGACCATTTTGGACCATGATCCGACAATAGCTGCGGCTTGTAGGACTCCATCATAGCGCCAACCATGACGACGTCAACCGTTTCAGACTTGACCAGTGGCATCCCCTTGTCCTATCCTGAATGTGCCTCAGTGCTGGACGCATACCGAGCGCCGGCCCCGTTTATTTGAATGACGTTCCGCCATGTGGCTTTGGCCGCATTGATCGAGGCGGTGAAAATCCCCATCAACGCTTTGCGGAAATAATTCATCATGGACCTCCTGAAATTCCTGTTCTTCACGTTCAAACTGGCTTGGCAATTGCTGCTGGCCGCTGGAGCGGTCTTCCTGTGGCTGTTGTCGTTGCTGCCTGACACAGATGAAGACGATGAGCTGTACTCCACTGACTCGGGAGTAAGCGGATGCCGCGAGTACATATCTCGTCGAGATGGAGAAACGTTCTTTAGCCTCAAAGACTAAATACTCACGCGTCGAACAGGTGCGAACTTTCATCGTTTACTAGCCACTTTTTTAGCGATCCCAACGCCGCTGGCACCGCTCTGGGCGGCCGTTCTAATGGCCGCTTCTTTCATCCCAGAAACCCGCTGCATGATGTTGTAACCCACCCATCCCATCATGCCGGACCAGACCAATGGAATGCCCAAGTACATGCTCACCAGGACGGTATTGAGCGTGATGCGCTTGATGACGCCGTCAGCGCCGCCGGACTGCCATCCGTCGAAGAACTGACCAAAAACCGTAGCGGCGTCCGGATACATGGCCTTCAGAAGGTGGTCGTCCATCACGCGTGCGATGAACCACATCAGCGGCCACATCTTGATCGTGAAGATCGCCAGGCCGCCCAGGAACATCACCTGCAGGCTGTAGCGGCCAATCACCACGATCAATGGCAGGAACATGTAGATCGTCATCAGGATCAGCGGCTGGGCCATGCTGACGAACTGGACGATCGGGTAAAGGGAGGCCCGGGCCTCAATCGCTTTCCCGGCGGTGCCGGCAATCCCCAGGATGTCGAGCGGCGCCTGGATCAAGCGATCGAGCTCGCCGCGATCCTCGCCGATGATTGCCGTGGTATCGACCAGGGTTGGACGCTGTTTGGTGATTGCCAAGCGGATTACGGAGTCCTCAATGGTCGTGGGGTCCGTGCCCGGATAAATTGACGTCAGCGCTGTCGTGATCGAAGTCGTGAAGGCACCGCCGCTGGTTACAAAGCCGGCCAGGATGTCCGACTTCAATTGCGCCCACCAGGTGTTGCACGCCGGCCGCCCGAAGTCGGGCGGCACTGTCGTGCCAGCGACATCGGCATCTGCGGTGGCGTCGACAGCGAATCCCTCGACGCCACGCGTCGCTGACAGCGTGTCGTAATAGCCAGGTTCGGTCTGGAAAAAGTGTGAGCCAATCCACTCGACATCCGAGGGGCCAAACGTGCCGAGGGCAGCCGTGCCGGCGGCCGTCACGGGATTGGTGTTCATGTAGTATTTCGAACGTGCTGCGGTGTAGCACTCGGCCGTGAAACGCTGGACGTTCGCGCGCAACTTCGGATCGTTGATACTGGCCATACGGGCCATTTCCTCCATCTGCCGGAATCCCGCCATATCGTTGCCGATACCCGCCTTCGCTGCTTCGACAACGCCCGACGAGATGCCCATCACGAAATACCACCAGGCGGGGATTTCCACGGTTGCCGGCGCCCCGGCGAAAGCGTCGGTGTAGGAGCCTGCGGCCGCACTCGTCGCTGTCGTCGATGTCGTAACGGCGGTCGCGTCGGGTGTGTGGTTCAGGCTGACCTGGCTGATGTTCAGCCCAGGGATCGTCGTGAAGCACATGGCCAGTACGAAGATCGCAACGCCAAGCTCGACTTCCATCACGCGGATCATCCAGCCGGCGTCAGCGCCATCGGTCGATGCCTGCTTGTGCGCCTCGATCCAGGTGCCGAGGATGAGAAAGATGAACGGCAGGTAGATGAGGCCGGTACCGACCAGGATGTCCTTGAAGATGGCGGCGAAGCCCCACCCGTACATCGTGGTGAAGAGTTCCAAATAGCTTTGAACGGTCATGACAATCCTCGCTCATGCGGACCAGAGAAAGACGCTCAGGCCGATCAGCGCCAGCCCCCAGAAGAGCAGGCGATCGCGGGCGGCCAGCCAGGCCGCCTCGATGGCGGCCGAGAAGTGCGCCGCCTTCACGATGCTCTCCCACTTCCACCAGATGAGTGCCAGGCCGCCGAGCTGCAGCAGAAGCACAGCCGGGCGTGCCAGGTCGAGCCAGTAACGCACACGAACGGCCACCGTCTGCGGTGCATCACTGCGGATCAATAGCCCTGCCGTAAACAAGCCCACTGCGAGCAGGATCAGCATCAACGCAATACCGGCTCCAGCGAAGGTCAGGGCGGTGCGTTTGCGGGCTTTGGGCACGGTGCTTTCGGCACGCGGTTGATCGGCGACCATCACTGCACCTTGCCGTTCGTCATCGGCCGACTATCCGCCGGCCGCGTCGCAGGAATGGCCGCGGACGACGATCGTGCTGCCTGGTAGGTTTGCAGCAGCGTGCCGGCCGACGTGGAAACCACTTCGCGACGCACCCGGGCCTCGTACATCAGGCTCTCGATCGCCTTGTTGAGGTCATCCAGCTTGGCATCAACGGCCGTAGTCACATTGTCAGAGACTGCGGCCGGAATGGTTTTGCCGGTGACGAGCATCTGACGGACCAGCAGGGCACGGTCGACCGTTCTGGCCAAGGCAATTTCCTGTGACAGGCGACTATAGGCGATAGCCTGCTCGGGCTTCGGCAATGCACGTATCGCATCAATTAGATCTCGGGTGATCAGCACGCCAGGTGCGGAGGCGGCCTCGAGCGCTGCCGCCGTCGGCACGTTGGCCGACATGGCGGTATTCAAATGACCTTGCGCTACAGGAATCTCTTCCTCGAATTTCTTGCTGAGACCGATCCCTGACGAGGTTCCCTTCCCAGGGCATCCAGTATCGGCGCAGGTTGCGATTTCCATGTCACCCACGGTGTCGACAGCGAACTCTGACGCTGATCTGGGGGTTGGAAATGCCTTCGCCAACCTACTATTCGTCGACGCATAATTGGCCGTTGGGGATGCGGTCGTTGGCTGCATCATCGTCAGGTTATATGCGCCAATCACGAGATCCGTCACGATCCGGATCGGCTCTTGGTTTCTGCCACCGACTTTTGTCCCAAATATCCACGTCACGCCCTTGTTGCCTGCATCGGATTGAACATCCTGCTTCGCACTGACGACACTGCCGCCAGAAGCGGCTTTTTCTTTCCACTGTTCGCCCATGGCCATCGTCACCCACTTGTCGTAAGGGTTCTTGCCGTCCTTGATTTGCGCTTCCATTTCTTCACAGGACTCGAAGCTCACATTGACCAGGTCGCGGGCCTTCTGCAGGTAGGTCTGCAGGAGTTCGTAGAGGCCAGGCTGAGCGCGCTGCAGGATGTACATCGGCAGGGCGGAAATCGCTGCCTGGATGGCATTCATCAGGACGCTGTCCACATTCTTCAGGCCATTCAGGGTGTCCTGGATTGAGGCCTGAACATCGAACTTCCCGCAGGAGTAATTGAGTCGGCCGCTACCCGACAGCCCCAGGCGCAGACGCATTGAATTGGGGTTGGGCGCCCGGGCGGCGGGATCGCTGCCACCCAGGGAGTAGTACAGCGACGAGCCCCGGCCGGATGAGGGCATGGTGACCGCCGCGTCGGCGACCATTGGCGACAGCAAAGCCAGTGCGATCAGGGTTGCACCAAGGGACAGCTTGCGATTTCTCATGATTCAGATCCTTCTCCGGATTGCCGGATGAACGACGCGGCAATGAGCGCTGCGCGCTGGTTGCCTACCACGTCGGTTGGGATGAGTTCGTCGGCCGCCATCCGAAGATGGCACAACACCGGATGCCGGATGAAAGGGGCGGCCAGGCTGACTGGGGCGACTGTCAGCCTGCTGCGCCAGGCGCAGCGCCCGAGAAATTTCAGCAGGCTGGGCATGTCTCGGCGAGCCGCGAGGTCAACCCCATCAAGGACAACAACATCAGCGGCCGCTACTCGCTCGAAAAGGGCGGGCGCCTGCAGGTCGCAGTTGTATTCCTCGTGACGGGCGTACCGCAGGCGTATCTCGCCGCCGGCGAGGTCGGCGAGATCAACCAGTGCGGCCGACGGTGTGCGTAGGCTGAAATCCTGGCACCAGGTCGCCGCTGCGAGCGCCGTGATCGACGACGCCCCGGTTTCGGCGAATACCAGATCGACGGCGCCGTAGCTTTCGAGCAGCAGGTCGCCGAGTTGATCGGCGATCGTCCGGCAGGGTTGCAGCACTTCGGTCGAGATCATGCTCGGCGCCTCACGCATATTCACGCCGAGCGGCCAGTTTCTTCGCGACCACGTAAGCAGCCTGCAGCTCAGTGCAACCTTGCTCCTCCATGATGGCGCGCCGTTCGGCCTTTTCGTGCATCTCGGTCATCGCCAGTGCGATCGGCAGCGCCGGCGGGACATTGCGGAACAGCGCCTGCATGACCGACGAAATAACGACTCCCTCGGTGTATTTCGGCGGTTCCTTGGTCGCCGATTCCATCAAGCGGCGCTGCTCTTCGCTGAGGGTCTTGAACCGCGCGACATGCTCAATCTCGTCCGGCGGCATCGTCAGCAGCCACCACCATTCGCACATCGAGAGGATGCGCGCCACGTCATCCGGAAAGTCTTGCATGTTCTGGGTGGCGAGCCAGAACCACGCACCCAGCTTGCGCCACATCTTCGTGATCTTGACCACGTAGTCGGACAGAAGCGGGTTTTTCGTGATCAAGTGGCCTTCGTCGGTCAGGAAGATCAGCGGGCGCCCCTCGTAATGCGTCGCCTCGGCCAGGGCATGGACGTGGCTGACGAGCGACGTGTAAGCGACGGACAGTGCATCCTCGTAGCCCGACATGGCCAGCGTACCCATTTCGACGTGGACCACGTCTGCATCCGGCCAGCTTTCGCCATAGCCGTTGAACAACTTTCCCCGCAAGCCGTTGGAACAGAACACCATCATCGCCTGCCCCATGTCTTCGGCGCGGTCGCGACGTTGCGGCCCAAGGTGCGGCGAATCCCGCATCTCCATCAGTGCGGTTGCGACATCCTGAACCCGGGGATGCGGCTGACCGGCGGCCTGTGCCTTGCGCGCGGCGCGAAATAGCGCCTGCTCAATCAGGTAGCGGTCGGCGCGGCTCATTTTCTCGATTTCGCGCTTTTCGCCGCCGGTGATCATCAGGCTCGCCTGAATCACCATTTCGCCGAGCAGGTCGCGTTTCTCGTCCAGGTTGTTGTCGTCGGCGTCAATGTCCGCTTCAATGGTCGAAATCAACGACTCGTCGACCGCATTGGCATCGCGCGCATCGACCGCCGATGCGGCGAGCCCCGGATCTTCAAGCAGCTTGTAGGCGTCAGCAAACGGCGGGAGACTCTCCTTGGAATCCGGCGTGAACCGCAGCTTGTGCACGGACAGCCCATGATCCTTGAAGTGGTCGCTCAAGAGCCCCATCGAATTGCCGGCATCGACGATCACCAGGCGCACGCGATAGATGGCCATCACCAGCATGCAGAGATAGTTCAGCAGCGCCGACTTGCCGGCGCCGGTGGGGCCGAAGATCAGCATGTGCGCGTTCTTCTTGCGGTCCCGCTTGTTGAGCGGATCGCAAAATAGCGGTTCGCCGCCACGGTTCCACAGCCAGAGGCCGGGATTGCCCGTGCCACGCGCCCGGCCGTACAACGGGAGCAGAGCGGCGACCTGTGAGACCCAGACCAGGCGCGATCGGCGCAGTTCGCGGGCATCGAACTCGGGCTCGAAATTCATGGGCAACCCGCGCATGAAAACATCGCAACCGACGAGCTCATGCCGAGGATCGATGAAGCGCAGCCCGGACGCCGTCAGCGACGCCGAAATTTCTGCGACCCGGTTGTTCAGATCCTGGTGATCCTCTCCGCGCACATAGAGACACATGTAAAACGGATAGAGCTTGTCGCCCTTGCTCATCCATTTGAGCACCCTTTTCGATTCGTCGTGCGCAAGTTGGGCATCTGACGTGCGTGCGCGCGACGCCGACTGGATACTCTGCACCCGGGCACGAATCCGATCCTGCGGGGATATCACCAGGGTGCAGGACAGCATCGTGCCAGGCGGCATCCGGTCGAAACGGGCGAAGCGTTTGCTGCCATGCAGGCGCTCGGCCGTGAAATGACCGCCCTGGGGGGTTTCGCGAACTCCCTGCAGCGCCAGTGCGCGCATCGGCTTGCCGTTGAAAAGCCAGGTGCCGGTTTCCGGGTCTGAAACCGGCGGCGAGAGCAACAACAGATCGCCCATGTCGGTCCCGAACGGCAACGGTGCCTCGTCGCCTTCCTGGTCATTGGGATAGGGGCAGCGCTTGAGGATATCGCTGACCGTGGTCGCCAGGTCGCCGAACGGCCGGGGATTGAAGAACGGCAGCAGCCACGCATAGAAGTCTGGCGCCAGCATGACGCGCGAGCGGATACCTGCCTCGCGAAGGCCAGCAACCAAGCCGTTGGCGGCCTGGATCAGCGAAGTGCGCGGCGACCCAAAGTCGCCGCCGAAGTCGTGTTTCGGTGGATACCAGCGATAGATCGCCATCCGGACACGACGGAATTGACCGCGCCAGATGTTGTCCGATACCGACTCGTCACGGAAAAACCCCTCCGGCTTGGCGACCGAGCGCAAATGCTCAGCCATTTCCTTGACGAACGACTGGGTGAATTGCGACGACAGCACTTCTTGCGCCCGGCGCCGCTGGCTATCGGCATCCCCTTGAGCACTCAGGATGTAGCGGGTCAACTGATCGATCAGGGGATCGAGACCGGTATCGTCATTGACGAAGAACTGGGCCACCCATTGCGCATCGTCCCATTCCGGCAAAGCCGACAAGGCGAGCTTGACCTTGTGCATGCAGGCTTCCATGAATGCGTCGTCCGAACCTTCGGTCGGGATCGGGTCCAGCTCGTACATCATGCCGCAGGAGATGCCGTCCTCGAGGAGAACCACGCCCTCACGGTCGCATTCCATCCACGGCAGCATATCGACGAAGGAGGGCGGCCGTTGGGCCATGGCGCGGCGCTGGGCCAGCGTCAAACCCGGTAGTTTTCCGGATGCAGCAACATCCGGCTGTTGCGGCGCTTGCGGCGCATCCGCTGGGCTGTCATCAGGCGCCACCTGGGGCGCCTTCTTGCCGCGATGCAACAGCGATTCGATCATGGTGTTGAGCATCAGCGCAGTCCGTCGAAGTTGCTGGAGGCCTCACCGGGCAACAGATATTCCACCGACTCGTACATCGGGAACATCGTCACGTAACCGGGGATCGGGTATTTCCCCCTGGCCAGGTGCGGAAAGACCGTCATCAGGAGGTCTGGGTTGGCCACCCGGGCGAATCGCCGCTCGATCTGTTCCTGGGCGGCCAGCTTGGTCGGCCCCGGGTTGTAGTCGCTGGCGGCGCGCAACGGCAACCGGTCCCGCGCATCCTTCGTCCCGGTACTGCCGGCGCGATCGTTGTGGTTGCGGTAGATTTCTTCCATCGTGCCGCCGCTCTTCGGCAGCGGCGATTCGCGCGGCATGACCGTGCACGCCGGCAGGATGCCCGTGAGCAGGGCGAGCAGCGACAAAACGCGAAGCGGTGACTTAATCGAAATCATGGTGGCGAGCCTTTCGTTGCGAGGAACGGTTGTCGGCATCGATGCGGTCGTAGTCGATACGACGGGCATCGGGTTTCTTGTCGATCGGGATTTCCTGGTCGATGTTGACGACGACTTCGGCGCCGGCCAGGGTGAGGATCGCGTCGAACGAGTTGCCCATCCGCTTGGTCAGCCACTCGGTCACTTCGTTGGTGGCGCCGGATGCTGCCTTGCCGAGGATGTAGCGGTTCTGGTCGCCCGTCACCGTGCTGGTCGACGAGGTACCGCCATAGCCGGAACTAGAGGACACCGTCGTCTGTGCCATGGCGGCCGCTTCGCCTGCGAGCGACAGCATCTTGAGGCCGATGGTGTCGGTCAGGTAGGCCGGGGCATTGGTGATGAACTTGCCGGCGATGCAGGGGTTGCCGTAGCGATCGCTGATGTAACCGAGCTTCGAGGTTTGAGCCAGGCCTTTGGAGGAACTGCCGCCTTCACCCATGCCCATGCTTGTGACAGCACCACCGTTACGCTGGCTGACCGTCTGGATCGTGCCGTCTTTGAAGACGAAGGTCATGGACTGGATCAGACCTTCGGAGCACTGCAGGTTCAGGTCGCCGATCGCGATTCCGGACATGATGATGCCGGACAGGTCGCGGGGCAGGTACTGGCCGCTGGCGGCGAGGTTTTCCGGGCCGATGATCAGTTTGAACTGCATCGGGTCATGCACCTTGCCGTCCACCGGGATGCGGCCGATGATCGCCGACATGGCGGTGGCACCGAGCAGCGTCGAGTTTTCCGGGATGGTGAAATAGCGCTTCGCTTCCTTCTTCTTGCCGGTGCCCGCACCGGTGCCATCGAAAGGCGCCAGAGCGCTCGACGACGGCGGGGCGGTGGGCGTTGCCGTGCGGCCGCGTTCTTCAACACCAGCGGTTGCCCGAACCAGGGCGTCCCGGCCGTCAGTCCCCTTGCCGACACGAACACCGAGCGGCAGGACAGTGCGATAACCGCCAGGTGCGGCTCCGGCCGTCCCCATCGCCGCGTCTCCCAGGGCGGCACCACCGCTGGAGCCGCCCTGCAGGGCATCGAAGCCGAAGCCTTGCGGGAGTTGCGACACCAGGCTGCTGGGATCAAGCAGGCCGTGTTTCGATGGCGTGGCCGGTGCTTGGGCGGGCGCCGCCGGCGCCGGCACTTCGGTGCGCAGTTCATTGCGCAGTTCATCACGCAACTCGTCCTTCATCTGCCGGCGAGCCTGCTCGGTCTGCAGGCCTTGTGCGCGTAGCTGACGGTTCTCGTCGGTTACGCGCTGCATTTCCAGCCGGGCCGCCGCGATCTCGGCGGTCAGCGTCTTGAGGGACTCGGTCGGCGTGTCCGCATCGGCCGATTGCTGCGACTTGGGATTCTTCACCCCGCCCAGCAGACTGCCGCTGACGAGCCCGGGTTGACCGGCATCCGCTTCCTCGGCCGGCGGTTGCTGCGCCGGCACCGCTTCAAGCGGCGACTCCGTCAATGCGGGCGCCGGATCTTGACTCGCCTTCAGGGCAACGAAGCCAACTACGAGTAGCGCGATGACGGCAAGAAACGGAATCAGTTTGTTGGATTTGATCGCCGGCATGATTACGGCCTCGCAGCATCAAAGGGTTGTTCGGAAATGAGGCATACCGCCGTCGTGTCGGCTTCACTGCCGGCCGGCGCCAGGATGTGATGCTGGGGCGTTGCTGCAACCCAACGGCCGCGCAACAAGTCCATGTCGAGCTCAAGCTCGGATTGCCCACGATTCGTGAAGCGCACCGCCGTCACGTAAAGCCCAGCACTGCGCCAGGCGCCGATCGGCGTGGTCAGCACGGCGCTGGTCCGATAGAGGCCGGCAACCGGTTTGCTGCGGATATCGACCGCGCGCACCCCGGGCAGGGGTTTGACCAGGCGCTGCGGGGCATAGAGTTGTTGGGAGCAATGACGCGTCAGTTGCACCAGGTCCGGTTCGTCCGGTTCATCCTCGTCGTCATCAGCCATGGCTGCGCGACGCGCGGGCGCCCGGCGCTCGTTGCGCGTCGCGATGCTGATCTCCATTTCACCGGGCACGCCCGCTTGATCGCGGACCTGGACATCGAGCGGGATCATTCCCTGGCCATCCAGTCCTTCGGCAATCACCCGCACGGTGGGTTGACCGCTTTGGCCAGTCAGGTAGAGGGTTGAGCCAATGACCTGGGCGTTCAAACCAGCGGCATCCGGCGGAAGATGCAACGCGGCCTCCCACGGCAGGTAGACGCGACGCTCCTGCCCGGCGCTCAAGGCGACGCGCAGCGGCGACCGGTCATAGACCACACGTTCGATGCCGGGAGCCGGCCTGACCGCCGGCTGTCCCGCCTGCAGGTCATCCGTTGGGGGGAAGGTTTCCAGCACGGGCGCTGCGCTTCGTTCGCCGCGGCCCTTTTTCCGGGAAGTCGAAACGACCTTGGCCGTAGGTTCGGCGACCGCTGCAGGGCGATCGGGCGGCAGGTCAGGTCCGGGTTCGCCGGCAATGGCATGCGATCCCACAGCAATCAGGATTAGGGCGATAGGACGTAGGGAAATCATCAGCGACTCCATCTCAACGGGGTTCCTGGGCATTCGGCAGCGCTGCTGCAGCCGGCGCTGCCGGTGTGGGCAAAGCTGTCGGGGCGGGTGCGGCAGCGGCTTCTGGTGCGCCCGGCGCCGCGTTCGACGGGGTTGCAGGCGGTTCGCCAACCAGCGGTATCGCGTTGGTCACCGCTTTGGGCAGTACGGCGGGGATGGCTGCATTGGGTGCCATGACCTGTTCGACAACGATATCCCGCTCTTCCAGGCGCTCCGGTCGGCGGTTGCCAAAGCAGTCGATCGCCAGACCGAACGGGTTCTGTTCGCGGTTGACCTCATAGCGCACGATGCGCAAGGGGTAACGAATGTACGTGCGCTTGACGGCGACACCGCGCGAGGTCTCAAGCAGTGCCGCGTCAAGCAAGACGGTCCAGGCGCCGCTGCCGTGATCGGTCACCCGGTTTGCGGCAAAGCCATAGCCGGGGATCTCCATGACGGCGCGCGTGCGCTGCGCCAGTTCGCCATTGCCCGCCTTGATCTTCAGGTCGGCATCGAGCTGGGCGCGGCAGGCGGGCGTGATGTAGGACTGCAGTGCGAAAATCTGCTTCGCGTAATCTGTGCCGCCATCATTGGGCCAGTTGTTGATCTGCTGCCAGATGTAATACCCGAAGGAGTAGACATTGGGTGCAGGCACCTGGGGCGTGCCGCCGATCTTGAGCGACGTGCCGTTGGAAAGGTCGGGCGGAATGTGCGCGGTCAATTCCGTTTCCTTGTAGCGCCAGCCGGCCAGGGCGGTCAGCGTGACGATCCCGAGGACACCGATTACGAAGCGTTGCGATCGTGCAATTGAGGCGGCCTGGGAGAGAGCGTTCTTGTAGCGGGACATATCCCCTTATCTCCGGAAGAAGTTGAAGCGACGGTCGGAGACATCGCGTGATTCGAGGCGACGGCCGACATCCCACTCGCCGACGTGGGTGATGTAGCGTGAGCGCCGCAGCCCCTTCTTCGACGCCCACTGGCGCATCGCGTGGACGTAGTAGAGGTCTGGGCGATTGCGTTTGACGACGGCCATCTTCTTGGCGACCAGCCACACCGATGCCAAGGGTCCGACCGTCGCCAGGAGGATGAAAAGAGGCAAACTCGGTTTCAGCAGCATGACCAGCCCAGCAACCGGCACCCAGATGGCGAACGCCAGCCCGATCACCCACAGCGCCTCGCTGTTTGAGAGACCGAGAAGAATCACCGGCTCGACGTTGACGCGATCGATCTCGGGCGCGGCATGCACGTCGATATCGGATAGCGGGTGGTTTTCGCTCATCTGGGGCACCCGATCACAGGACGGCGGCGGCTTCGGTCAGCAGGTAGACGATGATGACCAGGATGACAACGCCGACCACGGCATAGACTGCGACATCACTGAGCTCGGCACGGCCGACACGAAACTCGTTGAACTTGCCGATCGCGCCACCGGCGACGTTGATCAGCGCATACGCGGCGATCAGGAGACCCAGGAACAAGAAGCCGTTCTTGAAGTATTCCTTGGCGATCGAGATGTAGTCCCCCGTGGCCGTCCCGGTGGCCGGCGTGACAGCAGTCGGCAAGGCGGCCAGGACGGGGTTCGTCATGGTTGCGGCAAGCGCGGCGACGACGAAGGCCGCAAGACGAGCCTGCAGACGCGTCCGCGTGGATTGGTAGAGCTTCAGAAGCGTGGTCAGTGGGTTATGCATGGTGATTGCTCCAGTAAGGACGTGATCCCGCGTACTTGAGGTAGGCCGATGCCGTGCGGGAAGGCATCGGCCAGAAAATCAGACATTCAGGATGGAAACGACGAGCAGAACGAGCACCAGGACGCGTACCTTGAAGGCAAACATCTTGGTTGCCGGCATCCGACCAGCCAGGAAGTCATCCCCCAGCCGAAACACGATGTAGGCAGCCCACAGCAACAGCGCGGTGGCAGCAATCAGACCGAGCAGCAGTGCGAAATCGCCCGGCAGGTAGCCGCCCGATATGCCACCGACCGCGTTCTTGAAAGCTGTGGTTTGCGCGCTGTTCATGGCGATCTCTCAGCGACGGTAGTTGCCTTTGAGCGGCGGGATCGGCCGGGGCTGACGCGGGGCATCCAGATGCTCTTGGATGCCTTGTTGGATCAATTCCAGGTCGCGGTCCAGCCAGTCGTAGCGGAACTGCACCCGGGCAGCGCCCGGTGCTTGCTTGGAAGCATCGGCAACCTGGCGGCGCAGGTAGGTAATCTCCTGCGTCAGGTTGGCCAGGCGCTCGCGTTCGACATCAACGCGGTCCTGAACGCGCACTTCGGATTCGGCACGCACGCGCTCGGCACGTGGTGCTGGCTCCGGACGATTGGCATAGGCCGCCACGCCAGCGACGCCATCGAACCCGATGAAATCGCTCTCGGCGTGCACCGGACCGATCAGCGCGAACATCATCAACAAGGCCAGCGACATGCGGCGGTTGGTCGGGAAACAATTGGGCATCGACTTTCTCCTTAAAGGTATTTTTTAAACGCGGCGACGGTGATGGATAGGGATATCGCGACCAGTGCAGCGAAGGCGAGAACCATCCAGGCCGGGTTGAAGCCGCCGATCGGCCATGCCAGGTACAGCGAGAACCCAGCGGTCAGAAACCAGGCGGTGTAGTGCTTGCTGTGGTGATAGACGAAACTCGACTCGCGGCCGCCCGACCATTTGCGCAAGTCCCGCTTGACCAGGCCGTCGACCAGGCCCAGCAGGCAGGCCATGGCAAACGCGGGCAACGCAAGGAAGGCGACGCAAAGTCGCACCACCGTGTCTTGGGTCACGTAAAGCAGGATTTCCAGCACCCGGGCGATTTCGACGATCAGCCGCTGCAGAATCCGTTGCATCGGCTTGGCCGGCGCCGGGGCGGCATTCCTGGTGCGTTCAAAGAAGGCTGCCGCGTTGAGCGCCTCCCACGGCGTCGACGCCAGTCGGACCATGTGCTTCGTAAATGCGACGGTATCGGGCACCAGGACAGATTTCGGGAACAGCTCGATGTAGCTGAGATCCTCGACGACCTGGGCTTTGGCATGCTCGATGGCCTTGCCTTTCCACCAGGTGTGATCGCCGATAAGTTCGATTGCGACACCAAGGAACAACGATGTCACGATGGATGCAACAAATCCGATCAAGGCGGCAACGATGACGCTGACCGGTCCACGCGGCCGTGGGCGGCCGACCTGGCGTTGTGCCGGTGCGCTGTTCGCCGTTGCGGTGTTCGCAGCCATCAGGCGACCCCTTCGGTAGCGGATTCGACACCATCGGCCGACGCCTCTGGAGCAAGCGGATCGGCGGCATCGAGTGCCGGCGCGAGCGAGAAGTCGCCCAGGTCGACCAAGGCCGGCGAGCCGGCCAGGCCGATCGGCATGTCCTTGAGCCAATCGTTTTCCGATGCCCAGTTTTCGGAGGTGTGATAGCGAGCACGCATGGCATCGCCGATCGCGCGCAGCGACTCGGGCAGAAACTCGTCGTCTTTGGCCGATACCGGCAGAGGTATCCGGATGTGATACAGGCGATTGCCTTCGAGCAACGCGAAGGCCTGGCCCTGCGGCTGCGCCATGATGTCGGCCGGCGTCAGCATCTCTGTCTGCGTGGTGCTGACCCGGTCCTCATTACGCGACACGAAGTCGACCGGCCCTTGATCGGCCGAGCTATCGGTGACCCCCGAAACCGACGTCAAGGAGGTGATGTCGACCTTCGGCAATTGGTTGGTGAAAAATTCGGCCGTCTCGGCACTCTTCACGCGCAACATGACCAGGTGGTTGAAGTTGCCGAGCACCTGTTTGGCCTTGGCGGCATCGCCAAGCCGCGCCTCGATGTCGGGAATGGTCTGGGTGTACGCGTGGATCCGGAAGCCCGAACCGCCCATCTTGTTGACCATGGGCACGAACTCCGGGCCCACGAGCTCGTTCACTTCGTCGAGGTGGCAATCAACGGTGGGCAGAACGATCTTGCCTTCCGGATGATGGGGGTCGAGACCGGTCTTGTAGAGCTTGCCACCGACCGACACCAGGTCAGCCAGCATCGAGTTGCCGACGGCGCTGGCCACGACCGGATCGGAGAGCGCATCCAGCCCGACGTAGACGATGCCCTTCTGGCGGATGATGCTCATCCAGTCGAAGATCGGCCGCTTGTCCGTGGTATCGAAATAGTCTGGCGAGATCAGCTTGCCAACGGCGCCAGTAGTGAGCTTTTCGAGGAAGGGGCCAAGGCTGGCCACGATCTTCTCGAAGAATGTGCGCTCGTAGCGCACGGCAGACGCCAGCCCCTGCACCACTGGCTCGGGCAATTGCAATTCTTTCAGGACATGGACCAGGGCAATCAAGCGCGGCGTGCGGTCCTGCAGGGCGCGTGGCACAGCGTATTTCTTCTGCTGGATGGCCGCTTCAATCTGCTCGATTTTCTTCAGCCAGCCTTCCGGCCCGATCTTGGCCAGGACATGCTCGGAGTAGCGGACGAACAGCGGCTCGATGTCGGTGATGTCGCGCAGCAGCAGTTCGTAGGTGGGAACCATGCCGAGTGCCACCTGAGCCTGCGCGATCAGGTTAGTAAAGCGCCAGGCGAATTCCTTGAACGCTGCCGAGTTGCCGCCAGAGGGCAGGGCATTGGTTGCCCGGTTGGCGACTTCGGTGATCCGCGCGAAATTGCCGATGCCGTTGTAGCGTGCAGAAAGGTCCGGATACCCCAGATGAAAAATGTAGAGCTGATCGAGGCGCCCGGCGCGTGCCGCTTCAGCATACACGCGCATCATCAAATCGGCGTCGCCCTTCGGGTCAATGACGATGACGCAATGCCCATCGCGGATATCCTGAGTCACCAGGAGCTCCATCAAGCGCGTCTTGCCGACGCGCGTGGTGCCGATGACAAGCGTGTGACCGACGCGGTGTTTTTGCGACAACGACACCGGTACTTCGTCCGGTTCGACGCCGTGGAGCAGGGGCGAGCCGCCAAGGTCGGGAATGTCGGCGATCGGGTTCCACCAGCGCGGCGCGACCAATGCATTGCATACGCGTTCAAACCCTGGCAGTGGCGCGCGGGCGGCGCGCTTGACCAGCTTCCTGCAGGCTTTGGCGGTCAGCGTCCCCAAGGGGTTCGGCGTCAGAAAATCGCGGGCGTCCGGCCGACGTGCATCGGTCAAGCGCTGGGTGTGACGTTGCGTCCATTCAAACCCTTGCCCCATGTACAAGCGCTCGGGGATGCGCGGCAGCTTGTGCGGCGCAACGGAGGTGATCTTGAACTTGGTCAGGCCGACGGTGTAGCGCAGCACCTGGAAGCCCTGGGTGCCGCGATAGAGGGCGAAGCCTGTGGCGACGCCGGCAGCAGCCAGGCCAATCCCCGGCGACAGCATGAGTGCCCACGGCGCGGTCGCGGCAATGATGCCGATCGAACCGGCCGTCGCGGCAGAATAAAGCTCAACGGGCGGGCGCAGCATGGCTTCGGTGACGCCGTATTTCATGCAACCTCCCGTAGCATCGGAATGCGCCGAAATACGGCCTTCGCATAGGCGGTCGCGCGCGCGGTGTCGGTCGGATGGTGATAGCGGCCGGCGGCGACTACCCAATCGCCGGAATCGCGATAGTGGGTTGCCAGGATTGAGGCGCCGACCGCCAGGTTGTAATGGGCGTCGAGCGCCTTCTCGAAGCTCTGCAGCTTGTCGCCATGCCAGCGCCAATTGATCTGCATTGGTCCGCAATCGACGTTCCTGATCCCGCGAGTGCGCACCCAGTGACTCAAGGCGCGCACGCCGTCACCATAGGTCGCGTAGCGATGCGGATTGCCGGCGACGTTGAGCGTCCACAGCCAGGGCAAAACGCGCTCGCCAAAGAGCATTTTCGATTCCTGCAGGGCGATGCCGTAAAGCAGGCGGGGCGGTACGCCGGCACGCAAGGCCGCGTCGCGGTAGGCCGGTGGTACATCGAGCAGCAGTTGGCCACCGCGAGCCCGTGCGAACGCTGGCAGTGCCATCGTCGCGAACGTGCAACCGGCGGCGGCGAGGAAGGCGCGACGGCGCGGCTGTAGGGGACGGGCGAAGGCGTGCATCATGTCAGCGCAGGAAGACTTCCTGGCTCTTCGGCAACTTTGCGCCACCGAAATCGAGGATCTTCTCGTTGGGATAGAGACGCTTCGTGACTTGGCCGTAGGTCGCAGTCCAGGCCAGGACACGCTCGGTATCGGCGCGCAGCGCCTTGGCGAACAACGTGGCGTAGCGAGTGCGCTCAGCGGCCGTCGTGGCATGAATGCCGAGCACTTCGACCGGAGAGATGTTCGGCGATGAGAATGCCGCCCTGGGGCTGCCGGGCTGCATCAACTGACGTGCCCGCTGCACTTCTTCGACCGTCAGGCCCCAGACCCGTGCCTGCTCGATGTCCGATGCGGTTTGGGCGTTAGTGGCCATGGCGACGCCGCTGCGCTGGGTCCGTCCGATCTGGGTTGCAACAGGCTCGACGGCACATGCCGTGCCAGCAAGGAATAGCGCGAGGACAGGGAGGGCGTGACGCATCACTGCGCCTTCCCGATCAGCGTGGACACTGACCCATCGGCATGCCGGACGGTCACGCGCTGCTCGGCGACCTGCACGCCGCCAATGACGCCGCCGCCGGGAAGGCGATCACCGAGCGTCAGAAATTGGACCTTGCCGTCGCTATCACGAACGACCACAGACGGCTTTCCGCCCCAGCTATCAACCGAGAGCACCGCCGCTTTGGGCGCCGCCGACTGGGCCGCCGGCCTGGCGGCGCGACGATTCTGCTGCGCTGCCCGGCGCTCTTCCGCCTGGCGCGCAGCTTCGGCCGCCTTCTCGGCCTCAGCGTCGGCACGCAAGCGCAAGGTCGCGACGTCGGCCGCGATTGCGGTCTGCGCTTCGATCGAGAGGGTGACCTGCGCGGTGAGGTAGCGCACCATCGTTTCCAACCGATCCAGTCGCTCCACCACCGCATCCGGCACCTGAGCTACCGGTTCGGGAGCCGGCAAAGCCACGGGCTCGGGCCGGGTGATGGCGGTGAAGTAGCCGAATGCGGCAAGGACCACGACCAGAAGGACGAGCGAGCCAGCGATGGCGCTGGTGCGAGACAGGCGGCGCTTGATCGGCGCCGGCGCGTCGCTGGAAGGGGACGACGATGTATTCATCATTGCGAGGCCTCGCTATTGGCGGCGGGAGGAGTCACGGCAGGGCAGGAGGAGCCGTTGATGTCGGCCTGCACCACAATTTCACGGCCGAAGCGATCAACGCAAAGCCGGTAGTTGGCACCGCTCAGCACCTGGGCCAGCGTGCTGACCCGGGCGGGGCCGAGCTTGCGTTGCGACTCCGGGAGCGGCAACTGGAACAGGCGAGTGCTGTAGTCGTCTGCCGGACGAATCGTGTAGCCGGTGCGCTGTAGCAGGTAACGCAGGGCATCACCAACGTTCTGGATCGCTTCGCGGGGAAACTTCAGTTGAACCACGACCGCCAGGGGATCAATTTCGGCGGTCTCGATGGCATCGGTGGTGGAGGTATAGCGACCGACGGTAATGGCGTCGCCATCCCTCGGCGCGGCGCTTGCGGCAACGGAAATCGAAAGAAGTGTTGCAGCCAGCATGAGATAACGACATAGCGGATGCGTCAGCATTTGGAAGCCTCGAATGTCATCAAAAAAACCCCCGGCGTGAGCCGGGGCCAAGGAGGGATGGACACACAACGTCCGTTCCAGTCACGGCGAGACAGTAGGTTTTTGCGACGCGGGCTTCCAGCGAAAAGGGTCAGAAAGATTTATGAGGCTTTTCGCTGGACAGAAATATTCTGTCGTGCTATGGCGACGGGATTTTGACGGCCGGTTCTGGATCGAGAAATTACGATGCGATATGGTTCGCAGTTCATGAACTGCGAACTGCCATGAGGCACGCGGCGCCCTGCCGGACATGCCTGGCGCGGGCGGGACGCAACGTCACGCGGGTGGCGGAAATGCCCGCACGGCAAAGGAAACGGCTGGGGCAAGCCGGCGGCGGCTTGCCCTCTACAGGGGTACAGGCCCTATCTGAAAGGCCGCGCCAGCCCTATAAATCGGGGGCTGGCGCAAAGGGTTTTACTGGGAAGGGAGAGGCGAATTACAGGTAGAAAATCTACGGGTAGTTTCTGGTCCGCGCGGCGCGTACCAGAAACAAAAGGCACTGTCCAGCGAAAAGCCGTTATCGTTGATAACGCCTTTTCGCTGGACAGCAGAAGCAAGCCACGGACAATCCGCAGCACCCGTTGTGGCGTGGCGCAAATCAGATGACGAAAGGCTTGCAACCATCGGCACACACGGGCGTCTACGCATAGTGTTGTGCTGGAACGGCAATACGGTCGGTCAGTTGGCAGCTATAACTAACGTGATAGAATCTTTTCATGGTCGGACTTCCCCCAATATCTCCCGAACACCAGCGCGAGCATTGTGCTGCAATGGATCGTATCGGTTGTCACCTTGACGCACTCGGCGAGCCCGGGTGGTTTGGTGTCATTTTGGAATGGCTCGACCACTACGCCGGGCTTGAGCATTATGTCTGGCCGGAAGACGATCCTGTTGTGTTGGTTCTTGGCCTGCTGCAGGACTACATCAAGCTGGAGCGCAAGCTCCGGCCGGATGATTTCGCGCGCGAGCTCGCGGCACTGTCCTTTGTTGGACTGGCGGCACGGCACGTAGACGGAGGCAATCGCTGGGATCCATTGACCGAGAAGTTCGAGACATGGACCCGTGGCGAATACGTCAACGTGTGGGACGCCCTGGAATCCGGTTCGATCCGTGATATGACCCAGACCAGATTGGTGGTCAGGTTTACCAAGGCGAGCACACCCTCAGCCTGAAGCAGTGATGTCGCTGCTCGCGGTTATTCTGGCCGCTGCATCGTTCGCTGCCGCCGGGTGGATAGCCTGGCGTTATCTGCGCCAAGCCACCGAACCGGCTGCCACACCCGCAGCGGTGACCGTGCTGCCGACACCGGTGATACCTCGGTTGTCGGGAAGTGCAGATAGCTGGCTCAAGGTGCAACCTGGCGAAGTTCTGCTGCAGTATTGCCACGCACAGCGAACCATCGACGAAATCTATCGCCAGACGCGCCTGGCGCAGGATGTTTTCGAGCGTGACTTGCGCAATGCACTGGTCGCTTACGCCGAGTTCGTGCAATTGGCGCCCGCCTCGGAATCACATCACCACGCCCACCCCGGCGGACTTCTGGCGCACACGCTGGAAGTGCTTTTGGCTGCTACAACGCTGCGCAATGGGTATCTGTTGCCGCTGGGCGCACCTACCGAAACCATTGATCGCCAGCGCGATCACTGGACCTACGCTGTGTTCTACGCGGCTTTGCTGCACGACATCGGCAAGATCATGACCGACTTGCGCCTGCATGTTCGCGACACACCCCAATCGCAGACGCGCCGCTGGCTGCCGCTATCCGGCCCCCTGACGCAATCGCATGCCACCGAATACCAGGTTGGCTTTGCGCCAACCGCTGAACGCGATTATCTGGCTCACAAGAAACTGCCACTGATTTTGCTGCAAGCCATTGCTCCGGCCAATGCACTCGCTTTTCTTGGGCGAGAGAACTCGGTCCTGGAGGCACTGAGTGCCTATCTGGGCGGCGAGGGCGCCAAACCTGGCACCAGCGCCTTCGAGGGCGTAAAGACACTTGGCGCAATCATCCGGCAGGCAGACCAGATGTCCGTTGCTCACAACCTGCAGAGCGGTCCGCGACAACGTTTCGCGACCGCCACGGCAGTGCCGCTCATCGAGCGGCTGATGAGCACAATCCGCAGTTTGCTGGCGCAAGGCACCGCCCTACCTCTGAATCGGGATGGCGCAGCAGGCTGGGTCTTTGATGGCGCAATCTACTTCGTGGCCAAGCGCCTGGCCGATAAGGTCCGCGAGCAAATCCAGAAGGACGAACCAGAGGATGCCGCCGGCGTCCCCGGGCCGAACAAGAACGATCGGCTTTTCGACACCTGGCAGGATTATGGCGCAATCGATCTCAATCCCGTCACCGGCCAAGCCATCTGGCACGTCATGATAGAAGGCGAGGGCTACAGTCACGCCTTGTCGGTGTTGCGCTTCCCATTGCATCGCCTGTACGACGATCCAGCTCGCTATCCGGCGGCCATGATCGGTCAAATTGTTCTGGTCGAGAAAGGCACCAGCAAAGTCAAGGTAGCGGCCGCCGAAGGCGCAGGGGAGGGCAGTGCTGTCGCTGCGACCGCCGCGCCCATGGAATGGGATGCGCCGGCGAACGATGTACCTACGGCGCTACACCCTGCTGAAACACAGCTTCCACTCGTCTTGCCTGACGCAACGCCGACGCCGGCGCCGGCATCCAGATCGCCGAAGGATCGAGCGCGCGATGCGGACCCTGACGACGACCTGTATGAACCGCTTACCACTGAAGCAGTTACGAGCTCGGCGGCCTTGGCGCCACCGCCGAGCCCTCCAGGGCGACCTCGAGAACACGATGGTGATCGAACTGCCAAGGCAGTAGGCCGATCCAGGGAGATACAAGCGCCGCGCCCACCGCGAGCCGCTGAGAGCAAGAAGCTCGCGGTGATTGATGCCAAGCCGCAGAAAGCCGCCAGCACGCCGCGAAAGGATTCAATTCCCCCCGAGGCGAAGCCGAGCTCGCCTGATGATGATTTGCTCGACGAGTCGGACGCGATCGTGACGCATCGACGCAAGAAGCCGGCCGGCAATCGCGCAGCGCCGACAACCACGGTCGCGCCTTACGCCGTCGCGCCGAAACTGGTGCCCAGCGGGCCGACGGCCGAGCCGACGCCCCTGGCGATCGCTTTTATCGAATGGGTGCAACATGGGCTGGCCAGCGGCGGGCTGACGTACAACGAACCGGGCTCGCCGATCCATTTTTTACCGGCCGGTATGGCGCTGGTTTCACCACGGATCTTTCGGGACTACGCAGAGACGGTCGGCGAAAGCAGCAATGCGGTGCAACAACAAGTAATCGCCGCCGGCTGGAACGTCAAGGCTGCAGGAAACAGCAACATTCTGCACTTTGCCGTCGTCAAGCGTGACGGTGTTCGCGCAGGCAAGCTCAGCGCAGTGGTCATTGAACAGCCGGAACGCTGGGTCAATCCGTTGCCACCGATCAATGGCTGCATCGTGCCGTTTGATCTGTCGACCAATGCCTCGTAAAAATGACATTTGAACAAATACGTTGACAGTCCTCGCCTGTTTACGGCAATGTGACGGCGGAAGGACTGAACGGCCAAGGGTGTAGCTGTGAAACGCGCATAATTTGTATTATGTTAAATAATGCGGGCAAAAGGGATCTGCTCAGCGCGCCAACCTCATGCCTGATGTCAAACCTCCGACTACAATGATCGCGATGTTCGCCGCTCCACCCCCTCCGTCGCAACGTGCCTTTTACCTGGCCTGCCTGCTCTCCATCGCCCTGCACCTGATGGCCCTGTTCGTGCCGCGCCATGAGCCGGCGGCCGGGCAGCGCCCGCCGTCGCGGCTCGAGGCCAGGCTGCAGCCGCGTCCGGCGAGCGTGCCCGAGGCCCCGGCCAGCATCGCCGCTCCACCGCCGCCCGCCGCCGCCAGGCCGGCAGCGCGCCGCCCGGTCCTGAGCAGCAAGCGGCCCGGCGCGACGAGTGCGCCGACCTGGAGCGCCGCAGAAAAGGCCGAGATGAACGATTTCCTCGACGAACTGGCGCGCGCCCCGCGGCCGACGCTGGCCCAGCGCTCGCGGGCGATGGCGCGCGAGGAAGGCCGGCGGCTGGCAGCGCAGGACGAGGCCGAGGAAGCGTTGCTCGAATTGCGCCCGAACGCGCCGCCGATCCATCCGTTCAGCCTCGAAAGCTATCTCGACGGCATGATCCGCCGGCTCAACCGCAGCGCCGGCTACGTCCGCAACGACAAGCGCGCGCTCGGCGTGCAGACGGCGGCGATCCAGTTCCGCCTCAACCCGGACGGCACGCTGAAGAGTTTCGTCGTGCTCAAGGCCGGCGACCAGGGCGCGGAAATCGCCTTCATCAAGGCGATCATCGAGCGCTCGCTGCCGTTTTCACCCTTTCCGCCGGACATCGACCGCGCCGCGCGCTCGCTCGGGATCACCATCTGCATCCGGCCGGGCAGTGGTGACGGCGATTTCGGCTTCTCGCGGATGCAGGGCAGCCGCTGCTGAGCATTGACGCTGCCGCGGCAATATCAGACAATGAGAACCATTCTTAAAAACTAACGCAAGCCACGCCCATCGGGCCAGCCAGCATTCCTTTCCGGAGCTTCCCTTGGCCTGCGCTACCCCGTCCGATTCCCTGTCGACGCTCTACCGCGACCACCACGGCTGGCTGGCCGGCTGGTTGCGACGCAAGCTCGGCAACGGCCACGACGCCGCCGACCTCGCCCACGACACCTTCCTGCGCATCATCGCGGCGCGCAACGCGGCGGCGATCGAGGAACCGCGCAAATACCTGGCGACGATCGCCAAGGGCCTGGTGGTCGACCGCTTCCGCCGCCAGAGCATTGAGGCCGCCTGGCTGGAAACGCTGGCGGCGCGGCCGGAACCGCTGGCCATTTCGCCGGAGACGCGGGCCCTGATCCTGGAAACCCTGCTCGCCATCGACCGCATGCTCGACGAACTCGGCCCGCGCGCCCGCGAGATTTTCCTTCTCGCCCAGTTCGAGGGCCTCACCTACGCCGCCATCGGCGAACGCCTCGGCGTTTCGGTGACGACCGTCAAGAAGCACCTGGCGCGGGCGCTGGCGCACTGCCTGATCCTTGCCGAGGGCTGCTGAGATGGCCGGTCGCGAACTGCCGCGGGCAACGCTGGAGGCCGCTGCGCACTGGTACGTGCAGTTGAACGACGCGACGACCGCGGCCGCCGAGCGCGCCGCCTGGGAACGCTGGCTCGCCGCCGACGCCAGCCACCGCCAGGCCTGGGCGCGGATGCAGGCGCTCAGCCAGCGGCTGCACGCGGTGCCCGGCGAGCTCGCCGGGCCGACGCTGAGCGGCGCCCGCGAGCGCCGCCGGCGCACGCTCAAATTGCTCGCGTTGCTGCTCTCGGGCGGCGGCACGCTCGCCCTGCTGCCCGAACTCGAGGCCGGCTGGCAGGTCGCCGCCGCCGACCTGCGCACCACCACCGGCGAGCGGCGCCGCGTCGTCCTCGCCGACGGCGGCAGCCTCGACCTCAACAGCGCTTCCGCGGTCGACGTCGATTACGGTGCCAATTTGCGCCGGCTGCGCCTGCTCGCCGGGGAGATCTTCGTCAGCACCGCCGCCGATCCGCGCCCCTTCGAAGTGCACACCGGGCACGGCGCGATCCGCGCCCTCGGCACCCGTTTCGGCGTTCGCCTCGACGGCGCGACGACGCGGGTGGCGGTGCACCAGCACGCGGTCGAGATTCGCCCGCTCGACGGCCCGCCGCGCCGGCTGGCGGCGGGCGAAGAGGTCGATTTCGACGCCGCCGGCGTCAGCCCGAGCCAGCCCCTGACGGCCGGCAGCGGCGCCTGGCGCGACGGCCGCCTGATCGCCATCGACCGCCGCCTCGACGATTTCCTCGGCGAACTCGCCCGCCACCGCCGCGGCCATCTCGCCTGGTCGCCCGCGGTCGCCGGCCTCCGCCTGTCCGGCGTCTTCCGCCTGGCCGACAGCGACGCCGTGCTCGACAACCTGGCGGCATCGCTGCCGATCCGGCTGCATTTCCTGACCCGTTACTGGGTTCGCGTCGACGCCGCCTGAGAATTATTTGCATCCCGGGGTTGCTCTTTTTTTCCGCCATCCGGCCAACCAGTAGAGAGGCGCGCCCGCGCCCGTCCACGGTCAACCCGGAAAAAAGAGGAATTTTCACCATGACGCCACCCTTCCCGTCGCGCCCGCGACCCATCTCCGGCGCCCTGCGCGCCGCCCTGCTCGGCCTGGCCCTGGCCGCCCCGCTGACGCTGGCGACGATCGCGCCGGCACAGGCGCAGAGCGCCGCGCGCAGCTACCAGATCGCCGCCGGCCGGCTCGACGCGACGCTCACCGCCTTCGCCGCCGCCGCCGACATCACCCTCTCGTTCGACGCCGCCCAGACGCGCGGCCTGCGCAGCGCCGGCCTCAACGGCGCCTACACCACCGCCGGCGGCCTCGCCCGGCTGCTCGAAGGCAGCGGCCTGGAGGCCGTGCATCGCGGCCAGGGCAACTACGTGCTGCGCCCGGCCGGCGCGCCGCCAGCCGGTGAAACGACGCTCAAGGCGATGACCGTCTCGGCCAACCAGCTCGGCGAGATCACCGAAGGCAGCGGCAGCTACACGCCGGGGACGATCGCCACCGCCACCCGGCTGGTGCTGACGCCGCGTGAGACGCCGCAGACCATCAGCGTCGTCACCCGCCAGGAGATGGACGACTTCAACCTGACCTCGATCGACGCGGTGATGGCGCACACGCCGGGCATCAGCATCGTCACGTACGACAGCGAACGCACCGTGTACTTTGCTCGCGGCTTCGACATCAACAATTTCCAGTACGACGGTATCCCGATGCGCCGCGACTCGGCCTACTCGGCCGGCAACACGCTTAGCGACATGGCCATCTACGACCGCGTCGAGGTGCTCAAGGGCGCCACCGGCCTGCTCACCGGCAGCGGCGACCCAGGCGCGACGATCAACCTGATCCGCAAGAAGCCGACCAAGGATTTCCACGGCGAAATCAGCCTCGGCGCCGGCACCAACGACACCTACCGCGGCCAGCTCGACTTCAGCGGCGCCCTCAACCCGGCCGGCAGCCTGCGCGGCCGCGCCGTCGCCGCCTACGAGGACAAGCATTCGCACCTCGACGGCTACGAACGCCAGACGGCGACCTTCTACGGCATCCTCGAAGCCGATCTCGGCCCGACGACGCTGCTCACCGTCGGCGCCGACGCCCAGGACAACGACCCGACGCGCTCGACCTGGGGCGGTATCCCGATCTACGACGCCAACGGCAACTTCAACAAGATGCCGCGCTCGTTCAACAACGGCGCCGACTGGAGCAGCTGGCAGCAATACACGCGCACCGCCTTCGCCACGCTCGAACACACCTTCGCCAACGACTGGCTGGTCAAGGCCCAGTTCAACCACCAGATCAACGGCTACGACGCGCCGCTCGGCGCGGCCGCTTCCGGCAACCCCGACCCGGCGACCGGCGGCGGCATCTCGACCTGGGAAGGCAAGTACGTCGGCAAGACCGTCGCCGACGCCGTCGACCTCTACGCCAGCGGGCCGTTCGAACTGCTCGGGCGCAAGCACGAACTGGTCCTCGGTGGAAGCGTATCGAAACGGCGCTGGACGAATCGCGGGTACTGGACGGGCGGTACAGCGATAACCGATTACTACGGGTGGAACGGCAATCTTCCCGAGCCAGACTGGAACAACCTGCCAGCTGGCAACAAGTACGCCAACGACGAGAAGACGCGCGAGAGCGGCGTATACGCCGCCGCCCGCCTAAACCTGCGCGACGACCTCAAGCTGATCGCCGGCAGCCGCGTGCTCAATTACGAAAACGAGACGATGAAGAAATCCGGCGTCATCGTCCCCTATCTCGGCGCCGTCTACGACCTGAACGACCAGTATTCGGTCTATGCCAGCTACACCACCATCTACCGGCCGCAGGGCGAGCAGGACGCCCAGGGCAAGACGCTCGACCCGCTCGAGGGCCTCAACTACGAGACCGGGATCAAGGGCAGCTTCTTCAACGGTCGCCTCAACGCCAGCCTCGCCTACTTCATCCTCGAGCAGGACAACTACGCCGAAGCCACCGGCGGCCTGACGCCGAGCGGCGGCACCGCCTACCGGGCGATCAGCGGCGTCCGCACCAAGGGTTTCGAGGCCGAGATCTCCGGCCAGCTGACGCCGCAATGGCAGGTGCACGCCGGCTTAAACCACAAGATCTCGCGCCAGCAGGGCAACAAGGTGGCCACGCTGACGCCTGAAAACCAGGTCACGCTGAGCACGACTTACAAGCCAGCGTTCGTTCCCGGCCTAAGCATCGGTGGCGGAGCACGCTGGCAGGACAAGACCTGGGGTAACGTCTCCGATCACAACTCGAACACCGTCAAGCACACCGTCAAAGACTACTGGCTGCTCGACGCGATGGCCAGCTACCAGATCGACAAGCACCTCTCGCTCAACCTCAACGTCAGCAACCTGCTCGACAAGAAGTACTACACGCTGTTCGACTGGTACAGCACCTACACCTGGGGCGAACCGCGCAGCGCGATGCTGACGCTGAAGTACAAGTTCTGACCCGGACCAGGCCGCAAGCGAAAACGGCGCCCCTGCCAGGGCGCCGTTTTTCTTGCCGGTTGACGGTCGACCGTCGAATCCGGGCAATTTCCCGCCGGCATCTAGCCCTTGCGGAACATCCCCAGCTTGCCGAGGATGAAGATCAGCAGCGAGGCACCGGCAATGGCGATGGCGAAGCGCAGCAGGCCACCGGTCGGCGCCATGCCGAGCAGGCCGGCGAGCCAGTAGCCGAGCGACGAACCGAAGATGCCGATCAGCACGTTGGCGACGATCCCCATCTGGGCGTTGGTTTTCATGACGATGCTGGCCAGCCAGCCGACGATGCCGCCGATCACCAGGGAAACGATCCAGTCCATGTGCGTACTCCTTTCCAGAGAGCGTGGGTGAAGCATGACGATAACGCATCCCGGCGATCGCCGGGTCCGCCCCGGCGGCAAACATTTTTGTAACGACGTGTAACAAAAACGACCTTTTTTCGCATCTCAAACGACATGTCTATTGAGAGCACCGAAAAAATGGTGCCGCGCAGCGTCCGCCCCGGACGCTTCCCCGACACGCCCAGCAGCCGAGGTTCGCCATGTCCGTTCCGTCCCCCGCCCATCTCCGCCTCGCCCTCGGGTCGCGCGTTCTTGCCGCCGTCGGCGGCGGCTACGCGCTGGCTTCCGTCTTTTCGATCTGGCTGAGCTACCTGCTGCCGGCCGAGCTGCCCGAAGCGGTGCTCGGCGCGACGCTGTTCAGCTTCGCCGTCTACACCGCTGCCGTCATCTGGGCCTTCGCCGCCGCCAGCGCCGCCCGCGCCTGGCTCGGCCTGCTCCTGCCCGGCGCGGCGATGGGCCTGATGGCTGCAGCCCTGCAACTCGGCGGAGCCGCGGCATGAAGCAGACGCTGCGCCAATCGATGTCCTGGCTGCACACCTGGGGCGGCCTGTGGTTTACCTGGATCCTCTTCGCCATCTTCCTGACCGGCACGCTCGGCGTCTTCGACGACCCGATCTCGCACTGGATGCGCGAGCAGGGGAAAATCGGCGAAATCGCGCCGTCGACCGTGGACCAGCGCAGCCGTGCGGTCGAGCTTGGCCAGCGCCACCTGGCGGCGGTCTCGCCGCGCGCCGATTTCTGGTCGATCGGCCTGCCCGGCGACGAAAACCCGAACATCCGCGTGTTCTGGCGCGCCGACGAAGATGCACCGTTCAAGCAGGCGCAGCTCGACCCGCTCACCGGCGCCGAGCTGCAGCCGGGCGCCAGCCGCGAGACCGAGGGCGGCCACCATTTCGTGCACATGCACTTCGAGTTCCACGCCGGCATGGCCGGCATCTGGATCGTCGGCGCGGCGACGATGGCGATGCTGGTCGCGCTGGTTTCCGGGATCATCGTGCACAAGAAGATCTTCGCCGACTTCTTCACCTTCCGCCCGGGCAAGGGCCAGCGCTCCTGGCTCGACGGCCACAACGCGCTCGGCGTGCTGACCCTGCCCTTCCTGTTCGTGATTTCCTATACCGGCCTGACCATCTTCTGGGCGACCTACATGCCGGCCGGCGTCCTCGCCCGCTACGACGGCAGCGAGGACGCCTTCTTCGCGCGCCTGAGCGAGGAGCCGGCGCCGCGGCCGCTGCAGCACATCGACGCGCTGATGCCCGAGCTGGCGCCGCTGATGCGGCGCGGCGAGGCGGCGATCGGCCGTGAGGCGAGCTTCGTCGTCGTCGAGCATGCCGGCGACCGCAGCGCCGCCGTGCGCGTCTTCGGCCGCTTCGACCCCGACGCCGAGAACGACCGCCTGGTCGGGCGCGGCAGCGGCAGCGCGCTCTACGACGCGATCACGCTGGAGACGCTCGACGTGCAGTTGCCGAACACGGTGCGCGGCGGCAGCGTGCTGCAGACGCAGCGGACGATGAACGCGCTGCATTTCGTGCGCTTCGGCGGCTATCCGATGAAGTGGCTGTATTTCATCTGCGGCATGGCTGCGTCGGCGATGCTGGCGACCGGCGCGATCCTGTTCATGGTCAAGCGGCGCAAGAAATCGGCCAACGAGTTCGGCGCCGCGACGGCGCGCGTCTATCGCGGCATCGAGGTGCTCAACGTCGCCGCCATCGCCGGCCTGATCCTCGCCTGCGCGGCATATTTCTGGATCAACCGGCTGCTCCCGCTCGACGTCGCCGAGCGCGGCACGCGCGAGATCCTGCTCTTCTTCGCGGTCTGGCTGGCCAGCCTGGCGCACGCCGCGCTGCGTCCGTCGCTGGCCGCCTGGCGCGAGCAACTGGCAGCCTGCGCGCTGCTCTGCCTGGGGCTGCCGCTGCTCAACCTGGCCACCACCGGCGACTGGCTGGTCGCCGCGCTGGCCCGCGGCGACGGCGAAACCGCCGGCGTCGAGCTGAGCGCGATCGGCTTCGGCCTGATCTTCCTGGCGATGCTGCGCCAGTTGCGCCGGCGCGCGCCGACGCTGACGGTCGACCGCCCGGAAACGGCAAAAACCGCGGCCATCGACGCCATCGGAGGACGCTGAGATGGACCCGCACTTCGCGCTTTACCTGGTCTTCTTCGTCTGCTACGCCGGCCTGCTCGCGCTCAGTCTGGCGATGGACCGCCACCACAGCCAGATCCGCCACGGCAAACCGGCGCCGCTGCTGCGCCGCGCCCTGCGCCTCGCCGGCTGGAGCCTGCTGGCGCTGGCGCTGTGGCTGTGCAGCCTGGCCTGGGGCTGGGCAATCGGCCCGGTCGCCTGGTTCGGCCTGCTGTCGACGGCGGCGCTCGGCTTCGTCTTCCTGCTGCCCTATGCGCCGCGCTTCGCCGCCTGGCTGGCCGTCGTCGGCCCGCTGCTGGCGCTGCCGCCCTTCTTTCTCTGACCTTCCGCGAGGCTTTCGCATGCAACGCTTTCTTTCCGTCCTGCCCGGTCGCCGCTGGCTGCCGGTTTTTGCCCTGTACGCGGCGTCGACCGTGCACGCCGAATATTTCTGGATCGACGCCGATGCCGGCGGCCGCCGCATCGTCGCCGGCGAACTCGGCAAGCCGCAGGCCCTGGCCGAAGCGCGCGACGCCCGCGCCTTCGCCGCCGACGGCAAGGCCGTCACCCTGAACGCCGCCGGCGACGGCTACCAGGTTTCCGCCGCTGCCGGCGACCTGCGCTTCACCGCCCGCCGCGGCGACGACAAGACGCTGGTCATCTACCACGCCCGCTACGGCCGCCAGGAAACCAAGGCCGTCAGCGACCTCGAGCTGGTGCCGACGACGCCGGGCGGCAACACCTACCGGCTGTTCTGGAAGGGCAGCCCGGTCGCCGCCTCACAGGTCAACGTCGCCACCTCGGCCGGCTGGTCGCGCGTGCTGCGGCCGGCGGCCGACGGTTCGGTCAGTTTCGACCCGGCTTTCCCGGCCCTCTACGTGCTCGAGGTGACGGCCCGGATCAACGGCAGCGCCAGCGTCGACGGCAAGAAATACGACGACGTCCGCCACGTCGCCACGCTCAGCTTCCGGATCGAACCCTGATGCCGCTGCCTGCCTTCCTGCGCCGCCGCGGCGTCGGCCCGGCGCTGGCCGCTGCCGTCGTCCTCGGCGGTGTCGCCACCTGGCTCGCGGGCGATCGCGTCGACTACGAGACGACCCCGGTCGTGCGCGCCGACATCGAAGCCACGGTGACCGCCATCGGCACGCTGCAACCGCGCCGCTACGTCGATGTCGGCGCCCAGGTCTCGGGCCAGATCGTCCGCCTGCACGTCCAGCCGGGCAGCCAGGTCGCCCAGGGCGACCTGCTCGTCGAGATCGACCCGAGCGTCCAGCGGGCCACCGTCGATGCCGGCCGCGCCGCGCTCGCCGGCCTGCGCGCCCAGCTGGCCGAACAGCAGGCGCAGCGCCTGCTCGCCCAGCAGCAGAACGAACGCCAGCAGGAACTGGCGCTCGCCGGCGCCACCCGCCTGGAGGACGTGCAGACGGCGACCGCCGCGCTGGCCGGGGCGCTCGCCCGGATCGACCAGCTCAAGGCGCAGATCGAGCAGACCCAGGCCACGCTCAAGGCCGACGAGGCCCGCCTCGGCTACACCCGGATCTTCGCGCCGATGGCCGGCACCGTCGTCTCGGTCGAGGCGCGCGAGGGCCAGACGCTGAACGCCACCTACCAGACGCCGAACATCCTGCGCCTCGCCGACCTCTCCGGCATGACCGTGTGGACCGAGGTTTCCGAGGCCGACATCGGCCGCGTCCGGGCCGGCCTGCCGGTCTGGTTCACCACCCTCGGCGGCCACGCCGAGGCGCGCCCGCGCCGCTGGCAGGGCGAGGTCCGCCAGGTCCTGCCGGCACCACCGCAGGCGCCGGCGCAAGCCCAGTCGGCCGGCCAGCCGCAGGGCAGCAAGGCGGTCAATTACACCGTGCTGTTCGACGTCGCCAACCCCGACGGCGCGCTGCTGCCGCAGATGACCGCCCAGGTCAGCATCGTCACCGCCAGCGCCGGCGGCGTGCTCAACGTCCCGCTGTCGGCGGTCGACGGCCTGGCCGAGGGCAAAACCACGGCCCGCGTGCAGCGGGCCGACGGCAGCATCGAAACCCGGGCGCTGACGCTCGGCGTGCGCAACCGCCACGTCGCCGAAGTCACCGCCGGACTGAGCGAGGGCGAGGCCCTGGTTCTCGGCGAGAAGGCGGTTGCCGGCGGCCCGCGGAGATTCACCTGGTGACGCCGTTGATCGAACTGGCCGGCATCCGCAAGCGCTACGGCGGCGGCGACCGGCCCGAGGTCGAGGTCCTGCACGGCATCGACCTGCGCATCGCCGCCGGCGAGTTCGTCGCCATCGTCGGCGCCTCCGGCTCGGGCAAGTCGACGCTGATGCACATCATCGGCTGCCTCGACCGGCCGAGCGCCGGCAGCTACCGCTTCGCCGGCCGCGACGTCGCCGGCTTCGACGCCGACCGCCTGGCCTGGCTGCGCCGCGAGGCCTTCGGCTTCGTCTTCCAGGGCTACCACCTGATCGCCAGCGAAAGCGCCCGCGAGAACGTCGAGATCCCGGCCCTCTACGCCGGCATTCCCGAGGCCGAGCGGCGCGCCCGGGCCAGCGCCCTGCTCGCCCGCCTGGGCCTCGGCGAGCGCCTCGAGCACCGCCCCAACCAGCTTTCCGGCGGCCAGCAGCAGCGCGTCTCGATCGCCCGCGCGCTGATCAACGGCGGCCGCATCATCCTCGCCGACGAACCGACCGGCGCCCTCGACTCGCACAGCGGCGCCGAGGTCATGGCGCTGCTGCGCGAACTCGCCGCCGCCGGCCACACCGTCATCCTGATCACCCACGACCGCGAGGTCGCCGCCCAGGCCGAACGCGTCATCGAAATCCACGACGGCCGCATCACCCGCGATTCCGGCCCGCCACCGGGGTCGACCGTGAGCGTCCCGGAACTGCCGGCCGCCAGCGCCCCGGCCGCCCGCCTGCGCGACGAGCTGGCCGAGGCGGCGCGCACCGCCTGGCGGGCGATGCGCATCAACCGCGGGCGCACCGGGCTGACCCTGCTCGGCATCGTCATCGGCGTCGCCTCGGTGATCCTGATGCTGGCCATCGGCGCCGGCGCCCGCCAGCGCGTCGTCGAGCAGATGGGCAGCATGGGCACGACGATCATGTACCTGGGCAGCAAGGCGCCGGATACCGGCGGCCCGGTCGGCACGATCAGCGACGACGACCTCGAGGTGATCCGCGCCCTGCCCGAGGTGCGCCAACTGATGCCGGTGATCGGCGACCCGATTTCGGTGCGCCACGGCAACGTCGACCGCAACCTCTACGTTTTCGCCGGCAGCGAGGCGCTGCCGGAAATCTTCCGCTGGCCGGTCGAACGCGGCCGCTTCTTCGACCGCCGCGAGCACGACGAGCTGGCCCCGGTCGTCGTCGTCGGCCACAAGGCCTACCAGAACTTCTTTCCCGGCGGCGCCGACCCGATCGGCCGCCACCTGCTGATCGGCAACGCGCCCTTCGAGATCATCGGCGTGATGAGCAGCCGCGGCGCCGACGGCTGGGGGCAGAACTACGACGACATGGTGTACATCCCCTACCGCGCCGGCCGCGCCCGCGTGTACAAGACGCAGACGCAGCCCGACTACAGCATCGTCGACGTCGTTTCGGCCGATCTCGTCGACCAGGCCGAGGCGACGATCGGCCGCCTGCTCGCCGAACGCCACGGCCGCGTCGATTTCGGCATCGGCAACGCCGCCGCCAGGATCAAGGCGGAAATGCGCACGCGCGACGCGATGACCATGATGCTCAGCCTGATCGCCGCCGTCTCGCTGGTCGTCGGCGGCATCGGCGTGATGAACGTGATGCTGATGACGGTGCGCGAACGCACCCGCGAGATCGGCATCCGCATGGCTACCGGCGCCCGCCAGCGCGACATCCAGCGCCAGTTCCTGACCGAGGCCGTGCTGATCGCCCTGAGCGGCGGTCTGGTCGGTGCCGGCAGCGGCCTGGCGATCGGCTTCGCGCTGCTGCTCTGGGACATCCCGGTGGTTTTCTCGTTGACCGCGATCGTCGGCGCCTGCGCCTGCGCCATCGCCACCGGCCTGGTGTTCGGCTGGCTGCCGGCCCGCCAGGCCGCGCGCCTCGACCCTGTGGTCGCGCTTGCCGGAGAGTGAAGCGATGTTCCCTGCCCCGTCCCGTCTTTCCTGGCTGCTGCTGCCCCTGCTCGGCGGCTGCGCGAGCGCGCCGCCGGCCCTTCCCGACTTCGCGCTGCCGGCGCAGTGGCGGCTTGAGCAGCCGGCAGCGCCGGCAACGCCGCCCGAGCGCCTCGACTGGCAGGCCTTCGGCAACGCCGAACTGGCGGCGCTGATCGACGAAGCCCTGGCGCGCGCCCCCGACCTGGCCGTCGCCGCGGCCGCCGAGCGTCAGGCCGAGGCGGTCGCCCGCGCCGCCGGCGCCGGCCGCTGGCCCGGTCTCGACCTCGAGCTGCGCGGCGCGCGCAACGGCGGCAGCGGCAACAACGAGCGCACCAGCCACGGCGCCAGCCTTGCCGCCAGCTACGAGCTCGACCTCTGGGGCCGCCAGCAGGCCTTGCGCGACGCCGCCCGCGCCGGCGTCGATTTCAGCCGCCACGACCGGGCGGCGCTGCGCCTGAGCCTGGCCGCCAATGTCGCCAACCTGTGGCTGGGGGTGCAGGCGCTGCGCGCCCAGATCGCCATCGCCGAGGCCGACCGGCAGCTCGTCGAGCGCACCCTGGCGCTGACCGAAATCCGCCTGCGCGCCGGCAGTGCCGACCCGCTCGACGTCGCCCGCCAGCGCGGCCTGCTCGGCGAGCGCCAGCGCAGCCTGGCGGCGCTGCGCCTCGAATACGACAACGGCTGCCAGGCCCTCGGCGCCCTGCTCGGCCGCAGCGCCAGCGTCGAACCGCAGGCGGTGGACCTCGACCAACTGCCGCTGCCGGCGGTTGATGCCGGCCTGCCCAGCGAACTGTTGCGCCGCCGCCCCGACCTGGCCCGCGCCGAGGCGGCACTGGCTGCCGCCGACGCCGACGTCGCCGCCGCCCGTGCCACCCTGCTGCCCAGCATCAACCTCGGCGCCAGCGTCCTCGCCGGCGGCAGCCAGCTCGCCGACCTCTTCGCCAGCCCGGCCAGCAGCCTGTTCGCCACGCTGGCCCGGCCGCTCTTCGACGGCGGCCGCCTGAGCGCCCGCCACGCGACCGAACAGGCGCGCCGCGAAGGCCTGGTGCACGCCTACCACGCCGCCATCGTCGCCGCCTTCGCCGACACCCAGACGGCGCTCAACGCCGGGGCCGGCAGCGCCGCGCAGCTCGCCGCCCAGGCCGAGGTCGTGCGCCAGGCCGAGATCGCCTGGCAACGCGCCGAGGCCCGCTACCGCGCCGGCGCGCTGGCGATGATCGACCTGCTCGACAGCCAGCGCACCCTGCACGCCGCCCGCCACCAGCTGCTCGCCGACCGCCTCGCCCGCCAGCGCGCCGCCGTCGCGCTGTTCCGCGCCCTCGGCGGCGGCTGGCAGCGGCCTTCCCCGGAAGAAAGATCCTGATGCCCGGCGACCCTTTGTCGCCCAGACGCCTGCTGCAGAAACACGGCTTGCGCGTCACCGTCTCGCGCCTCGCGGTGCTCGCCGAGATGCGCAAGCAGCCGCAGCGCTTCTTCCGCCCCGAGGACATCCTCCGGGCCTGGATACACGACGGCCAGCCCGGGCGCATCTCCAGCGCCTACCGCGTGCTCGCCGAACTCGCCCAGCACGGCCTCGTACACCGCGCGCGCAACCCCAGCGGCCAGACGGTGTACCGCCTCGCCGCCAACCAGCCGGCGCTCAGCCGGCTTCGCCTGACCCTGCCCGACGGCCGCGAACTGGTCATCGACGACAGCGTCCTGCGTGCCTGCATCGACCAGCACGCGCTCGAACAAGGCGCCGACATCGGCACGCTCAGCCTGCGCCTGAGCGTGGACGAAAGCGCGCCGAACCTGGAAACAACGGGCAATTTTCAAGGATTGACGGCAAGCCGTGGCGCATCGGAAAATAATAACAATTCTCGATAGCCAGCCAACCCTCGGGTAGCCAGCCAACGGTCCTGTTCCCCATCCGGAGTCGCCCGTGTCCGCTGCCCATCCCGTCGCCGAGCTTTACCTCGATCACCATCGCTGGCTGCATGCCTGGTTGCGCAAGAAGCTGGGCTGCACGCAACAGGCCGCCGATCTCGCCCAGGACACCTTCGTGCGCCTGCTCGCCAAGCCGGAACCGCAGTTGCTGCGCGAACCGCGCGCCTACCTGACGACCGTCGCCCGCGGCCTGCTCATCAACCACTGGCGGCGTCAGGCGCTGGAACAGGCCTGGCTGGAGGAGCTGGCGGCGCGGCCCGAGGTCAGCAGTCCGTCGCCGGAGGAGCGCCGGCTGATCCTGGAAACCCTGGAAGAAATCGCCCGCCTGCTCGACGGTCTGCCGCCGCGGGTGCGCGAGATCTTCCTGCGCTCGCAGCTCGAAGGCCAGACCTACCCGGTCATTGCCGAACAGCTGGGGATCAGCGTCAACGTCGTGCAGAAGGCCATGCTGCGCGCCACCGCCCACTGCTACCGGGCTCTCTACGCATGAGCGCGGCCGAAGACAACGCGCCGATCGCGCCGGCCGTCGTCGATGTCGCCATCGCCTGGCATGTCCGCCACGCATCCGGGCTGATGGGCGCCGACGAGCAGGCCCGCCTGAGCCGCTGGCTGGCCGAGCACCCGGACCATGCCCGCGTCTGGCAACGCCTGCAGCGCATCGGCGAACGCCTCCACGGCAGCACGCCGCAGTTGGCCCCCGCCGCCGTCACGCGTTCGGTCCTGCAGCGCCTGCCCGACCTGGAACGGCGCAAGTCGCTGCGCCTGCTGTCGCTGGCCCTGGTCGGCGGCGGCAGCCTCTACCTCGGCCGCGAGCTGGTGCACGAGGCTGCCTTTCCCGCCGACCATCGCACCGCCGTCGGCGAACGCCGCGACATCCGGCTGGCCGACGGCACCCTGCTCCAGCTCAACACCGACAGCGCCGTCGATATCCGCTTCGACGCCACCAGCCGTCGCATTGGCCTGCGCCGCGGCGAAATCCACATCGCCACCGGCCGTGATCCGGCCGGCCGGCCGTTCCGGGTCGAAGCCCGCGACGGCACGCTGGTCCCGGTCGGTACCCGGTTCACGGTCAGCCAGCTGGACGCCGGCACGCTGCTCGGCGTCAGCGAAGGGGCGGTCGATGTGCTGCGCGGCGGGTCAGACGACCGCCGGCGCGTCGAAGCCGGCCAGCAACTGGCCTTCGGCAGCCGTGCCGACGACCGCCTGCAAGCGCTCGACGAATCGCGCCAGGCCTGGACCGACGGCATGATCAGCGCCGAGAACCGGCGCCTGGCCGACCTGCTCGGCGAACTCGCCCGCCATCGCCGCGGCCACCTCGGTTGCACGCCGCAAGCCGGCGAACTGCGCATCACCGGCACCTGGCCGCTGCACGGCAGCGACCCGAGCGAAGCCGTCCTGGCCTCGCTGGAACGGCATTTGCCGATCCGCCTCCAGCGGCTGACGCGCTACTGGGTCAGGGTTGAAACCCGCTGACGGGCGGTGGCACAAAAATAGTTGGCAGTTTTTCCCTGGTCTCCGGGCATACCGGATAGAAGCCTGCCGCGTGCAGGCCACCGGTTCAATCTCGACGCAAAGGAAAAGCCGCATGTCCCGCCCCGCCCTGTTCCCCCGCCACCCGCTGACGCCCGTCGCGCAAGCGCTGCTCGTCGTCTTCCTCGGCGCTGCCGCCGGCGCCGGCCTGCTGCCCGCCCGGGCCCACGCCGCCGAAGCCGGCACCACGATCAATTTCGACATCCCCGCCGGCAGCCTCGACCAGGCCCTGAGCCGCTTCGGCCGCCAGGCCGGCATCCAGATCGCGGTCAATGCCGAACTGACCCGCGGCCGGCAAAGCCCCGGCCTGAGCGGCAAACACGGCATCGCCGAGGGCCTGCGCCGACTGCTCGCCGGCAGCGGCCTGGAAGCGGTGCGCGACGGCGGCGGCGAGTACGGCCTGCGCCGCCTGCCACCGGCCAGCACCGGCGAGGCGACCCTGGCGCCGATGACGGTGACCGCCGGCGGCCTCGGCGGGACCACCGAAAACAGCGGCTCCTACACCACCGGCGCGATGAGCACGGCGACCAAACTGAGCCTGTCGCCGCGCGAGACGCCGCAATCGGTCAGCGTCCTCAGCCGGCGCCAGATCGAGGAGCAGAATCTGCTCAGCCTCGACGACGCGGTCAACAACGTCACCGGCCTGGTCATGCAGAAGGGTTACTACAGCGGCGAATCGGGAAGCTTCTTCGCCCGCGGCTTTCCCGTCGCCAACCTGCTGATCGACGGCCTGCCGACCAGCGCCGGCGCCAACGGCACCTTCAACGCCGACAACGACGCGCTCGACATCTACGACCGGGTCGAGGTGGTGCGCGGCGCCACCGGGCTGACCACCGGTGCCGGCACGCCCTCGGCGGCGATCAACCTGGTGCGCAAGCGGCCGACCGCGGAAAACCAGGCCAGCGTCACGCTGAGCGCCGGCAGCTGGCAGAACTTGCGCAGCACCGCCGACGTCAGCGGCCCGCTCAACGCCGCCGGCACACTGCGCGGCCGCGCCGTGGCCACGGCGCAGGACAGCAAGCAGTTCTACGACACCGCCCACGACCGCAACCAGCAGCTGTACGCCATCGTCGAGGCCGACCTGACGCCGGCGACGGTGGCGACGCTGGGCTTCCACTACCGCAACGTCGACAACGACGGCTTCGTCCCCGGCCATCCGACCAATCCGGACGGCAGCTTCCTTGCCGGCCTGAGCCGTTCGGCCAACACCGCCAACGATTTCGACTACTGGCAGCAAACCGACAAGAGCGTCTTCGCCGAGCTCAGCCACAAGTTCGCCAGCGGCTGGCAGCTCAAGGCCGCCGCCCTGTGGAAACGGCCGGAACAGGACATGATGTTCTCCGGCCTCTACCGCAACGGCGGCGTGCTCCGCCAGAGCACCCAGCGCTACCGGCTCGACAACCGCCAGGACAGCTACGACGTCGCCGCCAACGGCCCGTTCACCCTGCTCGGGCGCAGCCACGAACTGATGTTCGGCGCCAGCTACCGCGAATTCGACAACAAGAACTGGGGCGGCTGGTCGAGCTACGCCTGGACCGCCGCCGGCCCGGCGGTCGATCCCTACCACTGGGATTCGTCCGCCGTCGCCCAGCCAGCGATCGACATGAGCCTCTGGAACTGGGCCTACACGGCCCGCCAGAAAGGCGTCTATGCCGCCACCCGCCTCAATCTCGCCGATCCGCTCAAGCTCATCCTCGGCGCCCGGATCAACTGGTACGAGAACGACAACCACAGCAACGGCACGCGCTTCACCATCAACCGCGAAGTCACGCCCTACGCCGGCCTGGTTTTCGACCTCGACGACAGCCACTCGCTCTATGCCAGCTGGACCGAGATCTTCGAGCCGCAGAGCAACCGCGACAGCAACGGCCAGCTGCTGGCGCCGATCACCGGCACCAACCACGAACTCGGGATCAAGGGCGAATACTTCGGCGGCCGCTTGAACGCCAGCCTGGCGACCTTCGTCGTCCGCCAGCAGAACCGCGCCGTGGACGATCTCGCCGGCCCCAATCCCTGCCCCGGCAGCAGCTGGGGCTACTGCAAGCGGGCCGCCGGCGAGGTCGAGAGCAAGGGCGTCGAGCTCGAGGTCGGCGGCGCCCTGACGCCGAGCTGGCAGGTGATGGCCGGCTACACCTACGTCGCCGCCGAATTCACCAAGGACGCCGACCGGGCCAACATCGGCCAGTCCTACGACAGCGACCTGCCGCGCCACCAGCTCAAGCTGAGCACCAGCTACCGCCTGCCCGGCGAGCTCTCGCGCTGGCGCATCGGCGGCAACGTCTATGCGCAGAACCGGACCAAGTCGAGCGACGACGCCAACATCCAGCAAGCCGGCTACGCCATCGTCGGCCTCAACGGCAGCTACCAGCTCGACGCGCGCACCGAAATCCGGCTCAACATCAACAACCTGTTCGACAAGCATTACTACCAGGGCCTCGGCTGGACGACCGGCGGCAACGTCTTCGGCGCCCCGCGCAATTTCGTGGTGACTGCGCGTTACAGTTTCTGACAGGCCGCCTGTCGGGCTTGATGAGCCCGCCCGGAGGAGGAATATTGAAACGGCGTGCCATTTTGCGGGCCGACGGGGGGTTTTGAGCAGCCTGTCGGTAATTTTCATGGTTTCTCAACGCCACAGGCCGCGGGGATTGAAGTTGTTTCAGCAACTGCAGTCAGGCATTTGAGCCGCAAGGCGTGATCGGCATCCCCGTCAAATTCATCCTTCCCGAATGCGCGGCGGCGAAATATTGTGGCAACGAGTTGACTTTGTGTTGGGAACGGTTATCATTAGCGTCAATGACATTGCGCAAGATTGATGACAGCGCAAACTGCCACCGCCGCCTGCCAAAGCGGTATGGGCACACAAGACAGTCGCCAGCCAGCCCTCGGGCAGCCAGCCAGATTCCTCGAATTTCGATCTGCTGCATGGCCGACTGGACGCCGGCATGACGCGGATCCTGCACAGGAGTACCGCTGGGTGCATACCAACAAGGATGTTCTCGATCGCTTCCAGAACCTTTACGAAGGCCTGATCGCGCACGACGGTTTCGGCGAAATGCGGCTCGAGTTCCGCATCCTCAAACGCGGCCAGAAAGAAGTCGTCATCCACTGCGGCAAACAGTACCGCTTCGTCGTCGACTATCGCCCGAACAACCCGCTTGCCTGGGAAGTGCGACGCGAGCCCGCCACAACGGAAAGCCCGCGGCCGGCCCCGGAGCGCCGCCGCCGTCAGGAGGCCATCGCCTTTCCCGACCGCCGCCAGCGGTAACAGACATCAAGTCCCGGTCGTCGGCGACCGGGCGAGCTAGCAAGCCATCGGCGAGGGGTCGAGGCAGATATTGGCAGTAAAGCAATGCAGGTTGTGCGCACCGGGGGACGGTGGGCGACGGCAATCCCACTTATCTATGGAGTTTTGACTATGAGCAACATGCTGTCTCGCCTGATGGGCAAAAAGGACGCCGAAATCCAGGCGATCGTCGCCAACGTTGACGCCGCCGCCGCGCCGCGCGGCCTGCGCCGCAAGTTCGAGAAGATCCGCAGCAAGAAACAGGGCGGTTTCACCCTGCTCGAACTGCTGGTCGTCGTCGCCATCCTCGCCGCGATCGCCGGCACCGCCACGATCATGCTGCACGACACCGACAAGAAGGCCTTCGCCGCCGCCCACGTGGCGATGATGGACCAACTGTCCAAGGGCATCCTGGAGTTCCAGCAACTGAACGCCGGCAAGTATCCGAACACCTGGGATTCGCTGCTGACCAACGGCACCGGCGTCCTCGCCGCCACCGCGACGCCGAGCATCCTGCTCAACGAAGGCCTGGCCGACAACCTTGAAGAACACGTGCTGGTCACCGGCGAGTTCGATGCGCTGAAGGCGGTCGGCATCACCGAAGTCCGCGTGCTCAACGAAGCCGCCACCGGCATCCCCGACCAGGGCACCCTGACTTGCGCCAACACCGAAGCCGGCATCCGCGCCCTGATCAACAGCAAGGCCAACAACGTGACCTCGCAGAACATCTACCGCAGCCCGGCCTCCAACGGTTGCGGCGCCGCGGCGACGATCGCCGACGGCAACGCGCTGCTGATGTGGAAACAAGCCCAGAACGAGCGGGTCAATGCCAAGGCCACCGACGTGCTGATCGCCTTCGGCGTCGGCCCGGATTCGACGCTGTTCCAGTCCGCCAACTACGGCGCCCTGACCAACACGCCGATCTACCGCCACGTCGAAGGCAACGAGTACAACCGCTTCGTCGCGCTGTTCAACGTCACTTCCGACTCGACCAAGCCGACCAATGGCAAGGCCACCTTCCAGGCCATCGTTGACGGTGCCGGCGACACCAAGGACGAGGAACTCGGCGAATTCGACAACGTTCGCCCGACCTAAGCATCACCTGAGCTGAACCCGGGCGCTGGCGGTCGAATCCGCCGGCGCCCGCCGACCCGCAACACACCCGAGAATCCCATGACGCTGTCCAAGGCAGGCGAACTGCGCGACTGCGGTTTCACCCTGATCGAACTCCTGGTCGTCTGCAGCCTCCTCGCTGCCCTCTCCTATATTGCCTGGGGCGCCTACACCGGCGTCCAGGAACGCGCCGAGGACGACATCGCCCGCGCCGAGATGCTGCGCCTGGCCGACGCGCTCAAGCGCTTCCGCGCCGACACCGGCTATTACCCGGGCCAGGGGCCGTTCGCGCTGGCCGCCCCGGGCACCGTCGAAACCGCCAGTGGCGACGGCTACACCTGCGACCCCGTCGGCGGCGTGCGGCGCAGTTGGGCTGCGCCCGCGGTAGACGCCGACAAGGACGCCTGGTTCGCCTCGCCGGCCAACCTCGCCCTGCTCTTCGCGGCACCAGCGCTCTGCGCCAACCATCCGCTGGCTTACCTGGAACGCTGGCAGCCCGCCAGCGGGCGCGGCTGGCACGGCCCCTATCTGGACATATCCGCCCGCGCCTGGGTCGATCACGGCAACGACTTCAACGCCGACCGCAACGGCACCCTGAACGGCGCCCCCGACGGCGACGGCAACCCGGTCGCCGGCAACAAGATCGTCGACATCCCGGCCTTCGGCAACGGCCCACGCTTCACCGCCGTCGGCCCGGCCTGGCAACCCTGCGCCGAGCAAGCGCACAGCACGCCAGGCGCAACCTGCATGCTCGGCTGGCGGAGCGTCCCGCGCCAGGCCACCGGCTACGCCGCCATGCGCCACGAACTACCCGCCCACGCCCGCCCCTTCGTCGTCTTCGGCCTGGCCGACAACGACGCCCCGCGCCTCGTCTATTTCGGGCGCGATGGCCGCTACGGCGGGCGCAACGCCGCCGACCCCTGTCTTCCCAACCTTCCCGATCCCGATGGCGCCGACGACCAGGTGTTGTGCCTGAATCGCTGACCGCCACGCCTCACTGATGAAAAACCACCGTTGCCTCGCCATCTTTGCCCTCGCCGCCATCGTCGCCCTGCCGCTGCATGCCGCCGACCCGGCGCAGCAGATTCCGGTCAGCCGCCTCGACCCCGCCGCCGCCTACAAGGACGTCGACCTCAAGGCGCTGGTCGCCAGGTCGCGCACCGAACTGCCCGGCCAGCGCATCATCTTCGCGCCGACGCCGATCCGCTTCCGGGCCGTGCTCGGCGCGCTGCCGGTGGCGCAGAAGGCCGACTACCTGCACAGCGCGCTGAACATGATGAAGGTCAGCAACCCGCCGCAGGTCAGGCAGCGCATCGGCCTCGACTACGGCGGCGAAACCTTGCTCTCGGCCTACATCGAGGAAGACGCCGCCAAGCGCCTGGCGGCCGCGGTCAAGCCCGGGCAGGTGCGCACCTTCTACGCCTGGCACGTCTACAACTACTCGCGCGGACCGGCCCTGCTCGTCACCGCCTTCGGCGACTGAGGCGGCGATGCGTCCTGCTTCCCCGGCGCGCGGCTTCACGCTGATCGAACTGCTGGTCGTCGTCGCCATCCTCTCCGCCGCCTCGCTGCTCGCCTTCGCCGGCCTCGGCGAGGACCGCGTCCAACTGCGCCACGACGACACCCGCCAGCGCCTGCGCCATCTGCGCACCGCCATCCTCGGCGACAGCGCGCTCGCCGGCTACGTCGTCGACAACGGCCGGCTGCCCGGCAGCATCGCCGAGCTGCTCGGCCCCGGTGAACTGCGCCAGCGCGCGGCGCTCGCCCCGCTCTTCGTCCCGGCGCCCGACGCCGACAGTTGCACCGGCAGCACTGGCATTGCGCTGAGCGACAACGGCGCGCTGCTGGTCAAGGGTCACCGCGGCGATTATCTCGGCGGCCTCGCCGTCAACGGTCGCTTCCGCGACGGTTGGGGCAATGTCGGGATCAACGACGACGCCGCCAACGCCGGCTGGGCGACCGCGCTCGCCACGCCGGCCCTGCACATCTCCAGCCTCGGCGCCGACAACGCCGCCGGTGGCGACGACTACGCCGCCGACCAGACCCTGGCCATCAACGCCGACGACTGGCTGCTGCCGATCGCCGGCTGGACCGTCACGGTCAACAACGCCCGCCGCGGCGGCGACCCCGCCAACGACATCCCGGCCGGTCGCCTGTCGCTCAGCCTGCTGGTCTTCGTGAATGACGGCGACGGCGGCCAGTGGCGGCGTTACAGCAGTGCCGCCCTGCCCTGCCTGGACGGCAACGGCGACGGCGAGGTCGGCGGCCTCGCCTGCGCGCGCAGCGCTACGGTCGCCTTTGGCGACGGCTGCAAGCCCGGCGTCACCGTCGCCGGCCAGGGGCGCATCCCGCAGGGTCGCCACCTGCTGGTGCTCACCGACCACGGCGCCGACGGCCAGCCGTGGACCGCCGACGACGTCGTCAGCGGCGGCAGCACGCCGATCCTCGCGCAAATCGACGCCATCGCCGGGCACAACCTGCCGGCCGTCACGCTGGAGATCCGATGAACTTGCGCCAGCGCCTGCAAGCCTTCGCCAGCCGCCACGCCAAGCTCAGGCTGCCGGCCCTCGGCGGCCGGCACGGTACGCGCAAACCCTGCCTGCTGCTCGCCTGGGACGTCGGCGGCCTGCACGCCGCCATCGCCGACGGCAGCGGCGCCGACGCCCGCCTGCTCGGCCAGGCGTTTTCCGGCGAAGGCCGCCTGCGCGCCGCGCTGGCCGCCGTCCTCGACCAATTCGCGGCACAGGGCCTGGCCCGGCCGCGCCAGGCTTTCCTGGCCGCCCGCCACGTGCTGCCGGTGGTCGCCGACCTGCCGGTGGCCCCGGACAAACCGCGCCCACGGGCGCAGATGCGCGAGCTGGTGCAGGCCGACCTGGAACCGGCGCTGGCCGAATTCGGCAGCCTGTGGTCGATGGGCGCGCTGATGCAGGCACGCGGCTACCTGGACGGCGATGAACGGCAACGCATCTCGCAGGAGGAAGCGCTGCGCCGGCAGAACCGCCAGAGCCAGTTGCGCTTCGGTGAAATCGCCCTGGAAATCGGCCTGATCGAACGCGAGGGGCTCGACGAATGCCTGGACCTCCAGGCCGAACTGCAGAACCTCGAAGCCAGCGTCGCCGCCGGCTGGCTCGGCCGGAGCGAGGAGCGCCAGGCGCTGTGGCTGGTCTGCGGCGTCGGCGAACGGGCCTACCGGGAATGGCGCGAAACGGTCGCCGAGGCCGGTCTCCACCTCGCCGCCGTGCTGCCGCTCGCCTGGCTGGCCAGCGAAAACGACGCGCCGCCAGCCGACGCGCAGCGGCGCGACGCCAGCCTGCCGCGGATCAGCCTCGAACTGCAGCGCGAGGAAGTGGTCGCCGTCTGTCGCCGCCACGAGCGGGTCGTCGCCGCGCGTAGCGAAGGGCGGGTCGAACGCCGCTTGAGCAGCGACTGGCTGACCCGACTGATCGCCGACTGGGCCAGCGAACCGCGGGTGGCGCTGGAAATCCGCGCCATCCACGGTGAGGACGACGCGCTCATCGCCGCCCTCGCCGAGGATCTGGCGCTGACCACCGGCCACCCTTGCCGCGCCCTGGACAGCACCGACAGCCGCGCGGCGCTCTGGCGCAACCTGCTGCGCGAAGGCAGCAGCCGGACCTCCGGCCTGCCGCGCCTGGTGGACAAGGAATTGCGCGGCTCGCCCTGGAACAATCCGGACCTGCGCCGCCTGGCCGCACTCGGTGTCGTCCTGAGCATCATCGGCGGCGTCGAGGGCTACCAGCATTTCCGCCTGCATCGCCTGGAAGCGCGCATGGCCGAACGCCAGCAGCAGGAACAGGAGCGCAGCCGCTCGGCGCAGCAGATGGCACAGGTCAGCCAGCAACTGGCCAGCCTGGGCAAGTCGCTCGACGACACCCGCCGCCAGCTCGAACCGCTGCTCGCCGACCGCGCCCGCCTCGACGCCGTGCTGTCGATGCAGGCCGACCTGCCGGAACTGCTCTACATGCTGGCCCAGTCGATCGGCGACGACGCCGTGCTCGACGAAGTGCACAACGACGTCACCAAGGTCAGCGGCGCGGCGGTCCATGTCCTCGCCTGGTCGCCCAGCTATACCGGCGCCCAGGCCTTCGTCAGCCGCGTCGCGGCGGCGGTGCGCGACCGCGCCTGGGGCGTCGCCCAGACCGAGATCAACGAACGCGCCGGGCGCAGCGGCAAGCGCGGCCATGAAATCAGCTTCTGGCTGCTGCCCGAGGAAGGCGAGCTGGAAGCCGCAGCGCCCAGCGATGCCACGGAGCCGAAACGATGACGCCAGCCGCCCTGAAATCGCGCCTGCGCGAGGAAATGCGCAAATGGCAGAAGCTGCCCGCGCGCGACAAGAACCTGGCCTGCGCGGTGTTCGCCCTGATCCTGGTCGGCGTCTACGGCGGCCTGCTCTGGCCGCTGACCGAAGATCGCGCGGCCAAGCTCGAATACGACCTGCAGAAGATGGCGGTGCGCGAAAAATCCAGCAACAAGGCGGCGGTCAAGGAGTTCGTGCCGCCGCCCAGCCTCGGCGGCAAGAGCCCGCGCGAAGCCGAGCAGGAGCTGGAAGCCCTGAAACGGCAACTGGAAACGCTGCGCGCCGAGGTGCAGGCGCGCCAGGGCCGCTTCGTGCCGATGGACGACAGCCTGGCGATGAATGCGCTGAAAAGCGGCCTGACCTCACTCGCCGAAGCCGGCGACATGGAAGTGACGGCGATCGAACACGTCTACGAGCGCAAGGAGGACAAGGACCGGCCGCCGACCCCGGAACTGATCCTCAAGGCGGCGCAGGCCAATCCCTTCCAGCGGCCGCTGGTGATCCTGCGCGCCCGCGCCAGCTTCCGCGGCCTGATGGCCTTCCTCGACGGGCTGCAGGCGCTGCCCTACATCGCCGCGCCGGTCGGCTGCGACATCGTCGTCCGCGTCGACCGCGACGCCAAGACCGAACTGCCGATCCGCCAGTGGCTGGACGTGCAGATCAAATTCGTGGTGTAAGAGATGAGCGTCACCATTCACCAACTGTTCGACACCCTGCTCGCCTCGCTGGTCGAGCACCACGCCTCCGACCTCCATCTGGCCGAAGGACGAGTGCCGAGCTGGCGCCTGCACGGCGCCCTGGCACCGCTCGGCAACCGGCAGTGGGACGCGGCGATGATGGCGACCCTGCTCGACGAACTGCTCAAGGAACAGCAGCGCCAGGATTTCCGCGCCAAGGGCACGGTCGACCTCGGCTACAGCGCGCCCGGCGGCGAGCGCTTCCGGATCAACGTCTTCCGCAGCCTGGGCCGGCCGGCGCTGGTCGCCCGTCACCTGCCGTCGCGCTTCGCCAGCTTCAACGAGCTGCGCCTGCCGGAAAGCATCCGCAGCCTGGCCGCGCTGCCCGACGGCCTGGTCCTGGTCACCGGCATCACCGGCAGCGGCAAGAGCACGACGCTGGCGACGCTGATCAACGAGATCAACGCCAGCGCGCCGGTGCATATCCTGACCATCGAGGACCCGGTCGAATTCGTCCATCAGGCCAGGCAGGCGATCATCAGCCACCGCGAGCTGCATACCGATGTCGCCGACTTCGCCAGCGCCGTGAAAGCCTCGCTGCGTGAGGATCCGGACGTCATCCTGGTCGGCGAATTGCGCGACAACGAAACCATGCGCGCCGCGCTGACCGCCGCCGAAACCGGCCACCTGGTCTTCTCGACCCTGCACACCGCCGATGCGGCGGGCGCCGTCGAACGCTTCGTCGGCGCCTTCAGCGGCGAGGAACAGACCGTCGTCCGCCACCGCCTGTCGCTGGTGCTGAAGGCGGTGGTCGCCCAGCAGTTGCTGCCGTTGCACGGCCGGCCGGGGCGGGTGGCGGCGGTGGAAATCATGCAGGTAACACCGGCCGTTTCCAACCTGATCGCCTCCGGGCGCACGGCGCAGATCTATTCGGCCATCGAATCCGGGCGCGAGCTGGGCATGCAGACCTTCGACCAGTCCTTCGCCGGCCTGGCGCGCGACGGCCTGATCGACACCGACAACGGCCGCCGTCTGGCGCGCGACCCGATCAACTTCGACCGCCTGCTGCGGGCGCCGAGGAGCGTGGCATGAGTTCGCTCAACGAAGCGGCGCTGATCAACGCCGGCCTGCAGGCCGAGCTGTTCGACCGCGACCTGGTCAACCGCCTGCGCGCCCACGCCCGCGCCAACCGTCTGTCCCTGCTCGACGCCCTGTCGCGCGAGCTGGGCCTGCCGCACACCGCCTTCTACCTGGCGCTGGCGCAGGTGCATGGCCTGCCCTACGCCCGCCTCGACCAATGGACGCTCGACCTCGGCCAGGCCGGGCGGCTGCCGGCGACGCTGCTCAAGCGCCACCCGATGGTGCCGCTGCGCAACCGCGACGGCGAACTGCAACTGGCGATCAGCGACCCCAGCGACCAGCTCGGCATCGAGACGGCGCGGCGCATCATCGGCGCCGGCACGCCGCTCGCCGTCGCCGACCCCGAGGCGCTGGCGCCGCTGCTCGCCCGCTTCGCCCCGGCCGACGCGCGCGACGGCACCGCCGAGGAACCGGTGGCGCTGTTCGACCGCCTGCTGCGCGACGCGCTGCTGCGCCGCGCCTCCGACATCCACGCCGAAAGCGTCAAGGACGGCGTGCGCATCCGGCTGCGCGTCGACGGCCGCATGATCGCCTGGGGCAGCCTGCTGCCGAAGGCGCTCGGCGACGGCCTGATCAGCCGGATCAAGGTGCTGGCCGGAATGGACATCGCCGAAGCGCGGGCGCCGCAGGACGGCAGCCTGGTCTATCCGCTGGGCGACGGCGAGCCGATGGAAATGCGCGTCGCCTCGGTGCCGATCAAGTTCGGCGAACGCCTGACCCTGCGCGTGATGAAGAGCGACCCCGGACGGCAGACGGTGGACGCGCTGGGCATGCCGCCGTTCATGGTCGAGCGCCTGCGCGAGGCATTGTCCAACCCGCACGGCATCGTCCTCGTCACCGGGCCGACCGGCAGCGGCAAGAGCACGACGCTCTACGCCGTGCTGCGCGAACTCGACGCCGACACGCTCAACATCCTCACCGCCGAAGACCCGGTCGAGCAGGTGATCCCCGGCATCTCGCAGGTGCAGGTGGGCGGCAAGGTCGGCTTCGCCGACGCGCTGCGCAGCTTCCTCCGGCACGACCCGGACGTCATCCTGGTCGGCGAAATCCGCGATTTCGATACCGCCGACGTCGCGCTCAAGGCGGCGACCACCGGCCACATGGTGCTGTCGACGCTGCACACCAACACCGCCGTCGGCGCCATCACCCGGCTGTCCGACATCGGCTGCGAGCGCTTCCTGGTCGGCGCCACGGTGCACGGCATCATCGCCCAGCGCCTGGTGCGCATGCTCTGCCCGCACTGCCGCGGCCGGCGCCCGGCCAGCGCCGAGGAAAGGGCGCTGCTCCAGGTGGCGCCCGACGAAGCCTGCGAGATCGGCGTCGCCAACGGCTGCCCGCGCTGCCTGGGCAGCGGCTACCGCGGCCGCATCGGCCTCTTCGAAGCGCTCTGGCTGGACGGCGAACTGGCCGAACTGGTCGCCAACGACGCCAGCGAACGCGAACTGGCGCAGGCTGCCGGCAACTACTGGCGACTCGGCGACGACGCCCGCGACAAGGTGCTGAAGGCCATCACCAGCCTGGCCGAAGTGCGCCCCTACCTGCACCTGAGGCGACAATAAGATGGCGAGCTTCAGCTACCTCGGGCTCAACGCGCAGGGACAGGAGCGCGCCGGCCAACTGCTCGCCCAGGATATCAACGAGGCGCGCCAGTTGCTGCGCGGCCAGGGCCTGCGCATCCTCGAACTGCAGGCCGGCGAACGCGTCAGCCGCAACCTGCTCGACGGCCTGCGCGACTTCGGCCGCCTGCTGCGCGGCATGCTGCCGGTGCGCACCACCGACATGATGCTGTTCTACCGCCAGATGCAGTTGATGCTGCGCGCCGGCCACACCATCCTGGAAGCGCTCGAAGCCGCCGGCCGCCTGTCCAGCCGGCCGCGCCTGAGCGACCAGTTGCAGCGCTGCGCCGAGCGGATCAGCGCCGGTAGTTCGTTCTCGGCGGCGCTGGACAAGGAGAAAGCGGCCTTCCCCCGGCTGACCGTGAAGCTGGCCGAGGCCGGCGAGGCTTCCGGCGAACTGGATTCGGTCTTCGAACGCCTGGCGGTGTTGACCGAGCGCCGCGCCGACGTCAAACGCCAGTTGCTCACCGCGCTGACCTACCCGTCAATCGTGCTGCTCGTCTCGATCGGCGTCATCAGCTTCCTGGTCGGCACCGTCGTGCCGCGCTTCGCGCTCTTCCTCGAAGCGCGCGGCAAGGCCATTCCCTGGGCGGCGCAAACCATGCTCGACGTCGCCGACTGGCTCGCCAACTGGGGCGCGTTGCTCGGCGTCGGCGTGCTCGGCCTGGGCATCGGCATGGTCGTGCTGCGCCAGTTTCCACGACCGCGCCGCGCCATCGACGGCATCCTGCTGCAGGTGCCGGTGCTCGGCAGCACGCTGATGGCGGCGGCGATGGCGCAGGCCGCATGGACTTTCGGCCTGCTCCTGAAAAGCCGCCTGACCGTGCTTGAAGCCTTGCGCTCGGTCGCCCAGGTCAGCGCCAACGCCAGGATCAGCCACGCCCTCGAAGCCGCCTGCGAACAGGTGATCGAAGGCCGCGCCCTGACCGTCGCCCTCGACCGCCCGCCGATCCCGCCGCTGGTCCGCCACATGGCGGCCGTCGGCGAGCGCAGCGGCGAGATGGAAGCGGTGATGGAAGCGCTCGGCAACCACTACCAGAAAGAGCTCGACGCCCGCGTCAAGATGCTTTCGGCGCTGATCGAACCGGTGCTGACGCTGTTCATCGGCGGTGTCGTCGGCTTTGTCTATTACGCCTTCTTCCAGGCCGTACTCGCCGTGTCCACCGGCGGGGGTTAGGAGTTCATGAACACGCACCGCCTTCCCGCCCTGGCCCTGCTCGCCCTGCTGGCGCTGAGCGGCGACCTGCTCGCCCAGAACCGGGCACTCGACCTGGCCGCCGACCGCAACGCCGACCTGACCCCGACGATGCGCGAGAACCTCGCCACCATCGGCCGCTACGCCGACACGGTCAATCGCCGGCTGGCCCCGAGCGAGCCCAAACCGCGCCGCCTCGACCAGGTCGCCGACCCGTTCGAAGTCTCGCCGCAACTGCGCGACGGCCCGAAGAACAACGGCAGCTTCGGCGGCCTGCCCGGCGCCGGCCGCCTCGAGCTGCAACGCCAGGTCCAGTTGCGAGCCTTGCTGGCGATCGGCGGCCGGCGCGTCGCCCAGCTCCTCATCCGCGACAAGGACAGCCTCACCGTGCATGACCGCGAACTGCTCGACCTCGGCGAGCTGGGCGTCTTCGAAGTCCGCATCGAACGCGACGCGGTCTCCCTGTTCAATCCCAGCACGCCGCAAGGCACCAAGTTGATCCTGCGATGAAACGCTTCCTGTCCGCCCTCTGTTTCCTCCTCCTCGCCGTCGCTCCGCTGACCGCCGCGCCGGCCAAGGCGCCGGCCCGGCCCGCTGTCGGCGTCATCGGCGACATCCAGCTGACCCGGGTCCGCCTCGAAGACGTCGCTCGCCTGCTGTCGCAGGTCGGCCAGGCCAACGTCGTCGTCACCAGCGAGGTGTTCGACAAGCAGGTCTCGATCTACCTGCGCAACGCCCGCGTCGAGGACATGGTGCGCAACGTCTGCCGCGCCGCCGGCGTCTGGTACCGCAAGGACGCCGATGCCGACACCTACATCATCATGAGCGCGGCGGAATACCAGAAGGATCTGGCCATCGTCCGCGACGAGAAGACGCGGGTTTTCACCTTGCGCCACCACAACGTCGTCGCCACCGCCAACGCCATCCGCGCCCTGTTCGGCAGCCGCGTCGCGCTGGCCGCCCCGGTCGAGGAAATGCCGCCGGTTTCCCTCGGTGCCGGCAACCGGCAGAGCACCGGCAACCGCAACACCGGCAATGGCAGCGGCAACAACAATCGCAGCGGCAACGGCAGCAACTCGGCAAACGGCACCGCCGACAACAGCGGTTTCGCCGCCACCGGCAGCAGCGGCGGCCTGCAGGGCGGCAGCCGCGGCGGCGCGGCTTCTGCCGCGGTCAGCGACCCGCGCGCCGAACTCGACCGCCTGAGCGCCGAGCGCCTGTCGACGCAGATTCGCGTCGACGAGCAGGGCCAGCTGGTCGCCGGCGCCGGTAGCGTGCAGGAAGTCTCGGCCCAGCTCGGGCCGCCGATCAACGTCACCTACAACCGCCTGAACAACCTGCTCATGGTGCGCAGCGGCGACCTCGCCGCGCTCGACCAGATCGGCCAGTTGATCGCCGAGATGGATCGGCCGCCGAAACAGGTGCTGCTGGAAATGAAGATCCTCGAAGTGACGCTCGACGACGGTTACCGCTCGGTCTTCGACATCGGCCTCGCCGGCAAGGGGACGACCGCCGGCCCCGGCGGCTGGGCCAGCCAGTCCAACCAGGGCACCGGCATCAGCGCGCGCAACAGCCTCGGCTCCGGGCTGTTCGACGTGGAAAACGACGCCAACCTGATCTGGCAGGTGATGAGCAGCTCGCTGAGCATGCGTCTGCAACTGCTGGCCAACGAGAACAAGCTCAAGGTCCTCTCCTCGCCGATGCTGGTCGCCGCCAACAACCAGCAGGCGCGGCTGTTCATCGGCGACGAACGCGTCCTCACCGTCGGCGCCTCGTCGCAGAGCGTCACCGGGACAACCGGCGCGACCAACACGACGATCACCGTCGAGACCGAAAAGCGCGACGTCGGCCAGACCCTCGCCATCCTGCCGCGCATCAACGGCGATCGGACGATCAGCCTGACCATCGACCAGGACAGCTCGACGGTCAAGATCGGCGACGCGACGATCCCGATCACCACCGCCAGCGGCAACGTCATCTACTTCCCGATCGACACCGTCAACACCGCCAACCTGCAGGTCACCGCCCACGCCAAGGACGGCATGACCGTCGCCATCGGCGGCATGATCCGCGAAAGCAGCCAGCGCGACGAGGAAAAGGTGCCGCTGCTCGGCGACATCCCCGGCGTCGGCTTCTTCTTCAAGCGCGACGTGCGGGCGGCGATACGCTCGCAGATCGTCCTGCTGATCACCCCGCGCGTACTCGAAAGCCCGGAGGAGTCGGCATCGCTGGCACGCCAGCACGAGCAGGATTACGGCAAGCAGAGCGCCAAGTTCCCGCGCACGCCGGTGCTGCCGAAACCACTGGCGGCACAGGCGGAAAGCGCGCCCGTGGCAGCCTCCGGCTACGACCTCAAGTTGCCGGCGGAGGCGCCGAGCAGCGAGGCAAGGTCAACGCGGCAGCGCATCGCCGAGCTGGCGCGCGCCGCCGCCCACGCCGTGCGCGAAGAGCCGGTGGCGACGCCGGTCGGCATGCAGCGCGTCAGCCTCGGCAGCAAGACGCTGGCGCTCGACGAGCGTCTGGAAGCGAGCCCGGTCGCCAGCTGGCAGGCCGACGGCCTGCGGGTAACGGCTTTGCGCGTGATCAACCTGGCCGACCACGCCCGGCGCCTGAGCGCCGGCATGCTGCGCGGGCGCTGGACGGCAATGGTGATCGAACAGCCGAACCTCGACGCCGCCTTCGGCAAGAACTCCTGGAGCTGGGTCTACGCAATCTCGGAAGAGCCCTTCGAGCAAGCGCTGGAGCACACGCCATGAGGCTCGCCCTGGCGCTCCTCTGCCTGCTGCCGGTCGGCGTCGCCGCCAGCACCACCGACCCGCTGGCGGGCGCGAGCATCACATTGTTCGCCGCCGACGCCGATCCCTTGCCCGCCGAAACGACGCTGACCCTGTTCGGCGACAACGGCCCGACGACCGCCACCCTTGAGGACGCCCCGGCGGCGGATACCGGACGCGGCAGTCTGACGCTGGCTGCCGGCTACCGGCACGAAAGCCTGCGTTTCAATTTCGCCGCCGATCGCAGCGGCAAGCGAACGCCGAACATCCTGTCCGAACTCGAATGGCGGGTGCCGATGGCCGAACTGCGCCTGAACGCCGACTGGACCCAGCGCAGCGGCTTCACCGTCGAAGGCCGCTTCGCCTGGGCGCACGGCGTCAGCGGCGGCAAGGTCCAGGATTCCGACTACCTGCAGGACAACCGGGCCGGCGAGTTTTCCCGCTCCTACGCCGATCCCGACCACAGCACGGCCTACGACCTGTCGCTGGGCGCCGGCTGGCGTTTTCCGCTCGGGCAACGGGCCCGCCTGAGCGCACTCGCCGGTTACGCGCTCAAACATGTCCACTTCAGCATGCGCAACGGTCGCCAGGTACTCAGCCTGCCTCCCCAGAGCATGCCGCTGGGCGACTTCGCCGGCCTCGACAGCAGCTACACCCCGCAATGGCGCGGCCCCTGGCTCGCCCTCAAGAGCGAACTGGCGCTCGGCGCCGGCTTTGCCGTACACGCCGGGCTCGGCTATCACCGCTTGAAGCTGAAGGCCGAAGCGGACTGGAACCTGCGCGACGATCGCGCCCACCCGGTGAGCTTTCGCCACTCCGGCAGCGGCGACGGTTGGGACGCGCAACTGGGCGCCCGCTGGCGGTTTTCGCGCGGCCAGGAGGTCAGCCTCGATCTCGGAAAACGCCGCTTCGATCTGAAAGACGGAGTGCACACCAATTACTTCGCCGACGGCAGCGCCAGCCGCCTGCGCCTCAACGAGGTGCGTTCCGAAAACTGGTCGGCCATCGTCGGCTATCGAATCTCTTATTGAGCGGGAGTGAAAAGCACGTGGAAAATGCCATCATTCTGAGCAGCGCACCCCGTCCGCGCTGGCTCCCCCTCGCCCTCGTGCTGCTCGCCGCTGCCCTCGGCGCACTCGGCTGGGCGGTATGGCAGACGCAGTTCGCCTGGAAATCGGGCTATGGCGACGGCGACCTCAGCCATATCGCACAGGCCGATCCGCGCGCCTTGTCGGGCGGCGACCTGACCACCTTCCACGACGGCTTCATGCCCTTCGGCCAGTCGGCCGACAACCTGCCCTGGCAGTACGAAGCGATCTTCGAGGAAGGCGATGGCGTCTTCGACAAGACTTTCCGCCCCGGCGACGGGCGCACGGCATCGGCGGTCAATAGCGCAGGCGGCATGCGCCGGGTCGGCGTCGGGCCGCTGTACAACGCCACCGGCTGCGCCGAATGCCATTTCCGCGACGGTCGGGTCGAACAACCCTACGTCAGCGGCGGGCCGATGCTCGGCATGTTCCTGCGCCTGTCGGTGCCTGACGGCAAGGGCGGCTTCAAGGCGCCGGACGGTTATCACGCGCAGTTGCGCGACAAGGCGGTGGCTGGCGTCCCGGCGGAGGGGATCGGCCATATCGACTGGGAAGAGATTCCCGGCGCGTTTCCCGACGGCGAGCAATTCAGTCTGCGCCGGCCGCATTTCCGCATCGAGGCACCGGCCTACGGCCCCCTGCCGGAGAATCTGATCGTCGAAGCGCGGACGGCGCCGCCGGTGCATGGCGGCGGCCTGATCGAGGCGATTGCCGACGCAACGCTGCTGTCTCTCGTCAAGACACAGGAAAACGCCCCCGACGGCGTGTCCGGCAAGCTGAGCTGGCTGACCGACCCGGAAACCGGGAAAAAAGTGAGCGGCCGTTTCTCGCTCAAGGCCAACGAGCCCAGCCTGCGTGCCCAGGCGGCCGGCGCCGCGTTCAACGACATGGGCGTCACCAGCCCGATCCACCGTCGGCAGATGTGCCTGGACAACCAGACCGCCTGCCTTGCCGCGCCGCATGGTGGCACGCCGGAGGAACCGGAACTGCCGGAGAACCTGCTGCGCTCGCTGACCGTCTATCTGCAACTGCTCGCCGTGCCGGCCCGGCGCAATCTCGCTGACCCGGTCGCCCTGCGCGGCGAGCAGATGTTCCAGGCGGCACGCTGCAACGCCTGTCACGTCGATACGCTGCAAACCGGCGACACGCACGAGATCGCCCGCCTGCGCAATCAGACGATCCACCCCTACAGCGATTTCCTGCTCCACGATCTGGGGCCCGACCTGGCCGGCCGCCCGGACGGTCTGGCCAGTGCCAGCGAATGGCGCACGCCGCCACTGTGGGGGATCGGCCTGACCGAGCGCAGCAACCACCACACCGTCTTCCTGCACGACCAGCGGGCGCGCAACCTGCAGGAAGCCATCCTCTGGCACGGCGGCGAAGCCTCGGCCGCCAAGGCGCGTTTCATGGCGATGCCGAAGGCGGATCGCCAGGCGCTGCTGAAATTCCTCGAATCCCTCTGACCCTGCGAAACTTCCCATGACCCACGACGATTCCGCCTCCCCTGCCCTGCACGCCGCGCTGGCCGCGGTCAACCAAGTATTGCTCGGCAAATCCCACGCCGTCCGCCTGGCCATGAGCTGCCTCGTGGCGCGCGGCCACCTGCTGCTCGAAGACCTGCCCGGCATGGGCAAGACGGTGCTCGCCCACGCGCTGGCCCGGACGCTGGGCCTGGCGTTCAACCGCGTCCAGTTCACCAACGACCTGCTGCCCGGCGACCTCACCGGCGCCGCCATCTACGTCAAGGAAAAGGAGGGCTTCGTCTTCCACCCGGGGCCGATCTTCACCCAGTTGCTGCTCGCCGACGAGATCAACCGCGCCTCGCCGAAGACGCAGTCGGCGCTGCTCGAAGCGATGGAGGAAAGACAGGTGTCGAGCGACGGCACGACCCGCCCGCTGCCCGAACCCTTCTTCGTCATCGCGACGCAGAACCCGGTCGACCAGCTATCGACCAACGCTCTGCCAGAAGCGCAGCTCGACCGCTTCCTGATGCGTGTCTCGCTCGGCTACCCGGACGCCGCCGCCGAACTGGCGGTGCTGCGCGGCGACGACCGGCGCGAGCTGCTCGCCGAACTGCCGGCGGTGCTCGACACTGCGGCGCTGCTCGCACTGCAGCGCCAGGCGCGCGCCGTCCACGCCAGCGACGCGCTGCTCGCCTACGTGCGCGCCCTGGCCGAACACACGCGCCACGCCGCCGGGCTCAACTACGGCCTGTCGCCGCGCGCCGCGCTCGGCCTGCTCGCCGCCGGCCGCGCCTGGGCGCTGCTCGATGGCCGCGACCACGTGCTGCCGGCCGACATCCAGGCCGTCTTCCCGGCCGTCGCCCTGCACCGGCTGGGCCTGTGCGACGCGCGCCAGGCCGACGCCGTGGCCACCCGTTTCCTGGAAGCGGTGCCGCTGCCATGAAACGCCGCGCCCCGTCGTCCGCTACCCGGCTGCGCCCGACCGCCGCCGGCAGCTTCTGGCTGCTGGCCGTGCTGGCGCTGCTGGCGAGCGCGATCAACTACGGCAACAACCTGATCTTCGCGCTCGCCTTCCTGCTCCTCGCGCTCTGGTTGCAGTCCGCCTGGCAATGCCGCCGCCAGTTGCGCCGCCTGGTCTGGCAGGGCAACGCACCGGTCGCCGTGTTTACCGGCGAGCGCCTGGTGGTCGACGGCCGGGTCGGCAACGGCCAGGCCGACGCCTGGGTGGCGCTGGCCGACGACGGGCGTGCCGGATCGCCGGCCGATTTCGACGCCCAGGGCGAAACGACGGTGGCGCTGGCGATTCCAACCACGCAGCGGGGCGAACGCCAGCTCGCCACGCTGCGTCTCGTCTCGCGCTGGCCGCTCGGTCTGTGGCAGGCGAGCCGTCCGCTGCCGGCGCTGCGCGCCATCGTCTATCCAGCCCCGGCTGGCGACTTGCCGCTGCCCGCCAGCGATCCGCGCCACGCCCACCGCCAGGCGGCGAGCGACGATTACCAGGGCCTGCGCGCCTACGCGCCGGGCGACCCGCCGCGCCGCATCAACTGGCGCGTCTACGGGCGCAGCGGCGAGTTGACCGTGAACCGCTTCGATGGCGGTGCCGGCGGCGACGCCCTGCGCCTGGACTGGGAACGCACGGTCGGCGATGTCGAATGCCGTCTCGCCCAACTGACCGCCTGGCTGCTCGCCGCCGAGCACGCCGGCGACGAATACGCCCTGCGCCTGCCCGGCTTCGCCCGGCCACCGGGCCGTGGCGCCGCCCAGCGCGCCGCCTGCCTGGAAGCGCTTGCCCTGTTTTCTCCCGCCCACCCTTCGACCTCATGAACACGCCCCTCACCGAAACGGCCGGGCTCGCCTGGCGTACCCGCGACACGACGCGGCAGCTTTCCCGCGCGCTGATCGTCAGCTTTGCCATCGCCCTGGTCAGCGGTCTGCTGCTCTGGCTGCGCCTCGGCCACGACAACCTGGCGCAGGTGCTGTTGCTGACGCATCTCTGCGCCGGCCTGCTCGCCGCCATCCTCTTCCCGCCTTTCGTCGTGCTGCACTGGAACGACGGCCGCGAGCCGTTCCGCCACCTGTTCTGGCCGCTCGCCGTGCTGCGTGCCGTCGGCCGCGAGGCCTACGCCGGCAAGCGCCTGCTCGGCCTCGCCGTGCTGTGGACGCTGCTGCTGGTGCTGCTCTCCGGCCTGCTCGTCGCCGCGCCGGCGGTCGCCTACCTGGCCGGTTATCCGCTCACCTGGCCCTACGGCAGCCAGGTCCTGCTGCTCGACCTGCATCGCCTGCTGACACCGCCGCTGATCCTGATCCTGGTCCTGCACCTGCCGTTGAGGAAGACGCCATGAAACTGTCCACCCCGCTCGTCTGGCTGCTCGGCGCCTGCGCCGTCAGCGCCATTACTTTCGCCGCCTTCGCCGTCTTCCTGCCGGCCCCGCCCAGCCTTGCCGTCGATCCGCTCAAGGGCCTGCCGTTCTTCAGTCTGCCGTTTGGCGACAACCCCTTCGCCCCGGCAGAGATGCAAACCCCGGACGGCAAGCTGGTCGACTGGCGCGGCGTGCCGTCGGCGCGCAGTTGCGGCGAATGCCACCGGCAGGAATTCATGGAATGGGTAACCTCGGTGCATGCCGTCTCCGACGAAGAACTGATCTATGCAACGACGGTCGAGGAAAACACCGGCAAGACGCTGGCTGCCGCCCAGCACGGCATGGAAAAGGGGCGCTGGTGCGAAGCCTGCCACAACCCGCTGGGGGTGATGACCGGCTCGGTGACTCCGGCCAACAGCGTGCCGCGCACCGAAACCATGGAGGAAGGCGTCACCTGCGTCGTCTGCCACACAGCCAGCCACGCCGAACCGCTGGCCGGCAACGGCGCGCTGACAATCCGCCTCAACGACATCTTCCGTCACCTGCACCCCGCCGTGATCATGGCCGCGCCGGCCCGCCACGCGACCGACATGCAGGCCCGCCGCGACGTGCCGCTGATGGGCGACAGCGCACTGTGCGGCGGCTGCCACACGGAAATCCGGCCGACTACCGTAGCCGGCGAAGAGCCGATGAACCTGCAGGAAACCTACGACGAATGGCGACATTCACCGTGGGCGAAGAAGAACGTCCATTGCCAGGACTGCCACATGGCGGCCGACCCGGCGGCCACCGTCGCCGCGCTCAAGCGGGGCGAGAAAAAGCCGCGCGGTGTGTCGCACCGCATCGTCGGCAACAACTACCTGCTCGCTAACCCAGACCTGCCGGGGCGCTTGATGACGACCCTGCGCGGCGGCGCCCCGACCGGTCTCAACAAGATGTTCGAGCGCAAGGAATACGAAGCCGAACAGCGCAAGACCAGCGAACAGGTGGTCGCCCTGCTGCGACAGGCGGCCGAGCTCAGCGTCCAGGCCAATCCGGCGCAATTGACGGTGACCGTGACCAACAGCGGCGCCGGCCATGCGCTGCCGACCGGACCGCTCGACCAGCGCCACCTGTGGCTCGAGGTCAAGGTCAGCGACGGCGCCGGCAAGACGCATTTCCACAGCGGCGCCTTCGACGCGCAAAGCGGTCGCACCGACCCCGACGCGGTGCGCTGGGTCAAGGAAATCACCGGCCCGGACGGCAAACTGATGCTCACCCACCTGCTTTTCGACGCCGAGCGCCTGCATTACCCGCGCAAGCCGATCCCGGCCGGCGCCAGCGAGCGCATCGACTACCCGCTGCCGGCGCTGCCCGCCGGGCGCTACCGGGTCGAGGTCAAACTCTGGTACCGGCTCGCCTTCCAGGAAATCCTCGACAACTTCACCAGCCAGACCGGCAGCAAGCCGGACGTGATCATTCCGCCGCTCGCCATCGCCAGCACCCAGGGCGAACTGACGATAAGCACGCAGACGGCGGAGGCCGGACGATGAATTCAGCCAAGAAAACCGCGCCCGGCCTGCTCGTCACCGTCGCCTGGCTGCTGCCGCTGCTCACTGCCGGCGCCACCGGCTACCTGGTGCTGCGCGACCACCCGGACGAGGAAAGCGCCCGGATCGCCCGCGCCCGCGACGAGATCCGCGCCCTGTCCAGCGCCCTGCTGGCCGGCCCGGCGCTGCCGACCACCGCCGACGGCCTGGCGGCACTGGTCGCCGGCGGCCGCCTGGCGCATATCCCGGATGATCCCTGGGGTCGCCCCTATCGCTACCTGAACCCCGGCGAACAGCATGCCTGGGAGCTCTATTCGCTCGGTCCGGACGGCGTCGTCAGCCAGGACGACGTGGTGAACTGGAACCTCTACGGGGGCCGCTGAGACGATGCGTTTGCTTCCCGCCTTTCGCCCCGGCCAGCCGGCCTGGTCTTTGCTACTGCTGGCGCTGGCGCTGCTCGCGCACGCCCCGGCGCTGCCGCTGGCGGCCTGGCCGGCGCTCGGCCTGGCGTTGCTGGCGCGTCGTCTGCCGAGCGGGCGCCTGACCAGTGCTTTGCGCCTGATCGGCTTGCTGGCGGTCTACACGCTCGCGGCACTGATTTTCGGTACCTTCGATGCCACGACGCTGCGCCTCACCTTGCTCGTCGCACTCGCGCTGAAATGGGCGGAAAGCCGCAGTCCGCGCGAGTTCGCGCTGGTCAGCACGGCCGCCACGGTGGCCGTGGCGATCGGCCTTCTGCAGTGGGGCGACGGCATGGGCGTCGCCCTGGTCCTGGCCAGCGCGCTGCTGCTGGTCGCCGCCAGCGATCCACTCCCGCGTCCGCCGCTGCGCCGCCTGCGCCGGGCCGGCGCCCTGCTGCTCGGCGCCTTGCCGCTGGCCGGCGTGCTGTTCCTGTTTTTTCCGCGCATCCCCGGTCCGCTGTGGGACATCGGGCTCAGCTTCGGCCTGCCGTTGTCGATCGGCCTGGAGAAATCGAGCGACGGCCTGGGCATCTCGACCCGCCTGGCGCCGGGCGAAGGCCAGGCGCAGACCGGGGTCGGCGAAAGCCAGCCGGTCCTGGTCGCCGAATTCGTCAACTGGGTGCCGCCGACCAGCCGCCTGTACTGGCGCGGGCCGGTCTATTACGACTTCGATGGCCGGCAATGGACACTCGACGCCGATTACGAGGCCGGCCAGGGGCGCCGTTTCATGGCGCAGGGGTGGACCAGCGGCGCCCGTTTCTCGGAAACCCTGCGCGGCACCGGCCGCGAGATCCGCTACCGCATCCGGCTGACGCCGCACGACCGGCTGTGGCTGTACGGCCTCGACCTGCCGTCGCGGCTGCCGGCCGAATCGGTGATCGGCCCCGACTGGCAGGTCTTGTCGCACCGCCCGGTGACGCAGGAAATCCACTACGACATGGCATCGTGGCTGGACTGGGAAGGCGGCGGCGGCCTCGACGCGGCTCAGCACCAACGCGCGCTGGCGCTGCCGGCGCGCGGCAACCCGGCGCTGCGCGAACTGGGCGCCCGGTTGAACCGGGAACACCGAGGCGACGCGACAGCCATCGCCCGCGCCGCGCTGATTTCGCTGACCAACGCCGGCTATCGGCTCGACGAACGCCAACCGCTGCCGGCCGGCGACGACGGCATCGATGCCTTCTGGTTCCAGGTCAAGGCTGGCGACGCCAGCGCCTACGCCACCGCCTACGCCTTCCTGATGCGCGCCGCCGGGGTGCCGGCCCGGCTGGTCAGCGGTTTTCGCGGCGGCAAGCTGATGGCGCTGACCGATTACGTCGTCGTCAAGCGCCGCCACGCGCACGCCTGGGTGGAAATCTGGGACGAAAGCAACGGCTGGCGGCGTTTCGATCCGACCGACCTGGTCGCGCCGGAGCGCTTCGATAACACCACGGCCAAGCCGAAAACACAGGCCACGCCGAAGCCGCAGGCGGCCACCCCGCCACGCCAGCCGAACGCGCCGTCGCCGTCGGCCGCAGCGGCCAAGGCGCCGCCGACAGCGCCGCCGCCAAAACTCGCATTCATCGACCTGCCCTTGCCCGACGTCGCTGGCTGGCTGGCGCGCTGGGTGCTGAAACTCGACGCCGACACCCAGAAGCAACTGCTCGGCGGCGACGGCAGCGGCCCGTTGTGGGCCTGGCTGCTCGGCCTGGGCGTCCTGTTCGGCACGCTGCTGGCCGGCGCCATGGCCGCTTTCGCCCGCTGGCGCGAATGGCGTGCCGTGCCCGCCGCGCAGCGCGCCTGGGACAAATCGCTGCGCCTGCTCGCCCGCCATGGCATCGCCGTCCTGCCCGGCGAATGCCCGAGCCGCCTGGCCGCACGCGTCGCCGCCAGCCACCCGGCCTGGGCCGAGGCGCTGGCACGGCTGGCGCTGGCCTATACCGACTGGCGTTACGCCGCCGCGCGCGACGATGCGCCGGCCCGCGTCGTCCGCGCCGCCCGCCACCTGAACAACCTGATCCTGGCCGGCACCTTGCCGGACCGTTCATCGTCATGAAAGGACACTCCGCCATGCCGCGCCGCTTCCTCGCCGCCCTCTTCTTCCTGTTCGCCGGGATGCCCGCCGCTTTCGCCGCCTTCGACGGCAACGCGGTGATCGACGCCATCGTCAAACGCGGCGAAGCGGCGGTCGCCGCCTACGACCCGGCGCAGCCGCTGGCGGCGGCAAGCGAGTTTTCGGCGCTCTATTTCGACATCTTCGAAGGCTCGGGCATGGAACTCGACCTCGGCCTCAAAAGCGCCGCGCTGAAGACCGAACTGGAAGTCCTGTTCGGTGCGCTCAACGGCAACGCGATGCGCGGCGTGCCAAAGACGGAACTGCTCAAGTCCTGGGATACCTTGCACAGCCGGCTCGAATCGGCACGCGCGCTCTATGCCGAAGAAAGCGCGGCGAGCGCCGGCGGCAGCTTCGTCAAGTCCTTCCTGATCCTGCTGCGCGAAGGCGCCGAAGCGATGCTGGTGGTCAGCGCGCTGGCCACCTACCTGCGCCGGGCCGGCGCCGCCGACCGCGTCTGGGTGATCTATGCCGGCGTCGCCGTCGCCATTCCGCTGTCGTTGCTCACCGGCTGGGCGATCGGTAGCGTGCTGGCGTCGACCGGCGCCTCGCTGGCGGTGATCGAAGGCATCACCATGCTGCTTGCCGCCGCCGTGCTGTTCTACGTCAGCTTCTGGATGTTTTCCAAGCGCGAGGCAAAACGCTGGGAACAGTGGGTCGCCGGCCAGATGGAGCGGGCGCTCGACAGCGGTTCGCTGCTGACGCTGGGGCTCGCCGCCTGCCTCGCTGTCTACCGCGAAGGCGCCGAGACCGTGCTCTTCTACCAGGCGCTGGCCGCCTCGGCGCCCGGCCAGACGGCCGCGCTGACGGCCGGTTTCGCCGCCGCCACGCTGGCCCTGGGCGGGCTCTACCTACTGCTGCGCCAGGCCGCGCTGCGCCTGCCCTTCCGTCTTTTCTTCGGCGGCACCGCGGCGCTCCTCTACCTGATGTGCGTGATCTTCGTCGGTAACGCGATCATCGAACTGCAAGCCGCCGCCTGGCTGGTCAGCACCTACCTGCCAAGCTTCCCGCAGATTTCGTGGCTGGGCCTGGCGCCAACCCGCGAAGGCCTGCTCGCACAAGGCAGCCTGCTGCTCCTGCCGGCCGTCGCCTGGCTGGCCTTGCGCTGGCGGCGAGAAAATCGCGCTGCCCAGCCGGCCGCCTAAAGCGGGCGGCCGGCGCACACCGGGAATCGCTGACAAGCCGCGCGTCGCATAGCCCGGCAGCTCGTGCTCGTAGCGCGCAATCTCACCCGAAGCGACCGCCTGAGATCATCGCGCCTGAGCACGGATCAACGACACACCGGAAAGCATGCGATCTGGCTGCCTTCGGCCACAAACAGACTGCCAACTTGTTCGGGTAGCGACCATTCAACGGGCCGCTCCACTCCGAAAGCTGTCGGATCGTCAATTCGTGCTCCTCGGCCAAAGCCGACCTTGGGCCTCTGGTCAGGATCAGGCTGCAATGTGCTGGTTACCCGCCGCTCAGCCGTTGAGGACGCAATGGCCGCATCTGTTGTTGGCCGAGGACGGCTCCCGACCCTGAGCTGCCATCTGCGTTTCGTCACCTAGCACCTGCTTTGCCGCGGTCGCTAAGACGGCCTGCTTCTAGATTAGTTGCCGCTGTAAGCGGACTTAGTGGCGGGTGGGTGGCGCTCGGCCATATCGTAACCGCTCAGCGAATGGCGCCAGCGCTGGCACATTCAGGCACTCGACGATCAAGCGATGCTGAAGGAGAAGGGGCGCTCAATCGAACGAGGTTACGCGCCGAGAACACTCTGCCCACTTACCTGCCAAGAACAACCGTGAATGGGTTATGTTGTGGGGTTACCTATCTTCATGACTTTCCAATGCACCTCACGCGCCTCGCTATCAATCCGTACATTGCTTCCAGACTCGGCCTCCAAGAGAACGTGATGAGCGATTTGGGGTCACTCGTCGTCCTGGTCGGAGAGAATGGTTGTGGAAAGACGCGAATGCTCGAAGCGGTGGACTGGCTGCTTCGCCGCACGAGACATGTCGGGCACGCCTATTTGCTCAAGCTTCGCGCAGGAAGGGAAAAAAAGGCGGAGTTCTTTCACGCCCTCGCCAACGATCCACCAGACGATCACTACAGCTTGGCCGCGGCGGGCCATGATCTCGACGCTTACGATGCGGTACTCTCGCCCATTGAGGGTTTAGAACTCGCCTGCGCAGATGGCGAGGACGTCGATGCGGCACTTTCCGCATACTGTGGGCTCTCCGACATCTTACGTAACTCTTCCATCGCAAACCGAGAGCATTTCGCGCGTCTAACAGTCGGCGTCCCACGCGGCGATGACCCGACGGATCCTTTGCTTGTTGGCGCGCCGCTTGTTTACATCGATGACGTCTGCGTGCGCCACGCTGCGGCGGTCGAAAATGAGCGGATCGGGTTTCACAGCGAGCATAGAATGATCGAGAGCGAGTACGTCCGCTTACAGAAATTGATCAACGACATTACAGGCATTAGTCTAGACATCTCCAATGGGCATGCTTGCCTCGATGGTCGGGATGTTCATCGCACGACATTCTCGGACGGGCAGATCGCGCTGTTCCGCATCGCAGTTCTGGTACATTCGCGCGCGCTTGCGAACGCTGCGGTGCCGATCCATCTCGACGAACCGGAGCGGCACTTGCATCCGTCGCGACTCATCGGACTCATCGACACGCTTCGTACCCACCTACCACAGGCGCAGTTGTGGATTTCGACACACAGTCTTTCGCTGACTGCGCACCTTGCGGCGATAGAGCCACGGGCAATCTGGTTCGGCTCAAACGGGCGTTTCGAGCGTGCCGGCCTGGCGCAGGAGAAAGTGGTTAACGGTCTCCTTGGAGGGGCAACGGGCGCCGAGCAGATCAGCGACTTCTGCGTTCGCGCGGACCAGTTCGCTGCGTGTGCGTTCTCTGCCGATTGCCTTTGTCCTCCCGAGACGGTCACCTATAAGGAAGGCGATCCGCAAATCCAGCAGATTTGGGAGTTCATCGCTGGGAATCGTGCGCGATGTCTGACCATCGTCGACATCGGCGCCGGCCAGGGGCGGCTACTGGATGGGTTGTCTCATTCGCTCGGCGACGCATTGGGCAAGAGTGTGTCTTACTATGCAATCGAACCGAACGAGTCCACGCGGGCTATATGTGCTGAACGGGTGAGCCGATACTTCGATGACGGGGCTGCACGTGTATTCGCTTCTGCGCAGGAATTCCTTGCATCGGGAGCGGCAAAAGCCGACGTGGCCGTCATGGCGAACGTGCTGCACGAGATCGAGATCGAACATTGGGAGAGCGTGCTGAAAGACGCACACGCCCTGCTGGACGACGCAGGGTCGCTGCTTGTCGTAGAAGACACACGTCTACCTCGGGGGGAACTGTCCCACCCGAACGGCTTCCTTGTGCTCGAGACCGAAGCACTATGCAAACTATTCGTAACAGAAAAGGGGGAGGATGGCGTGCAGTACATCGCCGCGTCTCGCGGCGGCGCTCGGCTTCAGGCAACCGCCTTCAAAAGACCGATCCTTGCGGGGGTGACGATGTCGTCCATCGAGAGCGCCTTACAGATGCAGCAGAGTGCCGCAGCCCTCCGCATTCGCGAAATCCGCAATTCGGGCCAGAAACCGGACTACCGTCTGGGCCACGAGCACGCTTACCATACGCAACTACTTGCCAACCTCACGCTCGCACTTGAAGATCTAAGAGCCCTAGCCCCTTAGAAATGCCCGCCAAGCTTGGATGGCAGCAAGTAGCCGAACCAGTCAACCTGGACGGTGTGCTGGCTGACCGCACTTGGTCGGGAACGGAAGTGGGCCCCGCGCTGGACGACAGTCGGCTCGATGATGGCGCCCAGCGCATTTAGTGAGCTAGGCTTGGTCCGTAGCACGTAATCCCCGCAACCTTCCAGCAAGGCTTGTGCGCCCAGCCTTCTCAACCCCATCCGCGACTGCGTCGAGCAGATTCGTTTTTGACATCAGGTGACGGACATTCTCACTCGTAATACCGCGACCGAACGACAAAATAGCTCTATTGAGAAGACGCTCGTAGTGTTCGCCGTACACCCGATCCCGGCCTAGGTAGTAGAGAGTTTCCAGGTCAGCAAACTCCTCCACCGAAAGCATCCCTCGCGCAGCGTCATCGAACTGCTTAGTCCTGTCAGCCCATTCTTTATACTTTTCCCAATCGCGGTCGAAATAGTCGAGCCCCAAGTCATCGTTGTGCTCTTTCAGTGGGTGCGCTTCAACCCAGAGCCTAAGTACCTCCACCGCCTTCTCATCACTTAGGTGTTTGAGGCTGGCTTCCAGTCCAACTGATGCGGCCAGAGGACGGGATTTTCGAATGGCGTCGATGGCATCCGAAAATTTTCCGCTACTTAGGCCGAACTGGGTTGTGACAATTTCCTTTTTCTCCAAAAAGCTCTCATCCCTCCACGTGGAGGTGTCTCCTAGGATTCTTGCGATCTCTGCCAAATCTTTACGCGAGCAATTCGCAGTGTGAGTGCCCGTATGCCTCTCCTCTTCGATTTCCAGCACACGCAGCTTCAGGCTACGCAGCAATTCACTAAGCTTCTGAATACTTTGGCGGACATGACGAAGATTGACGATAGTTTTGCCTGATAGGCTTGCTTGACCGTCTCGATTTTTGGCGTAGCGGAGCTCCTGCCCATCATCGTCAATGGCAGCCAAACTTTTTACATATGGTTCAAGGTCAGAGATAAGCCGTCTTAACGTGGAGTCTCCGAGAGCGCTAACGGAGCCAACTGCAGCCGATTGTAGGTGCTGCCAGTGACTCTCGATATCGTGATTGGCCGGGTGAGCTGCCATCAGCATTCCTGTCTTATGCAAGCGATCGATAGCGTATTTGAGTGATAGCTCAAGGCCGTGCCGGGAGTTATAAAGTATTGGCATGACCAGCGTATCGCGGCTTATGTACAGTCGCTTGTCAAGGACCGCCGCCGCTAGCTCCTGAGCTGCTTCGATGTATCCATCGACATAGTTCTCCGCATCTCCCTGTGGGCCGACACAAGCATTCCACTCTCCGTCGTGTATCTCTTCAAAGAATGGGTCTATGGCAACTGAAGTCGATTGGTTATTTTTCTGTTCCATGGTGCACCTGATACCGTAGTTTTTCGTTTCTCGAGAGACGAGGAATTCAATTATTCACTGTATTCGTCGTGCACTCACTTCCCGTCCAGTCTTTGCTTGAGATGATCGTCTCCCTGAGCGTGGTGTAAGAGGCAATCAGGAAGTCATGGACTCCGGTGTGGCTGGATTGCCAATCAGGCTGTCACGGCGGACAGGCTGACGGTGGGATTGTCGCCGACCTCGGCCAAGGTTTCCAGGGTCATGTAACGTCGCTGCAGCGCCCACTCGTCATTCTGTTCAAGCAAGAGTGCGCCGACCAGGCGATAGATGGCTGCTTCGTTGGGGAAGATGCCGACCACGTCGGTGCGGCGCTTGATTTCGGCATTCAGGCGCTCAATCGGATTGGTGCTGTGAATCTTGCTTCGATGCTCGCGAGGAAAGCCCATGTGCGCGAGCACATCGTCCTCGGCGTCATCCATCAGGTGGGCGATTTTCGGTAGGCGTTCGCGGAGTTGGTCAGCCACAGCGCGCCACTGGTCCCGTGCTGCGGCCTCGGTTTCTTGCGCAAAGATGGTGGCGATCAGTGCCGATACCATGCGGCGCTGGCTGCTCGGCGCATGAACCAGCATGTTGCGCATGAAATGCACCCGGCAACGCTGCCAGGTTGCCGAGATCACCTTGCGCACAGCCGCCTTCAAGCCCTCGTGGGCATCGGAAATGACCAGCTTCACCCCACGTAGCCCACGTCGTGTCAGGCTACGCAGGAAATCGGTCCAGAAGGGCTCGGCTTCCGATGCGCCGACCTGCATGCCAAGCACGTCACGCCGGCCATCGCTGTTAGCGCCAATGGCGATTATTGCAGCGACCGAGACGATGCGTCCGGCCTGGCGGACCTTGAGGTAAGTCGCGTCAATCCACAGGTAGGGCCAGTCGCCTTCGATGGGGCGATGAAGGAAGGTCTGCACCCGCTCGTCGATCTCGGCACACAGGCGCGACACCTGGCTCTTTGAGATGCCGCTCATGCCCATCGCCTGCACCAGATCATCGACCGAACGCGTCGAGATGCCTTGCACATAAGCCTCCTGAACGACGGCCACCAGCGCCTTCTCGGCGGTCCGGCGGGGTTCCAGGAAGGGAGGGAAGTAGCTGCCGGAGCGTAACTTCGGGATACGCAGCGCCACCGTGCCAGCCCGGGTATCCCACGGGCGATCCCGGAAGCCGTTCCGGGAGTTGGTTCGCGCCTCGGTACGCTCGCCATGGCCGGCGCCGCAGCGGTTGTCTACATCCAGCTCCATCAGGCGCTGGGCTACAAAGCCGATCATCTCGCGCACGATATCGTCAGCGCCGGCCTTTTCAAGCAGCTCGGAAAGCTGCATCCTGTCTTGGGTCATCGGTTTATTCCTCAGTAGAGATTGAGATTCGCAAACCCAACCTTACCGGAGTTCTCCGATGACCTCACGATCGCGCCCGCCGTGGTGGCCCTGCAGGGCCACCACGGCAAACCCAAAACCCTCAGCTCTTACACCACTCGGCGGGACTCCGCCCCTGAGATGTTCTCCGTATCGAAAGTTCGTGCCGAACATATCCAGTTCTAATTGGCACGGAATTCCGGGGTAGAGGCAACTTTCCCTCTCATACCTGTCGCTTCGACTGATTAGGTCGAATGACCGCTCAGGCCGAGGAGTTCGCGTTCAGCCTGCGCTCTGAACGTCTCTTGAGGGTTGATTGGAGTCGCTCAACAGCGTCTCGTTGAACTCATCGAACAACGGCAGCCCCGGCGCTGCAGCGCCGGTGAACTCGGCCTACCAGCCCTGAGGAATGCTGAACAGGCGAAGCGCGTCGAAATCCGGCCGTTCGCCAGCGTCGAAGAAGTGGCGGACGCCGGCCGGCACGATGATCCAGTCGCCGGCTTCGCAGAGCAGTGCGAGATGACCGTCGGCGACGCGGATGTAGAACAGGCCGCTGCCGCCGAGGAAGTAGCGGATCTCGGCATCGGCATGGGTGTGCTCGCCGAGGAAGCGCTGGCGCAGCGCCGGCCAGTCGGGGTTGCCCGGTTTGACGCTGACGCGGTCGACGCTGCGGATCGAGAGTTGCGCCTTGAGCGCGTCGAGTTCCGGCCCGTAGGCGGCGAGCACGGCGTCGAGGCTACCGTCGCCAAGCTCGCGCCGCGGCCAACGGCCGAAGCTCAGGCCGAGGCCGCGCAGCGCCACGCCGACCGCGGCTTCGCCGCTCAGCGTGCGGCTCCAGCGTCCCTGCGCGTCGAAATGGACCAGTGCCGCCATCGCCGGGCCCTCCGCTTACTGCAGTGCCGCCGGGCGGGCGTAACCCGGGAAATGCTTGTCGAGCACGTCCTTGAAGAATTTGCTCTTGAAGGCGGCGGCAATGTCGGCGGCCCACGGCGCGTTCTTGTCCTGGGTCCGGGTAGCGGCGACCAGCAGGTAGTAACTCGGCGTCTTTTCCAGGGCCACGGCTTCGGTCAGTTTGAGGCCGGAGGAGATCGCGAAGTTGCCGTTGATCACCGAGAAATCGGTGTCGTCGAGGGCGCGCGGCAACTGCGCAGCTTCGAGCGGGACGAACTTCAGTCTCTTCGGATTCTCGGCCAGATCCTTCTCGGTCACCTTGAGCGGGTCGACGCCCGGCTTGGCCTTGACCAGGCCGTATTGTTCAAGGAAGACGAAAGTGCGGGCGAGATTGGTCGGATCGTTGGGCACGGCGATGCGGGCGCCCTCCTTCACCTCGGCGACCGACCTGAACTTGCGCGAGTAGAGGCCGAGCGGCGCGATCGGACCCTGGACGATGTCGACCAGGTCGAGCTTGTTCTTCTCGGCGAAGTTCTTCAGGTAGATCACGTGCTGGAAGTAGTTGGCATCGAGTGCGCCCTGCGCCAGCGCGTGGTTCGGCTGGACGTAGTCGCTGAATTCGACGAGCTTGACCTTGTAGCCCTTCTGTTCGAGCTGCGGCTGGATGCCGCGGCGCAGTACCTCGATGTTCGAGCCGGCGGTGGTGCCGATGGTCAGCGCCTTCTTCGCCTGAGCGTGGGCGAGACCGGCCGCGAGGCCGACGGTGGCGGCAAAGACGCCGAGCAGCAGGTGGCGACGGGTGAAAGACATGAATGACTCCTTGAAGTGGTGATAGGGAAAAATCTCAGCGCTTGTCGAGCCGATGCGCGATGGCATTGCCGCCAAACTGGATAATCTGGACGATGACGACGAGCAGCGCCACGGTCAGCAGCATGATGTCGGTCTCGAAGCGGTAGTAGCCGTAGCGGATCGCCAGGTCGCCGATGCCGCCACCGCCGACGACGCCGGCAATGGCCGAATACGACAGGAAGCTGACGGCGAGCACGGTGAGCGCCAGGACCAGGCCGGCGCGCGCCTCCAGCACCAGCACCCGCCAGACGATCTGCCATTCCGAGGCGCCCATCGCGTGGGCAGCCTCGATCACGCCGCGCGGCACTTCGCGGATGGTCTGCTCGACCAGCCGCGCCAGATAGGGAATCGCCGCCACCGACAGCGGCACCGCCGCCGCCAGCGGACCGATCGAGGTGCCGGCGACGATCCGGGTAAACGGCACCAGGGCGACCATCAGGATGATGAAGGGGAAGGAGCGCACGGTATTGACCAGCCAGCTCAGCACCAGATAGGCCGGCCGGTTGGCCAGCGACTGGCCGGGGCCGAGCAGGAAGAGCAGGACGCCGAGCGGGCCGCCGACGAGGATCGCCGCGCTGAGGCCGATGCCGAGCATGATGAAGGTCTGGCCGATGGCTTCCCAGAGTTCGGGCAGCAGTTCGATGAAGGATTCAGGCATAGGACACCTTGGCGGAGAATTGCGGGGAAACGGCGGACGGTTCGCCGGCGGCGACGCGCCGGGCAGCCGGGGCAAGCGGCGTAACGGCTTCGCCAACGCCGCTGGCGGCGGTACGCAGCGCCCGCCACTGGCGCTCCTCGACCAGCTCGGCGAGTTCGCGGCCAAGCGCGCTCTGCCGCTCGCGGGCCGGGCCATCGACGGCGAACTGCTCGATCAGGCGGCCGTGTTCGAGTACCGCGACATGGCTGCACAACTGGTCGACGACGGCCAGTTCGTGGGTGACGATGACGATGGTCACGCCCAGCTCGCGGTTGATCTCGCGCAGCGTCTGCAGCAGCGCACGGGTCGTCTCGCTGTCGAGCGCCGAGGTCGGTTCGTCGCACAGCAGCACGTCCGGACGCGGCGCCAGGGCGCGGGCGATCGCCACCCGCTGCTTCTGGCCGCCGGAGAGACGCGCCGGGTAGCTGGCGAGCTTGTCGGAGAGGCCGACCAGCGCCAGGCACTCGCGCACCCGGGCATCGATCTCGGTACGGCTATGGTGGCCGTGGATGCGCAGCGGGAAAGCGACGTTGTCGTACACCGTGGCGTTCTGCAGCAGGTTGAACTGCTGGAAGATCATCCCGATGTTCTGCCGCGCTTCGCGCAGTTGGCGCCGCCCGAGCGTCGTCAGTTCGCGCCCGGCGACGCGGACGCTGCCGGCGTCGGGCCGCTCGAGCAGGTTGATCAGGCGCAGCAGCGTCGATTTACCGGCGCCGCTTTTGCCGACCAGGCCGAAGATGTCGCCGCGGGCGATGCTCAGCGACAGCGGATGCACCGCGGCGAAATGCTGACCGTCGGGCAGCGTGAAGGATTTTTGCACCGAGCGCAGTTCGATGACCGGGCTGGCGCTGTTGGGAGAAGGATCGTCAGTCATGCTTGCTGTTCCGCTACCGGCCTGGCCGGCATTGATTGGCTTGAGGAGACGCCACTTTGCGCACGAGCGGGCGTCACGCCAACGAAGAACAGTTTCTTTGCTTATGCATCGCGCTCAGCGAAGGATAGAAGGGAGAAGCCGCCGGCCAGGCATGACGATATTCCCGAGCGTTTTCTAAGCTGAGAAGAATCGCATCGTTCCCGGCCGCGCTGGCGGGCTCTAGATTGGCGCCAACAGCAATCTGGAGTCCGCCATGCCCTTGAGCGACATCGTCCGTACCCTGAATTCTCCGCCCGCCGACGGCCACAGCGGCTTTCTCCGCCGTTCCGGCCTCGACCATCCTTTCGTCGCGGTCGACGGGCGGGTCTTCATCCACTACGCCAACATCCGCCTGGAATCGAAATTCCTGCCCATCGTCGATGCGGCGAGCGGCAAATCGCATGGCCATGCATCGACGATCCAGGCGTTTGGCCTCTCCAGCAAGCTGCCGATGTCGCCGGAGGCGGTTTTCGTGCTGCCGACCGACGCCGAAGAATTCGTCTACCTCGACCGCCTGGTCCGCACCCTGCATGCCCTCAACTATCTGACCCAGCCGGTGCGCGGCAACCTCCTGCTGCGCGTCCATGCCCGCCACATTCTCAGCGTTCCCGCCAACCACGGTCTGGCCTTCGAGGAAATCCTGCGCCCCTGCGGTCTTTTCCCCGACCAGATCACGCTGGAAATCGATACCGACCGGGTGTCCGACCCGGCGCATTTCATCCGCGCCGTCGCCAGCTACCGCTCGCGCGGCTACGCTATCGCGGTCAGCCATTTCGGCCGCACGACGCTGGATTTCGCTTTCCTGGCCGCCCTGCAGCCCGCCATCGTCAAGCTCGACAAACGGCTGCTCGCCGCGCGCCGGCCGCTCGAACGGATCATCGCCGATATCCATGCCTTGGGCGCGCGCGTCCTGATCGAGGGCATCGACAGCGGCCGCCTGCGTCGCCATGCCGGCTTGCAGCACATCGACCTGCTGCAGGCGCACGCCCCGCTCACACGCCCGGCAGGAATCCGCGTCGCGGCCGACGCCGGGAACTGGGCGCGGCTCGACGCCGCCGCCTGAAATCCCGGCCACGGAAGCCAATCCCCCGCCGCCACGGCCTTCGCCGGGTTCCTTTTCCTATGGCGGCGCGCCGGTATCGACCTGAGCGTTGCCCGCCGCGAAGCCGCCAAGGCCGCATAAGGACATAAGAATTGCGTCGTTTGGCGCAAGCGTGGCGGCATCGACAATGCGCTCCATCACGGAGGAATTGTCGATGGGAAAAATCGAAAATATCGCGGTCGACCGCCAATACTGGGACGAACCCCTGGAAACCCAATCGCGCGCCGATTGGGATGCGCTCAAGCTCGATCTGCTGAAGAAGCACCTGCACCACGCTTACGCCAACTCGCCGTATTACCGGCGCAGTTTCGACGCGGCCGGCGTGCATCCGGATGACGTCAAGTCGCTCGCCGACATCCGCCGCTTTCCCTTCATCGACAAGCAGGTGCTGCGCCAACGCCAGCAAGCCGTGCCGCCCTTCGGCGACCTGCTTGCCGTGCCCGAGCGCGACATCGTCTATATCTCGGCCTCCAGCGGCTCGACCGGCGTGCCCACCGCCTCGCCGTTCACGGCCCGCGATTTTGCCGACTGGATGGATTACGAGGCCCGCCAGTTCTGGTCATCCGGCCTGCGCCCGGACGATCGCTACTGCCATTCGCTGAATTTCTCGCTGTTCGTCGGCGGGCCGTGCGTGCTCGGCGCCCAGAAGCTCGGCGCGCTGTCGATCCACGCCGGCACCGTGCCCTCGGAACGCCTGCTCGCGATTACCAAACAGTTCCAGGCCACCGCCATCTGGACAACGCCGTCCTACGCCTGGTATCTCGGCGAAACGGCGATCAAGGAAGGCATCGATCCGAAGAAAGACCTGGCGATCAGGCGCATCTTCGTCGCCGGCGAACCCGGCGGCTCGATCCCGGAAACCCGCCAGCGCATCGAGGCGCTGTGGGGCGCCAAGGTCTATGACTACTACGGCCTGTCCGACATCTTCGGCTCCTGCGCCGGCATGTGCGAGGAACAGCACGGCCTGCACTGGGCCGAGGACCACATCCTCGTTGAAGTGCTCGATCCGGAAACGCAGGAACCGGTCGCCGACGGCGAACGCGGCGAGCTGGTGCTGACGACGCTGAAGAAGTCGGCGCGGCCGATGATCCGCTTCCGCACCGGCGACATCGTCTCGTTCACCAGCGAGCCCTGCGCCTGCGGCCGTACTTCGCAGCGCATGCTGGGCACGCACGGACGACTCGACGACATGCTGATCATCAAGGGTGTGAACATCTTCCCCAGCGACATCGAGGCCATCGCCCGCAAGGACCGCGAGCTGACCGGCGAATACAAGCTGGTCGTCGAGCGCGAAAACCACCTCGACCGGCTGACCGTGGAAATCGAGCGCATTGCGACCGACAGCGGACGCGATGACGAACTCGCCGCGCGCTTTGCCGGCCACCTGAAATCGATCACCGGCGTCTCGGCAAACATCGTCGTCCTGCCGCCCGATAGCCTGCCCCGCGCCACGCACAAGGCGAAGCGGGTCGATGACCGGCGTAGCGGCGTGTGGAGTTGAAGATGGCTGAAATCCTGATCGTCCCCGGCCTACGCAACAGCGGCCCGACGCACTGGCAAAGCTGGTTCGAGGAACAGTTGCCGAACACCCGCCGCGTCGAACAAGCCAACTGGGAAAAAACCTGCCTCTCCGACTGGGCGGCCCGGGTTCGCGACGCCATCGACGCCGCCAGCGAGCCGGTGTGGATCGTCGCCCACAGCTTCGGCTGCCTGGCCAGCGTCACGGCGGCTTTCGTCCGCCAGGAAAAAATCCGTGGCGCCCTGCTCGTCGCGCCGGCCGATCCGGAGCGCTTCGGCGAAGCGGCAGCCCTGCTCGAAGAACGTCTGGCTTTTCCCAGCCTGGTCGTCGCCAGCAGCGACGATCCCTGGGTCAGGGAGCGAGTTGCCCGGCAATGGGCTGGCATCTGGGGCAGCGATTTCCTGAGCGTCGGTGCCGCCGGACATATCAACGTCGATTCCGGCCACGGTCCCTGGCCGCAAGGATTGCAGCTCTTTCAGCGACTACGCGCGGTCTTGTGACTCACCAAACCCGCGTTCAACCCGGATCGCCGTGTCGTGGTAGGCGGCGCCGCCTGCCGGCCAGCCCGGCGCGGCGCCGACCAGGGCATTGATGCCGATGCCTTCGATGAAGGCAGAATTCGGCCACTGGCTTTCGACAACCACGGTGTCCGGCTGCTGGCCGTCGACCAGGCGGACGTGCAGCAGCACGCTCGCTTGCGCGTTCGCCAGGCGTACCAGGTCGCCGTCGGCCAGGCCCAGGCGCTCGCCGGCGGCGCGCGCGAGCAGCGCCGTCGGCCGCCCTTCGCTGCGCTGCGAACCAGGCGTCTCGGTGAAAGTGCTGTTGAGGAAATGGCGGGCCGGCGCGGCGACCAGGCGGAACGGCAAGGCCGGCGTCGGCGCGTCAATCAGTTCGGCGTGATCGGGCAGCGCCGGCATCGCCGCATGGCCCTCGCCGAACGCCGACCAGTCCGGGGCAAAGCGGAAACGCCCGTCGGCGTGGCCGAAGCCATTGAGGAAATGGGCCTCGGCAAAGTCCGGCGCGCAATCGAGCCAGCCCGCCGCGGCCAGCGCCTCGGCGCTGCCCCGACCCGACGACTGCAGCAGCGTATCGACCATCTGCCAGGCGCTGGCGGCGAAAGCCGGATGGGCGATGCCAAGCCGGCCAGCCAGGGCGGCGATGAAGTCGTGGTTGGAACGGCAGTCGCCGAGCGGCGCCAGCCAGGCCCGCGACAGTTGCAGGTGGGTGTGGCCGGAAGCCTGGTAGAGGTCGTCGTGTTCGAGGAAGGTGGTTGCCGGCAGGAGCAGGTCGGCGTACTTCGCCGTCTCGGTCATGAACTGCTCATGCACGCAGGTGAACAGGTCGTCGCGCAACAGTCCGCGGCGGACCGCCAGGCTGTCCGGCGCGACCACCGCCGGGTTGGTGTTCTGAACCAACAGGGCGCCGACCGGCGGACCGCCGAGCAAGGCCTGCGCGTCGCCGGCGAGAATGGCGCCGATCTGCGCCATGTCGAGCCGACGCGCCGTCGGCTGGCAGGCGTCGAGGCCGTTCAGGGAGCGGGTATTCAGGCCGTAGAGTCCGCCGTTGCTGTACAGCGCGCCACCGCCCGGCCATTGCCAGGCGCCGCTGACCGCCGGCAGGCAACTGACCGCGTGCATCGCCGCGGCACCGTTGCGCTGCCGCGTGAAGCCGTAGCCGACGCGCAGGTAGCTGTGCTTGCAGCGGCCGTAGAGACGGGCGAAGTCGACGATCTGCGCCGCCGGCAGGCCGGTGATCGCCGCCGCCCAGGCTGGCGTGCGGGTCATCAGGTGGGCTTCGACGGCGGGCGAGAAATCGCTGTGGGCGGCCAGGTAGTCGCGGTCGGCCAGGCCCTCGGCGAGCAGCACCTGCATCACCGCGCAGGCCAGCGCGCCGTCGGTGCCCGGGCGCAGCGCCAGGTGCAGGTCGGCCTTGGCGGCGGTGGCGGTACGGTAGGGATCGACGACGACCAGCGGCACCTCGCGGTCGCGCCGCGCCTTCTGCACCCAATGCATGAAATTGACCTGGGTGTGCACCGGGTTGCCGCCCCAGACGACGATCAGTTCGGAATCGACCATTTCGCGGGCATCGACGCCGCGCTTGGCGCCGACGCCGGCCATCCAGCCGGCGTCGCTCAGGGCGACGCAGAAGGTTTCGCGTTGCCGCGACCAGCCGGCCAGGTGACCGAGCCGGCGCAGCGCGGCGCGCTGGACCAGGCCCATGGTCCCGGCGTAATGGTAGGGCCAGACGCTTTCCGGACCGTTGCGGTCGACGGCGCTACGCAGTCGTTCGGCCAGCCGGTCAAGCGCCTCGTCCCAGGAAATCGGCGCGAACCTGCCGTCGCCCTTGGCGCCGACGCGCAGCAAGGGTTCGCGCAGGCGTTCCGGGTGGTGCTGACGCTCGGCATAGCGTGCGACCTTGGCGCAGATGACGCCGTCGGTGTAGGGCTGGTCGCCGCCGCGCACCCGCCCGATCCGCCCGTCCTTGACCTCAACCTGGAGAGCGCAGACGCTGGGGCAATCGTGGGGGCAAACGGCTGGCTTGAACATGGCGGTAGTCGTGGGAAAGTGCGTTGGGGTACACCGCCGGATTTACTGCAGGTCTTCGTCCTTGAGTTCCGGCAGGTTCATGATCTCGATGCCCTCGTCGCGCAGGGCTTCGCATTCGTCGGCCGTGGCCTGGCCGCGGATCGAACGTTCCGGCGCTTCGTTGTAGTGGATCTTGCGGGCCTCGTCGGCGAAGGCATCGCCGACGTCTTCGCTGTTATCCATGATCGCCCGGACCAGTTGCCGATAGGCGGCGGCAACCTGTTCGCCGGCCGGCATCAGCGCTGTCGCGGTGCTCACCCGCCCATTGCCGGACGTCGGTGTCGGTTCGGGTTGGTGGCTGCCGCCGATCGCGACGGCCGACGGTACGCGCCTGACGTTGGCGCTGTCGCACTGCGGGCAGAGCACGATGCGCCTTTCCAGTTGAGCCTCGAAATCGTCGGCACTGCGGAACCAGCCTTCAAAACGGTGGTCGTTGTCACAACTCAGGTCGTAGATGATCATCACAGGCCTTGGTGCCCGGGACGGGACTCGAACCCGTACACCTTTCGGCGAGAGATTTTAAGTCTCTTGTGTCTACCGATTTCACCACCCGGGCGGGTTTTTCGATCGTATCGGCTAGCCCGATACGAAAAAGGGAAAGCGCATTGCGCTTTCCCTTGTTTCAGACTGGAGCGGCAGAAGAGTCTCGAACTCTCGACCTATACCTTGGCAAGGTATCGCTCTACCAACTGAGCTACTGCCGCG